>OBLU010000004.1_pt1 | contig 181637 bp, 159 predicted proteins | sample 1518681 | NCBI WGS metagenome assembly OBLU01 (sample SAMEA3539304, study PRJEB22396) | soil metagenome | biome: tundra; feature: field; material: soil | place: USA | collected 2010-05 | depth 0.15 m | reverse complement strand
GCATTATACTAGTGCGAGTGCCGAATATTCGCACAGCTCTTTTTATGCCGCTAACTCGGCGAAGGAGAATCCATTCCAAGCGAGATTGAAGTGAAGCTTTCGATGACGAGCGTGGCGGCGGCGCGCAAGAAAATCGCCAAGCTGGGCGCTAAGGTGGTGCGTCGCGAAGTGGGCGGCAAGGACGGGCGCGTCCACGAACTAAACATACTTTTCGACACGCCGGACGGCGGATTCGCGCGTCACGGACAGTTGCTGCGGGTGCGGATTGAGTCGGCGGGGGGCACAAATCCCAAGAGCGCTACGCGCACTGTGCTTACGTACAAAGGACCGGGAGAGCCGCAGAAAGAAGCGCGCTTCAAGGTTCGCGATGAAAGAGAAGTGGTGGTCGCCGACGATGCAGCGATGCGCGGCATTCTGGAAGCGTTAGGACTGCGCGGGTGGTTCCGCTACGAGAAGTATCGAACGACGTTTGCGCTGCCGCGTGCGGCGCGTTGGGCCGCTGGACTGCATATCGAATTGGACGAAACGCCGATCGGAGTTTATCTGGAACTGGAAGGGCCAACTGCTGCGATTGACCGTGCTGCGAACGCGTTAGGATTTTCGCGCTCCGAATACATCACGAAAAACTATCTGCTGTTGCACGTTGAGAATTGCCGCCGCAAGGGCGTATCAGTGGCACAACTCGCTCCGGGCGTCGTCTCAGGAATACCCCACATGGTTTTCGCGCGACGTTCAAGGTTGAAGTGATGCGACGACGAGAAGGATGGCTCAGCGGTCACGCCCCAGGTGGGGTCACGTCCGCGAGGAACGCCGCCGCTGTTTTCCAGAGCTGTTATAAATGGGCTTTAGCGTGATTCAGGCACGTCGATGGCAAGTTGGGAAGTTGCAACGTGTACAGTTCTGCGGCGAGTCAATGCCGCCACAGCGTTACAGATTGCGGAGGCCGCCATTACAATCAGCACAGTATCCATCGGGTGCCGGTACCGCAACGATGGATGGGTCACGTAGTAAATCATTGGGTATACCAACGGTACGATAGCGATTGGAAGGGATATTTCCCGTTGCTGACGGCACAAAAGAAACAGGCCCGACAGTCCCGCGAGCACGACGACCAGATTGACGCTAACAATCATCCGTACCTTCGCCGGGTACTTCGTTAGCATATCGCCGATCGGCTGGTCAATTCGCAACCACATTTCAAGGAATCGGAACCACGCGAACTTCAAAAAACTTCCCGGATATGTCGCGATGTAGTGCAGCGATTCAGCTTTCTTGGCCTGCATGAAAGCAATCTCACCCTTGGCAACATACTCATCGTGAAGCGGGGTGTTCAAGTACGGGCTCCGGTAATCGGGCAGGATGTCCTGTGACAGTGGATTGTTTCCGAGCCACAACTCTAGTCCAAAGTTTGATCGAAAGGGAATTACTCGGTGGAACGCCGCATAATTTCGGACCGTGCACGGGATACAGCAAAGAAACATTACTGCCAACGTGATTGCCGGTAACTTTAGCCATTGCTGTCCGCGCTTCCTTAGGGGCCATGCCAGCCAAAGCATCAGAAATGGCATCGTAGAGAAAATAGCGGGATTCACCGCCAACCCGAATCTCCACAGCAGTCCGTACTAGATCCCGTTGCGCGCCCGGATCGACTCGCTGATTTCCAATGTCGCCCAGATAATCGTAATGAGTACTAGCGCCGTAAGCGTCGTATCCCATATCGACGTCGAAGGAATAATCACGCCGAGCGGAAACACCCCCCAAAGCCAGGCCCCACCGGCAGCAACGCTAAGTCCGCCGCCGCGTTTGCCAAGATAAAAAATGGGCAGACAGGTCAACGCTGAAATCAATTCATTCAGCAGGATAGCGATGAAATAAGAAACGTAACTATAGACGCCGAATAATTTGAAGATTCCGCTCAGGAGCAAAGGATAAAGCGGCGACAAAATTGCCGTCGGCCCCGTCTCAACTCCCGGATAGGGATTAGCAAATCCTTTGGCGAGTGCGATGGACCTAGCGATGCGTCCGGTTTCCCAACTGAACTCCTCCGGAATCGGTCTGCCAAGTGAATCGAACCAGGCATACGTCAGCCGGATCAGGAATGCGGTCACGATGATCACTGATACAGAAGTGGCCAGTCGCTTGAGTTTGTTAGTCATAGATGATTAATACCGGAGACGCGCTCAATTAGCCGTCGTCGGTACCGCGCATTTCAGAAATCAGGGTAGCTGTGCCGGATGGGCGCGGCCATAGCGATTCGTTGCGTCCATACACAAGCAATTAACACTGAACTCTCGACCATTGCGCAACGTCGTCGAGCCGTGAGCGAACATCCCGGCGCTAAATCGCTTCGCGTTAGTAAATTATCTTTCTAAAAACGCCATTCTCTTCTTGACAAACTTCGCAGAACGATTTAACAACGACAACGAGGTTTTATTGCTCGAATGATTTACGCCGAAGAAAAGGAGCCCCCGTCGCGTCCGATTCGCTCGGAGGGGGTAGTGCCATTAGTGGGTCGGACGCTTCGCGAGCGTCATGAGGATGGCGTGAGTCGGTTTTCTCCGACGCAGCCTGTAGGAACAGGAGTCCGGCCCGAATAGCCGCAGCAAAAGTGGGTTCCCAAAACACCCGCGGCCGGGCTCGATTCCTGCCAGCGGGTTTTTTGTGCGCTGGTGCCGATATTTTGCCACCTTCGCGCCGTTAAGACATTTAAAGGGAAGGAGATTGGCTTATGCTGCACGCCACCGAACTATTGGGCGCCGCGACTTACGACGTACACGGAAATTTTGTCGGCCGCGTGCGCGAATTGTTCATCGAACCGGCGGACCAGCCAAATCGCGTGGCACGATATCTGTTGGGACGCGGGAAATATCAGCCGCTCGTGGCGCGGTACGACCAGGTGGCATTTGTCGTGCCGGGAAGCATCAAGCTGAATGTTGGTGAAAAAGCGCTCGAGGAATATCACGCCAATGAAGGTTGGCTGGCCGTGCAGAAAGATTTGTTGGATCAGCAAATTATCGATACCGCCGGCCGCAAAGTCGTACGCGTCAACGATCTCGACCTCGCCGAGCACCACATCAACGACTGCGTCGAATTGCGCGTCAGCCAGGCGGACGTAGGCGTTACCGGCGCCGTTGGCCGGCTGCTTCAGGGCATTGCGTCGCCCGCACTAATTCGCCGCCTGCAGGACAAACTGCCCGCGCGAATGATTCGCTGGGAATTCGTAAATTTGATTGAGCCGGACCCATTGCGGCGCATCAAGTTGCGCGTTTCGCATCAGAAGCTGGCGCACTTGCATCCGGCTGACCTCGCTGACATTTTGGAAGCTCTGTCTTCCGAAGAGCGGCAATCCATTATTGACTCTCTCGACGAGCAAAGCGCCGCGGAAACACTGGCGGAACTCGACTCGCGCCTGCGTCAGCAAATCGTAGAGAAACTGGATCCGGAGAGAGCCGCGGACATCATTGAAGAAATGGCGCCCGATCAGGCCGCCGATCTGCTTGCGGGACTTTCGCCTGAGACTTCGAAGGGACTGCTTGAGGAAATGCCGCACCACGAAGCAAGCGACGTCCGAGCACTGATGAAGTTCGATCAGAATACAGCGGGCGGCATGATGAACACGCAGTTCATGCTGGTTGGTGAAACCGCTACGCGCGAAGAAGTGATCGAGTGGATCCGATCCAATGAGTCGGATCTCGAACAACTTGACGCGGTGTTCCTCACCGATCTCGACGCGAAATTTACCGGCATCGTACCAACGGGCCGGCTGCTTCTTGCAACAACCGGGCAGACCATGAACTCGCTCAAGTCCGAGCCGCTTCTGCATCTGCCTCCCGATGCAAATGAAAAAGAAGTATTCGAGCTATTCGATAAATACAATCTGCGCGTTCTCGGCGTAGTGGATGAGAGCGGAGTGCCCATCGGTGCGATCACGGTGGATGACGTGGTAACGCGCCTGGCCGCAAAAGTGTAACGCGAAATTAAGGAGCAAGTTTTCCCGTAAGACGGTTTTGTTATGGATCTGAAGACTCTCACTCCGAGGATGGAAGCGCTGCGAAAGCGGCTGAACCGCTGGCCGCGAAGCACGCGTGTACTCTGGCGGCGGCTGGCATTGTTCATGGCTGTCGTGGGGCCGGGGTTCATCACCTCGAATGTAGATAACGATGCGGGCGGAATTTCGACGTACTCCATCGCCGGCGCGAAGTACGGTTACGCGCTGCTCTGGTCCCTGATCCCGATGACGATCGCGCTCTACGTGACGGAAGAGATGTGCGCACGGCTCGGAGTCATCACCGGTAAGGGGCTTTCCGATCTAATCCGCGAAGAATTCGGATTCCGCTCAACATTCTTCGTGATGGTCACGGGCTTTGTGGTGGATTTGATGAACGTTGTGGCCGAATTTGCAGGCGTCGCCGCCGCGATGGAAATCTTTCACATCAGCAAATATATCGCCGTTCCTGTCGCCGCGATCATGGTGTGGATTCTGGTAATGCGGGGCACTGCGCGTCAAGTTGAGAAGATATTCTTAATTGCCTGCCTATTTTACGTGGCCTACATGGTTTCAGCGGTGCTTGCTAAGCCGGATTGGCTTCTGGCGGCGAAGAGTCTTGTGGTTCCGAGTTTCCAATTCAATGCGCCATATCTGCTGACCTTAATTGGACTGATCGGCACAACAATCGCGCCGTGGCAGTTCTTCTATCTACAGGCAGGTTTCGTCGAAAAGCGAGTCGGGCCGCGTCAATATCCGCAGGCACGCGCAGACGTACTAGTGGGTAGCATCAGCTGCATGATCATCGTGTTTTTTATTATCGTCTGCACCGCTGCAACATTGTTTGTGGCGGGACATCATGACATAGCCGACGCGAAGGAGGCCGCGCAGGCTCTGCGCCCGATGGCCGGGCGTTGGGCAAGTTTGCTTTTTGCATTCGGTCTGCTGAATGCTTCGCTCTTTGCGGCTTCCATCCTTCCACTTTCCACGGCGCACGTAATCTGCGAAGGTTTGGGATTTGAGGCGGGCATTGATCATAAATTCAAGGACGCGCCTATCTTTTACTGGCTCTATACGGTTCTTATCGTCGTGGGCGCGGGATTGATTCTTATTCCGGGCGCGCCGTTACTGAAAATTCTGTTCTTTTCTCAAGTTGGGAATGGAATTTGGCTGCCCATTGTCCTGATCTTTATCGTGCTGCTTTCCAGTCGCAAAGATCTGATGGGGACTTATGCGAATTCCACGACCTTCAGCGTGATCGCGTGGACCACCAGTATCGTGATGATTGCTCTCACACTCGTGCTCATCTACGCTTCCTTTTTTCTGGGGGGCGTTCCAGGACTTTGACGTTACATATTGAAACTCCGTGCATTGCGCACGTTCAAGTCGTGTGCTAACTTTGCCGTGTAAAGAAGCGCGCTGATTTCCGCTGGTTTGGAATGGCTACACTACTTCTGGAATCGCAACAACGCGACGAAACTGACCTGCTCGCGCAGATCGACCCCACCCGTTTGCCCCAGCACATCGCCGTTATTATGGATGGCAACGGCCGCTGGGCGAAGCGCCGCCATCTTCCACGTATTGCCGGTCATCGTGCGGGTGCAAGTTCAGCCCGCCAAGTCATCGAAACATGTGCGCGGATGGGAATTCCAACGCTCACCCTGTACGCCTTCTCTCTGGAAAATTGGCGCAGGCCGCAGCCGGAAGTTGATTTCCTGATGCGCCTACTGCGTGAATATCTGAAACAGGAATTGCCGGAAATTCATCGCAGCAACATCCGCATGCTGGTGATTGGCCGCCTGGAACAGCTTCCAGAAGCGGTGCGCGAGGATGTGTGCAAAGCGATGGAGTTGACCGCTGGAAACACAGGAATGAAACTCGCCGTTGCGCTGAACTATGGCGGAAGAGCGGAATTGGTTGACGCTTTTAACGCCATTTTTGACCGCGTCCGGAGTAATGGCGCGACGCACGCGCCTGTGGACGAGAAAATGATTTCCGACAATTTGTACACGGCAGGACTGCCGGATCCCGATCTACTGATCCGCACCAGCGGGGAAATGCGCGTTAGCAATTTTCTGCTGTGGCAGATTGCCTATGCCGAAATCTACGTTACGGAAACCTTGTGGCCGGATTTCTCACGCGTTCGCTTGCTGGAAGCTCTGGTGGAATTCCAGAAGCGCGAGCGCCGTTACGGTGGACTCGCTACCGATCTTCCCGAGGACGCCACCTAGTTAGCTGACGCGGCGATGTCCGCATGATTCGCCGATCGGCCTTTCTTCCGAAGTGCCTTTATTTTCCGGCTCGAGCATTCCGGAAATTGCGCGGTACCGTGATACATTCCCTCAGAACCGAAATTCACGCACCATTTAGCGCCGTGACTTCGTAAGTTTGCGAAGATACTGACATTGTTTCGACGCGCCCGATGACACTAAAACGAATTCTGACTGCTGCCGTCTTAATTCCCGCCGTGGTGGCCACGGTATGGTGGGCGCCCGCTTCTGTAGTCACGGTTGCGGCGACAATGGTCGTGCTGCTTGCGCTGCTTGAGTTTCTAGCGATCGGTGAGCACGCTGGTTTTCGCGGTTACAGGGTCTGGACCGGTTTCTGCGCCATCGCAATATTTTTCACACAGTGGCTGGCTTCCATTGAGCAAACGCGCGTGCTCTCCGGCGGGCTTCTGTTAACTCGCGTGCCGGAAGCCGCGGAAGCATTCTCTATCGAATTGATACTGCTGGCGTTCGTAATCGGCGCCACGGGAATAATCTTATTCGGACGCCAGCCAGTTGAGGAATCACTGGGCGGTCTTTCCGTAAGTTCCGCGGCGCTAATTTTCCTTGTGTTTCCGTTTTCGGCCGTGGTGCGCCTGGACGGCATCGGAATTAGCGGTCGCAAACTCTTGCTGTTTACGCTGGTGCTGGTCTGGGTAGGTGATACGGCGGCATACTTCGTGGGTCGTTCGATCGGACGCTTCCGAATGGCGCCCACGCTGAGTCCAAAGAAAACGTGGGAGGGCGCTGCTGCAAATTTAATCGGCTCCGTACTGGTGGCGATTATTGCCCAACGATGGATCATTGAAGTGCCCGTCCGGCATTTAATTGCGATGGCCGCGCTGGCGAATATTGCCGGCCAGGCAGGCGACCTTCTGGAGTCGGCATACAAACGCAGCGCAGGCATGAAGGATTCTGGGACGCTGTTGCCGGGGCATGGGGGAATGCTCGACCGTATTGACGCTTTGGTGCTCGCCGCGCCAGTCGTTTGGTATTATTTCAACTGGCTGGCCGACCGTACGCATTAAAATAACAGCGAACTGGAGAAACAAGTTTCGCAAATGAAAAGCATTTCTATTCTCGGTTCAACGGGATCCATCGGCCGCCAGTGCTTGAATGTCGTGGAATCTTTTCCGGAACGCCTTCAAATCGTTGCTCTCGCGGCAGGAGGAAATCTTGAAGAGCTAACCGGCCAGATCGCACGACATCATCCCAAACTTGTCTCCGTAGCAGACGCCGGCCGTGCCACCGAATTACTTTCTCGTTTGCGTGACGCTGAAATTTCTTCACTGCCTGAGATTGAATACGGCGCAGCAGGGAACAAGAGTGTAGCGACGATCTCCGAAGCGCAGATCGTGGTTTCGGCCGCGGTCGGCGTCGTTGGACTGGAAGCAACGTACGCGGCAATCATTGCAGGTAAGCAAGTGGCGCTCTCGAATAAAGAAGTCCTCGTCGCCGCAGGAGAACTGGTGATGGCCGCCGTCCGCCGCGCCGGAGTGGATCTGCTTCCCGTCGATAGCGAACACAACGCCATACACCAGTGTCTTCGCGGCGGGGCCCACGGCGAAGTCCGACGCCTGGTGCTCACAGCTTCCGGTGGGCCTTTCCGCAAAACGCCGCTAGCCCAAATCGCTCAGGCAACGCCGGAACAGGCTTTGGCGCATCCAAATTGGAGGATGGGGAATCGAATTAGCATTGATTCGGCAACGATGCTCAATAAGGGATTCGAGGTCATCGAGGCGCGCTGGCTTTTCGATGTCCCGCTGAAGCAGATTGAGGTCGTAATTCATCCACAGTCCACGATTCACTCGATGGTGGAATTTGTAGATGGTTCAGTTCTGGCACAGCTTGGCCCAACCGATATGCGTCTTCCGATTCAATATGCGCTAACCTATCCGGAGCGCATTGAAGCGAAAGAGATGCATCTGGATTGGGGGCGTCTAAAGAGGTTGGACTTCGATAAGGTTTCCGCGCGGCGGTATCCGTGCCTGAAGCTAGCCCGCGAGGCGGCTCGCCGTGGCGGAGTTTTGCCGGCGGCATTGAACGCCACTGACGAAGTAGCGGTCGCCGCATTTCTCGGGAATCAATTGAGCTTTGGTGGTATCGCGCAGGTAATTGAGCGGGTTCTGGATCGCATGCCACGCTCGAAGCCCGGCAGCGTTGCTGATATTCTGGCTGCGGACGCCGAAGCGCGCAGCCTTGCGATGGAAGAAATTCACAAGGTGCAACGAGCGGCCTGACGCAGTCGAAAAGCGTTAACACTTTGTAGCACGAAACAAATTGGAATCGAAAGCGCGCGAAGAACCGCGTGGCAGGGAAGGATAGAAGATGTTAGGCACAATTCTCTCGATATCTGGCGCGCTCATAGCACTGGGATTCATGGTGCTCATACACGAGTTCGGACATTTCCTCGTAGCGCGATATTTCGACGTCCGCGTGGATGTCTTCTCGATTGGCTTCGGCACTCGCTTGTTCGGCGTGAAGCGCGGCCCGACGGACTACCGCGTCAGCATTCTGCCTCTGGGCGGATACGTCCGCATGGCGGGCGATAACATTTCCGAAGAACGCACCGGTGCGCCGGACGAATTCCTCTCCAAGCCGCGCTGGCAGCGCGCTTTGATTGCGCTGGCCGGGCCGACGATGAACATAATCGCAGCGATCGTAATTTTCGCAATTCATTTCGGCGGCGTAAGTCCGCAGGCGCCTTATGCGGATAAGCCCATAGAGGTTGTTGGAGTATTCAAAGGATCGCCCGCAGAGCGTGCCGGCATTCAACCCGGAGACCGTATTACAGCGATTGACGGCGCGGAGAATCCGACGTGGGAGCGAGCGCATTGGGAAACGGGATTTGCTCTGCCCGGTGCACAGCTACCAGTCACCATTGACCGCGGCGGCCAGAATATCTTTACGGTCGTAACTGCAGACCAAGACGAGTACGACATGTTTGGTTATCCGGCGGAGCAAATCACGGTTGAAACCGTAACGCCCGGTTCACCTTCGGAACGCTCCGGACTTAAACCCGGCGATAAGATCGTTTCCTACGATGAGGTGCCTGTCGAAAGCTGGTATCAGTTCACGCAGTTGGTGAAACAGCGGCATGATCACCCGATTCAGCTCATGATTTCCCGGAATGGACATCTCATGAAGCTCCAAGTGCGACCCGAAAATAAAGATCTCGGCGACGGCAACGGCGTCCGGTGGACCATCGGTTTTACGCGTCACAACGATTCGGTTCAAAAGAACATGGGCGTCGTCGATTCCATCGAGTTTTCCTTGTGGTTCAACGCGCGATTCGCCAGACAAATGCTCAGTTTGGTGGGCCAGCTTTTTGTTGGGAAGGTTTCGTTGAAGGAAGTTCAGGGCCCAGTTGGAATTGTCACCATGTCCGGCCGCGCCGCCCGCGCAGGTTTCGGCAGCCTCATGTCCATGATGGCGCTAATCAGCCTGAATCTTGCCGTAGTAAACCTGCTTCCGTTCCCAATACTCGATGGCGGCCACATCACCATGCTGGCAATTGAAGGCGCGCTGCGTCATGACTTGAGCATCAAAGCCAAGGAGCGTTTCATTCAGGTGGGATTCGTGTTCATCTTGGTTGTCTTTGCTCTCGTCATGTACAATGACGTTCTGCGCCTTTTCCAACATACTTAGGAACTGTCTAGCGCATCTGAGATCGGAACATGCCTCTCAATCGCGCTCATCGCGTTTCCAGCGGCGAAAGAATAAACGCTCACGAGCGTCCTGGACGTTTGCAGGCAGCGCTCTCCTCCAAGGGAATACGCATTACCCGCCAACGGCGCGTGTTAATTCAGGTAATGGATAACGCCGATCAGCATCTAGACGCCGGCGCAATTCTCGAGCGCGCGCAGAAAATTGATCCACGCATTCACCGCGTCACCGTCTACCGCACGCTCGATATGCTCAAGCGCATCGGTCTGATTGACGAGCTTGACCTGTTGCACATCCGCGGTGACCAGCACTATTACGAAAGCCACGGCCCTTGCGATCACATTCACGTTGCATGCCTGCGTTGCGGGAAAGTTAGGGAAGTGGAAAGCCGGCTATTCGAGCAGCTAAAGCGGCAAATCGAAAACGATTGCCAGATCAAAATCACTGTAACGCGCACCGAAATCGGCGGTTATTGCTCCGATTGTCAGTCCTAGTGGTTTTCTAATTGAGCCGCAGTGCACCCAAACTGTTCCATCGCCTTCGATTTCGCGCCCGCTTCAAGATCTGGACGTCGATTCTGACGGTACAGCCCCATCAATTCAGCCGACCCCTGACAAATTTCGTTGTGAACTACTGCACATTTATTGTTTAGAAGCGGGCCAGTGGCAGTCCGCGTTATCCCACAACCTTCGGGATCCACGCCGTATTTGTAGAGGACGGCGAGTGGGTTTAGAAGACCCTGTTCTCCGGAGACGAGCACTCCTTCAACGAGCGCCTGCGCCGCTTCCTCTTTCCGCCTTTGAGGCGCAAGCGCCTGTGCCATCAGGACGTAGGGCTCAACCACATTCGGATTCAAAAGGCGCGCATACACGGCCGCGTCGTACGCCTGTTGAATGTTTCCGAAACGCAGGTAAATCGTCGCCAAATTGGTATACAGGAGCGGAAAACCTGCCGGGGTAATTTGCGTCGGTAGCTTTCCGCGCGCAATTTTTCGCTGCCGGTATATCTCTGCGGCTGTCCGGTCGATGGCGGCGCCACGCGTCAGGATTTGGAGCGATTTCTGATACGCCTGCAAACTTTCCTGCGGCACATCTCGTTTCCCATTCGGGGCTCGCCGCACCAACAGATCGCCTTTCAGTGTGTAATTGCCGCCGGCGCCGGCATACACACTAGAAATATTCAGTGAATCCGGCACGGGGTCAAGGATTGCCAGAGTCTTGTCCGTTTCCTCAATTTCCTGAGCGATGTTGGCGTGCGTCGAATCGGATTCATCGAGCGCGACAGCCAGAGCCCAGTGGGTCTTGAAGCTGTTTGGGGAAGTGCGGACGGAAGCAGTCGCCAAACTCAGTGCGTCATGCCAATCAGAGTTGCGGAACCAGGTGCGCATCCCTAATGCGGCGACGATAATGCACAGCGTGATTGGCGCAAGCAACGTGAATCGTGTCCGCTCGCCAATTGCGAAAACAATCATCACGGCGCACGCGGCAAACCCTACAGATGGCAAATACAGAAACCGTTCAGCCATGATCGTGCCGGTTTGAAATAGCAGATTCGCCACCGGAACAAAGACTACAAACGAAAAGGCCACAAAGAAAAAATAAAAGCGGTTGCGCCTAAACTGCCATGCCACGACCACGACTATAGCAGTCACCGCAATCCACGCGATCCAATCATGCAGCGTCCCGCTCGCGATAGGAATCTGCGGATAAGAATAATCGGCGGAGAGCTTGGCCGGCCAGACCAGAATCCACAGATACTTTGCCAACACGGCGATTGCCGTCAGGCGCGAGGCCAGGAAGTGCGCACCCAGAAGGGGATTGTCCAGGAAGGAAAACTGCGCCGGCGGTGACGCTGCCAAAACCTTGGCCCGCTGATACAGCATCGCAAACAGGGGAACCGCAACCGCCGCACATCCGAGAATAAGCCCACGGAACTGTTTCCGTTCTTTCCAAAATGTAAACTCGTACAGAACGATTACGCCCAGAACTGCAACGGCGCTCTCTTTTGAAAAAACTCCCACCGTGGTTACTGCCATTAGTCCAATAAGCCACGCGTAGCGTTTCCAATCTTTGGTATCGGTGCTTTTTACGTACATCAAGAAGCCGCTCAAGACGGCCATCGCAGCGATTAGGTCGGAACGCCCAATTATGTTCGTCACCGATTCGGTTAGGACCGGATGCACCGCCCAAAGCGCCGCAACAAAAACAGCAGGCCAAAATTTTCGAAGGAGTCGCAACGCTAAAACATAGACCAGTACAACGTTGAGCCAGTGCAAAAGAAAATTCAGCCAGTGGTAGCCCTCGGGCCGGTCGGCATTGCCCAGCACGGCATAATTGAGAAGATATGAGAGTGTAGTTGCTGGCCGGTACAGTCCGGTCTCAGACGTCGGCCACCAATACGTGCGGCTGAAGATCAGCCCAACATTCTCCGCAGTAGATTCCCGAATCCGCGTGTCTCGAAGGATCAAATAGCGATTATCAACGACAAATCCCGCGTGGAATGAATTTGAGTAGGCGAGCAGGATAACGAATCCTAGCACTGCGGCCACCAGCACGTGCTTCTGCCACCGTCGAGCGGAAGGGGTCGGCGGAATTACCGCCGCCGGGGCAGTGAATTTGGACTTGCTTGGTTTTTTGCGTCCCATGTGGGATGTATTGCGAGGAATCCGAAGAATCGACGGCCCTTAGCAACGTCGCTGACCATATTTCAGCTGTCCATTTGTGTCAAGCGTGCGTTAGCACTGGAAGGGAAGAAAGCGCGCTGTGTCAAACGCGCAATCACTCTTGTGAGGGGCCGAACCAGGCAAGTGAACATAACTATTAAAAAGTAGAGTTATAGGACACCGCACTGCCCGCCGCGTCTTGCCTGCGGCCTTCTTCTTACGCTTTGAAAAACTCTTTGGCCGCCAACATATCCAATCTGATCTGCGCTTTCAGCGCGTCTGCGCCATCAAACTTGCGTTCGTCGCGCAAGTGTTTCCAAAAGCGCACTTCCATTCGCCCGCTCGTAACCGTCTCGCTGAAATCGAATAAGTGGCTCTCGACGGAAAGTCCCTGCCCGTCAAATGTCGGACGCACGCCGATGTTTGTCACCGAGCGGAAAGTGCGTCCATCTATGACCGACTCCGTCGCATAGACGCCGCGAGCGGGTAGAAGCTCCTGCTCAACGGCGAGATTCAAGGTGGGGAACACGATCTTCGAGCCTCGCCCAGCGCCAGCGTGAACGTTGCCCGTAAATGTGAATGAATGCCCAAGCAGTTTGGACGCGTCAAGGATATTTCCTTCAGACACGGCGCGACGTATTTCGGTGCTCGAAACCGGCTTTCCGCCGACTTCCGCCGCAGACATGATTTCCACTTCAATACCGTGTTCCGCACCCAGCTGCGTTAGGAGGTCCACATTGCCGATCTGCTTGCAGCCAAAGCGAAAATTTGCGCCGACCAGAATCCGCTTCGCGCACACCGTTTCGGCCAGCACGCTGCGCACGAACTCTTCCGCGGAAAGGTCGGCGAGCGCGCGATCGAATCGCATCACCAGTGCCGCGTCGAGCCCGTATTCTGCAAATCCGGCGACGCGCTGCGCGATGGTCATAATCATCGCAGGTCCTGCACCCGGACGTAATATCTTCAGTGGATGAGGATCAAATGTGATTACCGCTGCGATGGCTTTTTCGCTCCGTGCGCTATCAACCACCGCGCGAATTATTTTCTGGTGTCCGATGTGCAACCCGTCAAAATTGCCCACGGAGACGACGCTCCCGCGCACGGCGCTCTCTGCAGCACAGTTTGCTGCAAGTGAACGCCACTCCGCCGCCGAGCGTGCCACGCGGAACGCCACTAGATCGCTACCTCCATTCGAAGTCCGTCGTACGCCATTTGAACGTGCGGAAATCCCGAGTTTCGCAAACGCTCATTTGTTTCTTCGTGGGCTAGATCGTGCGAGATGTGCGTGAACCACGCGCGACGTGGGGCCAGTTCGCGCACAATCTCGAGTGCCTGCTCGACGGTAAGGTGCATCGGATGCGGCGTATCTCGAAGCGCGTCCAGAATCAGGTCATCCAGTCCGGCAAGCAATGGTTTCGATTGTTCTGGAAGCCGGTTGAAATCGGTTAGATAGGCGGCGCCGTCCGCGCGAAATCCTAGAACGCGCAGCCCTCCGTGATCCAGCGGCACGGGAATAATTTCCGTCCCCAGCAGTTCAAACGGTCCGGTGATGGGATGCAGCGTCACCTGCGGAATTGTGCTTTGCGCCGGTGCGTCGCTGAATGCATATGCGAATGTCCGCCGCAGCACTGCAAGAGTTTCTTCCTCTGCGTAAACCGGAAGATGTTCTTTTTGCCGCATATTGTATGGGCGAATGTCGTCGAAGCCCAGAATGTGATCCGCGTGGCCGTGCGTGAAAACGACAGCGTCAAGGCGGAGAATATTTTCGCGCAACGCCTGAGCGCGGAAGTCAGGACTCGTATCAATCACTACGTTGTGTCCTCCGCGCGAAAGCAGGATCGAGGGGCGGGTGCGCTTGTCGCGTGGGTCAACGGAATGGCAGACACGGCAAGGACATGCCAGTGTCGGCACACCCATCGACGTGCCGGAACCCAGCACCGTGAGCTGCAACTTATCTATTGCGGAGAATCTTTCTTGGGGCACGGGTGATCAGGGATGCGTTTTGGCTTTTTCTTTCAGGGCGGCAGCTGCCGCAGCCTTGGAAATTTCCATGAAAGAAAGTTTCAGGCTGCCGATTACATCCAGCAGCAGTTTATCGTCTTCGGCGCCAAGGTTTCCGCGCGTGGTCTCGCGCAGCGCATCAAGCATGTCGATTACCTCGCGCGCGCCATCCAAATCCAGCAGTGGCTGACCGGTGCGCGGGTCGGTGTATCCGCCAAGCAGCATCGCGGCATTGCGCGCGATGAAATCCACCAGCATCTGGAAACTGCGGTTGGAAGGTCTGCCGTCAGCACCGGCGGGCGCAGCGGATGCGGCGCTCGGGGTCGTCTGGGCATCGGCGCCGGAGGCGTCAACCGTTTTCGATGCAGCCGGAGCTGCCGCTTGCGCGGCTTTAGTCTTCGCCGCAACGGCGTCCGCGGCGTTCTGCTCGCGCTCGGTCTGCTCGGCAACATCCTTGCGCAGTTCGCCACTCTCGCTAAACAGTCGGCGGTCAACTACCTTAAAAGTCTCTTCGTGTTTCGGCTCAGTCAAAGGAGTCCCTCAGGAATTGCGATGTACGTCGAAATGATTAGAAATTAGTTTAACATCCGCCGCGTAACGCGACAAGACACGGGCGCGGCGCTCAAGCTCCTCCGCGAGTCGGGCTTGTCAATTCCCGCTCGCTGACTTAGATTCACTTATCCTTTTTTGTGAGCAGGGAATGCCATGAAACCAAAGGGACACAAAACTCGAAGACCGAAGGTCGCGCGCAGGAAAACGAAGCCCGCGCGCCAGCGGTCGCGTCCTGAGAGGACCCGCTTCGGCAAACTATTTGAGGATCTCGTTGAACTGCAGATCCGTCTTCTCGCTCCGAACGGATGCCCGTGGGACCGCGAACAAACCCACGAATCGCTGCGCACGTATCTAATCGAGGAAGCCTACGAAGTGCTGGACGCGCTGGAATCGGGCGATCCGGATAAATTCGCCGAAGAACTGGGCGACCTGTTGTTGCAAATTATTTTTCATTCCCAGCTCGCAGCGCAAGCCAGACACTTCGATGTCGGCGATGTAATCGAGCGCGTACACACGAAAATGGTGCGCCGCCATCCGCACGTTTTCGGCGCAGATAAAGCCGACAATGCCGCGCAGGTGCTAAAGAATTGGGAGCAACTCAAAGCCGAAGAGCGTCGCCAGGAACGCGCCAGCCGAGGATTGGCAGCCGTAGTGGACGACGAGTCAGCATCGTTATTGAGCGGAATTCCTCGGACACTTCCCGCCGTCATGGAAGCGTACCAGCTAACGCGACGCGCCTCTCGCGTAGGCTTCGATTGGCCCGATATCGCGGGGGTGATCGAAAAACTCCGCGAGGAAATCCTGGAGTTGGAATCGGAAATCGCCAATGGAAAGGCGGCCGAAATCCAATCTGAAGCTGGTGATCTCTTGTTCTCGGTGGTCAACGTGGTCCGCTTCCTGAAGCTCGATCCGGAAATCGCTCTCAAGAACGCAAACCGAAAATTTGTCGAACGTTTCCGCGACATGGAATCTGAAGCTGCGGTTAGAGGGAAGAAGCTGACCGACCTCAACGCCGCGGAACTTGACGCGCTCTGGACCGGCGCCAAAGCGCGTCAATTCAAGCCGGCACTTGCGCGAAAGGCTAATCGATGACGAGCACAGCGCAAACAGCTGAAATCGCCATCCGTCATTGTCACGGTCTGCCGGAATTCAAGGAATGTTTTGAACTCCAGCGCAGCGTGTGGGGAAAAACAGAATTGGATGTGCCGCTGCCACTCTTTGTGGTCGCCGCGGAAACGGGTGGCCAGGTTCTGGGCGCGTTTGATCGCGGCGTGATGATCGGATTCACTCTCGCCATCGCTGGATTTCGAGATGGACGCTCGTTCCTTCATTCTCATATGACCGCAGTATTGGAAAATTATCGCGATCACGGAATTGGCCGTCGCCTCAAATTATTTCAGCGCGAGGACGCGCTTCAACGCGGTATACATCTCGTCGAATGGACGTTCGATCCTCTTGAAGTGAAAAACGCTTACTTGAATTTCATGCGCCTCGGCGCAATCGCGCGCCGCTATCTGCCAAATTGTTACGGAGTCACCGGCAGTCCGCTGCACGGCGGCATGCCCACGGATCGCCTGATCGCGGAATGGTGGCTCGATTCGCCGCGGGTAAATAATTTGTTGAATGGCGCAGCTCCATCAGCCCCGCAACCCGCTGTGGATCGCGCGGAAGTCCTAATCCCCGCCGAAATGCCGCGCCTAAGGCACGAGAATCCGGCGGAAGCATTACGCATCCAGACTGAGACCCGTGAAAATTTCCAGCGCTGGCTCGCAAAGGGCTACGCCGCGACAGCAATCGAAATAGATTCCGAGGGCGGCCGGTATATCCTTGAGCTGCTGAGCCAATCTTCCGAAGGCACGCACAAAAAATGAAAATTCAGCGGGTTACGCTTCGCGAAATTCACATGCCGCTTTTGCAGCCGTTTGAAACCAGCTTCGGCAGCATGCAGAATCGGCGCATTCTGCTTGTCGAAGTTGAAGTGGATGGTGTTTCTGGTTGGGGCGAATGCACGGCGGGCGAGGATCCTTTTTATTGTCCAGAAACCGTCGAGACTGCAATACTCATACTCCGAAATTATATTTGGCCGATTTTGAAAGACCGCGAATTCAATTCCGCCGACGAAATTTGGCCGCTCCTCGACCGCGTCCGCGGCCACAACATGGCAAAGGGCGCGCTGGAAGCTGCAGTGTGGGACGCCGAAGCGAAACAAAAATCCCTTCCACTCTGGAAAATGCTTGGCGGCGAGCGCCAGGAATTGCCGTCCGGCGTTTCCATCGGCATTAAGCCGAGCCTTGAAGCGTTACATGAAGCCGTTGCCAAGGAACTCGCCGCCGGCTACCAGCGCATCAAGATAAAAATTAAGCCCGGTTGGGACGCAGATCCCGTGTGCATGCTGCGAGAAAAATTCCCCCGCATCCGGATGATGGTTGACGCCAACTCCGCCTATCGCTTGGCCGACTTGCTGCTTCTGCAGCAACTCGAGGGATACCATCTGATGATGATCGAGCAGCCGCTCGGCTGGGACGACATCTTCAGCCACGTCGAACTTCAACGAAAACTTCAGACTCCCATTTGTCTCGATGAGTGCATTCATGAAGTGGAACAGGCCCGTGCCGCCATCGAACTGGGCGCCTGCAAAATCATCAACATCAAGCTCGGCCGCGTCGGCGGACACAACCGCGTGCGCCGCATACACGATTTGTGCCAGCAACACTCGATTCCCGTTTGGTGCGGAGGAATGCTCGAATCCGGCATCGGCCGAGCGCACAACATCGCACTTAGCACGCTTCCCAATTTCACTCTACCCGGCGACGTTTCCGCCAGCGCCCGCTACTGGAAGCAGGACATCATCGAGCCGGAAGTGGTAGTAACGCCGCAAGGGACTATCCGCGTCCCGCAAGGCCCAGGCATTGGATTCACGCCGCTCGTGGATCGCATTGAGAAGCTCACAGTAACTAAGGAAATACTTTCCTGAACGGACTTACCCGGAGAACTGACTCAATGACATCAACGTCGAAGCCTCCCGCAAGTGACGACAAATCTCCAAAGCGCATCGCGCTCATTCCCGGTGACGGCGTAGGCAGGGAAGTCGTCGGCGAAGCTGCGCGATGCCTCCGTGCCGTCGCTGAAGTTTCCGGTCGCAAACTCGAACTCACCGAAATTGATTGGGGTGCCGACCGCTACCTGCGCGACGGCACGACTCTGCCCGAGGGAGGCGAGCAGATGCTCCGCGAGAAATTTGACGCCGTCCTACTCGGCGCGATGGGCGATCCGCGCGTTCCCAGCAATAAGCATGCTGCCGATATCCTGCTCGGTCTGCGCTTCAAGCTCGACCTCTACGTCAATGCGCGGCCGGTCGAATTACTGGATGCTTCGCTCACTCCTCTGCGTGACCGTACTCCACGCGACGTTAATTTCATGGTTTTCCGCGAAAATACCGAAGGCCTTTACGTCGGTGTCGGCGGCATCTTCAAGAAAGGCACGTCGGACGAAATCGCCCTCCAAGAAGACGTGAACACGCGCAAAGGAGTCGAGCGCATCATCCGCCATGCTTTCGATTACGCTCGGAAAAAGAAGCTCACACGTGTCTGCATGAGCGACAAATCAAACGCTCTGAATTTCGCGCACGATCTGTGGCAGAGAGTCTTCGCCGAAGTGCGTAAGGAATATGCCGACATCGAATCGCGTCACCTATACATTGACGCCCTAGCAATGGAAGTTGTCCGCGATCCGTCGCAATTCCAGGTCGTCGTCACGTGCAATCTTTTTGGAGACATCATTAGCGATCTTGGCGCGCAACTCGCTGGCGGCATGGGCATGGCGCCCTCCGGAAATATTCACCCTGGCCAAGTCTCCATTTTCGAGCCGGTACACGGATCCGCACCCAATATTGCGGGTAAGAACTTCGCCAATCCCATCGCATCGGTGCTGGCAAGCGCCATGATGCTTGAGCATATCGGCTGGCCAAACGAAGCAACCGCGCTACGCGTAGCAGTTCGAGCGTCGGTCGCCGCCAAGCAGATGACTCGCGATGTTGGCGGCGTACTGGGTACTCGCGAAGCTGGCGAGTGGATGGCAAACTACGTCGCCAAGCAAGGGACCAAGCCCGCCTCATAAAGCATTTCTAGGAAAATTTGAGAGTCAGGCAGGGAACCGGCGAACCGAGAAAACGTCCGGGAGTGTTACGCCCTCGTGCATCAACTTCCGAATCTCTTCGATGGTTGCAATGTGACCACGTGCGCCCGGCGCTGTACAGTTCAGCGCCGCCGCCGCACACGAAAATGAAAGTTGTTCCTCAAGTTTCCGTCCGGCAAGTTGTGCGCAGACAAACGCAGCGTGGAAAATGTCGCCAGCTCCTGTGGTGTCCACGGCGTTCACTCGGTAAGCAGGAACGTAGCGGAAAATCGATCCGTCCCACGCTAGGACTCCATCTCGTCCCAACGTTGCCGCTGCGATCTGAGTCTTAAACCGACGCTGAACTTGCGGCAAAGACTTCAACAATTCCTTCTCACCCGTAAGCCGCTCAGGAAAATCTTTGGAGCTAATCATGAAATCAACATTCTCAAGTAATACTTCAACTCCGGGATATATGTTATCCAAGTCGGCGGTCACGGGGATCCCCGACTCCCGAGCCCATCGAGCGGCGCACGCTGCCGCCTCCGTATCGTGACCATCAACGAGTAGTGCACGCGCACCCACTATCCAGTCGCGCTCCAAATCTTCAGGCCGCAGGGCAACCCGTTCATCCCGCTTCCACAGCACGGTTCGCTCGCCAGAAGACTCGTCCACAAGAATGAAGGACGACTGGCTAGAACAGCCCGGCGTTCGGATGAGTCTGGCGTCGACTCCGGCTTCTGCGAATTCCTTTCGGTGGAGTTCGCCGTGATCATCGTCGCCGATCTTGCCAACATATCGCGTCTTGAGTCCCCATTTTTGGCACGCGATCATTGCCGACGCAACTTGTCCGCCGGGCATCAAAGAACTTGACGAGAACTCCAACTTGGAATCGGAAGCAGGGAAACGCGGAAGCTGAATGAGCGTATCCACGGCATTTACGCCCACTCCGACGACGTCAATGCTTGGCCGAATATTCGCTGCCATGCTCTGCACTCTAGCGAACTCAGCAGGATTTGCAAAGCGCGCGCTGCGACGAACCCGTCTTATTTGTTCAAATCCATCGCTCCAGTAACCGCTTCAAATTATTTATCGCAAACCCGCGCTTCTTGTTTGCGTCTCTACCTGCGCTGTGATAAAAAAGTTTCTCGTGTTTCAGTGATGAGATTTTTCTTTTCGCGTCTGGTCGGCGCGCCGACAACTCAATGCCGCTAAGGGAGTCTGAGGCAATCGTGCTTCGCAGCTTTCCGCTTGGCGAAGCGGATCGACTGGTTAGTTTTCTGTCTCGCAATGAAGGCAGACTCAAAGGCGTGGCTCGCGGAGCGCGGCGCACCAAAAGCCAATTCGGCTCGACGCTCGAAACGCTCTCTCACGTGCGCATCTGGTTTTACGAGCGCGAAACGCGCGATTTGGTTCGTATCAGCCAGTGCGAAATGGTGGAGTCCTTCTATGAAGCGCAGAAGGACTACAAAAAGAATCTTGCGCTGGCGCTCATCAGTCAGGTTGTGGAATTGGTTCTGCCCGAGCGGGAAGCAACGGACCCGGTATTCCGGCTGATACTTGTAGCGGCGCGCGGAATTTCTTCGGGCAAGGGAATTTGGATGCCGTTGACGTACTTCGCACTTTGGTCCACGCGGCTTGCTGGATGGCTGCCTAGTTTCGATCGATGTCAGAATTGCGGGAGGGAATATGGAACCCGGACGGCATGGGTTATGCAAAACGGCGAATTTGTTTGCCCGGATTGCAGAATCGGCGGACGTCAGGTACCTGCTGCGATGCTTCAACTTGGGCGGAGAATGCTGGCGGAAAAAATGGAAGTATTAGCTCAGAATCCGCCGAGCGATTCCGAATTGAAAGTGTTACTCGAAGATGTGCTGGACATTATTGAACGTGAAACGGAACATAAACTTTCGATCAGGACGATGCTAGCGAGCGAATTTGAAAGCTAAAGTAAAACATGGATACCGTAAGGCTGGATTAACATTCCAGCAGCTCATCCTGAAGCTGCAGAACTTTTGGGCTGAGTCCGGCTGTGTACTTCAACAACCGTACGACGTTGAAGTCGGCGCCGGCACGATGCACCCCGAAACATTTCTCCGTGTGCTTGGACCCGACCCGTGCAAGATATGCTACGTCCAGCCTTGTCGTCGGCCCGCCGACGGTCGCTACGGCGAGAATCCCAATCGCCTTTACAAGCACACCCAGCTACAAGTAATTCTGAAACCCGCGTCGGCGAATATTCAGGATATGTACCTCGCCAGTCTGAAGGCGATTGGAATTGATCTCACCCTTCATGACGTTCGCTTTGAAGAAGACAATTGGGAATCGCCCACCCTCGGCGCGTGGGGAATGGGCTGGCAAGTTCTTCTCGATGGACTCGAGATCACTCAGTTCACGTATTTCCAACAGTCGGGGGGCATTGACCTGGACCTAGCCTCAGTTGAACTGACCTACGGACTCGAGCGCATCGCAGCATTCTTGCAGAATGTCGAAAGTATTTTCGATATTCAATGGACGCCCGAGCGCACCTATGGCCAGATTCGCCTGGCGGAAGAAGAACAATTCTCGGCGTACAGCTTTGACTTCGCCGATGTCACAATCACACGCCAGATGTTCGATCTCACCGAAAGGGAGGCCCTTCGCCTGATTGAAGGCTATCCGCGCAAGAAGTCCGAGCTCAAGCGACGGTTCCCCGTGCGAGCCGCATACGATCTTTGTCTGAAGTGTTCGCACCTGTTCAATCTGCTGGATGCGCGCGGCGCAATCTCAACCACCGAGCGAGCGGCGTTAATTGGGCGCGTTCGGCAAATCGCCTGTCGCGTCGCCGCGTGTTACCTCAACCAAACCTCAAGTGCTGGCTCAACGCCTGGTGACGACAGCGAGGAGCACGAATGAAAAAGTCAGCGGACTTCTTGCTTGAGATCGGATGCGAAGAAATTCCCGCGGGGATGATTGCGAAGGCCTGTGACGAATTTAAAGCGATACTTGAGAAATATCTTTCGACCGCCGGCCTTATGGACGAAGAAAATATTGAAGTAATGGGTACTCCGCGCCGAATCGCTGCCCGGTGTAAAGCATTGCTTCAACGTCAACCAGACAGCGAACGTGAGGTAACTGGGCCGCCAAAATCGGTTGCGTATGACAACGTCGGCCAGCCGACGCGCGCCGCCGTGAGCTTCGCGGAAAAGCAGGGAGTTCCTCTAGCGAAGGTTTACACGGTCGCAACTCAGCGCGGCGAATACATCGCGGCGAAACTCGTTACCATAGGGCGCCCCGCGGAAGCAATTCTCGCAGAGATCCTTCCGCGCGCCGTCGCAGAAATTGCCTGGCCTCGCGCGATGTATTGGACAACGAAGGACGGGATGCGCTTCATCCGGCCGATTCGCTGGATCGTTGCGCTGCTCGACGGGAAAGTTTTGAGAATAGAAATCGCGGGCGTGAGCGCGGGCAGGGAGTCCGTCGGCCATCGATTCCTCGGAAAAGCGGCGATTCCGATTCGCAACTCCTCGGGATATGAATCAGCGCTGCGAAAAAACTTCGTATTGGTCAGGCCGGAAGCGCGGCGCAAGAAGATCGATTCGGAATTGGCAAAGTTGGCAGGAAAGAATCACCTACGCATTCATGACGATCCTGCGCTTGCGGACCTCGTCGTTTACTTGAATGAATATCCGTCGGCGATCATCGGTAGCTTTGACGCGAACTATCTTGAACTTCCGGATGAGATTCTAATTACGGTGATGCGCGGACATCAAAAGTATTTCGCACTGCGCTCGCGAGACGGGCGCCTCGCGCCACACTTTCTCGCGGTCATCAACCTCGATCGCGACGCGAAAGGATTGGTTCGCGCGGGCCATGAACGAGTGTTGCGCGCGAGATTTGCCGACGCGCGTTTCTTCTGGGAGTCCGACCAGAAATGTCGGCTCGCCGACTATTTGCCAAAGCTCGCGCATGTCACTTATGAATCGCGGTTGGGAAGTTACGCCGATAAAGTCGAGCGCATGCGCCATCTCAGCCGCTGGTTTGCCGAGCAGTGGTTCGCGCAAGGGATTCCGCAGGCGAGTGTTGCCAGTGCTGACCGGGCTGCTGAACTTTCTAAATGTGATCTGGTCACGGGAATGGTTGGAGAGTTTCCTGAGCTTCAGGGGATCGTCGGAGGCCTCTACGCGGAATCTCAAGGAGAACCTGAAGATGTCTTTAGAGCCGTGTACGATCATTATCGGCCCGCGGGTCTCGACGAGAAAATTCCAAGCAACCTGACCGGATGCGCTGTCGCGCTCGCCGATAAGATGGACGCGCTGATCGGATGTATCGCGGCAGGCCTGCTGCCGACAGGTTCAAGTGATCCTTTCGGTTTGCGCCGTGCTGCACTTGGCGTTGTAAAGATAATTCTTGAACGTAAGCTTCCAGTTTCGCTTTCGAGCGCGATCTCCGCTGGAGTGAGAGCGCTCGGTTCGACGCCTCCAAAGATTCATGTAAAGCCGGAAGTTGAAAAACAAATCCTGGAGTTCATTGTTGACCGAGCGCGATTTGTAATGCGCGAGCGCTTGGGATTTGCATACGACGAGGTGAACGCCGTGCTCGCGGCCGGTTCAGATGATCTGGTCGATGCAGTGAAACGTATTGAAGCGGTAAAGGCGATCCGCCGAACGAAGAACTTTGAGCCTCTCGCCGTTTCGTTTAAACGCATTCGGAAGATTATTGAGAAGGCCGGCCCTGCGGAAACGTGGCAGCTCCCGGCCGTGAATCCAGAATTATTTGACGCCGACTCCGAGCGCGCACTCCACACGGCAGCGGAGTCGGCGAGCCGCAAGGCGTCGGCGGACAAACGCGCGGGCAAATACAAAGAAGCGTTGCAAACGATTGCGGAACTTCGCCCGGCCGTCGATCAATTCTTTCAGGATGTTTTAGTGAACGCTGAAAACGAGCAGGTCCGGGGCAACCGTCTAACCCTGCTGCAATCGTTGCTGCGTGAGTTTTCAACCATAGCCGACTTCTCTGAGATCGCCGCCGGGGAAAACCGGTGAAGACTAATTTTAAACAATCGCTTTAAGTTTACTGATTGCGGGCATCCGCGATGTCGGCACGCCGACAAAATATTTGCGACCGAATTCATCCACAAGCGCAGAGTGTAATTATTGTGAAATCAAAAACTCGAACGATACGACTACGGAGGAATCATCAGTGAAGAAATACGTTTATTTTTTTGGAGCCGGAAAAGCCGAAGGACAAGGCGACGCGAAAGAGCTGCTGGGCGGAAAGGGCGCGGGCCTGGCCGAAATGACGCGAATCGGACTGCCAGTACCCGGCGGCTTCACTATCACCACCGAAACTTGCGATTACTACCTGAAACACGACTACAAATACCCGAAAGAGCTGCACGCGCAGGTCGACGCCAATCTAAAGCGCTTGGAAAAAATAACAGGGAAACGGTTGGGTGACGCCAAAGATCCGCTGCTGGTCAGCGTGCGATCCGGCTCAGCGCGCTCCATGCCCGGCATGATGGAAACAATCTTAAATCTCGGACTGAACGACGAGTCTGTCGCTGCACTTGCGCGAAACACAAAGAATGAACGCTTCGCCTATGACGCATTTCGCCGATTCGTGCAGATGTATTCAGCCGTCGTGATCGGCCTGCCGAAAGAAGAACTCGAAGCCCTGTTGCGCGATTTGAAGACGCACCACGGGTTCAAGGACGATACTCAAGTTACCGCCGAAGGTTGGAAAGAATTAATCGCCCAATACAAGAGTCACTTCAAGAGAAAGACCGGCAAGGATTTCCCAGAAGATCCGAAAGAACAGTTGTGGGGAGCAATCGGCGCGGTTTTCCAATCGTGGAACGCTGAAAAAGCGCTCACCTATCGCCGCGTGGAAAGAATTACGGGATTGCTCGGTACGGCCGTCAACGTGGTGCAAATGGTTTTCGGAAATACCGGCGAAAATTCCGGCACGGGCGTTTGCTTCACGCGAGATCCCAGTTCAGGCGAGAAAACTTTCTATGGCGATTTCCTGATTAACGCGCAGGGCGAAGACGTTGTCGCTGGAATCCGCACTCCCATGCATTTGACCGAGATGGGTCGCTTGATGCCAAAGGTTTACAAGCAGCTCGAGAAAGTTCGAGTGTTACTTGAGAAACACTATCGTGACATGCAGGACATGGAATTCACAGTCGAAGAAGGCACGCTCTACATGTTGCAGACGCGGACGGGCAAGCGCACGCCGACCGCAACATTCCGCATGGCCGTCGATATGGTGAATGAAAAACTGATCTCGCGTGAAGAAGCACTTGGACGCATCAAAGCCGAAGACGTTGAGCGGTTGTTTTATCCCGTAATTGACAGCAGCGTTCCGCGCGCGGATCTGGGTAAGCGCAAATTGGCAGAGGGAATCAACGCGGTTCCCGGGGCGGCGTCAGGGCGCGTAGTTTTCACCGCGCACGAAGCGGAAGAATGGGCCGCCCGCGGCGAGAAAGTGATTCTGGTCCGGCGAGAAACAAGTCCCGAAGATGTCGGAGGAATGTTCGTAGCACAAGGAATCCTGACTGCCACTGGCGGCAAGACGAGTCACGCGGCTGTCGTCGCACGCGGTTGGGGCAAATGCTGCGTTGTCGGCTGCGAAGCGCTGAACATTGATTTCGATAAGAAACAGATGAGCGTCAAGGGTCATATCGTCAAAGAAGGCGACTGGATCACGCTCGACGGCAGTGACGGCTCCGTACTCGAAGGCCAGGTAACACTGGTCCTGCCGGTTTTGCCTCCTGCCTACTACACAATCATGAAGTGGGCCGATAGCGTGCGTCGGTTAGGCGTACGTACAAACGCCGATACTCCTCAAGATGCAACGAAAGCCCGCGAAATGGGCGCGGAGGGAATTGGACTGTGCCGCACCGAACATATGTTCTTCAAGGATTTCGAGCAGCCCGACAAGAGCACCGAGCGCCAGCTGGCCATCCAGGAAATGATTATCGCGGACGCGCCCGAAGCCCGGCGAAAAGCGCTCGCAAAGTTGCTACCTTTTCAAAGGCGCGATTTCATCGGCATCTTCAAAGCGATGGACGGCTGTCCGGTTACTATTCGCTTGATCGATCCTCCACTTCACGAATTCGTCCCGCACGATCGGGATAAGCAAGAAGAGCTCGCGAAGAAAATTGGAGTAAGTGTTGAGGTGGTGGCGCGCCGAGTTGAACAGTTGCATGAAGCAAATCCAATGCTGGGACACCGAGGCTGCCGATTAGCAATCACGTATCCAGAAATTCTTGAGATGCAGGTGCGGGCGATCATCGAAGCGGCGATTGAATGCAAGAAGGCTGGAGTTAAAGTACTACCTGAGATTATGCATCCGCTCACTTTGGATAGAAAAGAGCTTCAAATTATCACCGACGCAACACGTCGAGTAGCAAGTGAAGTTATCAAGGAGCAGGGCACAAAAGTCGATTACCTGGTCGGGACGATGATCGAACTACCACGCGCCGCGCTTCTCGCGGATCAGATTGCAGAAGTTGCAGAGTTCTTCTCCTTCGGTACGAACGACCTGACGCAGACGACGATGGGTCTTTCCCGCGATGACGCTGGCCGATTCCTGCCCGACTATGTGGACGAGAAGAAGGCGGGTATTTTCAAAGATGATCCATTTCAGTCGCTCGACGTAGAAGGCGTTGGAATGCTGATCGAGTGGGGAATTGAGCGCGGTCGCTCAACGCGCCCGAAATTGAAAGTGGGAATTTGCGGCGAGCACGGCGGCGATGCGGAAAGCGTGAAGTTCTGTCACAAAGTCGGAATGGATTACGTCAGCGCGTCTCCGTACCGTGTGCCAATATCGCGATTAGCAGCGGCGCAAGCTGTCCTTGAAGAGAAAGCAGCGAAACACGCTGGAAAGAAAACGAAGCGCGCACAATAGCGCTCCGTCTTGGATAAGGGTGATGAATTAATCGCACCTATCTCAGGCGAAATGAGGAAGTCTGCCTTTGGCGCGAACACTGACAATTGGAATTTGCGGCGGCACGGGCTCCGGCAAGACGACCATTACCAATCGCCTGACCGAAGTGCTCTCCGAAGAAAGTGTCCTGCTGCTTCAGCAGGATCACTATTACAAAGACACTCCTCATCTGCCGCTGGAGGAGCGCGCCAAACAGAACTTCGACCATCCCGATTCCGTTGATACTCAACTACTTATCAGCCACGTCCGCGCGCTTCGCGAAGGACATGCGATCGAGCGCCCGGTGTATGACTTCACGCACCATCGCCGTTTGCCGGCTACAGTCCACCTCGAACCGCGCCACGCTCTAATCGTCGAAGGCATCTTAATATTTGAAAATCCCGCGCTTCGCAATCTCTGTGACATCAAGATATTCGTGGATACGGAGGCCGACCTCCGCTTCATCCGCCGGCTGAGAAGAGATATTCGCGAGCGCGGCCGCACGATTGAATCCGTGATCGACCAATACATGGCCACAGTGCGGCCCATGCATATGGAATTTGTAGAGCCTTCCAAGCGCTACGCCGACGTAATTATTCCGGAAGGCGGCTACAACGAAGTGGGCATCGATCTCGTAATTCAGAAAATCCGTTCCCTCGTACCGCGGTAAAATTATCGTTTGATCGCCTACGGCCGCCAGTTTTTCCGATGAAATGTCGGCGTGCAGACATCCGGCAAAGTAAAACTCGAACATTTTTTGGAAAATGTCGCGCCGGCATAACTAAAGTATCGCTTGAATTATACGTCCTCAGCCTTTACGTCGGCATTTTCAGGAAGAAATAGGTCCCAACGAAAATAAAAATCGCATCCGGCGCCCATCCTGCAAGAATCGGCGGCATTTGCCCAACGCCGCCAAGTGCCTCAAACAAAGCGGAAGTCGCCCAATAAACGATTCCGATTCCGATGCCCAACGACAGGCCGCCCACAGCGCCGCGCGTCCCTACATAGAATGCAAACGGAATCGAGAGGAACGCAATAATCGGTGCAATCATCGGAAACGCGAGTTTCTCCTGCCATTGGACGGACAGTCGGCCAACATCAAAGCCGGACTGTCTCAACTCCCCGATGTAGTTTTGCAATTCGCGCCAACTCATCTCGTCAGACTGGCGAACCTCACGGTTGAAATGGCTGGGCGGCTCGTCCAGCTCCGCCGCTGAATAGACCTGGAACGGCGTGGAATGGCCCGTGGGGTCGTTTTCAAAATCGCGCACCCAACCGTCTTTCAGAATCCAAACGTTCTGTTCCGGAGACCATTCGGCGCGTGTCGCATGAATGCGCCGGCGAAGCTGGAACGTCTCCGGGTCCAACTCAAAAACGTTTAAACCTCCGAACAAAATCGGCTTGTTGTCCGGGTCGAAAACTTGATAGTTATAAAATTTCTTGTTGCTGGTGCCGGTGCTGGCGCCAGGTATCCAGCTGCGATTGGGCCGCAGATAAGTTTGCGCAGGCTTTCCCTTAATTTGATTTAGCAACGCGTCCTGCCGCTGGTTGAAGTAGGGAAGATAGGTGTTGCTCAGCAGCAAAAGTCCGCCTGCCAGCGCCGCACCCGTGCCGATGATCGGCCACGCCAGCCGGTAAAGACTTACGCCACTGGCTTTGATCGCTACAACCTCATTGTTCTTCGACATCACCCCCAGCGTCACCATCGCCGCCACCAGCACGGCGAATGGCGCCAGGTGATAAAACAGAAATGGCACCAGGAACCGGAAATAATTCAAAACGACAAAAAAGGGCGTGTGGTTCTTGGCGATATTGTCCAAAAGCTCGAAAAACGTGAATATTTCAAACAGGAATACGAAGCCCACCATCACTAGTAAAAAATAGCCGCAGAAATTCCGCAGCAGATATAGATCGAGCATCTGCGGGAACCCGGAACTGTGCCGCACGCGCATGCGTGCCGGCCGCACGGGCCGCAACCGAATCACCCGCGCCTTCGCATCGGCAACAGTTTCCGCGTTGTGGCTAATCTTTCCGCCGGCGGTGCCCGACGAAGTGGCTGGCACCGGAGTCAACCTGCCCGCGGAATCCTGACCGCGTCGGCCTCGGCGCAGAGATTCGTACCAGTTCTTGAATTTGTCCGCGAGTCGTTCGGCCCAGCGCGTCAGCCGCGTGGCGCTCCGAATTTGCTCCATTCCAGGAAGAAGAGCCAATCCCGCCAGTCCTGTCAGAAAATTGGCGCCCCAAATACCCAGCACCGGCGAAACTCTTCCTTCCTTCGCTAGCCCCGCTCCCACAATGAACATCAGGTAGTAGGCGCAGACAAGCAGCAGCGAAACGATGAATCCTATTGCGCGCCCGCCGCGCCATGGCCGTGCGGCTAGCGGCACTGCAAGTAGCGCAAACACCATGCAAGCCACAGGAAACGCGAAGCGGCGTTGGATTTCAACGTGCGCCTCGTTGAATCCTTTACCGGTCGTGGCCATTAGATCCGAAATCGTTCGCTCCGTAACCGTGGGAGTGGACTTGCTCTCCGTTTTCAATCCGCTGAATTCGATCGGGAAATCGCTCTTGCCGAAGGTTTGAACCACGTAGTTATTGGGATCGTTGGGCGATGAGCCGTGAATGCTTCCGTTATGGAGATGTAACTCCAGCTTGCCCTGTTCGCGGTCGGCAATTACAATCGCATTCTCTGCCAGGGTCAGCTCCGTGCGTTTTTCTGATTGCTGCGCTAGAAAAACGCCGGTCCAGTGCGTGGCCGCAGCGTCGATATCCTGGATGTAGAGAACCATGCCCGGATATTCCTGGAACACGCGGGGCTGCACCTCGTAGGCGGCTTGCGCGGACGTTAGCTCGTCCGATATTTTGCGGAATGTGCGCTGCGCCGCGGGGCCGACCCACAGAGTGATCGCCAGCGTCACCATCGCGGTGAATGTTGCAAGCACGCCGACGGGCACGAGCACCCGGCGCAGCCCGACGCCAAGCGCGCTGAGCGCGATTAGTTCGCTATCCGCGGACATGCGGCCCAGCCCGATGAGTACGCCAACGAGAACCGCCATCGGCAGCGTGAACGTGAGAACATATGGAAACACGCAAAGAAAAAGCAGGCCCAGCCTGCTCGCGGAAGCCGAATGACGCACTACGATAGTCATTAGCGTAATCAGTTTGGGAACAAACAGAACGAACGTGAATATCAACAAACCGACGAGGGCATGCGAGAAAACTTCCTTGCAGATGTATTTGTCGATGATGCGCATCGCGAAGACGTTATTCTAGTGCCGTTTCAATTTGTTTGCACCAGACTATTCGGAGAAACACAGCTAGCATGAATCGCGTCAACTTGGTTCTGATTTGGCATATGCACCAGCCGCAGTATCGCGATCCCGCTTCAGGGCGCTACGTGCTGCCTTGGACGCGTCTTCACGCGCTGAAGGATTACTGGGGCATGGTGCGCACGCTCCGGGAATTTCCGAATTTCCACGCCACTTTTAACGTTGTGCCGTCGCTCGCTGCGCAACTTGAAGAATATGCCAGCGGAAATTTTTCAGAGCCCTGGTTCGATGTGGCATTTCGGCCGGCGGAAGAACTCGACGCCGACTCGAAGTCAGTAATCCTCGAACGCGCCTTCCAAATCAATCGCGAAAGTCTAATGCGCCGCTGGCCGCGCTTCACCGAACTTTTCAGCCGCACCCAGCACGCCGATCAGGAAATGAACGCTGCGGATCTTTTCAGCGTTCGCGACTGGCGCGATTTGCAATTGCTTTCGCAACTTGCCTGGATGGATGAATCTTGGCTTACGTCCGACGCGGTGCTTTTGCGACTCGCCGACAAAGGCGCAAATTTCACGGAAGTAGAAAAGCAGGAACTCCGCGAAAAGCAGCTCGAACTTTTGCGGGACGTCCTGCCGGAATACCGCCGCGCATCGGAAAGCGGCCAGATCGAACTTTCCACCACGCCTTTCTATCATCCGATTCTTCCACTGGTGTGCGATTCAGATATGGGACGGGTTTCAAATCCGCATAGCCAGCCGCTGGTCCCCGCATTCCGATATCCGGATGATGCCGCCGAGCAGTTGCGCCGCGCACGCAATTATCACGAAAGACTTTTTGGGCGCGCTCCTGCCGGATTGTGGCCGTCCGAAGGCTCGGTTTCCGACCAGGCGCTTGACCTCGCCGCGGAACAGGGCTTTCGCTGGTTCGGCACGGACGAGGGCGTGCTCGGCCGCACGCTCGGACTTGGATTTGGCCGCGATGACGCCGGAATTCCTGAAAATGCCGACCGGATGTATTCGCCTCTGCGCGTCCTGCGAAATGGCAAAGAAATCGTGGGATTGTTTCGCGATCACCTGCTTTCTGATCTCGTCGGATTCGTTTACAGCCGCATGAGCGCCGTGGCCGCCGCGGAAGATCTGCACCAGCGATTGCGCACTATTGGCGATCGCGTTCACACCGGACGCGCTTTAACAGTTTCAATCATCCTTGACGGCGAAAACGCCTGGGAATATTTCCCGAATAGCGGACGCGAATTTCTGAAACAGTTTTATCGCCGCATCGAATCCGATCCCGATATCCACGCGCTCACCGCGTCGGAAGCAATCGCCGCCGCCGGAGAAATTCCGAGTGTCGAAAATATCGTCCCCGGTTCCTGGATCAACGCGAATTTCGATATCTGGATCGGCGATCGGGAAGATCTGGTTGCGTGGGGCATGTTGCGCAAAGCTCGCGAAGCATACGCACGCGCGAAACGGCTTCACGATCAATGCGCGGACGGAGCCGTCAGCGCGGGGAAATTGGCCGCTGCCTATGAAGCGCTGCTCGCCGCCGAAGGCAGTGACTGGTGCTGGTGGTACGGCCCGGAGCACAGCACCTATAACGACGCCGAGTTCGATGCGTTTTATCGCACGCTCCTTACCGAAGTTTATTTGAAAATTGACGCAGATCCGCCGGGAGAACTCGCCGAGCCGATCAAACGTCTTCCGGAAGATGCGCTGATTTCCGCTCCGCAGTCCTACTTGAACGTGCGCGTCGATGGCCGCGAAAGCTCGTACTTTGAATGGCTTGGCGCGGGGCTGTATGCGGCGGACAGGCGCGGCGGATCCATGCACGGTCGCGCTTATTTAATGCACGAACTTCACTATGGCTTTGACGAAGAATGGTTTTACATTCGCGTGGATCTTTTCGAGGAAGCAAAAGCGGAATTGCGTGATTGCGTTTTTCGCGTGGCTGTGCGCGCGGCGCAAGAAGTGAAAGTTCAAGCGCATATTCGCGATGGCATGTTGACCGACGTGCAAGTGGAAACGAACGAAGCGTGTCTGCTGGGCGCGCAGCAATACGTTCAAGTCGCCTACGGACAAATCCTGGAAGTCGCCATCGCGCGCAGCGTGATAGAGACCGCCGGACGCTCGTCAATCCACCTTGCAACTTCTCTGTGGGAAAGCGGCTTGCCGGTAGACATGCTGCCGTCCGAAGGCGCCCTCGAAATCAGACTCGGCGCGGAAGCGTTCGCGTGGCCGAAAACCTGAAGCCATCACAAAAATCTAGTACAGCAAAACTGCAATGTCGCGCGGCGAATTGCCCACGTGCACCATCGTGATCAGGCTTCCGGTGCGCACGCGGATAATTGCGAGGTCATTTGAATTTTCATCCGCCACTAACAATAAATTGTGCGGAACGGCGGGATCCAGCGCGAGCGCGCCAGGCGATTGGCCGACGGGAACTGGATTGCCCGTAGTGCGATATTGCACGTCCACCGGGACCACTCCATTTGCGGCCGAATCGCTCACGTAGAGCAGCAACGTTGATTCATCGAATACCGCGCGGCTCGGCGTCGAACCAATCAATCGCACATCAACCAGTTCGTGCGTCCACGTGTTGACGATTGCCAGCTCGTGCGCTTCGGGGACGGTAATGTAGAGCTCGCCGCCATCCGGCTTCAAAAACATTCCGGCAGGTTGTCCCGGCAATGGCAGGTTCGTCAGCAGCGAGTTACTGCGCAAATCCACTACGGAAATCTGCGCAGAACCGGATGCAGCGACGAACGCCGTCAGAGTATCCGGCGTTTGAAGTATCAGGAACTCTTCTGGCGCGGAGGCAACTGGAATCGTTGCGCGCAGCGCAAGCGTCGAGCTGTCGAAAACCTGCAACGTCGCGTCGTCTCGATTCATCACGACCACTTCCTTCTGGTCGGGCGTCACACGTGCCAGCAACGGCCGCTTGCCTGTGGGTGCGTGCGCCACAATTTGCCGCGACGCGCAATCAATTGCCACAACCGTGTCGGCTCCCGATGCGGTGGCGTACGCCGTGCGGCCGTCGGGCGAAAAATCCAGCGCGTAAGGTGATGCGCCCACCGGAATTCGCGCGACAACTCGATCCGTCGCTGCGTCCAACACCCAAACATAACCACCGTCCGTTGATACGCCCCAAATCTCCGCGCGCGTAGGATGCGTGCGCAATCCAGCAGGCGCCGGGCCAACGGGAACCGTAGCGCGCACCGCCAGCCTTACCAGATCCACCACCGAAACGGTGCCGTCGCCAAAATTCGCCACATAAGCGCACAGCTTCATTCCGGGGCGCAGAAACGACGGACGCTGCTCCAGCGCAATCTCACGCGCCGCCAAACCAATCAGCACGACGGCAATGACGATGAATCGAATATTCAGGGCGCGACGCGACATCATAAGAAAATATCTTGGCTTGTACACTCGCGCCGACACAAGCAGCGCAGTGCAAAGTGAAGCGGAGTCTATCGGAGCGAGGAAGCAGCGTCAAACTGCGCGAGTTGAAGCGCTTCGCGATGCGCGGTAAACTCATTTCAAATGGCGCAGTCCTTGCCGCTTCCGCATTCACTCAACGCTCGAGCGAACGAGCAAGCGATCGCCCGCACTCAACGCATTCCCTGGTACATTTGGGCCTGCCTCGCGTCCATTATTTCAGGCGTCATCGGCGGCGTGTGGGATATTTCCTGGCACGAAAGCGTTGGCCGCGATACGTTTTGGACGACTCCGCACATGTTCATTTATTTTTCCGGCATACTCTCGGGACTTTCGTGCGCGTACGTAATTCTTGCCACGACGTTCAACAAGAATTCTCCACTGTGCGATTACAGCGTCACCATGTGGGGATTCCGCGGCCCTCTGGGCGCTTTTATTTGCTCGTGGGGCGCCGCCGCGATGATCACTTCCGCGCCATTTGATAATTGGTGGCACAACGCGTACGGGCTGGACGTAAAAATTCTCAGTCCGCCGCATGTCTTGCTGGCGCTGGGAATGATGGGCATTCGGTTCGGGGCAGTCGTGCTGGCGCTTGCGGAAATGAATCGCGCGCAGGGCGAATACCGCGTGCGACTGGAGCGCGTGTTTCTGTTTCTGTTCGTGTTCCTGATGGCCACAAGTTTGGGTATGGCGCAGGAATATACCAACCGCATTTTCATGCACAGCGCCAGATTTTATCTGGTCGTCATGATTACTGTTCCCATCTGGATGGCGGCTGTCTCCATCGCGTCAAAATCGCGCTGGGCGGCAACGATTATGACCGCCATTTATTCAACGGTGCATCTCGCTTTCACCTGGGGATTGCCGTTCGCATCGGCGCAACCGAAACTTGGTCCTGTCTACCAAAACGTAACGCATCTCGTGCCTCCCGATTTTCCGCTTCTGATCATCGTTGCGGCCATTATTTTTGATGGAGTGCGCTATTACATTCGCGCTTGGAGCCGCTGGGCGCAGGCGGTGACACTGGGCGTTGTATTTTTCGCGAGCTTTGTTGCGGCGCAATGGCCGTTTGCGAATTTTCTAATGTCCCCCGCCTCTCGCAATCGTATTTTCGCAACACAGAACTATCCGTACTTCATGCCTTCTACATCAAACTGGGTGCGCAACGTTTTCTTTTCTACTGACGCCACTTCGCGCCATTTCTGGATCATGATGGCCGTCGCGCTGACCGTCACAATGGTGATGACGAGCGCTGGACTAGCGTGGGGCGATTGGATGCGGCGCATTCGCCGATGACTTTGAATCCAGACTTGCGTTCCAGAAAGTTCATCCGACAATTCAAGCGGCTGCCGCTTTTGGCATTGGCGATTCTTGTTTTCGCCGCCTTACCTCTCAAAGCGCACGTTGGCAGTCCCGATGTTTTCTACGAAGGCTTCGCTGGTCCCTACCATTTGTTTGTTACCGTACGCGTTCCCCAGGTAATTCCCGGCGTGGCGGAAATTCAGGTGCGCTCCGAATCGAGCGACGTACGAACAATTCAGGTAGTCCCGCTGCGTCTCACCGGACAAGGCTCAAATGTCGCGCCGATTCCGGATCTCGCGCAGCAATCCAAAGATGATCCGCAATTTTTCACCGGCTCGTTGTGGCTGATGGAGTCCGGCGCGTTGCAGGTTCGCGTTATCGCCGATGGTATTCGTGGCAGAGGAGAGCTTTCGGTTCCCGTGCCGTCATTCGCGCAGACCGTCCTTCCGATGCAGAAGCCACTGAAAGGCGTTTTGATTGTCCTGCTGCTCGTCCTCACGATCGGAATTGTTTCCATTGTTGGTGCGGGCGCGCGCGAAGGCAAGCTCGATCCCGGCGCGCAACCTGCCCGTGCCAACTCTCGACACGCCAGAACAATCATGATTGTCACCGCGATTGTCGTTGTCGGAGTTTTGTACCTGGGTAGATCGTGGTGGAATTTGGAAGCCGCCGATTACCAGCAAAATGTAAATCACTACAAGCCGCCGCGCGCGGAAACAACGCTGGAAAACGGAAACCGTTTAATCATTCGCGCGAACAGTGACGATCCACAGTGGTCTGGTGCTGTAGAACTGTCGCGTGTGATTCCAGATCACGGCCACTTAATGCATTTATTCCTGATTGGTTCGCCCGGGCTGAACTCCATGTGGCATCTGCATCCAGATCAAATTCCAGGTGGCGCATTCGCCGAGGATTTGCCTTCGATGCCGCCAGGACACTTTCAAATCTTCGCCGATATTGTGGACCGCCGAGGATTTCCGTGGACGCTCGTTGGCGAAATAGATCTGCCACAGATTAACGGCAAACCGCTGAGCGGAGATGATTCTTCGTGGATGGGGGCTGCGTTAACACCGGCTTCGGCGAAAGCAGATTCCACGACAGCTCAGCAATCCGACGGCGGGCGCATCATTTGGCAACGCCCAGTAGGCCCGCTGAAAGCCGGTACCGCTATGGAATTCAAATTCAGCGTGCAGGATAAAGACGGAAAGCCCGCACAAGACATGGAACCCTACATGGGCATGGGAGGCCACGCGGAATTTGTGCGCAGCGACATGACCGTCTTCGCGCACGTACATCCAGCAGGTTCGGTTTCGATGGCGGCGCTTGATCTGGCACAGCAAGGATTGCCCGGCGCTTCGGGCCCAATGCAGGGAAGCCCGGCGAGCGGAATGTCGATGAGCGGCGTGACGATGGATATGCCGATGGCGTCAGGCCAGTTGCCGCCAGAGGTTAGTTTCCCGTACGGATTCCCAAAGCCCGGCGACTACCGAATCTTCGTGCAGATTAAACGCGCCAGCCAGGTGCAAACCGCTGTGTTCGACGCGCACGTGGAATAAATCCGCAAGAAATCCCCAGAGCTTTCGCATCGTCGCCAAATCACAGAAAACAATTTCTTCGCGCGCCTAATTCACAGTGCGATGAACGACAACCGCGATTTGGCGAACCTCGTCCACCAGCCGCGCGAATTCATCCGGCAGAATCGATTGCATGCCGTCGGAAAGCGCGTTATCAGGATCGTTGTGCACTTCCACAAGAATTCCATCCGCGCCTACGGCGATAGACGCGCGCGAAAGCGGCAAAACTTTATTGCGGCGTCCGGTACCGTGGCTTGGGTCCACGAGAATCGGGAGGTGGCTTAAGCGTTTCACCGCGGGCACAACAGTGAGATCCAAAGTATTGCGCGAGTGATCCGCGAACGTTCGCACGCCGCGCTCGCACAGAATCACGTTGTAGTTTCCTTCGGACATTACATATTCCGCAGCCATCAGGAATTCATCGAGCGTCGCAGAAAGTCCGCGCTTCAATAGCACTGGTTTTTTCGCTCGGCCAGCGCGCTTCAACAAAGAAAAATTCTGCATGTTGCGCGCGCCAATCTGAATCACATCAGCATATTTTTCAACCAGGTCAAGACTTTCGTTATCAATCGCCTCCGTCACGATTCCCATGCCGAATTGATCGCGAACTTCCGCCATAATTTTCAGGCCCGGCTCGCCCAGTCCCTGAAAGTTGTACGGGGAAGTGCGCGGCTTATAAGCGCCTCCACGAAAAAGATGCGCGCCGGCCGCGGAAACGTGTTTCGCAATCGTCAGCGCCTGCGTGTGGGTCTCTATCGCGCACGGCCCGGCAACAATCACGATGGACTTGCCGCCGACTTCAACCGTGCCGGAAGGCGTCGGAATGCGGATTACGGAATCCTCCTCCTTCACATCGCGGCTCACCAACTTGTAAGGCTTGCTGACGGGGATGCACTCGATCACTCCTGACATGGCTTCGAGCGTGCCAATATCCACGACGCCCGTATTTCCGGTGATGCCGATGGCCGTGCGCAGCGTGCCCGGAATCGGATGTGCCTTCATTCCGGCGGCTTCAATGCGCGCGCATACGGCGCGTACTTGTTCTTCAGTAGCGTGCGCATCCATCACAACTAGCATGACAAGTCCTCGATTAATTTAGTAACGCAACTCCGATTTAGTAACGCAAAACCAGACTTAGTAATCCGAAGCCCGTTCGATCCCGCGGACTTCCTATCAAGCTGTACACTATGAGCGGAGCCAGCAGTTTACTGCATTCCCGGACGCGGCGGCAAATTCAGCGCGCTGAGCCGCGGCATACGGTTCTTGTTCTATAACTTTCGGGTGTACGCTATTGGTCGGCCGGAAAGTGAAGACGGAAATTCCGGCAAAGTCCTTCTAAGAGGAGAATCGTCATTCATGGCCAAACTAACTGCTGCTGCGAGAAAAAAACTTCCGAAATCGGCTTTTGTGGAAAAAGGCACCAGAAAATATCCGATTCCCGATGCTGCCCACGCACGAGACGCCTTGGCGAGGAGTTCGGGTAAGGCGGAACACGCGTCCGTCGTTGCCGCGATTAAGCGGAAGTTTCCAAAGATAAAAATAACAAAGTAAAACGATTGGTCCCGCAACACCGTTTCATCTCATAGGGCGCATTGCGCTCACCGGCGGAGGCGTGTGCCTCGATGAAATCGAGGCTCGAGCGGGTGATAATTGGTTCCGCGCGAAATGACGATTCCTGAACGCGATCACGGAGCCGATGCAGCCACGCCTGACGAATGTGAGCCCGCCCAATCCGAACGTCGCTCCCGCCTCGCAAGCCCCGCTCGCCGATTCCAGCAAGCGTCTAGTGCCGTGGCTGATCGCGGTGGCGTTTTTTATGGAGTCGCTGGACACGACAATTCTGAATACCGCTGTGCCAACGATGGCGGCGGCGCTGCACGTTGCTCCGCTCAGCATGAAGTCAGTGCTCGCAAGCTACACTTTGAGCCTTGCGGTTTTTATTCCCATCAGCGGGTGGATGGCGGACCGGTTCGGAACGCGCCGCGTGTTCGGATCCGCGATAGGCATCTTCACGCTGGGATCATTTCTGTGCGGAATATCGAGCAACCTCCACGTGCTTGTCGCCTGCCGCATTTTACAGGGCTGCGGCGGATCCATGATGGTACCCGTCGGCCGGCTCACTCTGGTGCGGACGTTCGCAAAGTCCGAACTGGTCCGCGCGATGAGCTTCGTTGCCATTCCCGCGCTGATTGGCCCGATGCTCGGGCCAATCGCGGGCGGGCTGATCGTCGGATATTTTCACTGGAGAGTTATCTTCTTCCTGAATATTCCGATTGGACTGGCCGGTTTGGTTCTGGTCTACCTGCACTTGCCGGACTATCGCGAACAGACGAACGCTCTTGATGTGGCCGGGCTGATCCTTTTCGGGTCCGGCGTTGCGCTGCTTTCTTATGTGCTGGAGGTATTTGGCGAGCACACGCTGAATGCGGGCGAAATTCTGGGCCTTCTGGCGATTTCCATCGTTCTTCTAGCGAGCTACGGATTTCACGCGAATCGGACCGCGTATCCGATGCTGGATCTGATGCTATTCCGGATTCGCACGTTTCGCGCGGCGGTCGGCGGCAGCTTCATCACTCGCCTGGGCATTGGCGGCATCCCATTTCTCTTTCCACTGTTGTATCAAGTTGGCCTGGGGTTCACGCCGATTCAATCCGGCCTGATGATGATGCCGCAGGCGATTGCGGCCATCAGCCTGAAATTCACGATGCCAAAGATTTTGGCGCGCTTCGGATACCGCGCCGTGCTGATTTCCAATACGCTGATCATCGGAGTGCTGATTTTGCTTTTTGCGACAATCGCAAAAAGCACGCCGTTGTGGCTGGTGATAACGGAAATGTTGTTCTACGGATTCTTCACGTCACTGCAATATACGTGCATGAACACGCTGGTCTATGCGGACGCCAGCGTCGCGCAGGAGAGCAGCGCCAGCTCCATCGCGAGCACGGCGCAGCAGATGGCGATCAGCTTCGGCGTCGCTTCGGCTTCGTTGGTGACTGTCTTTTTTCTTCCCGCGCGCTACCTTTCCGATCCCACGCAATTCATTCTCGGAGTCCACCGCGCGTTCTTCGTGCTCGGCGGAATGACGCTACTCTCCACGCTCGTGTTCAGCGAATTGAAAAAAGGAGACGGTGACGCGGTGAGTCTGCGCGAGGGCCATTCTCTCAAGGGGAAGGGCGCGGTGGATGTTCATGTCTGACGGTGTCGGGCGCTGATTTAGAAGGCCGGCGTAGGAGAATCGAACGGCGACGCGGCTGTCGGCGGCGGCGCCAATCGGGAGATCGGCGTCCCCCTGACGGGCGACGAATTAGGTTTATCGGCGGCGATTGTCGGCTGCCACTACTTCGCTACGCGCCGAGGCCTTCTCGGCGGAGCGACTCTTACTTCGCGATCCAGAATTCTCCAATGCACCTGGACTGAAGTATGGATGATCGGTGGGCCGTTGACGGCGGACGCGGGCAAGTGAAACTGAACGTTGATGAACACTTCGCGCTGAAATCCCAACGGTGGAAATGCGGCGTGGCTGAGAAGATCCATCGCGGCGGCGCTCAGCGCCGGATCGTAATTCTGAATCGGCTCCGCGTCGAGCACGCTTCCATCCTGTGCGTCCAGAATTGCGTGAACGATTACCGGCTGAAAATAAGATGATGTTGGCGCGTTGCTCGGATCCACGCGCAGTGGAAAGCGATTGGGCAATCCCAGCGCAAAAGTGTCGCCGGCGTCAAGCATCTCTTGTGTTGGAATGAAAAGGTTTGGATCGATCTCGTGTGAATCGTCAAGGCTATCAATCCGGATCTGAACGATAAGCTTGCCTTCCTGGAATATTGATATCTGTCGCGGCAGAACGTGCCCCTGTAATTCCGTGGCGCCGTCATAGTCGTAGATCGCGAAAATTCCGGGCGCTTCAGACCACATTCGCAAAAGGTCCGTAGCGGTATCCACGCAGTATTCGGTTTCCGTCCAGGCACGCGGCGGTGCATAGGCGCCAATCGAGCCGCTTTCCAATACGCATGACATCGTCATGCCGTCGCGCTTCACGGTCGCCTGGCGCATCGTGTACGATTCCGGATTCTCCGGAATGGGCGCAAGTACTGCTGAGCGCACCATTTGAATGCGCAAGGGAATCGGCTCGTCCGGATTCGTGCTGTAAATGTGGGTACCGGTCGCGACGCGTGTTACCTGCCAATCCCCAACCTGCGCCGCCCATCGCTGGTGGCCCTCCCCATCAGCCAATTGCTCCAACGTGCCTTTGCCCTCAAGCTGCGTCGCGCCACTCGTTTCAAACGAAACGCGTAGCGTGTACGGAGCAGTGACGTCACGCAAATTGCTTTTTTGACGGGCGCGCTCCAGAAGAGCGACGGCTTCGGCACGGTCATCGGATTTCGTGAGCATACGAGGGTCGTGCGTTACGAACTCGCGCGCGTCGGGCGCAGGCGGATTTGTTTGCGCGAATATCGCGGGAATGGATATCAGGGAATAAGCGAAGAGTCCAACGAGCCGGGAGGCGGGGCGCATTAGGTGTCCTCAAATTGACTGGATACTAAGTCGGAGCGAAATGCAATTCTAATCAATGTCTGTGGGGGAGAGCAAATTTTAAAGATGCGAATCGTGGAATGGCGCATTATTTTCTGGGCGCGTAATAGCCGTGCCGAAACGTAATGTGCCCGCCGGGAACATTTACGAGTTTGATTTCAATCGTGCGGTAACTGCCGTCTTTCTTTTTATTTGCAGGGTCGTAGGTCAAAAGGTAGTAGCCGGTCGAATCGTCCTGAACGGTTTTGTAAATCGGCCGGAAATCATTCAAGTCGGTGAAGAGCCTCCCTCCTGAATCGGCGGCCAATGTGTAGAGTGTGTCTCGTGATGGGTGGACTGGCTGGCAAACCCTCCCCCCAATGTGGACGCAGGCGCAGGCCCCGTCGCCGCCGCGTGGTGTAGGGCAGATCGTAACTAGACCGCGCGCATCCACCTCGTAGAATGAGGCGTTACTATCGTCCGCTGCGTTCGTCGCGGCGTCGATGTTGGGAATTATGTCTGGCATAGGCGGTGGGAGACCGGCGAGAGGATTGGGCACGCCTCGATCCATTGCGACTCCGGATCCGTTATCCCCGACAATACGTCCCAGGCTCGCGCTAGGAGCGAGGCCGCCTGTGAAATGGATCACAGACTTGCGGCCGGGAATTTGCGCAAGCATCTCGGCGAGCGCTGTTATTGCACTGAGGCTATGCTCAGTGTCGGTGATTCCACTATCGCTGGTGATCGAGTCATCCAATGTGGATTTTTTGTCTTTGGAGGTGGACCGCTTTCCTGGGATCACAGAGTCCAGCGTTTCATCGAGAACCGCGCGGTCATTCGTAAAGTCAGATTTGACGATTAGTTGTGTGCCGTACGTAGCGATCGTGACTAAGTCGGCGGGAGTCATTTGATTCTTCACAAACTCCTTCGCTGAATCTACCGCTCTCAGCAGGTCTTCAGGAAACATCGCCGACTTGTCAAAGAACAGAACGATCAAACGATGACTGCTCCTGATTGCGCTGAGCGTCTCCGAATCGTTGGCGTTGTTGAGGCTAATGTAGATTGGCTCCGCGTTCTCAATGGTGGCGGCTTTCGAGACGTCGAAAAAATCGACGCCCGCAAGCTTCTGCAGTTTGTTGTCCTCAAGTACTCGGAAGTGTTCTAGCTTCAGACCGTGAATCCGGTTGCCATTTTTATCCGCGACCGTCGCATCAATTTGAACAAAACTGGATTCGACGCGAACGGTTTGCCGGCCAATCGAAAGCCCAAGGACGGGGGCGACGAGCGCAGTTATGAAAGTGGCAACCAAGGCGCTTCCTGCTCTCGATTCATTTGTCATGTGGCCGCGCTCGGAGATATGACGTGTTCGCGGGATATTAAGTTGCGCCGACAAATGGTTTGGAGGCCAAACGGGAGATTGGCGCCTCCGCTCTCAGCAGACGCCGGACGAACTCCGGAAAAATCCCGACTGCTCGCAAGCGCGAACAGCCGGGACAGTTATCCAGAGCCAGCGAACGAACTCGCCGCCAACTATTTCCTGGTTGGCTATTTCTTCGTCAGCGGCCCCATCATACCCAGCATGCTGCCCGCCGGCGGAACCAGCTCGCCCTTGGAACCGATTGTGAAAACGGTCTTGCCGTCGGCGCAGGTGAGTGTGACGCTCTTGCCTGAGTCCTCAACGTAGGTGCAATTGTCCTTCTGGCCGCCCAGCGACTCGACGGCTTTCCCACCGGATTGGAACTCGATGGTATACCCGCCGTTTGCACCAACGTAGGTGTTGCCGCTGACGCCGCCGCAACCAACGATAAGGCTGACACCGGCGACGACCGCCGCCAGAATTGTGCTGCGAAGATTAGTTTTCATCTCATGTCTCCTATCCAAAGGTTTGCGAATCCTCGAACTGAGTTCATGCGCCGGACCATTTACGGCCGCTCGGGCGGAGCATTCATCTCATAATGACCGTCCACAACGCAATGCGTAAATTCCCCGGCAAAACCGTCATCGTGGTGCAGTCAAATTCGCGCCCGCAACGGCACCTATGCAAGCCCCGCATCCTCAGTTAGAATAAGTAATGTCAGCTTCCGCATCGAGCCCAAATAGAATGTTAGACGAAACGAACAGTCCGGAATTGGTGTACGACGCCGAGGATGAATATCTCCCGGAGCCGGTTCCACCACCGCTTGTGCCTTTGTGGCAGGACGGCAGCTTCCGCATCGGCATTCACACGTCCATCGCAGGCGACATCGCGCGTTCGCTGGACATCGCCAAAAAGCTGGGCTGCAACGCGATGCAGATTTTTTCCAGCGGTCCGAGAATGTGGCCGCGCCCCGGCCGCTCGCTGATTCCTGAAGCGGATGCCGCAAGGTTCCGCATGCGCCGGCGCGAACTCGCGCTCGGCCCAATCGCAATTCACGCAAATTATCTGATTAATCTCGCGACCACAGATCCCGTCGGCCGTGTGCGCACGATTCAAGCCTTTCGCGATGAGTTGCTGCGCGGAATGTCTCTCGGCGCGGACTACATCGTCGTGCATCCCGGCTCGGCGCGAGAAGGTGAGCCGGCCAAAGCCACGCACATCGTAGCCGAAGCGATACGCCAGTCGGCACGCGGACTGAAAATGGGCGACATGCGCATCCTGCTGGAAAATACGGCGGGAATGGGCAAGTCCATTGGCTCAAAGTTTGAAGAATTGGCCGCAATTATCAAAGGCGCGCCGGAAGTTGATCTGGGCTTGTGCATTGATACGGCGCATTTGTTTGAAGCCGGATATCCGATTCACACCGCCGAAGGGTTGGAACAGACGCTCGCGCGCTTGGAACTTTCGGTAGGTCTCGATCGCGTTTTTGTGATTCACGTGAATGACTCGAAGACTCCGTTCGGTTCCCGCGTGGACCGTCACGAACACATCGGCAAAGGAAAAATTGGACTGGAGGCCTTCCGGCGCATCCTTCGGCATCCGCTGCTTTCGCCGGAGCGCGTTGCAGGCCGCGCATTCCTGCTGGAAACGCCGATTGATTTGCCGGGCGACGACCGGCGAAACGTCGCGACCCTCTGGAAATTAGTTGGCGTCGCCGCGTCGCAGGAAACCGACGCCGAAGATGGATTATCGATGCTGAGCGTATCGCGAACGCCGAAATCGGAATTGAAAGTGAAGGCCGCGCGTCCGAACTCTAAATCGAAATCCCGAACCGCTAAGCGCAATAAGAAAGTTTCGGCAAAGAAATCCGTTGGAACGAAGGCGCGCAAGGCGTCAAGCAAGTCCAATAAACGAAAGCGGAGCTAGCCGCACGTGCGGGACTACGAACCACAGTCTGTTGAAGCCAAGTGGCAAAAAATTTGGGAAGATCAACACGCCTTTTGGGCGGATGCCGACCCGGATCGCCCCAAGTATTACCTCCTCGAAATGCTTCCGTATCCTTCCGGCACTTTGCACATGGGCCACATGCGAAATTACACCATCGGCGACACGGTGGCGCGCTATCGCCGCATGCGCGGATACAACGTCGTCCACCCAATGGGCTGGGATGCCTTCGGCTTGCCCGCCGAAAACGCTGCCATTCAACGCAACATTCATCCGCGCGAATGGACGCTCGGCAACGTCGTCGAATTTAAAAAAGTTTGCTACCGGTTTGGCTTCAGTTACGACTGGCGCCGCGAAATTACCACTTGCGATCCGGAATATTACAAATGGAACCAGTGGATTTTTCTGCGCATGCTGGAACGCGATCTGGCGTACAAGAAAAAGAGCCGCGTAAATTGGTGTCCAAAATGCCAGACCGTGCTAGCCAACGAGCAGGTCATCGACGGCCGTTGCTGGCGCCACGAAGATACTCAAGTAGAAGCGCGCGACATTGAACAGTGGTTCTACCGAATCACAAAATACACCGAAGAATTGCTCGGCGGCCTGGAAGATCTCGGCGATGGCTGGCCCGAGCGCGTCGTGACCATGCAACGAAACTGGATTGGCAAATCACGCGGCGCGCGCGTGCGATTTGATGTTGCAGGCATTCCGGGCAAGTCCGTCGAAGTTTTCACAACGCGCGTTGATACGATTTACGGTGCGTCGGCGATAATTTTGGCGGCTGGACATCCGCTATTGAAGGAATTGCTGGCCGGATCGGCCAGCCGCGCAGAAGCCGAAGCGCAGCTAGCGGCGATGCGGCAAGCGTCCCTGAAGGACGAAGACGTCGCCATTGCGGAGAAAAATGGGTTTGCTACCGGTCAATATGCGATAAATCCCTTTACGAAAGAAAAGCTGCCGATTTGGGTAGGGAATTTCGTCCTGATGGAATATGGCACTGGCGCGGTAATGGCCGTGCCCGCGCACGATCAGCGCGATTTTGAATTCTGCACAAAATACAAACTGCCGATTCCGATTGTGATTCAGCCGGATAGCGGGGAACTACTTACTCCGGATAATTTGAAGGAGGCGTCGGCTGAATTCGGCACGCTCGTGAATTCCGGTCAGTACACAGGGCTCAGATCCGGAGATGCACTCGCGAAAATGACGGCAGACGCGGAGGCTGGCGGATTCGGCCGCGGCGAAACCACCTATCGTTTGCGCGATTGGGGCATTTCCCGTCAACGGTACTGGGGCACGCCTATCCCCATAATTTACTGCGAGCGTGACGGCATGGTTCCAGTTCCCGACGACCAACTTCCCGTATGCCTGCCGGATAAAGTTTCGATCACTGGAGAGGGCCAGTCTCCATTGGCGAGCGCACCGGAATTCGTGAATGTCAAATGCCCCAAGTGCGGCGGTTCAGCCCGGCGCGAAACCGATACGATGGATACCTTCGTGGATTCGTCGTGGTATTTCCTGCGCTACCTAGATCCACACAACGATAAGCAGCCGTTCGATCCCGCGCTGGCAAAATACTGGTTCCCGGTCGATCAATATATTGGCGGAATCACGCATGCAATTCTACATTTGCTCTACGCGCGATTTTTCTGCAAGGTGTTGCGCGATTTGGGATTGGTCACCGTGAACGAACCCTTCACACGCCTGTTTTGCCAGGGAATGATTTTAAAGGGCGGCACGGCCATGTCGAAATCCAAAGGCAACGTTGTCGGCGCGATGGAAATGGCCGCAAAATATGGCGCCGACACCGGCCGGCTCTACACATTGTTTGCCGCGCCTCCCGAAAAAGACATGGAATGGAGCGAGGCCAGCGTCGAAGGGTGCTCGCGATTCCTGAATCGCGTTTTCCGGGTTGTCGAACGGCACGTGGACTTCGTACGCAAACACGCTGCGGGAATCGGCGATCTCACGGGCGCAAGCGAAAAAGAAAAAGCATTGCTGCGAAAAACGCATCAGACTCTGCGCCGCGTAACGCACGATCTTGAAACGCGCTGGCATTTCAATTCAGCGATCGCCGTTCTGATGGAATTGGTAAATGAAATTCACGCGCAGGAGCCGCTCATGGAAGGCGTCCGTCCGACGGTCGCGAAAGAAGTGCTGGAATTGTTGACGCTCATGCTCGCGCCGATGTCTCCGCATCTTGCCGAGGAATTGTGGGAGATGCTCGGCCACAGTGGCGGTCTCATGCGTGCGTCCTGGCCGCAATTCCGCGCAGAATTCGCCGCGGAAGAGCAGGTCGAAATCATTATTCAGTTGAACGGAAAAGTGCGCGGAAAAATTGTGGCGGAGGTCGGGCTGGGCGAAGAAGCGCTGGCCACGCTGGCAATCGCCGAGCCGCGCGTGGCGCAATTGCTCGACGGCAAGCAAGTGATCAAGCGAATTGTGATTCCAGATAAACTGGTGAACCTTGTTATCACATGATGGAGCAATCTCAAAAGATGGAGGTCCGATGGCCGCAGGAGTGAGCGCAGCCTTGCCAGTTCCAAACGCCGAGCGCGGCGGAATCGTCGTGCTCGATTTTGGCGGACAATATACCCAGCTCATCGCGCGCCGAGTTCGCGAGCAACAAGTCTTTTCGTCGATACTTCCTTGCACCGCTTCTCTTGAGGAAATTCGCGCGCTCGCTCCTGCCGGCGTAGTGCTTTCAGGCGGCCCAAGCTCGGTATACGACGCCGGAGCACCGAAATGTGATCCGGGCGTGCTGAATTTGGGCGTGCCGGTTCTTGGGATTTGTTACGGCCTTCAATGGATCGCGCACACTCTGGGCGGCGAAGTCTCCCGCGCGGGCAAACGCGAATACGGACGCATGCAGCTCGATGTGTCGGATACCTCCGGCCTGCTCGCAGGATTTCCGAAAACGCTAAACACTTGGAACAATCACGGCGATCACGTGTTGTCGCTGCCCAAGGGATTTCGCTGCACTGGTCGCACGGACAATGCAATCTCCGCCGCGGAAGATTCCGATCGACAAATCTACGCGGTGCAATTTCATCCAGAGGTAAAACACACTGAACGCGGCACGGATGTGCTTCGCAACTTCGTATTTCAAATTTGCAAAGCGGAACCGAAATGGAGTGGCGGAGCGTTCATCGCCGAAACAGTTGAATCCATCCGCCAGAAAGTTGGCGAAGACCGCGCGATTTGCGCCCTAAGCGGCGGAGTGGATTCCGCGGTGGCGGCGGTCTTGGTGGGGAAGGCCATCGGCGAAAAGCTCACCAATGTTTTCGTCAACACAGGACTGCTGAGGAAGAACGAATTTCGCGACACGCTCGAGCTGTTGCGCGACCGAATGGGGTTAAATGTCGTCGGCGTGGATGCCTCAGAACGATTTTTGGCGCGTCTAAAAGGTGTGACCGACCCCGAAGAAAAGCGCAAACGCATCGGCTCGGAATTCATCGCCGTATTTGTGGACGAAGCCAAAAAGCTGGCAAACGCCGCGCCGGGAAAATTGAAATATCTAGTGCAGGGCACGCTCTATCCCGATGTAATCGAATCGGTTTCCGTGAAGGGACCATCGGCCGTAATCAAAACGCATCACAATGTTGGCGGATTGCCCGCGGACATGCCGTTTGTGCTGATCGAGCCGTTGCGCGATTTGTTCAAGGACGAAGTACGGCGCATCGGCGCTGAGCTGGGTTTGCCCGCGGAAATGTTGAAGAAGCATCCCTTCCCGGGGCCGGGCCTGGCAGTACGCTTGCTGGGTGAAGTGACGCCGGAAAGATTGGCGATGCTGCGCGAGGCAGACGCGATTGTGACGGAAGAAATTCGCCGCGCGGGATTATACGATCGAATTTGGCAGGCCTTCGCGGTACTGCTGCCAGTGCAGAGTGTGGGAATTATGGGCGATGGCCGCAGCTACGGATGGACGGTTGCCGTGCGCGCGGTCGAGTCGGAAGACGCGATGACCGCCGACTGGTGCCGGTTGCCGAGTGAAGTATTGGAGCGTATTTCTTCGCGAATCAGTAACGAGGTAGCAGGAATTAACAGAGTCGTTTACGATATTAGCTCAAAGCCGCCGGGCACGATTGAGTGGGAATAAACGTCGGCGCGCATTTTTTTAACGCTCGCGAAAGTCGTGGATGGATGCCACGCAAGAAAGCGTAAATGAGAAAAGCCCGGCGTCTCCCCTCGGGGACTGCAGGGAAGGACATCCAGGCTCGGATGGCTTTGATTTGCGCAGACCCGGAAGGGCCGGCCCGCAAAGCTCAGCGTGCTGATAGTTTCTGGGCCATGTACAGCAAGAGCTTTCGATCCGGCTCTTCGATGCGGCCCATCAGGCGGCGAAGCTTATGCAGAAACCGCGCTTCCTTACCGGAACTGCCCCAGGCAACTTCGTCGGACGACTTGCGCTTGGGAAGGTTTGGAAGTTCGGGTGGTTCTTCACCGTCATAAAAGAGTTGATAGAGTGGAACTTCGAGCGCGCGCGCAAGTTTCTCAAGTGTTTCAATGGCTGGTACAGTGTGGCCATTTTCAACGCGTGAGATGTAGCATCGCAACAAACCTGTGCGCTTTTCGATGTCCCCTTGAGAAAACTTTTTTTCTTCGCGCAAAGCACGAAGACGGTCGCCAATAATCATGTAGGTAATTAAAACAGATGATTGCGCGTGGCGCAAGTCAAAACTAATAGGACACAAACGCGTTACAATTGAAACCAGACAGCGATGATCAACGTCTCACATAAGGTAGAGAAAGGCGGGCGGACCGAGGCCGTGGAAAACGCCGCGGCTCAGGAACGTCAGCTAGTACGCCGCGCGCAAGCAGGCGATGTTCCGGCCTATGAAGCGCTTCTGGCCAAGCACCAGCAACGGGTATTCTCCGTGGTTGGGGGAATACTGCGCCGCCGGGAAGATGTTGAAGACGTTGCGCAGCAGGTGTTTGTAAAAGCGTATTTTTCGCTGAAGCGCTTTGATTTGCGGTCAGCGTTTAGTACCTGGTTATACAAGATTGCGGTCAATGAGTGCTGGGATTATCTGCGTAAGAAGAAAGTCCGCAGGTTGGTGTACGAAGCGGACCTGAGCGACGAGCAGAACCGGCAGTTGCTGAGCGTGAACGAACAGCCTTTTGGCGCTTTGCGCTCGCCGGAGGATGCCGCTCGGCGCGTGGAACAGCAGCAGCTTGTGGAACGGTTGCTTTCCGAGTTGGACGAGCAGGACGCCGCGATGCTGGTGATGAAAGAAGTAGAAGGGTTTTCGGTTGAGGAGATCGGCGAATCTCTGAGCATTAACGTGAACACCGTGAAAGTTCGGTTGTTCCGTGCGCGAGGCAAGCTGGTGGAAGTTTACCGGCGGCGAATGAAGGGCACCACAACAGTCAAAGCGAAAAAGGCGGATGGAAATCCGTAGCGGTTTTGAAGTTTTAGAACGAAGTCGGAAATTAGAAACGAATTTGGAATTTGTAATGAAGTCAGAAATTTGGTTGGAGGTAGAAAATGACGAAGCACAATGAAAATTCTTGTGAAAATTTTGAATTGCGGCTGGAAGATGCCGCAGAGATGGCGGCCGAGCGCGGAGAGCAAATCGCGCTGAGCCCGGATTTGTCCGCGCACGTGTTGAGCTGCGCGCATTGCAGTGAAGCGCTGGACGCAGTGTCTGTTAGCCGTTCGGTATTGCTTGCTGGTTTTGAGCCGACGAGTGCGCCGAGTCCATTTTTCGCGAAGCGCGTGATGGCTGTGATTCGCGCGGAAGAAAATCGCCAGGCGGCGCAAGGCTCGACTTTCTGGAGTCCACTTCAGCATTTGGCGGCGCGCATGGCGCTGGCGGCTGGTGTCGCGGTGATGGCGCTGACGGTTTACGTGTACAGCTTTGGCACGCCTTCTGGCGTCACCACGGCGCAAAACGAGACGACTTACGAGCTGGTTCCTCATCAACAATTGGATCCGCAACCTCAATCGAAGGACGAAGTATTGACGTCCTTAGTGGAGCGCGCCAATGCAAGGTGAAGGCGGAGTGAATCAATCTAGGCGAGCAGCAGTACTGCTTGTGATAGCAGTGTTCGTGCTGGGAATTGCGCTGGGCGTTTTGGGAACGTATATGGAAGGGTATCGAGTGTTCGGCTCTGGAATGCTGCATCGAACGCCGCCCGATCATAGTCCCGCGGCGCAGCAGCGTGGCCGTCAAGCCAAAGTGGACCGCTTTACCAAGGAATTGAGCCTCACCGCGGATCAGCAGAGGCAGCTTGATTCCGTTCTAGCACAGATGCAGACGCGTTACAGCGGAGTCCACGAACAGTCGCGCGCTCAGATGGACCAAGTGCACAAGCAGGGAAGCGATGCGATCCGAGCGATTCTGACGCCAGAACAAGCCGCTAAGTTTGATGATATGCTCCGCAAGATGGACGAGGAACGAAAAAAAGCGCAGGGAAATAATTGAAGCGAGTGATTCCCGCCGTACGATTCCTGGGATGGAACTAATTTGTGAAATGATTTACCCGGCGCGAGCGGGTAATTGTGGTTGACAGACATTCAGCAAGGCTTCAGGCAGGATTCGTTAATTAATTGGTTGCTTTGTGGGAGCGCAAATAGTTTTATCGCGGTTTGGCCCCGTTGCGGTAGACTATGCGGACGTTTATCGAGGGAACAGGTCAATTATGGCGGAACGTGCGACAGCAACCATGGATAAAGCCGCCGCAGCGAGCACCGGCGCGGCGATAATCCGGCTGGAAAATGTTTACAAGACTTATGATTTGGGCGAAGTGCAGGTGCACGCGCTGCGCGGAGTTTCGCTGGAAATTCACGCCGGAGAATTTGTGGCCGTCATGGGCGCTTCGGGTTCCGGCAAGTCAACATTGATGAATATTCTCGGCTGCCTGGATAAACCTACCAAGGGCCATTATTTTCTGGACGGTATAGACGTTTCCGGAATGGAAAAATCCGACCTGGCGCGAATCCGAAATCATAAATTGGGATTCGTGTTTCAGGGATTCAACTTACTTTCGAGAACTTCGGCGCTGGAAAACGTGGAGTTGCCCACGATCTACGCCGGCATTTCACTGGAAGAACGCGAATCACGTGCGAAGGAATCACTGGAGCGCGTGGGACTTGCGGATCGTGCGCATCACCATCCGAGTCAGCTTTCTGGCGGACAGCAACAACGCGTAGCGATTGCGCGGGCGCTGGTGAACCGGCCCTCGATTCTATTAGCCGACGAGCCGACAGGAAATCTGGACAGCCGCACTTCCGTGGAAATCATGGACATTCTGCAGCGATTAAACAACGAAGCAGGTTTGACTGTGGCGCTCGTGACGCACGAGCCGGACATCGCGCAATATGCGAAACGAGTTCTGGAATTTCGCGATGGAAAAATCAAGAAAGACGTTCGAGTTACGAATCGATCGATCGCGTCGGAAGTTTTGCCGACATTGCCGGCGGTTGGGGAAGACGACGATGAGCCGGTGATAACGGACGAACCCAAAACGACCTGAAGATTTATTTCTTGCCGTACAACTTTTCGATTGCGGTAGAACTGCTTCGATTTTCCTGAAGTAAATTTCGTTGGGCGTTAAAGTACGCTTGAATTGTCAGTCTTGGTGGATTTTCCCGCTTTGGGAAATTGCATTACAATGCATAAGAAACAGGTGGAATTCGGTGAAAGTACATTATCGTGCAGAAAATCTGCATTTTTTGAAAAACACCTAAAAACGTCTTAAAACGGCATTTCGTGTTAGAACGGAATATCTTCGTCGGAGATTTCCGGGCCCGGGGCGCTTGACGCGTTTTCATCTCCACCCTGACTGAACTCGTTGTCGGCTACGTGAGGCGCAGAGGATGGTCCACCACCCATGCCGCCGGATTCGCCGCGCGAGCTGAGCATGCGCATTACATTCCCGACAATGTCGGTGGAATAGCGCTTTTGTCCAGTGGTCTTATCGTCCCACGAACGGGACTGGATGCGGCCTTCGACGTACACCATTGTCCCTTTTTTCAAATATTGCTGGCAAATTTCCGCGAGCTTGCCCCACACAACGATGCGGTGCCATTCGGTGCGCTTCTGGCGTTCTCCGCTCTTGTCTTTGAAAGTTTCATCGGTCGCGAGTGAGAAATTGCAAACGCCCTGGCCGGACGGTGTGTAACGCGTCTCCGGATCTTTGCCGAGGCGGCCTACAAGAATGACTTTGTTAACCATGATTCCCCCTGCAGATTTTGTTTCCAATTGATGGCGATGGGGCACGATAGCATGCAGGCGCGGGGCACGCAAATCCGGGCGATGGAAAAACGGCGGGGAAATTTGGTGGCGCGGGGCATTTGCTGAGCGTAGACGGGTGATTTCAACGCAGAGGCGCTGAGTTCGCTGAGAAGAGCGGGAGAGAACCGGTAGTCGGATATTGCTTGTGCGGCCGTCGTTTTGAATTTGTCGGCTGGAAGCCGGCGTTACGAATATCCGCTGTCGGTCGAGTCATAGAAGCCTGCGCTATGCAAAAGTGTGGCGCGGCGAGCGGTTACCTGCGGTGTCTAGCGTCCGCCGGCCGTTACGCTGACGTGCAGCTCTGCCAACTTTGTGCGGGCGGCCTGATCTTCGTCGGTCTTCGGGAAGAGGTGCGTCACAGCGCGTAGATCGGCGATGCCTTCTGCCTTTTTCCCCATTGCTATATAAGTGACGCCGCGCTTGTAGCGTGCGGCGCCGAGTTTGAAACTGTTCGGAAAGTTCGCGATCACATCGGAATAATGGTCGAGCGCCACAGGGTAACGAGCCTGGAGGAATGCGATTTCGCCGAGATAAAACACGGCGTTGGAGGCGTAGTCAGTTTTCGGATAATACTTCAGATAATCCTCAAATTCGCTTTGTGCGAGATCGTACTTCTTGGTCAGAATGTCATGGAGCGCGCTATCGTAAAGATTCTGCGCTGAAGGCTGAGGCGATGTTGACGGCGCACCGGCCGGCGCCGATGTTGAACCAGACGTGGGTGCTGATGTGCCGCCAGGAACCGCGCCGGAGCCGGGATTGGACGACCCGCCACACTGGGCGAGCGCCGAAATTTTCGCGTCCAGGCTCTGCTGGTTGCTCTGAATGTCCGCGAGTTGCGTATTCAGTTTAGAGAGGCGCTGCTGCATATCGGAAAGATTATCGGCGACGCCAGAGACCTGCGTGGCCGTGGTGCTGAGCTGCGTGCCGGAATTGGCCTGCATGTCCTGGACAGACTTCTGAATTCCGGCGAGGGCGTTGCCAAGCTTCGCATTGGAATCGGCCTGCTGTTCGATCAGCGTTTTCAGTACGGCAAACTTGGTGTCCAGCGAGCTGGTCGTCTCTTTCTGGGTTTGCTGAATCTGGTCGGTACGGTTGAGAAGTTCGATAATTTCTTTCGCCGCAGCGCTCACGGTTGTTGGCGAAAGTAATCCGCCGCCGATGGCGCCGGCGATCATCGCTGCTATCAGCATGAAAACTACTTGTCGTTTTTTCACACAAGCCTCCTTGCTCAGGGCCACCAATTTCTGGGCTGAGCTTTCATCGAGTCTGGAATTAATTAGCGCGCGTCACCGGGTTGGCAATTAGCACCCGATCCGATGACGCGCGGCTGAGTTCTACCGAGCCTTGGCAAAGTGGCCGCGGCGATTTTGCTGCCAGCACGCTTCGGTATGTTCGTTGCAGAAGGGCTTTTCCTTGCCGAAGCTCGTGGTGGAAATCCGGTCGGCCGTAATTCCCAGCGATTCGAGAAACTGCTTTACGGCGTCGGCGCGCTTCTGCCCCAGACCCAAATTGTATTCGGTAGTGCCGCGCTCATCGCAGTATCCTTCAACGATGACCCGGATATCGGAATGCGTACGCAGGAATACGGCGGTCTGCGAAAGAGCATCCTTGGCGTCAGGACGCAAGTCGGCTCTGTTGTAATCGAAATAGGCATCGTGAACTTCGCGTAGGAACATCTGGTCAACAGTTTCGGTCGAAGTTGTATTTGTTTCGACGGGTGGCGCTGCCGCGGAAACTGTGATGCGGATGCTTTGATCCGCCGTGCCGCCGGGACCGGTTGCTGTGATCGTGTAGGTTGTGGATTCAGTTGGAGAGACTTTCGATGAGCCTTCCGGTGCGACGCTGCCTACGGTCGGATTGAGCGTCAGGGAAGTGGCGTTGGTGGAAGACCAGGTTAGTGTGGCGCTTTCGCCGCGTGGAATGAACGTGGATGACGCTTGCAGCGTGACGGTTGGACGGGCTGGGGGCGCAGCAACAGGCGGCTGCGTCGTGGGTTGCGTCGCAACTGGTGGTGGGTGATGTGCACATCCGCCTCCTACTATTGCCATCGCCAGCAGGCCGAGCAGGGCGAACCTGCTGAACGAATGCTTTTGCATTTTCAAATTCCTCCTTGAATTGAATTCCATGTACTTATTTCATTTGACCGATATAACCAGCTATAAGTCCGTCCGTATCGTAACACTTCAACAAAAGCGAGCGAAGGGCGTATCGCAACAAATATTCTTTTTAGCAACGCGACCTCACTTACGACTGCGACCTCGTGCCGTTGCCAGGTCGCGTACTGGATCGGTCCTCGAAAATCCTCAGGGCCACGAGATATCCTGAGCTACACGAACCAAATTCTGAACGCCGCCGAATTACTGGCGCGGCGCCGACCAGTTTGGCGATTCGTTAGTGCCTTGCGTGGTCAACTGCCTGGTTTGCGTACCGTCGGCGAGCATGGACCAGATTTGCCGAGTGCCGGTGCGCGTTGATTCAAAGGCGATGTGACGGCCATCGGGCGCCCAGCAGGGACGCTCGTTGCGGCCAGTGTCACGCGTGAGTTGCACGAGTTTGTGATCGACGATAGACATCGCGTAAATGTCGTAGTTTCCGTTGGGCCTTTGCCAACTGAACGCGAGGAGTTCTCCATTGGGTGACCACGACGGATCAATTACGTAGCCGGCATCCTGCAATTCAATTTTTTCGGTGCCGGTGCCGTCGATATTCATCGTGTAAAGCTGCGGATGGCCGCCGCCTGCGCGATCGCTGACGAAGGCTACCTGCTGACCGGTTTTGGGATTCCAAACGGGAGAGGTGTTTACGCCGACGGAAAAAGTAATGCGCTTGGGGCGTCCACCATTTGCATCAGAAACGTAAATATCGGGATTGCCCTGCATGCTGGACATGAACATGATGCTCGCACCATCGGGGGACCATGCGGGCGAACTATTTGTACCGGTGTAGCGCGGCCAGGAAATTAATTTTCCGGTGAGGACAGAATACATGCAGATTTGCGCGCTAGTGACGCCAGTGCGTCCGGGAACGTAGCAAGTGAAGGCGATGCGTTGCGCGTCTGGAGACCACCGCGGGGTTAGCGCGATGGAGCGCAATGAGGTGAGCTGATGCTGATTTGAGCCGTCGTAATCCATGGCCCAGATTTCTTTATTGCCGCCGGCGCGAGTACTGACAAAAGCGATTTGCGTGGTGGAAATGCCTGGCAATCCGCCGGAAAGCTTCATGATGATTTCGTCTGCGAACTGGTGTGCGAAGATGCGGACTTGAGCGTCGGTGACTTCGCCGCGATAAATTTTGGCGATCATCGGCGGGGCAGACGTGTTGCGCACGTCATTGAGCCACGCTTGAATCGCGAGACTATTTCCGCTGGCGTTTAGACTGCCAAATGCGAGCGCCTGCGCGGAGGCAGGAGCGTCTGCCCATGTCTGCGCGTTTAGTTCGCTAGGCTGGCTGGGTACTTGGAGTGGATACATGCTGGGGCTGACTAGATCGATGATGCCGCTATAATCGAGATCGGCGCGGACGACGTCACTGAATTGTTTGCCGAGCGGTTGAGACGAAGGATTCGCGCCTGCGAAATCGGCAACGGCGATTCGGGTTTTTGAAACTCCCATGCCGGTTCCGGTTTGAAACCACGCGGGCTTTTGATCCTGGGCTTGGCTCGAGGATTGGGCGAATGCCAGGCAGGGAATCAAAAGAAGCGCTGCGAGGGTGAAGGATATTGACAGGCTTATACAGGCTGAAGCGTGTGCTACTGGTGGTTTGCCGGCGAAATTTTTATTAGTGCGAAAGATAGGTCCCCCTTTTACACCGAGCGCCGCGTTGCGGGCGCTCACAGAACGTCAACGCTTGAATTCAAACCAAAACTCAACATTTACGACTTGTCCGGAATAATCATTCGGCAGCTTCATTACCGGGCTGGAGCTGAGAATTGCGCGCACGGCTGAATTATCCACGGAACTATTTCCACTGCCGTGAAGAATTTGAATGTTGGCGATGCTGCCGTCCCTGAGAATTTGAAATGTAAGGGTGGCGCGCGGCGCGAATCGGACGCTCGGATCCACCATGGATTGCAGCCAGTTGCTGCTGACACGATTGCGGACGGCGTCCACAAACCAGGAATACTTCGAGCCGAAATCCCCGCCACCGGGGCCCGTCATGCCCATGCCGCCCTGCGTGCCGCCAGTGGAGGAAAAAGTTGATGAGTAGGGCAGTGCGGGTGCGCCTCCTCCACCATAGGGCACGGCGTTGGTTGGCGGAGGAACGTTCGGAGTTTCCAAAACTTTCGACGGTTTCGAGGGAACGATTGACGGCGTTTTATCCCGCTTAAATTCAGGAATCGATTCTGCCGTCGGAGGCGGCGCGACGAGTTTCGGTTTCGGCTCTTCTTTGTACAGACCCTTGGATTCGTCCACGACGCGGTTTTCTGTGATGGCGTCGGGCTTGGGCAAGGGAATCGCGGGAACCGAGCCGACGAGTCCGACTGTAACTGAACCTCCGCCTGCGGAGCCCGACCAATTCTCGCCTAGGCCGGATAGCATTGTTGAAACGAGCATTGCCGCAGCCAGTGCGCCATGAAACACGACCGAAATAATCAGCATCGGTTTCAGGCTTGGATCGCCGGGATGACGTGCAACGTTTTCCATTTCAAGCTCAGCGTCGTTCCGAAATACAAAAGCTTTCTGACATTCAACGTTTTCCAGACTTATTATCCAGCGGTTCGGTGACTATTTTCACGGTTTCAATTCCGGCTTGTTGCAGCGCGTCCAGAACCGTGGCGACCGCGCCGAAGGCCACGGCCTTATCTGCTCGCACGTAAACAGGGTCGTGACTTGGATCGCGCATCTGCGAGCGGGCCTTGGCGCCCAATTCGTGAATCTTGACGGCGGCATCACCGAGATAAATTAAATCTCCACGATTGATAGTGACGACGACACGCGCTTCGGGCATGTCCCTCACGGTGTGCGTCTGCGGCAGATCCACTTCGATGCCGGACTGCAGGATGGGCGCGGTAATCATGAAGATGATGAGCAGCACGAGGACAACGTCCACGAGCGGCACAATATTAATTTCTGAAAGCGATGTTCCGATTTGTTTGTTAAGTTGCGGCATAGCGTGACAGATTTCTTAAGAACTCATTTTTTCGATTTGCGCTGATACTTCCATGGCGAAATTGTCCATGCGCGCGGCCAGGTCTCTGGTGCGGCTTACAAAATGATTGTAGGCGACGACGGCGGGAATCGCCGCGAAAAGTCCGGCGGCCGTGGTGATCAATGCTTCCGCGATGCCGGGAGCGACGGCGCGCAGGCTGGCAGCGCCTGCGGTGCCGAGGCCGGAGAAGGCGTCCATAACGCCCCAGACAGTGCCGAATAATCCGATGAATGGGGAAACGGAAGCGGTAGTGGCGAGCCAGGGCATGTAGCGTTCGACGCGGCGGACCTGATCGGCGGACGCGAGTTGCATGCTGATCATCACGGCTTGCAAACTTTTGATTTGGCCGGGTGGCTTGCTATTCGCGAGTTGGCTCTGAATTTCTCGAAATCCGGCGGCGTAAGCATGTTCCATCGGGGAACTGCCGTCGCCAATGCTATTCGGTTCGGGCAGACCTCGTCCCGCGCGGAAGACGCGGAGAAATTGTGTCGTTTCACGATTAATTTTGCTGAACACTTTTAACTTTTGGAGAATTAGCGCCCACGAAAATATGGAGAAGGTGAGAAGGATCAACAGAATGGCGCGCGCAACCCAGCCGGTTTGTTGGAGTAACTGGCCAATTTGACTGTCGACGATGACTGAAAAGTAGAAAATCGCGGAAACTGGAATTGTTCCCCCCTGTTGAAATCTTAAACGCCCCAAAATACCGTAGCACAGGGATAGAGGGCGTACAAATATTTCGATGCAAAATTGTGCGGTGATGATGCATTTTGAGACACATTGGGAAGGGTGGGGCTTCAGCAAATAAAGGTCACCTTCGCATCGATAGCACTCCGAACGCGTTCAGCCACTGTGTTAACATGCTGAATTGACGATATGTCTGTAGAAGCCATCAACGCGCGGATTGATGTGAGGCTGGGATCGCTTACAGGCGAGCCTGCGTCTGCGCCATTGCGCATTGATGCTGGCGTGCCGGATGGAAGAACTTTCTATCTGGAGACATTTGGCTGCCAGATGAATGATCACGATTCCGAAAAAGTTGCCGGAGTGCTGCTTGGACGAGGCTACCGCCAGGTGGAAAGTCCCGATGCGGCTGGATTGGTGCTGTACAACACGTGCAGCATTCGAGAAAAAGCGACGCACAAAGTTTTTTCCCGGCTGGGGCTATACAAGACGGCGAATGAAGGGAAAATTATCGGCGTACTGGGTTGCGTGGCGCAGCAGGAAGGCGAAGTTATTTTTGATCGCGCGCCGTGGGTGAGTCTGGTTTGTGGCTCGGCGAGCTACCGGCAGCTTCCTGAGATGATTTCGAGGCTGGAGGCGGGCGAGCGTCGAGTGACTGGCCTGGATAAAGACACCGACGAAACTTTTGAGACCGAGGTTACGCGGCGCGGGCATCCGTTCCGCGCGTACATTACAATTATCGAGGGCTGCGACAAGGCCTGCACATATTGCGTGGTGCCATTCACGCGCGGGCCGGAGCGCAGCCGCACGAGCGCCAGCGTGCTGGAAGAGGCGCGGCGGCTTGCCGATGCGGGCTACTCGGAAATTCAGTTGCTGGGGCAAACGGTGAATTCCTATTCCGATCCGTCGCCGGCGCGAATGAGCTTTAGCGAACTGCTGCTGAGAGTGGCGGATATTTCCGGACTTCGCCGCGTGCGATTTACAACTTCGCATCCCAGCGATTTCGGCGCGGATATTGTGCGCGCGATTGAAACGCATCCGGTGCTGTGCGATCACGTGCATCTGCCGGTGCAGTCCGGCTCAACGCGTTTGCTGCGCGCGATGAAGCGGACGTACACGCGTGAGGAGTACCTGGAAAGGATTTCGCTGATTCGTGGAGCCAGCCGGCCCATTAGCATTACCTCGGATATTATTGTGGGATTTCCGGGCGAGACGGAGGAAGATTTCGCCGACACGCTGAGTTTGTTGGACGTGGCGCAGTACGACAGCGCGTTTTCTTTTACATATTCGCCGCGGCCAAATACTTTGGCAAAGGATATGCCGGACGCGATTCCAGAAGAAGAAAAAGTGCGGCGGCTGGCGGTGCTGCAAGAACGCCAACGGCAGATTCAAATTGTGAACAATGAGAGATGCGTTGGACAGGAATTTGAAGTGTTGGTGGACGCCGCCCGGCGCAAGGACGATCACTGGCTGGGTCGCACATCGAGCAACCGAATGATAGATTTCACTTCGCCGCACAGCGGGCTTCTGGGACAATACGTGCAGGTTCGTGTAACTCGCTCCGGCCCGGGCAGTATGTTCGGCGAAGAAGTTGTGGAAGATGTCCGCTGAATTCTTGGGGAGGCCACTGTGGAAGTTGAAATGAAAATTCGCGGACTGATGATGGACCCTTCCACAAATATGCCAATCGTAGTGCTGAAGGATGCGCAGGGCTCCGCGATTCTGCCCATCTGGGTGGGGATTTACGAAGCCAACGCGATTGCGCTTGAAATTGAGAAGGTGCAGACGCCGCGTCCGATGACGCACGACTTGCTGAAAAATGTTTTGTTGGGACTGGATGTGCGCGTACAAAAAGTTGTGGTGAACGAATTGCGCGAGGATACTTTTTTCGCGCTGATCTGGGTGGAGCGAAACGGCGAAATGATGTCCATCGATTCGCGCCCGAGCGATGCGCTGGCGCTGGCGTTGCGCGTGGACTGCCCGATTTTTGTAGACGATGAAGTGTTGAAGAATTCTAAAGTGTCCACGGCAATTTCAGAGCGCAACACGAGCGAAGAAATGCGCAAGTGGCTTGAGAATCTTTCCGACGAAGATTTGGGCCGCTACAAGATGTAGAGTTGGCAGGCCGCGATTTTCGGAACTCAACCCCCAGCCCAGTTGGATTATTTCGTGGAATGCTATTTTCTACTTGCGCTCGCTGTTTGGCGTATGTAGATTGTAACTACCCGTATGGGTAGCCCGGGGGCGAGCGTCTATATATAGTTGTGCGTTTGCGGGCCTCCCACTTAGGATTATTTCGAGATTTCACGGTTCCTCAGGAGGTATCGAGGAAAATGTTTGGCGCATTCGCCCGTAACTGCGCGGGCCTACTATGACGGCAATTCTGACGATTTCCAACCAAAAGGGTGGCGTTGGAAAGACCACGACGGCAATTAATCTGGCCGCAGCGATTGCTATGCGCAACAAGCGCACGCTTTTGATTGATCTGGATCCCCAGTCCAATTCCACAATTGCATTTTTCGACTCGAAGGACGTTACATCGTCGATGTTTGACGTGTTTGGTGAGGGCCGAGTCGAGCTGGCGAGCGTAATTAAGAAAACGAAGGATCCGAATTTGTCTGTGGCGCCGGCAAAGTTGGCGCTGGCAAAACTGGAGCAACAACTTTCGGGGCAGTTTGATGCGCCATATAAATTGAAGGACGCGCTGGGCCCGATTCTGAAGGACTACGATTACATTGTGATTGATACGCCGCCCGCACTGGGAATTTTGACCGTGAACGCGATGGTGGCTTCGACGCATCTGGTGGTGCCGATTCAAGCGGCGTATTTTGCCATCGAAGGCACTGACGATTTACTGGAAACGTACGAGCGCATTCGTGCGCGGCCCAATCCGGCGCTGAAAGTTCTGGGCGTCGTAATCACGTTATTCGATAAACGCACGAACATTGCGCGTGATACGGACGAACAGATTCGCTCCGTGTTTGGATCAGTGCTGTTCAAGACGCGCATCTCGAAGAACGTTCGGCTGGAAGAAAGTCCGGCCTACAAAGAAACAATTTTTACTTTCGCGCCGAAGTCACCCGGTGCGCTGGAATATCGCAAGCTTTCCCTGGAGGTCATTCAACGTGTCGAAGAGGATAGGGTTGCCCGCCACTCTCAAGATGCGGCATGACGCGCACTACGTCGAGCAACTGACGACGTTTAGCGGCGCGGCAATCGGCCGGATGATTCCGCTCGATAAGATTCGCCCAAATCCCGATCAGCCGCGCAAGATGCTGGGCGATCTGAGCGAGCTGATTGAGTCGATAAAGCAAAAGGGAGTGCTTGAGCCGTTGCTGGTGCGCTACGTTCCGCGCGACGACGAGTACCACATCATTTCTGGCGAGCGTCGCTATCATTCTTCGCGCGCCGCGGGACTGCGCGAAGTTCCGTGCATCGAGAAAATTGCGGATGACGCGGAAACGCTCGAGCTGGCGCTGATCGAGAACATGCAGCGCAAGGATTTGACGCCATTCGAGGAAGCAGAAGGACTCTACCGGCTTGCCGAGCAATTTGACTACACGCACGACGATATCGCGAAGAAGATTGGACGCTCGCGGTCTTCGGTAACTGAAACGCTTTCACTGCGCACTATTCCTGAGCCAATCCGGAAACGCTGCGCGGATCGCGGCATCCTGTCGAAGTCTTTGCTGTTGCAGGTAGCGCGACAGCCGAATGAAAAGAAAATGCTCGAGGCCGTTCAGCGTATCGTGCAGGGCGGATTAACGCGTGACGAAGCTCGCCGTGAGCGCCGTGAAGAAAGTGAACTTGGACCGCGGCCGCAGCCGTTTATCTTCAATTATGAGTCGGAAGGCGGCGCGTACCGTTTGCGCGTTCAATTCCGCAAGAGCCACGTTTCACGCGATGAACTTGCTTCAGCGTTGCGCGCTGTGCTTGACGATATTGAGCAATCGCACATTGGAGCAGATCCAGCAGTCGCCTGACCGGTGTGCGCTGCGCGCTTGCGGTGGGAAATACTCGAAGCTCGCAGCCGCGAATGCTATTTCCTGTTGAGCGGTTTTGAATCGAAGTTACTCCTTACGAACAAAATTCCGCCGTGCTAGAACTCTCGCCGAAGCAAATCGGAATTCTCGAAAGTATCGCCGCCACCGGATTTGCGATGGTGGCATTCCCTTTGTACGCTTCAGCGATTGGTGTTAGAAAAGGGAATTGCGCTGCGTTGCTCACGCCAATTCTCAAAGGAGGGCTGCGCTTACTCGGCGATCCGTGCTGGCTCGTCAATGGCAATTTAAGCGTGCGCGTTCGAAAAGATGGGCTGGAGTGGTTCGTATGGAAGAAGCAGGAAGTTGAAGCGACGCCGGAGCGTTTGGCTCAAGTCGCCGAGTTGCGCCGACAACTTGAAGATTTGCTCGTCATAAAAGCGTAGGACGCTAAATGATTTTTGATCTAAACAGCGACGAATTACTGCTCGTTATTATCGGCATTGTGCGCAGAATCAATCCGGCAATGCTGAAGGCCGAAGGCGACGGATTCACGGTAGACTTCACTCCGTTGCAAGGGAAGAAAGAACTGTCGAGCGATGAAGAATTGTTAGTTAAGTTGCGCGCGGCTGCGGAGGCGGAATCGACTTCCGTGAATCTTGAAGCATCCGAGGCCCGCCAGTTGAGCACATCACTTGAACGCCTTGAGAAAATTCAGAATTGGCCCGCGGATGTCCTTGATATGAGCCGCGCACTTCGCTCGAAATTATCCACGGTAGTGTAAGTGTTTCTATGCTGATACATGCCACCGCGAATTTGCATTCCTTCTCTACTTCATAGGAAACTCAACTCATGAACGATTTTTACGATGCAATCTGCATTGGCGCAGGGCCCACCGGTTTAGCCAGCGCTATTGAAATCAAGCGCGCTGGAATGCGCCCGCTCGTCATTGACAAAGGCTGTCTGTGCAATTCGCTCTATCATTACCCGGTCAATATGGTTTTTTTTACGACACCCGAACTTCTTGAAATCGGCGACATTCCCATGACTTGCGCGACGGAGAAGCCCACGCGCATGGACGCACTTAAGTATTATCGAAAGACAGCCGAACACTTTCAATTGGAGATGCGGCTGTACGAGGCAGTCACCAGAGTAGAGGGACAAGACGAACATTTTACTGTGCATACGCAGACTGGAAACGGCGCAACGCACGCCTACAACTGCCGTAAGATTGTCGCTGCCACCGGCTACTACGATCTTCCAAACCGTCTTGACGTCCCTGGCGAGGATCTACCTCACGTTTCGCATTACTACACAGAGCCGCATTCCTTTTGGGAGCAGGACGTTGTCGTCGTTGGCGGCAAGAATTCAGCCGCCGAAGCAGCGTTAGAACTCTACCGCTGCGGCGCTCGCGTTACCCTTGTGCATCGCCGCGCCGAGCTTGGTCAAAATATCAAGTATTGGGTGCGTCCTGACATCGAAAATCGCATCCGCGCCGGGCAAATCAAAGGAATGTTTGAAAGTCATGTGACTCGATTCGAACCATTCTGCGTATCGGTCCAAAATAAAAACCATAGCCACAAATTATCCGCTCGCCATGTTTTTGTGCTCACCGGATACCACCCAGACTTTGAGTTTCTACGGAGACTGGGAGTAACGCTGGAGTCCCAAACCAATAAACCCTCCCTGAATTCGGAAACTCACGAAAGCAATGTTCCAGGAATTTATTTGGCCGGCGTAATAATCGGAGGAAATGCAACTAGCGAAATCTTCATAGAGAACGGTCGCTTTCACGGCAAGCAGATTGCCGCCGCTCTGGCGGCCGAGTCGCGCAAAGCTCGCTGATCCCGGAATCCACTGGAACCGAATTATCAATTGTTTGTTTAAATGAATCTAAAATGGATAAATTACTCCGCATACAAATTCGTACAGATCAATACGGGCTGTAATCAGTGCAATAATTGTTTGGAGGATTTGCTGTCCTACGAATCGCTTGCTAGAATGACTTGATATGGCCTCTATCCTTCGAGAATTTGGTGACACGTTTGCCGCTTTCGCGAAGGGTTTTCGCGTGACGTTCGCAAATATGCTTCGCAAGCCCGTAACGGAAAATTATCCAGAGGAACCGGTTCATTTCCAAGCGCGTTACCGCGGCATCCATGTGCTCCACCGCGACGAACAGGGTCTTGAGAAATGTGTCGGATGTTTCCTGTGCGCTGCGGCGTGTCCTGCTAATTGCATTTATATCGAAGCGGCGGAGAATACGTCTGATGCGCGAATCTCCGCGGGCGAACGCTACGCCAGCGTCTATAACATTGATTATTCCCGCTGCATTTTCTGCGGCTATTGTGTGGAAGCCTGTCCAACCGACGCGATCACACACGGGCACGGGTTCGAGTTGGCAACATATAACATCAATGCACTTGTTTATCGGAAAGAGCAACTCCTAGCACTTGGACGCACGCCGAATTCCTCTTTTGTTTCCTGAAGTTTACGACACAAGAATACTCTTCAAACGCGTCTATAGCGGCGCTTCACCCTGTGTCGAAAACGCCCCGCCAGCGCTGATCGACGAACCCGAGCGCTTAACACTAAGGATACGAAATTCTGGTTCAGGATGACGGGCTTGCTGCCGCCGCTTCCGATTTGGCGCACATTCAAGACATTCTCACGGAAGCAATGAATGGGCCGCTCGTTACGGCGTACAACGCCGGCACGGCTGTCGCGGCAATCAGCAATATCGCGATCGATCGTGTGGATGTGGCCGATTGTTCGGGAACCTGCGCGATTTTTTGCGCGAACCGCGCGGACGGGGCCGACACGATGGCGTTCACCAGCCAGTTGCCGCTGGCTGGAACAACTTTCAGCGTCGGAGGCAGCGCACTCGCTGCGGGCGTTTGCACTACGGGAACTGCGAGCGTCGCGGGCGCCACAACTTCGATGGCCGTCGCCGTCAGTCCCGCGGCGGATCCGGGAACGGGATTCACGTGGAACGCGTGGATTTGCTCGGCGGGAACAGCAACGGTACGCGTGTGCAATATTTCCGGCGCGTCGGCCATCCAACGGCCGCGGCGTATAACGTGCGCATAATTCAGTAAAGATTCCTGATTCAGAAGGGGAGCAGCATTCAGGAATAAAGCGCCGAGCACCGTTCAGCGCAAAATAAGCAGTGCAACGATTCCGCCGACGGCGCTGGCGCTAAGAACCACAATGGCGGCCCAGCGCGCAACATGAACGGTGTGCCGGCGAAACACGATACGCTTGGACGCGATGCCGAGAGTTTCGCAGCGGTCTCCGCATTCTTCGCAGCGAATTGGTCGGATAAACGCAAGCGGCAGCACTGTGTGTTCCAGCACGCCTTTTCGGCGCGCAACAGTCTGCTGAAATCCGTGACATCGTTCACACTTAAAAGTTGAAAGAGTGATGCACTTGGCCCCGATAAAGTGTTCCTGCGATAGGAGGATACTAAGTCTGATAATGCCTGCGATGCAATGCCAACTTGCAGCGCCTTTATCGTATTAATTTCTTCTCCGTATGACACGCGTTTTCGGATTTACGTTGCATAGTGTTCGGCGGAAAGGCCCCCCGCGCTAACGGCGCCGGGAAGGAGTTCGGCCGAGCGGTCCTCTAATTCGGGCCGTACTTCGTCCGTGACAACAATTAAATTCCGATCGCGCCGCCACCGCCCGCCTGCAAGCCACAGCTGCCGCGCAGCAAAAAACAATCACCGACGCCGACCAACGACAGTCCACACGTGACGCGGAACTTTCGCAAACGCTCGCGCAAATCATCGCGGCAAAACAAAAAGTCCAAACGCCAACTCAGGCCGCCGCCGACTGCCACCCAGCAACAAAGTTCCGCGCAGCAAGCATCCGCGAATAAAGATTTGGAAAACCGGGAGGGAACCGCCATATCGCAGCAGGGAAGTGGCGCGTCGCAATCGCCGGTCAATCAAACAGAAAACGCCCCGACGCAGGCCGCGTCCAACACGCAGACAAATTCCGCGCCGCAAACTGGCGCAAGCACACAGGGAGGTGCGCCACCAGCGCAGGGGAATTCCCCGCCGCCGGCAATCATTCGAGTTCCGCAGGAAGATCTGAAGCCGCTCTACGACGCCGTGGGAAATTGCGAGATCTGCCAGGCGAAGTTGGCCGCCGCGCAGGGCGACCCCTCCGACGAAAAAACAAGATTCGCGGCCGCCACCGGTCAGCGAGACGCGGCCATTTGCGCCGCGCGCGGCACATTCTGGAAGCGCACGCGCACCGCTCGCCACGGGAGTCGTCGACCAGTCACTCGCATGCAAATAGCATCCGACTTTGCACGCAGCACGTCATTCCCCCGACGGCGTAGCGCAAGAAACCGCCGATTCGCCGTGCGTCGCCGTCGACCCCGCACTGCCGGCCAAATGAACGACCCAACAAGACAAATTCACACTGGTCGCGGATTCAAACCCAAAATAAGTACTGGCATGTCGGGTCCTATATGGTATATTATGTTAATATGATTAGCGTGCGATGTGGAGGCAAGGTTAGTGGCTGAGGTCGTATTGGATGAATTGTTGGAGGGTGGCGGCGTCAGGGCCTATCAGGCGGCGGCCGTTTACGAAGATGGTCGGGGTATTGGTTATGTGGAGTGCTTCCCCTTCTGCCATGGATCTCTTCACTTCTTCTTGGGTTTGCGGATCCGACATGCAGGTTTTTAGAGTGGCTGCGTCCAGACCGGATTCGGTCGCGTAGTCTTGCATTTTTTGGTATGCATTTTCGGGGCTGATTATGGCCTGATTGTCGAAGAGCAGGTCGTGGAATTTCCAGAAGGCGGTTGGGTCTTGCCGATAGACACAGCGGCCTGCGATGGCGGCGGTCATGGCCCAGGGATGGATTTGGGTCAGCGGGAAATCTTTATAGATTAGCCGGACTTGTGGTTGCGTTGGCAGCAGGCCGCGCAGGACGGTGTCTAGCTGGCGGCAGCTAGGGCACTCGTAGTCGGCATATTCTACCAGGACTACTTTGGCGTTGGCCGGGCCTTTGCTTGGGTATCCAGTGGTACTGATTTGTTTACGGATTTTGGCGGCTGGGTCGGTCGTCATGTCTTCTAGCTCTGCGCGGATTAGGAAGCGGCCGTCCTTGGTTACGTAGAAGGCGGCGGTGTCGCCTTGGCCTTCCGTTGAGACTTCGACTTTGACTTCGTAGAGATTTGGGACGGGCGTGTCCTTTAGCGGCTCGAATTTTAGTTTGAAGTTTGGTCCCCAGGCGTACATGTTGCGGAGGTAGGCTTCGATCTTTTTTTGGATAAACTCGCCGGGCGGCGCGGATGTCGTGGTCGTCGGCGCGGTGTGGGACGTTGGTGCGGTGGATTGCTGGCGCGCGTGGATTGTTAGCACCCATGATCCGAATATCACGGCGCCGGTGCAAAGTATTGTGATGGGCTTGAGTTTCATTGTGTAGTCTCCGGTTTTGTAATGGCGATTGCCGATTATTAATTGCCGCGGGCGGGTCGCAGTCCCGCCCCTACGTTTTTCTTCCCACCAAGAGTCTTGACGTCGAACAACTCGCCTACCTTGAATAATCCTGGCCGTGGCTATTTATGCGACGAAGAAATCTAACACATTTGGGCCGAGGTGTTTGTGAGACGTTCGCTGCTACGTTTTTCAGCGCAATCACGGTTGAAACTTTTGTGCGATTGGAAATGGGCGGCCGAAACCGAAGGCGCGATAGGTAATTTTCAGCCCCGGAGGGGCTTGCTTCCGTTTGTACTCCGCTCGATCCACGCGCTGCGCCACGTCGCGAACCATATCGAGTTCAAGGCCGTATTTGTCGGCAATTTCCTGCGGGCTGTGAACGTCTTCGACGTAGGCTTTCAGGATTGGGTCGAGGATGTCGTAGGGTGGCAGGGAATCTTGGTCGGTTTGATTGGGACGCAGCTCGGCTGATGGTGGCTTCGTCATGGTGGACGCAGGGATTAATTCCCCGCTCGATTCCCTGCTTTGTCCCCGGCGATTAATTAGATACGCCAACTCGTAGACCATTGTTTTGGGCACGTCCGAAATAACTGCCAGGCCGCCGGCCATGTCTCCGTAGAGGGTGCAATATCCGACTGCCATTTCAGATTTGTTCCCTGTGCTCAGAACCATGGCGCCGAATTTGTTGGAGAGCGCCATCAAATAATTGCCGCGGATGCGGGCCTGAATATTCTCTTCTGTCACGTCGGCAGGGCGATCCGCGAATGCTGGTTTTAGTGCGCGCAGATAACTCTCGAAGACTTCGTTTATCGGAATTACCTGGAACTGGATACCGAGATTCTCCGCGAGTTGTTTTGCGTCTACTACGCTGCCCGGTGAGGAATATGGGCCGGGCATGGCGACTCCGCGCACGTTTTGTGCGCCGAGAGCATCTACGGCAATTGCGGCGACTACTGCGGAGTCAATGCCTCCGCTCAAGCCGATGGCGACGCTTGTGAATCCGCATTTGTGAACGTAGTCGCGTGTGCCGCAAACTAGCGCCATGTAGGCGGCTTCGATTTCCTCGGCTGGTTGTTGACGCAGGTCGCCCCTTCCGGTTTCCGTGTCGAACAAGACCAAATCTTCCTCGAAGGATTTTGCTTGCGCAGCGATGCGGCCGTCCGACATTACCGCTAGACTGCTGCCGTCGAAGATTAGCGTGTCGTTTCCGCCGACTTGGTTTACGTAGACGACTGGCTTGTGATGGTGGCGCGCGAGCGAGCGCAACATGTCCATGCGTAGATTTCGTTTGTCGATTGTGTAGGGCGATGCAGAAATGTTGATGATAATTTCGGCGCCCTTGGTGACCAGTTCCGCGACGGGATCGCGCTCATACAAGGGCTTCGCCCAGAAGTTCTTATCGTTCCAGATGTCTTCGCAAATCGAAATTCCCAGCTGGCTGCCTGAAAGTTGAAATGTGAACTGTTCTTTGGCGGGATGGAAATAGCGCGTCTCGTCGAAAACGTCGTAGGTTGGCAACAGCATTTTCTGTTGCTCGAAGACGATATGGCCGTCAACAATCAGCGCGGCGGAGTTGGCTACGCGTTTACCTGTTGGCTCATGCGCGCGGCCGGCATAGCCGACGATGGCTGGGAGAGGCAGCTCTTTTGCAACACGCGCGAGTTCGGTGCGGTTGCGTTCCAGGAATACTGGGCGCTCTAAAAGATCCAGCGGCAGATATCCGCAAAGGCACAGCTCGGAAAACACGACAAGATCGGCGCCGCACTCTTTTGCCTCGCGGGCTACTTCGATGATCTTCGCGGAATTGCCGGCAAAATCGCCGACAGTGGGATTTGTCTGGGCCAGGGCAATCTTCATTTAGGCTATTAGCATACGGTGGCGGAGAGTTGTTTTCAATCGGAGCGCCGAACTTCACACCGAAGGCGGGCGAAGCGCGAATGTCAGTTCCCTGCTGCGCGGACTTTATTCCCGCAAAACGAAGCGAGCCTTCGGCGGTTGGCCAAAGGCTCGCGGAAGACACAGTATTATTTTGCGGCGCGCAAAATTAAACGCTGAAGGAACTGCCGCAGCCGCAGGTGCTCTTGACGTTCGGATTATTGAACTTAAACCCGGCGCCTTCGATGGTCTCAATGTAGTCGATCTCGATGCCTTCGAGATACATCTCGCTCATCTGGTCTACCAGAACTTTGAGGCCGTTGTATTCGTACACGTTGTCGGAATCGTTGACCTGCGTTTCAAAGGCCATGTGATAGGCGAAACCCGAGCAGCCGCCACCAACGACGGCAATGCGGAGAGCCGTCGGAGAGGGATTCTGCTGCGACATGATTTCCTTCACTTTGTCAGTTGCTACTGGCGTTACAGTTACCATAAGAGGTTGTTGCTCCTTTTCGGGTGGATGCGCCGAGTGGGCAGGCACTTCTCCCCCATCAAGATTATAGCAGACGAGTCAAACTCTACCCAACTCGTTGTGAGATTGGGTTCCCTTACAAATGTTTGATGCGGTCTCGCGGGGCTGGGATTCCGGCGATGGGAAACGTGGCACAGTTGGGCGGTGTCTAATGTCGAATAGTATAGTCGTAGACGTTTACCATAGTGGTTGCATCTTTATCGGTTAAGAACGGTTGATTGAGAGCGGGAACGAATTGTAATCTGGGTGGCGGATTTATGGCTCTAGGAACGACTGCTATTTATTGGCGCCGGATCGCCGTGTTGGTTTTCTTTACCGGCACGCTGCTTCAATTGCGCGCTGAGCCGGTCGGGGGAACTCCTGTCGATGTGAAATCGCAGGAGCAATCGGATTCGTCGAACAGAACTACGTATGTTGTGACTGGAACTGTAGTTGATTCGGTCCAAGGAGAAGGAATCCGTGGGGCGCTGGTTCAATTGTCGGGTGATTCGCAAGACGTGACGCTTACAGATGCGGGCGGACAGTTTCGCTTTGAAGGTTTGGCAAGCAACGTGGTCATTGTGACTGCGAAGAAGCCTGGTTTCTTCACCGAGCAGGACATGTTGAGGCACGTCATGCTCGTCGCCGGACAGAACAGGAATCAGCCAGCGCCAGTTGCGAAAGCTGTAACCAGCCCGGTGATTATTAAACTAGTGGCGGAAGCGATTATTTTGGGGCGCGTACTTGGATATCGCAACGAGCCTATCGAATCATTGCCTGTAGTTGTGAGCATTTTCGGGATGTTTGACGGCCGAAAGACATCCGTGCAAATTGCAAACGCGGTCACTGATGAAAATGGCCGATTCAGAATTTCGGGGCTGATTCCGCAGAATTATTATGTCGCGGCGGGACCGGGTCCGGCGCAGGTGGTGCGGGAATCCGGCGGTGCGGCGAAAGGATACGAAGGATATCCGGTCGTATTCTATCCGGCAGCTTCCGATCGGGATGGTGCGGTGCCCGTCTCGGTCGGAGCGGGAACGCGGACAGAGGTGGATTTCTCAATTGCGCCGCAGCCGTTTTTTCGCATTTCCGGATCGGTACATGGCTATGGAGCTGGGCAACAGGCATATATCCAATTTGCAGGGACGACGACGCTGGCGTTCGCCGGGCTGGCACCGTGCGATCCTGCGACCGGTGCGTTTACTTCCAATTGGATTCCTGGAGGATCGTACATCCTGCGAGTGGGTGTTTCCGGGCCGAGCGAGTTTCCGATGTCGGCGAGCCAATATTTAACCGTGGACACAAATATTTCGGATTTGCGAATCCAGGTGCAGCCGGCGATTACGATTCCGATTAACGTGCGCGTGGAGACTACGCGAGATTCTTCTTCGGACGGCCAGGATAGTGTGATGGTGACGTTGATGCCGAAAGGACCGCAGGGTGGCGTTGAGAGCGACGCTCTTATTGGGAGACTCGCCGCCAGAACTGGGGCGCTGTGGAGAGTGGAAGCGGGCGCGTATCTGGCGAAACTTGCGACGGCCGCGCCGTGGTACGTGCAGTCGGCGATGTACGGTACGCAGGACATTCTTCGCGATGATCTCGTGATCGGACTTGGCGGCAGCCGGCCGGTTAAAATCGTGGTGCGGGATGACGGCGCTGTGTTGAACGGAACGACGACGTCGGACGGCCATCCTTCGCGAAGCTCGGTGCTCATCGTGCCGGAACAATCGCCGAGTCAACTGCGAATGATTGTTACGAATCAGGAGGGTGCGTTTCAAGTGGGTGGGCTGGCGCCCGGAACATACCATGTGATCGCATTCGATAATGCGGACGATCTTGAATATAGAAATCCGGCGGCTATCACGGATTATTTGATGAAGGCGCACACTATTTTATTGAATGCGAGCCAGACTGCTCGCGTGAGTTTGGAATTAGTTAAGAGGGGGAATTAGCGGCGGTGGGCGTGCGGGCACAGTTGTGCATTATTTTCGCGCTGGGATTGGGTCAGAGTGTGACGCCGATTTGCGCGGACGCGCAGACGAATTACAAGATCGCGGGCGTGGTGGTGCACGCTTTTAGTGATGAACCTGTTGCGCGAGCCGAAGTTTTGATTGGAACGGACGGCGTTAGCCAGGCGTTGCAAACAGTGCTCAGCGGAGACGACGGGCGATTTATTTTCGAGAACGTGCCCGTCGGGAAATTTACGCTATTGGTGAAACGAAGGGGATTTGTTTCTCAGCGGTATAAGCAACATGGAAGTTACAATACGGCGATCGTAGTGGGCCCGGGGCAGACTACAGATCAAATTACATTTCGGCTGACGCCCGCTGGCTCGATCTCGGGTCAAGTGAGCGATGAATCTGGCGATGGATTGCGGGGAGCGACGGTGACGCTGTGGTCTCGAAGTATACGGGATGGAGTTCAGAAGATTTACCCGCAGATGAATGCGCAGACGAATGATGAGGGAAACTATCATTTCAGCCGTGTGGCGCCGAGCAGTTATTACGTTGGAGTTGACGCGCGCGTTTGGTATCAGTCGGAGCGGCAGGTGATTGCGCGCGAGCAAAGATTTCGCGAGGGCACAATTCCCCGCCCTGCCGATCGTGACGTTGTTCCGGATGTCGTCTATCCACTTACCTTTTTTCCAAAGACGACGAATTCAGATAGCGCTGAGGCGGTGATCGTTCATGGCGGTGACGAACAGACTGCTGACATCACCCTGACCGCGGTTCGGGCGATTCACGTGAAGTTCAACAGTCTAGGCCGCGACCCTTCGCAGTTTCCTGGAGTTCAAGTAGCGCGAACTTCGTTCGGAAATATTCGTGGCTTCTTGCAGGCCGACGTCAGGATGATAAATCCGGGAGTGTTTGAGGTTGCGAATCTATATCCGGGACATTTTAAATTTACGGTGCAGGTGCAGGGTGCTGGGGAAATGATTGAAGAGTCCGGCGAGATGGACGTTGTCGACGACGGCCTGCTTCTTCTTTCACGGAATGGGGAGCTGGCTGCGCTTTCGGGTGAGCTTACACTCAGCGGGCAAACTCACCTGCAGCCTTTGACCATGGTGCGAATTCGCAATACTTTCACTGGGGGAATTAATGAAGCGGAGGCGCAGCCGAATGGCCATTTCGAATTTCCGGTAAGTTCGATCCGGTCGGGCACGTATCTGGTGATGATTAGGGACCGTGAGGCGACGAGCGTCCCGGTCATGAGCGCTACCGGCGGCAAAGTTCACGGAAATGCGGTGGAAATTGGAGCGGCGCAGACTGTTCATCTTGTCCTTTCGGCTGCTGGTGGATCGTATCGGCTTGGTGGCGTTGCGTTGCGCGACGGAAAGCCGGCGGAGGGAATGCGGATCGTGCTGGTTCCCGTTGACGCGGAGAGCAATCCTGATTTGTTGGGGTTTGAGCAGACGGATAGTGACGGAACTTTTTCGCTTTCCGCTGTCGGCGCTGGCGCGTACACTTTGCTTGCGCTTGAAGATGCGTGGGATTTGGAGTGGTCGAAGCCTGGGGCGTTTGATAAATATTTGCCGGGAGGCACGGTAATTCAGGTTGGCACCGGTTCACCGAAAAAGATTGAGGCGAAAGTGCAGTAGAATTGGGTACTGGAGTCATTTGAAATGCGTCATACAAAAACCAGTGGTTTTCAACGTGTATTTTCAGACAGTTTTGAACATACCGCTGGCATTGGTTTCGCGCAAAGATAGAGGGAATTCTCTGCTTAGGACCTTAGAAACAGACAAGAATGCCTCGCACGACCGTCATGAAGTCTTATTCGACCCCATGAGTGCCCCGTCGGAAGTCATGGATTTACCGGTCGTGGTGGCCGTCAAGATTCGAACATCTCCGTAAACCCTGAAGATGGGCTCTCGGCACAACTTCTTCTTGCCGGTTGATGGGAACTTTATATTTATCTCATTCACGGTTCACCCTCGCAGGTCGATTTTTACGGGCATAGCTTCTGGGCAATCTCAGAACTTGCTTCAGCTAACAGAGACGGAGCAATACGAGCCAACTTTGAACAAGCAATTCGGAGCATGTTGCCCTCCGAGCGAATAATCCCCCGATTCAGATTTTGGCGAGTGCAGTGATCTCCACCCAACACCGCAATCCCCTTCACCTTTAGTGTAAAAATCGAAACGTTAATACCTATTTTTACCGTTATGGGACTGGTTTATTGCCGCAGCAAGCGAAGATTCCAGCAGCCGGTAGCTAAAGTACTCACGACTTAGATTTGTTTCTCTCTGGGGCAAAACCGCTGCCAAAGCTCAAAGCAAATGACACCACTACCTAAGAATTGGCGCGGTTCGACATCCTTTCAACTTTCCCGTAAAATTAAAACATCCATGACTCACAAAGTGACTTTGATTCCCGGCGATGGAATTGGTCCAGAGGTTACCGCGGCCGCGCGACGTGTGATTGACGCTTCCGGAGTTTCCATTGAATGGGAGGAAGTGGCGGCGCGGCCAGTCGCGAATTCGCCCACTGATTTTTCGCAATGGGAGGCGGTGAAGTCCGTGCGGCGAAATGGAGTGGGATTGAAGGGGCCGATTGCGACGCCGATTGCGGAAGGGCCGCCGAGCATCAATGTGGGACTGCGGAAGGAATTGGAGCTTTATGCGAATTTGCGTCCGGTGCGGAAGCTGGAAGGATTCAAGTCGCGCTGGGAGCATGTGGATCTGGTGATCGTCCGCGAGAATACTGAGGATTTGTACGCGGGCCTTGAGCACACTGTGGTTCCCGGCGTTGTCGAGAGTCTGAAAATTATTACAGAGAAGGCCTCCACGCGGATTGGGCGGTTCGCGTTTGAATATGCGCGGAAGCATCGGCGCAACAAGGTTCACGCCATCCACAAAGCGAACATTATGAAATTGTCGGACGGATTATTTTTGGCGTCAGTGCGCGCGGTGGCAAAAGAATTTGCGGAGATTGAATACCGCGAAATGATTGTGGATAACACTTGCATGCAGCTTGTGCTGAATCCGGAGCAATTTGAAGTGCTGGTGCTGCCGAATTTGTATGGGGACGTGGTGAGCGATCTTTGCGCGGGTCTTGTGGGCGGATTGGGAGTGGTGCCGAGCGGAAATATCGGAGCGCATGGCGCGATATTTGAGGCGGTGCACGGAACTGCTCCGGACATCGCGGGCAAAGGCATTGCAAATCCAACGGCGATTATTATGAGCGGAATTATGATGCTGGATTATTTGAATGAGAGTGCGTCGGCCCGGCGCATTGAGAATGCATTGCACGGGATGTATCGCGCGGGCAATTCTTTGACGGCTGATGCCGGCGGCAAGGCGAGTACTACGCAATTTGCGGACGCGTTGATCAACGCTATGAAAACCGCGATGGGGAAAAGTTAGGCGCGGAGAAGAACGCGCGCGGCGGAAGCGCGATCGATAAAGCGGCATTGACTTGGCGCGGCGCGTAAACGAAAATGAATTTGTAAGAGCGACCCAGGGGAGGGCGATTCATGGCGGAAGTACCGGCAGCGGAAACGGCGGCGGGATTTAAGTACGAGCCTGTCGAAGTCGAAAAGATGTATCCGATATCGGAGGGCACGAATACTGCTCGAAAACGCAAGCCGCATATTCTGGCCGTGATTTTGGATAACTGCACGGGCTGCGCGGGCTCGCCCGCGTGTGTGGATTATTGTCCCGTGGAAGCCTGCATGTACTGGGTTCCGGACGCGGATCATCCGCCGTTCGGCCGCATTGAAGTCGATCCCCTGCTCTGCATCGGCTGCAAGTTGTGCACTAGCAAGGGTCCTGATGGCGCGTTTCTAGAGGGATGTCCGTGGGACGCGATTGCGATGGTGCCGCTGGCCGAGTGGGAAGGCGAGCACGGAGCGCTTCCATTTTAACTGCGCCGCTCTAACTTCGTTCGCTAATTACCTTGAAAAAATTTACTGCGGTCGGGTGGGCACTACGGCTTTGCCGTAGCCGGCATGTCTGCGCGGGTGTGGATGGCATTTAGCGTGAGTGTCGCTTGTTGCGAGACACTGAGCGGCATTCCTGTGATTCCGCGGAGGTATGGAGTAATGGTCGGGATGTCGTCCGTGTGGCCGACGAAGTAGAGCGCGGCTAGGGCGTTCAGGACGACGTCGGCGGCGGGATCGAGTTGCGCGATTGGTTGATTGGCGATGACGGGCGTGCCGTCTTTTACTGTCCACTGATCTAGAGTGCCGGGCATTTTTGTGCGGATTTCGACTTTGCCGGCGGCAGTTTCGATTCTGCCAATGAGCGTGCCAACGCTTACGGTTTCGCCGGGCGTTAGGCGCACCGAGAGCTTCCCTTCCACGGGCGCGGTTTGCACCCAGGGCTTCAGCATGGCAACAATCATATCGTGGCCAGAAACGTCTCCGAAGCGCACGAGTGACAGCGCGGCGTTGCGCTGGACCATCGGATCACTATCCGCTAAAAGTTTTTGGAGCGTCTCGTGGAATTCGGGGACGCCTGGATCCTTCCCCATGATCCACGCGGCTGTGGAGCGCAGCGCGCTTTCGGAACTGGACGCGGCAGCGATGGCCTGCGGATACCACGGTTTCGCCGTTGCGCGGACGGCGGGATCTGGATTTTCCATGTGGTCGGCAATTTGCGAAAGCGCGTGCTGCGCGTTGCGCGGGTGCTGCGTGTCGGCGAAGGCCTGCGCCATTTGCGCGTCATTCAGCGGCTTGCCGAACCACGTGGCCTGCCAGAAAAGATACGGCATCAGCACGAAAAGAAACATTACGACCAGAATCAGGTAGAGCCAGCGCTTCTTCACGCCGGGCTTGGCGGCGGGCGGCGTGGAAGTGTCAGGCATAGCAGGCGCGGCACCATTGACGGGAATTCCCTGCTCAACTCGCTGCCCGGGTCCATGCTGAATCGGCGGATTGTGAGTGTCGCTCATGCGCTTATCGCTTAAGAGTGTGGATAGAGATGATACCGCATCGCGTACCCGATCACACCGTTGGTAGAAACGTAAAGCTACGGTGAGAAAGAAGCGAGAAGAACCGCACCAAACCCGTTGAGGGTGGCGTTCAGCGCTGCTGGGGAGAACACGCGAAGACTGGCCGAAATTATTTCTGCGCGGCGGCCTGTGGCCCCGCGGCTGTGGACACCGGCGTCGCAATATTTGCGGATTTATCTTTGCCGAGCCAACCCTGATCCTTCGCGAGGGAAAACAGCATCGCCGCCGATACGAGCGCCATCATCAGGCAGACCGAAATTAGGAGCAGGCCATCCATATCGAGCTTGAGATCGAACATGAAATCGGCGACCACGCCGATGAGCGAGAGAACGAGCATGACGAGTCCAATTCCGACGACTTCCAATATTCCGAATCCGGATTTCTCGGCCAATGCTCCTTCCTCCTGTTGGTGATTCGTGGTTCTTAATTGCGGCGGGCCGGTCGCAGACCCGCCCGTACGATTTACTCGCGAATCCTTTCAATCATCATAACCAAATGATTTACTGACGAATTTTGTCGTACATCATCAGCCCTAGCAGCAGCGGCAGATGCAGCACCGTCGCGTGCATCAGCCATTTGGCGCGAACGTTGGTGCGGCTCGCGGAAGCCCAAAGGCAAAGTTGAATCAGCATGAATCCCAGAACTACCGCACCGAAGAAATAGAGAACTCCGGCCATGCCCATCACCGCGGGAAATAAACTTACGGGCAGCAGAATAATTGCGGTGCCGATAATTTGGCGGAATGTGCGCGTGCCCTGCGGATCAACCGTCGGCAGCATTTTGATGCCTGCGCGGGCATAATCTTCCCGATACATCCATGCGATGGCGAAGAAGTGCGGGAATTGCCACAGGACCATAATTGCGAACAGCAGCCACGCTTCTTTGGAAAGCGATCCGCGGGCGGCTACCCACCCGATTAGCGGCGGCATCGCGCCAGGAATGGCTCCAACGGCCGTAGCGAGCGTCGTGCGCTTCTTCAGCGGCGTATAGAGCGCGAGGTAGCTTACGGATGTGAATAGCGCCAGTCCGCTGGCCAGCGGGCCTGCGGCAAGCCCCAGATAAACTGTGCCGAGAATGACCAGCGAGCAGCCGAAAATCGCAGCATCGCGGGGACGCAGCTGGCCTGTCGGCAATGGACGCGACGCGGTGCGGCGCATGAATGCATCAGATGCGCGCTCAATATAATGATTCAGCGCCGACGTGCCTGCGGCAACTAGCGTGGTGCCGAAAACCGTGTGAGACATGCGCGCCCAGTCAAGCGAGCCGCGCGAGCCGAGGTAATACCCCGCCAAAGTGGTGAGTACGACCAGGAAAGATACGTCAGGCTTGGTGAGCGCCGCATATGCCATTGCACGCGACGGCGCGGCGACCGGCATGACGCGCGCAGCGCTCACATGCCCTCTTGTGCGCGGCTTGGCGCCACGGCCGGTGCGGTTGAGGCCGACAGCAGGCGGTAGCTTACCAGGGCTACGGCTACTGTTCCCGCGAGTGTGAGCGCGCCGAATACGACGTGAGCCACCGTGAGGTAGACCATTACAGGCATCGGCTGCGGCGCATCCTTAGTTGTGATTCGAGACCACCACGCAGCTGCGCCCAAAATTAATTGCATCCCGATGAGAGAGTGCAGAACGATGCGGCAAACTTTGAACGGAGCGGACGACGGAAAGCGATTACGAAGCGCTCCGGCCGTCCAGAAAACCATTCCAGTGACGACTGCGGCGCCGACAAGATGCGGGCCGATGCCGGAGCCTCCGTGTCGAAATGCAGCTCCCAAAACCAACTGGAAGAATGTGGCACACGCCGTCCAAACTGCCAGCGCGCGCAACTGAGGCGACCCAGTGTCCGAAATTGAGGTGAAATCTTCCTGCCACCAGCGGCTAGTGAACAGCGACAAACTAATCAGCGAGCAAAAGAAAATTTGCGCGACGCAGGCATGCGCTACAGAGACGGGAATGGGTTGGAGGAAAATTACCGTCATGCCGCCAAGAACTGCCTGTGCGATTACCGTTCCGAGCGCAACATATCCAAACGTGCGTACCCAGGCGCGAGATTCCCTGCGATACAGCCACGCGGCGAGTACCACGGTCAGCGTCGCAACAATTCCGGCGATAACGCGGTGCGTAAATTCGTAACGTATTCCGCCGACGAACGGAGGCACCATCGAGCCATATGCAAGCGGCCAATCGGGAATGGAAAGTCCGGCGTCGTTTGAGGTGACAAGCGCTCCGGCGGTCAGCAATCCGCCCGTGAGGACAGACATGCCGATGCAAAAACGATTCAGCGCTTTGTTGTAGTTGCCAACTAGCATGGAAGAATTTACTAATATTGACGAGGAAGCGTTCCCATGACCTGTATCGCGAGCTGCGAACACTTCCCCGCCGAACTAATTTGCGTACGGACGACTGCTCTACCTAAATATTAATCGCCTGAAGCGGCGCTGAACGCAACGTCAACCGACTTCGTTTCCTTCGGGCCGACAGTTACGCTGGCCGTCTTGTTGCCGTACTTTTCCTGCCAGACGGTGATCGTGTAAGTTCCCGGCGGCACATTGTTGATCGTGAATTTGCCGTCCGTACCTGTCACGCCAAAATAATTGTTTTTGAACGCGAACATGTAAGACTTCATCCATGGGTGAACGTTGCACTTCACCGCGATTGCATCCTCGGGACGTCCCCAAACCTTCATCATCGGCGCGGATCCGGGCGGCTGTGAAACGTTCCACTCGGCATTATCCTTGGGCAGCGGATGAATATTGTGTGTGGTGTTATCGCTGTTGGTGATCTGAAGTTGCTGGCCGGCCACCATCGCCACAACGTGCGGATGATACATGCAGCCCTTCTGGTCAATTTCCGCAGGCGTGCTCGGAATTGTTACAGCATACTTGCTCATGTCGTCCGAAATATAGACAACCGCATTCGCCAGAGTTCCGCCGGGTCCAGTCACTACTTCTTCGCTCGGCACCGGGGTTGGATGTTGCGTAGCGCAATATGCTTCCGCGGCCATGCTGATCTTGCCCGGAACGGGCGGTGTACCGTCCAGTTTGATCGTGCCGGTAATTGTTCCCGCGGTTGCCGCGTCCACCGGCTGTCCTGCGGGCGCCGTGGTTGCTGCAGGTGTTTCGGTAGTGTCTTCTTTCTTGCCGCAGCTCACCAGCGCAATGGCCAGGGCCGCAGTGATCACGATGTACCCACTATGACGAAGTTTCATTTGCGAATCTTTCCTCCTGAGTTGGACGTCGTTGAATGCCAATATTGTAGTGCTTTCGGCTCTCCAGGTCTATTTTCCTGAAGGAGGCGCGGCGCCGGAAGGCGTTCGCCCGCCGAGCCGCCGCTGTTCTTCCGGAGTCATCGCCAAAAGATACCGCACCATCAAGTCTGCATGGTCTCCGTGATAACTGTCGAACACGCTGGGCAGTTTGCCGTTAAATATCCAGCGATCACCGACGCGGTTGAATAGTCCGCTGGGCATCGCAGTTCCGGGAATAATTTTTGCGGGATCGGTAACCCAGCGCTCGGCCCACGGTTGGCGCAACCGTCCGCCGGCCAAGACAAAGTTAGGCGCGGTGGCGTTCTTATCGTGCGCAGGATCGCCCGTGGCATGGCATTTCAGACAAGGCGCCGCCGGATTCGTAAAAAGGTCGCGCGCCAGTTCGGTTTCTGCCGTTGTGAGTGGGGCGCGCTTTTCAGGAATAAAAGGCTCGGCCTGCGATGACATCGCTTCAAAGAACAGCGTCAGCTTGCGGATTTCATCGTCCGAAAGGAAGAACGTCGGCATGCGAAGTTCCAAATAGCTGCGAACGCCGTTCTTGTTCGTATCGCCGGTGCTGAGTGACGGGTTCGCCAAAAATTGCTTCAGCCATTCCGGATTTACGCGCGCGCCTTCGCTGGTCAGCGATGGCGGCAAATTCGCTTTGTTCTCCGACTGATAGAACGGCAAATCCTGCATCACGGTTTTCTGGCCGATGCCAATTTGGTGGCAGCCAATGCAATTATATTTCGTGGCGATCCACCAGCCCTCTTGAATCGCTCTGCGCGAATCCGCCGGTTTGTACATATATTCCGCTGGCATTTGCGGATCCACGCTCCCCAGCAGGAACGTCGTGAGCGCATCCAGATTGTTTTTCGGAGTTATGCCGGGCAGCGCATCGTTCAGGTTCGGCGATGGCATGCGCAAACGGTCGATGGGATCCGGTTTAAATTTGGCGTCGTCAAATACCGCGGGATTCACGAGCTTCGCTTCAAAGAAACCCTTCGCGTCATACCACGTTCCGCGCGGGCCCTTCTTGCCGTTGGTCTGCACTCCACGTTTCGCGTCTTCCGTGTAACGCGCGAAATCCAAACGCTCGATCGGCTTGCTGCCTTCGTTTGTGAGTTCCGTTCCGATTCGGCCTTCATCTTCGAGGCCGGAAATTTCGTGGCATCCCGCGCAACCATAATGTTGCACCAGAGCTTTGCCGGCCGCCGCAAATTTCGGATCGTCCATGAACGGAGCGGCGGCATACGTCGCGTCAGAATGTTTCTGCGTGACGAGGAAGCTGCCGATATCGCGCGAATCCGCGTCCGTCAGACGCAGGCTCGGCATAATGGTCGGCTGTTGCACTTCAAGCTGGTGCCCATCATTCGGACAGCGTGAATGGTCGAGATCAAATTGGAATGGCAGCCCGTGCTTCGCGTAATCCGCGGGTGTAATGTCTTTCCTTTCGTTCGGACAATATGGCAACGTGCGCTCACGCGGATTGTGAACCCAGCGCACAAGATAGTTGTAATTATCCTTCTCACCGACGCGGCTTAGATTCGCGGCGTAATCACCGCCGACAGAATTGCTGCCTTCGCCAAGCGAGTGGCAAGCAAGGCATCCACGCGATTCGACCAATTGCTTGCCGTGGCCGGAGTCACCCGGCGCCTGATTCGGCAAAGTCTGTCCGGTAATTCCCGATTGCCAGATAAATGCGGCAATCTTCTGAATTTCGTCCTGCTCCAGCCGGAACTGCGGCATCTTTGTGGTTGGACGGAACGTGTGCGTCTGCGCCAGCCATACCGGGATCCATTCTTTGCGCAGCTTCATCTGCACTTCTTTAAGGTCCGGACCGACGCGCTTCACTTCGCGCATCAACGACGACGTCAGAGTGTCGAGCTGTTCGATTTGCGAATCCAGCTTGCTGCTTTCGACGGTCAGGTTCACCGCTTTCAAATTCAATGCGCGCGCGGTGGCGTTGTCGGCCGCTTGATCCGCCTGCTGATTTAGCCGCGGGATTTGCAGCGCGTACTGCGCCTTCGTGTTTTCAAGTTGCAGAATCTGCTGGCGCGTCGCGGTCAGACGTTCATTTTCATCGTCGAACCCGGCGTACTTGTGGCAGCCGATGCAGCCACGCGTGCGATACAAGGAGCGTCCACGATTCAGAACTTCCGCGTGTTCCGTGACCATATCCGAAGCGTGGCAATTCTGGCAGCCGGCATTGTAATTTTCCGCATAATTCAGCGGCCACAGCCAGTGTTCGTAACGCCCGTGAGCCTTCTCGACTGAATCCAGCGCGCGCCCGTTCCCACCGTGGCACGGCGAACATCCAAATTTTTCCAGCGAATGCCATTTGAAAAGATCCGGATCAGGATGCGTTGTGAATGGCGCGTCATGGCTCTTCGCCATGCCCAGATCGGTTTTCGTGAGCGTCATGGTCGCGGGCACTACGAGCGGATCCATGGCGATGTGACACGATTGGCAGCGGTCCACTAGGCCGGCGCCGCCCAAATAGTTGATCATCGTGCCAGTCGGATTTACGTTAATCTGTCGCAGGTCAATCTTGAAGTTCGTAAGCGAATTGCGCAAACCTTCGAGCGCCGCAAGGCTCAGTCCGGGCAGGTTCTTCTTAACGTAATCGTTCAACTTGTCCTGAGCGTCTTTGACCGGCGCATCCGTATCAGCGCGCTTTACAACCAGATCTGCTTTCGCCGCCATTAAATCTGTGAACGTCTGATTCAAAACATCGTAATTCCATTTCTTTAGCTCGGTCTTGCCGCCGCCGGTCGGCCATTCCACTTCATGAATCTCGGCCTTCGCAGCGTCAAGTTCCTTTTGACGCGATGCGCGACCGCTCTTGTCCGATACCGGAATAATTTCGACCTGATAGACGAGCGCAACGACCTTGCCGCGCGCGTCTTGAAACGCAGGAGTCATCGCCGCGCGCTGTTCTTCCAGCAGCGCCAGTTGCTGATCCAATTGTGCGTCCGCCGCCTGAACGGATTTCGACGCAGCGTCCAAATCAGATTTCAATTTCAAATAATCCGACGTGGAAAATACAGTGGCTTCGGTTTTCTTTTCCTGGGCAATCTGCCTGGTCAAATACTTTTCATACGCAGCCGTAAAGTCGCGCTGGTATCCGCGCCACGGCCGTAGCCCGAAAAACTCGTCGTACAGCGACCAAGCAACGGTTACCATCAGCAAAAATGTGGAGATCAGCAGAATGGTGCTGAACGATTTGCTGACTATTGGATCCGAACTGTTGGGTTCAGGCACCCAGTGCCTCCTCAATGGCGTACCGAACTTGCGCTTCAGACTTCATGCCAACTAGACGCTGAACCATGGCGTCTCCCAGACATACTTCACGCGAAACACTAAGCGCAGCAAAATCTTAATCGGCAGCGAAAGCATCAGGGACAAGAACAGCAGCATCGTCACTGTTTGCAGAATTGACATGCGCTTGTAAATCTTTCGGCTGAACTCAGTCCACATTGCGACCAGGTGCAACAAATAAAATGACACGATGAGATAAATCGTAATCGGGAATATGCCGAAAATTCCGCGCGCAATCAGTGCGGAAAACGGCCGCCAACTTCCGGGCAGAATGTGACTCAGCCACGAGCCGTCTATGCCGAACACTTGGTCCAAATTCCTGTTCACGGCGTAGTCCACGCGCGAAGCATCCCAGGTTTGAGTTGGCCAGAACCACATCCAGCCAGGCCCCCTTATGAACGTCCCAATCACAATCATCAAGACCCATAAACCTACGAAGCCAACCATAAACGCCCAAATCGCAAACTTTCTCTGTTTGTAAGTGTAGTAGCCGTTGCCGAGAGGGTTTTCGTCTATATAAGGTATGACCATCAATCCCACAATGATCAGGCTGGGCATCACCACGCCGGCCATCCACGGATCAAAATAGACGAGCATTTCCTGCAAGCCCAGGAAATACCACGGGGCTTTCGCGGGATTCATCGTCACGTTTGGATTGGAGGGTTCTTCGAGCGGAGCGTTCAGCGTGAGCGACCACACCATCAGCAGCACCGTCACCAGAATCGCGGCCACAAGTTCGATGCGCATCAAATACGGCCAGGTGTGGACTTCGCGATCCCAGCCCTTCTCGAACGCTTGGGTCTTGCGGTGCGCAGTCTTCGCGAGATTTGGATCGCTTTCCAACTTCGCGATCAGTCTGTCATTCGCATTCGCCTGGCGGAACGCATACCAGATGTAGAACGGCATGAGGAACAGCAGCGCCACGATCGGCACGTTATCCGGGGAGGACATTACCTCCCATAGCTGGTGCCAGTCCCCCCACATATCTGAGCCGCCTCTCTTAATCGCAAAAATTGTACGTGACTAACTTCCTGCTCGATTTCCTTGATAAATAAAAACGCTAACGATTTGTTCCGCTGGGTCTTAAGACGACCGGCCTCGGAATCTTCTCGTCCTTAATTTCCGCTTCCAACATCACCGGAGCTGGTCCCGAGATTCCACCATCCTTGCGCACGCGCCAGAAATGCACGGCCATTAAGATGGAAGCAATCAACGGAATCGCGATGCAATGCCAGATGTAAGCGCGTAACAACGCGTTTGCATCCACGATGGAACCGCCGAGCAACGCAAAGCGCACGTCGTTATAAGGCGTCATCCCAAATATCGCGCCGAAGGGTCCTTCATTTCCAAGCAGCGGAGTGGCGCGCGCCATATTCGTTCCGACCGTGACGGCCCAGAAACCCAGCTGGTCGTCAGGAAGCAAATAACCGGTGAACGACAGAAGCAGCGTGAGCACCAGCAGGAGCACGCCAATGCACCAGTTGAACTCGCGCGGGCGTTTGTACGACCCGGTGAGAAACACGCGGAACATGTGCAGCCAAACCGTGATCACCATCATGTGCGCGGCCCAACGATGCATGTTGCGCAGCAGCTTGCCGAAGGGCACGTCGTTTTCGAGATATAGAATGTCTCGGAAGGCCTGCACTTTGGTGGGATGGTAGTAAAACATCAGCAGCACACCGGTGAACGTCAGCACGATAAACAAATACATCGTGATGCCGCCCATGCCCCACGTGAAGTTGTACTTCACGGCGTCGCGATTTACTTTTGCCGGATGCAGGTGGAAAAATACGTTGCTCAGCACGCTCAGCGCGCGGTTGCGCGGCTGCTCGTCGTGCTTCACCCGGAAAATAGAACGGTAAACCTGAGTCTTCTCAGGTTCTTTCAGACCCTCAAGCTGTTCCTTCCCCTTTTCGGCGACATACTGCTTCAGGCCTTTCGCATCTTCCTTGACGCGATCGATCAGCCCAGGCTTCTTTTCACCGTTATCTTCCGCCATCCAAGCCCCCTGCCTCTTCCCTGCTTCCGCTCGCTTCGCGGAACTTCATTTTCATTCCGAATTTCAATTTGGAGATCGTCTGTAACACAGGCCTTAGCCTGTGGGTATTTATATCAATGTAAGAATTAAACGTTCAGAAAAGCCCCCGGGTCGTTGAAGTGATTCACGCCTGCGCGCGGATCATCCATATATAGTCGGCTCGAATCCACGGTGATCTTGCCCGTCGCATCCAGCACCAGATTGCAGCGGTCCATCGGACGCGGCGCGGGCCCTTCAAAGTTCACCCCTTCGCTGTCGTAACCGCTTCCGTGGCAAGGACACTTAAATTTGTTCTCGCTCGACTTCCATTCCGGCGTACAGCCCAAATGCGTGCAGCGCGCGTAAATTACAAAAAGACGCCCCGGCTCTTTCACCACCCACACGCGGTTCGTCATCAGAAAACGTTGGTCGATTCCCAGCTCAAAATCCGCGGGATAGCCGATGGAAAAAATTGGATTGGGCTCGTACAGCGCACGCGGGAAGAAAAATCGTAGAAACAATAGCAGGTTGATGCCCAGGTATCCCCAAATCATCGCCCACGTCATCCGCCGGCGCTGCAGGTTCACCTTTTCTTTGGGACTAACTTCCTTCGTCTTGCCCTTGGCTGCTGGCTTCGGCGCCGCCGCGGCTGGCGCTGCGGGAGTTGCTCCGGCAGCCGCGGGTTTGCCTTCGATCGGGTCAGGCATATGAGTGCTAGTGTCCCCTAATCAAACCTATGAATGTTAACGCAGATTCCGTCACAGATTTTATATTCTGTGCGTTACGAAGTGTCAAGCCGATTCAGGAAAAAATAATGAATAGCGACGCAGGATTTCCAGCGGTGAAACATGACACCTTACGCGCGAGTACGCGCGTTTACACCGCTCTCTACTCCGCGGGCACGTTCTTGGAGGTTATACTCGGGTGGTGCTCGGACACACCCGATGTATTCACGCGAAAGGCGAACATGACATCAATTGCGAAATGGTCCGCACGGCTAATTGTCGTGGCACTCCTTTTCGTGACGGGAGTCCGCGCGCAAAACACTGACGTAGTAACGACCCAATTTGTAAAGATACTGGATTTCGCCGAACTCGAATATCCAACTCTCGCGCGACACGCGTGGATTCAGGGCGTAGTTGTTCTCCGAGTTCAACTTGATGACCGCTGAAACGTAATTTCCGCTACCGCAATTTCCGGGTCGACGTATCTGGTACCCGACAGCATCGAGAACGTCAAGAAATGGCACTTCGAGGCAACGGCCGCAAGACCGATGATCATCGTCTATGATTTTCGGATTAGCGATGGGCTCTGCGCTGGCCCGTGCCGCAGTCAGTTCCTGATTTGGCCGCCAAACTTTGCGACAATAACAACCGGCTCTGAGCCCATCGGCGCAGGCGTCAGCGTTCCAACAATCCCCGCAGTACACAAAGAGGGTCTTTCGTTGGTGCAGTTCGTCGACCTCGCATATCCACTTTTCGCGCAGCAAGCGCGCGTTCAAGGTGTCGTTGTTGTCCAAATTCAAGTCGACAAGCATGAGAACGTAGTTTCCGCCGAGGCAACCTCTGGGCCGGCAATGTTAATTCTCACTTGCATCGAGAACGCCAAGAAATGGCGCTTCTCTCCTGGCAAGCCGACGACTTCACTCATCGTCTATGATTTCGAGTTGGACAGTGGGCTTGCGAAATGCCATCTGTCGTGTCGCGACTCTGTTTCCGTAAGTGGGCCGAATTTCGTTACCATTATAGGTGGAAACCTGATCCTCGAAACTGTCGACAGCCGCTATCATTGAAAAAGGTGGCACACCTTTGAATCTGCATTAGATGTTTTCAGGGTGCCCGTCGAACGCGTCAGGATGTATATTGGCAGGCATCTTGGATCTAAGATGGAAATCCGCGGAAAGCACGCATCGATTAAGGTTTCTGATAATTAAGCGCAACTTGTGCATGGTGGCTGCCGTCGCCGCTCTGATGTCCATTCCTCTCCTCCACGGCCAGGACAAGCCGGCTCGTCTCACCTTCGAAGTCGATTCAATAAAACTCGCTAAACCGGGCGCGATCGCCGGCGGAATAAAAGCGATGCCCGGCGGCCAGGAATATCTCGCGTAAAACGTCCCGGTAAAACTCATTATTGCTTTGATGTATAAGGTGCCGATGCGACAGATCACTGGCGGGCCGGACTGGCTCAATACTGACCTCTACGAGATTGACGCAAAGGCGGATCATTCCTACAACCTTGATGATCTACATATGATGTTTCAGAACTTGTTGGCGGATGAATTCAAGCTGCAATTCCATAAGAAGATCAAAGAAGGAAACGTCTACGCGCTGACCGTGGACAAATCCGGTTTGAAAATGAAGGTCAATGAGAGCGAACAGGATTTCAATATTCCGATTACAGGCGGCGTGGCGGCAGGCTTTACCGGCGCGCGAGTTCCCATGCAATACCTCTGCTGGTGGCTCGGACAAGTTCTCCAGAACGATGGACGACCGATGTAGGAACATCCGCGACAGGCGAGCCGACACTGAAGGTGGTAATCCACGTCGACGCGAATAAGTTGCCGTATCAGACCCAGGGCGATCGGAAAGTCGAGCGGCTAATCTTTATCACCGCGTTATTCGATCAGCAAAATCATTTCGTCGCCGGTGTTCAGGGCGTGATGGATCTTAGATTGAAGGCCGGCACGCTGGCGATAATTTCAAATGGCGGCCTCGACGCGAAACTCTCAGTCCAGGCGCCACCCGGAAATTACAGATTGCGCCAAGTCATCCAGGAAGTCGGCGACGTCCGCATCACGACGATCAATCGCAACGTCAAAATTGAATAGTTGCCCGGTCGATTGGCAATTGACGAGCCGCAGAATTCGCCCGCATAAAAAGGAAAAGCGCGTGCCTGCGCTGACGGCCTTCACCGACAGCGCATTTGCACACGCCCTCTCTCAACTTCAGTTCAACTCTAAGAGACTCAGTGCAACACACCGAGCAGATATAGGATCACCGCGATCACGATTACGGTGCCGACGATCCCCAAACCACCCCCGGTTCCCCACCGGGAATAACCGTAATAGCCACCGCCTCCACCGAATAACAACAGCAGAATGATAATCAGAAGTAGCATCGAGAGTCCCCCCTTTCGATTTGCAATAAATTTAAGTATGAGTTTCTGGTACTCCCCATTCACCTCGTTAATTTGAGACCGTCACCGCGATGCCCATGCCGGGATAGTTGCGGTCGTACAGGTAATACCCATCGTCGGTGTAATCGAGATATATGTCGTCTGTTTCGTACCAGTTCGGAGCCCACGAATCTGGCCACGGATCAACGAAAGTAATCCAATAGCCGTCGTACTGGAACCGGGGAAACCCGCCTACGAAAAGGATTGGAAGGCTACTGACGCGGAAGTAGTGACTGCTCCCGAAGTAGAGGCTGAAACGGTTATCCGGGATGCGGTAACCGTTGTACCCACCGCGTTGCTGCCAGGTACGGTGGTCGGTATTCCACGAACCGGCGCGAGACTGTGAGAACCCGCTGCGCACCTGTCCTGAATGCTGCGGAACGCCGCTCGGATGCACACCGCCGTTTGTCGGGGCCGTGTATTGGACGCCGCCATGATAGGCGCCGCCCGAGCTTTGTTGCGTTCGTGATGTAGTCCTGTTTGTGTTCGCAGGCTGCTGCGGTTGTTGTCTCGGCTGTTGTTGTTGCTGTTGCCTCGTTTGCTGTTGCTGTTGCGGTTGTTGCTTTGGCTGTTGTTGTGGTTGCTGCCTCGGTTGTTGCTGTTGCTGTTGTCTCGGTTGTTGCTGCGGTTGTTGCTTAGGCTGTTGTTGTGGTTGCGGTCTCGCCTGTTGTTGCTGCCTTGGCGGGGGTTGCTGTTGTCTGGATTGTTGCTGCTGTGGCGGCTGCTGCTGCCGCGGCGGTTCCTGTTGCTTCGGCGGAGGCTGTTGCTTGTTCTTGTCCTCTTGTTGTCTTTCACCGTGCCGGAGTGCATAGAGAGGGGACGTGATCCCCAAAAGCAAGAGCAAAAGTCCGGTGCTGACAAATCTGATTACTTTCATTCCGCTGTTCCTCCTTTGTCATTCAGAATCGCCAACTGACAAAATGCGTAGTCACATTGACTCCGCTCTTGTTGGCGCAGTTCCCCGTGGGACCACTTCAATATGCTGGGCCGTCGAACTCTACTCTCCGGATCTCCTCCTGCCTGAGCCCTGGACCATGATGCCAAAAGAGACTTCGCACGGCCGCGAGGCTAATCTAGCCGTTATTTATGATGTCCGTCGAGGTAGTTTGGTCTCGATAGGGATTACCGCCTTCATGGCTCTCCGGGCCACCAGCTGAGCCTTACAATAATCGGTGTAGTCTTCGCGAATCAGTGCTGTCTTCGCGCCGTTGGCGGCGGCTATTTCCATCGCTTGCCTGCATCGCAGCCTGAGCTTTTGACCCAGACAAGCATGACATATCTAACACGCGAGCTCGTACGTGAAGTGTGCAAAATGAGACGTCCTACCTGTGGGGAATTCGAGCGAGCCGCGTCTTGCTTTTGAGCATGTGAATTCTGCTTTCAATTCGAATGGGGCGAAGTGCTTCTGCGCGAACAATATTTTTGGCACCTGCCCACATATATACGTACGCAATAAGCATATTTACCGATAATCTGGATAGAGAGCTGTGGTGGCCGCTCAGATCGCGTCAATCGAGTTCACTGTATTTGCCGCGTGGTCTCGCGCGATCCGAATCATTGAGAGCGATTTGGGCTCCGCATCCCAGTCGCATTTGCCGGATGCCATACGTTCGTTGAACATGAATGCGTCTACAACCTGTAGAGTCGGCGGCAATTGTCACACGGCGCTAAGTCCTTTAGTTTGAAATTCCTAGCACGATTCGCGCCCGTTAGTGCTTTGTTTTGATATTGATGTAAAAAGTAGGCGGATGGGGTGGGGGCACTAATTCCGATCAATAGAATCACTGAGTTGTGGGCGGAAAGCTAACCGACACGGGCAGAATGCGCAGTTTCCACTCCCACGGCGCGCAGAACCAGGTCGGATAAGGCGCCAATGAACCGGGGAGAATCGCCGACAGCGGGCATCATTTCAAATTGTTCAACGCCTAACTTCGCTGCGTGTTCGCGCGCTTCGATATTTATTTCGTGAAGCGTTTCGATGTGCTCGGTAACAAATGAGACCGGCACAACAAGCAAATGTTTGTCTCCGCGCCGCGCAAGTTCTTCGATGGTTGGATCGAGCGCGGGCTGCAGCCATTTCTGTCGGCCGACTTTGCTCTGGTAGCAAAGCGTATGCGAGTTCGGCCAGCGGCCGTCTTCCATAACGAGACGCACAGTTTCTTCGATTTGTTTTTGATACGGATCGCCTTTTTCGATCAGGCTCAACGGCAATCCGTGGGCGCTGAAAACAATGTGCGCCTTGCGCGGGTCGGCAAAATGTGAAAGCGCCAGCTCGATGCGATCCACAACCGCTTCAATGTACAGCGGGTGATCGTAGAAGTGTTCGATCAGATGCACTTCTGGCGCGGGATTCGCCGGGTGATATAAACGCCGCCATTCCTTCAAGCTGCTAAGCGTCGTGGCAAAAGAATATTGTGGATAGAGCGGAAGCAACACGAGCGAATCGAACTGCTCCGCAAGCACGGAGTTCACGGCTTCTTGTGTCAGCGGATTCCAGTAGCGCATGGCGACGCAAACTTTCGCGTCCATGGCTGGAGCAAGCGTCGCTTCCAGCTTTCGCGCCTGGCGCTCGGTAAGTAGACGAATCGGAGACTGTCCGCCGATGGCGTCGTAATTTTCGCGGACCTTTTTCGCGCGCGTTCGCGAAATGTATCGCGCAATTGGTTTGCGTAGGAATCCGCCGAGCGCACCGAGAGGAATGATGTCCGGATCGCAAAATAAATTAAATAGAAATGGCTCAACGGCGCCGGGCGAATCCGGCCCGCCAAGTTGAAAACAAACGATGGCGACACGTTTAGACATGATGACTTCAATTCAATTTGATGCGAATCAACTCGACGCGATTCAAGCTGACGCAATTCAATTTAACGTAAGCCAATTTGGCGCGATTCAACTCGAAGCGACGCGCGATTCCCTCCCGGCGCTAATTGGACTTTCCTCGCTCGAGCGTTTGCTTCAGTCGATCAACTTCCTGGCGCAAATTGGAAACGCGCCGAGACACCGTGAATTGATAGACCATCAGAATTCCCCAGATAAACATGTACGCTGCCACAACGCTGCCAAAATGATTCACTTCGCGCCTCCTTCATTCCGATACCCCGCTTCAATCTGCAATTCTTCAACTGTATGCCGCAGCGCTTCCAACTTGTACCTCTGCCAAATCATCAGCACCATTAGCGCGGTAAGCGCCGAGAACGAGACAAAAAACGCAACTAGCATGTCTCGCGGTAAGTCTCCCCGAGCAATGATCGGACCAGGATGCTGTGTCCGCCACCACCAGATGGAAAAATATACCAACGGCACATCCAAGAACGCGAAAGCTCCGAACACCGCAGATATTACGGCGCGTCGCTCAGGATTTTCGATCAGGCGGCGTAACAGCAGATACGTGAAATATAAAACCCAAAGAACAAATGCCGACGTGAGTCGCTCGTCCCAAACCCACCAGACGCCCCAGGCGGGCTTTGCCCAAATTGATCCGGTGACGAGGACGATGGTCGTAAATGTAAGGCCGACTTCAACTCCGGCTAGAGCCAGCCAATCCCACTCAGCCTTTCGCTTGGTCAAGTACCCGATATTTCCGATAAACACGGTGATGAAGGCCAGCATCGCCGCCATGCCGGAGGATACATGAAAATAAAAAATCCTTTGGAGAAAGCCCATAGTCTTCTCAGTCGGCGCCCAGACGAGAGCGCCATAAATGGCAGCGCCGATCAATACCGATGCTGTGATCGATGGGAGAGCTTGGAGAGCGAGGCTATCTTTTGTGTCGACCGCCAACTTATTCCTCCAACAGGAATCCGCCAAAAAGCCATGCGGCGGTAAAGAAAACTACATCGAAACAGACGAGCACGACCATCGGTGCGCGCGGCAAATCAGACGGTTCTGCGAGAAGTCCGACAGTTGCGCCGACACTGGCGATCAGCAGCGGAACGAGCGCCGGCAAAAGCAGCAAAGGCAAAAGCAATTCCCGCATGCGCGCTTGCGATGCGATTGCCGCAAAAACCGTGCCAACAGTTGCGATGCCGAACGTGCCGAGAAGCATCACGCCAGCGAGCGGCCCGCTTACGCCCAGCAATGGAACATCATACAGCACCGAGAATGCGGGAAGTAGAATGACTTCCACCAGCACGAGGAAGAAAAAGTTTGCAAAAAGTTTTCCGGCGATGATCGCGAAAGGATCTACTGGAGCGAGCACGAGAGCGGCGATCGTGTCGTTGGTGCGTTCGCGAGTGAATGAAGGTTGCAGCATAAGCGAGCTTGCGAAGAGCAGCGCGATCCAAAGGAAGCCCGCGCCGAATCGGCGAGAGTCCGCGGCGGATGGATTAAACGCAAAACTGAAAACGAAAACGACGACCAGCGCGAAAACAATTGTGGAGGTGAGTAGCTCGAACGAGCGGAACTCGACGCGAAGCTCTTTCGAGAATACGGCGAACGTCGCGCGCGAGAGGCCGACGTATTTGGCGCGCGGCTTCACTGAGCGTTACCCCAGATACCGGCGATTGGAGCGGCTTCGCGTTCGATGATGGAGCGAGCGTCGCCGTTCGGCCCGCTATCTTCGATCAGCGCGCCGCTTCGCATCGCGATTGCGCGCGTGGCGAGAGTGAGCGCTTCGCTTTGTCCGTGCGAGCTCATGATGACGGTCGCACCGGTCTGACGTAGTTGGCTGAGAGTTGCAGCAAGCCATGCTGCGCCTTCACGGTCCAGGCCTGCGGCGGGTTCATCGAGCAGAAGAATGGATGGTTCGGCGAAAAGCGCGCGGGCGATAGCGAGGCGTTGACGCATGCCGCGAGAAAATGTGCGTACCAGATCTTTGGCGCGGGAAGCCAGTCCTGCGGGAACGAGAGCGTCGGAGGCGACGCGAGACGGATCGTTCAAGCCGTAGAGCTTCGCGAAGAAGCGGAGGTTTTCTTCGGCGCTCAGTTCGTCATAGAGCATCGTGAAATGTCCGACCATGCCGATGCGGAGTTTTATTTCGGAAAAGGTCAGCGCAGAAGTATTCGGAATCACGCTTTGAAATTCGACTTTGCCGGTTGTCGGACGCGACAGAAGTGCGGCGGTACGCAGAAGAGTTGTTTTGCCGGAACCATTTGCGCCGACGAGCGCTACGAATTCGCCGGGCGCGATTGTCAGGGAAAGGCGACGCAGCCCTACGTGAGAACCGTAGCGCTTTTCTACATCAGTGAATGAAATTGCTAATCCTGATTCGGCTGCGGTGTTGGAAGCGGAGGCGGCCACGCTGGCGCGTCAGCCTCTTACCAGATCGCGCAGGATTTTTTCCGCGCGGGCCCGCTGCTCGGCGTATTCCTGCTCGGAAATTGTTCCGGCTTGATGGCGAAGTTCCAGGCGGAAGAGCGTGTCCTTCAATTGATCGAGGCTCGCGCCGACTTCACGGTCAACTGCGCCGAGCGATTGCGTTGTGGCTGCGCCCGAAAAACTCTGTACTGGTGACGCCGCCGCGCCCTGAAATGCAGCCACACTCGATTGCGCAGTTTGAGGCGCGACAGCAGCGGGCACGACGGCGGGAACAGGCTTTCGCAACAAGAATGCCGCACCGAGCAAGAATATGGAGCCGAATCCGGCTAGGAGAATCCATTTCAGCGTGTCGAGTCGCGGAGGAACAGCAGCAACCGTGGAACCTGCGTCACGGCCCGAGGCAGCTGGATCACCTTGACCTTGCTGGTCGGCATTGCTCGGAAGCGGCGCGGTTCCCGAGACTGATACATCGAATGAAGTACCCGATGGAATTGCGTCGCGAGTGTAGACGGACATTCCCTGCTCTGTTCCTGCGGGCTGAAAACCCGACGAGGAAATCGAGACCGAAGGCGGAGCAAGAATGAGGACCTTGTCCGCCGCGTAAATTGTTCCGAAATGCATTGTGGCTTTGTTTCCGTCGTACGGAATTTGGTAGGAGAGATTTACAGCGCTGTCGCCGGGACGGAACGCATAGGCGATGGCGTAACGATTCTTTCCGCGGTCGATGGTTCCCTGCGCGGTGGACATGCGCTCAGGGCCTTGGGCTCCGACTTGCATTTTGTCGGCTCCGTCGGGAGTTTGGAACTCGAAGTCGCCATCGGTTTTGAAATATGTCAGCGGAGGCGTTGACGAATTCTGGATGCTGTAGATTTCGTCGACGTGAAGGATGGATGCATTCGGCTGAAAGACAAGTAAGCGACTGGGCATTTGGACCGTGCTGGCATTGGTCGTCGGTTCGTAGATTTGTACGTCAACGGTCGAAGCGCCTGGCGGCAACATGCCGTGGAAAAACATGCCTTTATAGATGGCGCGGACAAGCATCGGCATCTGTCCGGTCGGATTGTAAGTTAGCTGGTAGCGGCCTTGCGCGTCGGTCTTGGTGTTGGCGACAGACTGCATGTCGTTTTGCAGACTTAGGAGGACGACGTCAACGCCGCCGGCGGCTTTGCCGGTGGTTCCGTTGTGGACGGTGCCGGTGAATGTTGTGGCGGATGCGGCGTTCGCGATAAATGCCATCGCGAAGACAATCACGCAGATTGCGTTGACGATCTTCGCGGAATTTCTCAACACGCTTGAGAACAAATGCTTCATCGAACCGCCTTTTCCGTGGATGCAGGGACGCGCCGCGCGACTAGCGACGGGCTTAGCGTGGCCTGCTCAATTTGTGCGATCACCATAGCGGCTTCTGTTTCGAGCGACTGGCGCGTTTCTTCGTAGTCCTTTTCGGCGAATTTGCCGGCGCGGAATTCAAATTTCAGATCGCGCAGGTTTTCGTAGATGGCATCGCGACGTTCGAGGAGTTGATCGAGATGCGATCTGTGCGGCGCGGAGTCATTTGGATCGGCGTTGATTGCGAAGATAAATACCAGGACTGCAGCGGCGAGAGCGGCGCAGGCAAACGCGATGGGAATATTATTATCTCCGATCGCGCTTTGCAGCCAGAGGATTGATGCGCGCGGAATCGAAGAGTGAAGCATCACGATCATTCTTCGGTCTCCCGTTCGACTTTTTCTCGGGCGCGTGCCAGCGCGTCGGAGGATATATGTACTTGAGAAGATTGCGAAGCTGTAGCTGCCAAAGCGGGCCGATGGCGCCAATGATTGATGACCAGCGCGACGAGCCCGAGCCCTAGCGCGAATGCTACACTGGGCAGAAGCCACGCTACGCGATTGAATCCGGTGTTCGGCGGAGATGACAAAACTGCCACGCCATATCCCTTGATGAAATCCTGAATAACGACTTCGTCGGATTCACTGCTGGCGACGCGATCGTCCAATTCCTTCAGCATCGACGGGGCGCTGGGGCAATTGAGGTGGTTGCACTGAACCAGCACCTGACCGCATCCACACATACACATTAGATTCAGGCCGAGTTTTTTGGCGTGGTCGGTTTTTTGCGCGCGTACGATGGGAACCCAGAGCGACGCGCTCGCCAGTAAAAATATTGCGGCGTAGACGATCACCACGCGAATGTTGAGATTGATTCGAAGCGTCATGTCAGCGCACCGACCCGGAAATCGAAGCTGGCGCGACGCGCTGCCCATCGACTACAGTCGCCGGTTGTTCCGCAGCTTGGATGACGATCGTCGGCGGCCGGCTTGGAATCAGCGCGAGAATCGTGCCCAGAACGACGACGACTCCGCCAAGCCAGATCCATTTCACGAGAGGATTCAAGTAGGCGTGAATTACGGGCTGACCTGTTTCGGGGCTGCGTCCGGCGTATACGACATAGAGATCTTCGCGAAGCGTGGAATAAATCGCGACCATTGTTCCGGTTTCCTGACTACTTTCGTAGGCGCGTTTTTCCGGATAGAGCATCATTACCTGGCGCTTGCCCTTGTCGGCTTCGATGGTGACGCGCTCCGCGGTGTAGTCGCCCTTCGGAATGGAATCAAATGCCTGGCAGACGAGAGTGTACGGGCCGATTTTCATGGAGGAACCAGCGGTCATTTCCATTTGCTTATCTTGATTAAATGCCTGGCCGGCAATTCCAATGAAAATGAGAACGATTCCAAAATGCACTACGTATCCGCCGTAGCGGCGAGTGTTTCGCATGGTAAGTTGGATCGCCGAAGCGAAAATATTTTCTCCGCTGCGGGCGCGAATTACTTTCGCGCCACGGTAGAACTCCGCGATGATCGTGAGAGTGACGAAGGCGGAGAGGATTACGCACGTGAGAGAAAACAGATCTGTGCAGCCGAGTGGATATGCGATTGCGCCAACTACTAATCCGCCGAGCATTGGCCAGCCGAAATTTCGGCGCAGGCTTTCACCGGAAGTACGGCGCCATGCGAGGAGCGGGCCGACTCCGGTGAGGAATAGGAGCATGAGTCCGATAGGAATATTGATGTGATTGAAAAATGGAGCGCCGACGCTGATTTTTTGACCGGTGATCCATTCGGAAAGGACTGGAAACATCGTACCGGAAAGGACGGCGACGCAAGCGACGAGCAGAATTAAATTGTTAAAAAGAAAACTGGATTCACGTGAGATTAGAGAGTCGAGATGATTGTCGCTCTTGAGGTAATCGCGATTCTTCAGGAATGCGGCGAGGCAAACTAGAAAAATTACGGCGAGGAATCCGAGAAACCAGGGGCCGATCTCGGATTGAGCGAAAGCATGAACGGAGCTAATCATTCCGCTGCGAGTGATCGTCGTGCCGAAAATGCACAGCATGAAGGTGATGAAGACTAGCCAGACGTTCCACACTTTCATCATGCCGCGCTTTTCCTGCATCATTACGGAATGAAGGAATGCGGTACCGGTGAGCCACGGCATCAGGGACGCATTTTCGACAGGATCCCACGACCAGTATCCGCCCCAGCCGAGAACTGCGTAAGCCCAGTGCGCGCCGAGTAAAACTCCGATGCTCTGGAAACACCAGGCAATCATCGTCCAACGGCGCGTGAGATGGATCCATTTTTCGCCGGGATAGCGGCCAATGAGCGCGGCCAGTCCGAAAGCAAATGGAATTGTGAATCCTGTGTAGCCGGAATAAAGCATTGGCGGATGGATGACCATCTCCGGATATTGCAGGAGCGGAGTTAGGCCGCGGCCGTCGGGTTGAGTGATCCAATGGAGGACGCCACCGGGACCCATTTCGCCAATCATTTTGAATGGGCTGGCGATGAAATTATTCAGGATCAGGAAAAACATTTGGACGGCGGCCAAAATAACGCCGACGTACGGCATCAGCTCCGGATGCTTGCCGCGATACGTCCAGAGGACTGAAAAAACGTAGAAGGAAAGAATCAAGCTCCAGAAAAGGAGCGAGCCTTCCTGCCCCGACCAGAGCGCGGAAAATTTGAAGAAATTGGACTGCAAGCGGCTGCTGTGTTGGACAACGTATGCGACGGAAAAATTGTCAGTAAAGAAAAGATATTCGAGGCTGGCTACGGCGATGACGATCAGAACACACACGGCCATTCCGGCATTTCGCACGCTTTTTACGAGCAGGGCGTTGCGCGTGCGGATCGCGAAGATGCCGCCAACAACCGCATACGCTGCGCAGACGAATGCGAGAAGGAGGGCGAATGATCCGAAAAAATCCACTAATTGATCCTCGTGGGAATTAGAACCAGCAATTACAGACGACCCTTAATTCTTGACCGGAGCAGGGGCAACTTCGTACTTGGACGCGCACTTTGCTTGAACCTGTTCGGCTGTAAATCTTCCGTCGGAGCCCAGCTTGCCTTCAACTAACGCTTGCGCGTCGTCCTTAAACGTGTCGGGCAGAGGCGCTTCCCCGGTATAGGCGACGTTTAGAGTCTTGTTTTCTTCGATTAGAACGAATTCGACGCGCCCCGGAAGATATCTAATTGTGCCGGGGGCTACGTTTCCGGAAACGCGCATGCGTTGGCGCAGGTCGCTTTGCTTGAGAGTGGGAAGCTCGGAAATCAGGTGGTAGTAGGTTTTACTTTCGCGGGCGCCCACCCAGCCCAGCGTGACGAGCGTGATTATGATGATTCCGGCGCCGACGGCGAATTTAGTTTTGATGTTCAATACAGAGCCCCAGGTTCCTGTGACAGTTTGAAATTCTATCATACTGGCGCGGCGGGGTGGATGCAATGGGGGGCACAAGCGGGGCGCGGGGATTCAGGGGTTAAAACCCCCTCGTTTAGCGCGCTTGCGGCACGAGTAAACTCGTACCCTGTTACGAGGCATCTCCGCTGGGCGAAGCATTTTGCGGGAATCGTCGGATGCGGAAGAGCACGGCGGGATTGGAGGCGGGAGGGTCGCAGACCCTCCCCTACGGTTTTCGGGCGCGGCTGGCGCGGAATGTTTGTCGGGAAGAAAGTGCGACCCACTGTGCTTTACGGAGCTTCGGATGCGGAGATTGCTTTGCCTAGCGTTGCACGAACTTTTGCGAGGGCTGGTGCGTCATTGAGCGCGGGGATTTTAATTCCCTTCCCGGCGGCTACTAGACGGTCACCGAACCCGGCCGATTGTAAGAGGCCGGACAGTCCATCCGCGACGGGCGAGAGTAGCGCGATTTGGCGCGGCTTATAGGAATAGGTGATGCGCTTGACTAAGACGGGACCGTATTTCGCGGCGAGATTTGTTGCTGGCGCGTTGTCGGTTAGCGGGCATTCGGTTAGGCGCGCAACGTAGACGCCGCGGCGCTGGAGGTCGGCTAGTTGGTCCGTGGGGCTTTTCTCTGGAGCGATGCCGACGCAGGCGAATAGAGACTGAATGTACACCCGCGATTCGGCGCTTGCTGAATTCTGTTCCCATACGTAAATGTCGTCGGCGGGATTTGTGGGTGGGGCTGTGCAGACTAACAGCAGGCCGATGTGGAACGGGCGGTGGCGCGTGGCTTGTTCGAGGCGGGCCGTGCGGGTGCGGATGTGATCGGGCGTGGCGGGTAGTCCGCACCCGTCGCAGAGAATTGGGGCGGGGGTTGGGGCGTTGGGCATGAGGGTATCGTAGAACAGCGGGAGGATGGGAGCAAATTGTGGGCGATCTGGGGCGAGCGAGAGTGTTCGGACCGTGAGTGATGAGAAATTGGAGGCGGGAGGTGCGCAGACCCTCCCCTACTGGGAGATGAATCGGAAGAGACGCATGTGTTCGCGTGTGTGAACACCCCACAGGCTGAAGCCGTGTCACCACCCCGGATTACTTTTTGAGGGCGGCGCGGAGGCAGCCCTTTAATTCTGGGCTGACTTTTGTTATTTCCATGCCGGGCATGACCATGAATTTGCAGGAGAGCAGTTCGCGACTCTCGTCGTCGTCGGGAAGTTTGCATTCGACGCGACAATACTGGCAATCCTGATTCCAACAGAAGCGGCCATAGGGAATGGTTTCTGGGCTGATGAACTGGAAGCAGCGCAGGAGCGAATTCTTTTCGGGCACCTCGAATGTCCTTCCGAGGATTTTGATGGGGACGAGACGCTCGTACGGACGAAATGGCCCGTGGAGGTCAATTTCCTTTTCGTCTGGGATCTCGCTCATTTTCTCAATCTCTCGAAACTCGATTACCTTGGCTCCCAATGTCTGCTCCTGTGAGGTGAGATGAGCGTAAGACAGGCGGGAGAGTAGCTCAAGGACTCCGTGGCGGAGGCTTGACTTATCTGCTACGTCCCCAACAGGCGGCACTGATGGCAGTGCAAACGGCGGGCGGACGGGTTTTGTGGCGACTCAAATATTCGCGGCCAAAAAGCACGTAGAGCCGCGCGATATCAGGCAGCTTTTGCCAGTTGTTCGTATTCCACGGCGGCCTCAGTAGGAAGCAGGACTACGAGCGTGTAAATTCCGAGGGCGGTGCCAAACGGGATGTGGAGAAGTTCAAAGAACGACATGACAATTGCGAGCGGCCGCGCCCAGTTTTCTCGTTGGAGCAAACCCAAACCTGTGGCAAGACCGAGGACGGCTTTCAGGATAACGAAACCGCCGATAAATGACATAACGGTGCGCACCACAGGTGCGAATGTTCCGAGTCCATCTACGTGAAGACCCGTGTTGGAGACCAAGTTGCCGAAGACGATGTGGCCGACGGTAAACAAGCCGAAACCAATCACGAGGTTGAGAGCTCCAGCGACCAGCCACAGGATCGCCAGCACCTGCAGATTGCGCTGGACTTTGCCCTGACGTTCGAGAGGCACGAGGGAAATTCCCACAGGCTTACCGCAGGACGAACAGAACCGTTGGCCTTCCACTAGTTTGAAACCACAGCGTTCGCAGAACATGGTTTGCCTCCCGTCTAATTACATATACGGATAGGGGCGAGAGAAAGTTCCATTCAGATTGCTGATGATTTACGTGGCGGAGGGAGTGAAGAACTGGCCCATGCGGCGGAAGCGCTGGTAGCGGCGTTCCAGAAGCTCGGGCAGCGGAATCGCGGAAAGTTCAGTGAGAGATCGGAAGAGCACGGCGTCGAGCAATTGTGCGGCTCGTTCATGGTCAGTGTGCGCGCCGCCTTCCGGCTCGGGCACGACGCCGTCCACCAGATCCATATCGACCAATTCGCGAGCGGTGATTTTCAGGGCTTCGGCGGCGAGTTCGGCTTTGGCGGCATCGCGCCAGAGAATTGACGCGCAACCTTCGGGGGAGATTACCGAGTAAACAGAATTTTCCATGAGCAGGACTCGGTCGCCGACGGCGATTCCGAGCGCGCCTCCGGAGCCGCCTTCTCCAGTGATCGTGACGATGATTGGCACGGGCAGGCGCGACATTTCGCGAAGATTAAATGCGATGGCTTCGGCCTGGCCGCGCTCTTCGGCGTCCATGCCGGGATACGCGCCGGGCGTATCCACGAATGCGAAAACGGGGCGATTGAATTTCGCGGCCAAGCGCATCACGCGCATGGCTTTGCGGTAGCCTTCGGGTTTCGCTGAGCCGAAGTTGCGGGCCATGCGCTCTTTTGTGTCACGGCCTTTTTGGTGGCCGATGACCATCACAGGACGACCGTGAAACCGGGCCATGCCGGTAACCAGCGCCTGATCGTCTCCATAGGCGCGGTCGCCGTGGAGCTCGGCGAAATCGGTGAACAGGAGTCGAACGTAGTCCAGCATATAAGGCCGCTGAGCGTGGCGCGCGAGTTGCGTGCGCTGCCAGGCTCCGAGATGAGAGAAAAATTCGCGCTTCAGTTCGTTAACCTGAACACGCAGGCGCTCGATATCGGGATCGGGAGAAGCCTTCAAAGAAATGCGGCGAAGATCGTCGAGGTCTTTCTCGAGGCAGTCAATCTCGTCGCGGTGATTCTTCATGCGCATCGTAAGTGTATATCCAATTTCTTTCTAATTGTATGAAGCTAATTATACGAAGCTCCCGCGGCGGCACGGGACGATTCGCGAACGATTTCGACGGCGTCGGCGCCGCACAGATCCTGCAATTCTTCGATAAGACCGCGGTCGGCGCGCACGTGTTGGGTGACGCCGAGTCTTAGCTCCTTGCCGTCGGAATAGACAAGGCCGAGTTCGACGGCGCAAATTCCGGGCTTCGCGTTCAACAGAGACTTCAGCGAATCGAGCATGACGTCACTGACGGATTCGCGGGCCATGCGGACGCGGACTAAGGAGATTGGAGCTTCCACGGCGTCTTCAATTGGCTTGGCGTCGCTGATTACGAGGCGCGTGCCGGCGTCTTCGACGGTGACGCGGCCGCGGACGAGGAGCATTGCTCCGGCTTTCAGGACATTTTCTAATTTCGCGAAGGATTCTGGGAACGCCAGGACTTCTAACATGCCGGTTGGATCTTGCAGGGAAAGGATGGCCCAGCGCGCGCCTCTGCGGGAACGCATGGAGCGGATGGTGACTACGATTCCGGCGACGGCAACTTCTTCATTGTTGCGGCGGGACTCAAAGCTGCCGAGTTCGACGGCGCGGAGATCGCGAAGCCTGTCGGCATATTTTGCGAGCGGATGGCCGCTGACGTAAAACCCCATGGTGGCGTATTCGCCGGCCAGACGATCGTGCTCGGCCCAGGGATCGGCTTCGCGAAGCCCGCGCTCGTAGATTTCGGCGGGAAGCGAGCCGCCGAACAGTCCGGACTGCCCTACCGCTCTGTGATGCCCGAGTTTTTGAGCGGAGGTGATGGCGTCGTCCATGGATGCGAACAAGCGCTCGCGCTGACCGAGAGTATCCATCGCGCCGGACTTGATTAGGCTTTCGAGCGCGCGTTTGTTGAGGACGCGAGGGTCCACGTCGTCGCAAAAATCGTACATGGTTTTGAATCCGCCTCTGCGGGTGCGGGATTCCAGAATTGCGCCGGCGGTACCTTCGCCGACATTTTTGATAGCGGCAAGCCCGAAGCGGATTGCTTCGCCGACGGGAGTGAAATTTAAATCGCTGGAGTTCACGTCGGGAGGGAGAACCGTGATTCCCATGCCGCGGGATTCGTTGATGTACTTCACGACTTTTTCGGTGTTGCCGGTTTCCGAGGTCAGGAGCGCCGCCATGAATTCGACCGGGAAATGAGTTTTCAGATAGGCGGTTTGATAGGCGAGTAGCGCGTAGGCGCAGGAATGGGATTTATTGAATCCGTATCCGGCGAATTCGGCGATCAGGTCGAATATCTTTTCGGCTTTTTTCGCGGCGACATTGCGGGTTGCGCATCCTGCCAAAAACTTTTCGCGCTGGGCGGCCATTTCTTCGGGCTTCTTTTTGCCCATGGCTTTGCGCAGCAGGTCGGCTTGGCCCAGCGAGAAGCCTGCGAGACGGTTGGCGATTTGCATCACCTGTTCCTGATAGACAATTACGCCGAAGGTTTCTTCCAGGATGTCTTTTAGCTCGGGAAGATCGTAGGTGACTTTCTTTTTGCCCTGCTTGCGGGAAATGAAATCGTCAATCATGCCACCTTGGATTGGGCCGGGGCGGTAGAGAGCGTTGAGCGCGGTCAGATCCTCAACGCGCGTGGGATCGTAGCGGCGGAGAATGTCGCGCATGCCGTGCGATTCAAATTGGAAGATTGCGGTCGTCTCGCCGCGCGCGAAGAGTTTGTACGTGGGCGCATCGTCCAAAGGCAACAACGATAGATCGATTGTCTGACCGCGATTCTGGGCGATGAGCTTCACGGCGTCATCAATTACGGTGAGCGTCGTGAGGCCCAGGAAATCCATTTTCAGAAGGCCAAGGCGGTCGAGAGCCTTCATGTCGTACTGCGTGATAATTTCATCGCGATTGGTTTTGTATAGCGGCACGATATCTGTGAGCGGCCTAGGTGAAATCACCACGCCTGCGGCGTGCGTGGACGCGTGACGGGAAAGACCTTCCAGGCGCTGGGCGATGGTGAACAAATCTTTTACGCGAGCATCGGCTTCGATTGCCTGTCGGAGTTGCGGCACTTGTTCGAGCGCATCTTTTAATTTGATGTTTAGCGTGGCGGGAATTAATTTGGCGAGGCGATCCACTTCACCGTAGGGCATATCCATCGCGCGGCCGACATCTTTTACGGCGGCTTTGGCGGCCATTGTGCCGAAGGTGATGATTTGCGCGACGTTTTCGCGGCCGTATTTTTCGGTTACATACTCGATAACTTCGCCGCGGCGGCGCATGCAGAAGTCAATGTCGATGTCAGGGAGTGAAACGCGCTCGGGATTCAAAAAGCGCTCGAAGAGCAAATCGTACTGCATGGGGTCTACGTCAGTAATCTGGAGCGCGTAACTTACCAGGCTGCCTGCGGCCGAACCGCGTCCGGGGCCTACGGGAATTCCCTGTGCGCGGGCATAACGAATGAAATCCCAGACAACCAGAAAATATCCGGGGAACTTCATGCGTTGAATCATGCGAATTTCGTCAGAGAGACGCGTTTCGTAATCGGCGAGCGAACGGCGAAGGCGACCGGCCGTCGCCAGACCTTCCAAATGTTGAACGCGATTGGCGAATCCTTCGCGGACAACTTTTTCAAAGTGAGTGTCTGCGGTTTGGCCTTCGGGAACTTTGAATTCCGGGAAAGGACTTGCCACCTGCTCGATTTTTAAGTTGCAGCGCTCGGCGATTTTCCACGTGCGTTCGAGAGCTTCCGGAATTTCACCGAATATACGGGCCATCTCTTCGGCGGTCTTGAAATAAAACTGGTCGGTGAGAAACTTCATCCGGTTGGTGTCGCTCATGGTTTTGCCGGTCTGGATACACAGCAAAACTTCCTGAGCGCGCGCGTCGGCTTGCGTCAGATAGTGGCAATCGTTTGTGGCCACCAAGGGAATTCCTGTTTCCTTGGAAAGGCGGACGATATCCTGATTGAGTTTCTTTTCGATTTCGAGACCCTGATCCTGCACTTCGAGGAAGAAATTATTCTTGCCGAAAATCTCTTGCAGACGATAGGCGGAAGCGCGCGCTTTCTCAAATTCCGTGTCGAGGAGTGATTCGTTGATTTCGCCGCTGAGGCAGGCGGAGAGAGCAATTAGTCCCTTGCTGTGCTTGGCGAGAAGGTCGTGGTCGATGCGCGGCTTGTAATAGAAGCCTTCCAGAAACCCGGCGGAGACCAGCTTGATTAAATTCTGATAGCCTTCGGCGTTTTCGCAGAGCAGTACGAGGTGATTTGTGGCGCGGTAGCCGGGTTCTCCGGCGCCATCGCGTGGGCCACGTTTGCCGGGCGACGAGCCATTTGTTTTCAAGGAGCCGTTCAATTTGCTTGCGCCACTTGCTTTAGCTGAACTATTCGCGCGGGCGCCATCCCGTTGGGAGGCGAGCTCGCTTCCTCGATCGTGGCGGCTGCCCTTGGCGACGTAAACTTCGCAGCCGACGATCGGTTTCACACCGCGCGTTGTCGCCTCATGATAAAAATTCTGCGCTGCAAAAAGATTTCCGTGATCCGTGACGGCTACGGCGGGCATCCCGCGGCGCGCGGCTTCTTCGGCAAGCTGTTTGATTTCGCAAGCGCCGTCGAGAAGGCTGTAGTCGGTGTGGAGATGCAGGTGTACAAATCGAGGCGAAGATGGCATTGACAAATGTATTCTAGTCTGGTCGGCGAGGTTTGGCTACCCATGAAAGCGAAGCAAGAATCTAGAGATAAGGCGTGCACAAGACGATTCCTGAAAGCGCGAACTAAATAATTGGCTTTCCTTGGTTGTTAGTAGGAATGTGAACCGATCATGCGGAGGCGGCGTCTCCTTAAAGGAGATACAAACATTCAAAGACTTGGCAATATGCGCGGGCGCCGTACAAACGTATGGCTCAGAATAGCCGGATGGTCAGCTATCGCTGTAGCAGTCGTGTTTGGCCTCGCATGCGCTATGCCAAACGAGGCTCAGCCACAACCACAAAGCGCGGTGGCCACTGCGCCTGTGTACGAATACGAAGTTGTTTCGGTCAAGCCAAGCAAGCCTGGGACCAGTAGCGGATATACGATGAATACGCCCGACGGCTATACGGCAAAGGGCACGTTGTTGAGAATCCTCGTTGATTACGCGTATGGGATTATGGACGATGAACGGCTCTCCGAAGCACCGAGTTGGATCTCGTCTCAGAGATTTGATGTTGACGCGAAAATGGACGGGTCTGTAGCGGAGGCGCTTCAGAAGATGAGCAAGGATGAACGCGTGTTAGCTCGCCAGCAGATGCTTCAGGCGTTGCTGGCGGACCGCTTCAAGCTGACGGTTCATCGTGAAACCAAGCAGCTTTCCATCTACACGCTTGTCATCGCAAAGAACGGATCCAAACTTAAAGAGGCAAAACCAGACGCTACATACCCCAACGGAATTAAAGGCCCCGATGGCCGCGCATTGTCAAACGCGGTGAGAATGGAAATGAGTACTGGAGGTTTGACAATGACAGGTCAAGCGGTTTCCATCACGTATCTGGCTCGGACGCTGTCGCAGCAAGTGAGGCGCATTGTAGTGGATAAGACGGACCTCGCGGGCAGCTACGATTTCTCATTGCAGTTCATGCCAGAGCAGGGCGGGCTGCGAACGGCGCCCGGAGATACTTCTCCACTCCCGTCTTCAGATCCAACTGGTCCTTCTCTATTCACAGCCGTGCAAGAACAGCTCGGATTGAAATTGGAATCTGGAAAGGGTCTCGTGGAAATTATCGTGATTGATCGTATCGAGAGGCCGTCGGGAAATTAGGAACCGAGGCGGCGAAGAGCCTAGCGGTTAAGACCCGGAGCGTTGCGCGTTTTACAACACGAGTGAACTCGTGCCCTGTTACGAACCTTCGATCCGGCCGATGTGAACGCGCTGACCGACGTGAGCCATTTTGCCGACACGGGCCGCTCCAGATAGGAGCGAGAATTACAGGGAAGCACAGCAACAGAAAGTTCTGTAGTGACTGGAATGCGGGTGGGTCGTAGACCCGACCCTAGGTCGCGCCGGTTACGCGTTGGCTTACGATCTATTTTCGTTTCTTGGACGACGAAGCCTTCTTGCCCGACGGCTTGCTCTTCTTGGGCGCGCTCTTCGCGGCCTTCTTCGGAGCAGACTTCTTTTTGGACACCTGAACGTGCTTGCCGCCCGGAACGGCATTGGCAGCAGCAGCGCGAACCTTCGCTGCTTGCATCGCTTCTATTTTCGTTGCGCCTTTTGATGGTGCGGCCTTCACCGGCTTTTTCTTTTCTTCTTTCTTTGGAACTTCCTTGATGCCGGAAAGTTTGCGCAGAATCTTTACGCGCTCTTCAGGCAGTTTAGCTTTGCCTTTCAGTTGCGCGCTGAAGAAATCCTCGACGACCTTATCAAATTTCGGGCCGCGTTCCATGCCCAGCGCTTCTAGCTCGGTAGTGACTGACGGCAGATTCATGCGAAGTGGACGCCACTTCGAGATGTAGTTGCGGATCTGCGCTTTAGCTTTCGTGTTCTTCGATTCCGCCAAAACGTAGCCGACCAGCTCCATTGGCGTTGCTTCGAGAAGCGTGTAAGCGTCGCGAGGCACTGCCGTCTTGCGGCTGATGAGGAGCTTTACGAGTTTCTTCCCTTCCGCTTCCAATTTCAGAATTGCCGCGATATCAGGGGCGCGGAATCTTGCGCGATGAAGAACGGCGCTGAGGTCGCGTGATTTCAGTTTGCCAAGAATCGCGGCGGCGGTAGGGACAGAAAGCCGCGGACGAAGGCCGGCGGAAAGCAGTTCATCGCGCGAGCGCACCAAACGCGCGATTGCATCATAGTGCGGATGCTTCTTAGCGAGTCGTGGCGCGACGGAATGCAGCAGTCCGCTGGTTTCCCAGGCTTTCAGCGCAGCGCCGGGCTTATCTTCGCGGGCAAGTTGCTTGAGTTCCTCGCCGGCTTCTTCCGGCGTGATTTGTTTATACAGCTCGCGATCCATGGCGAGGTCGAACCATTCCTTGGTGCGCGTTTCAAATTTCAGTCCGAGGCGAGCCGCGAAACGCAGAGAACGCAGCAGGCGCACAGGCTGATTCGTGAAACTGTGAATCGAAAGGCCGCGCAATTCGTGTTTCTCAAGATCGGAAAGGCCGTTTGTGGGGTCAAGCAAGAGTCCGCGAGAAGCGGGATTCAAAGAAATGGCGATAGCATTGATTGAGAAATCGCGGCGGCGCAAATCTTCCATAATGGTGGACCACCTGATTTCGGGAACCGTGCCGGGGCGTACGTAAACTTCGTCACGCGCGGCGGAAACGCTGCCATCCACGTCGCCGGCAAAAATCAGTTCGGCGTAGCGGAGCTTTTCGTCCTCCTCGATGACCTCGGCGCCGCCTTTTTCCAGCTCGCGAATGATGCGCGTGGGATTCCCTTCCACCGTGAAGTCCAAATCGCGAATGGGCATGCCGGAAATAACGTCGCGCACAGCTCCGCCGCTGAGATAAATATTCGAGCTGGTGGCCGCGCCGAGTTCCTGCATGCGCACCAATACGGCGCGCTGTTCGGCGGATAGCCGGCTTTCGAGCAAATACATGTAATCAGGCATTCGTTTTACCGTCCCTCAAGCAGAAAGCTTCGCGCTGCACTCGTCTGCGAGACTGCGCGCAACTACCTGTGAAATTTGTAACTTTCCTGCGTTCCCTGCCCCTGGTTAGTACGTCTTTAAAAACTTTATGCACGCGGGTGATGCGCCTTGTAAACGGTTTTCAAGCGATCCTCCATCACGTGCGTGTAAATCTGCGTCGTTGAAATATCGGCGTGGCCCAGCATCATTTGAACGGAGCGCAAGTCCGCGCCGCGCTCCAGCAGATGCGTGGCGAAACTGTGCCGCAGCTTGTGCGGAGTCAACTTTTTGCGCAGGCCCAATGCGCGTCCGTATGCCGCCAATATTTTCCAAACTCCGACACGGCCCAATTGACCGCCCTGCCGATTCAGGAAAATTGCGTTCGAGAGCTTTGCCCGGCGCCGACTGCGCAACAACGCTGGCCGCGCGTCCTTGATATATTTCACCACCGAATCAAGGGCCTTGCGGCCAATCGGCACCAACCGCTCTTTGTCTCCCTTTCCAATACACCGAATGCAGCCAAGTTCAAAATCAATATTATCCGCGCGGAGACTTATAAGCTCCGTGACGCGCAACCCGCAGGAGTAAAGCACGTCGAGAAGGGCGCGATCGCGGAGGCCGAGCGGCGTGTTTAGATCCGGCAGCGCAAGAAGCTTTTCCACTTCTTTGACGGAAAGAAACGATGGCAGAGTCTGGCGAATCTTGGGCGATTCCAGATTCGTCGTGGGGTCGTTTTGCAAGACGCCGTCAATCACCAAAAACTTGAAAAAACTTCGCACGGTGACGAGATGACGCGCGACAGACCGGCTGTCCAGTCCGCGGCGATAAAGACTCGACAGGAAATCTACGACGTCATCGCGCTGCACTTTGGTGAGTCCCAGCTTCCGCTGCGTGAGGAAACCGGTAAACTTGAACAAGTCACTGCCATAGGCATCCAGCGTGTTCACGGAGAGACCGCGCTCGACGCGAATGTAATTGAGAAATGCTGTGCCTGCCGCTTTAACTTCCACTAGACTGCTTCCCCGGAAATATCTGCCGCCGCTACCTGGCGATGAAAAACAATTTCGTAAACTTCTTTAAGCTCGACCGAACGCAAAATCCACGTCAATCCCAGATAGATTGCGCTTGCCCCGCCAATTGTAGCCGCTAAAAGCGCGGCGTCCACGGACAAGTGGACATGCTTGCCGAGGTGCGAGTACTGCACAACCATCCAACAAGCCGCGCCCATCACGGCGGATGCAGCGAGCGCCTTGCCGCTGGAAACCACGATTTCTTTGCCACCGATGCGGCCGTAACGCCGGCGAAGAATTACGAATAGCACTGCGCAATTCGCATACGCAGCGATTACCGTGGCCAGCGCCGGACCGCCATTCCGCAATTGCGAAAAGAAAAGCATCAGGAATGCAACGTTCAACGCGACGTTCAACGCCAAGACTCCCGCAGCGGCCCAAACCGGCGTTTTCGTATCCCGCGTGGAATAAAATGCTTGGACGATTAATTTTACCGCCGACATTGCGGGCAGCCCCATCGCGTAAAAGCCCAGCACCCATGCCGTCAATTGAGTGGATTCTGCCACGAACCGGCCATGCTGGAAGAGGACTCGTACGATGGGTTGGCGAAGTAATACGATTCCGATGGCCGCCGGGATGGTGATGAACGAAACGATGCGGACGGAAAATCCCAAAGTGCGCTTCACGGCGTCGAAGTCCAACATTTTGGCCTGGCGGGACATCATTGGCAGAATTGCGGTGGCTACCGCTACGGCGAAACTTCCAAGAACCAATTGCATGATGCGATCCGCAAAATAAAGTGACGTCACGCTTCCGCTCGGCATGCGATGCGATGTTAGGAAAATTGTGTCTACGTATACGTTGAGTTGCGCGACGCCCAGTCCGAAAACACCGGGAATCATTAACTTCGCAACTTTGCGAATGCCCGGGTGAGATAACGACACGCCAAATTTGAAAGTCATTCCGCGGCGCACAAGTTGCGGCAATTGAACGAGAAATTGGAGCACTCCACCGACTACGACTCCCGCTGCCAAGGCAACGGCGGGTGAATCGAAATGTTTCCACACAACCGCGGTGGAAAAAATAATCATGCCCACGTTTGAAACGGCAGGAGTTGCCGCGGGAAGTGCGAATACGTGGTAGCAGTTCAAGATGGCCATGCAGAGTGCGGAGAGACCAATGAAAAACACGAATGGGAAAATTATCCTGGTGAGTTGAATTGCCCCGGTCCACGCGGTAGGGTTGTTGTTCATCATGGTGAACAGATGGATTACCGTGGGCGCGAAGATCATTCCCAATAACGTGATGACCGCCAAAATTACGGCGAGCGTCCAGAACAGGCGATTGGCGAAGTCCCAGATTTCTTCGTGCGTCTGTTCCACCTGATAGGAACTGAACACCGGCACGAAGGACGCCGAGAGCGAGCCTTCGGCTACCAGTCGGCGAAGCAAATTGGGAATGCGAAACGCCAGGAAAAAGGAATCGGAAAGGACGCTGGTGCCCAGCAACAAAGCAATGCGCTGGTCGCGGATATAGCCGAGGAGACGGCTTGCCAAAGTCGCCAGCGTGATGACCGACGTGGACTTGAGAATTTGTTTTTTTTCGGTCAATCGTGGCGGGCTCCGGTCGATAAGCCCCTTAAAAACAAGCACTTGACAGGCTAAGACCGCTTAACATAACATAAACATTGCCCCTTTGCAATTCCTTCGTTCCGGGCGCTCATTTGTGAAAAAGCAAGCGGCAAGCTCGACCCTGAAGAAGGTTGTGGTAGTGCTGGCCGATAGCTCAGCCGTTCCTGGGTACGTGAATCCATCAAAACTTGGCAAGACCGAGGCGTTTGATCTGCTCACGCAGGATGGCGAGCACCGAGAAGTGTCTCTGGACGAGGTGCGGTGCGTGTATTTCGTGCGGGAATTCACGTCGAACTATGCGCTGGAACGGAAAGCGTTCCTGAGCCGACCAAAATTGGATGGGTTGTGGGTCCGATTGAAGTTTCGGGATAGCGACACGCTCGAAGGTGTGGTGCCGAACGACCTGCTGGCGCTGCTGGATTCGGGCGTGCACATCACTCCCCCGAATATGCAGGGCGATACGCAGAGAATGTTTATTCCGCGCGCGGCGATTACTGAGATGAAGGTGCTTGGCGTGGTCGGCGTTGCGCGGAGGCCTCGCGCGGCTGCAGCGGCGGCCGCCGTTTCTGCGCAGCCGGGACTTTTCACTGAAGAATAGATGGCCCGCCTGCTCGCCGTATTCATTTCAAATTAAATTACAATTCAATTGGCTGCTGATCCGGGGGCAAAAGAGCTGCCATCGCTCGGCGGACACGTTGCGCTAATTCGCTCCGCCGGTCAATTGTATATGCGCTGGAGTCAATCGGGACTCCAAAGCGGATCGTCACCTCGCCGGGTGCGATTCGCAGTGAACCTTTTGGTGCGATGCGGTGAGCGCCAATTAATACCATCGGAACGATTTGGGCTGGCGCTTTGATTGCCACGATGAAAACCCCTGTTTTGAACGGTAGAAGACGGCCGTCGTAACTACGTGTTCCTTCTGGATATGCCAGGAAAGACATTCCCTGCTTCATGCGTTCCGTCGCTAGCTCAACACCAACGATTCCAGACCCAATATTTCCGCGATCCACAGGAACGAACTTCGCAAGTCGGAACGCCCAGCCAATCAGCGGAATTGAAAAAAGTGATTTCTTCAGCATCACCCCGACCCTACGCGGGATTGCCCAAACAATTGGAACTGGATCTACAAAGCTGGTGTGATTCGCGAGGAAAAGGCAAACGCCCGGCGGAATATTGCCACGTCCTTCAACCCTAATTCGCACGCCGACAATCCGCGCGGCCACGTATGCTCCGGAGAGACCCGCGCGATAAAGTAGGTCAGGATTGCCGGTAATCCATGCGTGGAGCAAGAGGAACGGGCCGGCGATTAGCGTGTACAGAGTTAAGAGAATAGCGACGATTGCTGTGCGAATCATTTTGTGGATGAGAATCCACGAGCATTATGACGGATGGCGCGGTTGTGCGTCAGTTTGTTTTGCCTTGCAGCAGGCCATCGCGAATGCGGCGCTGTTTTTCGGTGGCGTCTTTCACGGGGGCCACGCGAAACTCCTGTACGCTCGTTGATCCTACCGCGAAGGCGAGATCGACTTCGGAGTTTCGTCGGCGCACACGGAGTCTTATGGTACCGCCAGGGCGATATTCCTGCGGCAAGGTTTGGGATGCGCGCAAGGCGGGTTCTCCATTCACTGACAACAAAACGTCGCCGCTGTGAAGGCCCGCGTTTTCCGCTGGGCTTCCGGCGCTGACAGAAGAGACAGCGATTTGATTGCCGGCGAAGGCTCGCACGGTCTCGAAGCCCAGGTCGGCGCGCGAACTTTGTGAGGTAATTAAACTTAAGCCAGCCTTCACGAGAGTCTCGGAGTATGGGAGTTCATCTGTGCCCGCAACATACTCTGCGAAGAAATCGTGAAAGCTGACTCCAGCAACGCTTTCCACGGTAGCTTCGATGTCAGCGCTGTCGTTGTAGAAGCGGCCTTTCTTGGCGAAGTTTTCGTTCAGCGAGCGCATCACGTCGTCGAGACTCTTGTGATTGTCGGTTGCGTCTCGGATTAGAACATCGAGCAGGAAGCCGTCCAACTGACCCTTATTGTAGTAGGAAATGCTGAACTCGGGCTGGTTGTAGTGCGGATATTTTTCGAGCCACGCGTTCAGGCTGGATTCCTCCACACTCTGCCACAGGCGCGCTGGGCGCGATTGCAATTCGTTAATTTGATATGAAAGATCCTCGTAGAACTGGCTGGGCGTCCACAATCCTGTGCGGACTTCAGCATAGGCGGCGTAGGTGCTCGTCACTCCTTCGGCAAACCACAGGGAGCGGGTGTACATTTCTTTGGTGAAGTCCACGGGTTCCAACGATCGCGGACGGATACGTTTGACGTTCCAGAGATGGAAGAATTCGTGCGCGGCCGCGGTGATCGCGCTGGCGCTGGAAGTTGCGCCGATCGCGGTTGAGTTGGCGTGTTCCATGCCTCCGCCGCCGGCGCCGCTGGAATCGATGTGGAAAATGAATTGATAGTGGTCGTAAGGCGCTCCGCCCATGAGTTGGGTTTCATAGCGCACGATTTTTGCGAGACCGTCTTCCAGCTCGCGCCGATTCCAGTTTTCGCCGTGGACTGCGACGCTGACTGGAGGACTGACGCCTTCTAAGGAAAAATTCTCGCATTTGCAAAACTCGACGGGGGCGTCCACAAGCGCGTCATAATTAGTAGGGGTATCGCCGACAACACGAATTTGCCCGCTCCTCCAAACATAAGCCATAGGCAAAGCCTGGACGATTTTCCAATCCGGTGGTACGTCGTCGGGAAACGTAAGCCCAACCGGCTCGTTTCGACGATCCTGAACGTAGATGAGAATCTCGGCGAGATTCATGAAAGCATGGGTTGAATTTAGCTGCGAAGCGAACGGACCCGGCTCATCCCAAAAAATGTCATACGCTACTTGAATCGTGTCGCTGCCTGAGAGTTTCCATGTCTGCTTGTCGAGTTTTTCAATCGCCAATCTCTTGCCATCTTTATCTGTCGCGCGCAGATTTTGGATTCGCGAAGCGAAATCGCGGATTTGGTAAGTTGCGTTCCATGCAGGCATCTGAATCACGACGATGTTGTGGACGTCAGGAATCGTCATCATGACGTGAAAGAGGTGGTTTTCTGGACGATTGAATGAAATTGCGTAGGTGATTGTAGCGCTCGCCGCACTGGCGCACATTAGAACTCCCGAGAGGAGAACGATCAATCTCGCATGGCCAAACGGACGCCAAACGCGATCCGGCTGAATGTCGTTTCTGCTTAGTTCTGAGTTCACGGTTTAACCCGGCGCGTCGTAGACGATGATTTAGAGAACCGGACTAAAAGCTTCCCGCATAGTCCGTCGAAGCTGCCGTTGGACATTACTAGGATGACGTCGCCGGATTTTGCTTCGCGCACCAGATATTCGGCCGCCGCATCGGCGCTGAGGAACGCTGCGGCTTGGCGATGCTGAGCTGTAAGCAATGCGACTATTCGTTCTGGTGATAAGCGTTCGGCGTCGGAAAGCAGATTCGCACGATTCACGGGACCTAGAACGATTCCGTCCGCCTTAGACAGCGCATCAGCGAGGGGGCCTTCAAACGTATTGCGGCGCATAGTGTTTGAGCGCGGCTCGAAAGCGGCCCACAGGCGGCGGCCGGGCCAGCGTCCGCGAGCGGCTTCCAATGTTGCGCGAATTGCGGTTGGGTGGTGCGCGAAGTCATCGACGACAACTATGCCGCCTGGTTCGCCTTGCACCTGAAGACGGCGGCGCACGCCTCGAAATGTGCTGAGTGCTTCTTCAATTACATCGCGCGGAACATCGCGTCCGAATGCAATAGCAGTGGCGGCCAGCGCATTCAGCACATTGTGACGACCCGCGAGCGGCAGGCGAATCTTGGCCATTTCCTTTCCAAGATGCGCGATGCGAAATTCCATGCAGTCGTCAACGTGCGTGATATCGCCGGCGATCCACGATGTTGTGCCGTCCAGCCCATATGTTTCCACAGGACAAAAAGCTTTTTCAACTACGCGGCGCACGGGGGCGGTTTCGGGCAGGTCATCTCCCCAGGCCACAATTCTTCCGCGGCGCGGCACAAGATTTACCAGGCGTCGGAATTGCAATTCGATCGCGGAGAGATCGGCATAAATATCCGCGTGATCAAATTCCAGCGAAGTGATGATGAGTTCGTCGGGATGGTAGTGGAGAAACTTCGGACCTTTATCGAAGAACGCGGTGTCGTATTCGTCGCCTTCCAGAACGAAATCGCTTCCGCCGCCGAGGCCGTAACTCTTCCCGAAGTTTTCAGCGAGTCCACCAATCAGGAAATTCGGTCGGCGCCCTGCGACATAAAGAATCCATGCGAGTATCGAAGTGGTGGTTGTTTTTCCGTGTGTCCCTGCTACGACGAGCGATTCTCTTCCCGGCAGGAAGAATTCCTCGAGCGCCTGCGGAAGAGACATGTAAGGAATTTTCTGGTCGAGAACATATTCGACTTCAGGATTGCCGCGCGGAAGCGCGTTTGCGATCACAACTAAATTTGGCTGAGGTTCGAGGTTGGCTTCCGAAAAACCTTCGCTCCATTTTATTCCACACGATTCAAGAAGAGTGGATGCGGGAGGATAAACGCCCGCGTCAGAGCCGGTGACGCGATATCCGCTTTCGGCGAGCATGCCGCCAAGCGGCGCCATTGCTGAGCCCGCGATGCCGCTCAAATGAATATGCTCGATGGGAGGAACGGGCCTCACGCTGTGACCGCCGGTTCGAGAATTTCGAGCGTCCCTGATTTGTGCGCGTTCAAGCGAACGCGAACGCCGAGCGGAAGCGTGAGCATCGGACGCGGCGTGTGACCAATTCGCGCGCCCCAAATGACCGGCACTTCCAATTCGCCTAGGATGCGTCGCGCGACGTCGCGTACCGTCGGGCTTCCTGCAACGGTCGGCGCGCATTCTGGAAATTCGCCGAGAACGATTCCCCGGACGCCGCGAAACTTCCCGGCTTGCCGCAGATGCGTCAGCACGCGATCCACTTGATACGGTTTCATTCCACGATCTTCGAGTAGGAGAATTGCGCCGCGCGTATCCAGTTCCCACGGCGTGCCAAGTGTAGATTCCACAAGTGTCATGCATCCGCCGAGCAGAATTCCGCGCGCGGAACCCTTGCAAAGCGCAGTGCCGCCAAGCTCGACTGACCACCCTCCGCGAATTTGCGTGAGCGCAGCGCGAAATGAAGGCTCGTCATATCCGTGCGTCGCGCCTGCGCCGCCGTTAAAACCGGATGCGACCATTGGCCCGTAAAAACTCACCCACCCGCGCTTTTGCCACAGGTAAATTTGCAGCGAAGTCATGTCGCTATATCCCAAAAAAATGCGCGGCGTCTTCGTGTGCTTCAGCTTTTTGTCGATTAAATAAGTTGAACCGTACCCGCCGCGCGTGCAAATCACGGCGCCGGAGGAATCGTCTGCGAGCGCGTCAATTAGCTCCCTGCGACGGTCTTTTGCTGGCGCTGCGAAATAATCTCTCGTTGGCGCGGCTGGTGCTGATTTTACAGCGACATACCCGAGTCTCGTTAATTCCGCAAATCCCCGTGCACAAATGCTCGCGGCCGCGGGAGATGCGGGAGAAACGATGCGGACGCGCGCGCCCGGCGCGAGAGCTCGAGGTTTTTTAATAGAACTCATGTTGACGCGAGAAAGTATATAACGACGCGCGCATTTCGCTGAGAGATGCTGTCAGCGGCGGTTCGCAAACGCAACGCGGCGGCAAGTTCGTCGCGTTGACTATAACTTGAACGTCGTCAGCCTATGGAAATGGCGAACACGCTCCGCGATTTCGCGGCGCTTGAGCTTCAGCAGTCGCTCCAGTCCAAACTTTTCCACGGCGTAACTTCCCAGTACCGAACCGTAGACCATCGCGAGCCGAAGCGAATTTGCATTGATGCGGCCCGAGCTGGCGAGGTGTCCCATGAAACCTCCGGCGAAACTGTCGCCGGCACCGGTTGGATCGTGAATTTCGTCCAACGGATAGGCAGGAACGCAGAATACCGAATCGCCGTGAACCATCATCGCGCCGTGTTCACCGCGTTTGATTATCAGTGTCTGCGGGCCCATTTTGAATATTGCGCGCGCGGCGCGAAGCAAATTGTGTTCGTCGGACAGTTGACGCGTTTCGGAATCGTTGATCATCAGCACCTGTGTCTGCTTCAGCGTCTTTCGCAATTCATCCGGTGTTCCTTCAATCCAATAATTCATCGTGTCCAGCGCCACGAGTTTTGGCTTTCCTTCTACTTGATCCAACACAGAACGCTGGAGGGTGGGATCAATATTCGCTAGAAAAATGTACTTGCTCTTGCGGAATGATTCGGGAAGCTTGGGGCGAAACTGCGCAAAAACGTTTAACTCCGTTGCCAGCGTTGTGCGGCCGTTCAAATTGTCGTGATACTTTCCCGACCAGAAAAATGTTTTGCCCTGCGCGCGTTCCAATCCGGCAAGATCCACCGCGCGACCGCGAAATACCTCTTCGTGTTTGGCGGTGAAATCATCGCCGACCACGCCGACCAGATTCACGCGGGTGAAAAAACTCGCGGCGAGCGAAAAGTAAGTGGCGGCGCCGCCGACGGTGCGCTCAACACGGCCGAAAGGCGTCTCAATTGCGTCAAACGCGACGGAACCGACAACGAGTAATGACATGCAATCTCCTTAGTGAGAATCGAGTTCTATTGTTTGAGGTAACGGCCGGCGATCGGCGCCAGCTTGCGCTTCGTGGCCGCCGGAATCATTTTCGGATTAGTCACCAGCGCGTGCGCCAGCGCGCTGCCGCACTTGCAAGTACGCTCGGCGGGCATTCCTCTTATCGCGGCGCGAATCGTGTTCTGGGCATTTTCTGCATTGCGGGTTAGATTGTTCATGATTTGTTCCAGCGTCACCGAAGCGTGATCCGGATGCCAGCAATCGTAGTCCGTGATCATGGCGACGGTGGCGTAACAAATCTCGGCCTCGCGCGCGAGTTTCGCTTCGGTTACGTTTGTCATGCCAATCACGTCGAAATGAAGCTGGCGGTGCACGTGAGCTTCCGCGAGCGTGGAAAATTGCGGGCCTTCCATGCAGACGTAAGTGCCGCCGCGATGAGACTTTACGCCGGCCTTGAAGCATGCGTCACCGAGCACCACGGAGAGCTGCGGACATACCGGATGATCAAAGCTCACGTGAGCCACGAGTCCGTCACCAAAAAAAGTGGCCACGCGCAATTTTGTGCGATCATAAAATTGGTCCGGAATCAGAAAGTCCATCGGCTGCACATTTTCTTTCAGCGAGCCAACCGCGCTGATGGAAATAATCCGCTGAACGCCCAACATTTTCATGGCGCAGATATTCGCGCGGTAATTTATCTCTGATGGCAGTATGCGGTGTCCGCGCCCATGTCGAGAAAGAAACGCTACTCGATGCCCTTCCAGTTTTCCGACCACCAGCGCGTCGGAGGGATCTCCGAATGGCGTGTGGACGCGCACTTCGCGCGCAGATTCCAGGCCGGGCATTTCATAAAGGCCGCTGCCGCCGATGATTCCAATTTCAGCTGCGGGTTCCCCGGCCGCGCGCCGGGGTTTTGATTTCTTCGGCATTCAAATCTCCTGTCCGACTTTTCACAGCGCTTTCGGGACAATTGCTAATCGATTAAAATCGGCTCGCCGTCAAATCCGCCTTCGCGTTCGCGTAGCTTTGCCGCGGGCATGTGCGGATCATGCCCAAAAACGATTGTCCAGTTTTCTCGTGCCACGATGGGAAGCCATTTCTTCTTACTTTCCAGCGTAGTCAGGGGATACAAGTCGTATCCCATAATCCATGGATAGGGAAGATGCGCGGTCGTAGGAACCAAATCCGCCACGAAGAAAATTGTTTGTCCGCCGCCGGTGATTTTCACGCACTGCATGTCTTTGATGTGGCCGGCTACAATAATTACCTCGATGCCCGGCAGGATTTCCGCGTCGCCTTCAAGAAAGTCCCATTGGCCCGATTCGCGCATCGGCATGAAATTATCCGGAAAATAGCTGGCGCGATCGCGATCGGTCGGTGCGCAGGCGTGCTCAAATTCTTTTTGCTGCACGATGTAGCGGGCGTTGGGAAATGTCGGCACGGCAACGCCATTCACGAGGCGCGTGTTCCAGCCGCAATGATCGAAATGCAGGTGCGTGTTTATAACAATGTCGATGCTTTCGGGCGTGACGCCCGCCGCCGCGAGGCGCTCCGGAAGCCGGCCAGTAGATTCAAACGCATAAATCGCATTCTGTTTCGCATTCCATTTATCTCCGCCGCCGGTTTCCACCAGGATGCGTTTTCCGCCGACGCGAATCAGCAGAATATTCATTCCCAGAAGAATTCGATTGCGATCGTCGGGCGGCGATTTCTTTTCCCAGAGCGGCCGAGGGATGACGCCGAACATGGCTCCCCCGTCCAGGCGGAACGTGCCATCACCGAGAAGATGAACTTCGATATCGCCTAAACGCATTCTGCGGCTCTCACTTATTGCGCGCCCGCGCCATTCAGAATTTCAGCGACTGCCGCGTAGGGATCCTTCTTTCGCTGCGCAACCTCAGCGGCGAGAGCAGCGAGACGTTCTTTGCTTTCTTTCGTGCCCAGCAGCTTATCGAGCAGGCGGGATTCCAGCATTTCCACCAGCCTGCGGCTCCAATGGTCGGCTTCACGGGAATAAAACTCCGGCGAAGATTTCGCGCGCGCCAGAAACCGATCAATCTCCGAAACCAAATTATCGATTCCCTTCGTATCCGTCGCAATCGTGCGCGCAATTGCCGGACGCCAGCCGTCACTTTCGTGCGCCAGCTCCAGCATTGCGTGAACTTGTTGCTCGAGTCGGTCCGCGCCTTCACGATCCGACTTATTAATTACAAACACGTGGCCGATTTCCATCAGTCCGGCCTTCATATTTTGCACGTCGTCGCCAAGTCCGGGCACTAGCAGCACCAGCGTGCAATCCGCGAGACGCACGATATCCACTTCGTCCTGGCCAACGCCAACTGTTTCGATGAGAATGATTTGTTTTCCCGCGGCGTCCAGTAGCAACGAAACATCGGCGGTCGCGCGGGCAAGGCCGCCGAGAAATCCGCGCGTAGCCATTGAGCGAATGAAAATTCCGGAATCGCTCGCATGTCCCTGCATGCGAATGCGATCTCCAAGAATCGCGCCACCGGTGAAGGGGCTCGTCGGATCGACCGCGATAATGCCGACAGTTTTCCCAGCGCGGCGATACGCGGCCGCCAATCGATCCACCAGCGTGCTTTTTCCAGTGCCTGGAGCACCAGTAATTCCAATAATCGCCGCGTGCCCTGTGGAATAAAAGAGCGTCTTCAGCAAATCATCGGCAACGGGATCGTGATTTTCAATCGCGGTAATCGCACGGGAAATGGCGCGTACTTCGCCTGCGCGGATTTGTTGCGCCCAACTTTCGACGGGAGTCAGCATTGCCGGGCAGCTATTTCTTTCCAAGAAGCTGGCGCGCGATCACCAGCCGCTGAATTTCGCTGGTGCCTTCGCCAATCGTACAGAGTTTAACGTCCCGATAAAACTTTTCCGCTGGATAATCCTTGATGAATCCGTAGCCGCCGAAAACTTGCAGCGCTTCATTGGCCACTCGCACGGCAACTTCGCTGGTGTACAGCTTGGCCATGCTGGATTCGCGTGTCAGACGAGCGTCGTCCTTATCGGCCAGCCACGCTGCACGATAGGTGAGCAGCCGCGCCGCGTCAATTTCCGTAGCCATATCGGCCAGCTTAAATTGAATCGCCTGAAATTCGCTGATTGTTTTACCAAATTGCTTTCGCTGCTTTGCGTATTTCGTTGCGGCCTCAAACGCGCCTTGCGCCATTCCCAGTCCCAGTGCCGCGATAGAAATGCGGCCGCCATCCAGGATTTGCAAACTGTTGATGAATCCTTTGCCGGTTGCACCGAGCATTTGCGCCGAAGGCACGCGGCAATCGCTGAAAATTACTTCGGAAGTATCGCTGGCGCGCAGACCAAGCTTATTTTCCTTTTTGCCGGGACGAAATCCGGGCATTCCTTTTTCAAGAATGAACGCGGAAATTCCATGCGAAGCAGCTTCGCGATCCGTTACGGCCATCGCTACGCAGACGTCCGCGTAATGTCCGTTCGTTGTAAATGTTTTCGCGCCGTTCAGCAGCCAGCCGCCCTCCGAAGGCACTGCGGTGCTGCGCGTGCCCCCAGCATCGGATCCAGCTTCCGGCTCCGTCAATGACCAGCAGCCGAGCTTTGTGCCCTGCGCCAATGGAACGACGTATTTCTTTTTTTGTTCCGGCGTTCCGAATTTATAAATGTGATTCGTGCAAAGTGAATTGTGCGCCGCCACGATAATTCCGATGGATCCATCCACGCGCGACAATTCCTCAATGGCGATCACGTATTCAATGTAGCCCAGACCTGCGCCTCCGTATTCTTCCGGGAAAATAACGCCGAGCAATCCAAGCTCGGCAAGTTGTGGAATTATTTCCTGTGGAAAGTGCGATGCCTCGTCCCATTCCATAATGTGGGGCGCGATTTCTGCCTCTGCAAATTCACGAACGGTGCGGCGAAGTTGCTGCTGTTCATCGGTGAATGAAAAATCCAAGTTGGCCTCGGTGGCGCCGCGAGAGTTTTTTGCGGACGTACTTTTATACCATAGCAAGCGAAGTTGCCCCAAAAGGGACGCAAAGTGCGCCGTTCCTGAACTGCTAGGCGCTCCTGAAATTGCTACGCAGCAATCAGAGCGCGAAATTCCGCCAGCGCCCGCTCGATCGCCGCGCGATCCACATCGCAGTGCGTGACCATGCGGATCGAGTGGGAGTCAGTTGGCCCGGCGAGGACGCCACGCTTGCCAAGCCCCGCGCAAATCTCCGCAGCTGAATGCCCTGTTCCCTTCACATCGAAAATAACAATGTTCGTTTGAACTTTAGCCATATCAACTTTCACTCCGCGCAAGTGCGAAAGCCCTTCCGCGAGAAAACGCGCGTTGTCGTGATCTTCCTGCAAGCGCGCAGGCATTTTTTCAAGCGCGATCAGTCCTGCCGCCGCGAGGATTCCCGCCTGGCGCATTCCACCGCCGAGCATCTTGCGGTAAACTCGCGCTTGCTCGATGAAATCCGCGGAAGCGACCAGCATCGATCCAACCGGGGCCGCCAATCCTTTCGACAAACAAAACATGATCGAATCAAATTTGCTGGTGATTTCAGCAACGCTCTTTTTCAATGCAACGGCGGCATTGAAAATCCGCGCGCCGTCCAAATGTACCTTCAGCCCGGCAGCGTGCGCGTGATCGCAAATGTCATCCGAATTCTTCGGCTGATAAACAGTGCCTCCAGCCATGTTGTGGGTATTTTCCAGCGAGATCAGCGCTGTCTGCGCGCGATAATAGATCTTCGGACGGATCAGCGGTTCAATCATTTGCCAGGTGAGAATTCCGTCGGCGGAACGCGTCGTGCGCGGCATGCATCCCGCAATCGCGGACATGGAGGCCATCTCATATTGATTGATGTGCCCCAGTTCTTCGCAAATCACTTCGTTGCTGTGATGCGTCCAAACTTTTATGGCGATCAAATTACCCATGGAACCGGACGGAATAAAAATCGCAGCCTCGCGTCCAAAGATCTCCGCTGCGCGCTGTTGTAATCGGTTCACCGTCGGATCTTCCGCGTACACATCGTCGCCGACTTCGGCCTCGGCCATCGCGCGGCGCATTTCGGTGCTCGGCTTCGTGACCGTATCACTCCGCAAATCCACAGTTTGCGCGTCCGCTTTCGGCGGAACCGCATCAATCGTCGAATTCGATACGCTGGGGCCGTACATGTCGCCTCCTGAAAATTCGTTCTTAGCTCATTAGTTCAACAAACACTTCGTTAGAGACTGCCAGCCGATTCGGCGTCAGGCACAGTCGCCGCTCGCGCCATTCCACAAGCCCGCGTTCCACAAGTGGATCGATTCGCTTTCGCAGCGAATTCCAAAGCGCCGTATTGTATCGCGCTTCCAGCGCGGAAACGTCAATTCCCTCCAGCAATCTCAGTCCCAGAAATAATTCTTCATCAAGCGCTTGTTCCTCAGAAAGAACTTCCTTTTGCTCGACGGGCAGTTTCCCTGCGCTCAGCGCGGCCGAATATCCCGCGGGATCGTTGGCATTCGCCCAGCGCATCGTTCCGTCGAATGAATGCGCGCCCGCGCCAATTCCAAAGTACGGCTCGCGCAGCCAGTATTTTAGATTGTGCCTGGACCGCAATCCGGGTTTTGCCCAGTTGGATATTTCGTAGTGCTCGTATCCGGCCGCAGCCAGCTCCGCGCAGGCATATTCGTAAAAATCCGCGATCGAATCGTCTTCTGGAATTGCGCCGGCGGAATAGCGCGTGCCGCCGTTCAGCACTTCGCGGCCCAGTCGGCTGCCTTCGTCAATCTCCAGCATGTAGATCGAAATATGTTCCGGAGCGAGCGCGATGAGTTCTCCGACGGTTCGCTTCCACGACTGCTCAGTCTGATGAGGAAGTCCGGCAATTAAATCAAAGCTGATATTTTGAATTCCCGCCGCCCGCACGGTTTTATTGGCGACGTAAATATCCGCGCGGCGATGCAGACGTCCGGCCGCAGCAAGTTCCTTATCATCAAACGATTGCGTACCCATACTAATGCGATTAATTCCCGCGGCCATCCAGCCCCGGACTTTTTCGGCGGTAATTGTTTCCGGATCCGCTTCCAAAGTTACTTCTTCCAAAGAACACACAAATGATCCGCGCAGTGCATCCAACGTGCGCTGCAAATCCGCGGGCGCCAGCAGACTCGGCGTGCCGCCGCCGATGTAAACCGTATCAACATTCAGCGCCGCCGTGCAGCGGCAGGTGCTCGACGAAATTCCCGCCGCGTGATACAAACTGTCGCGCTCGAAAATCTCGCGCACCAGCCCATCAACATACGGCGCATACATGCCGGAGGAAAATACTCCTGTATGGAAATTGCAGTACGTGCACTTCGTCCGGCAGAACGGAACTTGAATGTAAATTCCCAGATTCATGATAAGAAATGAATGTAGCACATCGCGGCACTGCGGCGGACGTCCCGTCGCGCTCATCCGGATCGATCAACTTCCCATCCGTCAGATCGACCGCTCAGCGGTTCAATAGGTGGCAAAACCGTTTGAGTATCAATCTGTGTTATTCTCCCCCGCAATCTAGGCTCCCCAATTTCCGTGGAGCTTGCCTCCTCGGTGGAAAGTTATAACGAATCCGGTGCTACAAAATACTAGAACCCCAACGCGACTGAAACTCGAACGACTGGGAGCCGCCCTTCTAGTCGGCGCCGTGCTCTTCGGCGTCAGTTATCTGGCGGATTGGGTATTGTTCTGGCTGAACATTCCGGGCGTCAGCACCATCTCGAACAATCTTGTGATCGGCGCGTGCGCCGCAGCGGCGGCTTACATCTGGGCGCGATTTGAGGCCGAACGCCAAGCACACGCCCGCGAAAAAATGATTTTAATCGCCGAACTGAATCACCATATCCGCAACGCGGTCACGCTACTCGGGCAGTCAGCGGCGCTGGAAGACGGACCCAACAAATTGCGCCTGATTGACGAGGCCGTAGATCGGATTGATCGTGTATTGACTGAACTGGTTCCCACCGCAGGCGAGACGCAGACTCCCCGCTTGTTTCTCGATGAACGGCCACCAGGGCTTGCGCCGCCCACGAAACGCGGTGGTGTTTAACACCTTTCGTATCGCGCTTCGCAAGTAAGAGATCCAATTGCTGTGAACAAATGACTCCGTGACCAAAAAAGAGGGCCTGCAAATCGCCGGCCCTCTCGCATTTCTGATCCGTGTTCTACCGCGTTAGTTGTCTTCGCCGCCGCGTCGTCCGCCGCCCCCGCCCGCTGTTTGGACGAGGACGATTTGCGCAACGCCGGCGTCGTTGATCATCTTGTTGAGAGCGGGCAGACCTTCTTTCACCAATTGCGTGATTTGCGGTTTCAGGTCGTCCAGCTCCTTTTTCAGCGTGGCGTAGTCGGACATTTCATCGGCCGTCGGCACCGCGGTTACGGACTGCATCCCGCCAAATACCTGGTTGATGCGCTGTCCGATTGTCGGCGGATAATTGTTCAGTGGAGGAGCAGCGCTGCCCTGCTCTTCGCTTGCGAGCGGCGGATTTGCGAATTTTTCGGCGACCTCGTTCACTTTCTTTGAGAAGTCGTCGGCCGCTTTTTGTACGTTGTCTGGAATTCGCTGATCGCGTGGGCGTGCTTTCCACGCGGTCATCGCCAGATCCAGTGAAGTCTTCAGTGAAACGATTTGCGTTTGCGTGACGGTCAAATCGCGCGATAACGCGAAAGCGTCCTTGATCGCCGCGAAACGTTTTGCGCGATCCGCCGGTGAAATTTCGATTCGTGGATCTTCTTCGACGTGAACGACTTTCGTATCCGATGCGTCGCCAAGCGTGACTTTCACGGTGTAATCGCCGGGCTCGACCAGATAACCACCGCCTCCGCCGAATCCGCCAAATCCTCCGCCGCCACCCCCGCCTCCGGGACCGCCTGCTTCCGCGCCCGGCACTGGTGGAGGAGTGTATCGGAGATTCCAAATCAATCGGTTCACGCCCGCTTTGCCATCGCAAGCTGGAATGCCGCCGCCTGCGCCGCCGCGCCCACCGCCGCCGGCACCACGACCACCCTGAGCTGCAGCTCCGCCCGCTGGTACGTCAGGTGAACCAGCGCCAGCTGCCGCCGCGGCCCCACGCCCGCCGCCGCGTCCGCCCCGACCACCACCCCCGCCGCCTGCAGGTGGGGGTGCTGCGCTTTCTTCAGCTGCTGGAGGCGTTGCACCCGGAACCGGCGCTGCTGCGCATGCCAGCGTGCTCACCGTGTTGTTGTCTTTATCGGTGATGGTAACGGAAACGCGCTCGCGCCCCGTCAAAGCATTCTTCAGATAAATATTGAGGATTGCTCCGATCGGCGGATTCGGCGCGCTGAAAACTGAATTGCCGTAGCCAAATCCTCCTCCTCCTCCGCCACGGCCCCCGCGCCACTCGTAGGTCGGCCGGATATCAAACAAATGCACCGTGGAGTTTTGAACTTCAGATGTCATTTGTTGGATGGGAGTGATGTCGTCCATGACCCAGACGGAACGTCCGTGCGTACCGAGGATCATGTCATTGTCCCGCGGATGAATCAGAATATCGTCCACCGGAACAGTTGGAAGATTGGCGTGGATGTGTGACCAGGTTGCGCCGTGATCGAGCGAAGCGAAAAGTCCGCGCTCGGTTCCGGCGTACAAAATATTCTGGTTCTTGGGATCTTCGCGAACGACGTGGACGATTCCGTCCTTTTCCGCGATGCCGTTGGAAATTGGCTTCCAGTTCTGGCCGTAATCGTTCGTCATATAAAGGTAGACGTGGAAATCGCCCATGCGGTGACCGTCGAACGCAGCGAAAGCCGTGCCTGCATTATATTTTGAGCCAATCACGCGGGTGACGTAGGTGCCCTTCGGAACTCCCGGAACTCGGCCGGCGACGTTTGTCCAGCTCTTGCCGCCGTCACGCGTAACTTGCAGATTGCCATCATCGGTGCCGACGTAAATGACGTCCTTGGTCATCGGCGATTCGCCAATGACGGTGATGCAAGGCCACCACTCGACGCCGTCTTCACGGGAAAGCTCGTCCTTCGTCGGCAGTACATTCATGATTTTCAGAGTGCGCCGGTCAACATTATTCGTAAGATCCGGGCCGAGTTTTTCCCAGTGATCGCCCATGTCGGCCGAGCGGAACAGGAAATTGCCGCCGTAATAAATTGTTTTGTGATCGAATGAGGAAATTTCGATTGGCGAATTCCATTGGAAACGGTAAGGAGGTTCGCCTTCTTTGGGAACGGGGCGGATGCTCTTGGTCTCGCCCGTTTTGAAATTGCGGCGTTGCAGCGCACCGTCCTGCGATTCGCCGTAATCGTAATTTGAATCCACGGGATCGAGGCGATTGTAGAAACCATCTCCACCGCCTACGCTGACCCAGTCAGAATTCGTGATGGGGCCAGTGAGCGACATCGAAGGGCCGCACCAGCTGCCGTTATCCTGCAAGCCGCCGCAAATCTTGTACGGCCGCTCGTTATTCGCGGTGACTTCGTAAAACTGTCCGATGGCAATCACACTATCGTGATTCCAGGTTCGGCCCATGTCGCGGCTAACGTAAATTCCGCCATCCACGCCGACCATCATGTGATTTGAATCCTTCGGGTCAATCCAGAAGGCGTGATAGTCGCTGTGGACGCTGCCGCCACGAGTGGTGTTAAAAGTTTTTCCGCCGTCTTCAGAAAAATACAATGCCGCCGCGGGAGCCCAAACGCGCAAATCGTTGTTCGGATCAATCGCCATAATTCCGAAGTACATGGCGCGCGAATCGTTGTTGCTCATCAACGTCCACGTCGCGCCTTTGTCTTCACTTCGGAAAATTCCGCCCTTGGCGTGCTGAATCCGAGCGTACAAAATATTTGAGTTGCGCTTGTAAATCGCCAGGCCGATGCGCCCCACATCGCCGCCATTTTCGTATGGCATATCCTTCATCAGCTTCGTCCAGCTCGCGCCGCCATCAACCGTCTTGTAGATGCCGCCTTCGAGTCCGCCACCGTTGAAGCCCCACACCGTGCGACGGCGTTCGTATGCAGCCGCGTATAGCGTGCTGGGATCGTTCGGATCAAGTGCGAGGTCGGTCACTCCGGTGTTCACGCTTATCGACAGAGATTTTGTCCAGGTCTTGCCGCCATCGGTCGTCTTGTAAACGCCGCGATCCGGATTTTCTCCCCAAAGTCCGCCGAGTGCCGCCACGTAAACAACGTTTGGATCACGCGGATCAATCTGGATTCGTCCGATAGCTTGTGTGTTTTCCAAGCCCATGTGCGCCCAGGTCCGGCCGCTGTCCATAGACTTGTAAACGCCGTAACCGTACGAAGCGCTCTGGCGATTATTCGCTTCGCCTGTGCCGACCCATACGATGTCATGTGAAGAAGGCGCGATCGCGATGCAGCCGATCGAGCCGGTTGCTTCGTGATCGAAGATCGGCAGCCACGTCGTTCCGCCGTTCGTCGTCTTAAACACGCCGCCCGCAGCGGTGCCGACGTAAATAGTGTCGGAGTCGGACTCGTCCACTGCATAGTCGTCAATTCGGCCGCCCATGGTTGCCGGGCCGATATTGCGGAATTCCATACCCTTCAGCGCTCCGCCCAAATCGGGATCGCTCAATGATGGAGCCGACGGCGCGTCCGCGCGCGAAATAGTGCGCCAGCTTGAAAATGCCGGAACCGTCAGGACTGCGATTGTAACGATCGCAACAAACCAGAAAATCATGCCCTTCGACTTTCGTGTCATTCTTTATCCCCCATAATTCTTTGGCGACTCCTACCGATGGCAGGAGAGGCTGATGCTATTTCGGACTGGGTTGAATTGCAACCAACAACAGAAAGCACACCCGGGCCTGCGTATTCGGACGTGGCGAACGCTCCGCGCGTTTCAACAGGAATGTGGAAATCGATTGAAGGGCCGCGCCACCCGCGCGAGTCAAGGGCGCAGCGGAATGATTAGCTCAACTGTGCGGCGGATGTTGCGCCGTAAAAGCCGAACCACGGCTTTGCAGCGGCCAGGCGATCGTTCACGTTCTTAATGTTTTTCACGCCTTCAACAGAAAGCCAGCCTTCTAGCGCCTTGATTCCCTGCTTCGCGTAAACGGGGATGCCTTCTTTCCAGGTAGCGCGGCCGCACAGGACGCCTGAAAACTGCGTTCCGGATTCGCCGGCAAGATCGAGGGTTTCACTGAAGACTTCGTTGCTGACGCCTGCCGACAGATAGATGAACGGTTTTTTCGCGACGGCCGCTGCCTTGCGGAAAAGATCTTTTGCTTCATCACGCGAATAAGCCGATTCGCCTTTGCAGGCGCGCGAGCCCGCGACGAACACCATATTCACCGGTACTTCAACTTTCATGATGTCCACGCCGTATTGCGGCTTGGAAAATTCTTCCATACTCCCAGTGACGTACGAAGGTTTCTTGCGCGCGAATTCGATTCCCTTTTCGTCCAGCTTTTCGTCATAGACGACAAATTCCAAAAAAAATGGAACGTCAGCGGCCTGACATTCCGCGCCGATGCGTTCCACCCAGGCGTGTTTCGCTTCGTTGATTGGCGCAGGATCAAACGGAGTGTAATAGAGCAGAATTTTTACGCAGTCGGCACCGGCAGCGACGATCCGGCGCACGGAATAATCGTCCAATAAATCCGGAAGCCGGCCGGGCTGCGTGGTGTCATACCCCGTTTTTTCATATGCAAGTAAAAGGCCGCAGCCCTTCGCGCGTGACTTGGCGGCGGTCAATCCGAATTCCGGATCCAAAAGAATTGCGCTGGCGTGCGGCGTTAAAATTCGGACCACCGCTTCTTTAAACTCCGACATCATTTCGGCGGTTACCGCGCTTTTGTCCACGCCTTTATCTTTCGCGATGGAGCTGCGGAGCGAGCCTCGCTGATCCATGGCCGCTGCGGCGATTACCCCGCGCGAGTTGCTGACAGCGATCAGACCCTTCTGTTTGCCCGGCGTGATCTTCATTTAGCTATCCTCCGCAAAGTTTTGAACATGCATTATAGTGCAGTTGAATCCGGTGAAAATGTGGAAAGTCCATTATTCAGCACTTTTCCCGAAGATTCCACGAAATACCGATTCTCGCGTTTCTACACGCGAACGATACAGTGCGCCGCAGAATCGATACCGCTTTTCTTTTCGATGGCATCCAACAATTCCAAACCGTTTCGAGCGAGAAACGGGAGCAGGCTGAGCGATCTTTCCTGCAATCCGTTCTGCGGATAGAGCGCGTCACGAATCGACTGCTCGTGGCGGCTTAGAACGCCGGTGCGAAAACCTTTGGCGCGGCCGGATTTTGCGCGCAACTTTCCAAATTGATAAAGCATTTTCCGTTGCGCGGTTTCGAGCGCGCCGACCAGAGTTGAGTCCAGCTTTCCAATGGGCTTACGGAACGCTTCCAACATTTTGGCGAGCTTTTTTTCTTCGGCCGTGAAACGCGCACCAAGTCCGCGCGGCAAACTTTGACGTTCCATTTTTCCGCGAAGGAATTGGCGGCCGTGAAATACATCATCGATCGAAAGACCGTAGCGCGTTAGCAGCCGCTGAAACGCCGGCTCAACAATTGTGAAGCTCGCGCGCGGAAGAATCGCGGGCATGCGGCCGAGGAGTCGTTCATAGAGCACGCGGTTCTGAGCGAAATAGGCGATTTCCGCTGGGCCTCCGATGTAGGCGGCGGTGGGGAGCAACGTATCCTGCATCACCGGACGTAGCAGCGCGTTTGCGCTGAACGATTCTGGATGCGCTTCGATCGCCAACGCGAGTTGGCTGGCGCTGAATTCCTGACCGCCTGCCGCAAATCCGGAATTGCGCCGAACCAGCGCGACGCGTTTGCCTTCCACGGTTGCGAACAACAATGTGGAGCGGTCTGTGACTTTCACCTGAGTGTGATAGCCAAGTTTTTCGACGCGCTTATTTTGTTCGAGTAACGCTGCGCCTAATTCCCGCTGCTCATTTGCCGCGCGAAGCAGAAGCGGCGCGGACAGTCTGTGCAGGCGCGCATCGAGAGGATCCAGCAAAATTAATCCGCGCTCTGCGAACAGCGCGGACATCATGCGCGCAAACGCGGAACCGAATGTGGCCGCGGGTTGGTAGGCGCTCGCGAGAATATTCTCGATTTTGCCGGCGCCCGATCCCGCAAGCGATTCCGCTGCGCGCTTCAGCAGAGACGTGATGGCGTCTCCCAGCGTGATATTTCCGACGCTGCGCCCTTCGAGCGATTTGTCGCCGGTCCATTCGAGGCGCTCGCAATCGTTTGTGGATGGGTTGGCGGAAGGCCACGAAACATGATTGATCTCGGCGAGGTCGTGGTCTTCGCTGGCCATCCAGAAAATCGGAACGGCATCGATTCCGCTTTTGCGGAGTTGCTCAGAAATTCGTAAAGCGGAAAGCGCTTTGTAAAATGTGTATGCGGATCCGCCGAATAAACCGACTTGCTGGCCCGCTACGATGGCGACGGCCTTTCCGGCCAGGCGGTCCAGATTCCGCGCTACCCGGATGGGCAGCGTCCCATCGGAAAAAGCGGCGTTCTGCCGGCGTAAAACATCAACCACTGCCGCGCGCATTTCGTTCGGGTATGCGGCGGCACCGCGAGTGAGCGCGCGAATTGCCGATTTAATGCCCGCCAGATCCGGCCTTTGCGCATACAGTCCGGCGAGCTTAGGAGCGGAAGTCCGCTTTGAACGCCATGAAAGGAAATCGGAATAGAGCCGCGTGATGTGCGGCAGCGAATCGGGCGTAAGACAATCGTGCTCCATTGGGACAACTATAATATCCGCACCGCGCAACTCCGGCAAATCGCACGTGTTGTACAAGAGGAGCCGTCCGTCCGCACTTCGTTTTGCCATTGTATGTATCTGCTTACCAAACCGGTACACTGGTGGCAAAATGGCAGTTGGAAAGGTAGACTATTCACCCATGAGGTACTCTCTCACATCAATTAAATTCGGTGTCGTAGCCTTGGTTTTGTTGGCACTCGTAGTAGGCGTGCCCGGATATCCCCAGTCCCAACCACCAAAGCCGCCCGACGGATCAGGCGATAAACAAGCTGCAATGCCGGCGCCTGCCCTGCGCGTGTTGACGCGCCTGGTTCAAATCAGCGTGATCGCACAGGACGGTGACGGGAAGCCTGTGATGGGACTGAAAAAGGAAGATTTCACGATCATAGACGCCGGGCAGCAACAAAAAATCAATTATTTTACGGAGCAGTCCAACCAGAATCTAACTTTGACGGCCTCCGCGCCGGCTCCGGCTCCAAACACGTTTTCAAATCGTTTTGAGCAGAAAGCCAATGCGCCTACAAGCGCAACAGTGATTCTGTTGGACACGCGGAACACCCGCGCGCTGGATATGGCTTACGCGCGAAAGCAGGTGGGGGAATTTCTGGGCCAGCTGCAGCCACAGGATCGGGTCGCGCTTTATAAATTGTCGGCATCGAAACTTTCGATCCTGCACGATTTCACGGAGGATTCCGCTTCGATCATGCGGGCGCTGGGTACGGATAAGAACACGGAGGATTTTAGAATCGACGCCAGCGAACCAGAAGCGTCCGACACCGGCGATGGGAACCTTAACGCCTCCACTGACGCCGCCAACGCGCGGGTTGCAGAGTTCTATATGAATGACCGCGTGGAGCAAACGGCGCTGGCTATCAAGATCATTGCGGATCATTTGAAGGGATTACCGGGCCGCAAGAATCTCATTTGGGTTTCCGCTTCCTTCCCGATTCAGATTCTCACCGCCGAAGGCCCCACGCCTCAAGCGCCAGACCGTCCGGGTTCCGGCGGCGGCGGTGGTTCAGTACCAGGCCCGATAACTGGCGTCACCTCATATGTAGATCATATCGAAGACGCGACACGTTCACTGAACAGCGCCAACGTTGCCGTTTATCCCGTGGATGCGCGCGGCTTGATTGGTAATCCGATTGGCGTAAACAGGCCGGGACCGCGGGGACGGGGAGCCGCGCGACCGAATACCGCGAGCCCATTCCCTGCCCGGGATAATTTTGACACGATGAATACATTTGCCGAGCGCACCGGCGGAAAAGCGTTCTATAACACCAACGACATTCATGGAGCGGTGCGACGAGCGTTGGACGATTCCCGCGTAACCTATGTTCTGGGCTATTACCCGACAAATACGAATTGGGACGGGAAGTTCCGCGAAATAAAAGTTCGCACCGATAAATCCGGAGTGCACCTACGTTATCGTCTGGGCTACTACGCCCTTCCAGACGAACCGACTAGTGCCGAAGAGAAAGCGCGTTTGATGTCTGACGCCGAATGGAGTCCGCTGGAATCAACGGACCTGGGCGTTGAGGTAATCGCTGATCCCGTAACCGCAGCCGGCGGCCGGCAACTTCAGGTACAGGTGCGCATCGCGTCAAACCAATTGCATTTCGAGCAAAGCGACAACCACTGGAAGGACAGTCTTGAGCTGGTTTGGGTCGAGATTGGGCCTACCGGCCAACCACTTGGGACCATCAAGAAGACGGTCGGCCTGGACGTGCCACAGGATTCTTACGATTTATTAGTGAGCGCAGGAATCAGTTTTCCGCAGAATCTGAAGATTCGTGACGATGCCATCGAAGTGCGTCTGGTGACGAGGGATGTTGGAAGCGGAGCCATCGGGTCGGTGATTATTCCGCTGACGAGATTGTTTGCGAAGGGCGCGAGCACCACAGCACCGCCGCCAAAGAACTAGAGGCTGCCGGGAGGTATCGAGTGAAGAGCCAATCGTACATCGCGCGAACCATCGCGATTGTCTTCGCGGTATCGGCGCTTATGCTCGCGGTGAAAGCGCGTGGACAGTCGCCGCCTCCTGCGCCGCCGAAAAGCCAGGCTCCGCCCTCTAGCGCGACCTTGCGCGTGACCACGCGCGCTGTGCAGATCAGCGTTATCGCGCAGGATAGCGACGGTCGCCCGGTCAGTGGATTGACCAGAGATGATTTCCTGGTTTTTGATAACGGCGCTCCGCAGAAAATTGTTTCGTTTACACAGCAATCCAGTCGCGTAACTGCATCGGTTACGCCGGGCGCGACACCCGCTGGTGAAAATACGTTTTCAAATCGATTTGACCAGAAGACAGGTGTGCCTCCGAGCGTCACCGTGATTTTGCTGGACGCGCTGAATACCGATCTCCACGACATGGTCTCGGCGCGCGGTCAGGTGGTAAAGTTCATCGATCAAATCCAGCCCGAGGACCGCGTCGCGCTTTATGAGCTGACCTCGAAAATCATCGTGCTACACGATTTCACCAGCGATTCCGGAACGCTATTGCGAGCGCTGGGACGATCTCCCAAAGTTGAAAAAGGACAGGCGCCGCCATCGGAGACAAATGCCGGTTCGATGTCAACCGTAGATGTAGGCCGGGCTGGCGGTCCTCAAACAGGAGACGCCGGGGCGCTGCAAGCGGCGCTCGAATGTGAGTCGGATTTTGATCAAACGAATAACATCGAAAAAACGACGGAAGCGTTTAAGGCAATTGCGCATCATCTGGCGCGACTGCCGGGACGCAAGAACCTCGTTTGGATATCCGGCAGTTTTCCGATCAACATACCGTGGGTTCCGGGATCGTTTCGGGACGCACCGGATTTCGGACCTCAGGTAACCGCTGCCGCACATGCAATGAGCGATGCAGATGTGGCGATATATCCGGTGGACGCGAGGAGTCTGATGGCCCAAAGGATGGAAGAGCCCGGAAGGTTATTCGCGAAACGGACACCATCTGCGCCTCCACAGCTCACGCTGGCCACGATGCAGTCTCTCGCGCAGGGCACTGGCGGGCTGGCGTTCTACAACACGAATGACATTGGCGGGGCAATCCGCCGCGCGATTGATGATTCCGGCCTGACCTACGAACTCGCCTACTATCCTACGCACGATCAGTGGGACGGCCGATTCCGAGAAATTAAAGTGGAACTGAAACGGCCCGGAGTGCATCTCCGCTATCGAAAAGGATATTTCGCTACACCAGTTACCGCGACCACGCCGAGCTCGCAAGGTCAAATACTGACGGTCGCCGCGCGGAATCCCTTGGAGGCCACGGAACTTGCATTGAACGTCCAAATAAACGCAGTGGATTCGCCGGGCGCGCGTCGAGCGAAGGTGGAAGTTCGCGTTGACTCCGACCAGTCGCACTTTGAACTGAACGCGGGCCACTGGACGGATTAGGTTGAGGTCGCCTGGATTGAACTCGACGCCGAGGGTAGCGATATCGGGCATTCCGCAAAGACAATTGACTTGAATATTCCCGACCAGGCGCACGATAAGATTAAACGCGAAGGACTTGTGTTCAACGAAACGATCGGACTGGTCGATGGCGCGGTGGAGTTGCGTTTAGTGGCGCGAGATACCGGAACCGGTTCTGTCGGCTCCGTGAATATTCCGCTTACGCGCATATTCAAGAATATCAGCGTAGCGCCGCCGAAGAATTAGTTATTGTTCGGATTGAAGGATGATCTGATCACGGTAGTTCGCACAGGCACGATGCGCGGCGACTGATTTCTAAGAATCGCCGACGGAAAGGCGCCCAGCCATGAAATCTGCCCGGCCATGTCGGAAGGTCAGCATTCTCATCAGCGCAATGGTGTTTCTGTTCGTGAGCGGATTGGCGTTCTCTCAATCCGGCCCTCCCGCAGTACCAGCGCCTACCCAGAATCCGGGCGAAGGGCCTGCTTTGCGGTTCATGGTGCGCCTGATTCAGGTGACGGTTGTCGCGGAAGATGGAGACGGCAAGCCCGTCAGTGATTTGAAGAAAGAAGACTTCGCGCTTCGCGATAACGGACAGGCGCAAAAACTTTCCTTCTTCGCACAGCAGAATACTCCGGCGTCACAGCTAAACACGGTGGCGGAGGGTTCGGCTCCGGCATCAGATTTCTTTTCTAATCATGTGGAGAACAGCCCTTCCGGGGCAAACAGTGTAACTATTTTGCTTTTTGATGCGCTGAACACACAGTTCAGGGATTTATCGTACGCGCGGACACGCGTCGTCAGTTTTCTGCAGCACATGCAGCCGCAGGACCAAGTGGCGCTTTACGTTCTGACGCCTTCAAGGCTGTACGTAATGCACGATTTCACAAATGACTCCGCAACGCTGGTCCGGCTGATGGGTGGCAAACCCGAAAAGCCGTCCGCTTCACCGGTCACAAGCGGGCCTCCGCCTAATGCTGACGATGTGAAAATTGAAAAACTGATGTCCGACTCGCTAGGCGAATCGAATAGTTTTTATAAAGGCATGCCGATCAGCCGAGTTGAGACAACTTCCCAGGCGATGCTGCAAATTGCCAGCAACGTCGTGAACATTCCGGGCCGAAAGAATCTCGTTTGGATTTCAGCCGGATTCCCCGTCACGATGGGCGCTGCGATTCCGCTGGGTGCCCGAGACGATGGACAGGATTTTACGGCATCGCTTTCGAGCACGGCAAAGCAATTGGGCGACGCGAACGTTGCAGTCTATCCGGTGGACGCGCGAGGACTTTGGGCACCACGAGGAGGACGCGGATACTTGAGTCCTAATATGGACGCGATGTTGATGATCGCGAACGGTACAGGCGGACGCGCTTTCTACAATACGAATGACATTGCAACGTCGATACGAAAAGCTGTGGACGACTCGCGAGTGTCGTACGTTCTAGGCTACTACCCGACCAACGATAAGTGGGACGCCAAGTTTCGCGAGATCAGTATTAAGGTTTCGCGGCCGGGGCTTCATTTGCGATACAAGACCGGATATTTCGCGGTGCCTGCGAATCCGGATAATGCAAAGCGCAACGAACTTCTCACCTCGGATGCGATGCGCAGCCCGCTACAGATGATTGATCTCGGGCTTGAAGTGCATGCCAGTCCACTTGCGAGCGCCAATGGCCGCGAACTGAAAGTGAATGTGCGAGTGGATCCGACTGCGATGCGCTTTCACAAAGACGGTGACCGATGGACCGACGCCGTCGAAGTTGTGTGGGTGGGTCTGACGCCTGACGGGCGCATACTGGATCGCGATAAAGATACCGTCGAGCTGCGCCCAGAACAAAGTGGATACGATGAGATCATGCGCACGGGACTTTCATTTTCGGAGCACATTCGGCTGGGCAGCGATTCGACCGAGCTGCGGCTGATCGTGCGCGATCGCGGAACCGGAGCAATCGGATCGGTGAATATTCCGCTGGCAGTTGTGTTCGCGAACTCCGGGGCGCAAGCTTCTTCCAAATAGATGCGGAAATACTTCCCAGTTTTTGCGCGCCGGAAAAACGCGTGCCGAGCTTCGGTACTTGCAACTTCCCTTCTGGCACTCGTCGGGACTCCTTTCTACGGGCGACAGTCCGTTTCTCAGAATCCGCCTCCGCCGCCTGCGGACCAAGCGAGCACTTCTACCGCGACGCTGCGCGTTACGGCGCGGCTCGTTCAAGTGAACGTCATCGTTCAGGATAAGGACGGTAACCCCGCCACCGATTTGACGAAGGATGATTTCACTCTTTTTGACAAGGGCCAGCAGCAACAGATCGCTCTATTTGCGCAGCCGACGCGAACAGTTTCGACGTTGTCTTCCTCGAAGATGAATTTCGCGGAGGCGCCTAATTTCTTTTCCAATCGCGTGCAGAGCAATTCTGCGGGCGCGAACAGCGTGACCGTAATTCTGATGGATGCTGTGAATACAAGATTTCACGACCTGGCGTATGTGAGGGCGCGGGTGATCGCATTCGTGCGGGGCATCCGGCCGCAGGATCAGGTGGCGCTGTATCTTCTGACGCCTTCAAAACTGTATACGCTGCACGATTTTACAAATGATTCAGAGACGCTGGTGCGCATGATGGGCGGGACCGCCGCCGCCGACACCGATAACAAGCGTGCGAATAAACTAATTTCCGACGCGTTCGCAGAATCCAATTATTTTTACAAGGGCGGCCGGTTGGGCGTTATGGAAAATACTTCTCAGGCCATGAACCAGATTGCCAAAAATGTTGCCAGCATTCCGGGACGGAAAAGTTTAGTCTGGATTTCGGGCGGTTTTCCACTGTACATCGGCGAAAGCGATCCGTTCGGAGCGCGCTCCGAGCGGCACGATTTCAGTCCTCTGATTTCGGCCACGGCGAAAATGTTGGCGAATGCCGACGTCGCTGTTTATCCGGTGGACGCGCGAGGGTTATGGGCTCCGTTTGGCGGACGCCCATACGTTCTTCCCAATTTCGATTCAATGATTATGATTGCGAACGGAACCGGCGGACACGCCTACTACAATACGAATGACATCACCGGATCGATCCGCAAAGCGATTGATGATTCCGTTTCGTCTTACGTGCTGGCTTACTACCCGTCGCACAATAATTGGGACTACAGTTTTCGCTCGATCAACGTGAAGGTGGCGCGCAAAGGTTTGCAGCTTCGCTATCGAACGGGATACTACGCGATTCCGGACAGTAATGACGGCAACGGAATGCACGAACAGCTGATTACGAATGCGATTCGGAGTCCAATTCAGATGATGGATCCCGGCCTGGAGGTGCGCGCCGACGCAGGTGCAGCGACAAGCGGACGCGAATTGAAAGCGGAAATCCGCGTGGACCCTAGCCAGATGCATTTTGAAAAAGAAGGCGAGCGGTGGACGGATTCACTGGACGTGGTGTGGGCCGGAATGAGCGCCGATGGACGCCTGCTTGAAAGAAATGCAGATCGCATTGCGTTGCAGCCGGAACAAAGTGGGTACGACGAAATTCAGCGCTCGGGCCTTTCGTTTACGGAACACCTGCGATTGCGAGATGATGCAGTCGAATTGCGGCTCGTCGTGCGGGACCACGGAACTGGAGCGATTGGCTCGGTGAATATTCCTCTGAGCAGGCTTTTTACAAAGACCGGCGCGAGTCCTGCCACGCGTTAGCTTCCAAACATTTGCACCGCGCTGGATGAGGTTGAGCGCACCGCGATGGCGCGGTTGCTTCGCACGGTGCTAGAGTATCGCTCGATGGAAAAGCGAACCAAATTCGGAACCTCGCTCGGTACTTCAGTATGCGCGGGTGTGATCGCTCTGGCATTGCTAATCGCGTCAAGCGGCCTTGCGCAATCAACGACGCCACAGAAGCCTGCGCCGGAGTCGCCGGCACGGACACTACGCGTCACTTCGCGTTTGGTCCAGGTGAGTGTTATCGTTCGGCATAAGGGCGCGCCGGTAACTGGTCTGACGAAAGATGACTTCACGGTTCTGGATCAAAATCGCCCGCAGCAGATCGCCGATTTTTCTGAACAATCCTACGAGCCACGCGCTGCTGCGAAATCGACAGGCACTCCGCAAAACGCGAGCGGTATTTTCTCCAATCACTTCGACGCTGGCTCCGGCATTCCGACCAGTGTAACAATCATCTTGTTGGATGCTTTGAATACTCCGCGTCAGCAAATGGCGAACGCGCGGGCGGAGATTGCGAAATTTCTAAGGCAATTGCAACCCAACGATCGCGTGGCGCTTTACGGCCTCTCCACAGATCTATACGTTCTGCATAACTTTACGAACGACGCTGGATCCCTACTGACGGCGCTGGAACATTCAAAGAATACAAACGGCTATCACCCGAGCGCGACAGAGATTGAACTTTCTGATACCGGCAGCGACAACATTGACGCCTTCATGGATTCCGCAAACAAGCACGCGGCTGACCTGCAAACCATTAATCGCGCTGAGATGACCGCGAACGTGATGGCGGCCATAGCGAATTCCGTTGTCAATGTCCCCGGCCGCAAAAATCTGGTCTGGGTGTCCGCGTCATTCCCTTTTCAGATCGGAACGGGCACAACGGCAGATGACCCGACACCAAACGGCAGTGTGGCATCGTCCGGAGGAATGTCTCCCAATAATTCCAATGCTCCCGGTCCAAACAACAGCGTACAGTTCCGGACGTTTCAAAAGGAACTGGAAGCGGCGTCAGATGCCGTGAACAATGCCAATCTCGCAATTTATCCGGTTGATGCTCGCGGATTGATCGGCGCGTCGAACACGTCTGCCGATGTGCGCACCCCGATGCCGACGTCCTCGTCAGCAGCATCGAGGAGCCGGCGTCCGGTGGCCACGAGTCAGCCAACTCCGCCGCGTGAGAACTACGATACGATGATCGAACTTGCGGAGCGAACGGGAGGCCGCGCGTTCTACAACTCAAACGACATTGAAAACTCGGTGCGCCAGGCGATTGACGATTCGCGAGATTCCTACGTGGTCGATTACTACCCATCGGACACGCAGTGGGATGGTACGTTCCACACAATTAAAGTTGAAGTGAAGCGGTCCGGCGTTGACGTGAGATTCAGGAAAGGTTACTTCGCAATTCCGGACGCATCGACGGATCCACTGCGGGTTGAACAAATGATGCAGGACGCAATGTCGAGCCCATTTCAGGATACCGATCTTGGTCTGACGGTTGAGGCCCATCCGGGAAACGCCTCGGGAACGCGGCAGATTTCGGTGAGCATCGGAGTTGATTCCAGCCGGCTGAGGTTCAAGCAGGTGGATGGAACGTGGGCGGACGACGTTCAGGTCATCTGGGTGCAATTTGCCGCCGATGGAAAGCCGGCGAGTGCGCGTTCGCAATCGCTGACGGTGAATCTTTCGCCGGAGGAATATTCGCAGCGCCAGCACGGCGATGTGAAGATCACACGGGACGTGTCACTGAAAGCTGAAGCGGTGAAACTGCGAATCGTGGTGCGTGATATTGCCACCGGCGCGATTGGCTCGGTGGATGTTCCGTTGCAGAAAGTTTTTGCCAACGCTCCGAACGCATCCCCGAACAACTAAAGTCCGGAAGCGAAAAAGAATTGCTGAAGCGCGCAGTGATTTTAGTGGGCCGCAGAAATCTGCAGCGTTGCGAGAGCGGAAACCACCGCAGTCTTGGCTTCATCAGACAGTACCAGTAGCGGGCTGCGAACCGGCCCGCCAAACATTCCCAGCCGATCCATGGCGAACTTCACGCCCGGAACGCCCAATTCACTTACACACTTTTGCGCAACCGGCGCGAGCTGCGTCTGAATTTCTTCCGCCTTCGCCTTGTTGCCGCCCACCGCCGCGTCATACAATTCCGCACACAAATCCGGCAAGACGCACGCTACTCCGAGGATTGCGCCCACGGCGCCGAGCTTCAGCGATGGTTCAAGGATGGCCGCAGACCCGACCAGCGTTTGAAAGCGCGGCGGCGGCGCAACGGCGAGAATTTCCTTTACGACAGGCAATTTTCCCCAGCTGTCTTTGATGCCGCAAATATTGGGATGCTCTGCGAGTCGCGCAACCAGTTCGCCGGGAACTTCGACGCCGGTGAATTGCGGAATGGAATAGATAAGAATCGGGATCGGGGAAGCGTCTGCGACGGCGCGGAAGAATTCTAGCAGCGCGGTGTGCGTCATGAGTGGCTTGTAATAGTGCGGCGTGCGGACCAAGGCAACTTTGTAGCCGAGCCCGGCAGCTCTTCGCGTTCGTACGATCGTTTCCACGCGGGATTCCGCGCCGGTGCCGGCTACGAGAATTTTCCCGGGCGCTGCGTGCTCGGTGACCGCCGCGAAAAGGCGCTCGGTTTCAGCCCACGAGAGGAGGATTGCTTCTCCCGTCGAGCCGCAGACCACGTATCCCGCGAGCTTGGTTTTGTTGTACACCGCAAAATTAGTTTTCAAGCGATCGAGCGCGAGCGCATCGCCATCGGCAGAAAGCGGAGTGGTGATTGGCGCGAATATTCCCCGGAGTTCCATCGTTCGGTTCCTTCCCGTGCAACGTTCAAATACAAAATGCTACGAAGATTGTCCCTGCGCTGCTTTTCGGGCGTGTAGATCCTGCAACGCAAAAACTTCAAACGTGTCCTCAATTTGCGAATGCATTCCGCGCGCCGCTGCGCGCGCCGCGGAAAGCGTTGTGAGGCACGGAATATTGTATCGAATCGCTGCGCGGCGAATGGACTTCTCGTCATAGAACGATTCGCGCCCCAATGGCGTGTTAATGATCAAATCCACCTTCCGCGTTTTCACCAGGTCCACGATATTCGGGCGACCTTCGTTTGCTTTGTACACGGCCTCCGCCGTAACACCCGCGGCCTGAAGCGCCGAGACGGTACCACGGGTGGCGATTAGACGGAATCCCATGGCGACCAGATCGGCGGCGAGCGTTGCGACGTGTTTCTTGTCACGATCATTCACGCTCAGAAAAATTGTTCCTGAACGTGGCAGCTTCTGCCCTGCTGCGAGCTGCGCTTTCGCGAATGCCTGGCCAAAAGTTTTCGCGATGCCCATTACTTCGCCAGTGGAGCGCATTTCAGGGCCAAGAATGGTATCGACTCCGCGGAATTTGCTGAACGGGAATACCGGGGACTTCACGGCGAAATAATCGCGCACGGCCAATTCGGCCACGCCATTCGTTATGACCACCGGCAAATTCATGTCGCGCAACTTTTTGCCGGTCATCAGTCGGGCCGCCACTTTCGCGAGCGGCACTCCGGTGGCTTTGCTGACGTACGGGACGGTTCGCGATGCGCGGGGATTTACTTCGAGCACATAAACGATATCGCGTTGAATCGCATACTGCACATTCATTAGCCCGACCACCCCAAGAGCGCGGGCCAAACGCTGCGTGTACTGCCGAATTCGATCGATCACTTCTGCGGTGAGAGTGACCGGCGGCAACACGCATGACGAATCGCCGGAATGCACTCCGGCTTCTTCAATGTGCTCCATAATTCCGCCGATGATGACGTCCGTGCCGTCGGCGACGGCGTCCACGTCCACTTCAGTCGCTTCTTCCAAAAATTGGTCAATCAACACGGGCCGCGCCGGGCCCATCAGCGTGGCCTGCGCCATGTATGACTGCACCGTGTCCAAATCGTAGGCGATCACCATCGCGCGTCCGCCCAGAACGTAGCTCGGTCGCACGAGTACCGGCAAACCAATTTCGGATGCTACGCGCACCGCTTCTTCGGGAACCAGCGCTGTGCCCGCGCGCGGTTGAGGAATATTTAATTCGTCCAGCAGCCGACCGAATCTGCGGCGGTCTTCCGCGAGATCAATTTTTTCCGGTGAGGTGCCGATAATGGGAACACCGCAACGCTTGAGTTCCATCGCGAGGTTTAGCGGCGTTTGTCCACCGAATTGAACGACTACGCCCTGGGGCTTTTCACGTTCCACAACCGCGAGAGTGTCCTCGAGAGTCAGCGGCTCAAAATAGAGACGGTCAGAGGTGTCGTAATCCGTGGAAACCGTTTCCGGATTACAGTTCAACATGATGGTTTCATAGCCATCTTCACGAAGGGCAAAAGAGGCGTGGCAGCAGCAATAATCAAATTCAATTCCCTGCCCGATTCGGTTCGGTCCGCTGCCGAGAATGAGAATTTTCGACTTCGCCGTTGGATCGGCTTCGTCTTCATCTTCGTAGGTCGAATACATGTAGGGCGTGAAAGATTCAAACTCCGCCGCGCAGGTATCCACGCGCTTGAACACTGGAGCGATTTTCATTTTCTTACGTTGCAGCCGCACGGCCGTCGGAGTTGTTTTCCAGATGAGCGCCAATTGCTCGTCGCTGGTTCCGGCGCGCTTGACTTCGCGCAACAATTCAGGAGTGACCGTTTCAAGCGTTACGTGCGCGGCGCGGCGATTCACGTCAATAATTTCCCGCATTTGCGCGATGAACCACGGATCGATCTTCGTCAGTTCGCAAATTTCTTTATCGAGAAGGCCGCGTTCCAGCGCCAACATCAACCAATGGACGCGATCGGGCCGCGCCGTCGCAATTTTCTCACGAAGTAATGATGCAGGAGTTTCCGCGGGTGCGCGCCACGGCGTGTGGGGCTCCAGCGAACGAATTCCCTTCTGCAGGGCCTCTTTGAATGTGCGCCCGATAGCCATTACTTCGCCGACGGACTGCATTTGCGTACCGAGCGACGTATCCGCGCCCGGAAACTTTTCAAATTGGAATTTCGGAATTTTGACAACTACGTAGTCGATCGTCGGTTCAAAACACGAAGGCGTTTTCTTGGTAATGTCGTTGGGAATTTCATCCAGTGTAAATCCAACCGCCAGCCGCGCCGCGATTTTCGCAATTGGAAAGCCCGTCGCTTTGCTGGCGAGCGCGGAACTGCGCGAAACACGCGGATTCATTTCGACCACTACCAGCCGGCCTGTCGTCGGATCGACGGCAAACTGGACGTTGGATCCGCCTGTTTCCACGCCCACTTCACGAATCACCGCGGCCGCCGCGTCCCGCATGCGCTGATACTCTTTGTCCGTCAAAGTTTGAGCTGGAGCGACGGTGATCGAATCACCAGTGTGGACGCCCATCGGGTCGAAATTTTCAATCGTGCAGATCACCACGAAGTTATCGCGGCAATCGCGCATCACCTCAAGTTCGTATTCCTTCCAACCGAGCACCGATTCTTCGACAAGCGCTTCGTGAACCGGGCTCGCGTCCAATGCGTGCGAAATCAGATCGGAAAATTCTTCGCGGTTGTAGGCAATCGAGCCGCCGGTCCCGCCCATCGTGAAAGACGGGCGAATGACCACCGGATAGCCCAGCTGATCGGCAAGTTTCAGCGCGTCCTGAACATTGTTTACGAGAGCCGAAGCGGGCACATCGAGCCCAACTTTGCGGCATGCATCCTTGAACCACAGCCGGTCTTCGGCAACTTTGATCGCGCGGAGCGGCGCGCCGATGAGTTCCACGCCGTACTTATCAAGGATTCCGTTTTCGGCTAGCTCGACGGCGAGATTCAGCGCGGTTTGGCCGCCGACGGTTGGCAAAAGCGCGTCGGGTTTTTCCGCAGCAATAATTCTTTCCAGATACTCGCGCGTCAATGGCTCAACGTAGGTGCGCTCCGCCAATTCCGGGTCCGTCATAATTGTGGCGGGATTGGAATTGACCAAAATTGTTTCGTATCCGTCCGCACGCAGCGCTTTGCAGGCTTGCGTTCCCGAATAATCGAATTCGCACGCTTGGCCGATTACAATCGGACCGGACCCGATAATCAGAATTTTGCGGATATCTGTGCGCTTGGGCATTTTCGTTAAGAGCTCTTTTGTAACGCACCGCGCTTCGATGTCCGCGGATTCTTCGACGCGCGCATCATCTCTGTAAACTGCCGGAATAAATAATGTGAGTCGTGCGGACCGGGCGAAGCTTCCGGATGATACTGCACGCTGAACAATGGCAGCGAGCGGTGCCGCATTCCTTCATTCGTGTGATCGTTCAAATTCACGTGCGTGATTTCCACGTCACTTGAAGGCAGCGAATCCGGATCCACAACGAAACCGTGATTTTGCGCGGTGATTTCCACTTGCCCGGTAAGCAAGTTCTTTACTGGATGATTCGAGCCGTGATGGCCGAATTTCAGTTTGTATGTTTTCCCGCCCAGCGCGAGTCCGCACAGTTGGTGGCCGAGGCAAATTCCGAACACCGGCACGTTTCCAACAAGCTTGCGGATGGCTTCGATTGCGTATCCAACCGGCTCAGGATCTCCGGGCCCATTTGAAAGAAATACCCCGTCCGGCGCCAGTCCCAAAACATCTTCAGCGGAAGTTTGCGCGGGCACAACGGTTACGTCGCAGTTGTGGTCCACCAGCAAACGCAAAATGTTTTGCTTAATGCCGAAATCGTAGGCCACAACTTTCCAGTGTTTCGCGTCGCCGCCATGCGCTTCGCCTAAATCCTCACGCCAGGGTGAAACTGCCAGCTCGATAGAGTTTTTCTTCCACTCATATCGTTCGGATGATGTAACGCGGCTGGCGAGTTCCTGACCTGCCATGTGAGGCAGCGCTCGCGCTTCGGCAATTAATTTTTCGGAAGGCGTGCCGTCCGTGCATACGACGGCGCGCATCGCGCCCGCCGAACGCAAGTGGCGTACCAGCGCGCGCGTGTCCAAATCCCAAATGACCGGAATTTTGTGACGCTCAAGATAAGTTTGCGCGGATTCCTCAGAGCGCCAGTTCGACGCAAGACCTGAAAACTCGCGCACCACAAGCGCTTCAATATACGGACGCGAGGCTTCCTCATCGTCAGGATTCGCGCCAACATTTCCGATGTGCGGATAGGTGAGGCAAACAATCTGTCCGGAATAGCTTGGATCGGTGAAAACTTCCTGATATCCGGTGAGGCTGGTATTAAAAACAGCTTCTCCGCCCCGACGGGTTTTTGCTCCGGCGGCGCGTCCAACAAAAATTCGCCCGTCTTCCAGCGCAAGCGCGGCGGGCTGTCCAGTCTTATGGGGCAGCGTATTCTCCTGAATTCATTTGGACGCAAACACCGAATCCGAAAGAGTACCGAAGTGATCCATCGGCCAGTAAGCGAAAACAGCTTTCCCGTAAATATAATCCGCGGACACCGGGCCGAACATCCGCGAATCATTCGAGCTGTCGCGATGATCGCCCATCACAAAATATTCGTGGGACGGCACACGGACCGGTCCGAAATTATTGCTATCGAAATATGCGGGAAGAATGTAGGGCTCTTCCAGCGGCCGCTCGTCCACATAAACGCGACCCTGGCGAATTTCCACGGCCTCACCGGGAAGTCCGACCACGCGTTTGATGAAAGATTTCGTGCGGTCGTTCGGATACCAGAAGACGACCACATCGCCACGCGAAATCGGCTCAAAGCGGTAAACCAGTTTGTTGATGAAGATGCGCTCCTGATCGGAAATCAGCGGCGCCATGCTGGTGCCTTCCACTTTCACAGGCTGATAGAGAAAAACGATGATAACGACCGCGAAACAAATTGCCAGCAGAAGATCGCGCGCCCATACACGCAACTCGCGATGAAAATTCGAAGCGACACGCAGCGCTTCATTACTTTCCGGAATGGAAACGTCATTCTCCAGCATAAGAAATCTTCAATAGGTATTTATACCACGGCGGACAACGCGCGCCAACGACTCTCGGAAGGAAATTGAGACACTGACTCTCCACATGCTGAGATGCAGGTTCGGGCCTGAAGGGTTACCTTGCAGATTCGCGCCGGGTTACTGAGTTTTTGACCGATTGAATAGCTGGAGGTCTTTGCTCACTCCAAAAGTAAATCCGGTGCGCGGATCATTCTTGATGAGTCCGGCGATACCCGCGAAATCCCAAATCAATCCACCGGCCATAATTTGCACACCCAAGCGGCCCTGCCCGCGGCTTTCTGTGCCGAGCAATGCCGGCGTGATTTTTCGCGGAGTGTATAGCCCCGCGACTTCGCCGACCAGATTCGCGCGCGGAGTCAGCCGGTATCGAAAAGCGCCGCCGTAAATCAGTTCGTCGTTTTGTGAATACAGCGCGCTGAGAGAAGTGAGTATCGCGATGCCCAGATCACCGAAGACGGTCAGTTTTCCAAAATGCTTTTCCAGAATTGTTTCGGAATATATATTTGTGGCGTTATTTCCGATGCCCTTGGTCTGATTCGAGTTCGGCATCTGAAATCCAAATCGGAACGCAATTGCCGGTCAGTGGCCTTCCTCGCTCAGAAGCAGAATCTTTGTCCAGAGTGAAAAATCGCCGATATCGTGAGTTGAGTTGTTGTTCGGCAGATCCAGCGTGACGAACGAAGCGCCTTGCTGCTTGATGCTGAGGAATTCCTGAATCATCCCCTGCATTTGAATTTCGACGATCTTGCCGATACCGGTGCGGACGTTTAGAGCGCTCACGTTTGTCAGGTCGCCGCTCAAGCCGGAAAGCGGGAAGGTGACGTCCTGAAGAAAATCAAATCCAATTTGCGCGCGCATCGATCCCGGCGCGATTACCTCGGCGTCGGAAGTTTGCAAGGGGCGGTCTTGCGCCGTGGCCGGATGCGCCCCGCCAAGAATCATCAGTACCGCGAGGGCGCACAATCCGGCGCGATTATTTTCCGTCAGGCGCGTTCTGAGAAGTATCACCGATACATGGCCTCCGAATCGCCGCTGTCGTAAGCCAATCTCCGGCAATCAACAACATGTATCGCGTTTAACCGAAAACTAAATTGATCGAAGCAATTGCCGCCATCACGGCGGTCTCGGTTCGCAAAATATTGGAACCTAGCGAAGCTTCTTCAAATCCACTTGTAGCGGCGGCGGCAAATTCCTCTTCCGTCCAACCACCTTCCGGCCCAATGGCGAGCGTGGCGGAAGTCGTTGAGTCGCGCGGATGCCCATCGAGAATGTCGCGCAACGGCCGACTGTCGCTGCGTTCCGACAAAATTATTCGTATGCTCGATTCATGTAATTGGCTTGCACTCGACGACGGCGCAAATATTTCAGTGACCGTCTGCACTCCGCGGAGAACAGGCGGACGCAGCCGGCGCGCTTGTTGCGAGGATTCTATGAGAATGCGCTGCCAGCGTTCCGCGCGTTTGGCTGCAGCCAGAATCAGGCCTTTCTCACTGCGAGCCGCGCTCAGAGGAACAATTTCATTCACGCCTAACTCCGTAGCTTTTTCCAGCGCCCACTCGAATCGATCAAATTTCACAATGCTCAGCAACAGAGTGATCGCGAGACGGGGCGGAGTAACATCCGCCACTGTTTCCGTTAGCTCGAACTCAATCTCATCGCGATCCACGCGATTCACCCGGCCCAGCCGCACCGTTTCGCCGTCGCTCAATTCATATGACTGGCCCATCTCGGCGCGCAGCACATGTCCCAGATGATGGGCGGATTCGGCGCGCAGAACGGCCTTATCACCTTCAAATTGTTTGACGAAAAATCGGCGTCTCACGTGTGGACTGCTCTGAGGTTGGCGCGCATCGAGGTTTTCATCCAAAAATTTCTTTCACTTTGTTAAAGAATGACGAGCTCCGCTCGAACGGCTTATTTTCCGCCGGCAACGTTTCCGCGAGCTGCATCATTAATCGCCGTTGTTCCTTGGATAGTTTGGCAGGCGTCACCACACGAACCAAGTAACACAGATCGCCTCTTCCGCCCCCGTGAGGGTCGGGCAGCCCTCGCCCTTTTATCCGGAACCTGGTGTTCGTCTGCGTCCCTTCGGGAATCTGCAATCTTTCTTCGCCGACCAACCCGGGCACGCCGATATTTGCGCCGAGCGACGCTTGCGCGTAGCTGATTGGAATTGTCGCGTATAAATCGGCACCTTCGCGGTCGAAGAACGGATGCTCCTTGACGGTGAGCACGACGTACAAATCGCCCGGCGGCGCGCCCGGACTCCCGGCCTCACCTTCGCCGGCGATACGCAAGCGCGAATCTGTTCCAACTCCTGCGGGAATCGGCACCTCAATCGTGCGATGTTTTTCGATACGGCCCTCTCCGCGGCAGGTGGGACAGCGCTCGCGAATAATCTGTCCTGCGCCGCGGCACGCCGAGCACGTGCGCGTGACGCTGAAGAATCCCTGCTGATAGACGACTTGACCACGGCCGCGGCATTGCTCGCAGGCCGTAATTCCAGTTCCGGCCTTGGCGCCCGAACCGTCACACGAATCACAGAACTCGAGGCGCGGAATTTTTATCTTCGTCTTAAGACCATGCGCCGCTTCCTCAAACGTCAGCGTCAAATCGTAGCGAAGATCGGTGCCGCGCTGGGCGCGTGCCTGTCCCCCGCGACGGCCGCCACCGAACAAATCCTCGAATCCGAACATTCCGCCAAAAATATCCTGGAAGCCCTCGAAAATTGACGCCTCGAAACCGTCCGCGCCAATACCAGAAACGCCGGCGTGGCCGAAGCGATCGTAGGCCGCGCGTTTTTGCGCGTCGGAAAGCACGCTGTAGGCTTCCGTGCTTTCGCGGAATTTATGTTCCGCCTCCTCTTTATTTTCAGGATTGCGGTCGGGGTGCCATTTTAGGGCGGCTTTCCGATAGGCGGACTTGATCTCGTCGGACGAAGCTTCGCGTTCGACGACCAGCACTTCATAGTAATCACGTTTGCGCGTTTGCGGCATGGCGCCGGTCAGTTTTTCCTTTTCTGAGATGCGGCTTCGGGCGCCGCGGCAACACGGACTGTTGCGGGACGCAGCACGCGTCCGTGAAACACATAGCCCGGTTGTAGTACGTCAATCACCGTGCCGTCCGCGTGCTCTTCCGTTTCCACGCGTTCGATGGCCTGGTGGAAGTGCGGGTCAAAGCTTCTTCCTTGCGCCTCAATCCGTTCCAATCCTTGCTTCGCGAGCGATTCCCAAAGTTGTTTGTAGATTAGCTCGACGCCCTTGCGATATTCGGCGTATGACGGATCGTCGTGCGCAGCAAGCGCGCGCTCAAATGTATCCAGCACCGGCAACAACTGTTGAATCAAATGTCCCGTGGCGCGGCGGGACTCTTCATGGCGCTCCCGCTCCACCCGCTTGCGGAAATTTTCGAAGTCCGCCTGACGGTGAATCAGCGTTTTGCGAAGCTCCTCTTTTTCTGCTTCTACTTTTGCGATGCGCTCGTCCGCGGCAGCGTTCACAGAATTGGCGCCATCCAAAGGTTCGGATTCCGTCGGCTCCGGATCTTCCGCGCGGGAATCCTTTTCGTTTTCCTGCGAATCTTCCGGCGCAGGCGTATTACCCCATGGATTTTTCAACGACAAGTGCGTTAACTCCTATCCAGTGTTTCGCTATACAGCCGAGCTACGTACGCGACGGCGGTAATCGCGCGTTCGTATTGCATTCGAGTCGGGCCAAGCACGCCCAGCGAGCCCTGCACTTGATCATGCGCCGTATATGGGGCGCTGATTAGAGCGAGATTACTGCCGTCGGTAGCGATCTCTCCAAGGCCAATCTGCACTAGCACCGGCTCCGGCGAATCAATGCAATTATTCAGCAGCGCCACGAGCTTGTGCTTTTCTTCAATCGCGAACAGCAGCTCTTGAAATTGTCCCTGCCCGGAAAATTCCGGCGTGGCCGCCATTTGCGCTGTTCCTTCCACAAGCACCTGCCGCGTTGTCGTATCGGCCAGCAACTGCGGATCGCACAACGTAAGCGCGGTGGCCGTCAGATCGTCGTAGCGCTCACGCTCCTTCGCCAGATTCGCCAGCAAATCTTCGCGAATCGCCGCCAGCGTCCATCCGGAATAATGCCGATTCAAATAATCGCTGGTGCGGTCCAGCTCTTCCTGAGTGAAGTGCCGCTGCGTGTGCAAAACTTTATCGCGTGTTGCGCCGCCGGGCCCGATCACAATGGCCAGGACGCGCAAATCAGGCAGCAGTACGAATCGCAAATGTTCCACCACTGCTTTGCCAATCGGCGGGGCGACAACAATTCCGAGTCCGCGCGAAATTCGCGCAAGTACACGGCCTGCGCGCTCCGCAATTTCTTCAGGCCCGCGCGCAGCGGCCATTTCATTGCGGATCCACTGCTCGTCTTCGGGGCTCAGCCGCGCCTGCGAAGCTACCATTTGCGCGAAGATTCTGTACGCCGCTGCAGTCGGCACTCGGCCTGCAGACGTATGCGGTTGCGAAAGATACCCGGCCTCTTCCAGGTCAACCATTACATTGCGGATCGTAGCGGGACTGAGTTGTTCCGTCAGGCGCTTTGAAATCGCGCGCGAAGAAATCGGCTCGCCCGTTTCGATGTACGCCCGCACCACATCCGCGAGAATCTCGCGGTTGCGGCGCTCCTGCATATCTGTATCCCGAGTCGTCATTCAGAGAAAATCCCCACAATTTGATTGTATGCAGGACGTCGAGCGGACGCAACCGGCCCTGCAGGGCCGTCGTCCGATGTATGAACATCTCGCAACGCGCGATGATTCGCTAAATCTCGTCCATCGCTTCTGTGTCAATTTGAGCGCGCTGTAATCGGTCTGAGTAATCGATGTACAGCGTCTTCCATTCGGAATAGAAATCCAGCGCGGCGGTCGCCGCTTCGCGATGGCCGTTGCCGGTTTGCTTCGTGCCGCCGAACGGCAAATGAGTTTCGGCGCCGATCGTCGGCGCGTTCACATAAACGATTCCGGTCACGATATCGCGCATTGCGCGGAAGGCCTTGTTCACATCCCGTGTATAAACCGATGCCGAAAGTCCGTACTTCACGCCATTCGTAATCTCAAGCGCTTGATCAAAATTATCAATTGGAATTACACCCACCACCGGCCCGAAAATTTCTTCCTGGCTGATGCGCATCTTCGCATCGCATTCGGAAAAAATCGTAGGCTCGTGAAACCACCCCTTTGCAAATGCACCGTCATTTAAGCGATTTCCACCAGTCACGAGCTTCGCACCCTCGTTCTTTCCGACGTCAACGTATTCCATCACCTTTTGCAGCGCTGCTTCGTTAATCACCGGCCCCATTTCCGTTGTGGGCGCCAGACCGTCGCCGATCCGCAGGGCCTTCGCACGTGCCGCGAAGCGACTCACAAATTCCCCGTAAATTTTCTTGTGCACGGCGAAACGGCTTGCAGCCGTGCATCGCTGGCCGGTGGTGCCAAACGCGCCCCACACCGCGCCTTCTACCGCCAGATCCAAATTCGCGTCATCCATGACGATGATGATATTTTTTCCGCCCATTTCGAGCGTGCACTTCTTGAAAGTGGGTGCGCACGCTTCGCTGACGAGGCGCCCAACTTCGGTCGAGCCGGTGAAGCTCACGAGTTGCACACCCGGATGGCTGACGAGCGGCGCGCCAGCGGAGGGTCCGTCGCCGACAACAATATTCACAACGCCGCGTGGCAGCCCAGCTTCGGTCAGAGCTTGCACGTAATGGTACGTAGAAAGCGGAGTGTCCTCGGCCGGTTTGATCACCACTGTGTTGCCGCAGACCAGGGCCGGAGCTATTTTCCACGAGGGAATCGCCATTGGAAAATTCCACGGCGTTACCATCCCGGCTACGCCAATCGGCGCGCGCACGCTCATCGCAAATTTATTCCGCAACTCTGAAGGAGTCGTCTGACCAAAGAGCCGCCGGCCCTCACCGCCCATGTAATAGGTCATGTCAATCGCTTCCTGAACGTCCCCGCGTGTCTCCGTCAGGATTTTGCCCATCTCGCGCGTCATGTCGCGAGCTAAATCATCTTTGCGGCGCACCAGTAATTCCGCCGCGCGATAAAGAATTTCCGCGCGCCGCGGCGCAGGGACCAGCCGCCAACTTTTATACGCTTCAGCCGCGGAGTTCACCGCTAAATCGACGTCCTGGTTCGTGGACGCTGAAAACATTCCGATCAACTCGGAAGTATTCGCCGGGTTACGATTCTCAAACGCTTTACCATTGCGGGATTCCTGCCATTCCCCGTTTATGAAGTTTTTGTAAACTTTCGGTGCCACTGCGCTTGTCATTGAGCCTCCAGATGCGCGGGGTGCGAACAGCTTGCATGGCCATTCATCAGATGAGTTTCAACTGCGGACAAACAAACTTATCAGAGGGTTCGCAAAGCGTCAACGAACCCACAAAACTCCAAAGCTAGCTTTGAATTGTAGGAGTTGTGGAAGAGGTGGTCAGGCCGGCCGGCTTGCCAGGACGTGGCGCGCCACGGCCCGCTGTTTCGGATCCCAGTCCGAGTTTCTGCAGCGAAAGCGCGTCCAGCTTTCCGCTTGGATTTAAACCATTCATTTGTTGGAAGTGCTTCATCGCGGCGACGCTCGCGTCATCCCACTTGCCCGTCGGCGCACCTTTGTACGAATTCGACGCCGCAAGGGCGCTTTGAATTTCGCGGATGCGATCGGGCGTGGGCGCCATCTGCATCCGGGCCCTCGCGGTTCGCATCGTCGCGGGTTTTTTCCTTGTGCTCTTGCCGGTTGAACTCGATTTTACCGGAGTAGTAGTTTTCTTGGTCTGCGAAGGGCTAGTTGACTTCGCAGACACGGCCGGTTTCTTAGTTGCTGTCGGCTTTGCGGTCGTTGACTGCGCGGCAAGCATCGGCGGTGCCGACAAAATACACAAGCCGCCGGCAAGTAATAGTCCGCCAGCGGCTCGTGAAATTCTTGTCTGCGTTCTAAGCAATGCGCCTCTTTGAACTTGGGCCTTCAGGTGCGACGCTTTTCGACGAATTAGTTCGCCGGAGGTACGATGCCCGCAAGCCGGCGAGCCATCACAGTGCCCTGGGATAGCTCCAGCACTCGGAAGACTACTTCTTGACCGGGCTTCAGCGCCGAAATTGTCTTTTGATAGTCAGCCAGATTGCTGACCGGTTGCCCGTTCACGGAAAGGATCACGTCTCCGCGATGGAAGAATAGATCTTCTCCCAAGCTAGCAGCCGCAGGTTGCCGTTTTACGATTACACCATTATTCGAGTCGATGCCGAGTTCCTTCACCTCATCAGTCGTTAGATTCCCAACGTGCAGACCAAACGCATCGTGCGCGGGGCCAGTCGGCGCAACGTCTTCATTCTTGGCTTCTTCGGGAGTAAGCTTTGCCCGGTCTTCTACGCTCACAGTGACTTGGTGCACCTGTTTATCGCGGACGTAAGTGATTTCAACTTTGCCGCCCACCGGAGTTCTGGTGATCGGGTCCACGAGGTCGTTGCCAGTGTGTACCGGTTTTCCATTCACTTTGGTGATTACGTCTTCCGCTTTCAAACCTGCCTTTTCGGCAGCCCGGCCTTTGTCAACGTTGCCAATCATTACGCCATACTCAGCGCCCAGACTGTGCAACGCGATCGGATTCGTATCCTCGGGTTCGCGGAACGAAATTCCAATCGCGCCGCGCGTTACATGTCCGTGAGTGACAATCTGATTGTAAACGTCAATGGCGGCGTTCGAGGGCAGAGCAAAACCAACGCCCTCATTTCCCATGCTGCGCGAACCCGTCATGATCGCGGTGTTGATCCCGATGACCTGACCCGCCATGTCCACAAGCGGGCCGCCCGAATTTCCAGGATTAATCGCGGCGTCCGTCTGAAGGAAGCGCTGGAACTGGCTGCTGATTGTCGGGAGTTGGCTGCGATCACGGTCTTTCGCGCTTACAATTCCGGCTGTGACCGTTGCAGTCAAATCAAATGGGCTGCCAATCGCGAGCACCCAGTCACCGACTTGCACGCCGTCGGAATTGCCAAGCTTCGCGTACGGCAACTCACGCGCTGCTTCGATCTTTATGACGGCTAGGTCGGTATCCGCGTCCACACCAACCACTTTCGCGTCATACGATTTCGTATCACCTTGCAACGTAACCTGAATTCGCGTCGCCTGATCCACGACGTGATTGTTGGTCAGGATGAATCCTTTTGAGTCGACAATAATTCCCGATCCCAGGCTCTTCTCGGAGCGGTCTTGATCGCCCTGATCCGGATTATCAAAAAACCTGTTGAAGAAATCGTCCATTGAGTTTGGATCGTTGCCGTCAGGAGTGCCAGCCCTGGGGCGCGCTTGACCGCCCGGAGTCGACGGAATTGGTGGAGCTAGGCGCGACTGCACGCGCGGCCGCTGCTGCATCACCTGAGTGCTTGAAATGTTCACCACGGCGGGACCAACTTTGGTAACAATTCCGGAAAACGTATTCGACATCACGACCGGATCCGGCACGGCCAGCGTCTTCGCGCCTTCAAAGGTCGCGTGGCTCGCGCCCGTGCGCCCGGGAATCACGCTTCCAATTAGAATTCCCACTCCCAGCGTCGCCACGACCAACAGCGCCGCTACACCTCTTCGAGTTCTTGACCAGTTCATGATCCCTCGAAATTGCATTCCCATTTTCTGCATCCTCCTGAATGTGTCCGGGCGTCAACCCGGATTATACACCCCTCTATGCACCCGTTTCATTAGACGCGAACGAATCTTTGACGTGAGCATTAACTACCGAGCTGTGCGGCCCCAGAAGTTTGCACGCTTCTCTTCGCCACTGACTAAGACGTGAAAACTCTCCGGAACGTTGCGTCAACCTTCCAGTCTGTTAGAATTGAACTGGAGTTCCGCGAATATGCCTTTGCGCACGATGTATCAGAAAATCTGGGACTCGCATGTCGTTAGCGAGCCTGCCGGTCAGCCCGGCCTACTTTATATTGACCGGCACCTGATTCACGAAGGCACTTGTCCCCAGGCGTTTGCGGGACTGAAAGCCGCAGGCCGCAAAGTTCGCCGCCCAGATCTCACCTTTGCCGTCATGGATCATTCCGTTCCCACAATTACGAAGGATCGCTTCTTGCCCATTGTGGATCCGGACGCTGCTGCTCAATTTGACGCGCTTACCACCAACTGCCGCGAAACCGGCGTGCGTCTTTTTGACCTGCACAGCGCGAATCAGGGCATCGTACATATTATTGGCCCGGAACTCGGCATCACCCAGCCGGGACTTACGATCGTTTGTGGAGACAGCCACACTTCTACGCACGGCGCATTTGGCGCGCTCGCGTTCGGCATCGGTACCAGCGAAATTGAACACGTCCTCGCGACGCAGTGCCTTTCCCAATTTCGGTCCAAGACGACGCACGTCGTCGTGAGTGGCAAACTGCATCCGGGCGTAACTGCGAAGGACATCATCCTCGCCATCATTGGAAAAGTTGGAATCGCCGGCGGCAATGGACACGTATTTGAATATGGCGGCGCCGCGATTCGCGCGCTTTCAATGGAAGGACGCATGACGATTTGCAACATGTCGATCGAAGGCGGAGCGCGCGCAGGAATGGTCGCGCCGGACGAAACGACGTTTGCTTATCTGGAAGGCAAACCATTTGTTCCGCGCGGCAAAGACTTTCAGGAAATTGCGGCGCACTGGAAAACGTTGCCCACCGATCCCGGCGCGACGTATGACGAAGTCGTCGAGCTTGACGGCGATCAACTCGCGCCGCAAGTTACCTGGGGCACCAACCCTGGAATGGTGGTGCCCGTCACGGGAAGCGTGCCTTCGCCGGAATCGTATTCGGATCCCGATCAGCAGCACGGAGTCGAGCGCGCGCTAGAATACATGGGCCTGAAAGCGGGCACGAAACTTGTTGACGTTTCCGTGGACCGCGTTTTCATCGGGTCCTGTACGAATTCACGCATTGACGATCTGCGCGTTGCAGCAAAAGTTGTGGCGGGAAAGCACATCGCGAAAAATATTAAGGGTGCCCTTGTCGTTCCGGGCTCGCGCGTTGTAAAAGTTCAGGCCGAAAAAGAAGGGCTCGACAAAGTTTTTACCGCCGCCGGTTTTGAGTGGCGTGACGCAGGATGCAGCATGTGCATCGGCATGAACTACGATGTGCTTCCGTCGGGCGAACGCTGCGCCAGCACATCCAATCGGAATTTTGAAGGCCGCCAAGGCAAAGGCGGGCGCACTCACCTGGTCAGCCCGATGATGGCCGCAGCGGCCGCCATCGCCGGACATTTTGTGGATACGCGCGATCTCGACGCCGCGCACTAGGAGTATCGAATGCAGGCATTCCTTCAACACACTGGTCTTGTCGCGGCACTGAATCGCGTAAACGTTGACACCGACCAGATGATTCCCAAACAATTTCTGAAGGCGCTGACGCGCCAGGGCTTCGGCAGAGTGCTGTTCTACGACTGGCGCTACTTGCCCGGCGAAAAACCGAATCCTGATTTCGAGTTGAACGCGCCACGCTATAAGGGCGCGTCGGTTCTTTTGGCGGGGGCGAACTTCGGCTGCGGTTCCAGCCGCGAACACGCGCCGTGGGGCATTCTCGATTACGGATTCATCAGCATCATCGCGCCCAGCTACGCCGACATTTTTTATAATAATTGCTTCAAGAACGGAATTCTTCCGGTCACGCTTTCGCAGGGGCAAGTGGACGAGCTATTCAAGCGAACTGAAAATAATGTGGGTTACAAACTCACCGTGGATTTGCCGACCCAAACCGTTTCCGATTCCACCGGCTTGAAATATTCATTCGACGTAGATCCATTTCGCAAGGACTGTCTGCTGAGGGGACTCGACGATATCGGCCTCACTCTGCAACACGAACCTGACATCACCGCTTTCGAGCGCAGAGTGAATCCGCATGTTTCACAATTTGCGCCGGTGGATGTGAAGGGGCCGCAACCACAAAATTAGCCGGAAGTTTTTCGATTGCGTAGCACTGAATGACGTGCGGTTCGGTTATCTATCCAGTCGGATTGGGCGATTCGGCCGCCACGGGCGCTGCGCCTTTCATCTCCGCCACCAAAATTCCCGCCAAGATCATCATCGCGCCGCCAAGCGCTTTTCCGGAGAGGCGCTCGCCCAGCCAAATATACGAAGTAACGCCCGCGAAGACCGGCTCCAAACTGAAAAGAATTGCCACGTGCGATGGTGACGTATGCTGCTGCGCCCAAATCTGAATTGAGAATGCGAATGCCGTTGCAAATACGGCCGTGACGAGGATTGCAATCAATACGGATTCACTTGGATGGAAGCGTGCCCGCTCCAGATGAGTTACCGACGCAGCTGGAATCGCCAACAGGGACAACACCGCTGTCATTGCGATTTGAAAAAACGTCAGCGCGCCAACGGAATGTTTCGGACTGAAATGTCCTACAAATAAAATATGTATCGCGAAAACTACCGCGCATCCGCCCACAAGTAAATCTCCGCCGTTCAGACACCCAAGACCTTCGCGAGGCACCGTCAACAAGTACAACCCCGCTAGCGCTGCCAGCGCCCCGATCCACACCGTCACTCCGATTCGCGATTTCCAGAATATTCCGTGAAAAATCGGCACCAGCACCACGCTTGATCCCGTGATAAATGCCGCCTTCGATGGTGTGGTGCTCAGCAGGCCGAGGGTTTGGAACGCGTACCCGCCAAACATGATCAATCCAAGCCACGCGCCCGCGCGAAGGTCTGCGGCGTTCGATCGTGATAATGATCGCCAGAAAATTGCTGCCATCACAATTGTCGCAAGCGCAAAACGTACCGCCAAAAATCCAAACACGGACGCTTCCGCCAGCGCGTTTTTCACCAATACGAACGTGGCGCCCCACACGAGGGCGCAACTCGCCAGTGCCAGATCAGCTTTTAGCCGGGTGGACATCTGCCGCGCGTAGTGTAGAGGCGCAAGCGTTCGCGGGCAAGTGCTTGAGTACCGCGAAAAGGATCCTTGCGAAGTACGCAGATTACTGGCCGTAGACTGTGCGGCCCCCAACGATTGTCTGCAGCACTTTCACTTTAAGGATTTCCGGAACGGGAATTTTCGTAACATCGCCGGACAGCACAATCACGTCCGCAAATTGTCCCGTCACCAGCTGTCCTTTTTTCCCTTCGTCAAATTCCGCATATGCCGCTCCCAGCGTATAAGCACGAATGCATTCATCCATTGAGATTTTTTCCTGCGGCTGCCATCCGTCAGGCGGAGTGCCATCGGGCAATTGCCGCGTCACGCATGCGTGCAATCCGCGCATGGGATTAATAATTTCGACGGGCCAGTCCGTTCCAAATGCCAGCTTCACGCCGTGATCCAACATCGTGCGCCACGCGTATGCGCCTTTGATTCGTTCCGGTCCAAGTCGTTTCTCAGCCCAGCGCATATCCGTGGTTTGATGCGACGGTTGCATGGATGCAATCACTTTCAGCGAAGCGAATCGCGCGAAGTCCTCCGGAGCCACAATTTGTGCGTGTTCGATTCGGTCTCTGCGGTCACGCTCGCCGTTTGCCGCAATTACCGCCGCAAATGCATCCAGCGCCACGCGATTTCCGCGATCTCCAATCGCATGAAACGCAATTTGAAATCCGGCCTTATCACGCGCGATGGACATCTTATTCAAATCTTCGGGATGCGATTCCAGAATTCCACTCGTTTTCGGATCATCGGAATACGGAGCAAGCAGCGCAGCCGTCCCGGTCCCCAACGCGCCATCCATAAATCCTTTCAGTGCGCCGGTTTTCAGCCACGGATCAGTCGTGCCGCCGTCACGCCGCATTTGTTCCAACCGCTCCACCGGCAAATCGAACGGCAGCCACTCTGTGATTCGGACTGTCAGCTTGCCTTCTTTCTTCAACTCGCCGTAGGCAAGAAAATCCGCCCACGAAGAGTTGTCCTGCATGGAGGTGACGCCATTTTGCGCCGCCTCCACCAGCGCCAGTTCGATTCCCTTGCGTCGCTGCTCCGGAGTATCTCCCGGAATTTTTCTGCCGACCAATCCATATGCCGGACCTTCCTTCAACATTCCATCCGGCTGGCCCTGGGCGTCGTGTTCAATTTCTCCGCCCGGAGGGTTCGGCGTCGCCTCCGTAATCCCCGCCAATTCCAAGGCCTTTGAATTCGCAACGGCCACGTGTCCGGAAATGTGTGTGAACAACATCGGATGCTGTGTCGAAATCGAGTCCAGGTCCTTTCGCGTTGGAAAATTCGCGGGACTCCACAACGTGTGGTCCCATCCGCGTCCGGTAATCCACGCACCCGGCTTCGTTTGCGCTACTCGCTCGCGAATCCTCTTTTGGAACTCCTCAAGCGATTGCGCGCCTTCCAAATTCACACTTAATTTCGCCTGCGCAGCACTGCCAAGATGCAAATGCGCATCGTTAAATCCGGGCATTGCGAATCCGCCCTTCAAATCAATCACGCGCGTCTTCGGGCCAATTAATTTGCGGATTTCCGCAGTGGTTCCCGTCGCCACAATTATCTCTCCACGCGACGCGATCGCCTCAACGCGCGGCTTCGCGGCATCGCCGGTGTAAATTACTCCGTCGATCAGAGCCAAATCGGCGGCGTCTCCTGCTTGTGGCATCAGCATAGCCTCTTCCCTTTGGATCGGCCCTGGCGTTAAGTACATCCACATTCCCACACCGACGACAACAAGCACGAAGAACGCGAGAACCCCCAACAGGATAAATATAATCTTCATTTTTCTACTCCTGCCGCGCTGAGCAGCGTCAGCAGCACGCGCTTCAATCCCATCTCCCGACCGGCCCGGTCATACCATTCACCCAAAGTGTGCGCACCACTGGCATTACCGCCGCCACCGATTGAGATCGCCGGAATTCCTTCCGACATCGGAACATTCGCATCCGTCGAAGACCTTTCGGTTCGCGAACGGTTGCCAAGAAATCTGTCCGCATCCATCACGCTTTGCAGTAGCGGAGATCCCGCCGCCAAATCTCCGCCCGGCCGCGCGCCCAGTAATCGCAATTGCATTTCAATTCCTGGCCTATCGGCTGTAGCCATGCCACTTGTATTTGAAGCCGCCATTTCTTCCTGAACGCCCGCGCGAATCGCATCGCGCAGCGCAGATTCCACTCGCGAGATATCGCGCTCCTGCTCGCTGCGAATATCCACCTTGATCGCCGCGCGGGAAGGAATCGAGTTCACGGATCCGCCACCCTCGATCTCACCAATATTGAAGGTAGTTCGCGGACTCCCCGGCAGCTCAATTGTTTTCAAGAAGCGCGAAATCCCGCGGGCCATCGCGTCGATCGGATTCGGCGCGCCAAAATCACTCCAGCTATGGCCGCCGGGCCCTGTCAAAGCAATTTCGATCCGCCGAGACGCCAGCGCCTGCGTAACCACGTACTCCGTCGAAGCGCCATCGAGAGCAATTACCGCTGAAAGTTTTGTCCCGTATTGTTCCACTAATTTTCGGATGCCACGCAAATTACCTTCACCTTCTTCACCCACATCAGCCGCAAATATCACGGTTCGACGATTCCGAATCTTCGACTCTTGCATCGCGCGAGCTACCCCGAGCAGCGCCGCCAGCCCCGCACCGTTATCGGAAATTCCCGGAGCGTAAAGTAAATCGCGCTCTCGCCGCACGCGCACGTCCGTGCCCTCCGGGAAAACGGTGTCCATGTGCGCGGTAATCAATATAATTTCTTTGTCCGAAGTTCCCGAAAGCTCCCCAATCACGTTACCAACTTCATCCGTGCGCACACGCAGCCCTAACGCGGCCAGCGCTTTTTTCAGATACGCCGCACGCTCCATTTCCTTAAATGGAGGCGCAGGGATCTCCGTAATCTCAATCTGCTCATTGGTTATCCACGCAGTATTCTTCGTCAGCCAATCCAAAGCAGACTTCACGCGATCATCAACCACCAAATCGGTCACCGACGCGCCGGCTTGAAATGTCGCGCCCGCACCTTGCGGCGAATTGCTTGGGACAATTTGATATTTTCCTGAAGCTATCTTAGGCATCGCAAATATCATTCCAATTGAGGCAGCAGTCGCGGCAATTCGCAAAACTCTCTTCCCGAACAAGTACCAGCGCTCAATGAGGCCCTCCACTGTTAACGAAACAGGCGGCGTCAAATCACGCGCCACCGGAGAAAACCGTTGACGTTGATCGATTCGTGTTTGCAATTCACGACTTACTCGCCTGCGCGCCGCAAAGCGCCAGAATCTCATCATCCGCCAGCACACGGCTGGACTTCTTCGCGGCTTCCAAAATCCGCGTTACCGTTTCATCCGATTCCGCGATGCCGTGCCGCTCCATCCAAAATGTCACGTTGGATTTCCCGCTCATCGGCCCGATCTCAATAATCTGCTCTAATCCAAATAAATGCGAAGGTACGCCGCTGTAAACAGTATTCGCAGTCATCGAATCGCACTTCTTAAGCGCTTTGATAATCGCCGCCGCGTGGACCCCCGTCGCAGTACGAAACGCATCACGCCCAATCACAGGATAATTCGGAGGAATGGTCGTCCTGGTAGCCCGCGCCACCGTTTCGCAATACTCTTTCAATCGTGACAGATCCCGGTCAATCAATCCGAGCAATCGCATATTCACCAGCATCAATTCCATGGGCGTGTTTCCCACGCGCTCGCCCAATGCATTTGCCGCCGCGTGGATCTGATCCGCTCCCGCCAAAATCGCGGCTAAAGAATTTGCGACTGCCAGCCCTCGATCATTATGTCCGTGCCAGTCCACGCGAATCTTTTCGCCCGACGGTGCCACCACTTCCTCACGCACAAATTTCACCAGCGCAAAAACGCCACTCGGCGTTGCGTGTCCCACCGTGTCGCACAGAACCGCCGCTCGCGCGCCGCACTCAATCGCCGTCGTGTACAAGCGCTTCACCGTCGCCGCGTCCGTCCGAATCGTGTCCTCGGTCACATACATCACCTGCAGGCCCTGCGCGACAGCAAATTTCACCGCCTTCTCGGTGGTACGCGCCAAGTGATCCACTGTCCAATCTTCCACCAGCCGTCGAATCGGACTGCTTCCCAAAAACGTCGCCGCCTCGATCGCGATTCCCGTCTTCTGCGAAATCTCTGCGATCGGTCGAATATCTGTCTCCAAAGTCCGCGCCGCGCAGTTTGGACGTATCTTCAATTTCGCGCGTCCAATTTCCCGCGCCAGCGCTTCCACATCCGCGTATGCGCGCGGCCCCGCGCCCGGCAGGCCGATATTCACCGTGTCAATTCCCAGCGCTTCCATCAGATGCAATATTTTTATTTTGTCTTCAATGCTCGGGTCGGATACGGAAGGATTCTGCAATCCATCGCGAAGAGTTTCATCGTCGAGCATGACCTTGCGGCCTGCAGGAAATTGCCCGGGGCCCTGCAAATTCCAGTCGAAGATTAATTCTTCGCGTGAAGATGATTCGCCGGAATTCGCCTGATCGCTCAGAAACATTCTCCGCGGTGTGGATTCCATGCGCACTGCGAGCTACGTGCGCAGCGTATAGCTCTGGGACATCTCAGCCATGTTTGGCTTGTACAAAGTCTTACAAAATTCGCAGCGGTATAGCTCAACCTTCGGACCGCCAACCAGCGCCGCAATTTCCGCCGGATAATCGTAATAACGCTTCAAATGTCCGAAGCAGAACTTGCCCTTCGCGTCCTTCTCATCGCAAGCTCTCTGCCGCGGCGCGCGCACCTTTACCTTCGGCGGCACATTCTCCGTTGGCGCTGTTACTGCCGGCGTGGCGGACGGCGTCGGTGCCGGAGCTGCCGCAGGCTTTGGAGCCGCAGGAGTTGCCGCGGGTACAGTTGGACTCGTCTCTGACATATGTTCCCTCTCGCTTATTTATACACCAAATCGAGCAGCGCGCGAGCCACCTGGCACCCCGCGCGTTCTACAGTTTCCAAGTCTCAGAATATTCTACGGCCACAAGATAAAGTCCCTGTGCTGGGGCAGTCGCTCCCGAACGCGACCGATCGCGGGCCTCAATCAGATCCGGAATATCCGACGCCCGCAATTTCCCGCGCCCCACTTCCAGCAGCGTGCCAACCATCTTCCGAACCATGTATCTCAGAAACGATTTCCCTCGCACAACGTAGACCAGTTCGTTCGGCTCAGCCTTAGCATCTTCTTTAGAGGCCTTGTTCCCTCCATCGTCATCCCCGATCGCGGCAGCCGCCACACTCGCTAAGAAACCACCCTGCGCGAGGAAGTTGCCGGTGCGCGCATAAATCCGCGAACTATATATCGCGCGTGTTGTCACGCGATCGTTATCCAATTCGTCGCTTCCCGTTGAAGCCGCAAGCGACGTGAAGTCGTGCGTCCCCTCAAAATACTGCGCCGCTTCGGCCATCGCCGAAATGTTCAAAGGATATGGATCGTGCATCACATACTTGCGTTCAAATGGAGAAAGCATTCGCCCGCGAAAGATCCGGTACTGATAGGTTTTCGCCAGAGCGTCATGCCGTGAATGAAAGTTCGGCCCAACCTCTTCAACCGACACCACGCGTACGGATGGTGGCAGCAGCGCATTGAACGCTCGCTGGAACTCACGCGCGCTTAACACACTCGAAGTCTTGAAGTGCGCCACCTGGCCCAGCGCATGCACTCCCGCATCCGTTCGTCCAGAGCCGTGCACCTGCACATTTTCCTGCGTCAGCTTGGACGCGACATCCACCAGCGCTCCCTGGACAGTCGGCTGCCCCGGCTGCATCTGCCAGCCAAAAAATTCCGAGCCGTCATAGCATATTGTCAGTTTGAATTTGCGCATAACGCGCAAGGATTATCGCACGGGAAGGCAAATCATCCGTGCAATCGCGGCACTGGGTTATCTTGCCGCGCGCATAAATCGGCTGCCCGGCTTGACCGCCGCGCTTCCAGCTTGGCATAACGGGCAGGAGGCCGCCTCATAACTCTTAATATCCAACTGAATGAGGGACTCCGCACGCACGGGCAATTCCAATCGCTCCTGGCTCCGGTCAATTATGGCTCCGGCCGCCACAACGCGTCCGCCGACCGATTCAACCACTTTGATTGCCTCAAACGTAGATCCACCCGTTGTCCAGACATCCTCAACAACGAGCACAGGTTGCCCCGGCTCGATCGAAAACCCGCGCCTTAGGGTCATCGTCCCACTCGCGTCACGCTCCACGAATATCGCCGGCACTCCCTTGCCCGGACGTCCCGCGCTCAGCGCCCGCGCCACCTCGTGACCCAGAATCACGCCGCCAAGCGCCGGTGAAACCACGCAGCCAATCTCCAATCCAGCGAATTCTGCGGCCAGAGCCGCACTTATTTGCTCCGCAATCCGCGGATACTGTAATACCAGCGCGCACTGCACGTATGTATCACTATGGAGGCCCGAGGATAGCTCGAAATGCCCCTGCCGTATCGCGCCGACGGTTCTGAGGATTTCGGTGATCTGTTCTGGCTGCATTCGCGTCCTCCGATGACGCGCAAAGCCTACGGCCCGATGCGCGCATTGTCAAGAATGCACAGACGCTGTTAAACTTGCGCCGCACCGATTGCGCGTTCTGTGTCTCGCCGATCACATCCGGCGCAAAAACTTGAAACAATTCTTGCGTTTGGGACGTTTAACTTACTTGGGGACACGCGGGCTTAATTCTCGGAAACCCACAGAAGGAAAGGAACAACGAATTATGGTCAGGTATATGCGTACGGTCGGGATACTCACTCTGGCGCTTTGCGTCAGTTTGGGACCCGTCGCGCCGGCCTTTGCTCAGGCCCAGCAACAGACTCAGACCCCGCCGCCGACGCCTCCTCAGGCGCCGCCCACTCAGGCCCAGCAGGCTCAGCAGCCGCCTCCGGCGAATCAGGCTCCTCCGGTGCAGGTGCCGCAACCGCCTACACCCTCCACGCCAAAAAAAGTGGACGATAAATCTCCTGCGATATATTCCCGTGGCCAGTCTTGGTTCCCCCACGTCCTCGGGCCCTACACGCCCATGCACATCGCCATGCCGAATCTGACCAACTCGGCGGACCTGCAGCAGTTCATGAAGGACGGCAAACTCTATCTGAGCTTGCAGGACGCCATTACGCTTGCGCTGGAAAATGATCTCGACATTGCCGTCGCGCGCTACAACCCCCTGATCGCCGAAACGAATATTCTTTCCGCGCTTTCCGGATTGGGCACTGGTTTCGGTTTTGACCCACGGTTGAACATCACCGGCGGCATCAACCACTCGAACACACCGGTAGGCAATCCGTTCCTCATCGGAGCTGGCGTGGGTGCGACCGCGATTACTCAGACTGTGTATACGTTTAATGTCAGTTACGCTCAGGCCTTTCAATCCGGGACATCCATCGCGATCGGCCAAAACAACTCGAACACGTCTTCTACTTCCGGCAACCTGTTCAATCCTCTCAATCAGTCGAATATGACTCTCGGCATCTCGCAGGCATTGCTCAACGGATTTGGATTTGCGAACAATCGCCGCTTTATCAGCATCGCCAAGAACTCGCAGAAGATTTCCGATCTCGTCTTTCAACAGCAAATTCTCACATCGGTCACGCAGGTTCAAACCGCGTACTGGGAACTGGTGTTCGCAATCCAGAACGTTGGCGTTGCGCAGCACTCCGTGGATCTCGCGGCGCGTCTGTTGAGCGACGATAGGAAACAAGTGGAGATCGGAACTTTGGCGCCTCTCGACGTAATCAGCGCCGACGCTAACCTCTCCACCGCCAACCTAACACTCATTCAGGCACAAACCTTGCTCTATCAGGATCAGTTGACTCTGCTTGCTCTAATCACCAAGGACGCGCTCGGGCCCGCTGCGAGCAAGATTGAAATTGTGCCGACCGATCTGACCTATAACCCGGCGGATGTTGAAAATCAGCCGCTCGATCAAGCCGTTCGCGAGGCGCTGGCCAATCGCCCGGACTACAAAGAATCTCCGATTGGTCTCAACAGCGACGAACTCACCATTAAAGGCACTCGTAATCTGTTGCTGCCGACTTTGACGGCTACGGCCCAGTACACCGGCGCAGGTATCGCCGGAACCAGCACCGCTAACGGCACCGCCACTGGCGCTTTTATCGCCAGCACCACGCCGATTGTGACCGCCGCGGGTGTCCCGACCGGTACATTTGTCGGAATTCCCATAACCAATCCTTCCTCACAATCGGTGACGGGATTTGGGACCTCTCTTAACTCCGTTTTTACCGGCCAGTTTCCCGGCTACCTTGCGCAAATGACCCTCAGCCTTCCAATCCTGAATCGCGCTGCTCAAGCGGCCAGCGCTGCTGCCATCCTCACGCAACGGCAGGATCTCACGCGCTTGCAGCAACAGCAGAACGCCATCGTGGTGGACGTTCGCACCACGCAGATCAACTTGACGCAGGCGCGCACAGCTCTCGCTGCTGCGACGAAGTCCCGGCAACTGGAAGAAGCCGCGCTCGACGCCGAACAGAAAAAGCTCCAGTTGGGCGCCTCAACTCCGTTTCTTGTCGTGCAAGTTCAACAACTATTGGCCACTGCGGCGGGCAACGAAGTCCGCGCTCTCGTCAACCTCGTGGAAGCCAAGATTCAGTTTGATCGCGCCATGGGCCGCACCTTCACCGTCAACAACATTCAACTCGAGGCCGACAAGCACGCCGCGCCGGGCCTTTTCCGCAATTCGCTAATTCCGGGTACGCGCGCGGACGGTTCTCTCTTGACCGACCCCCAACGCTAATTGCGATTCATTTCAAAATGTTTTCCGCTGGCCCGGGTTTTCACTCCCGGGCCAGTTCCTTTTCCGGTAGGCGGTCGGACCTTGTATCGCTCGCCGTCATCCTGAGGCGAACCGATCAGGTTCGCTGACTCGAAGGATATCCGGCGCCGCACTTTGACGCCGGGGTCTAGCTTTGCTTTTGCCCATGCACGTGACTTTTTACGCGGCACTCTTCTTGCCCGCCGCGCCACCTTGCCGTAAACTACACTTTGGAAATACTTGTAAAGTGTTTGAGCGGATGATCCGCGCCGGGAGTAACTCAAATGACTAACAAGCAAGCGCCCGGCTCGGGCGTAGTTGAATCGATTAAGGAAGTCGAAGACTCGAAGGAAACTGGCAGCACCGCCGGCACATCCGCGCAAGCTGCGCCGCGAACTCCTTCCCCCGCCGAACTCGCCTGGGAAAAAGAAACTCTAATTCCCACGCTCGCCAAGTCCGCCGAGCGCCAAAAAGAATTCACCACCCTCTCCGATCACATCATCCGCCGCCTCTACACGCCCGCGGATTTATCCGACTGGAGCCCCGAACGCGATCTCGGCTTTCCCGGCCAGCCACCGTACACGCGCGGCATTCACGCCACCATGTATCGCGGACGTCCCTGGACCATGCGCCAGTTCGCCGGCTTCGGCACCGCCGACGACACCAACCAGCGCTTCCGTTATTTGCTGAGCCAGGGACAGACCGGCCTCTCCGTCGCCTTTGATCTCCCAACATTAATGGGATACGACTCCGACCACGCTCTTTCCGAAGGCGAAGTCGGCAAATGCGGCGTCGCCATCAGTTCCCTCGCCGATATGGAAGTTCTCTTCGACCAAATCCCCATCAGCAGCGTCACCACTTCCATGACGATCAATTCTCCCGCTGCGATCATCTGGGCGATGTATCTCGCCGTAGCCGAAAAGCAGGGCGCCGACTGGAAGAAAATTTCCGGCACGATTCAAAATGACATCCTGAAGGAATACATCGCGCAGAAGGAATATATCTATCCGCCCGAACCTTCCATGCGTCTTGTAATTGACACCTTCGAGTTTGGCATGAAGCACACGCCGAAATTCAACACCATTTCCATCAGCGGATATCACATCCGCGAAGCGGGCTCCACGGCAATTCAGGAATTAGCATTCACTCTTCGCGACGGAATCGAATACGTGGACTGGGGAATTCGTCGCGGCATGGACGTGGACGCCTTCGTTCCGCAACTTTCCTTCTTCTTCAACGCGCATAACGATTTCTTCGAGGAAATTGCGAAGTATCGCGCCGCCCGCCGTATCTGGTATAAAGCCATGCGCGAACGCTTCGGCGCAAAAAATCCGCGCACCTGGGCCTTGCGTTTCCATACGCAGACCGCAGGCTGCTCACTCACCGCGCAGCAGCCATACAACAACGTTGTGCGCACGGCAATTCAAGCTCTCGCGGCTGTCATGGGCGGAACGCAATCTCTGCACACCAATTCCCTCGACGAAGCCTGGGCGCTGCCCACGGAATTCGCCGCCACTGTCGCCCTGCGCACGCAGCAAATCATCGCGCACGAAAGCGGAGTCACTAACACAGTTGACCCGCTCGGCGGCTCCTACTTCGTCGAAACCCTTACCAACGAAGTCGAGCGCGGCGCGTGGGAATATATCAACAAAATTGATTCCCTCGGCGGCATGGTTGCCGCCATCGAGCGCTCCTACCCGCAACGCGAAATCGCCGAAGCTTCCTACCGCTATCAACTTGAAATCGATCGCAAGGAAAAAATCATCGTCGGCGTAAACGACTACGTCTCCAAAGAAAATCCGCTCGAAACTCTTCAAATCGACGAGTCCGTAGCCGTCCGTCAGGCCGCTCGCCTCTCGAAACTCCGCGTCACCCGCAGCGGCGATGAAGTCACCCGCCGCCTAAGCGCGCTGCGCAAAGCCGCCGAAGGCTCCGAAAACCTGATGCCTTTCATCTTCGACGCCGTCAAAGCCTACGCCACACTCGGCGAAATCTGCGACACCATGCGCGAAGTCTTCGGCACCTTCGAGGAAGTCTCGATTACCTAATTCGGATCGGCGTATCTACCCTGCGCCGAATCACCGACTAACCACTACACATCAACCCTTGATTCGAGTATTCTTTTTACTCATGCCTGACCAGAAGATTCGCGTGCTAATCGCCAAGCCCGGCCTCGACGGCCACGACCGCGGCGCAAAAATCATCGCCCGCGCACTCCGCGACGCCGGAATGGAAGTCATCTACACCGGCCTGCGCCAAACTCCCGAGATGATCGCCAGCGCCGCCGTTCAAGAAGACGTGGACGTCATCGGCCTTTCCGTTCTCAGTGGCGCGCACAACACTCTGTGCCCGCAATTAATGTCGCTTCTTCACGATAAGGGCATGGACGACGTGATGGTTCTTCTCGGTGGCATCATTCCCGAAGCGGATATCCCCGCTTTAAAAAAAGGCGGCATCGCCGAAATTTTTCTTCCCGGCACTTCCACACAGGATATCGTTACCTACATTCGCGGACGCCTGCCGCAGCGCGCCTGAGTTCAGCGTGTCGAACGAACAACCTCTCCCGACTTTCGTCGCGCCGGCACATTCACCGCTCACGCAGCATCTGCCGTACCAACTCACTTCCCTGCACGTTATAATTCGCGACCAAATTCTTTTCCTTGAATTCACCGCGGCCGACAAATTTCCTCGGCTCAATCGCTGGGCGCTCGCTCAGCTCCGCTATTACATGTCGCTCCTGTCTAATAATTCCAATCTCCGCGCCGCGATAATCAGTGGCACTGATAAATGTTTTGCCGCCGGAGCCGAACTCGCCGAAGTCTCCGTACTTACCGCGCCGCAAGCGTTCGATTTCGCCAAGTTGGGCCAGTCAACCATGCAATCAATTGAGCGCAGCCCTAAACCAGTCATCGCCTCCATCCGCGGATACTGCATGGGCGGCGGACTCGATCTGGCAATGTCCTGCCACGTCCGCGTCGCCTCGCCTGGCGCGGTTCTCGGCCATCGCGGCGCCAGGTTAGGAATTCTTACCGGTTGGGGAGGCACTCAGCGGCTCCCAAGAATCCTCGGCCCGCAAGGCCATTCCATCGCGATGGAGTTAATGACCTCAGCCCGCACAATTGACGCTCGAGAAGCCTACACACTCAAATTAATTTCCAGGATTGTTCCAGCACAGTCCCTTATAGAAGAAGCCACCAAACTTGCACTGCGTGCAAACGCGGTAACGAACCTGTAGCTCAGGGCGATTGGTCGCGCATTTTGCGTCCCGATGTTCTATGTCGGGAAGCCCTGAGGATTCTTGCGGCCAAATTCCGAACAGCCGCCAAACACGTCCGCATCTCCCACCACTATTCCAAAATACCGAATCACTTCGCCTGCAGCTCCCGCGTGTACTTCGTTCGCGTATAAGCCACCGCAAATCCATCCCGCAGCAAATTCCGCTCCGAAACACTTCCCGGCCGTGCAAACGTCAACGCAATCTCGCATCCCGCGCGCCGCGCCGTATCCATTCGCACGCGAATCAACTCGCGCTGCACTCCCCGCCGTCGAAATTCCATCAGCGTGCTCGCCCCAAACAATCCCGCAATTCCATCGCGCACGAACATGGCCCCCCCGCCCGCAACCACTCCATCCACCCTCGCCAGATATAACGTCGCCCGCTGGTCGAACCAAATAATCCCATCACTTCCATCAGTTCATCGGTCCCGGCGTAATGTTCTGCGAATCCCATGCAAACCGTTCGCACCCACAAATCCTTTTCCGAAGCAGGAACTTCGTCGACCGCCGCTCCCGTAGAAACGCCTCGCTCGGCTACGTCGCCCTCGCTCGCGTCGACGCGCCGCACCAACACGTTCGTAAATTCCGTAGCGCGATATCCATTCTTCCCGTAGTGTGCGAATAGAGACGCATCGGCATGCGGCGACGTCTCCACGTTCACCGCCGCTCCCCGACTGAAAAAGAAGTTCTCCAGCCGCGCAAATTCCTCCGCGCTCACTTCTCCGTCCATCCCGACTCCTGTCGCTTGCGACAATGGAGATCCGACGCCCGTAAAAACCGCGCGCCCTCCCGCAATTGACTCTACCGCCGCACCCGAGTCCGGCCTTTGCCGAGCCAGCGCAACGGCGCACGAGGCTCCGCTTTCCGCTTCGGCAAGTTCCAATCGCCGCGCCAGCGCGCCATCAACGAATAAAGTCTCAATTCGCATGGTCATCACGAATCCGTGAAAGTTACCATAGACTTTCCCCAGTGCCCCACTCTCATCCAGCGCCTGCAGTTCCCCTTGCTTACCGAGTGGAGAAGTTGTACGCTACCCTCGGTAATCGAGGAGAACATGAGCAAACCAACCGACCTGGTTCAAGGCACTCTGGATCTGTTACTTCTAAAAATTCTCGCGCTCGAACCACTCAACGGCTTCGCCGTCAGCCAGCGCCTCAAACAAGTTTCCGGAGACATCCTCCAAGTCAGCGACGGCTCCCTCTACCCCGCCCTCCACAAACTCGAGCAGGAAGGCTGGATCATCGCCGAATGGAAGCCCAGCGAAAATAATCGCCGCGCGAAGTTCTATTCCCTAACGCGTCTCGGCCGAAAGCATCTCGAAAAAGAATCCGCAAACTGGAGCCGCCTCGCCGGCGCTATTTCACACGTCGTGAAACTCAGGGAGGCCTAGTCCATGCGCCCACATAGTTGGTTCCAGACAATTCCACTGCGTATTCGTTCACTCTTCAATCGCCGCGCTGCCGCGAATTCACTGCTCAGGATCAAGACGGCCCACCAGTGGCAATCATCAATCAGAGCATGGCGCGATTTCACTTCGGGCAGCACAGTCGGGTCGGAATGCACATCACCTTTGATCGTGAAGACAAGTCTTATGAAATTGTGGGTGTGGTAGGAGACGCTACGTACAACGACCTTCGCGTGACCTCGCAACACACGGTCTACCCGACACTTTTCGAGAGCGAAATATGTCCTCGCAGATTACGTTGCGGACCCTCGTTAACCCACGGTCTGTGGTTCCCGAAGTCAATCGGATCGTGGGCACATTATTGAAGAACGCTCCTGCGGCGCGTGTTACCACTATGGCCGATCAAGTGGATGCTTCTATCATTCCGGAGCGGCTCATCGCAGCGGTATCCGGTTGGTTCGGCGCGCTTGGGCGGTAATGGCGGCCATCGGTCTCTACGGAGTTGTTGCCTACACGGTGGCCCGGAGCATTCACGAACTCGGCATCCGCATCGCGCTAGGCGCAACGCAAAGTAAGGTGATGTGGATGGTCCTGAAAGACGCGCTGGCGATGGTCTGCGTTGGTCTGGCAATCGGAGCACCCATCGCGTTCTGGGGCAAGCGTATCGCCGCTCATTTAATTGATGATCTCCCCGCAAATGGCATCGTCCCGATAGTTCTTGGCGTCATGGCAATGATCGCTGTCGCACTGCTTGCAGCCTTTACGCCTTCATGGCGCGCGTCGCGGGTGGATCCTATCGTCGCACTGCGCGAAGAGTAAAGGCATCTTTTTTAACCCCAATCAATCCGGCTAACTGGCGCTCGCATCCGAACGTGCTGCCGACGTATACTCCTATCCTGCGGCGGGCAACTACGTCCGCGTGCCGTACAATAATTTCCAAATCTTCCCTGCGCGAGCGAATCCGTAGCGCCCGCAGGAACAAACGAGGTCGTAGCGTTGCCCAGTCCTGCTCTGGATTCTCACATCAACTGCGATTCCGCGGAATTCACCAAAAACACGCGCTCCCTCGTCGATCTCCTGACTGAAATCAAGAATCAGGAGCAGCAAATTTCCGAAGGCGGCGGCGCAAAGGCCATCGAATCCCAGCACAAAAAGGGACGCCTCACCGCGCGCGAACGCATCGCCAAATTAATTGACCCGAAAACAACTTTCTTCGAGCTTGGAATTTACGCCGCATACGAAATGTACGAAGACTGGGGAGGCGCTCCCGCCGCGGGCACCATCACCGGACTCGCCCGCGTTTCCGGACGCCTCGTGATGATCATCGCGAATGACGCCACCGTCAAAGCCGGAGCATTTTTCCCGATGACGGCGAAAAAAGTGATTCGCGCGCAGAACATCGCCATCGATAATCGTATTCCAACTTTGTATCTGGTCGATTCCGCCGGAGTTTTTCTTCCTCTCCAGGAAGACGTCTTTCCCGATACCGACGATTTCGGCCGCGTGTTCCGCAACAACGCCGTCATGTCCGCCATGGGCATTCCGCAAATCGCCGCCATCATGGGGATGTGCGTCGCAGGCGGCGCATACCTGCCGGTAATGTGCGATCAACTTTTAATGACCGACGGCTCCGGACTTTTCCTCGCCGGCCCCGCGCTCGTTCAAGCCGCCATCGGACAGAAGGTTTCCGCCGAAGAATTGGGTGGCGCAGAAATGCACGCGCAGATCAGCGGCACCGTGGATTTCCGCGAACCGAATGACGAAGCCTGCATCAATCGCCTCCGCTCCCTCGTCGATAAAATAGGCCATCACGGAGACGGCCCATTCGATCACAAGAAATCTGAAGACCCGCTCTATCCTCCAGAAGAAATCTACGGCGTTTTCACAAATGCTCCGGGCAAGCAATACGACATGCGCGACGTCATCGCGCGCGTCGTAGACGGCAGCCGCTGGGACGAATATCGCCCCGAGCATGGACAAACTGTTCTCTGCGGTTACGCGCGCATTGGCGGATGGGCGGTCGGCATCGTAGCCAATCAAAAAATGCACGTCAAAACCATCGACCCGAACACCGGTCAGCCGCGCATGGAATTCGGCGGCGTGATTTACACCGAGGCCGCCGAAAAAGCCGCGCGCTTCATTCTCGATTGCAATCAGCACCTCATGCCACTGATTTTTCTTCACGATGTAAACGGTTTCATGGTCGGCAAAGAAGCCGAATGGAGCGGCATCATCCGCGCCGGCGCAAAAATGGTGAACGCCGTATCAAATAGCGTTGTCCCGAAGATCGCCGTAATCTGCGGAGGAAGTTTCGGCGCTGGTCATTACGCCATGTGCGGCAAAGCCTACGACCCGCGATTTGTTTTCGCCTGGCCCACCGCCCGCTACGCCGTAATGGGTGGTGACGCTGCCGCAGGCACGCTCGTCGAAATTCGCATCAAGCAACTGGAACGCGAAGGCAAAAAGCTTTTCGACAAAGACAAAAAAGATCTGCGCGATTCCACACGCAAAACTTACGAGCATCAAACCGATCCGCGCTACGCCGCCGCGCGCCTATGGGTTGACGCCATCATCGATCCCGCCCACACGCGCGAAGCATTAATCTGGGCGCTGGAATCCGCCGCGTTAAATCCCGAAGTAAAAGAATTCAAGACCGGCGTTTTGCAAACATAATTTCTCTCGAGCGAATACACGATGCCATCCGAACCTATAAAAATAATCGAATGCCCGCGCGACGCCTGGCAAGGCCTCGATAAGAATATTCCCACGGCCCGCAAAGTCGAATATCTCCTCGCGCTAGTCAACGCCGGCTTCCGTCACATTGACGCCGTAAGCTTCGTCTCCCCAAAGCTCGTCAGCCAAATGTCTGACAGCGAAGAGGTAATGAAGCAGTTCCTTGACTCCCTGCCTCCTGCCTCCCTGCCTCCCGAAATTATTGGCATCGTAGTCAACAAACGCGGCATCGAGCGCGCTCTCGCAACTCCCGGCGTCACAACTCTCGGCTATCCATATTCCATCTCCGCATATTTCCGCCGCGCCAACGCGAACATGTCCCGCGCCGAATCCCGCGCACTCGTCGAGCATCTCCGCAAAGTCACGAAGGAAGCCAATCGCGATCACGTAATTTATATTTCCATGGCCTTCGGCAATCCATATGACGAGCCCTGGGGCCCAGAACTCGTCGAGGACACTCTCATCTGGCTAAAAGACATCGGCGTCCGCAACGTCTCTCTCGCTGACACCGCCGGCTCCGCCAGCGAAGAACAAGTCGGTGCGCTCTATCGCGCCGTGAAAGACTCCGTAGCCGGAATCGAACTCGGCGTCCACTTGCACAGCCGCCCCGAAGACGCCGCCGCCAAAGTTGCCGCCGCATACGAAGCCGGATGCCGCCGTTTCGATGGCGCGCTCACCGGACTCGGCGGATGTCCATTCGCCGGCGACGATCTGGTCGGCAACATTCCCACCGAAACAGTTCTAGGCACGCTAGCCGTTCGCGGAGTCAACACTGGAATCACCCCAGCCGCGCTCGAACCGGTCATCAAATTAACGCAACGCATCCGACGCGAATATTCTTCCGCCGAGGTAATCCAGTGAGCTACCAAACCTTCACGTTAAATCACGAAGCCCCCGTCGTCACGATCACGCTCACGCGCCCGGAAAAACGCAACGCAATTTCCACGCAGATGATCGAAGAGTTGCTCGCCGCGCTCACCGAAATCGAATCCACGCCCGCGCGCGCTATAATTATCACCGGATCCGGCAGCGCATTTTGCAGCGGCATGGATCTCGACGGCCTTCGCGGCCTCGCACAGCAATCTCCCACGCAAAATCTGGAAGACTCGCGCCGCATGGCAAAAATGTTCCGCCGCTTGTGGTCCTATCCCAAGCCGCTCATCGCCGCCGTAAACGGAGCCGCCATCGCCGGCGGCTGCGGCATCGCCACGCTCTGCGATTTCACCCTCGCCGTTCCCGACGCCATGTTTGGCTACACCGAAGTCCGGATCGGATTCATCCCCGCAATCGTTTCCGTTTTTCTAGTCCGCCAAATTGGCGACAAGCGCGCCCGCGATTTACTTCTCACCGGACGCATCCTTTCCGCCGAAGAGGCAAAACAAATCGGCCTCGTAAATCACATCGTTGAGCCCGATAAATTAATGAACGCCGCGCGCATCTACGCCGCTGCTCTGGTCGAATCCAGCCCCTCCAGCATCGAACGCACCAAGCGCCTGCTCACAGAATCCGCCGCCGCAGAAGTGGACGCCGCCCTCGCCCGCGCCATCGCCGAAAACGCCAGCATCCGCGGCACCGCCGATTTCCGCGAAGGCCTCTCCTCATTCCTAGAAAAGCGCCGCCCAGTCTGGCCAGGTAAATAGTGACGCCCGTCGATTAATGTTGCGCAAAAAATAGTCTCGCCGAGCAATGACGCGCAGCGCAAACCTCTGCTACACTTTCGCGCTGGCATCCCGACAATAATAATGACCGACTTCCACGAAACAACTGTCCGCGTTCGCTACGCCGAAACCGACCAAATGGGCGTCGTCTATCACTCCAACTTTTTTATTTGGTTTGAAATCGGACGCGTCGAACTCTTCCGCGAAATCGGCGTCATCTACAAAGACATGGAACAGAAGGACGATTGCCACATCGTCGTCGGCGATTGCCGGTGCCGCTTCAAGCGCTCCGCGCGTTACGATGACGTTCTTCGCGTCCGCACTCGCATAGCTGAAGCAGGCAGCCGCACAATTAAATTCGCTTACGAAATTGTCAACGACGCCTCCGGCGAACTTCTCGCCACCGGAGAAACTACTCACGTCATCTGCGACCGTCTTGGCCGCCCCAAATCTCTCCCTGAAAAATATCGCAATCTTTTCGGCGCCCGCAAATCCACGCGAGCCCCTGCCCGGGTCGCCAGCTAACCATGTCCTCCCCACTCGCAATTCAGCTCGACGGCAATTCCCTAACCTTCATCCACGTTTATTCCGTCTCGCGCGTCACTCCAGCGCAGCAGCCGCCCGCTCAAGTCATCCTGGCAGCAGCCGCCCGCGATCGCATGTTCGCCTCGCGCTCAGTCGTTGACCGCGTAGTCCTCTCCGGCAAAACCGCCTACGGCGTCAACACCGGATTCGGCGAACTCGCGGAAGTTCGTATTTCCCAAGAGCAAGTCCGCCAACTCCAACTCAATCTAGTTCGCAGCCACTGCTGCGGAGTCGGCGCTCCCCTTTCCGAAACCGAAACTCGCGTGATGACGCTCCTTCGCGCCAACACTCTAGCCAAAGGTTTTTCCGGAGTCCGCCCAGTGATCGTCGAAACTCTTTGCGAAATGCTAAATCGCGGAGTCCACCCAGTAATTCCCTCGCAAGGTTCGGTGGGCGCCTCCGGAGATCTCGCTCCCCTCGCGCACTTAGCCGCCGTGGTGATCGGCGAAGGTCACGCAATTTACGATGGCGAACAACTCCCCGGCGCCGAAGCAATGAAGCGCGCCGGAATCGCCCCGCTAACTCTCGAAGCGAAAGAAGGCCTCTCCCTACTCAACGGCACTCAAGGCATGCTCGCGCTAATTTCCCTAGCTCTGCGTGACGCACACGTTCTCTGCGATACCGCCGACATCGCCGCCGCTCTCGCTCTTGACGCTCTCCGCGGCAGTCCCGCCGCATTCGACCCGCGCATCATTTCCGCGCGCCCGCATCCCGGCGCCGTCATCTCCGCGCGCAACATCGTTCGCCTCAATGAAGGCAGCCAAATCCGCGAATCCCATCGCAACGCCGAAAAAGATCCCCGCGTGCAGGACGCCTACAGCCTTCGCTGCACTCCGCAAGTTCACGGAGCCTCCCGCGACGCCCTCCTCAACGCCCAATCCATCGCGCAAATCGAACTAAATAGCGCCACCGATAATCCGCTGGTCTTCCCCAGCCCCTCCCAACCAAAAAATAACGAAGACGCCTTCCCCATCGGTCAGGGAGAAATCCTAAGCGGCGGAAATTTCCACGGGCAGCCGCTCGCCATGATCGCCGACCAAATCGCCGTAGCGCTAGCCACGCTGGGCGGAATTTCTGAGCGCCGCATCGCCTACATGACCAATCCGCAAACCAGCCTGCTGCCCGCATTCCTAACGCGCAATCCGGGCCTGAATTCCGGATTCATGATCCTGCAAGTCGCCGCGGCCTCGCTAGCCAGCGAATTAAAAGCAATGTCCACGCCGCATTCCGTTGACTCCATCCCCACCTCCGGCGATCAGGAAGACTACGTAAGCATGGGCATGTCCGCCGCGCGCCGCCTCTCCCCCATGCTCGCCAACCTGCAACGCATCATCGCTATCGAGCTGCTCGCCGCATGCCAAGGCATTGACCTTCTCGCTCCGCTTCGCACCGGTCCAGAATCCCAGCGCGCCATCGACATGGTCCGCGCCGTCTCGTCGACTCTCGAAGCCGACCGCTCCCTCTCTCACGACATCGAATCCGTAGCCAACCTAATCCGCAACGCCGCCTTCGCCCGCGTCCTAATGCCCAGCCTAAAATAGTACGGGCGGGTCTGCGACCCGCCCGTCGTCAGTAACACAGGCTTCAGCCTGTGGTCAGTTCTCTCCGCAAATTACAAAACCGCCGATTCTCCTACCCCAATCCTCTAAGTCTCCAAGCCTTTCTCCCGCTTCTCTCCGCACCTCTGCGTTAAATTCTGACGATCTTCGCTCGTCCGGCCTCCCGGTTTCCTTGTCTCCTACCTCCCTGCATCCAGTTTTCTAAGGCCCCCCACTGCCGCCAACCGGCGCCACCCCCAATTTCTTAAATATCATCGGCCAGTATTCCTTCAACAAAGTAGTCCCAATCCCAATTCCGAAGCGTATCCCCGAGCGCTCAAATGTCTTCCCCGCAGTCCGCTCTTCCGCCGGCAAATAAATATTCGCGATGCTTTCCGCGCCGATCACACCAATCACCCGCGACCAATTAAACGTCGCTCGCCCATCGTCAGTCCGCGTCACCACCTGACGCGTCAGAGCGTACGTCATTTTTTTCCGAAAGCTGGGACGCAGCGAAATAAAATACCGCGGATCCTGATGCAGCAGCGACGGAACTAAATATGTCCCTAGAAAATTCGTCGAAGCCGAATTAGCCATCGCCGCGCCAAACCGTTTTCCATACCCGCCCCATTCCTGTCCATATCCCGGATACGTATTCTCTGCCTGACGAAACCCCGCGGTCGCCGCCGCGCTAACCAGCGTCGAAGGAGCAATGGTCTGATCCAAAAATAATCTGAATTTTTGTTTGGGACTCAGCGGCTTTAGCGTGGTGGCTAGATCCGGGAAAAATATTGACCGGCGCGAAAGCAGACCAATCGTTTGATCGGCCGCGGTCGGAATCTGGCGAGGCGCATCCTGCGGCACCGATTGCGGTGCTTGAACAGGCGCCGCTTGCCGCGTTTTCACATCCGGAACTTGCTGCGCATAAGCAACATCACTCAAAACAATCAAACACAATGCCAAACATAAAACCGTCTTCAGCCAACCACACACACCCCAATCCTTCGTTTCAATTTTCTCCACCGAGGGGCCTCTCATCACAGAAGGGCTACGATCTAGCTCCTTCCATAAGCGCTTAGACACTGCGCTCCACCAGGTTGGATGCACCAATCACGCCCTTCCGCTCGTTTTCTCTTTTGAAAAATTGGTTCCCCGTCAGCCTCGCCTATGTAGCGGACACCTTCAGGTGGGCAGCCTCTTTCTCTGCCGAGCGTCCCTCTTCCGCCTGTTTCTCTCCGCGCCCTTCGGTTGTCCCTGCTTCCTGGCTCTCCTCTGCTCGCTTCTCTCCGTGCGTCCCTACCCCCGTACCTCCTTGCTTCGTCTCTTAGCTAGGAGATCGCAAAGGCGTAAAATTTACGCCTCCGCCAACAATCCCTGCGCCGCACACAGCCCCGCCATGCTCACCCGGTATCACAAAGCTTTGAACGGATTGAGTGCGCCGAAACGAGTGCTGATGGACGCCGGACAGCCTTACACTTTCTTGCTGATAAGGTCTCGCCGTCTGCCCTCAACAGCTTGGCAGAACTCCGCCTGATGTTTGGAATACAAAGTTTCGATGTCTTTTGAGAAGCCTATGACGGCCCACGGCGCTCTTTCCGCCGCGAACACCAACACTTCGCCAACAATCTTTTCTTTGGCGCGGAAGTTTTGCGTGCCGCCATAAAAAATCATGACTGCATCGTAGTCTTTCCCGGTCGGAACAAAGTTCACCGATTTCTTGGTCACCTTTTTATAAGCCCACACCAAATCGTTAAATCGCAGCACGTTGAACGCGAAGAAGGCCTTCTGAATCACGAAATTGTCAGTGATGAGAATCCCCATCGACTTATAGTGCACCGCGCTGCCTGCTTCCCGTTACGCCTCCATGGAAGTTCCGATGGGATCGCCCCATTGCTGAACCCGGCGAACCACCGGATGTTGGTTCACATCTCGCAGACGCGTCCAGGCGGTGCGCCCAAACTTCAAAAAAATCGCCAGGAAAACAACTCCGATTCCAATGCCTCAGTAGCCTGCATCCCGGAATCCCTGCGATTCCAAATAGAACGGATAGCAACGACTTTGTATTTCCTGACCGTCGGTTCCCGAAAAAAGCTGGTTCGATGGGTCTGCCGGAAAACTCTTCAACTCTCCTTCAACTCTTGCCATAGGTTTCGTAGCGCTCTTAACGATCAGAAAGCGGTCCCCAATTAGGACGCCGTAATATCCCGACGAAACAGCGCTGCCTTCCTTCATTCCGTCTCTTGTAGTCGTCGTGATTTCTTGAACTCCGGTATCAACAACTTTATCGCCGGTCGTGGAAATGAAATAGTGAGGAGTCTTCTGCGCGTCCGTAATCTGCGCTAGATCCGCGGCCTGCACCGCATACGGCCCGCCAACAAAGTTCTTAACGTACCTCGCATTGAAGGCAATCACTAACGCGCCGGCCAAAAACACCGAAGCCCACGCAATTACTTGTCGGCGCGAAACGTCGCGGCACATCCTCTGTATCCAAGTTTCCATGCTCAGCTACCAACCATAACCATCCTGAAACCGCGAGCGCGCGAATACGAACACAACGCCGCACCATCGCCGCTGGCTGGCACAAGCCGCACCGCCGTTTGACGTCCTTCCGAGGCGCAAACGCCGAGGAATTTGCTTTTTCTTTCCCTGCCTCTTTGCCTCCTGATTCCTGTAGCCCGGTTCTCTAATAACACGTCTCGAGCTTGCCTTTGCCGATTCGCGCCTTTCGTAGCGGCCACCTTCAG
>OBLU010000002.1_pt1 | contig 242125 bp, 204 predicted proteins | sample 1518681 | NCBI WGS metagenome assembly OBLU01 (sample SAMEA3539304, study PRJEB22396) | soil metagenome | biome: tundra; feature: field; material: soil | place: USA | collected 2010-05 | depth 0.15 m | reverse complement strand
ACCCCCGACCCTCTGATTACAAATCAGATGCTCTACCAACTGAGCTACGCCAGCATGGCGCAAACCTGAAAAGAATAACAAACCCGGCCTCTGAATTGCAAGGGGGTAAAAAAGAAACTAAGCACGTAGCGTGCCAGCTGGTTATTGCTGTTTTCCCAGGTGCCCATACAGCATACCACCCCCGTCAAGTTCCGACAGCTGCGTCGCGAAATCGGTATCGAAACCGGCGCGAAATGCGAGAAGATGGGAAGGTGAAACTATGAAAAGACCAGCGATAATTGTTGTGTGTTTAGCCGTGGTAGTACTTGCCGCTACAGGCTATTACTTTCTGCATCGAGGTCCCGCAGCTAGAGATTCGATGCCGGGAACGGCGCCGGCGTTGCTTTCTTTGCTTCCGCCGCAGGCACCGTACGTAATTTATGCGGACCTGGAAGCGCTGCGCAGTTCCGCCTTCCTGAATCGCCTGATCGCGCTCGCGCCAACTCCGAATGAAGATCCTGAATACGCGGAATTTGTGCGCTCCACGGGATTTGATTACTCGCGCGATCTGGATCGCGTCGCAATTGCGATTTATCCGACTGCTCCTTTGCCAACAGTTGTGACAATCGCGGAGGGCCGCTTCGATCAGAAAAAAATTATTGCCTATGCGTTGCGCACCGGTAAAGAAGAACAGCGCGGCGGACACGCAGTTTACCTGCTGCCTTCCAGCACGCCCGGCGGTGAGGTCACTGTGCGATTCGTTGCTGCCAATCGAATCCAGTTGACCAGTCATCCGCAAGGGAATACTCCCGCGTTCATCCAGACTTCCGATCCAACCGGCGCCGCGCTGAAAGAAAGAATAAATCGTGTGGCGGGTTCCCCACTTTTTGCTGCGGTGCGCATGGATGCTGTTCCGAAGGACGCCACGATCGGATCATTTCGCATAGACGCAATTACCAACTCACTTCAAGGCGTGCAATGGCTGACGCTTGCCGCGGCGCCTCAGCAGCAGGAGTTGCGGGTCGTGCTTGAAGGCGAATGCGCGTCCAGTCTGGATGCCACGCAACTGAACTTGGCGCTCGGTGGATTGCGCTTTATGGCGCGCGGATTCTTGTCAGACCCTCATAAGCGCAAGCAATTTACGCCACAAGGCGCAGAGGCGCTCACTCAGCTGGTGAAGCAGGCGGATATTTCAGCTACAGGAAAGCGCGTGCAGCTGGCGGTATCACTCACGCCGCAAATCCTTGATGGCCTCGCAGCTCCAGCTCCGCCTCCGCGTCAGCAAGTTCCGATAAAAGCGCCCGCAGGCGCAGCCAAACCAGCTCACTAACGCCGGATCAAAACCAATAAGATTTAACCTGAATTAGAACGGGCGGTTAATCGCCGAAGGAATTGAATCGCAGGTAACGGAACGGGTTGATTGGCGCACCGTTCAAGCGGATTTCGTAATGCACGTGCGGACCGGTGGCGCGTCCGCTGGTTCCCGCATAACCAATAATGTCGCCACGATGGACTTGCTGGCCTGCCACGGCGTTGAACCCTGAAAGATGCCCGTACCACGTTGTCGTGCCGAAACCGTGGTCAATCACAACCAGTCGACCGTAGCCCGAACGCGTTTCCGCGGCCACCACCACTCCGTCCGCTGTTACGTGGATCGATTCGCCATAGTTGGCTGATATGTCCACGCCTCTGTGAAATTCGCCTTCACCGCTGAACGGATCCAGCCGCTCGCCGAAGCTGGCAGTAATCTGTCCGGTAACCGGCCACAGCGATGGAGTAAACGTTTCATCGCCCAAACCCGGTTGACGCGGAAGCAAGTGCAGCCCCTCTTGAGATAACGCTAATGAGGTGGCGCTTTTTTGCAGAAAATTGAACTCGTCAACGGTGTGTCCAAACTGCGCTTGCGGCGTGTCTGAAATCTTGGCCATACCGAATGGAGTTTCACGCAATTGCATGAATCCATAGCTCATCGCGACTTCGGTTGCCAGTGATTGGAGAGAGTCTAGGCGCTGATTGGTGTCCTTTACCGTAGTCTGAAGTTGATTGAACTGGTGCTTTAAGGTGTCCCGTTCGCTACGAATCGTATTATAGCTATCAGCCTTCCACAGCATCCTCGAGTAGGAACCCACGCCCGCGATTACCGTTATTCCCCCGACAACGGCCAGCACCGCCAGCATGTGGAGGATATAGATCGGTACCCGGAGCTTAAGGATGCGGCTCTGGTCGTTTGAGGCAACAAAAAATGTATAAAACCGAGTTTTCATGCTCCTCAGTTCACAGAACTTCCATTTTTACTGTTGACGAGGCGCTGGGGGCCTCAAATATTGCCTATGAAATTCCCTTGAGCTTGTTCCGGGTCCCACATCAGCTTGGACCGAGAGTCTTGGTCCGCAACCGCAGCAAGTGTAGGTTCCCGGCTCTAGGCAAGTCAACCTCTAATTTGACGTTCCCCGAATGGGAAAGTCTCGACGCCAGCCCTGCTTTGTTCTATCTACAGTATGTGCCACCATGGTGGCGCGCGCTATTTGTACCGAAGGACAGATGTTTGCCAACACGGATGCCTGTCCAAAGGGTGCATGTACAAAGCCAATCAAGCATATGCGAAGCGAAGCGGAAATCATTGAACGGATTTGGAGCAGGCTGCCGATCGCGGCGCCGGGCCGTCAGCCGGCATGGCTCCGGCTGGGGGTCGGTGACGATGCTGCCGTTTTGCGAAAAGGCCTCTCAGCACCTTCCGGCAAAGCGAATGCCGATCTGGTGTTGAGTTGTGACGCGTTCCTAGAAAACGTCCATTTTCTTCCCGACGTGCATCCACCGGATTCCATTGGATACAAAGCTCTCGCCCGTGCGACGAGCGACCTTGCAGCAATGGGAGCCTGGCCTCATTTATTCATGCTGAGTATCGCGTTAGCGCCCAGTCGCACGGGTGCGTGGCTGGATGGCGTAATCGTTGGAATGGCGCAAGCCGCGCGTCAATTCGGCATGGTGCTAATTGGCGGAGACACCTCACAGAATGCGACTGTAGTAATGAACGTGACCGTGGGCGGCGAGGTAGAGGGTGGACGGGCGTTGCGGCGTTCCGGAGCGCGTCCGGGCGATGGAATTTACGTAAGCGGCACCCTCGGGGCTGCGCAACTTGGACTTGAGATAATCTTGCGCGGCCTGCATCGAGACAGGCGCTGGAAGTCGCTGCTCAAGCAGCAGTTACGGCCTCAGATTCAACTCGAATTGGGGCGCTGGCTGGCGGGTGGAACCCGCCGACGTCCCATCGCTTCGGCGGCAACGGATACCTCAGATGGACTTAGCACTGACCTGACTCACATTTGCCAGGCGAGCGGTGTGGGCGCCCGGATTTACGCTCAAAGTATTCCTGTCGTTTACGTACCCAAGCCATTGCAGCGCCGCGGCCTCGACCCTTTCGAACTGGCGTTGCACGGCGGAGAGGACTATCAGTTATTGTTTACCGTTCCCGTCGCCGAGGCATCACGAATCCACCGGGATTTCCGCGGCGTGCCGATTACGCGGATTGGCGAAATCGTTTCCGCAAAACGAAGTAGTAGAAGGCGTCGGCGCGGATACAAATCACTGCGAGCACCTTTAATACAATTGATAGACGCTACCGGAAGGTCGACTCCTCTAGATCCGCGTGGTTGGGATCACTTCAAGCAAAGTTGATGGTCGTCGAAATCGCGCCGCGCCGAGTAAACGGCCCCGGTCTGGTAAGCAAGTTTTCGTAAATGCTCCGGCGTGGCCGGTGTCAATTATGAGTGTGATCTGTGGTTTTTCCCGGCGTGTGCTTGATTACGGGCAGTGGTAGCGGAGTTTTCGGCACGGGTTTAGTCTCGGGCTTTGTGCCGGGCGGCTCGGTGGCGTCACCACCTGCGGGAGGAAGCCCCTGCTCAGTAGGTTCGGTGGGAGCAAGGTCAAGCGTATCTACGGTAACGGGATGCGAGCCGGCCTGACTATCGAGCGGAATAATGTTCTGGAAATCCTGCACGGGCGTTCCGGCCGTGGCGCCCTGCATAAATTCCAGCCACAGCGGAAGCGCGGCCATCGCCCCAGTTTCTTTTTTGCCGAGCGAGATGCCTTTATCGTCGTTGCCGACCCACACGCCCGCGGTCAGCGACGGCGTAAATCCGATATACCAAGCATCCGTAAAATCGTTTGTTGTGCCGGTTTTTCCGGCGCTGGGACGGTCCAGCGTTCGCGCTTTGACTCCGGTGCCGTGCTGCACGACATCTTCGAGCATCGCCGTCATGGTACGCGCAACTTCGGGCGAGACGACATCCTGAACATTGGGCCGCGCTTCTTCCAGTAAAGCTCCATCGTAGGTGGTCACGCGACGCACCAGATGCGGTTCGATGCGAATGCCGTCATTTGGGAAAACCGTGAACGCGGAAGTGTGCTCGATCAAACGCATGTCCGCGGCGCCCAGAGCCAGCGGCAGATATGGCGGCAGTGATGACGTGATTCCGAAACGTTTGGCCATGTCCACAACTTTTTCGATGCCGATTTTTTCCGTTACTTTCACAGCGGGAACGTTTCGCGAGCCATCCATCGCGCGGCGCAGCGTGATCACGCCCTCAAAATGCCCGTCATAATTCTGCGGCGAATAATCCTTCCCACCGCTGACGACCGTGTACGGCGCGTCGAGTATTGTGTCGAACGGGCCAAAGCCCTGTTCCATCGCCGCGGAATACACATAGATTTTGAACGAACTGCCCACCTGTCGATACGCCTGGGTTGCGCGATTAAATTTCGAGTCGTCGAAACTGTAACCGCCAATCATTGCCTTCACTTCTCCGGAAGCGTTATCAATCGCCACTAGCGCTGCTTGCGGAATTACATGCTGTTCGACGTCCACCTTAATCGTGCTGCCGGAAATTTCACGAATGTGAAACTCGCCGACGTCTCCAACCTGGAATAGTTGCGAGGGCGATTTGCGCCCGGTCCATGCGAAATCCGACGCGCCAACAACGGCGTGATACTGGCCGATCTTCACGATCGCGGCTGTGGAGTCCACCGCGGTCACCAGACCGGTAACGTAATCTCCTTTTTCAATGGTGTGATGCCAGTCGTCATCGTCATAACTTGCCAGCGTGCCGAGGTGATCCGTGAAAATATTCTTCAAACGTCCACGCCATCCGTGGCGGCGATCGTAGACGTGCAATCCATCGCGCACTGCCTGATTTGCGGCGCGCTGCATCTTTATATTCAGCGTCGTATAGACGCGCAGTCCGCGCTCGTGCACCGCTTCGGTGCCGTAAGTGCTCTCGAGATATTTGCGAATTTCCTCAAAGAAATACGGAGCCAGATCGTTCCGCGGATATTGAAGATGCAGAGTAAGCGGTTGTTGAATCGCCTGCCGCGCCTGTTCGTCCGTGATTTTCCCCTCATGAGCCATAAGTTCAATCACAGTGTTTCGCCGCGCCAGCGCGCGCGGCGCGTGTAGAACCGGCGAATAAATTGGTCCGGGAATAATTCCCGCGAGCGTGGCCGCTTCAGGAAGTGTCAGCTGGCCGACCGGCTTGCCGAAATAAAATTCCGATGCCGCTTCCATTCCGTATTCGCCATGGCCCAGATAAATCTGATTGCAGTACATCGCGAAAATTTGTTGTTTCGTGTAGCGGCGCTCGATTTGAATTGCGAGCAACGCTTCTTCCACCTTGCGATGAAAACTGCGATCGGAACGGTCCAGGAAAAGCGTTCCCGCAAGTTGCTGGGTGAGTGTGCTGGCGCCTTCGGCAAGCTTCCGGCGAACAATATCCCGCCACGCAGCCTGCGCAACGCGCGGCAAGTCCACGCCCCAGTGATCGAAAAAATGTTGGTCTTCCGCGGAAATAATTGCATCGCGCAAAACTTGGGGAATTTGGTTGTAGTTCAGCAGGATACGACGTTGTAGAGCAAAACTTCCAACGGGTGTTCCGTCGTCAGCGTAAAGCTCGGTGACAACGTTCGGGTGGTAATCCTCAAGGGCGCGGACTGCGGGCAAATCACTGGAGTACACAAACAGAAGTCCGGCGGCCGAGCCCAGTACAATCGCGCAAAAAAGCAGCAATGCAAATGCCAGCCGCCCAATCACGGTGCGTCCACGAATCCGCAGTTTCGGTAAAGGGAGCTTCATCAGTTCACGGAAAGGATCAAATCTTGGGTGCCGCTAAATTGTAACGCAACCCCGGTGCATTCGCGCGAAGTGAGCGAACGAATCCCTCGCCGATTGTAATGCATGGTAACGGCCACTGGTTCCTGGGGCGATTCCCGTTCCTTCCCGAACAGCCAAAGATACAGAAATGGAAGGACTTACCGCAATTCGATAGCATGTCTGCATCAATTGCTCCAAAACGAACTAAGTTGAACGCCTGTGGGAAATTAGGAACACACTGTGGCCCCTCACCCTCGGCTTTACTTCTTCGGCTTGGCTGCCGTTGCGGACGCATCGAAGGAATCCACGACCCACTTATTCTCCTGCCGGGAAGCGTGATAGACACCGGAAGCCTCATCGCAGATATCGCCGCATTCAAAATTGCCATCAATGTCTGCCTTTGTGTCCGAAATCCATTTGATTTGCCCTTGATTGAAAAGCGCTCCCTGTTTATAATCGTTGCGATTTTGAATCAGCTTCATTGGCTTCTTGATTTTCTCGGACTCGGAAACGGACAGCACCGGGGGTTGTTCGCCGTGGAATCTCTGAAGCATGGCGGCGGAAGGATTTTTGCCGTACACGGAAATGAAACGATAGGCGACAAGAAGTTCGAAATTCTTGAACTGATAACGGAAGACGGCTTCGCGGATGTTGTCTTCCTGCTCGGAGCGTGGCGATTCACCCGCGTTTTTCTGCGACGCAGGTGCGGCCACGAATCCAGCCATAAGAACGCAAATAAGAATTGCCTTCATCATGGACGCCATTCTATTGCAAATCGCAATGTCGCCGAACGGAAAATTCTAGAAGTTTATGTCCTTCGGCGATGCATCAGAAATGCGCCAATCGCGACGGCAATAGCCAGCGCCGCAAGAGAGCCGTCGCGCGTCAATGTCAGCGGCCCCAACTTTTCGCCGACTCCGAAGCAGCCGCAAAAAATTGCCAGATTCTTCATGTAAGCACGCAGCATCACGCTGAAGAAAAACATCAGCAGTGCAGAAGCTACGGTCGCAGTCCATCGCAAAGCCCAGCCCGTCAGTAAGAGAAGTCCGAGCGCCAGTTCAAACCAGGGCAAGGTTTGCGCCAGCAACTTTGTCGATGATTCCGAAACCATTTGGTACGAGTTAATCGACATCGCGAAAAGCGTCCAGTGCTGGCTTAATTTCGCATAAGCCGCATACAAGAAAACGCCACCCAGAATCAGCCGTCCCACGAGCAGCAGCCATCGCGGCCGGCCGGCGCGTGCACTTGTCGCGGAGATTGTGGAAACAGTGTCCATTTATTGAGTGAGAAGATAATCCAGATATTGCTTCAGTAGAGTATAGGTCGCGCCAGCCGCGGGAAGCGCAACGGTTTGGCCTTTGTGAGTAATGAAAATTGAAGGCGTTCCCGTCAGACCCTTGGCTTTTGCCAGATCTTCATCATGCTGAATCGAGGAGGTGACCTCCGGACTATCCAGCAATGCGCGCACGCGCTTCATCTCCGCCGGAGTGAGCACGCTATCAAGCGCATCGTCAATTTTGCCCGTCGCGCCCCAGGTGTCCTGCTTGGTATAAAGCGCAGTTTCTACTTCCCGGAATTTTCCAATTTCGGCGGCGGCATTCGCCCACTTCGCGGCATCGTAAGAATGCGCGTGCATTGGCAACGGAAAATCGTGGTGGATCAGATACACCTTGCCGCTCGCCACGTAGTCATTCATCAGTGGCGTTATGGCGGTCAGGAAAAACAGACGGCACGAAGGACACTGGAAATCGCTGTAGACCTCCAGCGTAATCGGCGCGCTCTTCGTTCCCATGGACTTCTCCGCCGCCAAATCCACATGCGCGGCCTTCATCTGAACATTCGTCTTCGTCGCCCAAAGCGATCCGGCAAAAACCATCAGCATCGCGGCACAGGCCACGGCAAGTCCGGTGATCCATCGCGATGATTTCCTATCCATACCTGTTCCTCCGTGAGTGTGCAATTTCAAGAGAGCCGCAACATTGTATCTGAATCTTTCGACTTGCGGCACTGAAGCCGCCGTCACCGGTGCCTAAAAGTTTCGATGCGTAATTGTTCCATTGCGTTCACTCGCATCTGGACTGGATTGCAGCGCCATCGACAAAACCGTGTCGGTCGACGAGAGCACGTTGAAATTAACCCTCCTGAACTATCCACGTGTAAAGGGAACGGAATCGCGGCTTGAAATGCCAGCCCTCAAAGTTGGCTAATAGTAACTCACTGACGTGCTACTGTTCTTAGATTTCAAGCTCCTTGTAAGCTATTCATAAATATGGAGTTATTTGGCATTAATAAATACTTGACAATCACGCACTCAAGTCTTATAATGGCCTCCGTCTTAATATGCAGAGTGCCGAAGCTCGCTATCTTGGAAGTGAATCCGCAGGGGAGGAACATCAGCAATGGGCAAAATTATAGGAATTGACCTCGGAACCACAAATTCTGTGGTATCGGTAATGCAAGGCGGAGAGCCGGTCGTAATCCCGAACCAGGAAGGCGGGCGGACAACTCCGTCTGTCGTCGGTATCACGAAATCTGGCGAACGCCTGGTCGGCCAGGTTGCGAAGCGCCAGGCGGTGACCAATCCGGAAAACACGGTTTACTCCATCAAGCGTTTCATGGGGCGGCGCTATGACGAAGTGCGCGAAGAAGCCAAGCGTGTGTCTTACAAAGTGGTCAGCGGCGATCACGACGATGCGCGCGTCGAAATTCTGGGCAAGAAATATAGTCCGCCGGAAATTTCCGCGATGATTCTTCAGAAACTGAAGACCGCGGCTGAAGATTTCCTGGGCGAGAAAGTTGCCAAAGCAGTGATCACGGTGCCCGCATATTTCAACGACGCGCAACGCCAGGCCACCAAACAAGCAGGCGAAATAGCCGGCATGGAGGTTGTCCGCATCATTAACGAGCCAACGGCTGCGGCACTAGCCTACGGATTGGATAAGAAGAAGGACGAGACCATTGCCGTTTACGATTTTGGCGGCGGCACATTCGACATTTCTATTCTCGAAGTGGGCGAAGGAGTTGTCGAAGTGAAATCGACCGCAGGTGACACGCACCTTGGCGGCGACGACATTGACCAGAAAATTGTTGAGTGGATTATCGCCGAATTCAAAAAGGACGAAGGCATTGACCTCGGCAATGACCGTATGGCGTTGCAGCGTCTGCGCGAAGCCGCAGAGAAAGCGAAGATTGAGCTTTCACAGTTAATGGAAACGGAAATTAATCTTCCATTCCTGACGGCAAACGCTTCCGGGCCGAAGCATCTGACGAAGAAGCTCACGCGGACCACACTTGAAAAATTAATTGAAGATATTTTGCAGCGCACAGTAGGCCCGGTGAAGCAGGCGTTGAAAGACGCGGGACTGACGGCCGACAAAATCGACGAAGTCGTGCTGGTCGGCGGATCGACTCGCATTCCGCGCGTGGTGGATATCGTCAAGGAACTTTTCGGTGGCAAGGAACCGCACAAAGGCGTGAATCCCGACGAAGTTGTAGCGATCGGCGCTGCCATTCAGGGCGGAGTTCTGGGCGGCGAAGTGAAGGACATTCTGTTGCTGGACGTGACGCCGCTTTCGCTGGGCGTTGAAACGTACGGCGGCGTGATGACCACGCTCATCGCGCGCAATACGACCATTCCAACGCGCAAGTCGGAAACATTTTCAACTGCCGCGGACAATCAAACTTCCGTGGAAATCCACGTGATGCAGGGCGAACGTCCTTTGGCGCGCGACAATCGCACGCTCGGCAAATTCCATTTGATCGGAATTCCGCCTGCTCCGCGCGGCGTGCCGCAGGTCGAAGTGACATTCGACATTGACGCGAACGGTATCCTGAACGTTTCCGCGAAGGATATGGCCACGAAGAAGGAACAGAAAATCACGATTACGTCTTCCACCGGCCTCAGCAAGGAAGAAGCCGAGCGGATGCGCCATGACGCCGAATCGCACGCTGAAGAAGATAAGAAGCATTTGGCGGAAATCGAAGCGCGCAATCAGTGCGACATGCGTGTCTATCAAGCCGAAAAGTTGCTGAAGGAAAATCGCGAAAAGGTCAGCGAGTCGGATGCGAAGTCCGTCGAAGAGGCCATCGAGGCTTGCCGCAAGGCCTTGGCCGGCACGGATGTTGAAGCCATCACTGCGGCGAGTGCGCAGCTTGAAACCGCGACGCACACAATTGCGGAAGCAATGTACAAGGCAACTGCGGCTTCGGCAGGGCATGGACCTGCTTCAAGTGGAGCTGCAAGTGACGGCGGTTCGCAATCGAGTTCGGATGGAAATAAACCGCCGCAGAATCCCGGACAAGGCGAAGTGATTGACGCCGAATTCGTGGACGTGGACAACACGAAGAAGCCGAACTAACAGCAGCATCGCAATACTGCGAGGAGCGCGTTGACCACTTTCGAAGGCGTGCGGCGTATGGGGCCGCCAACAGCCGTACAAAAGTTGCGTGAGGATTTTTATCTGGTGCAGGTTCCAATTAGCGAAACACCCAGCGCCGATTGGAAGCGGCTGTTCTACGACACGCAACAGGCGCCGCCGCCGGATTTTCTTCCGCGCGCGGTGGAAATGAGCGGGGCGCTCCTGAAATTTCGTTCGGACAGTGCCAGCGTTGAAGTGCGCATTCAGTGGATTGATAAGTGGATCGAACGCGCCAATCAGAAAGAGTCCGGAATGGCGGGACGTCTGGACGAAGACAGGCGCCGCCGCCGCGAAGAATTCGGGCGCGAACAGCAGGAATTGACCGAATTGAACGCCCGCTGGGCGAGATTGTAAATCGCCTCAGCTTCGCGCCGCGCCGTGATTCTGGCTGCGCGAAAGGGAAACCATGGCGACCGCAACCAAAAAGGATTACTACGAAACTCTTGGCGTATCCAAGAAAACGCCGCTTAAGGAAATTCGCCAGGCCTATCGAAAGCTCGCGCGCAAGTATCACCCCGATTTAAATCCCGGCGACAAATCATCCGAAGAAAAATTTAAACAAGTACAGGAAGCGTACGATGTTCTTTCTGACACTAAAAAGCGCCAGATGTACGACCAGTACGGTTTTTATTCCGACGCTGGCCCGGGACCGGCTGCGGGCGGTGGCCCCGGCCAGGATCAGGGCGCGCAAGTAGATTTCAGCGGATTCGATTTTGGCGGCGCGGGTGGCACAAGCTTTCGCGATCTGTTCAGCCAGTTTTTTCGCGGTGGCGGCAACGCGGGCGCGGGCATGGAATACGCCGGACCCGGCGAGGAGCCCGGCACCGACCTGGAATACCGCATGGAAATTGGTTTCTGGGATGCCGTGCGCGGCGCGGTGAAAAAGATCAACATCACTCGTTTGGATTCCTGCGCTACTTGTCACGGTACCGGCGCGATGGGAAATGCTCAGCAGGTTTGTCCTGACTGCGGCGGCACAGGCCATCAAACGCGCACCACAGGGAACATGCGCTTCAACGTAGCCTGTCCGCGGTGCGGTGGCACTGGACGGCTTCGCACCGTTTGCCGAACTTGCGGCGGCGAAAGCCGTGTGCGCCGCGCAGAAACCTTGGACGTTCGTATTCCCGCAGGCATGCAGACCGGTTCACGCGTGCGCGTGCCGGGCAAAGGTAATGCCGGAACGCAGGGCGCGCCTCCGGGCGATCTCTACATTATTCTCGACGTGCAGCCTCACCCGTTTTTCGAGCGCCGCGGAGACGACATTTACACCCGCGTGCCGATTACCGTGAGCGAAGCCGCGCTCGGAGCGAAAATCGAGGTGCCCACGATTGATGGGCGCGCGATGCTGCGCGTTCCACCGGGCTCATCCAGCGGGCGCATGCTGCGTCTGCGCGAGAAAGGAGCGCCGGTGGCGCGTACTCCGAAGCACCGCGGAGATCAATATGTTGAGCTGCAGATCGCTGTGCCGGATGCGGTGGATGAACGCGTACGGACTTTGCTGAAAGAATTGGCGGAACTTGCGTCGGAAGACCCGCGCAACGATTTGTTTACGCGCGCGGGCGTTTAACGGAGGTTTGCGATGGCCGCTGCGAAAACCAAGAAAAAAGCACGCGCTGGATATATGATCAGCGCCATCGCGACGCTTTACAAAATTCATCCGCAAACATTGCGTCTCTATGAGCGCGTCGGATTGCTGAAGCCTTCACGCTCGCTGGGCAACACACGCCTTTATACGGATGCGGATCTCGAACGCCTTGAAGTAATCCTGAATTTGGCCAGAGACATGGGCGTCAACCTAGCGGGTATCGAGATCATTCTGAATATGCGCGACAAAATGAACGGTATGCAGCGGCAGATGGGGCAATTCCTCAGCTTTGTTCAGCAAGAGCTTGGTCCAGCGATGCGCTCGGCGCAGACCAAACCCTCACGCGAAGCGATTGTGCGCGTGCCGCCGCCGCCGCGCGTAATCCGAGTTCACAAATAATTTCACGCCTGCTTGATTTACCGCCGGGTGCTTTAGAATTTCGCTTCGATCAATTTCAGAAGAGCCGTCAGCATGTGGTTCAGTGGTGTGGGCACGCCAAGTTCAGCTCCCCGGCGCACTACGTATCCATTCAGCGAATCAATTTCAGTGTGTTTTCGGCGAGCAACGTCTTGCTCGGTGGACGAAGTCACATCACCCATTTTTTTCGCGAAGCCAACAAGCTTCTCGCATAACTCTGCTTCCGGCAGAGTGATTCCAGCGGCACGCGCTACCGCCATCGTTTCTCGCGCGGTCGCAAGCATCGCCTCGCAGCCGAGCGCGTGCTGCCCAATGGCGCCGTAACTTGTTCGCGCAATCGCGCTCATCGCGTTCAGCGCGCAATTGAATACGAATTTAGTCCACAGATCCGCCTGAATATTTTCAGAGATGCGGCACGGGACGCCCGCCTTTGTAAAAGTTGCAGCGATTCTCGCAAGTTCCGGGGCGTCAGAACTTTCGCCGCCAATCGCGAGATCCCCACGCTCGGCATGTTTAATGCGCCCGGGTTCTGGAACTGATGCCGCAACAAAAACGACGGCTGGCAACGCCTTCAATCCTGTAGCGCGAATGCGCTCGGCGTTATCCACTCCATTTTGCAGGCTCAACACAATCGTTTTCGGCCCCACATGAGGTGCCATTGTCTTCGCAACGGAATCAGTGTCGAGAGTTTTCACGCAAAATAAAATCAAATCGGCGCTGCGGACATCCGCAACGTCGCTCGATGCTGCCGCGCGAATTGTTTCCCGGAAATTTGGGCTGTCGATGAACAGTCCTTTTCGCGAAATGATTTCCGCCGTCGCCGGCCGCGCAATAAATACGACATCCAATCCCGCGCGCGCCAGCATCCCGCCGAAATATCCGCCGACGGCTCCAGTGCCCATCACGGCGACGCGTTTGAAAGGCTCGTGTTGAGGCACAGCGGCAGGCTCGGCCACCTAAGATCCCCCAGAAGTTCAGCGTGATTGTAGCGATTCAGCGGCGAAAAAGCTCAAGTAGTGAGCGCCGCAATCAGGCGATCCACATCAAGCTCAGTATTGTAAAGGTGCGGAGCAATCCTTAGCGCCCCTTCCCGCAAACTGACGATCACTCCCGCCGCGCGCAATTTCTCGTAAAGCTTCGGAGTTTCGGCGCTGTGCCGCGCCGCCACGCAAACGTACGGCCCGCGCAATTCAGGATCAGCCGGACTTGCCAGCACGCACTTATCCAGCGGCAATCGCTCGATAATCTGCGCCATCAATTCGCGATTGTGCTCCCACACGGTTTTCACTCCGACACGCATCAGAAATTCCAGCGACGCTTGCAGCGGCGCCAAATTAAAAAAGTTCGCAGTCTCCGGCATGTCCCAGCGGCAAGCCTCTTTCTTCAACCGCATCTCTCCGTTGGATAAATTACTGAAGTTGGAGGAACCCTCAATCGCCGACCAGTAAGCCGGCATTGGCTTCAACGCCGCCATACTTTTTGCGCTCGCCCAGAAAAATCCCGTGCCATAGGGGCCCAGCAGCCACTTGTATCCAGACGCCACTAGGAAATCCGCGCCCAACTCGGTGACGTTCATCGGCAATGCGCCGACACATTGCGCACCGTCGAGCAACAACAATCCACCAACTTTATGTATGGCGGACGCCAGGCGCGTCGCGTCGCATCGCGCGCCGTCGTCGAATCGCACCAAACTTGTGGAGATCAGCCGCGCGGTCGGCGTAATCGCATCAATCAAATCGTCCGTGGTAAGAAATCGCCCGGCCGGGTTCACAACGCGCACACGCAGCCGCCCGGCCTCCTGCATCGGCAACCACGTTGCGAAGTGCGCAGGAAATTCGCCGCGAGCAATTAACACTTCGTCGCCCGGCCGCCAATCCACTCCCTGCGCTACCGCCGCCATCCCGGTGCTCGCGCCGGATGTCAGCGCAATTTCCGCCGGCTGAGCGCCGATCATTGCCGCCAGTAATTCGCGCACACGTCCCGGCAACGCAATCATGGTTTCGTCGGGCATCTTGTGCGGATATTTCTTCCATTCAATTGCCGACTGCGTGGCGCGAATGGAAACGCGCGGCAGCGCCGCTTGTCCCGCCGTGTTCATGTAGGCGACGTCGTCGAATTCAAACCACTCCGAGCGCCAATCTGTCTTTCTAGCAATTTGTTCGGTATTCATCGACATTCTCCGCGTGATGCAACGTCCAAACTCCAATTATGATTCACTGCAACGCATCGACAACCTCCAAAATGGCCTGAACCAATTTGGTTTGCGCGATCGCTCATTCCCCGCGCCTTCCTAAAAATGTTCCCGCAATTGCCGGAAGTGCGAAATCACCAGCAATCTTCCGACGCCACTCTGCAATTCCTCATGTTCAAGTTCCCAGGTTGAATGATGCGGAATAAAAACCGCGTTCAATCCCGCCTGCAGCGCCGGATTGATGTCGCTTCGCGGGCTATTACCCACCATCCATCCGTGTGATTTCACAATGCGATGCTGGTCCACAAGTCCCGCGTAGGTCTTCGCATCTTTTTCCGCCACAATTTCAATCGCCGCGAAAAATCTCTGCAGACCGGAGCGTTCGACTTTAGCAGCCTGCTCCGCCGCGTGTCCCTTCGTGAAAAGGATCAGCCGGTGGCGCCCGGCCAGGTAGTCGAGCGTGTCCGGAACGCCATCGACAAGTTGCGGGGGAGTAAGTTCCAGTTCAGCAACGAGCGCGCGAATCTGCTCGATCGTGCGGCGCTGCGCCATCTGTCCTGCCAATTTGCAGTATGTATCTTCCAGCGAGCGGCAAAAACTTTTCGCCCCGTATCCGTGTTGGCGGATATTAATCCGCTCCGTCTCATTCAAGATTCGCCTCGAATAATCGCGCGAATATCCCAGCGGCTCCGTCAGCGCAAGGAAATCCTCAATCGTCTTCTCAAAGAAGACGTTGTTCTCCCATAGCGTATCGTCCGCATCGATTAGAATTGTCAGCCGGGGCATCAGGTCACGATTTTCGCGAGCGCATCAGTCTCACGGATTCTTCGGCGTTCCCGCTGCGAGTTTCTCCAGAATTTCACGCGCGACGCGCTGCGTTTCGCCGTAATGCGAAAGATAATTCTGAAACTCGCGGTTAATTTCCGTGGCCTGGTCCGCCGCCAGTTTTATTCGCAGGATCATGTCGCGCATGCGCACAGGATGCGGCAGCGCTGCCTCTTCAGTCAGTTCTTCAAGCGCAATCTTCGGATCGAATCGGTCCATGGAATCCTCCGCGCCGCGGCACAATTTTCGTTGTGTCACCCAGCGCTCAGCGAAATACCAGTCTCCAGCATTCTACTGCGGATTGGAAATAACTTCAGGCGGGTAAACGGTGAAGCTCAGGATTGCGGAAGGAATTCGTATCTTTCAATTTGCGCGGCAACTCCACTGCGCCCTTCGAGTGGTTCCACGCGCACGACCAAACCGGTGCACCGAATGTGAACGTCAGTTGCCAGCGTAATTTGCTTGGGAAGGGTAAGCACAAACTCGATCTGGGAACCTACCTCCACGCCATCTTCCGTCATGAAATAAAGCCCGCGGAAGCTGACATCTCGCGTTTCGGCTGGGCGTTCGTCGTTCTTCGAGCCTGCCTTGCGCAGCGTCATCGGCAGGGCCATCGTGAATCGTCGCGAACCCCGGCGTTCGGCTGCAGTTTCCAATCGGCCTCCCAAAACAGTATTTTAATGCACCTCACGCTAGCATCGAAGACCTTAAATCGCAATTGAAAGCTGCGTTGCGTCGGCCCGAATGGTATAAGGGAACTAGCCAGCCATGCTGCATCCTTTTGCCAAGCCTTTCGCGATTCAGAATCCATCCGCGCCGGAGATTCATCGGTCTGCTGCGCCGAAAGGTCCGCCAGGCCGCGAACGCCGAGGCCGGCCTCGTGTTCTTTTGGAATTACCGGTTCGAGTCCGCTGGCTCGGCCCGTTTGGTCTGGAAACGGAAATTACGCAAACTCGCAATGCCAGTCGTGATGGCGTGCTTGTTTCGAGCGACAGCTCGCGCCAACCAGGCTCGCTGCTCTGGGCGACATTTCCCTATGACCCGGCCGTCGCGTTCACCGAATCGGAAACGCCAGGGAAAGTAGCTCGATCCGCGGCCGAGTCGGTCGGCAAAAACATAATTGCTATCTCCTTTCATCAAAACGATCCAATTTCTCCTGGCGATGTGATCGCGTCGAATGATTCGTCCAGTCGTCGTGAATCCGATGATCGCAGATGCCATGCTCGCATTTCCCTTGCTTACTTAGTTCGTGTTACGCGGACCGCGTGTATCTCACCAAATCAGCAAGCGCCGATTGAACCGTTCTGGCCCGAAGAGACAATGACGCTCGACGTTTCTCCGGACGGAATGATTTTCTGCACTCTGCGGATTTATTCTCTCGACGAGCAGCTCCTCATCGCGGCGCAAGCCGGACGCAAGCTCTCCGGCGGCGAACGCCAAGCTCGAGTCGTTCGCGTCAGCCGTGCCGATTTAGATTCTCCTGTCTCATACGTGGCCGTCAAATTTCTTTCCTGAGCGGCGCACACACGTTACACTTTGTTCGCCCACATGACGGAGTCTATTCATCGCAGTGTTTATATCGAAGGGCCCGCTGGGCGCCTGGAAGCTTTGCTCTGGAATCCGTCACGAAGTCATCCCCCGCAGGCCAAACCACCGGTGGCTGCGGTCGTCTGCCATCCGCATCCGCTTTTTGGCGGCACCATGCACAATAAAGTTGTCTACCAGTTGGCGCGCACCCTCGATCGTCTTGGAATTCCTGCGTTGCGGTTTAATTTTCGTGAAGTAGGCCTAAGCGCGGGTAAACATGATCGCGGTCTTGGCGAACGGGATGATGTGCGCGCAGCACTCAATTACGTTGCCAGTGAGTTTCCTCGCGTTCCACTAATGATTGCAGGATTCAGCTTCGGTTGCTGGGTCGGTTTGCGCGTCGGATGCGAAGATTCTCGAGTGATAGAACTAGCCGGGCTGGGAGCGCCCGTGAACGATACTGACATGTCCTTTCTGACTGCAAGCGATAAGCCGCGTTTATTCATTCAGGGGGAAAAAGATCAATACGGATCTCCCGAGAAGTTAAAAGAACTGATTGCGACATTTTCACCAGCCGCACAACGAAATACGAAAGTTGTTATTGTGCCCGGCGCGGATCACTTTTTCGCGGGACGCTTGGAAAAAGTTGACACCGCATTAACCGAGTGGCTCGTTATTCGGCATTCGGAACTCGCGTTGAATAAATAATACTCTGTCTTCGGGTCGGCGTGCCTCGCTCGTCATGCGCTCTCGCCGCGCGAAAACAATTTCGCGAATTGTTCTTCGGTCATCATCGGCACGTTGAACAATCGCGCGTTCACGCGCACATGCTCCGCGTTGCGCATGCCCACCAATGCCGCCGTCATTCCTGGCAGCGACCGCACAAATTGCAACGCGCGTTGCGCATCATCTTCCAATCCAATCGCCGCGGCAATAAACGGCGGCAATCGCCGAGCCATTCGTCCCTGCAGCAGGGAAGCGCTTGCAATAATCTGAATGCCCAGCGTGTCGGCGGCTTCCACGATTGTCGTTTGCTTTCCCTCTATGTCCTGATTCTGCAGCGTCAGCGCTTCCGTCATCCCCAAATTCACGGGAAGCTGCACATATCGAAAGTGGTGAGCATCGCCCGCAATTTCCCTCGCCACCGATTCAATCGCGGCGAGCGATAGATGCTCCGGCGATCCCTGCGGAACGCGAAATCCATTCCATGTCGCCATTCCGTAGGCGCGGATTTTCCCGGCGCCCACCATCGTCTCCAGCCACGCAAACGCCGCGCCCAACCGAGCCAGAAAAGCTCCGAGTGGAATTTCAGTAAGCTGCGTTTCCGGATTGTGCAGATAGAAAACGTCCACGCATTCCACGCCAAGGTTTTTCAAGCTGCGTTCCAGTTGATCCGCAAGATACTTTGGCGCCATCGCGTGGCAACCCGCCGCGATTTCGTCGGCCTTAAGCACTCCCCGCTCGATAAATTCTTTGCGGAAATATGTCGCCGGATCCGCAGGCATGGAACCGTCCGGCGTCAAATATCCAGCCTTCGTGCACAATAGAATTTCTTCGCGCGAATATCCGCGCCGCGCCAACTCCTTCAAAGCCCCGCCGATGCTGCGTTCGCTGCGCTGCAGCCGGTAATTAATCGCCGTATCCACAACATTAAATCCAGAATCAACTGCGGCGATCACCGCATCGGTATATGCGGCGTCCGTTGGGTCATCGGCGTCACCCAGATATGTGCCTATGCCCAGTGTGGACACCGACAGATGCTGGGCGGTTAACGGCGTCCGATCTTCGGGATGTTCGGCAGACGCCTGCGAGCTCGAACCTTGGCCGCCGATCGCAGCCGCCGGGTCGGGAATCGAGCGGAAATGTCCCGCCGCCGTGCGCCCAGCAAATCTTTGCGCGTATTTGGAAGTACCTTCAGAAGTGGCGTAGGGATTCATGGTGTGCGCCAGTATAGCAGTCACGCGCAGCCGCGCACTCTAACTGCGCCGCCGACGAAGCATGACCATCTCAGTCCTTTTTTCCGGCTCCTTCGTCTCCACTCTCACCCGACGTTTGTCCCGTCAAAATCCGCCCGCAAGCGCGAATCAGTCGCCGGTACGGCCAGTCATCATCGCGAAAGAAAATTTCGCCAGCCCGCGGCTTGGAATAAAACCAGCGCGCCAACACAGCCAGATGATCTGCAAGTGGCTCTGCATGAATCACTTCAGCGGGCGGCGTCTGGACCGCGGCTCCCCCCAGTCTCGCGCGCAATGATTCCTCAACAGAACCTGGCCTGGATGTTTGCGCGAATCGCAGCGAAAATGAATCTGATATTCGTCCGCCGCGCACTACAAACACTTGAACAGACTCCGGCGCAACCGCGCGCTGAAGCACAACCGCGTCCAACTCGTCGATTCGACGCGCCACCTCCGGCAGGCCTCGCAGCACTTCCGCTACTTTTTCCAAACGTCGATGCACCGCCGCCGCGCGCTCGAAATCCAGCCCGGCGCTCGCCGCTTCGCGCTCAATTCCAAGCTCGCCAGAGAGCGATTCCCCGGCGGTCGAAAGAAAATGAACAACTCGGTTGGTCTCGTGCGCGTATTCCTCCTGCGTACACCCGGCAAAGCACGGCGCCAGACACATTTTCATTTCCGAATAAATGCATCCCGGAAAACTTGGATCGCGCCGGATCTTGATTTGGCATCGCCGAATTTTGAATAAATTTAGAAACTCCGAAGAAAATGCGTCGGCAGCGCGCCGTGAAGGGAATGGACCAAAGTAAAATCCTCCGGCGGGCGATCCCGTGTCATCCGTGCGGATTCGGCGCGTCACATAACAACGCGGATACGCATTTGCCAGATTCACTTTCAGCAGTGCCGGCCATCGCATCCGTAAACGCGTGTGATAACCGCGCGGATCCAGTTCCCGCGCTGCGTGCCACATCACAATACTTTGCTCAAACGGTGACCCGGTCAGTCGGTATCGCACTGCTCCGGCAAATTCCCTTAAATGAAGCCGCCGCGCTTCCGCCGGATCATCCGTGCCATCTCGCGAAGCCAGCAGACGCTTCATTCGCGCGCGCAAATCCGCCGTGCGAATCAAATATGGACGCGCATCCACCAACTCCTCGCGCGGCTCAATTCGCACCACAGCTGGCGCCGCAGGCAACGCCGAAAAAAACTCGGCATCCTGCACCGGATCAAACTTCGCGCAGCAATTCAACTCCATCATGCAGGGAAGAATACACCGCTGGCGGAAACTCTTCTAATTGCTAATGCGTCAAGCAGAATATAGCCCGGTTGAAGTTCAGTACGACTTCAGCACCCACGCCGCAATCACCAGTCGTTGAATCTCGCTGGTACCCTCATAAATTTCCGTGATCCGCGCGTCGCGATACATTCGCTCCACAGGATATTCCCGGCTGTATCCGTACCCGCCGTGCACCTGAATCGCTTTGTGCGTAACACGCGTGGACATTTCGCTCGCAAATAATTTTGCAATCGCTGCTTCCATCGAAAATCGCCCGCCGGTGTCCTGCTTCCATGCTGCCTTTCGTACCAGCAAACGCGCCGCGTCAATTTCGGTGGCCATGTCCGCCAGCATGAATTGAATCGCCTGAAAATTTGAAATGGGATGCCCAAACGCCGTGCGCTGTTGCGAATAACTCAGCGCATGCTCGAACGCGCCCTGCGCAATCCCGCACGCTTGCGCCGCGATTCCGATTCGTCCGCCGTCCAACGTCGAAAGCGCAACCTTATATCCTTCGCCTTCCGCGCCGATTCGGTTCGCGGCGGGCACTTCACAATCCGTGAACGAAAGTTCCACGCACGCCGTTGCGTTAATTCCAAGTTTCTTTTCTTCTTTACCAACCGCAAATCCCGGCGTCTCGCGTTCTACCGCCAGCGCGGTGATCCCTTTTTCTCCCTTGGCCGGTTCCGTGTTCACGTAAACAATCGCCGCGTCCGCCGCTCCGCCATTCGTGATCCACGCTTTGGTTCCGTTCAATACATAAGTGTCGCCCTTCAGAACCGCCTTCGTCTGTAGCGCCGCCGCGTTCGACCCCGCTTGCGGCTCGGTCAGCGCGTAGCACCCAATCTTTTCCCCACGCAAGTATGGCGACAAGAACTTTTTCTTCTGCTCAGGCGTGCCAAACCGATGAATCGGATCGCAATACAATGAGTTCTGCACGGAAAGAATCACGCCCGTCGAAGCGCAAACGCGCGAAATCTCCTCAATCACAATCGAATATGCCACGTGATCGAACCCGGCGCCGCCTTCCTCTTCAGGGAACGCCACGCCCGTCAATCCCAACTCCGCAGCTTTGCGAAAGGTCTCGCGCGGAAAATGTCCGGTCTCATCAATCTCGCGCGCCAGCGGCTTCACTTCAGAATTCGCAAACTCCCGCACCGTCTGCTGCAGCAGTTTCTGCTCTTCATTCAATTCCAGATCCACGGATTCTCCCTTTCACAAACTTCAAGCTGGTTGGGCGACACGCCCACGACGATTTGACACAAAACATTTCCGCAGCGCGAGCATTCTACAGCGCGGCACCGGCCCTGTCAGCCCGGTGTTCCGATCGTTCTAGTGTTTCTTCTTCAGCAGGCTTTGAATTCCAGATGAAATCGCATCCGCTTTCACGCTTTTCGAAGCTCCAGCGGGATTCGTTCCGACGCCCGGAATACCTTTGCCCGGCAGGAACGTCGGATTACTCAGCGTCCCGCCAATCGAAAATGGCACCGTGATACCGGAAACAGGCTTGCTCGATGCAGTGCTCAGCAAACTGGAGATAATCTCGGCCGGAACTGCTGCCACGCCGCCCAGCGTGAGTGTTGCCTTACCTTCAAAGCTCATCGCTTGATTCGATAAGCTTACGCCGCCGCCCAGCTCCACAGTGCCCGAAGATGAATCCATTGTTGTTCGCTTGGTAGAAACGCGGCCGTCGGCGACGCTCAAGTCTCCTGAAATCCGCTTGTACGACGTTTCATTCAGCCCCGCAGCCTTTGCCAGTGCGCCAAGCGCCCCCGCTAAATTGACTCCCGGCAACTTTCCGTCACGAATCGAGAAGTTTCCATTTCCGGTAACAGTTTTCTGCCACGCTCCGCCCGTTGACCCAAGAAGTTGTAGATCGAAATCTGTGAAACCCGTCATCTTTCCCTTCATCCCGCCCGGCGCTGAAGCAAGCATTCGCCCCACGTCAAGATTCCGCAATTGAAGATTAGCCGAAAATCGTTCCGGCTCTTGCCGTGAATCCGTGCGTGCGGAAAGTTGCAGCATGCCGCCGTACATAAACATCACGGCGGGCATCACCACCATGTGATCTCCGTAAATGTGAATTTCCGCGCTCGCTTTTCCGCCGGAGTATGGCGACCATGTAACTCTCTCCGCGGAAATCTTGCCCTGCGCCAACAACTCATCGCCATTCGCCGATGAAGCTCCATTCGCAGCATTGCCCGAATCATGCGTCTCGGGAGTTTTCCGAATTGATGCTAGCAACGCGCTGGCATCCAGTTCCGAAGTCGAAATATCGAATATCGTCACCGCCTTGCTCACATCCGCGACGCTTACGGTCCCCTTCACATCCGCGATTTTGCCAACCTGGACACGAAAAGTTGCATTCAACGCGCCATTTTCCAGTTTCACTCCGCCTGATTTAAATTCTGCTGTCGCCGCCAGCGCGCCGAGATCAACGGAGATACCCCTCAGATCCGAATTCGCGCGCCACTGTTTGACGGCGTTCGCATCCAGCAGAACATTTTCCATATTCACGTTAATCTTATGCGCCGCTAGAACCACAAACGGTTGTGCCCCGTGCGCGGGAATTTGTTGCAACGTTACATCCGCATCCACCAGGGAAATCTCATCAATTGATTCCAGCGAAAATCCTCCGGAAGTCCCCGCCGCGCTTCCCGGATTCTTCGCGCCGCTCTCGGAAGGAAACGTATAATTCGTGCGCCCCAATTCATCTTGCGTCAGAACAAGCCGCGGCCGCACCAACTTCACCGATGTGACGTGAATATTCCCGCCCAGCAGCGCGAAGAGCGTCAACCCGCCGCGAATCTGATCCGCCGCCAGCAGCTCGCCGCTCGCGAAATCCGTCGGATTGGAAATCTGAAATCCATCCACGACCACCGCCGCCGAAGGCAACAGCCGCGCGTGAATCGCACCGAGCGTCACCGGACGACCAGTTTGCTTCTCGATCGCCGCAGCGATTCTCGGCCGGTATTTATCCACATTAATAAAAAGCGGCGCGATGAACCCAATCAGCAGTATCACCGCAACGATGCCGCCAATAATAAAAGCCCACCGCTGCAACCGCGTTGAACCAATCTTCGCATTAGAAGTCATTCCGCATCCTTACAATAGAAATTTGCTTTATGGCGCGCTATTTCGCGCTCTCACCATGTTGGCAAAATACCTTGCTTCCGGCAAGCCTCCACTACGGCCTAACCCGCATCCAATATTACTACTCCGCTTTGCGCTCCCGGCTGACTCCCACAACTGCCGTGCGCAATCTATGCGAGCGGGTATAATCGAACGCGCATGCCGGTACGCTTCATTTCGGTTTTGCCTGTCACGGAAAAGCGCCTCTGCGCCACCGTAGCGGAACCGCGTCTGGCCGTCGCCTGGCAAACTCATGGAAGCCGCATCAGCGAAAGCCTCCGCGCTTTGCTTTCCGGTCCGCGCGCGCCCAGGGAATTTCGCGGCGGACGCTTCTTTCGCGATTGCTGGGTCAAGCGTCACGTCCCGCGTCGCTCGATTGCCGTCTCGATCTTTTGGCACGCCGCCGCACTCATTCTATTGATTCAATTCGGAAGTTTTTTGCTAAGCAGCCCGCGCGCCACAAACGTCAGCAATTTTGAACTCGCCTGGTCCGGCCCGATCAACGATTTGCCGCTCATCATGCCCACTGGCGTGAAGAAGCATCCCAGTCCTCCGGGCGATCCGGAAAAGCCTTTGCCTCAACTCGGTGCAGATGCTTTTCATCCGCGTCAGACGCTTATCTCTGCGCCGAAACGCCCGAATCATCCCCGCCAAACTTTAATTCGCCCGGACGCACCGCAGGAGCCGCCGAGAATTTTGCCCGACCTGCCCAATATCGTTCAATGGACCGCCGAACCTCCGCGCCCGCAGCGCAACATCACTTCCGAAAAATTGTTGCAGCAGCCGAAGTCTTCGCAGCGCGCCGCCAAAATCGATTCGCCCGAAATTCCCAACGCCGAAAAAAATATCGCTGATATTAATTTTGCTTCCGGCGCCGCTCCCGAGCGCCCGGCGTTAACTCTGGCTTCCGGCGCAGTCGTCAGCGCGCCCAATAAATCCAGCTCCGCTCCGCGGTCTGCCGAGCCGCCGCCCATCGTCGGCGCGGGCGAAGGCAATCAGCACATCATCGCGCTCTCCGCTTCTCCGGGCCCGCCCGTTCCCGCGGCTCCAATTCCTGCGGGCAGTGTTTCCGCCAATGTCAGCATTTCTCCGGACGGAACCCGTCCCGGCGTCCCCGGCGGCTCCGCGAAAGGCACCCCCGGCAATGGCGGCACTGGTGGAAATTCCACCAGCCCCGGCGGCAATGCTGGAGGCGCCAACGGCAACGGCGCAGTCGTCCCCGGAATCAGCGTGAGCGGCGGCAACCCAAAAAATTCGCCAGGAATTTCCGGTCTCAGCAACTCTCCGAAAACAAATTCGCGTTCTCCTTTACGTGTCGCGCCCGGAACCGTATCGTCCTCGCCGTCCGATAAACCCGACTCAGCCGCCGCGAAATCTCCAGACATCCCGATTTCCGCGCGCATTAAGCCCGGCGCTCCTCCAGAGCGAGTCCTCGGCGATCGCACCATCTACACTCTCAACATTAATAATCCCAATCTCTCCAGCGTTAGCGGCAGTTGGATTTTGAAATTCGCCGAACTCGATGAGGATTCCGCCTCATCCAACTCCGCTTCGCGCGCTCCCGCTCCCACCGGCACCCTTTCCGGCCCCGTGCCCATTCATAAAGCCGATCCAGGTTATCCGCCCGAACAAGTGAAAGCGCGCATCGAAGGCGAAGTCGTCCTGTTCGGCATCATTCGCGAAGACGGTTCCGTGGATAGCGTCCAAATCGTCCGCTCTCTCGATCCCGTCCTCGATAAAAACGCCATCGAAGCATTCGCTGAATGGAAATTCACTCCCGCCCATCGCAACGGCACTCCCGTCGCCGTCGAAGCCGTAGTCCACATTCCATTCCGCTCCATTCACCGCGAATACTAATCCGAATTCCGCCGCCTCCCGGTTTTCCTAGCGCCCGCAGCGGCTCTGCGTCAAATAATCTTTCTCTTATTTCAAAATATCCACAGCCGCCAATTCTTTCCACAACCTCCGCACCTTGCGCCCCGCCCACGCAACGCCTATGCTCACGATATGGCGCGTCCCGACTGCCCCAAGTGTGGCGGCACAGGTTGGAAAATTATCGAAGGTGATCGCGAACTTTCGCCCGCCGTAGTTCGTGTGCCCGAAGTTGCCGCGCGTCGCGCCGCAGCCGCCGGCGCCAGCGTCATCTCGATTGACGCAAAATCCGGTGCCTCCGCCGGCCAACCCCGCGTCGCCGTCTTATGCGATTGCGTCGAATCCGAGCGCACCACCCGTGGACTGAGCCGCGCCCGCATTCCGGTCCGCTACGAACACTGCGACTTCGTCAACTTTGAAACCGATGTTTACGAAGGCGCGCTCGAAGCCGCCGCTCACAATCGCAGCCTCGCACAAGCCAAATTAGTCGTCGAAGGTTTCGTGCGCGATTATCCACTCACCATGGACGCGGGCCTCCTCCTTATCGGTCCCTGTGGAGTTGGCAAAACGCATCTAGCCGTTGCCGTCGCCAAGCAGCTCATCGCTCGCGGACACGACGCGCTCTTCTACGATTATCGCGAGCTGCTGAAGGAAATTCAGGGAAGCTACAACGCCACAAATCAGGCCACCGAAGCCAGCGTCCTCGAGCCGGTCCTCAGCGTCGAAGTTCTTCTGCTCGACGATCTCGGCGCCAGCAAGCCTTCCGCCTGGGCTCTCGAAACTATCGGACACATTCTCACCACGCGCTACAACGAAAAACGCGTCACTCTCCTAACCACAAATTATCTCGACGCATCCGAATTCGCCACCGCGTCTCAACCAATTTCGCCAGCAAACGCCCGCGCGAACGATACGTTGAACGCGCAACTTAATTCGAGCCAGAACGATCTAAGCTCGCTCGAAGCCGCCAATCAACCTTCCGATCCCAACGACACTTTCGCAGCCCGCCGCGCCGGACGCCCAACTGGCTCCGCCCGCGATACCCGCGCCACCTTCCGACTCCCAAGCGGCGAATCCATCTCCGCCAATCGCGAAGACACTCTAATCGAGCGCATCGGCATGCGCATCCGTAGCCGTCTGTACGAAATGTGCCGCACCGTAGAAATCAAAGCTCCGGATTTCCGCAAAGAAATCCGCAAAGCAAATCTCCCAAGGTAGGCAGGTTATAGCAGGCGGTGGCTCAGACCTGAGTTCTTTGACTTTGATTTTGACTTTGAAATTAACGTTCCGCCCTTCGCCGCTAAGACTCGTCTATGTCAGGTATTCCTCCGCTCCCGATCGTTCGGAACTCAGCGCCTCCGCGGCCTGCGCCGCGTCGAATTGTACCGGGGTGAATCACTCCCGTTCTTTTCCTCCCAACTTCCAAACCATCTGCCGCAAAATCCCCAACCAAACTTCCGAATCCCGCGCCTGCAAACCCATCCTCCGCACCATCCGACGCATCCGCTCCTCCACATCGGTAATCTTCCGCCGGTCCAAATATCCGCAAGCCCGCAAAGTCTCCATCAGCACCAAAGTAATCCGCTCCAACTCTTCCGTGCCAGCCAGCGGAATTTTCTCAACCGCACCCGTCGCTCGCGCGACCTTCGCATCCCGCACCAACTCATAAAGACAAACCGCCGCAGCCTGCCCCAAATTCATAGAAATATTCGCATCGCAAGTCGGAATCCGCATCAACCAATGACAATGACTCAAATCCTCATTCGACAATCCAACCTTCTCCGACCCAAACAAAAGCGCCACGCTGCCCAAATTTTTCGCACGCGCGGATCCGCCTGCCACAGCCACCATCCGCTTCCGAATCAACCGCGCCCCATCTTCCAACCGCCGCAACGTATGCTGCACGTTCCGGTGACGCACCGCCGTAGTCCCCACCACCAGCCCGCAATCGCCCACAGCATCCGCGACGTAATCAAAATGTTCCGCTCGCTCCAACAACTCCGAAGCCCCCACCGCAGACTTCGCCTCCAGAAACGCCGGCTCGAAAGGACGCACCACCCGCAGCCGCCGAAATCCAAAATTGCTCATCGCGCGCGCCGCCGCGCCAATGTTCAAAGGATTCCGCGTGGCCACCAGCACTACCCGCAAACGGTCGAATTGCGCCGAAGTAAACAAGGCGCCCATTCTAATCCCCTCGTGAATCTTTTTCTCCTGCTCGCGCGTAATACATTTCAGAAAAGGAGTCACACCTCCATGACCGACATTCACGCCACAAAGCTTCGCCTCGCAGTCGCATTGACGCTCGTTTTGGGACTCGCCGTTTTGCCCGCGCTGCTACAAGCCGCCGCCGCGCCCGCCATCGTCGGCAATTGGGAAGGAGCGCTCTCCGTCGGCGCTCAATCGCTGCCAGTCCAACTCCACTTCACCCAAGCCAAGGACGGCACTCTCACAGGCACGCTGGTCAGCCCAACCCAAAGCAACGACGCCATCCCGATGGACAAAGTAGATTACAAGGAGCCCACACTGCATTTTGAAGTTCCCGCCATAGCCGGCAGTTACGACGGCTCCTACGACAAAGCGAAAGACGAAATCTCAGGCCAGTGGAAACAGGGCGGCCAATCTCTGCCGCTAGTAGTCAAGCGCGCCAAATAATTTCAAACGGTTTTGACTGCGTGCCCCCACGTCGATGGTGCGTGTGGGGTTCTTGACTATCTCATTGCACTGGCTGGCGCACGCCTTTCTTTTCAGGTCTGCGATGGCAAAGTCTCGAAGGTACTCCACCGCGTATGCTCCACACGCCGTCCCGAAACTTCGGGACCCGTGTTTGGACCTTTCTCTGCTTCCTGCCTCTGACTCTCTTACGCCGGTCCTCTAACTCGCCCTCTCGTCGCCGCAAAATATCCACACTCATCCGTCACAGGACACTCCTCGCACTTCGGCCGCGCACTCTTGCACAACGTCCGTCCATGCTGCTTGAACAAAAGATACGCCCGCAACTGCGCCTCACAAGCCTCCGGCAACTCCGCCAGGATCGCCTCCTGCGCGGATTTATAACTCGCCGCCCAATTCTTACTCTCCCGCCCAAATCCCAATCGCAGCGGCACATGGATACAATTCGACGGTACCGCCGCCACCGGAGCCGTCTTCGTAAACAATAAAATCTTCTCCGCCCCCGCCTCACCCAAAGTAGGAAATTTCCGCAGCGCCTTCTTCGCCTCCGCCAAAGGACGCTTCAACACCGCGCGCAAACTCCCGCCAAATTCCGTCTCCACCCGCGCCGCAATTTCCCGCAGCCGCTGAGCCCGCAATCCCGGCACAATCCCGCCAACACGCATCACCTCCCGCAACTTCGCCACAGGCGCGGCCAATATTTCCTCTGGTCGCAATCCAATCTCCTTCTTCAGCGCCGCAAATCCCTTGTCGCAAAGCGCATCCGACTGCGGATACCCGCAATTCCGATGCAATACCATCTCGTAAGCATCCACAGGCCGCGGTGCCTTCGGCTTCCCGTAAAATTTCTCCAGCCGATCCAGCACCCGCGTCATTCGAGTTTTCGCCTTTGTCATGCCGGAATCATACCGCAAGAAATTCACAACAAACCGGAATCCCATCTCGGTCACTCCGATCGAGGGTGCCCCGTCCTCGGTCTTCGGGGGCGGGGTTCGTGAATCTTCTTGCACCCCCAGTTCGCCCCTGCTAAGTTCTTCGTCACTTTGCCGCCACATCGGGAGAACGAATGCGCAGCTTATTGTTTCGTCTGGCGCTTGTGCTGTTCGCAGCCACTTCAGTCGCCGCGCAATCCGCCTACTGGCGCCAGTACACCAACGCCGCTGGTGACTTTTCCGTTCTTCTGGCCGGCGAGCCAAGACTGTCCACCGACGTTCAGGGCACGAAAACGATACACACCGTGCAGTCTCTTGTTGATTCCTTGGGTTACAGCGTCATGTACATCAAACAGGAACGTGATCAGGCCGTGGATGACGCCAGTTATAGGGCTTTCAAGGATTTTTTTATGAAAGGTAATGCACGCTGCTCGGTTTTCAGCGAGCAGTCGGCTGCTCCGGCCCTCCCGGGCTATATCGGTCGCCTATACCGCTTACATTGCGATGAGTTCAATACGAATATGACTCTCTTTGGAAATCTCCACTGGGGCAAGCACTATTCCTACGCGGTGATGGGAATGTTCAAGACGGCGTCGTCAGATCCGCCCGAAATCAAGAAATTCGTCGACTCCTTTTCGCTAATCGATCCCACTAAGTAATTGTTTTGCTCTCGAGGTTTTCGCTCCGATAGCTCTCCGAACTGGCTGACGCAGACCTTTCCGTCCAGGTCTGCGTGCCTCAATCGCTGGCATTCGCTCGGTTGCGGGGTGCCCATCACGCCGTTTCTGCGTGTGGGGTTCTGGAATTATTTTACTGTGCGCAAGACATACAACACTTGTGGCCTGTTATCACCACGTAAGGGCTGAGGATTTGTAAACGTGACGGCGGCTGCTCTACCGTTGCCCACATTCGAACGCCCCCGCGAATCAAAACTCAACTTTCTTCAATAAATATTTTCTCAAGTTTATATTCTGAGTGCTTATACACAGTATACTAATCTGCTACCCAGAATCATAAGCTCGCTAAGCGCCACAAAAAGCACTCCTGGCGCACGCAGGCGCGCAATCGCGTAAGTCCTTTGTTTTGATATTCTTGACGCGATTCGCGTCCGTAAGTCCTTTTTTTTGATATTCATGACAAAAAGAGGGGGATGCTCCCGGCCGCACACACTGCTTGATTCTGAGCTCGAAACTCTCGACTATCTCACCTAAGTCCCATGAAATGAAACTGTTGCCCAATTGACGACGGTGGAAGGAGCAGCAAACGACGCAAAATAGCGAAGGCGGCGATCCGAATAGCAGCCGTAACTTTCGACTCTCGACGATCACCTCTCGACTACGCCAAATCATTGACACAGCGTCCAGCAGGCGCGTATCATCAGGTGCAATGCGGCACGATTGACGAGTCGCAGCCTTTCCTGCCCAGCCGTGTTCCCGGGATTTCCCGAGCTTATATCTCGGCAAAGCAGGGCAGAGTCTCCCCTCGGAGGCCTTAAGATGTCACCCGAGTTCGATAACGCCACCAACCCTTCTCGGTCAACTGATACCGAGTCATCTTCAGCCGATTCGTCTTCTTCTGCATCAGACGAATCGGCCACAGAGACCGCACATTCCGTCGTCCTGCACGATGGAGTAGCCGCCGCACCCGCTCGTGCGCCGGAGCCGTCATCCGCAAGTTCCGAAGCTGCACCACCGGCGTCGAATACCAACGCGCCCGAAACGCCCGCGCCAGAATCAGGTGCGGAGTCGTCTTCAGGAACGGAGCCGTCTTCAGGAACGGAGCCGTCTTCAGGAACAAAGCCGCCCGCTGAATCTGAAGCGCCCACCGATCCCGCAACCGCCGAAGCCATCGCCGACATGGAAAGCGAAGGCGACACGAATCCCAATCTGGGCAATGTTCCAGACGGCGAGATTTCCGCCGAAGCGATGAGCCAGCTCATCGAGCAATATCCAACTCCCGGAGAAAAACCTGCGAAGGGAAAAAATCCTCCGCCGAAAAAGAGAGTTGAAAACGAAGTTGTTGAAGGAAAAGTTGTCACGCTGAATGATCTGGGCGTCGTCGTGGATATCGGCGGAAAAAAAGAAGGACTGATTCCCGCATCGGAATTTGCGGAAGTCGCGCTCACCGTTCCGCCGCTCTCGCCCGGACAAACCGTCGAAGTAGAAAAACTCGGCGAAGAAAAAGACGGCTATGCACTCCTTTCGTACCAACGTCCGCTACGCCGCGCCACGTGGAAGAAAATTGAAGCCGCATTCCGCGCCAAAGAAACCCTCGAAGGCACTGTGACCGACCTGATCAAAGGCGGACTCGTCGTGGATATCGGCGTCCGCGCATTTCTTCCCGCTTCACAAGTGGATATCCGCCCGCAAGCGAATTTGGAATCGTGGAAGGGCCAGAAAATTTCCTGCCGCGTGCTGAAGCTGAACCGCAAGCGCGGCAATGTAGTCGTCAGCCGACGCGCGATCCTCGAAGAAGAACAAGTTGCGCAGCGCAAGCAGATGATGGACTCGCTCACCGAAGGCCAAGTGCTGACCGGTAAGGTGAAAAACGTCACGGACTACGGCGTGTTTGTGGATCTCGGTGGCGTTGACGGCTTGCTGCACATCACCGACCTGAGCTGGGGACGTCTGAAGCACCCTTCCGAAGCCGTCGCGCCCGGCGATGAAATTCAAGTGCAGGTGCTGCACTTTGATAAAGAAAAAGGCCGCGTTTCCCTCGGCCGTAAACAACTGATGCCTGATCCTTGGGCAGGCGTAGTCGAGCAATTTACTGTCGGCGCGCGCGTTAAAGGCAAAGTTGTCGGCGTCACAGATTACGGAGCGTTCATCGAAATCGCCCCCGGCGTCGAAGCCCTCGTTCACATCAGTGAAATGACCTGGTCGAAGAAACTGAAGCATCCTTCCAAAATTGTGAAAGCCGGCGACGAAGTGGAAGCCGTTGTGTTGGACGTAAAGCCCGATCAGCGCCGCATCTCTCTCGGACTGAAACAAACGCAGGAAGATCCGTGGCAGCAGCTCGCCAATAAATATCCAGTCGGCACAATCGTCACTGGAAAAATTCGCAACCTCACCGAATTTGGCGCCTTCGTCGAAATCGAAGAAGGCTTTGACGGACTCGTCCACGTCAGCGATATCAGTTGGTCCGGCCGTGTGAAAACTCCCAGCGAAGCTCTGAAGAAGGGCGAAGAAATTACCGCCAAAGTTTTGAAAATTGACGCGCCCACGCACCGCGTTTCGCTCGGCATCAAGCAGGTGAACGACATTTGGGCGAATTGGTTCGGCGCGCACAAAGTAAATGAACTTGTAAAAGGAAAAGTTACGCGCATCGCCGCGTTTGGCGCTTTCGTCGAACTCGCCGAAGGCATCGAAGGTCTCTGCCACATTTCGGAAATCGAAGATCGCAAACGCAAAGGCGGCGACAACAAGTCAGCCTCACCTGAGCACGACAAGTCCGGCAAGCCCAGCGGCATGAAGGCGGGCGCGCATCTTGAAGCGGGCAAGGAATACGAATTTAAAATTGTGAAACTCGAAATCGAGAAGCACCGCATCGGGCTGAGTTTCCGTAGCGCGCAAAAACAGGCCGAAAAACGGGATATTCAGGAGTATCGAAAGGTCAGCACCGCGAAGTCGTCACCCACGGCGACCATTGGCGACGCGATCCGCTCGAAGATGAAATCACTCTAAAACGGTGCGAGCCTGATTTCGGCAAGGGCCATGCAGAAAAAGTTTCCTTCCGGGCTCAATTAATGATATGGAAATAAGCGCGGAAAGGCCGCGACGGGGAATCGCGGCCGGCCGGAGCCTTCTTTTCGCGCGTTTTATAAATCGGAGCGCAATACCATGACTGAAGCGACCATGACCAAGGCCGACCTCGTTGAGGAAGTGATCAAGGCCACACAAATGCCACGCAAAGAGGCGGAAGTCACCGTCGAGACTATTTTCGAGAGCATTATTGGCGCTCTGCAGAAGGGCGACAAGCTTGAGATTCGCGGCTTCGGAAGTTTTCGCACGCGCCCACGACGCGGCCGTGTTGGACGCAATCCCAAGACCGGCGAACAAGTTCAGGTTCCCGCCAAGCGCATTCCATTTTTCAAGCCGAGCAAGGAATTGAAGGATTACGTCAATAGCGGCAATTCGCCTGACGGCGCTTCGGCTCCTCCGACCTCCGCGCAAGGTTAATTCTTTCCATGGACTTTCTCTGGACGCCCTGGCGCTACCGATATATCGCAAGTGCCGGAAAAAATGATGGCTGCATTTTTTGCGACGCGCTGAACGTGGGCGATGAGAAAGCTCAGATTGTTCTGCGCGGTAAACTGAACTTCGTCATTCTAAATAAATACCCTTACACCACAGGCCACGTGATGATCGTTCCTTACGAACACGTCGGCGAACTTGGCGCGTGCGATCCCGCAACTCTCGATGAAATGATGCGCATGGCGCAGCGCATGCAACTCGCGCTGGCCGCAATTTACAAACCGGAAGGATTTAATTTAGGAATGAATCTAGGCCGTTGCGCTGGCGCAGGAGTTACCGGACATATCCACTTGCACGTTCTGCCGCGCTGGATTGGCGACGCGAATTTCATGACCACGGTTTCTGAAACGCGGATGGAACCGGAAGATTTGACGACGACCTACACGAAACTACGCGAAGGCCTGGCTGCGAAGTAACGAAATTCAATCAGCGAAGATCGCGCGCGCGATAAAGTAGGCGACGACGCAAAATACAAAGTCGAGCGCTAATCCCAAATCAAACCGTGAATTATTCTGCAGCGCATGGGGTAAATGCGGCATCAATGAATAGTAAGCGGCATTTCCCGCCAGCACGGCAAGTAATGAAGTTTTCCAGTCAGGACGCCGCTGCGCAGACGAATTCTGTTCGTCAGGGTTCTCGCGGCTGATCCGCCCCGCCATACAAATATTAGACACCGGAAATATTCCCGAAGTTTCAATCTCATCGAAAAGTTGCCGGGGGAAACTGTTCTCAGGAAGAGGAAGGAAGGGAAGCTACATCGCGTGTTCCGCGCAACGCCGCCGCGAGTGGACACAGCAGAAGCAGCGCGAGTGAGCCAAGTACAATCACACCGTTGTTACGCAGGTATGTATTTGGCTGCGCGGCGAGAGATGTTCCCGCGTTCAATAGCGAAAGTGCGGCAACCAGGAGGAAGTACGCCAGTAAATTGAAGCGGACGATTTTCAAAATGACCCACCAGATGATGCACAGTTGGAGAATTGTGAAAAGGAAGCTAACGACAAAAGCCAAACCGGTTTCCTCGGTACTCATATGCGCGAGCGCGGCAGCGACTAGGAGAAGCCCTTGGAACAGCCGGGACTTCACGTAAACGGCGACGAAGCCTCCGAGAACGGCGACGATCGCGCTCAAAGCAAACGCCAGGAGAAGCGCGCCAGCGATGGATTGCGTCGCTGGCGAGAGGGAATCGAATGCCGGAAAGCGAATGGCATCAGAACTTGCGCCAATTAGCTTCTGGGTTAGCAGCGAAACGAGTCTTTGATAACCAATCCACGCCGCGCCGCCTGCGAGCGTGAAGACCAGCGCGTCGCGATAATAATTTCGCGGCATATGAAGCCAGCCGGGAAGCTTGTCGGCGTTTCCTACGCGCGTCCAGAAAAACCATCCAAGGCCAAAAAGAAAAGTGATGCCAGTCAGCACGATTCCGCCGACGATCAACCATCCAATCGCGATCGTGCCAACGAATCCCTTGAATGGAATTTCGGTCCTATAAGCATTTAGAGTGGCAGGCCAGTTGCACAGTGCGGAAGTGATGTACGCGATCAAGGCGCAGATTCCGCAGTAGATTAATTTGCGCCAGGGAATGGAAGTGGCCGCGGGAAGTTTTAGATTTCGGAAATAACCGACGAGCGCAAATACGGCAACCCCGACAAAGAACATGTAGGGCCAGACCGATCGCAGGATGTTCAGGACCGATTCGTGCTCTGCATCACGCACCCACTGTTCGGGAAGTTTTACGTAGGTTCGATAGGTGGAAACCTTATCTCCGCGGACGTGCAACTCGATGCGCGCGAATGCGGCGTCGTCCAATTTCGGGCCGCCCGCGAGCGGAGTGATTTGCTCCCACACAAATGTGTGATCCACGCGATTCGGCGGATTTTCAGATTTTGCGTCCACCAAACGCCACGCGGTGAAATCCATGTGCTTGTTGGCGCGCAGCCATTCCTGGGCGAGTTTTAACGCGTCGTCTTTGCTTAGTTTTGCTCCGGCGGTTCGTTCGTCCAGTGAGTGCCAAAACGAATGGAACTCGCCGGTTGCGCGGAACAGCACTATAAATTCTTCGGCGTCGGAATCGCGGAAATAGCGGACGCGCCAAAAGACCGCAGGAATTTGCTGTTGATAGATTCGGTTCGTTTGCGCGATGCCGATTTTGTGGACGAGGAATTCATTTACTTCGGGATCGAAATTGGAAATGAAAACTACGGCGCGGTGATAGAGCGCTGGGTTCGCATGCTGCTTTTGCATGACATCATCCGCTGCAACTGCGGCCTGTTTTGCGTCCATGGTCGAGCGCGTGAAGTCACCGACACTCTGCGAATGTGTGGAGGCGAGCACAGCAATTCCTGCAACGCCGCAGAGAACTAGAGTCCAAATGTAGCGGCGCGGTATGGATTGGTAGCCAGCGGAAATTGCGTCTGCGACTGTTTCAATAGTCGTGGGCGCTTCGTGTTCCTGCGGCGCAGGAAGCGGGTCTGCGCTGTTCAACAAATCTTCGCGGACTTCAAAACCTCCGCGCTTGAGATACATCACGCCGCAATACGCGAGTGGAACGAGCGCGGCCCCGGCAACCAACGCTCCGGAAATTCGCAGATATGGACTTGCCGAGCGCAGAAGCAGCAAACTGCCAAGTGTTGCGTCCACCGTGTAATGCCAGATGAGCGTGGCAAGAATTCCCCAGCGAAGCATCACCAATCCGGCGACGATTCCGATCAATCCGATTTCGATTCCGCGAATGTAAGCTGGTTCCTGCGGATAGTTGGAGTGCAAGAAACTCCACATAAACGCGGGGAGAATAACGGCGATGACTTTGGATTTTGTGATGCGATGAAAAAATGGAATTGCGAACAAGCGAAAAAGGAATTCTTCGCTTGCAGCGGCATACATTCCGATCGCCAGCGCGCCAAGCCACGGCAGGATCGAGCTTGTGGAATTATCGAAGCTGACGTCCTGCGGCGCCCAGACTCCGAATTGTTTTCCAACCAGATAAAATACGACTACGTAGCCAACGTGAATCGCCGCGAGCGATACGCCGATTACGCTGGCAGTGAAGAACTCTTTCGAGCGCAGGCCCGGTAGCTTCCAGGCTAGGTTCAGGCGGATGCGCGAAGGTTGTGATATCCGATAGAGCGGTTCGCCCGGCGCGACGGCGATGGTTACGAGCAGCGCCTGAACAATGCTGAGCAGCGCGGCGAAAGCGATTTGACTGAGCGTGAACGCCGAGTAGGAAGAATTCGTGTCGTATTCCGCGCGAATTACCGGCCAGTTGCAGATGGTCATGAAGAACCAGAGGAGCGCGAAGAAAACGCCCAACCACAACGGACTGGCCCAACGCAGCGCACCACCGCGCGAAAGTTCGTAGATGAACCAGAACGCCGCGCTCAGAAGAAGCACGTAGGGAATGATCGCGATGCTTTCAATCAGGTCATTTTTGGAACGCATTCGTTGGAAATCACGAAGCCACGGATCGGGCACCTTCAGAAATTCAGTGGCGCCGCCAATTTTATCTCCCTGCACCGAAACACTTAGACGATACGGTGCGCCATTCGGATTATCGGGAGCGCGGAACCCCCGGCGTTGCCAGGTGAAACTCCAGTCGCGCCGATTCGGGCGTTCCGTGGAATTGGATTCTTCGGGAAGGAAATCGTATCGTGCGAGATCTGATCCGTATTGAGCGCGCAGATATTGTTCGGCTATCGCTTGTGCCGCGGCGCGTTCGAGACTCGCGCCGGAGCGGGCTTCCTCGATGACCTGCTCGTAGCCAACGATGCGGCCTTCGGGACTTACGTTTGCGCGAAATTCCTCTTTCTGTTGAGGGCGAAAAAAGCGGATTTCCCAATACCACGCGTTTACGTCGGTGGACATCAACTGGTTGGCTTGCTCCAATCCGACGGTGCGTTCGAGATATGTTTTTGTTTTGTCGTCAACCGAGAAAACAATTGTGGATTGGTATCCTTCGAGCGAGGCTCCGTGCTGAGTGAGGAAACTTTTCGCGCGATTCAGCGCTTCATCGCGCGAAACCTGGAAATGTATAGAAGCTTCGGGAAACGCTTGAAAGAAATAACGCCACGCGACGAACAGGCCAAGCGCGCCCAACAGAATCCACACGATGAGGACGCGCAAATCCTTCGCGCCCAGACGCTCAAATCGAGTGCCCGTGCCGATTGGGGCCGGTATTTCGGACACTACTTCCTCCGGGGCGCGTGTGAAGGCAGTGTTGCGGCGCAGCAATCAATGTAGCCAGACGCAGCGCGGCGGCGCAAGTATTTGCTGGGGCACAGGGAGCGTTTTCGCCACGGCAGGCCACGTGAGGGCTCGATTCGATCGCGGAAAGGCACCTTCAGAGGCAAATTCGTTGTGTCGAGAGAAGGAGAAGCGTACGATGCGCGAACGGAGGTTCAAAATCGCAACGTTTGGAAAGGATGCTTTCACAAATGCCCGATTCCAACACGAAGCCGCCATCTCGCCGTCATAGAAAGCTAATCGTAGTAGTTGCCGTTTGTCTGGCAGCAATCATCGTGGTGCTCATTCCGCAGGCATCGTCCAAGAGTTTGGTGTGAAAACAGGTAGCGGAACTGGCGAACCAGAAAAACTGGTCGCTGCTTACGATCCATGGCAAGAAAATTCAAGAAATTCAATTTGCAGATCGCTCTCTGAAAGAAATCGGCAGACTTCCCAGCCCTATGGCAACGTGGAGCTCAATATCTCCTGATGGAAAGTGGATCGCATTTGACGTCTGCCCGGATGCCAGAAGGCGAGATCCAACCGAATCATTCTCAACGTGCCCTGGTGTTCCCCATCTCGCTGTGGTCGCAACAGACGGCACTGGTTTTCGGGAATACTCAAATCTCATATTCCCGATAGCGATGTGTTGGTCGCCGGATGATTCGAAGCTCACTGTTAGCGTGGAAGACAGGAAGACAAATACGACGGGACATCTCGATATATTAGACGTTGCCACTGGTTCTGCGAAAGATATCGATGGCATCAACGCGTTTGCCAGCGAACAATGTTGGTCTCCCGACGGCAAGCACGTAGTTTACATGGTCAATCAGGACAAGGGCATTCAAGTCGTCAGAATATATGATGCCGCAAAAAACAAATCTCGCGAGGTCGCATCCGGTGGACATCCAAGCTGGTCTCCCGATGGAAAACGAATTGCGTTTCTGTACTGCCCTCCGTTCAATTGGGATTGTGCGTATCAGACGATTCATGCGGACGGCACCGGACAAACTCTGCTTTTTAATATCGAAGCGGGTAGTTCCCCGCTGTGGTGGTCACCGGATTCGCAGTACGTCGCATACATAAGTTTCCGGAAATTCTGGGAGCACTCATTATTTGGCAAGCTTGAGCAGTTGGTTCCGATTGAACACCTTGAGACCGATGACCGCCTGCGAATCAGACGTCTCGACGACAATTCAGAAGACTGGCTGTTGAATCTCGGAAATGGCGACTCGCCTTGCTTCCAGTGGATTCCGTGGAGTCTGAACGCACGTTAGGCTTGTATTTCTCAAGTCTCCTCGATACGGCCGTTCCTCGTTGCTAGTTGTTCTATTCAAATCGGATCCGGAAGGTTGGAGCGCCGTCGGCCCTTACCGCCAGCGAGTCGCCGCATTGCGAAGAGGTGGTATAAAAGGTGCGGCGATGGCGAAGCTAAGCGACGAAGTGAAATATTTGAAGGGCGTGGGTCCGGCGCGCGCGGAGGTGCTGGCGAAGCGCGGAATTATTTCCGTGGAAGATTTGATTGGCTATCTGCCATTTCGCTATGAGGACCGCAGTCACTTTTCCAGAATTCATGACGTTGTGCCCGGAGAGATCTATACGTTGCGCGTGGAAGTGGTGGAAGGGCAGGCGATACGGTACTCGCGATCGCGCCGGGCGGTGTATCAGTTGATTGTGCAGGATGGTAGCGGGCGATTGCATTGCAGATTCTTTCACGGCGGCTTCATGGAGGGGCGGTACAAGCCGGGGCAGCAACTTGTGCTGCACGGAAAAGTGGATTTCGATCCGATGCGGCCGGTGCGGTTGGAAATGATCAATCCGCAAGTGGAATCGCTGGGGCCGGAGCCGGGCGATTCGACCGAAGTGGGCCGCATCGTGCCGATTTATGAAGCGATGGGCGCAATTAGTTCGCGAATGCTGCGGCGAATTGTGCATCAGGCGCTGGGCGCGCTGCCGCCTGATTTCCCCGACCGAATTCCCGCGGACATTTTGAAGCGACATGGTTATCCGAGCCGACGCGAAGCGTTGCTGTACGTGCATTTTCCGCCGCAGGAAGAAAGTATTGAGAAGTTGAATTCGTTTCGTTCGCCCGCGCACATGCGGCTGATTTTTGAGGAGCTATTTTTTTACGAATTGAGTTTGGCGATGCGGCGGCGAAATTTGCGGCAAACGCCGGGAATTGCATTTCGCGTGCGCGAGCCGGGGATTCGCGAAGCGGTGAAGCGCGTACTTCCATTCAAACCGACTAGCGCACAGAAGCGCGTGTTGGCGGAGATTGCGGCGGATCTGGAGCGTCCGGCGCCGATGAATCGCTTGCTGGAAGGCGATGTGGGCAGCGGGAAAACAATTGTGGCGCTGGAAGCGGCGGCAATCGCGATTGAAAATGGCTATCAGGTGTCACTGATGGCGCCCACCGAAATTCTGGCGGTGCAGCATTTTCTTTCCGGGCGAAGAATATTCGAGCGCGCGGGTTATCACGTTGAGTTATTGGTGAGTGGATTGAAGGCCGCGGCGAAGCGTGAGGCGCTGGAAAATATTCGCAGCGGGAAGGCGCAGCTTGTTGTGGGAACTCATGCCGTGATTGAAGAAGGAGTGGCTTTCAAGCGGCTGGGACTGGTAGTCGTGGACGAACAGCACCGCTTCGGAGTTCTGCAACGCAAACAATTGATTGATAAAGGGAAGATGCCGGACGTGCTGGTGATGACGGCGACGCCGATTCCGCGCACCTTGGCGCTGACGCTCTTCGGGGATTTGGATACGTCGGTGATTGACGAAATGCCGCCGGGGCGTGCGCCGATCGAAACGAGAATGGTGACCGATTCCGGTTTACCGGGAGTGTGGGATACGGTGCGGCGCGAAGTGGCGCGAGGCCGGCAGACTTATGTCGTATATCCAGTGATTGAAGAATCGAAAATCGAATTGAAAGCGGCGATTACGGAATACGAGCGGCTGTCACACGAGGTGTTTCCCGGATTGAAAGTTGGTCTTTTGCACGGAAGAATGCGAAGCGAAGAAAAAGAAGCGGTGATGGAAAAAGTCCGCGCGGGCGAATTGCAGATATTGGTTTCGACGACGGTGATTGAGGTTGGTGTGGATGTGCCGAACGCGACGGTAATGGTGATCGAGCACGCGGACCGATTCGGGCTCGCGCAGCTTCATCAATTGCGCGGCCGCATCGGACGGGGCAGCGAGAAATCGTTGTGCATACTGGTTGCGCCGAAAAATCTGGCGGGCGAAGGGCGCGAGCGGCTGGAGACGATGGTGCGGACGTCGAATGGATTTGAGATTGCGGAAGTGGATTTGAAGTTGCGTGGGCCGGGCGAATTCTTTGGCACGCGTCAACATGGCGTGATGGGATTCAGCGTTGCGAATCCGTTGCGCGATCGCGAGTTTTTGGAATTGGCGCGACGCGACGCCTTCGCGTTGGTGGAAGATAAGGAACAGCCGGGCGCGCTGGAGAAATTGCTCGCGCAGCTTGAGCCGGCGTGGCGTCGGCGCTACCAGCTCGCTCATGTAGGATGATTGCAGGATATGCGAATCGTAGCAGGAAAATTCGGTAGCCGAATTCTGAAGCCGGTGCGCGATCTGGAATTGCGTCCGACGAGTGACCGTTTGCGCGAGACTCTTTTTAATGTGATTGGTGATTCGGTGGTGGACGCGGTTTTTGTGGATTGCTACGCAGGGACAGGCGCAGTGGGAATTGAGGCGCTGAGCCGCGGCGCGCGGCAAGTTATTTTTATTGAGAAGCATGGTGCGACGGCGGGATTGATTCGCGCGAACTTGCTGGCGCTCGGCGTGAGTATGTTCATGGCGCGTGGAGTTGCTTCGGAAGTGGAACTGACGAACACGGATGCGAGGCGCGGGCTGACTCAACTTTCAGAGAGAGCGGTGCACGCGGATTTTATTTTCATGGATCCACCGTACCTGGATATGCGGCAATGTTTGAAGTTGTTGGAGCGAATTGCGGAGAAGAGGATTGCCGAGCGATTGCTGACCGCGCGCGGGACTTTGATTGTCGAGCACGGCGCGAAGGAAAAGGTGCCCGAGGATATCGGCGTCTTGCATCGGGCGCGCGTATTGAAGCAGGGCGATTCGGCGCTGAGCTTTTTTGGATGGAGAAACGTTGCGGGCGAGGTTACTCCCGCTGTGTCGCTGTAAGTGATTGAAAAGTAAGTCGTTAGCATGACAGTTTGGCGTTGTTGTTTGCCACGTTTCTCCACCTATCGCACCAAGATTCCCATGCTCACATTTGGCATCTCGCGGCGTCTATAATAAGCAGGATGCCTCTTTTCGGATTATCGATCGCGTTGTCGGGGGACCGTATTACGATCGGGACCGCAAACCGCTCGGCTCAACTGGGCGCCCGCCTGGATGACCGAACGCTTGTCGAACGCGCCCAAGAGGGAAATCAATCGGCGTTTGAAGAACTGGTGCAGCGTTACGACCGCGACGTTTTGCGTTTGGCGCTGAATCTGACGCGCCGCCCTGAAGATGCCCGCGACGTTTATCAAGAAGCATTTCTGAAAGCCTACAAAAATCTTCACCGCTTCCGCTTCGAGTGCAGCTTTTACACCTGGCTTTATCGCATCGTCACAAATGTTTGTCTGGATCATCTGCGCCGGCGCAAGAGCCGTCCGGAAGATCAGGCGCCGGAATCAGCGGATGAAGGTGAAGCGCCGCAAGATTTCTTTGAGAAGCAACGCGAGATGAATGCGAGCTCGGATCCGGAGCGAGCCGCGATTGGAAAGCAAATTGGATTACAGATTTCCGTAGCGATGGGCCAACTTTCTGCGCGCGAGCGAATCATTTTTGAGATGAAACATTTTCACGGATTGAAGCTGCGCGCGATTGGCGAAATGCTTGGGACCACGGAAGAAACCGTGAAGAATTCACTGTTCCGCGCGACGCGCAAATTGCGCATGCAATTGGGAGGGCTGCTGTGAAGCCCGGCGATAACAACGAGCGCGCGATTTCCGCGCAAGCGAACGGCGCTGCTCGCGCGATTGATTGCGGAAGCGCGGAGCGGTTGCTGGTTTACTACGCGTGCGACGAAGCAACGGCGGAAGAACGCGCGGCGGTGGAACAACACGTCGGCGAGTGCGCGAATTGCGCGGCGATGCTGGCGGTCGAATTGCGATTGCAGCAAATGCTGGCGACGATGCCGCAGAGCGCGGACGAACTTGATCTGGCGGGCGAGTTGCTGGCGCAGTGTCGCAGTGAATTGGCGGAAGCGCTGGATGATTCGCGGGATCATCGGACGCTGGGATTGCAGCCGCAGGGATTATTTGCACGTTGTTTCGCGTGGTGTCGAATGGAAATGGCCGTACATCCGGCGATGGGCGCGGCATTTTTCGTGCTGATGGGTCTGGCGGTGGGGCGAATCATGCCCGCAGCGGCGAACGGCACGCAGCAGGCGGGATTGATTCCGACGTCAACTGTTTACGCGTCGCCGCGAATTTCGGACCAGGAATTGCAGAACATGAATGTGTCGGGAATCTATCTGGTGCCGGATGGCGCGGCGGGCACACAAAATATAGAAGTCCATTTGCGCGCGATGAAGCCGGTGGTTGTATCCGGCGGACCGGACGATTCAGATGTGAAGCGTGTGCTGAGTTTCGTGATGATGAACGGACAGAGATTTGATTCCGACGTGCGGATGGATTCGGTGGATGTGCTGCGCAGCAGAACGAGCGATGTGGATATCCGGCGCGTGTTGTGCGCGAGTTCGCGGCACGATACGAACCCTGGTGTGCGCCTGCGCGCGTTGGAAGCTCTGCACGGATTTGAGCAGGACGACACGGTGCGCGACGCTTTGCTGGACGCGCTGATGCATGACACGAATCCGGGCGTGCGTATTGAGGCTGTGAATGAATTAAGCGCCACGGTAGAAGCCGGCAAAGCGACCGCGGATCCCCGCATCGCGCGAGTCCTGCGCGATCTAAGCGAGCACGATTCAAACAACTTCATTCGCCTGCGAGCGGCGGCGGCCATTCGGAATTTAGATCCGCAGCAATAGCACGGCAATAGAAATAAATTTTCACTGGAGAAGGATGGGCTTGTTTACACGAATTCAATTGCGGACGGTTGTGTTGAGCGTGGCGTTCGGCGCTGCGGTGACGTGCGTCCCCGCGCAATTATTCGCACAGACTACGCCGCCGACGCAGCCAGCGACGCCGAGTCAATGGCCGGCGTCTGCGCAAGCTCCGCTTGCGCCGGGAACGGCGCCGCCTGCGCAAGGTCCGCGGCAGAGCCCGTTTCCTGCGTCGCCGGCTCCAGCGTCCACCCCGCCCGCGGTTTTGTGGATGCCTCCGACGGGACACGCGTTTGCGGTCGCTGCTCCGCGGCGAAATGCGAAAGCGTCCGATCAGAAGAGCGGAACCCTGACCACGCGTGACGGACTTCGCTTGCGGCTTGAGACGGAAATTGGAAATATTCGCATTTTTACGGATGCCACAAATGAAGTGCGTTATCTGGTGCGAGTTGAAACGGATGCATCCGGCCCTGAAGCGCAAAAATTGATTCATCAATTTGGATTGCACACGACACAGGCACCTGTCGGCGTAAACATTTCTGGAGTTGTCTTGGGGCACGAACAGCGCGAACGCGTGTGGGTAACGTACGAGCTGCATGTGCCGCGGAAATACAACGTGGATGTGACAACGCACGCCGGGAATATTCAGTTGGATGACATTGACGGGCGCGTGAGTTTGATTACGGACGGCGGAAATATTACCGCGGGCCGTGTGACCGGCGGAATTCGTCAAGCGGGCGTTCCGGCGGCGCGATTGGAAAGCGTTGGCGGCGGACACATCAGCGTGCGCGATGTTACCGGCGATTTGAAAGTATCGACAGCGGGCGGACACATTACCGCCGGAAATATTTCCGGGGACGCGAATCTTTCGACGGGCGGCGGACACATTCACGCGGGAAACATTCACGGCGTGGCGCAACTGGAAACCGGCGGCGGAAATATTTCCGTGGAGCGCGCAGGTTCGCGCGTGACCGCTTCGTCCGGCGGCGGACAGATTAGTTTCGGCGAGGCGGCAGGAGCAATTCAAGCGCGAGCGGCGGGTGGCGGCATTCGTGTGCTGCGCGTGGCTGGGCCGATGCAACTCGATAGTAACGGCGGAAGTATTTTTCTGACGAAAGTTGAAAACGCCGTGCACGCTTCGACGGGGACCGGATCCATCACGGCGTGGTTTTCGCCAACGCTGAAAATTGCGGGCTCGTCACAACTGGAATCCGGACGCGGAGACATCGTTGTCTATGTGCCGCGGGATTTGCAGATGACCATTGAAGCGACGATTGATACCGCGGCGGGCCATCACATCGTGGCCGATCCTTCGCTGATGATGAAAACCACGTATCACACCGGCGATTCCGGCAAACAGGTGCGCGGAGTCTGCGACATCAATGGCGGCGGAGAAGTGCTGAAGCTGCGCGCGATGGAAGGCAATATACAATTGCGGTACATGGATGAAGCATACCTGCACCAACAAGAATTGGTGCAGCAGCAGATTCACCAGGAAATTGAAATGGAGCAGCGGTATTTTGAAACACTTGTCCAGCAAAGCGTGCAGGAAATGCAGAAGCAGATTGGGCAAAACTGGGTGCAAAGTTCGGATCAGAAGATCGTCGTGCATCCGGCGCCGGCTCCCACCGCGCCAGCCACGATTGCTATAACGCCGAGGCCAGGTGTGCCCGCTCCTCCGGCGCCGCCGCCCCCTGCACAAACGGAAATTTTGTGGATGAAGCTGGGAGAATTCTGGTGGGGCGGAGTGCGCGTGGACCCCGCAGAACAGGAAGCGCGGCGCGTGAAAGAAGTGAAGGCCGTATATCCCGATGTGGCGCGCCAGGCCGGCATCGAAGGAATTGTTTCCATGCGAGTGGTGATTAATAAGGATGGCGCTGTGGAAAAAGTGGATGTGCTTTCCGGCGAGCAAGCGCTCCGGCAGGCGGCGATCACCGCGGTTCGTCAATGGCGCTACCAGCCATTCTTGCTGGAAGGAAATCCAGTGCCGGTGGTAACCGTTGTGAATGTGAAATTTCAGATTCCGTGAAGCGGGACAATTTCGTAAAGGCCAAGTGGAAAACGCAGGGCGCAACTATCTTCTTGCTTCGGGGGTGTGAGATGCGGAAGTGGCTCGCGGGGCTCATGGTATTTACGGTGGCAGCAATTTGCGGCGCTCCGGCGCAGGCGTATGAACAGGCGTATGAAAAAACAGTTCCACTTGCGGCGGGCGGCGCGCTGCATCTGGAAAATGTGAATGGTTCGGTAGATGTACGCGCCTGGGATCGCGCGGAAGTGCAGATTTATGCGGTGAAACGGGCATCGGGGAGCGATGAAGATCTCGCGCGGGTAAACATTGAAGTTGACGCCACGCTGGGCCGCGTGAATATCGTCACGCGATATCCGCAGGATCAGGGCGTGGACGTGAGTGTGGACTATCGAATTCGCGTGCCGCGGCGCGTGATGCTTGAAAACATCACAACAGTGAATGGCACGATTCACATCACCGATGTGGACGGTGGCGGAAAGTTGCATACGGTAAATGGCGACGTGGACGTATTCGACTGCGCGGGCGGATTCAGCGCGCGCACGACCAACGGTGATATCCACGAAGAGCTGCGTACGCTGACCGCGAAAACTTCTGTGGAACTCGAATCCATGAACGGATCCATTCTGGTGGCGTTGCCGGCGAATGCCGGCGCCGAACTTGACGCCCAAAGCTTGAACGGGGATTTCCACACGGAAAAACCCGTGACGATCAATGGAGCATTCAGCCATGGAAGTTTTCGCGGAAAGTTGGGTGCTGGCGGCGCTCCGCTGCGAATCCGGACGGTAAACGGCGCGATACAAATCGCGGTTTGGAAACCGAGCATTTAATTTTTCAAATAATTCCTCGATGGGGATTCTCAAACGCTGCTCACGTACTGGCGCGGCAAACGTCGAAATCGGAAGGAGGCGAGATCATGAAGACGAAATCAATATTGGCCGTGAGCGCGACAGCGGCTCTGGCAATTGGAATGGGCGCCACGGGACAAATTGCGTCGGCGCAACAACAGGATTCGCAATGGAATAATTCGGTTGGCACAGCCGTGAGCAATGCGGTTCTCGCGGAAATTCAGCAGGAAGTCGCCAATGCGGCTGCGCGAATTGCAGCCGCGCAAACTGCCGCGATCGCGCAGAAAGTGGATGGAAAGATCCAGGCGAAGCTAGCTGCGCTGCAAGACAGGCTCGAAGCGGCGCAGGAAAGAGCAGTAATCGCCGCGCAACAGGCCGAAACTCCCAGAGCTCGCGTATTTCTAAATGGTGAAGACTTCTCGACTGCGGACGAAACCGGTTGGCTCGGCGTAACACCGGAAGATATTTCCGCGGATCGCGCCAAGGAACTGAAGCTTTCAGCGGCGCGTGGTGTATACGTCAGCGATGTTGAAAAAGACAGCCCTGCGGAAAAAGCCGGCCTCAAACCCGGTGACGTCATTACGGAATTTAACGGCCAGAACGTCGAAGGTGTAACGCAATTCCGGCGGCTGGTGCGCGAAACGCCTCCGGGTCACAGCGTGGCAATCGTTGTGTCGCGTGACGGCAAATCGCAAACGCTCAACGCCACTCTTTCTACGATGACGGAACAGTTCCAGCATCAATTCAGAATGAATCTTGGGAACGGGATGCGTGATTTCACTCTTAATATGCCGAATATGCAGAACTGGGAAGGCCCAGCGATTGCGCCCATGCCGCCGACGGCACCAATGACGCCAACGCCGGCGATGCCCCTGGGCATTTATTCCTTTAGCACTCCCGAAGGTGGATTTGGATACGGCTTTGGTTCGGGCTCCGGCTTCGGAATGGGTTCCACGCCGAGCATCGGCATTAGTGGTGAAAATTTGAACGGTCAACTCGGGACATACTTCGGGGCGCCAGACGGAGAAGGTGTGCTGGTGCGTGAAGTGGAATCCGGATCGCCCGCGGAAAAAGCCGGACTGAAAGCAGGAGACGTGATCACGAAAGTTGCCGGGGATCGCGTGACGACGCTCGGCGAACTTCAATCTAAGTTGCGCGCGAAGCGTGAAGAGAAGACCGTGCAAATTACAGTGGTGAGGCACGGATCGGAAACGAACGTCACGGTTGAGCCGAACAAACCGAAAACCATAGCGCCGGCGCACGCCCGCGGCGTCGCGTAAATTTATCGAGAAGCTTGTCGTACGCCCGGCGCCACCGGCGGAAGTTAAAGCTGGCGCCGGGCGTTTAGTTTTTCCACCGAAAACTCTCCCGCTACAGTTTACGAAATCCCTGTTTAACGGTACGCTTATGTGCGGTGTGGAATTCCGGAGGTAGTCACTTGGTACGCAAATCAAAATTATTTGGTGCGATCGCAATTCTCATATTTGCAGCGGCGGCAGTATCCGTCGCGTTGCCCGCCTCGCCGCAAGGAACCGCGGCCAATGGCACACAACCAGCCAAGAAAATTCCGGCGTTTCATTCCGCACCGGCGGCCGCCCCGTTAGCTGTGACGCTTGATCCAAAACAATTCAATGACGTTGCCACCCAGAATTCATACGCCATGGCGGCAAAAATTAAGAATGTGCTGTACCAGCAGCCGTGCTTTTGCTATTGCGATGCAAATGACGGGCATCACAGTCTCTACGACTGCTTCGTGACGGATCACGCCGCCAGTTGCAATATTTGCCGCATGGAAGGAATCTTCGCCTACGAACAAACGCGGAAGGGACAAACGCCGACGCAAATCCGGAAAGAAATTATCAATGACGCGTGGACGAAAGTTGATCTGACCCGGTATGCAACGCTGAAAGACGTCCGCTAAATCAGCACAAGTAAACTTATTGCCTGCGAATTTCCGCTTTGGACGCAGGCACAATCAAGCGCATCAACCGATGCGATGAATCCAAATAGAGCGTGACTTCCAGATCCGGCGTGCGCACCGTGAGCTGTTCGTATTTCGCTCCATCGAGCGTTATGGGAACGCCTGCTTCGGCGGTAATCGTGCCCGGCGCCTGTTCCTGCGGAATGAATACCGCAAAAGTTTGCGCTCCACCCGTTTTCCAGTTGTAAGCCCGCGCAAGAATTTCGTACTGATAATATAAATTGTCATCGAGCACGACCACCGGCGACGCAAAAGTGAAATCCTGCCGAATGGGCGCCTTGCCTTCACCCAAATCGAGAATGATGTGCGCGCTGGAGCCTGCAAACGTTGTGGTTGAAGTGATCTTCTTTCCGCTGGCGGTAGAACATACATACTGCATCGGTTGAACGGAACTATTTAACCGCAACTCGCCGGTGACGCGACTGGTTTCCTGTCCGGTTCGAAGCTCGGTTGTGCCCTTCGCGATCCAGTCACTGCCCGAGCGCACAATTGAAAAATCTTCGGTGCCAACGGGCTGCCCGTTCACGCTGATGACGAATCTTCCTTTGTCGTCGGTGAGTGCAGAAGCTTCACGTTTTTGCGCTCGCACGATGAAGGAAACAGATGCCAACGCGGAAATCACCAGGAAGGACGTCACGCTCCAGGTTATCTTTCTGCGGAAACTTTTGTTCACGATAGCGTTCATGCGTTCACCTCGAGCGTTGCTGAATCCCAAGCGCTCTACTTATTCTGAGGGCGAACGGCTCCAGCGAAATCTGAAGTATTGCTCACGGTGCCGGAAGCATTAACCACGCCGAAAAGTTCCGACGCGAGGATTCGTTCTACGACTTGCCGCGGCACGTCTCCGCCTTCCACGCGTAAATCCGCCTGGCGATAGAAAGGAATGCGCTCGTCGTAGAGTTTGCGGAAGCTTGATTCGTCGCGAAACATCGGCCGGTCGTCCATCATCACGCAGCGCGAAAGAAGTTGTTCCACGGGACAATCCAGCCAGATGACATAGCCCGTGCGAACGGCGTTTTGACGGCCGCACGCCACGCTGAGCATTTCCAGATTTTCGGGTTGCGCGAACGTACCGCCGCCAAGCGCGAGCACGGCCGGAACCGTCGCGGCTGCGGCTTCGCCTAAAGCACGCGCCAGTTCCGCGTTTTCGAGTTTGCGAAACGCGGGTTCGCCGAGGCGTTCAAAAATTTCCGCGATGCGCAGTCCGGCTTGTTGTTCGATGCGCTCGTCCAGATCCACGAATCGCCAGGCGAGTTGCTGTGCGAGCAGGCGTCCGACCGTGGTTTTACCGCAGCCCATGAAGCCGGCGAGACATATCAGTTTTAAGGGCAGACGTGGGCCGGCCGGTTTCATTCAGAGTTCGAGGGTTGCGTGCGGAAACTTAATTACGGCGCAACCGAGTCCCGCACCATAATTTTGATTGTACCACTGAAGGAATAAAGCTCGACCTTCGCGTTGCCTTTGCCGACCGTGCCGAACAATGACTTGCCATACTTCGGAGGATTATCTTTCCGTCCGTGTTTATCCGGCTGGAAGCTGACTTGACTGAGGACAGAGCCGCGCACCGACGTGGCCATCAAGTCGAAGGAACTGGCGGAACCGTAGCGCACTTCTGTATTGCCGGTATCGCTCTTCAAAACATAAAGACCGTGGCGGAGGAAGTCACCGTCAAACAGGATATTGCCTGCGGTTGTGTGAACGGTGATCTTGTCCATCACGGGCTGCAAAATTTGCACATTGCCGCCGACAGTTTCAGCCTTGAAAGAACTACCATCACAGCGCGAGCAGACAATGGAGCCGTCCGCGGTGGTGACCATCACAACGCCGCCGACGTCTTGAAGATTCACGTCAGCCGCGAGCGTGTCAAACGTCAAGTTGCCGTGAACGCTGGCTACAGTGATGCTTCCGGAATCCGTGCGGATTTGCAATTCGGTTTCTTCGGGAACGGTGACGGTATAATCGGCCTGGAGATCAACGCTGCGTGCGGATGCATTCAGCACGCGCGTACCAATCTCGATGCGGGAATCAACTTGTTCGCTTTCGACCTCGACGTTTGCGGTGGCGTGATCGGCAACGAACATCACTTCCGCCTTGTTCCAGGATTTCACCTGAATGCGCCCGTTGGAATTATGAATCGTGACGACTGGGCGGCCTTCCACAGTGAAATGTTTTTCCACGCGATGGGCCGACACTGAAAGAGCCAATGTGGCGAGCACCGCGGCCGCGAGCGCACTTCGCAGAGAAGGATGAATGGTTGGTCGAGTGTTGTGCGAGAGCATTGTTATTCCCCTGTCCAGCTATGTTCGGTTGCAGCGGCCAGCAACTGGGACTTTTGCTGGTAAGCCCCATACAAATACTGGCGCGCAGTTTCGTCCTTGGGTTCTTCTCGAACGGCTTTCTCACATACGGCAATGAAATCGTTCACGATCTTCAAATCGCGGCGCAGCGCGGCGTTCGCTTCAGGATCGATTGTTTGCAAATCGCCCATCGTCTGGGCTTCTAGTTTATTCAAATTGTTTTGGGTATTCACGGCACTGGAAGGAAACGGTTCGTCTACATTGGCAAAGTGCTGCCACGCAAGTCCCGCCGCAAGCACCATCAGCGCCGCGTAAGTTGCTACAAGCGCCGGACGGCGCATCCACGCCAGCACACCTGCAAACCAACCAGCCTTCTGTTCGGCGGCGGCCTGGAACTCAGGTGTGCGGATGATTCCTTCCGATTCAAGCTGTGCGCGGAGTTGCGCCCAGACGCGGGCGGGTGGCTCTTCATCAGGCACGGAAAGTTCGCGCGCCATCATTGTGATTGTTTCCAGGTCAGCCGCCATCGAGCGGCAACTGCCGCACTCCGCCAGATGCGCCGATGCTTCGGCCGGCATCGGCTGTTCGCCTGCTTGCTCTAATACTGCTTCAAAATCCTGACACCGCATAAATCACCTTCTCGGTTCTGTATCTAGAATTACTTCCCAAACTTTTAACAGCAACATCATTTCCTAAAGCTTACTGACTGTTACGTACCGTCATGCCCGGCCGCCTCAGCCTTGGCATCCTGACGCGCCTCGCGGGCACGCTGCCGGATCGATTCCTGAAGCAATTCGCGAAGCCGGGTTCGTGCTTTGTGAAGCTGAGACTTCGAGTTGCCAATGGAACATCCCATGATGCGGGCAATTTCGTTGTGCTCATATCCCTGAATGTCGTGCAACTCAAAAACGGAGCGGTAACCGGGAGGCAATTGTTCCACGGCCCGCTGTAAGTTAATCCGGTCCACCGAACCGGTTAACAAATTATCAAGCGCCCCGAAATCACGTCTCGGGCCGCCGCTCTCCTCGTCCGGTTCGGTGATCTCCTCGAGGGAGCTTTCCGGAACCGTTTTCTTGCGCAGCTTCATCAGCACAACGTTTACCGTCAGCCGATGTAGCCAAGTCGAAAAAGCCGACTCGCCCCGGAAAGTTGCAATCTTCCGGAAAAGCTGGAGGAAAGCCTCCTGGGTTAAATCCTCGGCCTCTGCTGTGCGCCCGACCATGCGCAAGCAAAGGGCGTAAACGCGCCGGCTATGTTGCCGGTACAGAAGCTCGAACGCCTCCGCGTCACCCTGTTGAGCCCTTTGAATCGCTTCCGATTCCGTGAGCTCTCCCGTCGCGCTTCGTTTCGTTCGGGCCACCGGTCCGTTGGGACGCACCCAATACTTGGGATGCTGTCCTCGCCTTTTGAGTTGTACCGGCGTTCTTGCGAATCACGTCCGCGAATGACCTGGTACCCCTGGCGGCGAGTGAAGCGCAAATCGCTCCGGCAATACATTCTTATTCTCTGCGGAATACAGGCGCGCGTCTATCGGTAACTGCGGGGGCAACCTGCAGTGTCAAAAGCGCGGTCGCAAGCCGTTCGCGGAAAGCGCCAACCTCTTCTGACGGCAGTGACATCAGAAATGACTTGAGCATCACCGTCGCTTCACTGAGCGCCGTCGTTAAATCGTACTGCAACGATTTTAAATGATCCCAACCGCGCGCTGTTGAGGTGCCGTCCGATACTTTCGCCGTCATCAAGCGATACTCTTCGGCAATTTTGCCTGCGATTTCGCCAAGAGTTCGAACCTTGTGAAGGAAACAAGTGCGCTGCCGGAATAGAACGGTTGAGAGAAGCGAATTCATTGCGGCTGCGCGTTTCGCGGTTTCGCCGGCGAAGAACAGCGGATCGAGTGGCTTCGCGCTGGGAAGTAAGCCGAAGTTTTCCGCGTGACGTTCTACAACATCGAGAAGACATTCGAGAGCGTTTGCAAACCGCACGCACAGTTCAGCGGCAACGTCGGCCTGATCGCGCGCCATTTCAAGCTTGCCTTTTTTGCGAAGCAATAACGCCTCATCCAACGCAATGCTGAAAATCAAGTAGGCAGGCCGTGCTTGCGCCAATGCGTAGTCGAATACCTGCGACTTTTCTGACGGAAGTTCCGCGTGCCAATCCTGACGGACTGACTTTGGTCGATGCGGCTTCCAAGAAATGTGGAACACCGAGTTTCCTTAGGGCAGGAATTATAGCCCGCGTTTCCCATTTTGGGAAAACAATCTTCGTTTCCTTGACGCTTTCTTAAGCCCCCCGCTATACTTCGGCTCGATTCACGGCGCGCCTTGCGCGTCAGTGACCCGCGGAAAGGATTCCCCGTTGCCGTTTGAACCACTGGAACAATATCGACAGCGCCAAAAGAAACTGGAACAGATTGTCGCGCTGGGTTATGGGCCATATCCTCATAAATTTGATTGGACGTTGACCCCCGCGGAAGTCGTCGTCAAATTTGGAGCCACTCCCGTTGCGCAACTGGAAGCCGAGCATGCTGAGGTGCGGGTCGCAGGACGCATACGAACACTGCGCTTGCACGGCAAAACGGGCTTTGCACACATTCAAGGTGGTGGCGCGCAAATTCAGATATACGTCCGGCTGGACGCGGTAGGCGAGCGCGGCTTCCAACTTTTTCAGTTGTTGGATATGGGAGATACGGTCGGTGTTGCCGGGCACATGTTCCGGACGAAGACCGATGAGCTGACGATTTGGGTCACGGAATTGACATTGCTGTCGAAGTCTTTGCTGCCCCTGCCGGAAAAATGGCACGGTTTGACGGACGTGGAGACGCGCTACCGCCAACGTTACGTGGATCTGATTGTGACGCCGAAATCGCGCGAGATTTTTCTGAAGCGCGCGATTCTGGTAAGGGAGTTGCGCAAATTCTTTGACGCGCGGAATTACGTCGAAGTAGAAACTCCGATGATGCAGTCCATCGCCGGCGGCGCCACGGCGCGGCCATTCATCACGCACCATAACACCCTGGAAATGGATCTTTACTTGCGTATCGCGCCGGAACTTTACTTGAAGCGCTTGGTGGTGGGCGGACTGGATCGCGTTTATGAAATCAATCGCAATTTTCGGAATGAAGGAATTTCCACGCAGCACAATCCTGAATTTACGATGCTCGAGTTTTATGAAGCGTACAGCGATTACCGAACGTTTATGGATTTAACCGAGGAATTATTCGCCACGGTGGCCAAGGCGGTGACCGGCGGCACGGCCGTAAAATATGGCGATCGCGAAATTGATTTCGCGAAGTGGCAGCGCCTTACGATGCGCGAAGCGGTCTCGCAATACTGGCCTTCTGCCGCCGGCGAAAAGCCAAGCGCGGAACAATTGCGCGCAAAGGACGGCCCGCGCGAAGCTGTGCGCAAGTTCAACGCGTGGGCGACGCAGGGCCACACGGCGCCCATTAAAGAAGTCGATAAACAAAGTGACGGCGAACTCGTCGGCGCGCTTTTTGAGGCGATCGCCGAAGAACATTTATTTCAGCCGACGATTCTTTATGATTTCCCGGTAGATATTTCACCGCTTTCAAAGTGCAAGGATGACGATCCTTCGACCGCTGAGCGCTTTGAAGTTTTTTGCGGCGGATTCGAGCTGGGCAATGCCTTTTCAGAACTGAACGATCCCATCGAGCAGGAAGCGCGCTTCCGGCGTCAAGTGGAACAGGGCGGGGAAGAAGCGCCAAAAGAAATTGACCTTGATTACGTGCGCGCGCTAAGCCAGGGAATGCCGCCTGCCGCGGGCATGGGAATCGGAATTGACCGCCTGACGATGCTGCTTACGGATTCTCACTCGATTCGCGACGTGATTTTATTTCCCCTACTGCGCCCGGAAACGCGGCGCGAATCTGCGGCGGAAGAAAATCCGTCTTCATCTGATGCCCCCGCTGGAAAATCTGCTGACCATCGAAAGTCGGACGGTTCCGGCACGAAGCCATGAAGTTTGAATGGCTGGTCGCGCGGCGGTATCTGCGCTCCCCGCACCGACCGGCAGTCCTGCGGCTCGTGACGTTGCTCTCGGTGTTGGGCGTTGCCGCAGGCGTTGCAACGCTTGTCATCGCGCTGGCGATGAATACCGGTTTCCGCGAAACACTTCAGGATCGTCTGCTCGGCGTCACCGCGCACATCGCCATCACCGAACCCGGCGCGGACGCGATCCACAACTATCGCCAACTTGCCGAACGTCTCTCACACACCCCAGGTGTCCGCTCCGTTACTCCGGCCCTTTACGAAACGGTTCTACTTTCCGCGGGAGGAAAAGCCAGCGGTGTGGTGGTGAAAGGAGTTGATCCGGAACTTGAGAAGAAATCCGACGAAGCTCTAACGCGCATTGTGGATGGCCACGCGGATTTTTCTCCGGACGCAGATGGAATCGGGGCCATCATCCTCGGGAAAATGTTGGCAAGTGAGCTCGAACTGCGCGTCGGCGACAACGTCACGCTGATGAGTCCATCGGGACGACTGACGCCTTTCGGAATGGTTCCGCGAACGCGAACCTTTCACCTAACGGGAATCTTCGATTCCGGATTTTATGATTTTGACGCGCACTGGGGATTTGTAACTCTTGCTTCGGCCCAAAATCTGGCGGGCGTGGGCGACGAAGTGATTGCGCTGGAGGTTCGCATCGGTACGATCGATCGCGCCACGGAAATCGCCAGGAATCTTGAGCATTCGGCCGGGCCGCTCTACAAGGCGACAACGTGGATGGAAGAAAATCACGCGCTGTTTAGTGCGTTGCGTCTGGAAAAATTAGTCACGGCGATTTTCATCGGGCTCATAACATTCGTCGCTGGACTAAATATCATAGTCGTATTGAGCATGACTGTCACCGACCGCGCTCGCGATATCGCCGTCTTAATGGCCATGGGAGCGCGACGCGAACAAATCCGGGCCGTGTTCTTCCTGCAGGGGCTTACGATCGGCACAATTGGAACGTTCGCCGGACTTGTCATCGGATATGCCGCCGCTTGGATCGCCGGCTCCTTTCGCGTGATCAAGCTCGACCCTGAAATTTATTCTGTCCCTTACGTTCCGTTTCACGCGAATGCCGTTGATGCGCTTTGGATCGCCTTATCCGCAATTGCCATTTGTGCCGCAGCTACCATGATCCCCGCGCGTGCCGCGGCACGAATTCTGCCCGTGGACATTCTCCGCTACGAGTAGTACTTCGTTCTGGATATACTTCTGATCGTCATTTCTTCGCACTGTTTGGCGCATCGCTTGCACCATATATCGCGTATGTTACCGACGCGCAAAATAACCCAGATAATTCCCATTTTGGAGCATTCCGGGCGTGTTATAATTGCCTGTTTTTCAGTAGCTTGGCCGCTATTCTAGGATTTTTCCCAACTACCGCTGCCGGGCCCGGCAACGGTGGTTTCTGAATGGGAAAGTAATTGGCGACGATGGCCATCCGACTCGCCTCCGTACCGGTGAAAAGTTGCATCTAACCATTCAGGGTGCAGCGCGCATTACAAAGAACCGAATGCGATTTGCCGTCCAAGTACTGGCGGTTTTTCGGTACTAGCAGGCTATTGTTTTATCTCGGCGAGCGGTTTTGTTCTGATAAATGGTTTTGTTGTGATGAACGAAGAACACGCATGAATCCAGAGACGATACCGCGTAACAATCACGGAGCCGCCGAACGGGGGGCAAATTCTTCCGCAGAAGGATTCGCGATGCCTGCCGGTCAACGAATTCCAGTGATCGAAACGCGTGAGTTGCGCAAAGTTTTCGGGGAAGGTGCAGCTCAACAGGTCGTTCTGGGAGCGGTGGAACTTTCCGTGCGCGAAGGCGAAATGATTGCGATCGTCGGGCCTTCCGGCAGCGGAAAAAGCACTTTGCTACACCTGCTGGCTGCGCTGGACACGCCAACGAGCGGTACAGTATACTTTCGTTCGCGTGGACTCCAATCGTTTCCAGAAGCTCCTCTTGCGGACTACCGAAACAGATCCGTGGGATTCGTCTGGCAGCGCCATCACCTTTTGCCGGATTTTACGGCAGCGGAAAACGTGGCGATGCCGCTTCTAATGCGGGGAATGAAGCGTGCGGAAGCGCTAAATTCCGCGGCCGGGCAGCTTGAACAGGTCGGACTCGCATCCAAGAACAGTCAGAGAGCGGGAGAGCTTTCCGGCGGGGAACAACAGCGCGTGGCAATTGCGCGTGCGCTGGTGAATCAGCCGGCACTTTTGCTTGCGGACGAACCTACAGGTGACCTGGACGAGCGTAACGCCGACGCGGTTTTCGATTTGATGCAGCGCTTGCACCGCACACACCGGCTTACATCCATTCTGGCAACGCATAACCGCGCTCTGGCGGAGCGATGCGATCGCGTACTGAGTTTAGAGCATGGCGAGTTGAAACCGCTCCACGTGGGATGCGGCATACAGCCCGTGAACTGAGGGAGAAGCGAGCCAACTGTGCTGGAACGATTCACAGAAAAAGCGCGTCGGGTAATTTTCTTCGCACGCTACGAGGCTAGCCAGTACGGAAGCCCGTGCATTGAAACTGAGCACCTCTTGCTCGGTCTCGTGCGCGAAGATAAAGGACTTGCCAACCGCTATTTGCGGACGCAAGGTTCCATCGAATCCATTCGCAAAGAAATTGAATCCCGGATCACCATCCGCGAGCGCATTTCTACTTCGGTGGAAGTGCCGCTCAGCGCCGAATCAAAGCGCATTCTGGCGTACGCGGCTGAAGAAGCCGATCGCCTGGGAACGAAGCATGTCGGCACGGAGCATTTGCTGCTCGGCATTCTGCGCGAAGAGAAATGCTTTGGCGCGGAGATCCTACAGGAGCGCGGGCTGCGTCTTTCGGCGCTGCGTGAAGAACTGGCCCGTTCATCCGGGGAGAAGGTTCCAGTGAATCGTCCAAAGGAAACTTCGTTACTCGCGGAATTCAGCAGGGATCTCACACAGGCCGCCACAGAAGGGCAACTCGATCCATTGGTCGGACGCGAGCGCGAGCTCGAGCGCGTCGTCCAAATTTTGTGCCGCCGTACGAAAAATAATCCTGTCCTCATCGGTGAGCCCGGAGTCGGCAAGACCGCAATCGTCGAAGGCCTGGCGCAACGCATCGCGGATGGCGATGTTCCTCTTTTCCTTGCTGATAAACGCATTCTTTCGCTCGATCTTTCCCTAATTGTCGCCGGTACGAAATATCGCGGCCAGTTCGAGGAACGCCTCAAAACCATCATGAAGGAATTGATGGAAAGCCAGAACTCCATCATATTCATTGACGAGCTGCACACGCTCGTCGGCGCGGGCTCGGCGGAAGGTTCTTTAGACGCGGCGAATATTTTGAAGCCGGCGCTCAGTCGAGGAGAAATTCAGTGCATCGGCGCGACCACGCCCGGCGAATATCGCAAGTCCGTGGAAAAAGATCGCTCGCTCGAACGGCGTTTCCAGTCCGTGAAGGTTGTAGCGCCCGACGAAGAAATGGCTATAAAAGTTTTGCAGGGTGTGCGCGAGCGTTATGAAAAATTTCATGCCGTGACCTATACCGACGAAGCCGTGCAGTACGCCGTGTATCTTTCCAACCGGTATATTCCAGATCGTTTTCTGCCGGACAAGGCCATTGACTTGATTGACGAAGCCGGCGCGCGTGTAAAACTGCGCCAGGCCATGCTGCCGGAAGAAGTTTCCGAAATTCAGAAGCGCGTGAAGTACAACACGCACCGCATGGAAACGGCCATCGCGAATCATGAATTTGAAAAGGCACGTTTCTATTCCGAAGAAGAGCGCAAAGAGAAAGAAAGTTTGCGCCAGCTTCGCGAGCGCCTGAAGCTCGACGAATCTTCCACTGGCATCGTCACGCGCGAAGATATCGAAGAAGTGGTTTCCCGCTGGACAGGCGTGGCCGTCACTTCCATCAAGGAAGACGAGCAGCAGAAATTGCTGCGCATCGAAGTTGAACTCCACAAACGCGTGATCAGTCAGGATAAAGCCATCACCGCGCTTTCTCGCGCAATTCGCCGCAGCCGCGCCGGACTGAAAGCTCCGGGCCGCCCGGTCGGATGCTTCCTGTTCCTGGGTCCAACGGGCGTCGGCAAAACAGAAGTTGCGCGCCGCTTGGCGGAATTCCTGTTCGGCAGCGAAAAATCTCTGGTGCGTTTCGATATGTCCGAGTTCATGGAAAAGCACTCAGTTTCTAAACTTATCGGCGCGCCTCCGGGATACGTTGGCTACGAAGAGGGCGGTCAGTTGACCGAACGCGTGCGGCGCACTCCGTACTCCGTCATTTTGCTGGACGAAATCGAGAAATCGCACCCTGATGTTTACAACATATTGTTGCAGGTGTTCGAGGACGGCCAGCTTACCGACGGCCTCGGCAACACCGTGGATTTCCGGAACACGATCATCATCATGACTTCAAACTTGGGCGCGCGTTATTTGCAAAAGCGCACGACGCTGGGCTTCCAGTCCGCTTCCGACGAAGCAGGGAACAAAACGCTGGAAGAGCTGGTGAACACGGAAGTGAAGCGCGCGTTTAATCCTGAATTTTTGAACCGGCTTGACGAGATTATTCTGTTCACTTCGCTTATGGATGAAGACCTGCTCCGGATCATCGATCTGCTTGTCGGGCAGATCAACGACACGCTAATTCACCGCCAGGTGCAAATCGTTCTTTCGCCAGAGGCCCGCCAGTGGATTCTTGAGAAGACCTGCGGCGACCGGAGTTACGGTGCGAGACCTTTGCGGAGGGCTTTACAGAAGTATGTCGAAGACCCGCTGTCCGAAGCACTGATCCAGGGGGGATTGCAGCGGCCGGCAACGCTCGAAGTGAATGTTTCGAGCGAAGGTCTTGTATTTAGGCCGGTTGTTGAGGCAACCCCGGTCGTCCACTAACGAATCCTACGCGCACATGCTGGCAAATTCCATTTGACCAGCAGGGGGAGTATTCCGATTGTCTGGGGGAAAAGCGGTCGTGAGGCAACTCACGACCGCGCGCGGAAAAGACCGTCTTTTTCGTCTGCGACGCTGCTATAAGGTCAGCCTGGTTGCTCTGCTGGTTTGTTCAGCGGGCCCCGGCGCCCTTTCCGCGGCGGCGCGGCAGGGCACGTCTATTCTTCCTCAGGGCCGGCCTCAGCAGGAAACCGCCGTTATCGAGCAAATTAATTTTGACGGCAACCGCCGCATTCGCCGCGATGTTCTTCAGGCGAAGATCTTTTCCCGCACAGGTGATGTTTATAACCCGGCCGCCATCGATCGCGACTATCACTCCCTTTGGAACACGGGTTACTTCGACGATGTGTTCGTCACCGTTGACGACAGCACGGACAAGCCCAACGCGAAAATCATTACTTTCCATGTGCTGGAGCGCCCCACAATCCGGCGTATCGAATACAAGGGAAATAAGTCAGTCAGCGAATCGGACATCCTCGATCGATTCAAAGAGGCAAAACTCGGATTGACCCAGGATAGCCAGTTCGATGCCACCAAAATTAAGAAGGCTGAGGTGCTCCTCCTCGAATTGCTGGGTGAGCACGGGCGACAATTCGCAACCGTAAAAGCCACCTATCAGAGAATCGCGGCGACGAACGCTGTGATTCTTACTTTCAATATTGAAGAGGGTGCGAAAGTTCAGGTTGGAAAAATAACGTTCACCGGCAATCACGCATTTTCTTCCCGGCGCCTGATCCGCACGATGAAGCACACCCGGCCGTATGGGTTTGACGCGAAATTGATTTCCGTCAATGTTATGAACAAGACGTTCGATAAGGAAAAGTTGGACGAAGACATGGAAGTTGGCCTCCGTGGTTTCTATCAGGATAATGGGTATTTTGAGGCGAGCATTGATATCCAGGAACCGCCGGGCTTGCAAACCGTCGATGTGTATCACCGGGGGATTGTGAAGGGCCCCATTCCGATTGTGAATTCCACGCACGGAAAGGCAACGAACATTCCCATTAAGATTGTGGAAGGTGACCTGTTCCGGATGGGAAAGATTTATATCGTGAACGCCGATCCGGAAAAAGGTCTGCAGCTCAAGCATGATTTCCTGGTGAACGCCTTCCCGTTGAAACAAGGCGACATTTTGAACGTGGATCGGATCCGCAAAGCGATTGAGCAATACACCAAACTTTACGGTCAGTTTGGATTTATGGATTTCACCGCTATTCCGAACTTCGATATCGATCGCAAAAATAAAGTAGTGAATGTGACTCTGCGATTCAGCGAAGAAAAGCCGTACTACATTCACCGCATCAACATCATCGGCAACACCACCACGCGGGACAAGGTGATCCGCCGCGAACTGCTCCTCGACGAAGGCGATCTTTATAACAATCGCAATTGGGAAGTCAGCATTCTGCGCCTGAATCAGTTGGGATTTTTCGACCAGCTCAAGCCGGAAACCGCTGCGAATGTCGTCCGAAATGTTAAGGCGGGTACGGTTGACCTGAACTTGAAGGTCAAGGAAAAGCAGAAGCAATCCATCACGTTCACAGGAGGAGTCAGCGGGATTGCCGGCAGTTTCCTCAGCCTGGCCTATCAGACTAACAATTTCCTGGGTCTGGGCGAAACGCTCACTCTTTCAACTCAGTTTGGAACCGTGCAACAGGATTTCAGAATCACGTTCAGCGAGCCGTACCTGTTTGACAAGCAGATCGCCACCGGCGTTTCACTTTTTTCCAGCCGCTACAACTTCGATCAAGCGCGCCAAGAGTCTCTTTTGCTGGGCCAACAGATCGCGCTTTCTCCATCGATCGCCGAAAACTATAACCAGAATAGTAAGGGTATCAACGTCTTTGCGAGCCATGCGATCAAGCGTTGGTCCCACTACGGGCAGACACGCCTCGCTCTATCGTACGGATACACGGACACCGACATTCAGCCGTTCAGCCCCGCGGCGACCCTGCTCTTCACGGCCATTCAATTTCAAAGTGTCGCAGGGCCGTCCGCGCTCAACGGAATCCATTCGAGCAGCGTATCTGCGAATCTGAGTTACAACTCCGTGGACAATCCCATTAACCCGCATAAGGGGAAGAACTTATTTTATTCCCTCAAGCTGGAAGGTGGTCCGCTCGGTGGAAACACGAAGTCCATCACGAACACAGTCTCAGCGGAATATTTCCGTCCCACGTACCACAACCGCAATACTCTGGCATTTCGCTTTTTGGGATCATTTGCCACGAGCTTCGGCGGCGATGAACTCCCGCCGTTTGAGCGTTCGTTTGCCGGCGGTGAAAATACTCTCCGGACATTTGATATTCAGACTGTATCGCCCATCGCGTTTATTCCGATCGCGAGCACGCAAACGCTGTTCTATACCGATCCAACGAAAATTGGCCCGAACGGAACACCTTTGCAGCAATCCGCAACCTTCCCGATCAAGAATTATACGATTGCGTTCCCGGGTGGAGACACCATGGGAATTCTCAATGCTGAATATCGGATTCCCCTTTATACCGACAAAGTGAGCTTCAGCTTCTTCACCGACATCGGTTCGGTCGGCGCGCTTAGAAGAGATCAGCTCAACCTGAATACGGCGGGCCTGGCGTCGTTGGCGACTACCTTTCCAACGTCTCCAAATCCGGCGCGTCTGGCGCTCGCACCGGGATCGAATTTTATCCCTCGCGCTTCAGCCGGCGTCGAATTTATCGTTCAGTTGCCGATCGTTCAAGCGCCTTTCCGCCTTTACTGGGGCTATGATTATCTCCGCTACAATCGGCAGATCGTCGCCCCGGTTGGCGATTTCACCATCACGGACGAGCAGCGAACCCTGTTCAAGCAATTGGGCATTCTCGATAGCTTGATCATTCCGCAGCTCACTCATTCCGTAACAAACCCGTCGCAATTTCGTTACACTGATCCCCTGAAGACATTGCGTTTCACTATCAGCAGGACTTTCTAAATGAGTTTGTCAGGGGCGCTCGGCGGCAGGACGACATGATCAAACTGATTGGATGGAGGCAAGGAATGAAGCGGTGGACATTGAATATCGGATCGCTCCTGGCGATCGCCCTCATCGCGGCCGGATGCGGAAGCGGCAGCGCCTCAACTACGCCTACGACCACGGTCTCGCTTAGCGTCACTTCCGCAACCGTCGCAGTCGGGTCTACCTTCACGCTTGTTGCAACAGTGGTGACTTCTAACTCGAATCAGGCCGTGAACTGGCAGGTGAATAGCATCGCCGGTGGTAACTCCACTGTCGGTACGATAGACGTGAACGGCGATTATACTGCACCGAGCAAGCCCCCTACACCGAATACGGTCACTGTTACCGCGATTACTCAGGCGGACGCCACGGCCACCGCGAGCGCTACCATAACGATCGATTCAGGTATTCGCGTCACTGTTTCTCCTACCGGTGCCATTATCGGGACCGGAGAGGTTCTTACTTTCACGCCGACTGTCACGGGAACTTCGGTCGCAAATCAGGGAGTGACGTGGGTAGTTTGTCAGGCCGGCTCAATTTCCATTGTTACTTCGTCCACTGCTCCGTGCCCTGCCGATACGACTGGAACACTTGGAACAATTAGTTCGACCGGCATTTATAAAGCGCCCCCTACCGTTCCAACTGGAAATCCCGTGACGATTGAGGCGGTTTCCACCAAAGATACAAATCAGTTTGGTCAGGTAACCGTTACGCTTCAAGCGGCGCTCGATCCTACAATTGCATCGGTCTATCCGCCTCACACCGCGCAGGGATCAATATTCGTTGATGTGGTCATCCAGGGATCGAATCTGATCACCACCACGGACGTCATCGTGAATTCCGTGTCATTAACGAATCTTACCGGCGCAACCATTACCTCATTTGGGAACATAATTCGTGCGCGGGTGCCCGCATCATTTTTCGGAGCCGCGCCTGCCGTGCTGCAGATTCAGTTAGCTCGCCAGGGACAGAATGGTCAGCCAGAGATTCCGATTGGTTGCACGCCGACACCGGCGCTCTGTAACATCTCGGTGGATCCGGTACGTCCTGCTATTGTTTCGTCCAGGCCGCCGAGCGCGTTCGAGCGTCCAACCTCACTTCCCGGCGGATCATTTCCATTCACGATTGACGGTGGTTTTTTCGGAACAAACCTCATCTCTCAGTTTGATGGCGTTACCGAATCCGCTGTCATCGCTCCGCGCCAGGTGAATGTGTCGCTTCCCGGCGCCGCGTTTCTAACTCCCGGATTGCACCAAATCTCGGTTATCAATCCGTCGGTCACACTGCCCGCCGTCTTGCCTCAGCAGATGGCCTCTGTAAATTTTGCTGTTCAACCCTGCATTGGGACTCAGACGTTGTGCACTCCTGAATCCGGACAGCCGGCGATCACGACGGCAAGTTTTCCGATCGGCGGCACAAGTCCGGTGTCCATCGCTGTGAATACCGCTACCGGAGTTGCAGTGGTGGCCAATAATGGGTCGAATGATTTGACGCTTGTTGATTTAACGGTTTCTCCGCCCGCACTCGTCCCGGGAGGGAGAATACCCGTAGGCCATGGTCCCACCGGCGTGGCCGTCGATAACGTGCGAAACGTCGCGGTCGTCGCGAACAATACCGACAAGACGATTTCGGTCGTCAACCTGGCTACGCGCGCCGTCACGACCGTGAATACGCAAATTCCAGCCGCTCCATATTCTGTAGGCGTCAATCCGATTACAGGAATTGCCTTAATTGCGTATCAGTCCACAAATATCGGCGCTCTGGTGGACCTTACGCAAACGCCCCCCGTGTTTGTCGGTGCCGTAACACTTACAACGGGACTAAATCCGCACGTCGCGGTGATGCCCGGACTTAATTGGGGATTGGTGACCGGAGGTGGCTTGGGCACATTTTCCATTGTGGATTTGCAACGGCGCAACTCAAACGTGATTGGTACCAGCGGAGCAGTTCGCGTTTCTTCAACCAGCACCGTAACGATTACGACCACCGTGCCCCATACCTTAATTACGGGTGACGCGGTTCTTCTGGTGGGAGTGACGGATACGAGTTTCAACGGGATATTTACTGTCGCCTCGGTTCCCTCCGCGAACTCTTTCACGTTTAGTCAGGCTGGGGCTGATTCCACCAGCGGCGGCGGAACTGTCTTTTATTCCCGGCCGCTGGCGACAGTTGCGTTGGGACAAAACGTAACTGGCGTTGCCGTCAACCCGGAAACAAAACAGGCGGTCATTACCGATCCCAGCAGCGTCAGCTCAGTTACGACGATGAGTGTTCTCGACCAGACCGTTACGCCCGTCGTTCTGCCGCCAGGGACAACCGGTGTAGCGGTGAATCCGTACACTGATATGGCGGTCGCAATCAATCCGACCACGCTTCAGGCGTCAATATTGGATCTAAGAGCTCCTCAGCTTCTGACGACGCTGGTTCTCGGCGGCAACAATCCCACGGCAATTGCGATTGATCCCGGCACAAACCAGGCGCTCGTCGTGAATCAGGGCACTAACGACCTGACAGTGATTTCACTCGGCACCGCAATCAAGCCGCTGGAACTCGAATCTGTAGTGTTACCCGTGAACCGGCAACTCGGCACGGACCTCACGCTTTCCTCTGCGACTCCTTTGCCGATCATACTGATTGGCAAAGGCTTCGTGACGGCGGATCCTGTCGTAGCCCGCGTGGACGGCTTCACGCTCACTCCCGTCGGCACAGTGACGGATCGTCAGATGAGTGTCGTCGTTCCCGCGTCGCTTCTCACTTCGCCGCGACACTTCTCTGTGGATGTCGTCAACTCCACACCTGGGAGCATTCCTTCAAACGTTGAAGGGTTCTCCGTCGTTCAGCCCGTGGATTTGACGAGTGCGGCTTGCCCGTCGCCTACCCCGGGCGCTGTCGCCATCGACGACGTCCTCAACGTCGCTATCGTGACCGAGAACAGCTGCAACAGCGTTGCGCTCGTAGATCTGAGTTCGGGTGCGGTAACGAAGACTTTGGCCGTAGGCGCCAATCCACAAGGTGTTGCAACGTATCCCGCGACCGGAATTGCCGTGGTCACAAATCGGGGCGACAATACGGCGACGGTTCTGGACATCGCCGATCCTACTCAGGCGTCGGTCACCATCACTACCGGAGTCGAACCCATCGGTGTTGCAATCGATCAGACCACCGGTCTTGCGCTGGTGACAAACTCCAACACGAACTCAAACTCCGTAACCAGTTTTACCGCAACGCTTTTGGCAGCAAGCACATCCGTACAGACCTCCTCTTCGGGTGGTTCGAATCCGGTTGCTGTCGGAATTGACACCGTGAACCAGAAGGCCCTGGTAGCCAATGCATCGTCGAGCACGGTCGTGATTTTGGATACTTCACAGACTCCTCCGGCGCTCGTCGCGTCACTTTCCGGACCGAATCAACCGACCAGTGTCACATTTGATCCGGTAGACCAGTTGTTTATTGTTACTGCTAGCTTGGGAAACGCTATTTTCTTCGTCAATGCGCAAGCCCAACAGGTGTCGCCGGCGCGTGTGGGCATTAATCCAACGTCGATTGCTTACAACTATTTAAGCAGCACCATTGTCACGGTGAATTCCATTAGCAGCACTATTTCCGTTTTGGATATCACGGACGCACGCGTGCACGCGAACATGGGCTTGAAGGGCGCTCAATTGGGTTCCATTGCGATTCATCCGAGGACGAACATCGCTGTGATCGTTGACGAGGCCAATAATCGATTGCTGTTGGTGCCGATGCCGAATTAGTTTGGCGCAGCGGGGCGCCCGGGTTGCGATGCGATGGGTTTTGCGCGCCCCGCGAATTGACCGCTCTCAAGGGCAGCGTCCGTGCTCATTTCAAATCATTCTGCAGCTGTAATTACTACTTCTCGTTTTTTTCGTATCGATAGATCTCGCCGTTCTTCATCACGAATTTCACGCGCTCCAATTCCGTGATGTCCGCCAGTGGATCCCCAGAAACCGCGATTAGATCGGCGAATTTCCCTTTTTCGATCGAGCCCAGTTCGTCACTCTTGCCGAGCAACTCCGCCGCGCGTGTCGTTGCCGTGCGAATCGCATCTATCGCGCTCATTCCGTATTGCACGTAGTAGTGAAATTCCAGCGCTTCATTCAACGAATCCGCGCCGGTCCAGCCGAATCCGCCCGCATCAGTTCCAAAAACTATTTTCACGCCTTTACGATACGCCTTTTGAAACGCGATCTTTTCAGTCTCCACCATCTTTGGCCAGTTACCTTGCCTCGCGGGAGCCACTGATGCGCCAACCATTACGGTCGGTATCCAGAAAATTCCCCGGCGCACCATTTCGTCCATCTGTTCTTCCGTCATTCCGTCGCCGTGCTCGATCGAATCTACGCCGGCCCGCAACGCCGCCGCAATTCCGTCCGATCCGATCGCGTGCGCGGCTACCTTATGTCCTTGCCGGTGAGCTTCGTCCACAATCGCGCGCGCTTCTTCATCGGTGAAGTTTACCCAGCTGTGCAGCACGCCATCCGCTTTGTAATAATAATTCCGGTCACTGTAATACTTGATCCAGTCCGCGCCGTGCGAAAGCTGTTCGCGCACCGCCTTGCGCGCGCTTTCCGGGCCGTCAACCACTTGCACGCCGTGGGGCATGTCCAGTTCCCACGAGTATCCCTGCAGCGGGTACATTCCCGTCGGAGCCATTGCGCGCGTGGCTACAAACATCCGCGGTCCAGGAATCTCGCCGCGATTGATGGCTGTCTTCACGTCAACGTCGGCGTACATCGCGCCTTCAGTTTCCAAATCTCGCAACGTGGTGAAGCCGTGACTCATTGCTACCTGCGCATTACGCGCGCCCAGAATCGCGCGATAGGGAATCGATTCCTTCAACAGTTGCGGATCGTAATCCGCCGCGGTGTTGTCGCCCTGAAGCAAAATATGCGTGTGGGCATCAATCAATCCGGGCAAAACTGTGGAATGCGAAAGATCGATCACTTCCGTTCCGGCGGTTTTGTCGCTCGGAGAAAGCATTCCATTTGGCGTGACGGAAACGATGCGTCCGTTCTCAATCACGATCAGCGCGTTCAGAATCGGCTTGTCGCTTTTGCCGTCGATCAATCGACCGGCGCGAATGGCGACACGTTTTGGAGATTCAGTCTTTTGAGTTTGTTGTTCCTGCGCTCGCGCGAATCCTGGCGCGAACGCCGGAGCGAGGGCCAGCAGAAGAAAAATAATTATGCGGCGTTTCATAGAAGCCTCCCGGCAACGAATCAAGTCTGCGCATTCTGCCGCAGTAGAAGCGTCACCGCAAGTCTGCCGCGTTCGTGGCGGTAAACAACCGCGCTAGTGGCAACTCGCGTCATCGGCAAATGCGCCGCTGACGATCATGGTGTTCAGAAACCGTCCGCAGTTGGTGATTTTCGTGAGCGCCGGATCGTTCTGCATCGAGTTTGGATCGATTGTCCGCGCGCCATTCAGCGCTTTGCGGTCCACGAGAACTTGATTCGCCCAGGCCGCTAGATTCTCGTACTCACTTTTCAAAAGTTGCAGCGCGCTAATATCTGAGTTGGTGGTCGCCACAACTGTTGCCTGGCTCAAACCCTCCTCACAAATGGAGTGATAATCCTGGGCAGTTGCGCTGCCTGCAGCCAGCCCGTAAGTAATCATTGCTCCGACTGCGCCGCGCCACTCACGCATTTCGGCCAGTTCCGAAATTGCCGCGCGCTTAAATTCCGTGGAAAGTCCCGAAGCCGGCCGTGTTGGTTGCGCAGCGGCGGTCGTGACGGCAGCGCCAGAACTTCCGGTGGGAATCGTAAGCAAGATCCGGGTCGGCTCGATCGTAACCGCTCCATTTGTCGCGCGGGCCAGCGCTTCAATCTCGATGTAAGTGTGTCCATCGATCTCGCGGACAACTGCGCCGGCGGATTTGCCGTTCACGACGAGAGTTTTTTCCGGCGCAGTCTGCGCCAGAAGTACTCCTGCGAGAGACAAGATAAGTCCAGATAGCAGCGCGAATTTGAAATTACGATGTCTGTTCACTGTGTGCTCCCTGCATTTGTCCGGCGGCCATTCGAGATGTAGGGTACTGGCCTGCCAGTAGGATGGTTCCACCAGTATAAAAGATTCAATCCGATGGCACGACTACCGGCGTCCCCATTCCCATTTCTACCTTGAGCCCATTCTTGGGCCGACGCTGTTACCTTTAAGACCTTTCGTGACCCCCGATGGTTTAGAGTTGAGAGTCGAAAACGTTACCCCCTTATTTTCCCGCATGTATTGCAAATAAAGGACTTAGGGGACTCCACCCCACGTATGTATTGCAAATACAGAGCTTAAAATCCCGCATTTTCATATACTCACAGAAAGGGTCTAAATCAATGGATTTTTGAGTCCGGCAGGTTGGGCGAGTTTCATTTGTGGAATAAAAAATTGACTGCATCGTCCAAGTCTGCAGGGCAGGGTAGCGCGCGTAGCATAGTCTGGTCAATTAAATAATAGTACTTAGTAATAATTAGTTGGCCGAAAAACTGTGGAAAGAAATTCGAAGAGGAATAGTGAGATCCGCCGGGTCCCGCCGACAAGATTAGCGGAGGCCGAACGAACGGGGCCAGGTTTCAGCAGCAAGTTAGTACCTCAGTCGCAGAGCCCCCACGCTCCCCGTTACTTGATATTCTGGATGACGCTGGATGCGGTGTCGTCCATCTTCTTCATGAGGTTGGAGACCGCTTCGATAATTTTGGATCGTTGGTCCATCAGCGATTGAAGTTTGAGCTGGTCCATCTGGCTCAGATCGTTCATCGAGTCGAGATTTGATTGGAGCTGGTTCGTCAGGGCGTTGAGGTTGGCGTAGGTGGGATTTGCAGCCACTGTGGTTTCGACCGGATGCGGGATTGTGGCTGTGGCGGCTGATAGTTCTTTGAGTCTGGAGGGAAGCGAGCGGCATGTTGCGGTCTGGCATGTTGAGGAGGGTTTGGCGGATTTCATTGCGGCTTGTTCGGCCTGCAATTGTGAAATCAGATTACGCATTTGCTGTTTTGCGTTGGTGATGGCTTGCATCTGCGCCATCATTTTTTGCAGATCAGTTTCTGCGTCGTTGGCCGTTTGCATCATGACGATGGCTACGAGTGCGTTGATATCGTTCACCGTTGCCGCGCTTTCGCGGGAGTTGAGCGTCGGAAAGCGGTTGTAGGCTGCTGCTTCGATTGAGGGCACGTCTGGCGCCGGCTTCTGCGCTTCGATGCGCGCCTGCTGCTCGACCCACGCTTTCGCCGAAGGCTGCAACGCCGAATGGATCGCCGCAACACGTCGCGTCATCTCCGGTGGAATTTCGCGGAGTTTGATTTGCAGTTGGGCCACTGGCTCTTCCTGGTGCCGCTGATTTACGGAAGTTTGTGTTTGCGCTGCGACAGATGTTGCAAGGCAGCCGACAAGAGTGAAAGCGATTGCCGCTGCGGAAAGTTTGGGTTGCATGGCGCTTACCTTTCTTCTTGCAGGCGTTAGAGCCACAAGTAATTACGTGTTGAAGGTTTCGAGCTACCGAATCATCGCGAGAATTTGTGCCGCAATCGTAGCACTGGGGTTGATGAGTTTCGCTATTGAGCGCGCTGCAGTGTTGCCGAAGTGGCAATTGCCCATAGTGGGGTTTCGCTGCGGGCGAAATGAAAGCGGCGGTGAAATTCACGGTGATTCTCTGGCGAACGCTACTCTTGTAGGTAAAGAACCGCACCCTTAAACGTCAGGCTGCGTGCTAGCTACACTAGTCACGCAAGCGCAACGAGGCATCCGTTGTTTTCGGCACGTAGAGTTCAGTCTTCGGTGGAATCAAATATTTGAAGAAGTTAGCGGAGAAGAAAATGATGGGCACGACAGCTAGAAGTACGTCATAGAGTAGATCGACGCCGCGGACGCCAAGTGCAAGAAAAATCAATACAGAGATGAGAAGACTGACCAAAAAATTTCCTATCCCATAGTACTCCGTTGGTTTAAGCAGGGTGTGGCATTTGGGGCAAGGGAAAGGACCGGCCGGCCGAATCTCCATTCTTGACAATCGCGCTCCACACAGAAAGCATCTCCCTCTTGACGACTTGATTGCAGTCTTTTCCTGAGGGGGTTTCTCTCCGGTTGTGTGGATTGACGTCAACATCTCTAGGGAGGATACACTCCCGGACCTGACTTCGCGAAGCCGTCTATCTACCGTTTGAAGCTCGTGGCTCCAGACCGTAATGCGCTACGGTTCGGAGGCCAAGACTACTACCGGGCGATAGGTGCGGGGGACTATGGCTTCGGCTATAGCGATTAATTTATTTTCGGGGCTGAAGACGCGGAGGCGCGCGGGTTTCCATTCGCCGGAATCGAGTTCGGCAGTGGCTCCCTGCGCGAGGGCTGTTGTGCCCGGCTGGATTTGCGCGGGAACGATATTAAATTTTGCGCCGTGGCGGATTTGGCGCTCGATGATGGGGAGGACGTTGATGCGCGGGAGTTCGGGGAGGAGGAGTTCGAGCGGGAGGACCCAGTCGGCGAGCTTGCCGTCTTTTGCGGATTGCGCGAGTTCTTCGACTTTTACGGCTTGATCGAGAGTGAATTCGCCTACGGCGGTGCGGGTGATTTCTTCCAGGTGCGCGCCGCAGGATTTATGCGCGGGCGAGTTTCCTTCGTACATTTGTCCCATGTCGTGAGCAAGCGAGCGGATGTAAGTTCCGGCGGCGCATTCAATGGCCACTTTTGCACGGGAGTTTTCCACTTCGACTACGCGGAATTCGTACACTTCGATTTCTACGGCTTTTAGTTCGACCGGTTTATTTTTTCGCGCGAGTTCGTAGGCGGCTTTGCCCTGAATTTTTTTCGCGGAATAGGGCGGTGGCATTTGCGCGAAGCGACCGGACATGGCGGCGGCCATTTTTTCAATTTCCGCGCGGTCCAGAATTGGAGCGGCGTCAGAGCCTGCAGCTGTGCCGTCGGAGTCGTACGTGTCCGTAGCGAAGCCGAAACGAATTGTGGCGAGATATCGTTTGCGGCGGCCGACATAAAATTGCGCGAGGCGCGTGGCTTTTCCGAGAAGCAAAACGAGAACGCCGGTGGCGAGAGGATCGAGCGTGCCGAGGTGGCCGATTTGTCGGAAGCCGACGATGCGGCGCACGGCTTCGACAACGTCGTGCGAAGTTTTTCCGCGCGGCTTATCCATCACCAGGGCACCATCAAGCGACGCCGGCTTCGCGCTGCGCGGCATGCTTCAGGGTTTCTCCGTGGGTTCGGATGGCGGCTTGTCTTTGTTCTGGCCAACCTCTTTACTCTGACCAACTTCTTTACTCGAACCAACTTCGCGCAGAAGATCGTCAATGCGCTGCGCGGCTTTGGCGCTGGTATCGAGTATGAAGCGAAGTTCCGGGCTGCGGCGAATTTGCATACGCTCGGACAGTTCGTGGCGAATGTAGCCGCCGGCTTTTTCGAGTCCCGCGATCGCGTCGGTCTGTTCTTCCGGAGTGCCTTCGACAATTACGTAAACACGCGCTTGCTTCAAATCCGGCGATACGCGCACCTCGGTGACGGTCATGCTGACTTCAAGGCGCGGATCGCGGAGCTCGCCCGCGAGCATGATGTCCACTTCGTGATGAATTTCTTCAGCGATGCGTTCGTGGCGGTGTCCAACGAGTGTCATGGCCTTACCCTCCGCTAGAGGATCAGAGTAGTTCGGTGCGATTAAAGATGCAAAGCTCAGGGGTTCAAACCCCTGACGATCGGAAGCTTTTCGGCAAAAGTGAACTCGTGCCCTGTTACGAACCATCTATGACGCCGCTTCTGCTTAGACGCGCGAAATTCTAAAGCAATTCTATCTGATGGTCTACCAAGCGGCGGCCTAGAAGAATCTCAGAATCTTCGAGGACGCCTTGCAGCGCGTGTTCGACGAAGCTGGCCTGATCGGCGAGCGTCACGACGCCAACGGTGAAACGCTGCCAGAGATCCTGATGTTCGAGTTCGGCAACGGCGACGTTGAATTTTTTGCGCAGGCGATCCTTCAGGCTGCGCAGAACCTGACGCTTATCCTTGAGCGAATGTGCTTCAGGAAGGTGAATCTCGAGCGTAAGCAGGCCAATGGGCATCGCCGGATATTACTTGCTACGCGCCATCTCGAATCGACATAAATGGCATTCGGGATTCGGGATTAATTACGCCGTGGCTTCGCTGTGGGCGACCTTCACGGATGTGAAGCACTCGAACACGTCGCCGACTTTCACGTCATTGAAATTCGCGACGCCCGCGCCGCATTCAAATCCGGTGCGGACTTCGCTTGCGTCGTCCTTGAAGCGCTTCAGCGAATTTAGTTTTCCTGTGTAGACGACCGTGCCATCGCGCACTACGCGCACCTGGGCGTCGCGCTTGAGAATGCCATCCACAACATAGCAACCTGCGACGGCGCCGGTGCCCTTGATTTTGAAAACGTTGCGCACTTCGGCGTGGCCGACCACTGTTTCCTTGAAGACAGGCTCGAGCAAGCCGAGCATGGCCTTCTTCAATTCGTCGCTGACTTCATAAATGATGGAGTGGTGGCGAATGTCCACGTGTTCGCGCGTGGCGAGTTCGGCGGCTTTGCGCTCGGGCCGCACGTTGAACGCGATGATGACCGCGCCGGACGCGGAGGCGAGCAGCACGTCGGTTTCGCGTACGGCCCCGACGCCTGCGCTGAGAATTTTGAGCTTCACCATGTCCGTGGAAAGCTTCGGCAACATTTCAGAAAGCACTTCGACGCTGCCCTGTACGTCAGCCTTGATGATGAGCGGAAGTTCTTTCACGTCGCCGGCCTGGAGTTGTTCATGCAACTGATCCAGAGTGAGACGGGCGCCTGCCGTGCGTGCCAAGGTGGCTTCGCGAATTTTCGACTGGCGATACTCCACGAGGTGGCGCGCTTTGGCTTCGTCGGTGACATGGAATTGATCGCCCGCTTCGGGAATGCCTTCGAGTCCGAGGACTTCGACGGGAGTGGACGGGCCAGCGCTCTTAACGGCGTGGCCTTTATCGTCAAACATTGCGCGAACTTTGCCGAATACCGCGCCGCACAGGAAAAAATCGCCGTTGCTAAGCGTGCCGTTCTGAACGAGGACGGTTGCCACCGGGCCGCGTCCGCGATCCACGCGGGATTCAAGAACCGTGCCGCTGGCTACTGCATGCGGATTGGCTCGCAGCTCGCGCATATCAGCAACGAGCAAAATCATTTCGAGCAATTTATCGAGGTTCTTTTTCTGTTTGGCGGAAACTTCCACGACGACGGTATCGCCGCCCCATTCTTCAGACATTAAGCCGCGTTCGGAAAGCTGGCGTTTAATTTTTTCAGATTCCGCACCGGGCTTATCCATTTTATTTACGGCGACGACGATGGGTACATTCGCGGCTTTGGCGTGGTCAATTGCTTCGATGGTTTGCGGCATCACTCCGTCATCGGCTGCGACGACGAGCACAACGATGTCCGTAACTTTTGCGCCGCGTGCGCGCATGCGCGTGAAGGCTTCGTGGCCCGGCGTGTCAATGAAAACCACTTTGCGGCCATGGACGTTCACTGAATACGCGCCGATATGCTGCGTAATTCCACCGGCTTCTCCGCCGGCCACATCGGTTTCGCGAATCGCGTCCAGCAAACTTGTTTTGCCGTGATCCACGTGACCCATCACGGTGACGACCGGAGGACGCGGCACGAGATTTTCCGGTTTTTCCGTTTCGGCAACGTCCAGAATGGCTTCTTCCTCGAACGAAACCACGCTGACGACACCGTTGAAAGCTTCGGCAAGAGTTGCAGCGGTCGGAGTATCGAGCGCTTGATTGATGCTCGCGAAAACTCCTTTATCGAGCAGCACTTTCAGCAAATCTTTTGCGCGCACGTCCAGCTTTTCCGCCAACTCGCGGACAGTCACGCCTTCGGTGATCGTAATCTCACGCCGCGGACGTTCGACGGGCGGTGGAGCTTCGGGACGCGCCGCGCGCGTTCCACCGACTCCGGGTCGCGCGCGGACGGGATGAAGCTTGCGTTCGCCTTCTTCAAAACGGCGATCCATCGTGGGCCGCGCGCGCGAAGCCGGCTTGCGTTCGTAAATTGGTTTGCCGGGTTCGGCTTTGCCGACAGGCGACGCTCCGCCGGGCCCCGTCGGGCGCTGGCCGGGACGCATTGGAGGACGCCCGCCAGGACCAGTTGAAGGTGCGCCGGGGCGCGATGGATACCTGCCCGGTACGCTGCCCGGTGCTCCGGGGCGCTGTGCGATTGGACGGCCGGGAACTGCGCGGCCGGGCTGGCCGGCACTTTGTCCGGAACGCATGGACGCGGGTGCTCCGGGGCGTCCTTGGCCGAGGCGCTGAGTGTGCAGCGGCATTCCGCGCACAGGACCTGAAGGCTGATGCGTAATTGGGGGCCGATTTGTTGTGGGGCCGGGAACTGGCGGCTTCGGTCCAGTCGATAGGGGCGCGCGCGGAGTTGTGGCGGCCGGTCTCGGCGCCGGCGTCGCGCGAGGAGGCGCAGCAGCCGGTGCTTTTGCGGCGGGAGCAGATGGCGCCGCGGGAGCAACTGGCGTAGCCACAGGTTTTGCGGCGACGGCTGCAGGTGGTTTCGCTTCAACGACAGGCGGGGCTGGATGCGGCGCGACAAGGGAGGCAGCAACAGCCGCCACTGGCGCAACGACGGGCGCAGGTTTCGCGGGAGCGGCGGTCGGTGCTGCGGCAGCGGGTGAACGCCTCGCTGCTTTCGCGGCGGCGTCCTTTGCAATTTTTTCTGAAGCTGCGGCGGCTTCTGCGTCAGCTTCGGCTTGTGCCAATTGTTTGAAGTGCTTGGTGACTTTCTCAGCGGCGGCAACATCAATAGAGCTGGAGTGCGTCTTTTTTTCGGTGACGCCTGCTTCAGGCAGGTAATCGAGGATCGCCCGTGCTTTGACCTCGAGTTCGCGGGCCAGTTCGTTGATGCGAATCTGATTTGCGTCGGGCATAGACCTCGGGGATCATTCCTTCTCTGGCCGGGGTTCGGCCGGTACAACTGTTTCCGGCGGAACGCTTGTAGCAGAGTGCGCTTCGCCGACCCCCGTTTGATTTGATTCTGTTTCTGTTGCTTCCAAGGTTTCCGCTGACGGCGATTCCACCGATTCGCCGGAATGATCCGATGTTGTCTGTTCGGTTGCAGTGTCGTCAACTGTTTCCGTTGCGGCGGATTCAGATTCGCTCGGCGCGGATTCTTCACCGGACCCTACTTCTTCGCTAGGCCCCACTTCGCCTTCACCTTCGGCGGGCGGATTTGCGGCGACTTCCGCAGCTGCTGCAGCTTCCGCGGCAGCCTCCGCTGCCAGGCGCGCATCGAGCGCTTCGAAATATGCGGTCACCGACTGGTGAATCTTCTCGACCATTTTTTCGCCGATGCCGGGAATGGCGACCAATTGTTCGGGCGTCATATCCGCGAGTTTTTCGATGGACGTGATTCCCGCAGCTTCGATCTTTTCGATGGTCTTCGGCCCAACGCCTTCAAGGTCCGAAAGGGAAGTGCCCGGAGCGGTGAGCGCGGTCATTTGCGCTTCGAGTTCCTGGCGCTTTTCTTCTTCACTCTTAATATCGATATTCCAGCCAATCAGTTTGCTGGCCAGCCGGACGTTCTGACCCTTCTTGCCGATGGCTAAGGAAAGTTGCGTGTCTTCGACGATTACTTCGAGGCTCTTTGTTTCCGGGTCCACAATCTGGACGCGCGTAACCTTCGCCGGGCTCAGTGCTTTTTGCGCGAAGGCGATGGTTTCCTCGGAATAGGGAATGATGTCGATTTTTTCTCCGCGCAATTCGCGGATGATGGATTGCACGCGCATACCCTTCATGCCAACGCACGCGCCCACCGGATCCACTTCCTTGTCACGGCTTTGCACGGCGATTTTGGTGCGCTCGCCTGCCTCACGCGCGACGGCGCGGATCTGCACGGTGCCGTCATAAATTTCCGGAACTTCCATTTCAAATAAGCGCTGAACCAGCACGGGATCCGCTCGCGAAACAATTACCTGCGGACCTTTTGCCGCTCGATCCACGGCGCGAAGAACGACGCGCAGGCGCTCGCCGAGATTATATGTTTCCAGGCGCGATTGTTCGCGCTTCGGCATGCGCGCTTCGGTGCGTCCCAGGTCCACGATGATGTCCAAACCTTCGGTGCGCTTCACGATACAGTTCAACATTTCGCCGACACGTCCGATATATTCGTTGTAAACCGTGTCGCGCTCGGCCTCGCGCACTTTCTGCATGATTACTTGCTTGGCAGTTTGCGCCGCAATGCGCCCCAACACGTCTGTGGGGCGCGCCATGATAATGTCAGTGCCAACTTGCGCGTTCGGGTCGTGCTTCTTCGCTTCGACGAGCGTCCATTCGCGGTTTGCGTCGGTAACTTCTTCGACGACCGCGCGCACGGCAAACACACTGATCTGTCCGGATTCCAAGTCGAATTTCGCGCGCAGATCTTCCTCAGTCTTATAATACTTACGAGCGGCGACGACCATCGCATCTTCGATTGCGGCGATGATAATCTCCGGCTCGATATGCTTATCGCGGCTGATCTGCTCAATTGTCTGGTATAGCAGACTTGCCATTGGCCCCTCGACTCTAGAACTCGACGATTAAGTTTGCCTTACGTATATTTTCAAATTGCAAATCAATAATGCCCTTACCGGTTGTCTTTGCCAGTTCGAGGCTCACACGACCATCCGTGCAGCCCATCAAACGCCCTTCTACGTAACTCAACGGCTTGGCGCCTTCGCCCGGTTCGATAGGGTGGTGCGTCCAAATTTTCGCCATTCGCCCGACAAATCGCTGGAAATGCTCGGGCAGAAATATCTTTCGATCCATTCCCGGAGAACTGATTTCCAGCGTGTAACGCTGGCCGGGAACCAATTCTTCCACGTCCAAAATTACGCTCAACTGTTCGCTGACGGCCTGACAATCCGCGTGGCTTACGCCGGCGGCCTTATCAATATAGACGCGAAGAATGCGGTCTTTGCCGATCTTCCATTCCACGTCCCAGACATCAAGCCCTTCCGTGCGCGCCACGCGCTCGGCTGCTTCGCGAATTCGCTCAAGTTCCATGTTCTGGCCGTTAGAGAAACCTGTGCCTCGCCGCCAAATGCGCTCCATCGTTTGGCCAACCGGCGCCGCTCAAAACCTAATCCGGTTCGCACACGACAGAAACTATCGCGGCCAACAAAAAAGTGGGCTCGCGCCCACTCGGCACTTCGACCTCTCTTAGAGCGAAGCTAAGTATAAGCCCCCGTGGGCGGTTCACGCAAGCCAGCCGCGTGTGCCCTAAAACGGAACAACGGCCGCGCCGCGCGTTGCAATCAAGGGCGGGAAACAATCAGGCCCCTCGACAAAATTAGGCCCCTCAACTACAGGCGCGAAGCCTGCCGCTGAGGGGCCTGAAAACTTCTACCGCTCGAAACTCAGATTCTACTTTTCGTTTCCGCCGGGCTTCTTCACTGCCGGAGTGGTCGGGGTTGGCGGTTTTGCCGGGGCCGCCACTGCGGTCTTCACCGGATACTTCTGATCGTACAATTTGACGATTTCCTGCGTAACGTCCAAGTTTTGCGATTTGTAAAGAACACTGATGGAATCGCTGGAGCTATTCAGCACGCAGTCCAGCCCGTTTTCGCGCGCGTAGGTGTTAACTACATCCATCATTTTCCTGCCGATGCCGTCCACAATATCGGCTTGCGCCGCCTGCGATTGTTCGTCGAATTGTTCGGTAGCGCGCTTGAGCTGGTTCTGCAGCAGCCCGTACTGGCGCTGCATCTTGGCCTGTTCGTCCTGGCTTAACGTATTGGCGCCTGCAGCGCCGCGCTTCTGGATGTCTTCCATTTGTTTCGTAATGCCATCGATAGCCGCTTGTTGCGGAGCAAACTGTGATTTCAATTGTAAGCCGGCCGCCTGAGCTTCGGCGGTGCTGACAATCGCGGCTCGCATGTCCATGACCTTGAATTTGGTTGGTGCGGCAGCGCTTCCGGATTGAGCCATTGCCGCCGGAGCCAAACTTAGACCTGCTAGTGCCACCCATGGCAATATTGCGCGAATCTTCACTCTGAATCTCCTTGTGGGAACATTCCCTTTGATGCGAAGCGTGCATTGTAGCATAAATGCCACCTTCCCGACGCTATAAATACCAATTACGGATGGCCCTGAACGCGGTGAAAATGCCGCCTGGCTTGAGGATACAACCCCCGACCACTTAGACGCGCCAAAGGCTTCGGAGGGTTGCCGGGCAATATTGGGTATGTACCCCTGTCCGGTCGTGGGAGAACTGCTCGAAGGCTACTGCGGCTGTCCGGGCCCGCTGCGCGTGGTATCCCTGCCGAAGTAAATGGGTTTGCCGGAATGTGGAACGGCATGGAGCAAGCGTGGAGTGATCACAATCAATAGCTCATTATCTTTATTATTTTTGTTGTGATCGGCGGTCAAATACCCGGCGGCGCCAATTTGCGAAGCGCCCGGCCAGCCGGAAATCGCCAGTGCTTCTTCCTCGTCCACAATTCCTGCCAGCAACGTTGGTTCATTCTCGCGAACGCGCACGGTTTGATCCAAAGTACGATTGGAAATGATTGGTATGCCGTTGATGTTGCTTCCGGAAAGGCTGCGAATTTCAAACGAGAGTTGCAAGGTGACTTCGGAGCCGGAATGCATTCGCGGCGTGGCTTTCACTTTCAGTCCGATGTCTTCGTATTCCGAGCCGGGATATGGCGTCTGCGTCGTCTCATTGTTGGTGGCCAAAGTGGCGGGATTCAGAATGATTGAGATTACGTCGCCAGTTTGCGCGGCGACGGCTAGATCCGGTGTCGAATCTCCGTTGAAATCCGCTGTGGTCATCGCAATCGGACCTGTTCCGGTCGCAATGGTAAAAGCTGATGTGAATGCGCCGGTACCCGCGCCGGTCGCCGAGGTGGTGGGAATCAGCACGCTGACGGTATTATCCGCAAAGTTGGCAACGATCAAATCGAGAGTGCCCGCGGCAAAAGCGCCGCTGACAATGGCGGTGGGGCCGCCGCCGGTTGGCGAGTCCAATTTCGCCTGGAATGTTCCGTCGCCAGTTCCTGTTCCGGCCTTATTTCCCAAAAAGACGGAGACCGTATTGGAGTTTTGGTTTGTGACCGCTAAATCCTGAATACCATCAGCATTGAAATCAGCGATTGCAATTCCGAATGGCGCCAATCCCGTTGTATAGGGGGAAGGAGATTTTTCTATAAATGTGCCGTCGCCGTGGCCCGCTCCGCCATCGTGACCGAGAAAAACGGAAACGGTATTATCTGTCTGATTCACGACGGCGAGGTCGGGAATTCCGTCGCCATCGAAATCCACGCTGGCGAGTGCGTGCGGCCCCTTGCCCGTCGGAGTTGCCGGCGTCACAGCCGTAAATGTACCGGTGCCGGCCGTATCGTTTAGAAACACCGTAATTGTGTTGTCGCCAAAATTGGTGACCGCCAGGTCGAAGTGCCCGTCCGAATTGAAATCTCCTGCGACAATCGCTGAAGGCGTTGTGCCAGTCGCTAGAATTTCGTTGGTAGGAAAAGCAGTAGAGCCTGGAAATGCGCCGGTGCCGTCGCCAAATAGAACGCTGACGGTATTGTCCCCTTGATTCACGACAGCGACATCTATTTTGCCGTCCCCATCGAAATCGTCGGCGACCAGCGCAACCGGCGCCGTGCCAACCTTGATATCCGGCACTTGTCGTGTGAACGTGCCGTCACCGTTGCCCAGATAAACTGTAATTGTGCCGTCGGTTTGATTCGCGGCGATCAGGTCCGTCAGTCCGTTGCCGCGCAACGACGCGGTGATTACTGCGCTGGGTGCTTTTCCCGTGGGAAGGTCGGTGCGCGTCGGGATTCCTGGAACGGTGTTGCCAAGGTTCGCGGAAAGCAACGAAAGCGTAATTGGAAAATGATCGCCGAGAAAAAATGTCGCAGGCTTGCCGTCCTGCGCGCGCAACAGAAGGCGCTGCGCCGAATGAACGGCGCTGTAAGTTTGAGAAAAATTCGCCTGCGCACTCGCGAGCGTTGAAAAAAAGATTGTGCTGCCCCCGCCGAAGGCCACCAGCGGCGGCAATAATCCGCCAAGTGCGCCGCCACCCGAGGAGCCGAAAATACTCTGAATTAAAGCGAGCAGCGCTTGTGTTGATTGGGCTTGTTTTAGTTGCGTGATTTCCGAACTGGTCAGCGGAATCACGCTGGCCGTTGTGGCTGGAAGAATGCCCAGATCTCTCGCTGCATTTCGATCTACTTCAAGGAGCTCCACTTCCAGCACCAATTCGCCGCGGCCCTGCTCGATTTGATCTACAAGTTTTTCCGCGATATCGATATTTTTCGGAGTGTCGCGAACGGTAATTTCGCGCGCGGAAACGTCAAGCGACGTTCGCGTAATTCCGACGATCTCGCGAATCACCCGCAGCGTGTTGGTCATGTCCTCATCCGTTAAGCTTGCGGGAAGGACGAACGTTCGTACCGCCAACGGTTCAAACTGCTTGCGCTTTGCCGGTTGATCATCGGCGACGATGATTCGGTCCGTGTCATATGGCGCCCAGAACGTGTGTGTCTGCGCGGCAAGCACATTCATCGCCGTCTCAAAATCTACGCTCGGAACCTTGAAGCGCAGGCCGCGTCCCGGCGGCAGGTCTGAATCGAATTGAGCAATGATCCCGAATTGTTGTGCGACCGTTGAATAAACGCTTTGCGTATCGCCGCGAACATCAAATGTGTGCGTGCCGGATTGCGGGCGCAGTTGTACGGGAGGTGCCAGCGCGCTTTCGCTGGTGGCGGCTCGCTGCTGTGGAGGATTCATGGCTACGACTTGAGCCAGCCGCTCGCTCGCCAGCTTGTAGGAAGGATCGAGCGCGATTGCCGCACGAAGTTCTGTCTGCGCGCCCGGATTATTCCCCGCAAGAAGCTCACGCTCGGCGCCATCCATGTGCTGCTGCACCAGACGGAAGCGCGCGGCATCGCGCAGAAGTTCGGCTTCTTTGTTTCCGGGCGCATCCGTCAGCGCTTCGGAATAGTCTTCGTAGGCCGACTGCCAATCGCCCCCTTTCTCCGCCTTCTTTCCGGCTTGGATGGCTTTTTGTGCGCGGGCCGAATTGACGCGAGGCTTCTCCTGAGTGAGGGCAGTGGATTGCGGCGAGCACGGACCTGCAATTAGGGCCAGCGCGGCTAGAATCGCCGTCAATTTCCGAATTGTATCGGACACACACATAGCATGGCAGCCGCGCAGCGGCCAGTTACTAAGACCATTCTACGGAATAAAAGGTTCAGCTGCCTGGTTTCCTTGACGAGTGGAAGCAAAGAAGTTAAACTGAAATCGTAGTTGCAAATCAGTTGCAACTGGAGTTGCAACTAGAATTTGCTCGGCTTGGATCACTGAACTGGTTTCGCTGAACTCGGTTCGCTCGACAAGGATTACACAAACAGGACCTCTCAATTTGCTCTCTTCTTTGCTTATCGCTCTTCGTGAGGGTGTCGAAGCTGCCCTTATCGTCGGCATCGTTCTCGTCTATCTGAACCGCAGCGGGCGCGCGGCCCTGGCGCGCTACGTTTGGGCGGCAGTTGCGCTGGCCGTGCTGATGAGCGGTGTTGTCGCATACCTCCTCTCTTACTGGAACATCAACGAAGACGGTTTCGAGGGCGTGCTGCTGCTGGTCGCCGCATTTTTCGTGGTCAGCATGGTTATTTGGATGAATAGCATCGCACGCAAGCTGAAGAAGGAAATTGAAGAGCGCGTGGCGCGGCTGGCCGAACGTCCCGAGCGCGCGGCGGGCTGGGGACTTTTCCTTTTTGTATTTCTGATGGTGGTGCGCGAAGGCGCGGAGCTTGCCCTGATCCTGCGCGCGGTGGAATTTTCCGCGCAGGGCGTGAATGTTTGGATTGGCACGCTGCTGGGACTTGGCATTGCCGTCGCGTTCGGATTGTTTTTCTTCAAGGGCACGCTGCGGATTCCGCTGGGCCGATTCTTCGCGGCAACCAGCGTTATTCTGATGATTGTTGCGTTCCAGCTTGCGCTTACCGGCGTGCACGAATTGAGCGAAGCGCAGTGGCTCGCGTCGAGCCAGAGTGAAATGGCGATTGTTGGGCCGATCGTGCGCAATGATGTTTTCTTTTTTGTGGTGATACTTGGCGCTGTGGCGATTCTTGTAGTGCGCGAATGGCTGATGTTGAAGCACGCGGCAGCGTCGAAGGCCACAGAAGCGTCGAAGTCGACTTCGGCCCCGCAGGAAATTACGGACGCGGATCGCCGTCGCGCGGAGTGGAATCGCCGCAAACAGTCACGATGGATGTTCGCCGCCGCCGCGGTAAGCGTTTTAGTGATTGTCGCGCTCGCTACGGACTTCGTTTACGGGCGTGCCGCTGCTGCGCCCGCTGCGGCGCAAATTTTACTAGCTCAAAATGATTCCGTGCGCGTTCAGGTCTCGCAGATCAACGACGACAACCTGCATTTCTATCAAGTACGCGATGGCGCCGCGAGCATTCGTTTCTTCGTAATTCGCAAGCCCGGCGGCGCGTGGGGAGTGGCGCTGGACGCGTGCCGCATTTGCGGCGCGCAGGGATATCGCCAGGATGGTCAGAACGTGATTTGCCGCAACTGTTCTACCGCGATTTACATTCCCAGCATCGGCCAGGCAGGCGGATGCAATCCGGTGGGACTGGCGTCGCGTGCGGAAGGTGATTCGATTGTTGTGGAGCTGAAGGAACTTCGGCACGCGGAGACTGAAGTTCCGGGGCAGTGATTCGCGCGATTTAGTTTTGCGTAATTCGTTTTGCGAAATCGGATTGACGTGAACTGTTTCGTGCAACGACTGAAGCAAATGTTCCTACGCATCATCACCGAATCGTTCGCGCGCACGCCTCGTCGCAAATTCTTGACGGGCGCGGCGCTGGCGCTTGGCATGGCCGTTGCCACGGCGACGCTCACCGTCGCGCTGAACGTCGGCGACCGCCTCGCCGCGGAATTTCGCAGCCTGGGCGCGAATCTGCTGGTCACTCCGAAGGCCGATACACTGCCGCTGGAAGTTGGCGGAGTGGATTATCGTCCCGTGAATGCTGGCGCGTATTTGCCGGTGGACGATTTGCCGAAGCTGAAGCAGATTTTCTGGCGGAATAACATTAAGGGATTTACGCCGTTTCTGGATGTGCCGGTGGCTACTGGACAGGGCGACTCGGCTCACGACATTGTCAATTTTCTTCCAAGCGGTCACGCAACGTTAATCGGAACATGGGTGCGTCACAAGCTGGATATCGGAAACGGCGAGACATTTGAAACTGGAGTTACCCTGACGAATCCGTGGTGGCACATCGAAGACGGTGGCCGCTGGTTCAACGAAGATGCGAATGAATGTGTAGTCGGTGTCACGCTTGCTGAACGCGAAAAACTTCATGTCGGCGACGTTGTCTGGGTCGGGCCTGATTTGGGAGGATCGGCTTCCCGTGACGCGCGCCTCCGCGTTTCTGGAATACTTTCCACCGGTGGCCCCGAAGATGATGCCATTGTCGCTCCTCTTGCGGTTGCCCAACAAGTGGCTGATCAGCCGGGGAAATTTCGCCGATTGATGGTCAGCGCCGTCGTTAAACCTGATGACACGTTTGGCCGCAGCGATCCGAAGAAGTTGTCAGGCGCTGACTACGAACGCTGGTATTGCAGCGCGTACATCGGATCTATCGGCTTGCAAATAGAACAAGCGTTGCCGGGCGTCGAGGCACGCCCCGTTCGTCAAGTGGCAGAAGGGGAAGGCAAGATACTTGGACGCATCAGCGTGCTGCTGTGGATTGTCACGCTCGCCGCGCTAATTGCGGCGGGACTCGCGGTTGGCTCTACCGCCGCTACTGCGGTGTTGGAGCGTCAAAAAGAAGTTGGGCTGATGAAGGCGCTTGGTGCGAGCAACTCGCTGGTCGGAGCATTTTTTCTCGGTGAACAACTTCTACTAGCGCTGTTTGGCGGGGGACTTGGCTATGCGATCGGCGCGCTTCTGGCACGTTGGCTATCAATCAATGTATTTGGCGTCGCGATGCCTGCGCGAATGATCATGCTTCCCGTGACGCTCGGCCTTGCAATCCTCGTCGCAGTAGCGGGAAGTGTTTTTCCGCTTCGCCGCGCGTCACGATTTGATCCTGCGCCGATTCTGAGGGGCGAGTAATGTTCTGGCGCATCCTCGGCCAGCTATTTAGCGCAAGCCGCGGAAGGCTTGCCGTCGCGTTGCTCGCGCTCGCCAGTGGCGCGGCTGTTACTACGGCTCTTATTAATTTGAATTTGGACGCGGAGCGAAAAGTCAGCGGCGAATTTCGCACGCTTGGCGCGAGCGCCGTCATGTTGCCAAATCCTCTGAAGGCGTCGAAGCTTGTCGCGCCCACTGCGAATGGAATGGGTCGCTACACGGTTCCGAGCGACAATGCATCGTCAACTCCTCTCTTGTCTGAATCCATCATTAAGGCCCTGGATTCGTTTTCAAAAGGGAATGACGTCGGGGTAACACCTTTTCTGTACATCGTCGGGACTGTGCCCGTAGGCGAAGCGCAACAGCAGCTCATAATTGTGGGGACATGGCCGGGCGGCTCAGTGGATTTTGCCCCGTGGTGGAAAATCACCGGTCAATCGATCCCGGATATCAATGATTCGACGCGATGCTTGATCGGTGTGAACGTGGCCCGTCAACTCAATCTTGCGCCGGGCTCGCCGATTACCCTTCATTATGCGCCTCCTTCTGGCGAGCGATCCGCGTCGCTGACAGTCGCTGGGGTTGTGAATTCAGGTGGCCAGGAAGATAGTCAAGTTATCGCGAATCTAAAAGTTGTGCAGAGGTTGGCCGGTCTGGAAGGCCGTATCGGATCGATTGCGCTGACCTCGGGTGGGCCGCCGGACAAAATTGCATGGATAATCGCACGGTTATCTTCGAGCTATCCTGACGTAGACGTCCGCGCAGTCCCACAAATTGCGCAAGCCGAAGCTAGTTTGCTGCCGCGCATCCGCGGATTAATTTTCTTTATGGTCGCGCTGATTCTTGTGCTGACGACGCTTTGCGTTTTCGCGAGCATGGCGGCGCTGGCGATGGAGCGGCGGCGCGACGTTGGCCTGATGAAAGCGATTGGCGGCTCGATGTCACGCATCGTCAGGATTTTCTTCACGGAAGCTGCGGCGCTTGGACTTGCTGGTGCATTAATTGGATACGTGGCGGGAATTTTTCTTTCGCGCTGGATTGGCGAACGCGCGTTTCATGTGGCCATCAGCGCGCGGCCTGAAGTTTTGCCGATCGTGGTAGCGTTGATGGTTGGAGTGGCGCTGGCGGGCGCGCTGCCGCTGCGATTGCTTGGGAATATCCGTCCAGCCGAAATTTTGAGAGGGGAATGATGCCGGCGCTGGTGGAAGTCAGACAACTCGGCAAACGATTCGGCGACGTTCACGCGCTGGAAGACGTGAGCTTCGAAGTTGCCGCGGGCGAATGGATCGCCATCATGGGCCCGAGCGGCTCGGGCAAAACCACGCTCATGAATATTTTGGGCGGACTCGACCGGCCCACGTCCGGCAATGCAATTGTGGATAGCCTCGACGTCAGCCAGCTTGCCGAACATGAACTCACTCGGTATCGCGCGGATAAAATCGGATTCGTTTTTCAGCAATATCATTTGGTTCCGTATTTGACAGCGCTGGAAAATGTGATGCTCGCGCAATATTTTCACAGTATCACCAATGAAAAACAGGCGGCGGCTGCACTGGAACGTGTCGGACTTGGCGATCGGCTGCGCCACTTGCCGTCGCAACTTTCCGGCGGCGAGCAGCAGCGCGTGGCGATTGCCCGCGCGCTCATCAATCAGCCGAAATTAATTTTGGCCGACGAGCCTACCGGCAATGTGGACGAAGCCAACGAGCAGATCATCCTTAATATTTTTCGCGAGCTGCATGACGCGGGGCACACCATTCTCGTCGTCACGCACGATCAGGGCATCGGCCACCTTGCGGATCGCAAAATCGAATTGGCGCACGGACGCCTGGCTCAAATCACGGCGTTTTCTCAGGAAGATCAGGTGCGTTTCGATCATTTGTTGGAACAAATCTGGGTCTGCGCCGAAGAAGGAATGTCCGCCGATATTAAAAGCGTGCGCGCGCCGGAAGAAGCCGATCCTATTCGCATGCTGCGTCGCATGGCCGATCTAAAGCTTGTCGAGCTGAGCGCCGGGCAGGTTCATTTCACGCAAACTGGAAAGCAGCGCGCGCGCGACGTGATTCGCCGTCACCGATTGGCCGAGCGATTATTCACCGACACATTTTCCGTTGCCGATCCCGAAGCGCATTCCGACGCCTGCAAGTTCGAGCACATCATCAGCCCGCAACTGGATCACCGCATCTGCATATTTTTGAATCATCCGCAGACGTGCCCGCACGGAAATCCGATTCCGCCGGGGGAATGTTGCCCGAAGCGGTAGCTTAGTTTCGATCTGAGAAAACATGCCGACCGCACTCGACGCACGCAAGAAGCCCACCAACGTGAAAATTCACGTTTCCACCGGCGCGGGTGTGGACATCACATGGACGGACGGCCACGCCAGCCACTACGATTTCATTTATCTGCGCAAAAACTGTCCGTGCGCCACGTGCGGAGATGAGCGCGCGAAAAAAGCCGCGGAGCCGGCAGCACCTGCGGGAGCGACAACGCCAACCGCATCGAGCGTTCTTCCACTATACAAACCGAAGCCCGGCGCGCGCGCAGCCCAAGCCATCGGCCACTACGCCATAAAAATAGAATTCACTGACGGACATTCCACGGGAATTTACAGCTTCGACTATCTTCGCACCAGGTGTCCCTGCGACGCTTGCGCGCGCGATTTCCGCGCTGCATAGTTGGCCGCGGGCTGTATGCTCGCCAAATTCCGCATACTTAGCGGCTCCAAGACGAAACGGATTGTTAACTCTGATGAAACTCGTCACCTGGAATTGCGCGATGGCGCTCCAAAAGAAGCACGAGAAGCTTCTGAAGTTCGGTGCGGACATCATGGTGATTCAGGAATGTTCACGAAAATTTATCAGGCAAATCAATCGTTCGGAAGGATGGTCTTCCGCCTGGTTTGGTAAGAATCCAAATAAGGGACTCGCGATTCTCGCCAGGGCGCCGTGGATCATTCGAGAATCGCAAGCCTTGAGGCCAAAGTGGACAGCAAGAGTAGTAATTGACGGCCCTAAATCTATCGAGTTATTCCCAGTTTGGGCATGCAAGAGCAATCGACCCGCCAAGGAATATATCGAGCAAGTTCACGGATTGCTCGATTTTATTGAGCGGACTTCTCTGTTTCCATTCACAATCATAGTTGGTGACTTCAATAGCAATTCAAGGTGGGATAAAGGTTATACGTGAATAGTCATTCTGCCGCCGTTACAAGACTTCGAAAGCTAGGATTGGAAAGTGCCTATCACGTATGTTTTAAGAGGCCTCACGGAACAGAACGAAATCCGACGCACTGGCATAGAAAGAACACGAAAACCGCTTACCATATCGATTACGTGTTCCTAGGTCAGCGACTGCTGTTAAAACTAGAAAAGGTAATCGTTGGCCGCAGTCATAATTGGCTGTCCGTAAGTGACCACGCTCCTGTCCTCGTCGAACTTGACCTGTAGATCTAATTTTTTACTCGCCAGTATTGCTACCTGTCGTGATCGGCGGGATGTACTGGGTGCGGGCAGGTCTGGCTTATTTCTGTCGAAGAAGTTTTTTGCGGATATCCGGCCAGAATTCCTTAATGATGTTGTTGAGGGCAGCGGATTCAAGCCCCGTTGCCCAACCCTCCGCCGTCTTGCTCAAGCCACGTTCCTGTGCTGGGTAATAAAGGTTGGCGACGCCGGCTTCCATTCCGTTTCCCAAAACTTCAGAAAAATTGAATGTGATGCCTCCGGAATCCTTCGGCGTAAGCACGACGCGGGATAACGCGTACCCGGTTCTGCGAAAAACATTTCCATGGCCAAGCGTAAAGTAACGCGGATCTTCGTGCGTTAGCACGGGGACAAATGCTTCTGTGAAAAAGGCTCCAGAGGCTTGATCCGCAAACGCCCGCCAATAATAGCGCGCATAGCCGGCAGGTCCGTGACCCAACTCCGGATACGATTTCAAAGCCATGCTCTGGCCGGCGAGAATCCCCGCCCAAACGAACGATGAATAATCCACGCTGTCCTTCATCGCAATGATGTATTTCCCCTTCGCGGTTAGCGGAGGAGGCTTCGTGTCGGCGCTCACGGCTGCGAAATTGGGAACAATCCAAAACATGCGGTCGGTCTGCTTGCCTGTGGAGTTGTCCGTCTTTGGGCCGTCCGGGTTTTGGACGGGTCCCGGAGCGGGTACTGCCTTCTTGGTTTTTGACTTGCTACCGGCTTGCGATGGCGATGCGGTATCTTTCGTGGCTGCCGATTGCTGAGTCTGCTGCTCGGTCGCGGTGCCACTTTGTTTCTCTGGAACTGTGGTCTGGGACCATATCGCTGCCGGCGCCAAAACGAGAAACAGCACTAAAGCGAGGCTTCCGGTTACTCGTATTACGAATTCAAATCGAGCAGCGCGTCGCCGGAAAGGATTATTTGTTGGAATAATGAGTGTCATGATTTCGGTTCCCGGAATTGCGGGAATTATAACTATGCGCCTTCAGGCGGATTATTAATGTCTCATACTGCACAGTCGCATTTGATAGGGACTGAGAAACGAATTTCACTTAAAAGATCCACACGCTTCCAATGTTGAAGAATGAGGATTTGTCTTTAGTTCTTCCCGCCGATTGAAAGGACTTGACGCGGTTTGCGTAATCGAAGGCGCGTTAATACACCGCGTACCAGACAAACAAACCAACGCCCGCAACAATCGCCGCCCCAACCAGAAATGAAATGAGCCGCGCAGGCGCGATCCGCTCGGCCCATTCGGTTCTTGAAAAAATCATCCCCAATCCGATAAACAGAATCACGTTGGCCAATCCGTGTGTAATCCAATTGTGCCAAACCAAGGCATTCATAAAATTGTTCAGCGGCTTGTAATCGTCCTTCGCCCAGGCCAGCGCAGTGCTGAAAAGAATCGTGATGGAGCCGGCAATCGCGAACGCCGCGCTGGTGCGCCCCAGCTTTGCATTCTCGATGTTCATCGTCCGCTCCCAGCGATGCCGCGCGAGAGCGCAACTTTCGCGCCATGATTGATGATGGCTCCCGATCCTTCAATCGCCAGTCCGCTCAAAGCGATCAGCATCGCGACGCATAAAACCATCTTTCGCGCGGCCGCATTTTCATAAAGCTTGTCCCTTGCTGCAATCGGCAGGTAGAAAGACAAAATTAGCGGGATGAAGAACAGGTGTTCCTTGGTTTCCATGAACAGCGTGTGGGCAAGCGGCCACGGCCCCGCAAGAATCAAGGCTCGATCAGCCGGATAGAAATGAACGTACCAATATCCGCCGACGATCCAAGTGGCAGTCATGCACAACGCCGCGATCAATGCGGCCACTCGAATGCGTCCGGCATTTTTCTCGTGCGCATTCAGGGTTTCGACAAAGACCCACACTGCCGAGAGCGTGCCCAAAACTCCAAACGTAGAATGCGCCAGGAGAATTACGTCGCTGCTAGTGATATTCATGAGGCACCATAGAATGCGCGTCCACGTCTCTTATACCGGCAAGGAGTTGACTCTAACACGACAATTCCGGTCAGCGACACCTGCCCAAATATTTCCGCAGCGACACGCAGCGACGCGCAAACTGGAAAACGCGCATCAAAACAATTACCATGATCGTCCAAACAACGCGGGAGCTACGATGACCGCCATCAGCAATTTTCTAAAAGTAGCGTTGCTCCTCCTGGTCATGCTGGGCACTCCAAAAGTTTGGGCGCAAGGCCCCCCTATCAGACCGACGATCCCACGCCCGTAGACTTTAAGCATTACGAGGCTTATGTCTTCGGCGGTGTCAGCGGCACTCCGGTAGCGTACGGCTCACTGGGCCCGGCATTTGAATTCAACTGGGGCGCGATTCCCAGAGTCCAAATTCACGCGATTCTGTCTTTCGGCGGTTCCTTCCCATCGAATAATCCAATCTACGCTCCCAGCGGAATCGGTCCCCGCACCTTTGGCCTCACCGACATGGAATTCGGCGTGAAGCTCGCCATCATAAAACAAACGAAGTACTGTCCGCAGATTGGCACGTTCACCATAATCGAAATTCCCACCGGAAGTTTCAGCAAAGGGCTCGGCGCAGGAAAGACCTGGTACAAACTTCCAGTATGGGTAGAAAAAGAAATCGGACCCTGGACCCTCGACGGCGGCGTCGGCTACGCTCTCGTACGACAAGTGGATTTCAGCGACTTCTTGTATGGCGGATTCCTAGTGAAGCGCGAAATCACTAAGAAGCTAGAGCTGGGAGCTGAAATGTTTTCTCACGCGCACGAAGGATTGGCTGCTCCGCAAACACAATCCTCGACGCTGATTGACGTTGGCGGTTACTACCACTTTAAGAATCCTGATTTCCAATTTCTTTTCGCGTACGGACACTCCGTCGCCGGGCAAACTGAGAACTATGCTTATCTCGGCCTGTACTACACGTGGGGGAAAGACGATAAAAAGCCCAGCGCAGCCCAAGCAATGATGTCCCGCCAACTAGCCATGAACGGTTTTCGTTGATTCACAGCCTGGAAGCGGGAACCCGTCCTCTGTCGGAATGAATCGCAATCCCATCCTCCCGGACTCGGCACCTTTGCGCTCTCGAACACACCGCGCGACGCAATGTGATCGACGCAAATTTACATCGCGTCTAGTCCTGCAGCGTTTGGGACAACAGGGCATACCGTTGAATGATGCCGTAGCATTCGCATGCTTGTTTTTCGAGCGCACGGTGATTCAATATCTTCACTGCCCCACGGCTGTATTTAATGATGTGCATTCTCTGAAGAAGGCCGGCTGCCAGGGACACGCTGGGCCGGTCCGTGCCGAGCATGGTCGCAAGAAAATCGTGCGTAATACGAAGCGTTCCGGAATCCACTCTGTCGTAAGCCATAAGCAGCCAGCGGGCGAGGCGCCGATTGACGTCATGCAGGCGATTGCACGCCGCCGTTTGCGCAACATGAAGTCCCAAGACCATGGCGTAACGCTCCAGGATTCGTTGAAGATCCGGGGTAGAACTCAGCGCTTTGTTCAAGTCGCGGGTTTTAACTCTGAAACCATTGCCCCCAATTTGCATTACTTCCCGAAGAGAGCCACGGCTCAGACCCAGCACTGCCGGCAGGCCTGCAAGACCTTCGCTCCCTACGATCCCTGCCTCGACCGTCTTTCCGTTCGCCATTACGACAACGAGAGAAATCAAACCTTCGTTCGGGAAATAAACAAATCTAAATGTCTGATGCGCCTCATGTAGCCTGCGATGAGATGGCAGCGCAACATACTTGAGGTGGCGGCGAATCACCTGGAACTCCCCGTCGGTCATCCCCAACAGAATCTTGTTGCGTATTTGTTTCCCTGAGGTATTGGTCCGTTTGCCGGCCTGCTTGACTTTTGAGGGTTTGCGCTTCAAAACGATCCTTCCTTGGTTGGAATTCACTTGCTACACGCACTCTCCGAATGTGATGCCTTGGCTCCTAAGAAGTTTCTTTTTTGATTAGCGCGGGTTTCAGATTTTATACGGGAGACGCCAGAATCGCAAGTAAATAGCGACTATGTAGTGCACCCTACAGAATAATCACTGGCGGTTACCTACTATGTAGCGTACCCTACAGAACTAGGTTTTGAGCGTTGTTGAACGAGAGGGCTTATGAAACGCAATCGCGCGCCGTCGGCGCGCGCTGAACAGTCTGCTTTCAAAAGTGTCTTGGACGGAACAATCTCACGCTATCGAAACAACCAAATTATCTACTCCCAGGGCAACACGGCCAACACCCTCTTTTTCATCCGAGAAGGCGGAGTGATGCTCACCATCCGATCGAAGGGTCGTCGGCCAGCGGTCATAACCGTCGTGGGCCCTGGTGATTTCTTCGGTCAGTCTTGCCTGACAAATGTTCGTCTTCGTATATGCACAGCCACTGCGATTGGCTCCTGCTCGATCCTTACCATTAAGAAGCAAGAGATGATCCGCATTCTTCGCGGGGACCGTGTCACTTCACATTTTTTCCTGTCCTACCTGCTATCCGTAATCAAGAAACATCAGGACCACCTGGTAGATCTACTTGTCAATTCAACCGAAGTGCGGCTCGCGCATGTGCTTTTGGATCTGGCCCAGTTGAGTCCGAGAGACGCACAAATTCCCAAGATAAGGCAGGCGGATTTAGCAAATATGGTAGGTACCACCCGCAGTCGAGCCAATTTTATTATGAATCGGTTCAGAAAGCGGGGATTCATTGGTTACGACGGCGAAATCAAAGTGCACAGCTCCCTGCGTACCACGTACTTGCATCATTAGGAGATCGACCGGCTGACCTGACGCCAAATGAGCATCGCTCACGTGACTGTATAGCGCGTTATGCGGAGAATTATCGTACGCGCTCGGCAAATTCCGGGTGGTAGGAACGGTTTCTCGAAGAAACGACATGTCCCTCAAACGGCTCTCTAAGCTCGATCGCGAATACCGGGTAATCTCCCGGCAGATAGCTGCGTCCGCGAATACCGCCGACGTTGCCGGACTAAAGAGACATCGCAGTGCAATCGTTATCGAAGCGCGCGAGATCATCCGCAAGTTGGATTTGCCGGCGCCTACTTGGACGCGGAAAAAGACTCGCCCCAAATCCTAAGCGGAGGTGTGCTGGGTGCTGATTCTCGCTCTGCCCGCGCGGTTAACTCCTCTTAGTTCGGCCAAATCAGAAACTCGCAGGTACCACACTGGAACCCCGACTGGACACGCATTCACCGTTATGTAACCATAACTCCCCGCTGCTCCAACCGCTCCGTCGGAATGGATAACAAGCCCATACTCCCGGCCCCAGAAGGCGCGCGCTCGGCTAACTTGCCGCGCGTGCTCGTGGCCACTACGGCCATGCTCACCTTTATTTCTTTCTGGCGAGCCGCTGCAATTGTTTTGAACGACCTCGCTTCCTCGGCCTATTACGCCGGTGGCGAAGCCGAGCGCTACATTGGCAAGACCGCGCCGTGGTTCATCCTCGCGATCATGCTGTTTTCCTACTGCGTGCGCGCGATTTACGTGGAAAGTTGCAGCATGTTCGTGCGCGGCGGCGTGTATCGCGTCGTGAAGGAAGCGCTGGGCGGCTCGCTCGCAAAGTTTTCCGTTTCCGCGCTGATGTTTGATTATATTCTGACCGGCCCCATCAGCGGCGTCGCCGCCGGACAATACCTCGCAGGACTGCTGAACGACATCGCCGAATATTTCCATCTGGCAGTGCACGTTCCCGTGGATTTGACGGCCGCATCATTCGCCGTCGTGGTCACAATTTATTTCTGGTGGCAGAACGTCAAAGGCATTCCCGAATCCAGCGACAAAGCGCTGAAAATTATGAAGGTGACGACCGTGATGGTCGTCATGCTGATTACCTGGTGCGTCTACACCGTGGTTGTGCGCGGCTCGCATCTTCCCCCGATGCCGCGGCCGGAAAATATTCACGCAACGAAGAACGCGCTGGGCTGGCTTCACGGAACGTGGTTTTCCCAGATCGGAATCATCATCGTCTTTGTGGGCCTGGGACATTCCGTCCTCGCCATGAGCGGCGAAGAGTCGCTTGCGCAGGTCTATCGCGAAATCGAAAGCCCGAAACTTCCCAATCTAAAAAAAGCGGGCCTGGTAATTTTTCTTTACAGCCTGCTGTTCACGTCGCTGGTTTCGATTTTTGCGGTGATGATTATTCCCGACGGCCAGCGGCACATCTACTTTGAAAACCTCATCGGCGGACTCGCCATGAATCTGGAAGGCCCGTTCGGCCTTCGCTTGCTGTTCCACGGGTTCGTTGTTGCCGTCGGCGTTTTAATTTTGGCAGGCGCCGTGAATACCGCCATCGTCGGCTCGACCGGCGTTCTGAATCGCATCTCGGAAGATGGCGTACTTTCTGACTGGTTCCGCCAGCCGCATCCACACTTTGGCACGTCGTTCCGAATCATCAACGGCGTTGTTTTCTTTCAGATTCTGACGATCCTTATTAGCCGCGGAAAAGTTGACTTCCTGGCGAACCTCTACGCTTTCGGAGTCATCTGGAGTTTCGGGATGAAGGGCTTGGCCGTTCTCGTGCTGCGCTTCACGCATCCGGGCGCGCGCGAATATCGCGTACCGCTCAATATAAAAGTGGGAAAAGTCGAAGTGCCGGTAGGACTCGGATTGATCACGCTCGTTCTTCTGGGCATCGCCATCGTTAACTTATTTACGAAGCCCGACGCGACAGTCGCCGGAGTCACTTTTTCTCTGGCCCTCTTCACCATGTTCACAATTTCCGAGCGGCACCTCACGAAAAAACGCAAGGGCGATCACGTCGAAATGGATCAATTCAATCTCCAGCAGGGAAGCGATCTCACTCCGGAATCCGTTGGCGCGCGCCCCGGAAATGTCTTGGTGCCTATCAGTAATTATCACTCGCTCTACCATCTGGCCGCTGTGCTGGATCGCGTGAAGCCGCTTCGCCGTGACGTGGTCGTGCTGCACGTGCGCCTGATGCGCCGCGCCGCCGCCGGAGAAAGCGCGCTGGAAGCGACTCAGTTGTTCGGGGGAATCGAGCAGTATTTATTTACGCAGGCGCTCGCGATGGCGGAAAAGCGCGGCAAGTCCATCAAGCTCGCGGTCGTTGCGGCGAACGATCTTTGGGACGCAACCGTTCGCGCGGCCGTAAGTTTACAGTCATCCACAATTGTGCTGGGCCACTCGCAAAAACTTTCCGTAGCAGAGCAAGCGCGCGAAATCGGCCTGGCCTGGGAAAATCTTCCCGATCCGCGGCCGCTATTCAACCTGGAAATTTTCCTGCCCGGCGGACAGCGCGAATTTTATTTGTTAGGCCCGCACGCGCCGCATCTTACGTCCAACGAAGTGAATCTGATTCACCAGCTCTGGCTGCGCTATAGCGAACTGGTTTCGCCCGAAGAGCTTCACCACCACGATGTAGTTCATTTTGCATTGAATGAAATTGAACGCGAGCGTTTGGAAGGTCCGGCGGCGGAAAAGGAATTAATCGACCGGCTGCGCGAGCATCTTCAGGAAAACCAGCACAAGCGCCACGGACCAACTTAGTTTTTAAGTGCGCACTTCAGACGTGCACTGCGGACACCGCGTAGCCTTCAGCGGAATCTGCGACAAACAATAAGGACATTCGCGTGCGACAGGCCCCGCAGCAGGAACGGGCGCGGGCTTCCAGCGGTTCAACTGCCGAATCACAATAAACACCGCGATTGCCACAATCAAGAAGTTCAACAAACTATTCAAGAAGAGTCCGTAATTCAGAGTTGGCGCGCCCGCGGCTTTCGCCGCGGCTACTGTTGCGAATTCACCGCCGCCCAGCGTGACAAATAAATTCGAGAAATCAACGTGATGCAGCAATAAGCCGAGAGGCGGCAGAATTATGTCATCTACTAATGAGCCGACAATTTTTCCGAAGGCCGCCCCAATAATAATTCCGACGGCCATATCCATCACGTTGCCCTTGCTGGCGAATTCCTTAAACTCTTTGAACATCAGGATTCTCCCTACCCGGCGTACGTGAATCCCGCATCCCGTATCGTCAACGCGTCTTCCTCGCTTCTCACGCCGGCGTCTACTACTTCGCCCACAAAAATTGTGTGGTCGCCGCGCCGAATGGCGTCCAGCACGCGGCATTCAAACCACGCCGGAAGATCCGTCAGCACCGGCGAGCCCGTTGTCCCCGGTGTAAATGCGTATCCATTCAGCTTGCCGTTTTCTTCCGTCGCTCCGCGGAAAAAACTCGTCGCCAGCGCCTTCTGCGTTTTTCCCACCACGTGCACCGCGAACGCCTTTGAGTTTTCAATCGCCTGATGCAGTCTGCTATCGCGCTTGATTCCGGCCATAATCAGCGGCGGCTCAAATGACGCCTGCGAAATCCAATTAATCGTTCCGCCCGCGGTCGATTCAGAATCGCGCGCCGTCGCGACGTAAAGTCCGTAGGTCATTTTCCGCAGTGCGTTTTTTTTCTGAATGGGATCCATAAATGTTTTCTATCGAGGATTTTGTTCTCGTATACGTCTTCGCTCTCGCCGGCAAAATCTTCAGCGCGATTTCACCTGACTTTTCGGTGCGGTCCACAACACCAGCGCCGCAATGATCATCCCGCGCGCGGCAAGTGTCGCCCCCGCGATCATCAACATCGGCCCCACCCATTTCAACATTACGTGAGAAAGGCTCAGCATCACCAGGCCCACAATGATCAACGATCCGCCGCGCACAATCGCTATCGCGCGCGGCCCCGCGCTCCACATCATCGCCACAATTCCGTAGCCCACCAACAGGCCCGCCAGCAAAAGCCACATCATCCCGCGCGGATTGAAATAATAATGCCCGGTGAACGCCGCCCACGCCAGCAAAGCGCCCAGCAGCACGAAGACCACTTCGTTCATTAGCCGGAAAGTTTGCGCCGTGCCGGTCACAGGTTTCAGACTCGTTCGATTTTCACGTGCTCTGTCACCACGGTTTTTTTCGGACGGTCGCCGGAATCCTTGCTCACCTTGGAAATTTTCGTCGCGACATCCATGCCTTCCACAACCTCACCGAAAATCGAGTGTTTGTTGTCCAGCCAGGGAGTTGCCGCCACGGTGATAAAAAACTGGCTCCCGTTTGAGTTGGGCCCGGAATTCGCCATGGAAAGTTTTCCAGGCTTGTCGTGCCGCAATGAGGGATGAAACTCGTCTTCAAATTTGAAGCCGGGGTGGCCCGTGCCCGTGCCCAGCGGACATCCGCCCTGAATCATAAAATCGGGAATCACGCGGTGAAATGTCAGCCCGTCGTAGAAAGGCCGCTTGGCTTTCGCGGCAATTCGTATATCCACAAATTCTTTCGAACCTTCCGCAAGCCCTACAAAATTCTCTACCGTCTTCGGCGCCTCTTTTTCAAACAGACGAACCACGATATTTCCTTCTGAAGTTTCAAAAATTGCGTACAGCCCCGGCGCGCGCGTCCTTTCTGTTTGCGACATTCGATGTTCTCCGTTCGCCTCGTGCAGCGTCCTCGCGGCGAGCACGAATTATCCCGCAGGTGCACAAGGGAAGCAAACGCCGCGCGTCAAATCTTTCGTGCGCGTCGCTTCTCGCAGAGCTCGTTACGCCGTCTCGCTCTACCATCCCGCGCGCTGACGCAGCGCCGTAATTTGCGCAGTGTGATGCCGCCCGTGCCACTCGTAAAGCGCCAGCGTATCATCCAATGACATCGTTCCGCGCTCCGGATGCCGCACGTTGCGATTGAAATCAATTTCGCGCACAGTTTCCAGCAGCATCACCCAGCGCTTGTGCAGCGCTTCAATCAGCACCAGCGAAGTTTCCACCGGAGCCGTTCGCGCGTCAAAAAGTTCCGCCCACGTTTTTTCGTCATAAGGTTTTATCGTCGGCTCCGCTTCCGTGATTCCCAGCCGGAACCGAATGTACGCGTTCATGTGGCTGTCGGCCACGTGATGCACCACCTGCCGCAGCGTCCATCCGCTGTTGCGATAGGGCGTGTCCAGCTGTTTTTCATCCAGTCCTGCCACAGACGCGCGCAAATTCGTGGGCATCGCGGCCACACTCGCGATCATCGCGTGCCGCTGAGCGCTCGTGAACGGGCCCTTCGTTTCCCATTTTCCGATGGGATATCGCAAATCGGTTTCCACGGTTATCTCCTGTTTGTGTACTCACGAAGTTGAAGATGTGTGTGAATCGCGAGTATAGCGGCCCGCGCAAACCGCCGTCAAACGTGTCCCGTCTTGCCCGTTCGCCGCATCAAACCATTTTGGCGCCCGCCACGGTGGTACCATTTTGTCGTGACATTGCGATTTTATCGTGACATTACACTGAACGCGGCGTCCTAATAGCCTATGACATCCAAAATCGCCCAGCGTCGCGGTTTGAGAATAATTCGCGAAACCGCAAGACTCGCCGCCATCAGCGCGCTGCTCGCCGGCGCCATACTATTTTCCACGCGCGCTGACTTGGCACGCACGAATAAAAGTCCGCATCCGAATTCGTCTGCATCTCTCGCGTCTGGCTCCGAAAAAGAACTCTCGCCCAAAGACCGCGCCGAAGTTCTCGAAGACGTCTGGAAAAACGTCCGCGATCGTTATTACGATCCCGAATTCCACGGCGTCAATTGGGAAGAAGTCGGCAATCGCTATCGCCCGCAAGTGGAAGGCGTAAAAACCGATCAGGAATTTTACGCGCTCGTAAACCGCATGACCGGCGAACTGCATGACGCCCACACACGTTTCAATACGCCGGAGCAATGGGCAAATCGCGAAAAAGATCTCGGCGTTTCCATCGGCTTCTCCGCAGCGGAGCGCGACAACGCCATCATCGTCACCGACGTTTATCCCGATTCCAATGCCGCGGACGCCGGCATCGAGCCCGGCATGACTGTCCTCACCGTGAATGACAAACCCATCGCCGATCAAATTGCCGAAGCCGCGAAAACCGTGCTGCCTTCATCCACCGAGCGCATCACCCGCCGCCGAGTGCTCGGCACAGTTTTCAAAGGCGCCGAAGGCGTCACCTACAAAATCGGATTGCAGCGCGCCGACGGCTCCAAGTTCGAAGCCAGCGTTACGAAACAAACTATTTCCGTTCCGCCGGACGTGCGCGACAAACTTTTGCCTTCCGGCGAAGCCTATATCCGTTTTGACGGTTTCAAGCCGCCGGTCATAAGGGAATTTCAGGAAGCGCTAGAAAAATATCGCAACGCGCCCGGCGTCGTCATCGATCTTCGCCAGAATGGCGGCGGCCAGACGGGTGTTCTTTCCGCCATCGCCGGATATTTCTTCAACGCGAAAACCATAATCGCCAAAGACATGAGCAGAAAAGACATCGCCTCGGAAGAATCCTCCGGCAAGGATAAAACTCACAGAACATTCAGCGCCGGAAAAAGTGGCGGCCAAATTTACGCCGGTCCCGTCGTGATCCTCACTTCGGAAGGCACCGCCAGCGCTTCGGAAATATTTACTGCCGCGTTTCAGGATACCGGCCGCGCAAAAATTGTCGGCACCCAAACCTGCGGTTGCGTCGTCGGCATCGCCAACAATCAAAAAATGAAAGGCGGCGGCGTCCTGGAAGTCAGCGAAGTGCTGTTTTTCACGCCCAAAGGACGCAAGCTCGAAGGCGATGGCGTAACGCCCGACACAAAAGTTGTGCCCACGATCACCGATCTCCAGCAGAAACGCGACGCCGCGCTGGTACAAGCCGAACAGTTGCTCGCGACAATGTCCAGCGCGAAGCCGGTGGTTGCCTCAGGGCAGCAGTAGCCCGCTTCTCAGGGGATGGAGAGTCTGTATGGCAAGTTCGATTTCCACAGCTTGTATTTTTCATAGAATGCCGCAAGTCCTTTTGCTGCAACAAATCTGCATTCCGAAAATGCTGTGGAAATCGCGTTTTTCGATGTTCCCACACAGACTCTGAAGTCCATCTCTTTTTCGATCCTTATCCGCAACCATCGCTACGGCATTTCTGTTCAGAATGGCAATCTCAGCAGTCAACTTTCCTCCTGCGGTTTACAGTTTCGCTTCAGCCTAAATCCAAAAATGCGCGTTAATTGCAGCGGCCAGATTCTCCGTCTGAGTAATCTAACAGTTAAGGTAACTGTTCTCACATCGAAAACTTTTCCCAGCCGTTTTGCGCGTCTCCTTTTTACCCAAAAGTGAAAGTGAACTGCGAGATCAAGAATCCACCACTAAGTGGTGGCATAATCTCTGTGCTGTCGAAGGAAAACGTCGATGACTAAACCGAGGAGGCTAACCGTAATTCTCGCGTCCGCTGTGACGATCGCCGCTGCCGCGCTTTCGATGTCATCGTCGCATGGGGATTCTCACTCGACATCATCAGCCACGATGAATTCGTTATCAGCGACGACTGCATCGCCGGTGGTGAGCGATGAACTTGTGATTCCTGTCGGCAAAGGGCCGGGGTCGATCGCTCTTGTGGACGTGAATCACGACGGGAAGTTGGACATTCTGGTTGCGAATACGGAGAGCGAAACTTTGTCCGTGCTTTTGGGCGATGGCAAAGGACATTTTGTTGCCGCGCCGGGGGTGCCGTGCGCTACTGGAAAAGGGCCGAACGATATTGCCGTCGGTGATTTCAATGGCGACGGAAATTTGGATGTGGTGATTGCGAACACCGGGACTCCGTATTTGACGATATTGCTTGGTGATGGGAAGGGTGGATTTAAGCCGTCTCCGCATTCGCCGTTTGATACGGCGTCGTATCCGCATGTGCATGGAGTTGCAGTGGGCGATTTTAATGGCGATGGGAAGTTAGATGTGGTTACGGATAGCTGGGGACACAATCAGATACTGATGTTCCTGGGAGATGGCGCGGGGAGTCTGATTATCCCCGGCAAGATTTTTAATGTGGGGAAGCATCCGTACCAGCGATTGCGCTCGGCGGATTTTAATAAGGATGGAAAGATGGACGTAGTAACTACCGGTATTGATCAGAATGCGATAACCGTTTTGCTGGGCGATGGGCGCGGCGGATTTAATGAAGCGCACGGCTCTCCGTTCCCGGCCGGGGAGGCGCCGTGGGCGCAGGTTATTGATGACATCAACCAGGATGGGAATTTGGATGTGGCGGTGATTCCTTACGCGCCTGATGTGAGGGATCCGAAGCAGGTCGGCTTGACGGTGTTGCTGGGCGACGGCAAAGGAAAATTTACGACGATGCGCGGCTCGCCATTTTCTCTGGCGGGATGCGTGGGGCCGGACCGCATCGCCGCCGGCGATTTGAATGGAGATGGTTTGCGCGACATCGTTGTTTCTTGCGCGCAGAGCAACAGTCTGGTGTTTTTTATGGGTGCGCGCGATGGAGGATTTCAGATTTCGTCGCGGAGTTTGAAGGATGTTGGGTGGTCGGGATTGGCGGTTGCGGATTTGAATGGCGACGGGAAGGATGATGTTGTGGTGTCGAATAATTTGAACGGGACGATTACGATTTTATTTGGAAAATAAATGTGGCGAGAGAACGAGGCAGGGAGGCATGGAAGCACGGAGGCAGGGGACTGCGGGGAGTTTTCACCGCAGAGGCGACGGGCGCGGAGACAGAGCCGAGAGGGAGCGGCAAGACCCCGGCCTGGAAATGCCAGGCCGGATACCCTTCGGGCCAGCGAACCCGATCGGTTCGCCTCGAGGTTGACGGCGAAAAAACCCAGATGCAACGCCGGCGTCTGAGGCACCCGATTCGGGGGCATGGAGAGAGCGGAGGAAGAGCGGAGAGGCCCGGAGACGGGGATAAGTTCACGAACCACGCCCTCGAGATTCGAGGACGGGGCACCCGCGGGCCGGGCGGGTCGCAGAGCCGCCCCTACGACCGACCTCCACGCGGACGGGAACTAGCGCGCGGATATGAGTCATTAAAAGCAAAACGGGGAGCCTCCCCTCCGGGGCTCCCCGTTTCGTCGTGCAACCTAGCTGTTCGCTCGTCTAGGTGGAACTGTTACATGCTGCCGTTGGTGCTTGCTGTTGCTTGTGGCTGATTTACTTTTGGAACGCTCAGATAGCCGGTGATTTTATTCTTGTCGATGGCGTTGACGACGATTTCCATCGGTGCGCGACGGCTGCCTTGCGCGTACAGGAAGATGGGCTCATTGATGTTGCGGCTCTTCTTGTCGGTGCGCTTGTCGTCGGCTACGACGGTGACGTCGAACTTGTTCTTTTTGGGGTCGGCGTTGCGCAAAGTGATTGTTACGTTGCCGACTTTCTGGTCTTTGTTCCGGCCGTCAATGGTGAACTCAGTGTAATCGCGTTCGCCGAGCTTGCGGAGTTCGTCAACTTCATCGTGATTCTTGGCGATGAGAGTGCCGAGTTCGCTGCGCGCCATTTGCAGATTGTTCTTGGTGTCGTTCAGGTCGGTCTTCGTGGCGTCCAGATCGGTCCGCACTACGCCGACTTGTCCGGTAACCGCGGTCACGTCTTCCGCGCTGGCCTTGGTGGCAAGCTGAGTCGTGACGCTGTCATTCAGCGCGGCGATTTGAGTCTTGGAGTCGTCGCGAATTTGTTGAGCTTCCTGACGCGCTTTCTTCAACTGGCCCTGAGTAATTTGCAAGTGCTTGGTAACCAGCGTCAGGTCGTCCTGAATATCCGTGGTCTGCTTTTCAGTTGCCGTCATACGCTGTTGAACGGCGTCCATATCGTGGGTGTAGCCCTGGCGCATCGTTTGCAGGTCAGCGGACGCCGACTGTCGGCTATTCTGCGCGTAGGTCGTGGCCCACCATCCGAGTCCCAAACCGCCAATCGCGAGAAGGCCGAGCACCACCATGGTGCCTACTGCCCATCCCGGCAGGCGATCCTGCCGAACTACGACATCGCGTTCCACCACTGTGTTGCGTTCGTCTTGATTCATTTTCTCCCCCTCGAAAATTTTGGCCGAAATTCCCGTATTGGTATAGAGCAAGAACTTTGCCACTTTGTCTCAGAATCCACGGTGTCAGTAAGTAGTTTAGAATGTGCTAGTTGCGGGTGCACAGTGGTACTAGGAAGCGGCTCTGGCGACTATCTGACCCTTACTTTTTTACGCGGTTCGTATCGTTTACACACGGAGAAGTGGTTTAAAAGTGTACCAGCGAGAGAAAGTTCACTGGCTTGTGTTTAATAAGTGAAGCGGAGCGGTAGAACTGTGTGGCATCTCTCAGATTGCGCTGGGCATCTCAATAAGCAGGTGGAACTGATTCAACAAGTTGATCCACAAGGGGCTTCGATACCGATCAGGGGAGCAGGAGACAACATGAGACGCGATAATAAAAATGTGAAAGTCGGCAGATTTATGAGCGGCGCGGCGGTGAGCGCGGCAATTTTGGCGCTGAGTTTGAGCTCGCTGCCCGCAGCGGCACAGCAAGGGCAATCGCAGGACGCGCCGCCGGTGATGAATCAGCAGGCACCGCCGCCTTCGTTGCAACAGGCGCCGCCAATGCAACAGGGCAGGATGCCGAACGGGAATCCAGCTTACGGCCGCGACAACCAAATGGCCGGCCCGCAAGTGACCGAGAACGACTTGCACGTAATCGCGCGCGCGAGAGAAATTCTGGACTCGCCGGCGAAGTGGAATCATGAGGATACGCAATCGTGTCCGCAGAATGCGACGACATTTAGTTTGGCGTGCGCGCTGGAAACGGCGTCACGGGAAGTGAACGGTTCATTCGACAATCGCGGCGCGGCGGTGCAGGAAACGCGATTTGCGATCGACGAAACAGTAGGGAACACGAAGCACTACAATTCACGGTTTCGGGATTTCAATAATGATCCCGCTACAAGATTTGAAGATATTCAGCAGTTGCTGCGGACTGTCGAAAATAATTTGACGGAGCGGCTGGCGCAACAGTCGCAGGCCGGACAGCAGAATTCCGCTGGCGCACCGCAACAGGGTGGAAATCCACGATGGCAACAGGGCCCGCCGCCGGCTGTGAATCAGGCGCCGGTTCCTGCGTCACTGACATTGCCCGCGGGAACGATGATCAGCGTGCGGACTACGGGATTTTTGTCCAGCGAACGCAGCAAGGTTGGCGAAGCGTTCACAACCACTCTTGAACAGCCAATTATTGTGGGAGGCTGGGTGGTGGCGCGTCGCGGGCAGCCTATGGTAGGGCGCGTTGTGACGGCGAAGAAAGAAAAAGGCGAATCGCAACTTGGAGTGGAGCTAGCGTCGCTGACGTTAGTTGACGGCACGCAGATCCCGGTGAAAACGGAGCTGGTGAAAAATGTAACTCCGAATGCGGGAGTTGGTGGACGTGAAGTTGCAGGCGTCGCAACCACGACCGGAGTTGGAGCGATTATCGGCGGTGCTGCGAACGGCGGCGAAGGCGCGGGAATGGGCGCGGGAATTGGAGCGGCCGCTGGAATCGTTGGCGTGCTGCTTACGCGCGGACGGCCGACAGTGATTCCGCCGGAATCGGTGTTGATGTTCCGCGTGGACGAGCCGGTGACGATCAACACGGAGCAGAGTCAGGTGGCGTTCCAGCCGGTGTCGCAGGACGACTACAACAACGGCCCGAACAATGGCATGCGGCGTCCGATGCGTCCTTCGTATGCGTATGGCGGCCCGGGATATCCTCCTCCGCCAGCGTATTACTATTCGCCTTACTACGCTCCGTATCCGTACTACGGATATGGCTACGGTTATCCTTTGCCGCTGACGTTTGGATTTGGGTACGGCTTTGGGTACGGCCGCCGATTCGGAGGACGCGGATTCCGGCGGTAAGTAGTCTTAGAAAAAACTGAAAGCGTTTAAGAACGGCTGAACGATCTAATAAAGGGCTGGACGATGCGAAAATGCGTTGTTCAGCCCTTTTACTTTTTCCGCTAGCGATATTTCAGGGCTGGCGGTCTATAATCCCGCCGAAGATTCACGGAAAGGAATTCAAATGAAAATCAGCCGAAGAGAAGCGCTGCTTTCTGCGGGAGTTCTTGCGGCGGCCAGCGCATTGCCGGTTTCCGCAGTTCACGGAAATGATGATCGCGCGCGTTTGCCGCAAACGTCGCAGCCGCTAGCGACGATTGGGCCGGAGCTAGCGAGCCTGGGCGATTTTGAGGAGATGGCGAAAACAAAACTTCCGCACATGGCGTGGGAATTTTTTAATGGAGCGGTGGCGGATGAAATTACGATGCGCTGGAACAAGGAGGCGTATCAGAAGATTCGATTGAAGCCGCGCATTCTGGTGGACGTTTCAAAGTTGGATACGCGTGTTACGCTTTTCGGAAAGGAGCATGCGTTTCCGATTCTGCTGGCACCGACGGCGTATCACAAATTGGCGCATCCAGAGGGTGAGTTGGCGACGGCGCGCGGAGCCGGCGCGGCGGACGTGACGTTGATTGTGAGCACGGTGGCGACGACGAGCATTGAGGACATTGCGGGCGTGGCGAAAAGTCCGCTGTGGTTCCAGCTTTACGTGCAGCAGGACAAGGGATTCACGAAGAGTTTGGTGGAGCGGGCCGAGGCGGCGGGTTGCAAAGCAATTTGTTTGACGGTAGACACGCCGATTTCCGGTGCGCGAAATCGCGAGACGCGCGCGGGATTTACATTGGCGCCGAATTTGGAGCGGCCGAATTTGCGCGGATTGAAAATACATGGAGTGGACGCGTCCACTGCTGCCGAGGGACACAACCCAACGGGAGGAGGAATTTATAGCGCGGTGCTGGATCCTCAACTTTCGTGGAAGGACGTTGAGTGGTTGCAGTCATTTATGAAAGTTCCGCTGCTGCTGAAGGGCGTGCTGAATCCTGATGATGCGGATCACGCGGTGAAAGCGGGTGTTTCGGGAATTATGGTTTCCAATCACGGAGCGCGGAATTTGGATACGGTTCCGGCAACGGTGGACGCTCTACCGATGGTGGTGGAAAAAGTTGCGGGGCGCGTGCCGGTGATTGTGGATGGCGGAGTGCGGCGCGGTACGGATGTGCTGAAGGCGCTGGCGCTGGGCGCGAGTGCAGTGATGATTGGGCGTCCGTACATTTACGGATTGGGCGTGGCGGGCGGAGATGGAGTGGCGGCGGTCGTGAATATTTTGCGGCGGGAATTTGAAATGGCGATGGCGCTGACGGGTAGGCCGACGATTGCGAGTATTGACCGGTCGGTGCTGTGGACGTAGCGGCGCGCGGCAAGTACCTCGAAGTTACATTGTTCGTCGAGAGATGGTGATGAGGCGAAGATTCTGTGTAGTTGGGTTTGCGCTGCTCGTTGTCGGACAGATAATGATTGCGCAAACTGGTCCAACGGTTCCCACGATGGAGGAATTTAAGGCGCTCCTCGTCAAAGCGTACGATCAGGCGAATTTGTCGTCGCCGGGAGCGCTCGCATTTCATCTTCGCGCACGCACCAAAGCTTACGGACCAAAAGGAATCGCGATGGAGGGAGTATGCGAATTTTGGTGGGCTTCCCCAGATCTGTGGCGAGAGGACGTAAATTGGAACGGACAAACGAGTTCGCAAATCGCCATCGAAACCCATTTAAGTTACACAGGAGAAGACACTCATCGCGCGGATACGTTTCGAGTGACAAAAGTTTTGAGGACGTGGCAAGGCATATACATTGACTTACCCAAGGCCGTGATTCAGGCAAGGGCGGGAGACTCGAGCGGACCTGCTGCTGTCTGTTTGAAGGACCATCAGGAATATATGCCAACACAGACGATATGTTTGGGTCCTGAGACAGGTTCGTTGTTGGAAACTCAGCTTGGAGATCAACGCTGGGAATACTCGGACTACGCACAGATTTCACCGACAATAACTACGTCGGCCTCTTTGTCCCACGTTCCGCCGCCGTGCGTTCCGCGAGTCTGGGATTCCTTTCCGGTAAGTCCCGTCAGGGCAAGCGCAGCCAAAGTAGTTGTTTCGATGAACTCTCTGCGCGAAGGATTCTGTTTCTTGTCTTTAGTTTTCAGTCTCATTCTGTGAAGTCTCGCCATACTTCGCGATTATGGCCGGATTCTACCACGGTGAATTTTCAGCCGTTTTCCAGAAACTCAATCGCGCGGCGAACTACCTCGTAACAGGCTTCCAGTAACGTGAAGCTTTGACTGCCAACCAGAATTTCCGCATCCATCATCAATCGAAGAGAGCCCCCTGATGTCCGGGAGGATTTCGTTGGAAAGCAACCAAAAGCATTTGAGTCTGTCGCTGCAGGTTTTGGAAATCGGCCAAATCAAAGCCCGTGGGTACTTCCGGATGCGGCGCAAGCAGTTGGCGCTCCAGATGACTGGGAGCAGGGCCCCATAGCGCCGCAGCGAGCGCCGTGACGCGCTCGAACTGCTTCACGTACTGACTCTCGAACGGCCGCAAGCCGGGCCATGAGTCAAACTCTTGCTCGTCCATCGATACTCTCCCGAATTACTGCTGGCGGACTACGAGCGCTGCTACAGACTGAATGAACTTTCGCCGATTCTACTATTAATCGACAAGGAGGCGAATGCAATCTACGTCGTAGAGATGAAGAACTGGGGAGAATGGAGCGCCTTGCCGCGACGGGATGAAATTCATTCGCGCGGTGCTGCAATAATCGCCCTTTTCAGTTGGATCGTGGCGCGTGGTTGGCGAATTCGATACCGATGTGTAGGCGCGCGCTTGATGCGTAACGTAAGTATTATTAGCACTGGATGCCTGGGACTGACGGCGGCGATTTATGCGGCGCGGGCGATCGGAGCGCTCATCGGATGGAGCGTTGAATCAGCCTCGCTGGGCAGGCACGTGGATTGGAGCTAAGTAGTTTGTAATGTGGCACATAGACGACTACGGAATTGATGGATTTTTGGGGAACAAATCGCGTTTGAAGTGATTAGAATGCGCGTTTTGGGCCGTTTTTGTTGTTTAATTGCGAACAGCCTCCGGAAGTACCATTGTCGAGTATTTGACGGATGTCAGAATGGGCGTGGATGACTTCCGTCCGAGCCCAACTCGCCATCAACAAGAGCATGCCGAATGCGCCTCTTGCCATCGACGCGGATCAGGTATTGGCCGACCTGAAGCACGTCGAGTCACGGCAATGGTGGCTTTGGGCGTCAGCGATCGTTGTGACGCTGCTGTTGACCGCAGGATTGCTCTCCTTCACATTTCCGTTCCTGTTTGAAAAAACTGAAGCCTCATTCGTAACAAACCTTCAACTATCGCTGCGCGCCCTCATCGGACTAGTGATGCTGTTCGATATCTACACGTTTTATCAACAGTTGCAGATACATCGAGTGCGGAAGCAATTGCACGCGAGCCAAAGGCTGTTTCATTTCATCGGCGAAAATGCCGAGGACTTAATTGCTGTCGTGGATGTAGCCGGTAACCGGCTTTATAACAGCCCGTCGTACGCCAGGATACTGGGGTACTCCGCGGCAGAATTGAAGGGATCCGCCGGTCTTGAACAAGTTCATCCAGAGGATCGCACAAAAGTAATTGAGGCGGCCCAGGAAGCTCAGAGGACGGGAACGGGGCGCCGGTTGGAGTATCGTTTCAAACATAAGGATGGCACGTGGCGAGTTCTGGAATCGACCGCGAGCGCGGTCCGCAACGCGAAAGGCGAAATCGATCAACTGGTCATCGTGAATCGCGATGTGACGGAGCGCAAGCAATCAGAGGAAGTGCTTCGGTTGAAAGAAGAGCAGTTGCGGCAATCGCAAAAGATGGAGGCGGTGGGTCGGCTTTCCGGCGGAATCGCCCACGATTTTAACAATCTTCTGGGCGTGATCATCGGATACAGCGATGTTCTGGAAATGAAGTTGGCTGGGAACGATGCTCTTCGGAAAAATGTCGTGGAGATCAAGAAGGCGGGCACCCGCGCGGCGTCACTGACCAGACAGTTGCTCGCATTCAGCCGGCAGCAAGTGCTGCAGCCGAAGGTTCTGGATCTGAATTCAGTAGTGAATGACTTGGCGAAGATGCTGCGGCGCCTGATTGGCGCGGACATCGAGGTTGAGATCGTGTCGGATCTGTCGTTGGGAAAGGTAAAGGCAGATCATAGCCAGATCGAGCAAGTCATAATGAATCTTGTGGTGAATGCGCGAGACGCTATGCCTGACGGCGGGAAATTGACGATTCAAACGTCAAATGTAGAAATTGGCGAGGATGTAGCGGCGAAGCAGCCATACGTTCAACCGGGATGGTACGTGCAGCTTACCGTCAAAGACACCGGAATGGGCATGGATGTGGGGACGATGGCGCACATCTTCGAACCCTTTTTCACAACAAAGGAAAAGGGCAAAGGAACCGGATTGGGACTGGCGACGGTCTACGGAGTTGTGAAACAAAGCGACGGCTATATCTGGGTGGATAGCGAACCCGGAAATGGAGCTACATTCAGAATTTGTTTGCCATTGGCCGTGCGGGGAGCAGTGGCGCCAATACCCGAAGAAGCGCCGGCTAAAGGGCCGCGCGGTGCGGAGACAATTCTACTCGCCGAAGATGAGGATTCGCTGAGAGAGCTAATTTCGGACCTGTTGCAGCAGAATGGATACAAGGTGCTGGTAGCGTCTTGCGGCGCCCAAGCTCTGGAAATCGCAGGGAAATACGACGGCGCCATTCATTTGCTGCTGACTGACGTTGTGATGCCCGGGATGGGTGGTCCCACGCTGGCGAAAAATCTCGCTGTCGTCAGACCGGAGACGAAGATACTGTTTATGTCCGGCTATATTGAATTCCATCCCGCGGGATCGACGCGTTTGCCGCCAGATATACAAATTTTACAGAAGCCTTTTTCAAACGACACGCTGATTCGGGGAGTGAGTAACGCGCTGGGCGTACGCGAGCTTCAATGCTGTAGTTAGAGTTGATTTTTGTTTCTTCTTCGAGCGTCAAGCTTGCTTAGCGCACTCCTCGCGTGTACCTTCCCAGTGCTACAATTAGCGTTCTTTTGAGTTGTATCGCGGCGCATAGTTGGTGAATCCAATGTTGTTGGGTGAATTCGATACCGATGTGTAGGCGGGGAGATTGATGCGTAACGTAATTATTATTGGCAGTGGATGTGCGGGACTGACGGCGGCGATTTATGCCGCGCGGGCGAATTTGAGTCCGCTGGTGCTGGATGGATATGAGCCGGGCGGGCAGCTTTCGATTACGACTCTGGTGGAAAACTTTCCGGGATTTCCGGAAGGGATTCAGGGACCGGAGCTGATCGAAAATATGCGCAAACAGGCGCAGCATTTTGGGACCGAGTTTCGCTCGGGCGCGATTACCAGCGTGGATTTGAGCAAGCGGCCGTTTAAGTTGACCGCAGGAAACGAAGCTTATGAGTGCAAGGCGCTGATTATCGCGTCGGGAGCTTCGGCGCGATTGCTGGGCGTGGATTCCGAGCGGAAGTTGATTGGACACGGCGTTTCGACTTGCGCTACTTGCGATGGATATTTTTTTCGCGGGAAAGAAATTGTTGTTGTAGGTGGCGGCGACACGGCGATGGAAGAGGCTACGTTTCTTTCGCGGTTTGCGAGCAAGATTACGTTGATGCACCGGCGAAACGAATTCCGGGCGTCGAAAATTATGTTGGAGCGCGCGCGCGCGAATTCGAAGATTGAATTCATGACGCCGGTGACGGTCGAGGAAGTGCTCGATGTGTCAAAGGGTGGTGTGGAGGGAGTTCGCGTGTTCAATACGGACACGAATGTGACTACGGTTGTCCCGGCGGAAGGACTTTTCGTCGCGATTGGACACGATCCGAACACGAAGCCGTTTGTGGGACAGCTTACGATGGACGCGAATGGATATCTGGTGACGCACGACGGCCCGCGAACGAATGTGGAAGGTGTGTTTGCAGCGGGTGACGTGCAGGATCACATTTACCGGCAGGCGATTACGGCGGCGGGATCGGGCTGCATGGCGGCGATTGAGGCGGAAAGATTCCTTGAGCAGCATCATTCGTGAAATTCTCAATCACGTGTGAAATTCCGAAAATTGAGGCGTCAATTCGAAATTGCACCCGGCAACTCCGTGGCGCGGCGAGACTTATGCGCGTGGTTATCAATAATATGCTGCGAGGGGCAGCAATTGTTCCACGTGGAACAATTTGAACCTCCTGGGGCGAATTTGAAAGACTTCGGCACACCTGAGAACTACTTCAATTTGAAAGATAATGGCATTTGGAGACGGGCGGGTCATAGACCCGCCCCCACGTCCCATGGCACGCGGAGCATGGCGCGATGATGTGTCCGCTACTTGGCGAAGGGAGCGCGCGGCGATGATGCGGGCGCTGCTGCTGAAATTCTCGAACAGCCCGGGATTGGCGCGGTGGGTTACGTCGCACAAAACTACGCGGCGGATGTCACAGCGATTTGTGGCGGGTGAAAGTCTGGATCAGGCGGTGGCGGCGGCGAGAGTTTGTAATGCGGATGGAATGAAGGTGAGTCTGGATTTACTGGGCGAGAGTGTGACGAATGCTGACGAGGCACGGGCTGCGCGTGATGCTTATCTGGGGATTTTCGATCGCATCGCACAGGAACAACTTGATGCCAACGTTTCGATGAAACTGACGCAACTAGGATTGGATCTGGATTTGGAATTGTGTCAGGGGATGGTGGAAGAAATCGTTTCGCGCGCGGTGGGATACGGAAATTTTGTGCGCGTGGATATGGAAGCGTCGGCTTACACGCAGCGGACGATTGACGTGGTGAAGCGCGTGCGAGCGAAGAGTCCGGCAATTGGCGTGGTGGTGCAGTCATATTTGAGGCGGACGGAAAGTGATGTGCGGGATTTGCTGGCGCTCGGTTGCCGCATGCGGCTTTGCAAGGGCGCGTACAAGGAAGGGCCGGATGTGGCGTTTCCCGCGAAGGCGGATGTGGATGCGAACTATGTGACGTTGATGAAAATGATGTTGCCGAGCGGGATTTATCACGGGATTGCGACGCACGATCCGAAAATGATTGCCGCTACGCAACAGTTTGTTGCGGAAAAGGGAATTGGGAAGGAAGCGTTTGAGTTTCAGATGTTGTACGGGATTCGGACGGATTTGCAGCGTGAGTTGGTGAAGCGCGCATACAATTTGCGCGTTTATATTCCGTATGGGAAGGATTGGTTTCCTTATTTTATGCGGCGATTGGCGGAGCGTCCTGCGAATATGATGTTCTTTGTGAGGAATTTGTTTCGGAGTTAGATCCCCCTTTTAAATTGCGTGTTTTTGGGTTGTGATCACTGGTGTATTTGCTCGCGACGTGCCAATTGGGCGAAGGGGCCTCAGGGCTACGAGACACGCTGAGCTACACGCTCAAATTCTTCTAGCGCTTTCGGCAGACTAGAACGCCGTCGCGAAGCGGGACTAGCACCGGAAAAAGATCCGGAGATGCGTAGCACATGCGATTGAATTGTTGAATAGCGCGGGTGTTGCGGTCGCTCGGTTTTGCTTTGCGTGCTACCCGGCCTGACCAGAGCGTGTTGCCTGTGATGAAAAGGCCGCCGCTGCGAACGCGGCTGACGGCTTTGCGAAAAACTTCGGGATATCCGTGCTTATCGACATCATTAAAAATTAAATCGAATTCGCCGGTGGTGGCGTCGAGCGCGGTAAGAGCGTCGCCAACGTGGATGCGGACGCGGTCGGAGACTTGCGCGCGATTTACGTATTCCTGAGCGCGCTTTGCATTGGCGGGATTTCCGTCCGTGTAGTGGATTTCGGCTTCGGGGCCGGCGGCGCGCGCCATCCAGAGAGTGGAATATCCGATGGCGGAGCCGAGTTCAAAAATGCGTTTGGCACCTATCAACTGGACGAACTGCGCGAGCATTCGGCCGACGGCGGGGCCTACGATGGGAACGTCGTTGCGCTTCGCGTAGCGCTCCATTTCCGCGAGAATTGCGTCGCGCTTCGGAAGGATTGAGTAGATGTATTTTTCGACCTGCGGATTGATAATTTTCATGGTGATGATTAGCCCGCGCTTTCGCCGGGCTTTAACGCGTGAATTTCGAGGCCCGGTATATCGTGCGCGGCTTCGCGGAGAGCGTCGGGCGTGCCGGTGAGCATTGGGAACGTGCCGTAGTGCATCGGGAAAACGTGCTTGACACCCAGCAGTTTGATTGCGTAGGCGGCTTCGCGCGGACCCATGGTGAAAATATCGCCGATGGGAAGACAAGCGGCGTTGGGCTTGTAAAGTTCACCGATGAGTTTCATGTCGCCGAAGAGGCAAGTATCACCTGCGTGATAGAGAGTGAAGCCGCCGGGAAAACGCGCGATGTAACCCGCAGGTTCGCCACCGTAAATGAGTCTGCCGTCATCAGCAATGCTGTTTGAGTGGTGAGCATTCACCATGGTAACTTCAACTTCGCCGACTTTCTGCGTGCCACCTTTTCCCATGGGATGAACATTGGCGACATTTTTTGATCCGAGCCAGAGACAAGTTTCAAAAATGGCGACGACTTGTGGTTTGTGCACTTCCGCAATGGAAAGCAGATCGCCGAGATGGTCGGAGTGGGCGTGCGTTAGGAGAATCACGTCCACACGAGGAAGTTTTCTAAGATTGGGAGGGCATGCCGGATTTCCTTCGGTCCAGGGATCGATTAGAACGACGTGGCCGCTGGGAGTGGTTACCGTGAAAGTTGCGTGTCCGAGCCAGGTGATTTTATTTCCATGAGTGTTCAGCATGAGTGCATTCTCCGGGAATGAGTTTAGGGATGTGATGGCGCGGGGGAACCGCCCGAAAGAATAACGTTTATTATTTTCTCGAAATCGTCACGCGCGTGTCCGCCGATCATGAAGCCCAGAAGGCGGCCGTCGGCGGCGTAAAAAAAGTTTGCAGGCATTTCATCTTTCCATTGAGGATCAACGCCACGGACAAAAACGTCTTCGTGGCCCATTTTTTTGCGGACATTCGGGAAGATGGGTCTGTTACGCTCGAGGAAATGCTGAATCAGATTGATTGCGGAGTCGTCGTCCATATCAACTCCGAGGACGACGAGGCCTTTAGAGGCGTAATCCCGTGCGAGTTGATTGACCAACGGATATTCATCACGGCACGGCTCGCACCAAGTTGCCCAGAACGTGACGAGAAGCGGTTTGCCACGATGATCCGCGAGAAGCTTGTTGTAGCCGGCTAGATCGATCTGTGCCAGTGTTTGCGCAGCGGCGGGTCTCGAGGATTGAGTCGATCGCGCGGATGGCGCGGCGGATTGGGTCTGAGACGCGATGCTGCTGGCGCTTAGGATGACGGCAAAAAAAATAATTGCCGCCAATGCCAGAGACAATCGGAGCGCGGAAGACTTCGGCGCGGCATAAGAATTGGGCTTGCGGTTGGGGTGGGTCATGAAATTCTCCGAAGACATTGTAAGCGCACGCGGCTTGGAGATTCAAATCGGGGGAAATTGCGGCGAGGAATGATGGGCGTGGCGGCTTGTCTCAGGCTGTTTTTGGTGGTATATCTAGGTTTCATACTAGCGCGGTGCGGCGAAGCTATGCGTACCGGGCTCAGAATATTTCAAGGAGAATGATCGAATGGCATACGTAATCGCTGAGCCGTGTATAGGGACAAAGGATACCGCGTGCGTGGACGTATGCCCGGTAGATTGCATTCATCCGCGCAAGGATGAAGCCGCGTACGAGGCGGAGACCATGCTGTACATCCACCCGACAGAGTGCATTGACTGCGGAGCGTGCGTTCCGGTTTGCCCGGTAACGGCGATCTACGCGCTGGAAGATTTGCCGGAGAAGTGGGCAAACTTTACGGCGATTAACTCGGACTGGTACGCGAATAAAGCGTAAGCGCTAACAACACAATTTTCTGAATGAGACGGCGAGGGAGTTTTCCCTCGCCGCATTTTTTAGGAATGCTTTGCGGCTACCGGAATCCACGGCCAAGAGCTTCCGCGCACGCCCAGCGATGCGCACAGATCTCTTATGCCGGAGATGAATACACCGGCGGCCATCAAAGTCATAATCCATCGCAGAGTGTCGGAAATGATTGGCGGTGAGATGGTCAATTGTGTCGGTTCTGACCACCAGGCTCGCAATGTTGGCACGGCATTTGCCAACATCGCGCCGTAAACAATTCCCATCACAGCGAGCATGACTCGTTCGCCCGAGTACACTCCACCAAGTGGCTTGCGAATCCAGTCTTCGACAACGAAATCCCAGAGGGTAAGGATGATTTCAATCAGGAAGAGAACCGCCAGCGCAACGGCATAGCCGCCCTGTCAACTGAACCAAGGCAAGCCAACGAACAGGATTGCGTAGACGAAATCACGGCCGGCATGCAGTTGCAGTTCGGATCGCGCCGATTTTCCCATCGCAGGAAGCTTGGCGCGAAATTCGTGATAGTAGAGCGTGTCAAACGCGCCGAGGAACGCGACGGCGGTGAGGAGATACAGTGCGTTTCTCATGCGATTCTCTCAGTCACTGATGGCGCGGAAAGCGACAACAGCGTTAAGTCCACCGAAAGCGAATGAATTAGAGAGAGCGGCTTGGATTTTCGCCGGGCGAGCGACATTGGGAATGTAGTCGAGATCGCAGAGCGGGTCGGGTTCCGTGAAATTTGCTGTTGGAGGCAGGATGCCTTCGCGCATGGCGAGGAGAGTGGCGACAGCTTCGATGGCGCCAGCGGCGCCGAGAGCGTGCCCGTGCATGGATTTCGTGGAACTGACCGGAATGCGATCGGCCAGCGGACCGAAGACTTCGCGAATGGCGCGCGTTTCGGCTGGGTCGTTGCCAGATGTCCCGGTACCGTGAGCGTTGATGTAGCCGACTTCTTCGATTGCCATGGCGGCGTCAGCAAGGGCGGCGCGGATTGCGCGGACGGGCCCTTCGACTGTGGGCTGAGTGATATGTTTCGCGTCGGCGGACATTCCGGCGCCGGCGAGTTCTGCGTAAATGTGCGCACCGCGTGCGCGCGCGACGTCGAGCGGCTCGAGAACTAACATGCCCGCGCCTTCACCCAGAATAATTCCGCGGCGGTCGCGGCAAAACGGGCGGCAGGTGTCCGGCGCGACGACACGCATTGCTTCCCACGCTTTCAGCAATCCGAAACTTAGCGGCGCTTCACATCCGCCTGACAGAACCATGTCCGCTGCGCCTGAGCGTAACAGTTGCAGCGCCATTCCGATGGCGTGATTGGAAGAAGAACATGCAGTGGAAAGAGTAAAAGCTGGGCCGGTGGCGCCGAACTCCATGGAGATTTGACTTGTTGCGGCATTGGCCATGGTGCGGGGAATGGTCAGGGGATGAACGCGATCGCGACTGCGTTTGTAAACGTCCACGAACCCAACGTCCTGAGTTGACTGGCCACCAATTCCGGAACCAGTGACGATGGCGGTTCGCTGACGCAGGTCGTCGGTCCATTCGATTCCGGAGTCGAGTACGGCTTCACGCGCAGCGATTACGCCGAACTGAGCAAAGCGGTCAAGATGGTCAATGCCTGCCGAAGTGAAATGCGCGGTGGGATCATAATTTCGGACCCAGGCGGCGTTGTGGAAGCGCAGAGTTGCGAGAGCGGGATCTTCCATCGGCTCGATTGCGGGGCGACCGTGGCGAAGTGATTCCCAGGTTTCCTGTGCGTTCAAACCCAGCGCACAAATCGTTCCGATGCCCGTGATGGCGACGCGGCGTTGCGATTTCAATTGGCGGCCTTATTCCGACGAGGCTGGTGTGGCTGAAGGAGCAGCCTGGAGTACGCGAATACCGTCAACAATTTCATATACATAACGGATGGAGCGCGCGCTTTCGTCAGGAATTGCGACATTAAAGTTTGTTTCGAGTTCAAAGAGCATGGAAATTGTGTCGAGTGAGTCGAAGCCCAGATCAGCCAGCGAACTTTCCAATTTTATCTGCTCCCGCGGTATATGCTTTACCGAGGCCAGTGTGGTTAAAACTTTTTCCGCCAGGTCGTCCGGCATTTACTCTCCTCCCGGCGGTTCTTGTTTGCCGGGCATATGGAAACCTAAGTGTACATCGGTGGAATCGAAACGCCAACGCGACAGGGGAGAGTTAATGGCAACCATTGCCACTACTACTGAATCAAAACAAGAACGGACGCCACTGGGGGTATGGAACTCTGAGGCTCAGACGTAGGGGAATCGGCACAATTATAGTTTGTGTATTCGCGATCGCTACGGGCGGTGAAAAACGGCCGATTGACGTCGCACATTCACGATTAACCGTGCATGTCGGTAAGACAGGCGCCTTCTCGGCATTTGGACACGAGCATGAGATTACCGCACCAATCGTGCGCGGAGATGTAGAGTCCTCTAAGCCGTTGTCGGTTCAGTTCGACGTGAACGCTACCGCAATGAAGGTGGTTGATCCGGATGAATCCGAAAAAGACCGGGCCGATGTTCAGAAGACTATGCTCGGCCCCGATGTGCTGGACGTTGCACGCTTTCCGGAAATAAAATTTGTTTCCGGCGAAATAGAAGTCATTGGAGAATCTCACTGGCGAATGCACGGGAGCCTGACGCTCCACGGACAGACAAAGCCAATCGTGCTTGAAACAACTCTGGAAAAAGGGCACTATCGAGGGACCGCTACTGTATTACAGACCAACTTTGGTATCACGCCGATAAAAGTCGCCGGCGGCTCGATCAAAGTCAAAGATGAGGTTCAGATTGAGTATGACATCGTGCTCGCCGGGCAGTGAGGTGCACCTCGCCGCCTCCCTTCGGGCTACCCGGAGGAACTTAAATGACTGCAAATGTATTCACTAGTCCTAGAGAACTACTGTCTCCGCGAAGTGGTCAATCGTCCTGGGACACAGTATCTGCCGGAGCGCCGATTTCTGTTTTAGCCACGGCCACAGCGGTGCCGGAACACGTAATAACGATGGAGGATGTGAAAGCACGCATCAGCAAAGTTTTCCCGCTCAGTGAATCGCGAAGCTCGATGATGATGGAAGTGGTCGAGAACGCGAAGGTGGACCGCCGATATTTTATTTTTCCAACTGACTATACGGTTGAGCCCCGTTCACTGGAACAAACCAGCAAGGAATACCAGGAGCACGCCGTGAAGCTGGGCCGCCGTGTTGCGTCGGACTGCTTGAAGAACGCAGGTATCGCTGCAACGGACGTGGATTTGATCATCACGGTCTCCTGCACCGGCGTGATCATTCCCTCACTGGATGCCTACCTGATTAACGATTTGGGATTCAGGTCCGACGTGCGCAGGATACCCATCACTGAACTGGGGTGCGCCGCAGGCGCAGCCGCGCTCGGGAGAGCGTGGGATTTCCTGAAGGGTGTGACGGAAGGAAACGTATTAATTGTGTCCGTTGAGCTGCCGAGTCTTACGTTTCAGCGGCGGGATATGTCTCCGGCAAACCTGATTTCAGCCATATTGTTTGGTGACGGCGCGGCGGCAGCGTTAATTACGAGGGGCAATTCCGCCGGGCAATCGCTGCCGTCAAACGGGTCAGCAGGCCATTCCGGAAGAGCTGACGGCCATCAAGGTGGCCCAAACATTATCGGCGCGCGCGGCTTCCTGATTCCGAATTCGATTGACGCCATGGGATTTGATCTGAGGGATGGCGGCCTGCACATCGTGCTTTCGAAGGATGTGCCGCAGCTGATTCGTGAAAAAATTGGCGGGCTGGTGGAAAATTTTCTTTCCGGTTACGGGTTGCGCCAACAGGATATCAACGCATTTGTATTGCACCCCGGCGGACAGAAGCTTCTTCTTTTCGTCGAGGAGGAGTTAGGCCTGCCACGCTCGATGACGCAATATTCGTGGGATGTTTTGCGCGACTACGGAAACCTATCCAGTGCATCTGTGCTTTTCGTTTTGCAGGAGTGGATGACGAAGGCCAGGATGTCTTCCGGTGACTACGGACTGCTCGTGGGATTCGGACCTGGATTCAGCACGGAGATGATGCTCCTCCAGTGGACGTAAGCCGCATCGCATACGTCATGCTGCTCGTTGCGGTGGGAGCCGGCCGCTTTATCGAGCTGGGCGTTTCGCGAAGGAACCAGAAGAGCCTGATCGCGAAAGGCGCATCGCGCGTTTCTGAACCGCGATTCCAGTGGATGATATTCGTGCATGCAGTTGTTCTGGTCGGCGCCGGACTGGAAGTAATTCTTCTTCGCCGGCCGCTGATTCCTGCCCTGGCCATTTCAATGGGAATCCTGGTACTGCTCTCCAATATGTTGCGTTGGTGGGTGATTCGGACACTCCGTTCACATTGGAACGTGCAAATCATGAATTCGGCGCGACTCGGCGTAGTGTCCAATGGACCTTATCGCTGGGTTCGGCATCCAAACTATGTAGCGGTGTTTGTCGAATTGATTGCATTGCCGCTGATTTACAGCGCGTGGATTTCCGCGTTGGTTGCCGCGGTGGGAAACGGCTGGGTCTTGTACTCCCGCATCGAAGTCGAGGATCAAATGCTCCTATCGGATGCCGGGTATCGCGAGGCGATGGGAAATAAGCCAAGATTCCTGCCAAAATTTTACTGACGCTTCAGCGGTGGCTGAAGCGTTTGCCAGATGATAGGGAATGTAAACGGGGGAAGGATGTCGCGTGTTTTGATTGCCGGCGGAGGCGTTGGCGGGGCGTCGCTTGCGATTTTACTTGGCCGCTTGGGAGTCGAGGTAGAGCTGTTTGAGCGCGGCACATTTCCCCGCGAAAAGCCGTGCGGCGAAGGATTGATGCCCGCGGGAGTGGAAGCACTGGAACGAATGGGGTTAGCGACAGCTGTCGGTGGCGCGCCATTTTACGGTGTGCGCTATATTTTCCCCGGCTTCAAGCTTGAGGGCCGTTTTCCGTCGCGAAATGGCCAGCGAAGGGAGGGCCGCGGGCAGCGGCGTCTGCTGTTGGATGAGATCCTATTTGCCGCGGCAAAGAATACGCCCGGTGTTTCCGCATACACCTCCGTAAACGTGGATGCCCCGGTTGTTGAGAATGGGCGCGTGACAGGTCTGATTGTGGACGGAACCGTGCGCCGCGGTGATTTGGTGGTTGCCGCTGATGGACTGATGTCTCCGATTCGCAAAGCGCTTGGACTTGATCTGCCAATGCGGCGGCGCAGATTCGCTTTGCGAATGCATTATCGGGTGAAGCCTGGCTATGAGCAGCCGCAGTGGGTAGATGTGTTTCCGCGACGTGGCTACGAATTGTATGTAACTCCGCTGCCGGACCGCGAGGTGCTCGTCGCCGCGCTGGTGGAATCTGGAGGCTTGAATGGCGCCGCGGAGCACGAGTTTTCGCGCTGGGTGGATGCAGAGCCGGAGCTTTCTGAACGCCTAAGAAACGCGGAACAAATCTCTCCGTTAGCCGGATGCTCCCCTTTGGGAGCGCGCGCGAGTTGTGGGGTTGTTCCGGGGGCGATTTTGCTCGGAGACGCCGCCGGATGCCTGGACCCGATAACGGGCTCAGGCATGGCACAGGCGATTGCGACCGCGGAACTGCTGAGCACATACGTGGCGCAGAAGAATCTTTCGCAAGACGCGTTGATGTGGAAATTTGAGCGGGAGCGGCACGCGATGTTACGCGACAGGGAAATTGTTACCGCGGGAATTTTATGGCTGGCCACACATCCCCGGCTGGCGGCGGGCGCGTTTCAAGCGATGCGCGCAACTCCAATTGTGTTTTCTCATATCGTGAGCGTCTGCGGTGGCGCGCGACAGTTGTGGGGAGCGCAAACGGCATCTTGAAGGCGGGTTTTCTGGCGGTCGACTGGATGAATTGAAAGACAATAGATTTTGAGTAGCATTTATTCCAATGCTGGAGAGAACACATGATTCGCAGGGCGTGGTTGGGAATCGCGGTGTCGGCAGTTTCGCTTGCAATGCTTGCGGGGAATCTTGGAGTGCGATCAGCGGCGGCTCAGGGAGATGTGAAGGAAATCGCAGTATCGGCCAAGAAATTCGAGTTTAGTCCTGCGGAAATTCGAGTGAAGTCGGGAAGCCGAATTCGGATGGTCATTACCTCGACCGATCGCGAGCACGGCATCGAAATCAATCCGATCGCTGAAGGAGCAGACAAGAAGGGCGCGGCTGGGTTGAAATTTGACGCAAGCATTACCAAGCCCGAGTTCAAGCTTCCGAAGGATCAAGCTGTTCAGATTGAGTTCACGGCCGAGCAGCCCGGAACGTATTCCTTTAAGTGTTCCGCGGTATGCGGAATGGGCCACTGCAACATGAAGGGCCAAATCATAGTTGAGCCTTAACGCTCGTTAGCGACGGACCGGCGCGGGCGCGATTCGCGGCAGCGCCGGCCAGGAAATCTTTTCCGCCCGATTCAGAGCGGCGAGCCACCGGCGCGCAACCTCGCGAAGTTTTTCAACGTGTAGTCCGCGGTGATGCGGCGGAAAATCATCGAGTTTTGCAAGCCCGGCGCGCAAGAGCGACGTAGTTCCGCGTAAATTATTGCGCGATTGATGGTGAAAGGCGGCGGTTACCTGAATAAGTCCCTGCAGAAATGTTTTTTCCGGTGGCTCGGTGTGCAGCCAAATCTCCTCCCAGGCTTCGTGGGCTTCAAAGAAATAGCGAGAGTTGAAGAGCGCGACGCCGCGCGCGAACAGGTCTTCTTCGCCGTCCAGTGATTTATTGACGCCCGCATTAGTCTGGTGTTTCTTGTCTTGAGCCTTTGGTTTTTTCCGCGGTTTACTGGCCGGACCAGTCGATTTGGATTTTGCGGACATCACGCGGCATAATAGCAAAGGTCAATGGCTTCGCGAGAATAGAGTTGGCCGCGATCCACTGCTTAGCCTCCCGCTTGCGGAGCCCAACCTTGAACACAGTCCACCTCGTACTCGTCATCCACTCTCATCAACCTGTCGGGAATTTTGACGCTGTAGTGGAAAAAATCTATCAACAATCCTATTTGCCGTTTTTGCAGCATCTTGGAAAGCATCCCGGGGTGCGCATGGGATTGCACTACACGGGCCCGCTTCTGGAATGGCTTGAAGCACGCCATCCGGAATTTATGGAGGAATTGAGCGTACTGGCGGCCCGAGGGCAGGTGGAAATTGTCGGTGGCGGATTTTACGAACCGATTATGGTGTCAATTCCTCAGCGGGATCAGGCTGCCCAATTCCAGCGAATGCATGACTACATTGTGCGCCGGTTCGGCAGCGCGGCTTCGGGTGCGTGGCTTGCGGAGCGCGTGTGGGAGCCGCAGCTTCCGACTGCATTTGAAGCGGCAAAAATAAAATATACGCTGCTCGACGACGTACATTTTCAGGCGGCGGGCATCGAGCTGGAAGATTTATTTGGATATTACATCGCGGAGGATCGCGGCGCGAAGGTCAACGTGATTCCCGGACTCAAGGCTCTTCGCTACATGGTTCCGTTTCGCGGCACAGACGAAATCCTGGTGTATCTGCGCGGCGTTGCGGATCGCCATCCGGATGGAATGGCGGCGATGGGCGATGATTGTGAGAAATTCGGCGCGTGGCCGGGGACTTACGATCATTGCTATCGCGATGGCTGGCTCGAAAAGTTTTTCTCAGCACTCGAAGCGAACAGCGAGTGGCTCATCACCATGCCGCCGGGCGAGTATCTCGCGATGCACCCTGCGTTGGGGAGTGTCGCTCTGCCCTCTGCGTCTTACACCGAACTGATGGGGTGGGTGCTGCCGACGCCGGCGCGGGATCAGCTTGCGAAGGTGGAGACTGAATTTGCCGGGCGTCCAGAGGTACTGCGATTTCTGCGTGGCGGAATCTGGCGCGGATTTTTGTGCAAGTATCCGGAAGCGAATCTTCTTCACAAGAAAATGCTGCGCGTATCGCGAAAGATCGGCGGCGTGAGAGCGGCGAAGCTGGAGCGCACGAGGGCACAAAATCTGGAGCGCGCGAAGACACATCTGTTGCGCGCGCAATGCAATGATGCGTACTGGCACGGCGTATTCGGCGGAGTTTACGCGCCGCATTTGCGCACAGAACTGTGGCGTGAATTGATTCGCGCGGAATTTCTGGTGGAATCGCTAAGATCCGTGCCGAAGAGTAGCGTGCACAACGAGCGCTTCGATTTTGACGCGGATGGCGCGGACGAAATTTATTTGACCGCGCCGAAGTTCGCAGCGCTGTTGAAGCCGAGTGATGGAGCGACGGTAGCGGCGCTTGATTTTCGCCCTGAAGCCGTGGCGCTGATCAATTCGTTGCAGAGGCGTCCGGAGACCTATCACGCGCGTCTGGCAGAAGCGGTGCACGGCGAGCACGGCGGCGTAGCGTCTATACACGACCAGATTCGCGCAAAGGAGCATGGGTTGTCGGATCGGCTGCGCTACGATCGCTGGCCGAGGCACGCATTCCGGCTCCTCTTATTTACGAACGGAAAGACCTTCGCCGATTACGACGCGATTCGCCTGGAGGAAAGTGCCGCGTTCGCCGCCGGCACATACGCCACAAAGAAGTCGGCCGACGGAGAGATTGCATTTGCGCTGGAAGCGCCGCTCGATATTTCGAGTGGCTACGTCGGTCCTTCGCTGAAAATTTCAAAGGAGTTTGTATTTGCGCCAACTTCCGGCGGCTTCCGCATTCGCTGCCGCCTGCGACTCCAGGTTGTCGGGCAATCGCCACGTTCGTTGCTGCAGTTCCAGGCGGGCCTGGAAATCGTGATCAACTTGCTCGCGCCAAATGAGCCCGATCGCTACATCGAGGTGGGCGGCAAAGAGGGACCTTCGCGCCATCCATTAAAATGGGGCGGAGAGTCTGCGGCTCCGGTAATACGAGCCGTGGACGAATGGCAGAACGTTGCGATTCGGATGGACGCGCCCAGCGCAGCGAAATTCTGGACGGTTCCGATTGACACGGTTTCTGAATCGGAGGAAGGTTTCGAACGTGTGCATCAGGGCTCACAGATAATGGCAGTGTGGCCGGTTAAACTTGAAACCGGCGGAGAATGGTCAGCGGAAGTATTTGTGGATGTGAAGAACGCAAGCATCTGAAGATCGTGGCGGGGAATTGACTGGCGATCATTGCCTTGGGTTCGGAACGTTTGATAAAGTCCAAGTGCGAAGGACAGACAATGCCATTGAATCAAGAATTGCTGCGAATACTTGCTTGCCCCATTTGCCTCACGCCGGTGCGCGAACTAGCAGGTGACAAAGGTCTGGAATGCGCGCAATGCGGGCGCATCTATCCGATTCGCGATGGATTCCCGGTGATGTTGCCTGAAGAAGCGACGCCTGCGAGGAAAACTTCCGCGACTGCGTAATTAGACTCCGCGTGCCTGCGAGCTAGAACGGCGAAATGCTGATAGATTTGTCGCGCGATTCCACCCACATCTTAACTTCCTTCGTGTGGCTGGTTTTTTCTACGTCGTTATCGCTGGGAAAAGGCTGATAAGGGCTTACGTCAACGGTGACGATGATGCCGCTGCCTGCTTTATCCGGCGAGCTTGCCGATTCGATACGATAACTTTTCACCGGACCGTAGTAACCCGCGGGTCCCCAATCATCAAGAAAATCTTTATACGAATAGTGTGCGGGATCGGCCTTTACCAGTTGATACGCGGATTGAGCGTTACCGGCCGTGAGAGTGTCAAAAAAATGGCTGGCGGCACGGCGCTCCGGAAGATGCAGAAATCCGAACACGAACCACCATCCAAGCGCAACCAAAAGTACGACGGCGATCGCAATCGTCACAACGTATCGCCTTCTGCGCGCATTCGGGTCTTCGGTGCCAACGTCGAGAAGTCCCATATTTTCCCTCAAAATTTCTCCCTTACAGTTGCCGTTTGAAAAGCGCGATGCAAGCGCTGATGAATACCACAGAGAAAGCTAACAGAATTCCGACGTCGCTGTAAATCCCGCTGAACCCCGTGTTCTTCAGTAACAGATTTTTCAGGGCATGCACGGCATAGGTGAAAGGATCTACGACCGAGATTGCGCGTAGCCAGAGAGGAAAGCCCTCCGTTGGGTAGATTGCGCCTGAAGGGAAGAACAGAAGCGTATTTAATACGCCGAAAATCGCGCGTGGAACCAGCGGGTCGTTGACCCGCACCATCATCAGGAACATGAAGCTGATCATGCAGAGCGCCGTGGAGCCCAGCACGATAATTAAATACACCAGCCGAAGTGGATCCCACAGACGCTGGATGCCCGCCAGTAATCCGCCAATCATCGTGATGGTAAAACCGGCCATCAGTCCTTTGATTGCGCCGGCGCTGATCAGTCCGAGAATTAAATCGGATTTTGCGAGAGGAGTAGCCAGATATCCTTCGTGTAGCCCGCGCGCTTTATCGTCAATGAACACGATACCGCCGCCGATCATCGCGACTACGAAAATGGAAATGGAAACAGAACCTGCGAGAAGATATTTGATGTATTCGATGTACGGATAAACTTCGATCGGTTGGATATCAATATACGCGGGCAGATTCTGGCCGTTCAGCAATCCCTGCGGGACAAGTTGACCCGCTTGCGGCGGCGGCATGATGGGTCCATTGAGACTGGTTTGAATCTGCTGAATGCGTTCGAGTACTCCGCTGACTGCAAAATTGTCGGTGTTGTCTTCAATGAACGCGATGCGAGGGCGATCGCTGCGCAAAACACGCGCCGAAAGATCCGGCGGAAGATAGACGATGGCCTTCACAAAGCCGGCGCGCAAATCGGTCATTGCGTCGGAAAGATGCGAATATTCCGTAATGCGGAATGTTTTGGGGCCCGCCACAATGGCGTTCATGTCCTCGCGCACCAGTCGCGCTTCTGCCCCGTGGTCGTTATCCACCAGCGCGATGCTGACGTTTTTGATTTGGCCGCCGAAGGCGTAGCCCAGCACGATCAGCTGCATCAGCGGGAAAACCATGGAGGTCATCATCAACGCGGGACTGCGGAAGAATTTCCGCAGGTCGCGTTCCACGATGGCCGATATCCGGTAAATCTTCATTCGTTCCCCATTCGTTCAAAACAGCTGCTCTAAATTTCCTTCAAAATACTCCGCCGTTTATTTATAAAGATGACTGATGTCCAGGCGGGCGGCGGCGCCGACTTCATCGCGAAGCTGATTGCCGGTGTAATGCAGAAAAACATCGTCAAGCGTCGTGCCTTGCACGGTTACGCGCCGAACGGTGACTTTGCGATCGCGCGCGAAATTCATCAAGGCACCCACAAGCGCCGGGCCGTCGTGAGAGGTAATGTGAACGACGCCATTCTGTTCCTTCGCTTCAATCACGGATGGCAGGCGGCGCAATTCGTCCAGCCAATTCGGCGGAGCATTCGCAAATTCCGCTTCGACGACTTCTGTGCCGGGCACGGAATCCTTCAACTTTGTGGGCGAGTCCAGCGCGACAAGCTTGCCGTGATCCACAATTGCGATGCGATCGCAGAGCCGGTCGGCCTCGTCCATGTAATGCGTGGTCAGAAGGATGGTCAGATGATTCTCGTCATGCAAACGGCGAATCATTTCCCATACATTTGTGCGCGAAACGGGATCCAGGCCGGTGGTTGGCTCATCAAGGAAAAGAATTCGCGGCGAATGCACCAGCCCACGCGCGATTTCAAGGCGGCGGCGCATGCCTCCGGAGAATTTGCCGACGAGCGAATCGGCGAATTTCTCAAGATCCACGGAAGCGAGCAGCCGCTTAATGAGCGCATCCCGATCGTGCGACGGCACACCGTAAATTTTTGCGTGGAACAGCATATTTTCGCGGGCGGTCAGTTCCGGATCCGACGTGAGAGCTTGCGGAATTACGCCAATGGTGTTGCGCACGGCCGTTGCATCTTGAACTACATCGTGGCCGCCGACACGTGCTGTGCCGGAGGTGGGCGAAGTAAGCGTCGTGAGCATGCGAATCAATGTCGTCTTGCCCGCGCCGTTCGGGCCCAGCAGGCCGAATACTTCGCTCTCGTGCACGCTGAAACTTACATGGTCCACGGCCACGAAATCGCCGAAGCGTTTCGTGATACTTTCGACTTCGATGGCATCCATTTTCGGTTTGTCCGGAACAGTCATATACGGATGCGGATTTCTCCTAAAAATGAAAACGGCTCTGCGGATTTGCAGCTGGAGGCAGCAATACGTAAGCAGTCATGCCGGCGAATAGCTTGCGATCCGGATTTGCAATCGAAACTTTAATGGAGAATGTCTTGATGTCTCTTTTTGTCCGGCTGACATCCCGCTGCGTGGCGAAAGTGTTTTCGACGCCTTTGAAGAAAACTGCGCCTTCCACCTCATTTCCTGAAGGCAGACGAACTTTCAATTTCTGCGCGAATGAGATCTGATCGGCATAACTTTCTTCGACGTCAGCTTGCACCCAGAGGTGATCCACATCGAGAACGGTGACGATTGGGCCGCCCTGCACGACCATTTCTCCCTGACGTGCAGCGCGAATGGAAACGATGCCGTCGAGTGGCGCGTAAATCTTGGTGTAAATTAATTGTATTTCCGCTTGATTCTTTTGTTCGACGGCCTGCGCCAGTTCGGCGCGCGTTGCGGCCATGTCAGATTCCTGCACGGTGACTTGCTTGCGATTGGCCTCTGCAACGCCGACCTGAGCTTGTGACGCGCGCACCTGATCTTCGGCGGCTTTCACATTGGCTTCCGCGACGCGATGCGCGGCATCAGCGTCATCGCGCGCCTGAAGCGGCACAACGCCCTGATCTGCAAGCCCTTTTTGGCGCTTGTACGTTTCTCCGGTCTGCCACAGCGTGGCGCGAGCTTGTTCGAGTTGCGCATTTGTCGCTGTCAGCGCTGCCTGCGCCTGCCGCAGAGATGCACTGGTTTGGGAGTCGTCCAGGCTGCGTGTCTCCGTTGATTGCGTGAGCCGCGCCTGGAGCGTGTGAATATTATCTTCCGCAGCCTTCAACGCGGCCTGTTGGTCACGCGGGTCAAGCTCCGCGATAAGCTGGCCGGCTTTGACAGGAGACCCTTCATCCACCAGCAAAGTTTGCAGGCGCCCGGCAATCTGAGGGCTCACGATCACTTCGTTGCCGGTAACAATGCCGGTCAGCTGAATTTCATTTCCGCGTGGCGTGGTGAAAAAATAAATGATGCCCGCCAAAATGAACAGGACAAGAAGAAAGACAAAGAATCGTGAGACTTTCATTGCTTCCTCGCTGATATTTCAACTATGAATTCGTTTTGTTCGCATTCTCAGATTACAAACAGCATCTAGCTCAGTCTCGCGCTCTTCGGTGAACGGCGGCCGGTTACCGGCGAACAGGCGCAAAGAGCCCATGCCTCATAAAATCGAGAATCGCTTTTCGCCGCGCCGTGACCGCACGCGCGTTCAGCGTGTCGCGCCCAAGAAGATCTTTGAGCATCGGTGCTGCCGCGAAATAAAAAACTGTCATCGCAATGATGCTGAACACGGCATGCTGCGGATCCACAGCGCGGAATTCGCCGGCCTTAATACCTCGCCGGATGGCGCTTTCCAGGCGCCGGTAAGTCGGCAGCCAGAAGCGGCGCATCAGATGGCGAACCTGCGGGCTCCGGTTCATCATTTCGCGCTGAATTAACTTCGGGAAATGCGGATTCGCGATGACGAAATCAATTGCTCCATTTACGTAAGCGCGCAATTCCTGTTGATGCGGTGACGTCGTGCGGTGCGGCGAAGACGCTTGCCGCGGGGAATCGGCAGTTCGCGCAGATACGATGGCCGCCCGTTGCTTGAGGAACATACCCTCGAGCACGGCGGCGTACAGCTCATCCTTGCTTTGAAAATAATAGTAGAGAAGGGCCTTATTCACGCCGGCGGCTCGCGCGATTTCGTCAGTGCGTGCCCCGGCAAGTCCCTGCTCGGCGAAGGCCAACTCGGCCGCCGCGCAGATTCGCCGAACTGTCTCGGGCTTGCGGCCCGCCGTGGGCGTTTGCCGGGCGCGTGCCCGAAACGACAACGGTTGTGCCGCCAAGGATTGATTTCGCATATTCGTCCGCCACATCTTTAACTAACTGGTTAGTCTAAAGTGAGGGGCTTGAAATGTCAAGGTTCAGCTGGGAGCTTGTACCAAAAGCAGGACGCTACTGTGCTAGCGCGCCACCGGCGCCCGGAGGCAGCTCAATCGAATACTTGGTGCGCGCTTTTTCGCGATGTGCGTCGAGCGCCAGTTGGATCAGGCGATCGATCAACTGGCGGTAGGGAATACCTGTCGCTTCCCAAAGCTTCGGATACATGCTGATGGAAGTGAAGCCGGGAATGGTATTAATTTCGTTCAGATAGATGCGATTGGTGCGCCGCTCCAGAAAGAAATCCATCCGCGCCATTCCCGCACAGTCCAAGGCTTGAAATGCGCGGACGGCAAAGTTCTGGAATTTCTCCACCTGCGCGGTAGTAAGGTCCGCGGGAATCACAAGCTTGGTGCCGTCCTCAAGATATTTCGCGGCGTAGTCATAAAATTCGTGGTGTGGCACGATTTCGCCCGGAATGGACGCCTCAGGAGAATCATTTCCCAGTACCGCCAGTTCAATTTCTCTTGCATCCAATCCTCGCTCGACGATGATCTTCTGCCCGAATTCGGCTGCCAAATCCAACGCCGCGGGAAGCTCCTTGATGTCGTGCACTTTTGTCATTCCCACGGACGAACCAAGCGCGGCCGGTTTTATAAACAGCGGGAACGTAAACTTTCTTTCAAAACTCTTCAGCACATCCGCGCGAGACCGCTCCCACGTGGCGCGGGGAATCGCCTCGAATTCAGCGACAGGCAGTCCCGCTTCACGGAACAAACGCTTTTGCACGTCTTTATCCATGCCCACAGCGCTACCCAAAACTCCAGCGCCAACATACGGCAATCCCGCAAGCTCCAGCAGGCCTTGCACCGTACCGTCCTCGCCGTAAGTTCCGTGCAGCACCGGAAAAACTACGTCCACACGAATCCCGCCGCCGGGTTTTTCGTCCAGCGGGATCAGGGCCGCGACGCTTGGGTCCGTGGAAAGCATAACGCGCTTGCCCTTTTTCAGAACATCGGGCAACAGTTTCAGTTTACTGTCGCCGACGAGCCATCTTCCGTCCTTCGATATCCCGATTGGCACCGCTTCATATTTTTCCGGATCCAGTGCTTGAATCACGGACGCAGCGGAGATGAGCGAAACCTCGTGCTCGCCCGAGCGGCCGCCAAACAAGACTCCAACGCGGATACGTTTTCCGGGTTTATTCATGACAGATTCGCGCCCCAAGCGTTCGCAAGATATGCCTACAGAATTTTCTTTCCCAAGCCCGAGCAAACCATTTCCACGCCGAGCAAAGCGGTTTTATTGTGCAAATCGATGACCGGATTAATCTCGACCACCTCAAGCGAAACCATCAATTTGCTGTCAGCAATCATTTCCATCGCTAGGTGAGCTTCGCGGTAGGTGACGCCCCCGCGCACCGGCGTGCCAACTCCGGGCGCGTCGGATGGATCCACAAAATCCAAATCCAGGCTGACTGCAATGCCGTCTGTGTCGTCGCTGGCAAATCGAATCGCTTCGCTCATCACTTCGCGCAATCCGCGCTCGTCAATATCGCGCATCGTGAAAACATGCTCCCCGGATTCCTTAATCAGGCGGCGCTCTTTCGAGTCCAAATCTCGAATTCCGACCAGCGCCACGTTGCGCGGCTCAATCGTAGGATGGTAGCCAATTAAGTCCACCAGTTCCGGCGGACCGTATCCTGTAATGGAAGCGAGCGGCATACCGTGCACGTTGCCGGAAGGAGAACTATCCGGAGTATTCATGTCGCCGTGCGCATCAAGCCAAAGCAATCCCACGCGTTTCGATTGTTTGCGGAAAAATCCTGAGACCCCTGCAGCGGTGCCGACAGCAATGGAGTGATCTCCACCAAGCACGAGCGGTAAGAATCCTTCGGTCAGGGATTTCTCAATCATCTCCGCGAGCCCGCGGCATGTCTCCGCAATTTCGTTCAGATACTTCGCGCGCTTTTCGCCGTAATGCTGCTCTTCAGGCTGTTTGACGGAAATATTTCCGAAGTCGTCCACCTGATAGCCGAGCTGCTTCAATCGCGGCAGAAGTCCAGCGACGCGCAGAGCAGACGGGCCCATGTCCACGCCGCGGCGGCTTTGGCCCAGGTCCATCGGCACTCCGATGATGCGCACTTTTTGCGGCATGGTGAAAGAAGCTCCCGTCCTCCGGTTAGCCGGATCACAGGGAGACTAAGGATATACGCGGTAAATCATTCGAGGGAAGGGGATGACTTCCCGAATGTGCTCTGTCCCGCAAATCCATGCCACGGTGCGTTCCAGGCCCAAACCGAAGCCGGAATGCGGCACGGAACCGTAGCGGCGCAAATCCAAATACCACTTGAAAGATTCCTCGGGAAGATTGTGTTCGCGCAAGCGCTGAATCAGCAGGTCATAGTTGGAGATGCGCTCGCCGCCGCCGATAATTTCTCCGTAGCCTTCTGATGCGAGCATGTCGAAACCGAGCGCAAGATCGGCCCGCTCGGCGTCCGGCTGCATATAAAACGCTTTTATCGCGGCGGGATAACGATGCACCATCACCGGCCGGTCGAATTGGTTGGAAAGGATTGTCTCCTCATCGCCGCCGAAATCATCGCCCCACTTCGCGGGGTTGCCGCTTTTCTGTAACATGACAATCGCTTCGTCATAACTGATGCGCGGAAACGGAGCTTTCACCGCCGCAAGTTTCGCAACGTCGCGCTTGATCATTTCCAATTCGCGCGCCCGGTTCTTTACAACAGATTGCACGACGTGACTGACCAGTCCTTCGGCGAGCTGCATCATGTCTTCCAGGTGCGCGTAGGCGGCTTCCGGCTCGAGCATCCAGAATTCCGTCAGGTGCCGGCGCGTCTTGGATTTTTCCGCGCGAAAAGTTGGTCCGAAGCTGTAGACCTTTCCGAGCGCCGCCGCGATTGCCTCCAAATAAAGCTGGCCGGATTGCGTCAGGTACGCCATGCTCTCGTCCACGTAAGGCACTTCAAAAAGATTGGTGGTGCCTTCGCACGCTGCGGGGGTGAAGATCGGCGGATCAGTGAGTGTGTAACCCTGGCCGTCCATGAACTCGCGAGCAGCACGAATCACTTCGGCGCGAATTCGCAAAATTGCCACTTGCCGCGGCGAACGAATCCACAGGTGTCGGTGGTCCAGCAGAAAATCCACGCCGTGTTCTTTTAATTGGATGGGGTACGGATCAGATTCGGAGATTCGCTGGACGACTTCGACTTTCGTCACATCCATCTCGAACCCGCCAGGCGCGCGCTGGTCGGCGCGAACTTTGCCGGTTACCACCACGCTCGATTCCTGCGTCAGTCCTTTGAGCGCCTCGAAAGCCTCAGGCGATTCTTTCTGCGAAACGACGCCTTGCAGCAGTCCGGTGCCATCACGGAATTGCGGGAACAGTAATTTCCCGGATTCACGCTGGTTGTAAAGCCAGCCACGCAACGTAATTTCTTGGCCGACATGCTGGCCGATAGCAGCGATGGAAACCACTGGCATTGTGAAATTCCCCTTATTCTGCACGCTTGGTACCGGCGATGAGGCCATTAGGAATTCTCTCGCGCTTGCTCCAGCGCGTCAAACGCCGCGCGGATTTCCTGGAACGACGGCGAGCCTGACGGCTGTTCGCGCAATTCAAGCAGAATGGGTAGCTCTGGTGGCATTGCCTTCATCAACTTTTCCCAGTCGATCGTTCCTGCAAAGGGAAGCAGGTGCTCGTCCTTCTCGCCATGGTTGTCGTGCAGGTGCGTTGTAATCGCCAGTGAGCCCATCGTCTCTAGAGCCGGTACCGCGCCTTCATCGAGCTGTGCGTGGCCGGAATCAAAACACAGTCGCAATCCCGGCAGCCGGGTTTCTTCCAGAAAATGGCACAGGTTTGCCGGAGTTGCCATCTCGCTGGGCGTATTTTCCAGAGCGAGTGTCACGCCGCGTTGACGCGCGAACAGTCCCAAATTTTCCAACGAGCTGAACGCGACGTCCCATCGGCGGGGATCATCCGAATCCCGCGAGCCGCCAAAGTGTAAAACCATTACTTCAAATGGAACTTTCTCGGCGACTTCGAGCGCGCGCTTGATTTCATCCACGGCATCCAGCCGGCGCACCCGCTCGAGATCGGAAACAGAAACGGGCGATCCGCCTTCGCGGCCCGGACTGAAATCGAGTGCCGTTGGAGCGTGCATCGAATGCAGCTTCATGCTGTGACCGGTGAACCATGCGGCAATTTCGCGAACGGTTTCCGGATCTCGATAATTAAAATGCCCCGCGGAACAAAATATTTCGACGGCATCGATGCCGGCATTTTCAGCGTCGGTCAAAATCGCAGGAGTGAGTTTGTGCGAGATCCAACGATATGTACTTATCAAGCGCCGGATGGGCTGGTTAGGCATTCGTCTTCGCTATCAGTAACCCTGCGCGGCGCCCAATCGGCGCGGATCCGCCGCACCCAGGCGGTCGCCCGTTCGCGGATCGATTCCAATCGCATTCACTTCGCCGATCCACCCTTTACGCACCACTTTGTGTCCCAGCGCCTCGAGCTGCTGCATAGTGGCGGTCGGAAAATCATTCTCCAGCAAAATACTGTCCGGCATCCATTGATGATGAAATCGCGGCGCATCAATCGCCAGCATAGCGCCCGTCGTGTCAGCCGGGCCGAATCGCATCCAGTTAATAACGGTGAGCATTGTGGCGCTAATGATTTGCGGGCCACCCGGCGAGCCGGTTACGAAACTTAATTTGCCATCGCGCAACAAGATCGTCGGCATCATGGAACTCAGCGGTCGCTTTCCGGGCGCGATTGTATTCCCCTCGCTTTGCATCAAGCCAAACATATTCGCCTGACCCGGCTGCGCGGTGAAATCATCCATTTCATCGTTCAGCAAAAATCCGCCTGGGCTGGTTACGCCTGACCCGTAGCTGTCGTTGATCGTGTAAGTATTTGCGACGGCGTTGCCCGCTGCGTCCACCACGCTGAAATGTGTCGTGTGACCCTCGTGCTGCGCTTCACGTAATGACATCGCTTGAGCCTGTTCGCCCGTAATAGCGTCGCCCACTGCAGATGCTTTGCCGCCATCGAATGGCTTTGGATTCCCCGCGCCAATCATTTCGCTGGACGAAGCGTGCGCCGCATCAATCGTAGCGCGCCGCGCCGCCGCATATTTCAAATCCGTCAGGCCTTTCACCGGCACGTGAATGAAATCCGAATCGCCGAGGAACGTAGCGCGGTCGGCGAACACTCGGCGCATCGTCTCGACAACCCAGTGTACTGATTCCGCGTCCTGCCAGCCTTTCAGTTCAATCGGATCCAAAATATTCAGAGCCTCAATCATCGCAATCCCGCCGGAGCTCGGCGGCGGACTGGTAATCACTTCCCATTTCGCGCCCTTGGTCTGATAGCTGGCCGTCAGCGGCTCGCGAAGCTTCGCTTTGTACACCGCCAAATCCTGCATCGTAATTAATCCGCCCGAACTTGCCATTTCTGCCGACAAGTCGCGCGCAGTTTGCCCGCGATAAAACTCATCCGCGCCGTTCTTCGCGATTCGGCGCAGCGTTGCAGCCAACTCAGGTTGCTTCAGCGTGTCGCCGGCCTTGAAGAAATTCCCGTCGTTCAAAAAAATGTGCTTGCTACGCTCGAATTGTCCCAGACGCTTGCTTGAATCGTGCAATGAAGTGGCGAGCTTTTCACTGATGACGAATCCATCCGCAAGTTGAATCGCCGGAGCCATCACGTCCGCCAGTTTCAGCTTGCCATACGTTTTCACGGCGAGCGCCATCCCGGCCACGGTTCCCGGAACGCCCGACGCGCGATATCCCGTTCGCGAGCCCTGCGTGTCGTATGTGCCGTCAGCATTGCGATAAAGTTCTCGCGTGGCGTGCATCGGCGCTTCCTCGCGATAATCCACAAAGCTCGTGTGTCCATCGGCCAGCCGTACCAACATAAATCCGCCGCCACCGATATTTCCCGCGCGCGGCTCAACCACGGCCAGTGCAAATGCCACCGCCGCGGCGGCGTCCACCGCATTGCCACCCTTCTTCAAGATTTCGATTCCTGCCGCGTCGGCGAGCAGGTTATCGCTCACCACCATCGCCTTCGGCGCGCGCACGGCTTCCAGCGGCCACTTCTTCGCGGCGATGTCGGTCTCGTTATATTCCAGCGGTCCAGTCGCCGGTTTTTGGGCGGTCAGTTGCTGTGCAGCATGCAGCGCGCGGTCGTGGCCAACGCCAACCATGGTGCAAAACACCACCAACGAAAAAATGGCGAAAAGTGTTGATAATTTGCGAGTCATTTGGGTCTCTCGGGAATCAATTGAATTTAAGCGAAACGCAGAGGAGCGTCAAGACAACGAGCGCGAGTTTCGAGGCACCTGTTTCAAAGAGTAGATCACTTCGCGCGCCTTCGCGCGTTCCACTCTTCGGCCGTAATTTCCCCTATTTCGGAAGGGAATCAGCCGGATACATATCTGCGCTCTTCCGTCGCAATCACGCGCGTGCCCTGTCGTTCAGAAATTCGGCGCGACGCTGTATTGTCGATCGCTTTGGGAACACGCAAAACGGGAAACTTCAAAACGTTGAACCAGTAGTCGGTCACGGCATCGCATGCTTCTGTCATCAAGCCCTGACCCTGCCACTGTTGACCAATCCAGAATCCTCGATTGGTCTTCTCGCCCTTCAATAAACTGATGAATCCAATGAGCTGGTCAGGATTTGTCTTGAGCCGTAACGACCAGTCCCAGGCATCGCCACGCTCGACCGCGGGCAAAGCGATATCGTGATAATAGCGGTACGCCCCGTCGGGTGGATATGGCCACGGAACCACATCGGCCAGGTATCGAACGATCTCCCAGTGTGGAAAAAGAATTTGCGTCTGTTCAGCGTCGGCAAGCTCCCCCGGACGAAGCAATAGACGCCGAGTTTCCAACACAGGAGTCATTTCAATTTCACCGCAGCTCGATGTTAGCAGCGCGCCGGCGGAATCGCGCCCGCAGCTTCCGTCTCCGCAACATCGCCAACAGTGAAGTACGAGCAATCCGGATGAATGAACACCAGCGCGCTCACGCTCGCCTCGGGATCCATCATCATTCCCTCCGTAAGCTGGCAGCCGATATCTTCGGGACGCAACAATTTCCAAAGGCCAGCCTGATCATCCAGATTCGGGCACGCAGGATATCCAAAACTGTAGCGCTTGCCGCGATAGCGCGAGCTGAAGCGCTGCTGCATCGTCATTTCCGGGGCGTCAGGAAATCCCCAGTCTTCGCGGATGCGGCGATGCAGCCATTCCGCGCAACCTTCGGCGGTTTCAATCGCCAGTGACTGCAAACCGTGCGAGCGGAAATAATGTCCAGCGTTCTTGGCATCCTCGCTGCGCGCACGCACACCCTCTCCAGCGGTCACGACGAACAGCGCGACGTGATCTCGTTGCCCGCCTTTCGACGGCAGTACGTAATCGCTCAAGCAGAGTCCGTCCGGAATCCGTTGACGCTCAAATCGGAAGACGTGCAGCGGCTTGGCCGAACCCGGCGTGAATAGTTCAATCGAATTTCCCGCGCGCTCCGCCTCAAAGAACTGCCACACCGCCCGAACCTTCATGAACTTCGCCGCTTCGGCTTTCACTTCTTCCATATCGTTGAAAATTTCAATGGCCCGCGCGTCGCGATCCGCAAGCGCCTTCTCAAAATTGCCGCGAAATCCCAAATGCCGGTTGAACAACATAATCGGATTGATGTAGCTCCAGATTTCCGCCAGGTCCGGAACTTCGCGCACTTTGCGCTCAAGATACGCGACGTTCGAAATCGGCAGATCTGCGCGTACTTTCGACGAGCGTTCCTCGCTCACGACCGTCACGGAAACCGGCACGGTCCCCGTAGCAGCCGCAGGAACCTCAACGAAAGTGTGTTCGGTCAGTACTGCATCGCGACGATCCGGATTCGTCAGCTCATTCATCAAATGCAATCCGGACATCGCGTCCTTCGCGTAGCAGACCGCCATCGTGTAGCTCGGTGCGATTTTTGTCCGTGTGAATTTTTCCGAAAGCGCCGCTCCACCCACCAGCAATGGCACGCGAATTCCCGCTTCGTGCAAGTCTGACGCGGTGATCACCATTTGCTGCGCGCTTTTCACCAGAAGTCCGCTCAATCCAATCGCGTCCGGCTGATGTTTCTTGAACGCGAGAATCAAATCCTCTGGCGGCACCTTAATCCCCAGATTGATCACGTCAAATCCATTATTCTTCAGAATAATTTCCACCAGATTCTTGCCGATGTCGTGAACATCGCCCTTCACCGTCGCCAGCACAACCTTGCCACGCTTCGCCGTGTCGGCCTTTTCCATAAATTGTTCAAGGTGACTCACCGCCGCCTTCATCGCTTCGGCGGACTGCAGCACTTCGGCGACGATCAGCTCGTTGTTATTGAACAGTCTTCCGACTTCCGCCATTCCAGTCATCAGCGGCCCGTTGATAATATCCAGCGGCTTCGCACCTTCCGCGCGTTTCACCTCCAGATCCGCCACCAATCCGTCGCGCGTGCCTTCAATAATGTAATTTGCCAAACGCTGATCTAGCGGCAACAACTCCTTGGACTTTTCTTTCTTTTTCACGGTGCGGAAATGGTCCGACACCGCCGCGATATGAAATTGATTGATCGCCCGTTTCTGATCCCGAGTCTGCGCCCGCCAGTCATCAGGCGCTCCGATCAATAACTCTGCGCCCGATTGGCCGTCAGGCACCTGCTTCGGCGGATGGTTGAACAGCAGATTCTCGGCCAGCTTTCGTTCATGCTCCGGAATCGAAGCAAATCTCTCAATCTTTTCGGAATTCACAATCGCCAAATCAAGCCCGGCTTTCGTGCAGTAATAAAGAAAAACCGAATTCACTACTTCGCGCGCACTGGCAGGCAATCCAAAGCTGACGTTGCTGATTCCCAGCACAGTTCGCACGTACGGCAGCTTCTGCTTAATGAGCCGAATGCCCTCAATCGTCTCTACCGCGCCGCCGATGTAATTTTCGTCTCCCGTTGCACATGGAAATACCAGCGGATCGAAAATGATATCTTCGGCCGGAATACCGTACTTCTCGGTCAGAAGTTGCAGCGAACGCTCCGCAACCGAAAGTTTTCTTTCGCGCGTAAACGCCTGCGCCTGCAGCTTGTCTTCGTCGATGCAGCCGACGATCAGCGCCGCGCCATAGCTGCGCGCCAGCGGACACACACGCGTGAACTTTTCCTCGCCATCTTCCAGATTGATCGAGTTAATGATGCTTTTCCCCTGGCAATATTTCAGCGCCAGTTCAATCGCCTTCGGGTCGGTCGTATCAATCATCAACGGCGCTTTTATTTTCCGGATGATCTTGTCGTAGAACGGCGGAATGTCGTTCATCTCCTCGCGGTCGGTGGATTGCAAGCATACGTCCACCACCTGAGCGCCGCTGCGCGTCTGTCTGCGCGCGATCTCGCTCGCCTCTTCCCACTTTTCGCCGGCCACCAAATCTTTGAATAGCCGCGACCCAATCACGTTGGTACGTTCGCCGACCAGCAGCGGCCGCGCGGACTCCTCCGCTTCCACCGCCTCAACTCCCGAATAGAAAACTCGGTGATGCGGCGCAGGCGGACGCCGCGGCGACTTGCCTTCCGCCATCTGCGCAATCGCGCGAATATGCTCCGGCGTTGTTCCGCAACATCCACCCACAATATTCAACCAGCCATTTCCGATGAATCGCTCAAGTTGCGTCGCAAGCGACGTCGGCGTCTCCAAATATTTACCGTCCTCATTCGGCAGCCCGGCATTCGGATAGCAGGAAATCAGTCGCTGCGTCAGTCCGGAAAGCGTCCGGATGTGGTCCGTCATGAACTCCGGGCCCGTGGCGCAATTCAATCCGATAGAAAGTAAATGCAGATGGTCGAGCGACGCGCACAACGCTTCCACTCCCTGCCCAGCCAGCATCGTGCCCGTCGGCTCAATTGTTGCCGAGACCATGATCGGAATTCTGTGGCCACGCTCCCGCGCAAGCTGCTCGATCGCCAGCGCACCAGCCTTTATGTTGCGCGTGTCCTGGCAAGTCTCGAGCAATAAAATATCCGAGCCGCCGTCGAGCAATCCGCGCGCCTGTTCGTAAAAATTCTCGCGCAGTCCATCGAATGTTGCGCCGCCGGTCACCGTCAGGGCCTTCGTCGTCGGCCCCATGCTGCCCGCCACAAATCGTGGTTTCGCAGAAGTAGAAATCTCATCTGCAACTGCGCGCGCAAGTTCCGCCGACTTCCGGCTAATCTCGTAAGCTTTGTCCGCCAATCCATATTCCGCTAGCACAATCGCCGTGCTGCCGAACGAATTCGTCTCAATAATGTCTGCGCCAGCTCCTAGATACATCCGGTGAATCCCTGAAATTACATCCGGCCGCGTAAGCACAAGATTTTCGTTGCAGCCTTCCAGCGCAGCACCGCCGAAATCCGCAGCCGTCAGTTCGGCTCGCTGCAGCATCGTGCCCATGGCGCCATCGAGCACGAGGATGCGCTCGCGAAGCAGCTCATCCAGAAGCCGGGATTGTTCAGAAGGATTCTTCATTTTTATTTCCGAATGCTTTGCCGCAGTTGAATGTGCGCCTGTCGCAGAAGGTTTCCTCATTGGATGCAGTTCGCTCACGCGCTTATTCACTGCAAGCCCAATGTCTGTCTGCGGATTAATTCCGGGTTCGCCGTTACAATGCTTTGTCTGGGATTCGTGTGTGCCGCAATCTGTTGAGCCACACAAACCCGCTCCTGAGGATTGTTCACTCCGTGGATGAAAAGTTGTGTTGATTAGAGTGCCCGCCGCATCGAATCTGCCAATAGCCTGATAAAACTCGGCGGAAAATTATTCCGCTTCCGCGCCAATAAAATCAATTTCCCCCGCCGCAGGCACTAGCCCTGCTTCCGCACCCAGGCGTAACAACTCTCGCACCGCGTGCCGGCCCTTTTCGCCATACCCCAACGTCCATCGGTTTACGTACATTCCGACAAACTGGTCCGCCACTTCTGCTTCCATATCGCGCGCAAATTGCATCGCGTAATTCAACGCTTCTTCCCGGTGTTCCAGCGCGTAGCTGACGCTATCTCGAATCGCTTGTGCAATTCTGCGGCTAACGTCAATTCCCAGCGCACGGCGCACGGCATTTCCGCCCAGCGGCAGCGGCATTCCGTGTTGCTCCTGCCACCACTGACCCAAATCCGCCACGCGGTGCAATCCCGCCTGCGGAAAAAGGAGCTGTCCTTCGTGAATCAGCAAGCCCGCGGGCACAGCGCCATCGCGAACCGCTTCCACAATTTTATCGAACGCGATCACCACCGGCTCAATCCGCGGCTCAAATAATTTCAGAGTCAAATATGCCGTCGTGCGCAACCCCGGAACCGCCACGCGCATTCCCGCCAGATCTTCGCGTCGCATCGGTTTCTGCGAAACAATCAGCGGGCCATAGCCTTCGCCAAAACTCGCGCCGCAATCCAGCAACGCGTACTTTTCCTTCAAATACGGATACGAAGCGAAACTCACCGCCGTCACGTCATAAGTTTCCTGATCGGCCGCTCGGTTCAGCGTCTCTATATCCGCCAGTAAGTGAGTGAACTTCAGTCCGTCCGACCGAACCTTGTTCGTCGCCAGCGCGTAAAACATGAACGCATCGTCGGAATCCGGAGAATGTGCCAGCTTAATTTCCATAGCTCGAGTTGTCGCTTGTTTTACCATTGTCTGCAATTCGCCGCCGTAGCCTATGCGCTGAATGCGAAGAAGGATGTTCCCCGGGGAACCAACAAATGGAATTCACGAGTAAAGCGGACGAACTTTCAGCCGGGACTTCAAACCTTCGCTCTAGCGAGCTGGGACGCAGATTAACATACCCGCGGAGTTTCTCAAAATGGAGCAGCAGTTTGCCCAATCTTGGAGTTTTTCTTACTTGCTTCGGGCTTGTTTCCCAATTGCGCGCAGCAAATCCTCACATTCCGCGCGGGTCACCACGGCTTTCTGCATCAACAGGGTAATCAGCTGTTGAACTACGGTGTGCTCGCTGCGAGTTCCCGCCTCGACGTCATCCAGCGGCGTACTTCTCGTCCTTTTTTGCACGATTCGTTCAGTCCCGGAAAGTTCATCCACCCACTCCGCCAGATACTTCCGGTGGGCGGCCGTCAACTCCGTAAATGCCCGGCCGATTCCGAGGCCCGGCTTTGAAAAGACCACTTTGGCGTCAGCTTCGAAATTCAAATCTTCTCGAGTCATTCTCACATGCACGTAGGTGTTCACCGGGAACGTCATGATCGCGACCACATAGCAACCTCCCATGCCAAGGTCGGTCATACGCCCATCGATTTTGGCCTGCACGCGCGGCTCTTCCACCTCAGAATCCACGTTTACCGCATATCGTGCAATTTTCCGCCGTTCGTCGTGTTTCGCAACCGTGCGCACAAGTGTTCCTGCGTAATTAAATGAGTCTCGCGCCATATCGGAAACACTCCAATTTTCTGGAAGGGACGGCGATTGCTCTTCGGCAAGCGCCGCAATTGAGAGGAATCACTATTTTCAACTGGCTCGGGTCATGCCGCAAGCATCACGCGCTAACCCAGCGCGGATAAGTTACGTGTCCACCGCGTCGCAGCTACGATCGCTGCGGCACTTCTCTAACTCGCTCGGCCAGCGCGCCAATTCAGTGCGGATGTCGTAGGGGCGGCTCTGCGACCCGCCCGCCGCCCTCTCACCACAAGCCTTCAACGGTTACAGGGGCTGTTGTTTAGAACTACCTTCCTCAATCAACGGATCCGCGGCCGTTGCCGGCGCGCCCATTTTATCCGCGCCTCGCAACTTGCCGGTTGCATTCATAAAAAAAGATCGCTTGCCGCTCTTGCCGTATTCGGTCGGCGTCGCCGCTAACTCGAATTGCGTTTCCGCGCCGTCTGCGCCTGACGGAACAATTCGATAACGCAGCGTATAGCCCTCCGCTGTGCCGCTTGCCAGATCCTCCTTCAGCAACCCCGCCGCTTCCGGTGAAATCCCTTCCTTCGGAGCGGGCCCGAGTTGCGCAAGTGTTTCCGGCAACCTTTCAAACGCTTTCCGGTACGTCTCAATCGCAGCGCGGATTTTATACATGGCGCCCGTCGCAACGTCTTCGCGCTCCGCCAAATCCTGCGCGTCCCACTCCGGTTGCAGTTGCGCGAAGTCCAGCATCAGTACGCCGACGGAAAGTAACTTCCATCCATCTTTGGTTGCCACCAGCCCGAAATCTATTTGCCGGTCAGGCTTCACTTCAATCGGCACAAAAGAAATATTCTGGTCCGTGCGAGGCTTGCTCAGATGAATTTCTCGCGTGGTGGAAGACGTCTCGCATCGGATTTCTGTGGATCCATCGCCACGCGTGGAAAGTAACCCACGTCCAGGATCGTCCAACAGCACCAGCCGTCGGAGAATTGCCACCTGCTGCGCCGGCGTGAGCTGCCGGTAGAACGTGGCATTTGCCGTCGTCAAATACTCAGCAAATTTCGCGATGTCCTGACGGCATGCTGCGGCGAGAATTCCAGAAAGCGCGGCAACAGGATCGTCGGACGCGTCAGGTTGTTGCATCGTCACCGGCGCGGATTTCGCAGTGGCACTCGCGGCTTGCTGTTTTGCCGGCGCGGCTTCCGCCATCGTCGCTGCCGCAAGCAGCGCAGCCATGCAAATTGTCAACTTGCTTGAAAGTTGATTCCACGGGTGCAGATCATTCTGTTTCATGGAGCCTCTCTCTTCTTAGCTCGTCCCAGTATCGCCGCCAAATCCTGCGTGAATTTTGACCTCGGCATTATTTCTGTGCACCCGGCGGTGCGAGCGCGCTCCGCCAATTCCGTTTGCACATGAGAAAGGAATGCAACAATGGGCGTTTGGTTGCCCGCGTCACGAAGCTGATTCAGCGCACCAATGGCATCAGCGCGCGCATTCAAATCAATCACAATCAATTCGCAGCGTGGAAGTGTCTCACTCGCAGCTCCGTCAACTGGAACAGCCGCTTTCACCAGCGCGTCGGCCGTTCCAAATGTTTTGAAGTCCACGCCAACCTGCTTCGCCGTCGCCGCAATTCTCGCCTGAAAGAAAATGTCATCCACCAACGCCAACACTGTTCCCATTCGATTTTCCTGCCTTTCGACATCGCCGCCCGATTTGCGGTATAACTTTTCTCGCCGTTTCCTGGGAGGATTTCATGTCGCCGCGTGCGTCTTCTAACTTACCCGGTATCAGCCTGCTCGAGCAGACGCCCATCATCATCGAAAAAATTCTGCTCGATGTGCCAGATTCCACCCTCGGCTGGAAGCCGGCCTTGGATCGCTGGTCCGTCAGCGAAGTCCTCGCTCACTTGACCGAATACGATCAGATATTCCGCGAACGCATTCGCCGCATCGCCCAGGAAAATACGCCGGTGCTCGAATCCTTCGACCAGAACGCGTCCTACGCCGCGGGCAAGTATGCGGGGCTCGGCCGCGAGCACCTCAGAAATTTCTGCCACGAACGCGACCGTTCACTCTCGTTGTTGCGTTACCTGCCGGAAGCCGCGCTGGGCCGCGCCGGCATGCACGCGCAAGTCGGAGCCGTCACAATTTCCGATCACCTGCACGACTGGGCCTTTCACGACCTCGGCCACATTAAGCAGATTGCCGAGCTCTATCGTGCGCGCCAGTTTTATCCGAAAATGGGCGCCTACAAGAACTACTATACCGTGAAGCCGTGATGCATAAATCCCCTGAAGATGGGCGCATCGCCGTCGCCGGCCCGCGCGACATGACGCTTTATTCCCGCCCCGGCTGCCACCTCTGCGACGAAATGAAAAAACTAATCGCACCGCTCGTCTGGCGCTTCAATGCACGTCTGCGTGAAGTAAACATCGACGACGATCCGATTCTGCGCCAGCGATACAACGAAGAAGTTCCAGTGTTGTTTCTCGGTTCGCGCAAAGTAGCGAAGTATTCAGTGGACATCGAACAACTGCGGAGACAACTCGAACGAGCGGACTAGCCTCTAACTATGTGGGGAAGAGAAGCGCGCTCAGTAATCAGGATTCTACGGACGCCCGCACTTTAACACTTTTTTCCGGCGGTTCATCCGGTCTGCCTTTCACGCGGTCGTAATTCGTTACCTGGCAAGTTGAACCCAGCGCCTCATTGTAGTAAGTCGGCACGCCGAGCGCGGTGCGCAACTCCTCATTAAAAAGCCGCAGGCATCCCAGCTGAGGGGCGAGCGCCGGGAATTTCCGTCCGTCATCCAGCAGTAGAAATTTCTGATAGCCGGCATCCCAAAGGCGTGTGAATTGGCTGCCATGTAGAATCGAAGGTAGAATCGTCATCTGGTAGTGATTGTCTTGAGTTCGGCGGAATTCGGAAGCGCAGCCGTATTTTTCCACTCGCACTACACCGCCCGTGCTGCCGACCTGGAATCCTGCCAGGGCAAGTTTTTCGAGAATCAGGGGAGCTTCAAATCGCTCGTTGACGTTCCACATATCAATTAGAGTAGGCAATAAGCGGCCTCCCTGTCAAAGCTCATGGAAAGAATCCTGAATATTCACGGCAGATTGAAGCATCGAATGGGCCAAAGGGGTCGTATCGTGATTCTGTTCCCCGGATTATTGTTTCGGAGTAGCAGATCGGAATGAACGCAACGGCACATTTCGGGCTGAATAACCGAACGCGGACTCTTCCGTCCGTCGGCGGATCCTCGTCACTGTTGGACTGCATCGGCAATACACCGCTGCTGCGGCTTGACGGTATCGGCCGTCAATTTGAAAACGTCGAGTTTTATGCGAAAGCCGAATGGTTTAATCCGGCCGGCTCTGTAAAAGATCGCGCCGCGCTTGCCATGATTCGCGAAGGTGAACGCAGCGGCGATTTGCGTCCCGGCAAGACTATTCTCGACGCCACCAGCGGCAACACCGGAATCGCCTACGCCATGATCGGCGCGGCGCTCGGATATCCAGTCACTCTGTGCCTGCCCGAAAGCGCATCGCCCGAACGCAAGCGCATCTTGCTCGCATACGGAGCCGAACTAATTTTCACTCCAGCTGGCGAAGGCTCCGACGGCGCCATCCGGCGTGTGCAGACGCTTTACGCCTCCGACCCGGACCGTTATTTTTATGCCGACCAGTACAGCAATCCTGCGAATTGGCGCGCGCACTTTGAAACCACTGGAATGGAAATTTGGCGACAGACGCGCGGCAGCGTCACACATTTCTGCGCCGGACTCGGTACGACCGGCACATTCACCGGCGTCGCGCGAAAATTGAAGGCCCTGGATCCGCATGTGTACTGCGTCAGCCTGCAACCAGATGCAGGTTTTCACGGCCTAGAAGGCTGGAAGCACATGGCAACCGCAATCGTCCCGCGAATTTACGATCCAGGCCTGGCCGACGCCAACCTGAGCGTCCGTACCGAAGACGCCTATCGAATGGCGAAGCGCCTCGCTCGCGAAGAAGGCTTGCTCGTCAGCCCAAGTTCCGCCGCAGCGCTGGCAGGATGTTTCGCGGTAGCTCAATCTTTGCCGCGTGACGCGCACGCTGTAATCGTCACGATTTTTCCTGACTCCGCGGAAAAATATCTCAGCGAGCGTTTCTGGGAAGAGACAAAATAATTAGGTATGACTCGTAACAGGGCACGGCTTCAGCCGTGCCATCACGCTTTCCAAATGCAGGGGTTTTAACCCCTGCCTAAACCATGGAAACAATTGCCGTAAACGAAAACGTCGCCCGCGAAATCCGCGCCCACGGTGCGGAAACCTATCCGCACGAATGCTGCGGTGCGCTTCTGGGCGTTGAGAGCGAAAATTCCCGCGAAGTTCGCGCACTCCACAAGCTCGTCAATCGCCGCGACGATTCGCCTCGCAATCGCTTCTCCGTAACATCAGACGACGTTCGCGCCGCCGATCGCGCCGCCCAGAAAAGTGGTCTTGAAGTCATAGGCTGGTATCATTCTCATCCGGACCATCCAGCTCTGCCCAGCGAATACGATCGCGAGCACGCCTGGCCCTGGTACAGCTACATCATTGTGAGTGTCATGGAAGGAAAGCCGGGCACAATGGCCTCGTGGCGTTTAACGGACGACCGCATGCGCTTCGAGCCGGAGAAGATTTCGCCGTACGTTTCAGCGGAACCTGAATCGCGCGCTACATCATCTAATTTGAACGCTACACGTTCTGGAGGATCGAAGTAATGGCCGTCAATGTAATGATTCCAACGCCGCTTCGCCCGTTCGTCGGCAAGAAAAGCTCCATCGAATTGAACGCCGCGACCATCGGCGAAGCCTTGCGTGCCTTGACCACTGAATTTGCCGATCTTCGCAAGCATCTCTACACGGACGACGGCCGCATCAGAAGTTTCGTCAACATCTATCTGAACGACGAAGACATTCGTTATCTCGAAAAGGAAAATACGCCGGTGAAAGACGGCGACACCATCAGTATCGTGCCATCGATTGCGGGCGGCCATTAAAATTCAGGCCGCGGAAACGGGAATTAGAATGTCCAGTCAGGCGAAAATAATGGAAGAACCAAAACTCTCGCGCGACGAAGTCCTGCGCTACAGCCGCCACCTCATCATGCCCGAAGTCGGCATGGATGGTCAGCTAAAGCTCAAGCAGGCGCGCGTATTAATGATTGGCGCCGGCGGACTCGGCGCGCCACTCGGCTTGTATCTCGCCGCAGCAGGCGTCGGCCATCTCGGCATCGTCGATTTTGACGTCGTGGACTTCACCAATCTCCAGCGCCAGGTCACATTTTCCACCAGCGACGTCGGCCGTCCGAAAATCGAAGCCGCCAAAGAACGCCTCGCCGCAATGAATCCGATGATCGAAATCACCACGCACGAAACGCGCCTCACCAGCTCGAACGCGCTCGATCTTTTCAAAGATTACGACATCATCGTGGACGGCACCGATAATTTCCCCACGCGCTACTTGGTGAATGACGCCAGCGTCCTTCTCGGCAAGCGTAATGTTTACGGCTCCATCTTCCGCTTTGAGGGCCAGGTCAGCATTTTTGGCGCGCCCGACGGCCCCTGCTATCGCTGCTTGTATCCCGAGCCGCCTCCGCCCGGCCTCGTCCCGTCATGCGCCGAAGGTGGAGTCCTCGGCGTGCTGCCCGGAATCGTCGGCTCGCTTCAAGCCATTGAAACAATCAAGCTAATTCTCGGCGCAGGCGATTCGCTCGTCGGACGTCTTCTGCTCTTCGATGCTCTCGGCATGCACTTCCGCGAACTCAAGCTCAAGAAGAACCCCGATTGCCGGCTCTGCGGCACGCACCCCACCATCACAAAATTAATTGACTACGAAGAATTCTGCGGCATTCGCGGCGAAGAAGCGCCCGCGCAAATCACTCAAGTTCCCGAAATCACCCCGCGCGAACTTAAGCAACGCCTCGACCGCGGCGACGATCTTTTCGTTCTCGACGTCCGCGAGCCGCACGAATACCAGATTTGTAACATGAATGGCTATTTGCTTCCATTGGGTGACTTGCCTCGCCGGGTTCACGAACTCGATAGCTCGCGCGAGATCGTCGCACACTGCCGCAGCGGCAAACGCTCCGCTGAAGCCGCCGAATTCCTTCGCAAAGCCGGTTTCCGCAAAATTTGGAACCTAAAAGGTGGAATTCTGGCCTGGGCGGACGACGTAGACCCGTCCATGCCGAAATACTAAGTACGAAACCGCACAACTCGATTCCAAATATCGCGCGCCAAGAAAATCCAAGGGAGAGCAGATGCCAGCAAAAATTACTTTCAAAAACAACGGCCCAATCCTCATCGAGGGCGATTTCGAGATTATAGATCCTAGCGGAAATAAGTTTGGCCTGGCCGGACGCACTTCCATCGGCCTCTGCCGTTGTGGCCAGTCCGCCAACAAGCCGTTCTGTGACGGCTCGCATCGAGAGTGCAACTTCACGCACGAAGTCACGGCCCGGGATCTACCACCTCCCGCCTCCAAAGTTTAGGAAAGAAAAGTTCTTCCACGAAAATTCGCGCAGCTTTTGCACAGTTGGGTAGCCCGCTACCCATTCATTTGCGTCTCCTGAGGGCCATTGGCGCCTTTAAGCAGCGCCCTCCACAATTCGTAACGTTCTTACACGCCACCCGCGTTAATCCATGCATCGCGTCACCGGGATCCGCTAATTCATATCGGTAAGTCTTTATTTTTAAGCCACTTACAAGTACCAGTACTCGCCCAGAAATGGGCCTCAAAGTTGCACTTTAGTCGCATAGACTGGTGCCCAATCGGCACTGCGGGGGCGGTGGTGGCGACTCTCAGGAAGATCGCGAACCTTCTTAGACAATTCGTCTGGGTCTTCGTCTTTTTCGGCGGAGCAGCTACAGTTGTCTTCCTGGGATGGTTGCGCGCCGCGCACCTGACTTTTGAGCCTGTCCAATATATTTTCTTGTCTCTGTTCGGAAGCTTGCTGATTCTAACGTTCGCCGCGAACGCTCTGGTGCGGTTCCGCGGTACGCACGACCGCATCGCTCTAATCCTCGCACTGGGTTTTGCGCTCGCCGCACTGATTGAAGCGGCCGGCAATTTCGATTTGTACTCTGCAATGATCAGCGGCGCTGCATTGCCGTTGCGCGTCCCATTGCCGTGGATGGTCAGCTGCACCTTGCTCGGCGCGCTGTTAATCCTGGCGCTAATTGTGGAACGCCAGATGCCGAGTTCCCGCGAGCCGGGCCGCGAAATCGCCATCGCTTTTTTTGTCGTAGGCGGAATCGGCTATCTCACCGGTGCCGCATTTCTTGGCCTGCCCTGGCAAATTTCCATTCATCCCAATTCGTTCTTGGCGCGTCCGTGGGAGCTTCTTCCGGCGGTACTCTTCGTAGTTGCAGCCATCGGATTCCGCAATCGTCTCCGGCGCACGGCGTCTGCCTTCGACAAAGCCCTTTTCTGGACGGCGTGCCTCAACATCGTCTGCCATTTGGTGGCGTCGCAATCCGAACAACTGCTCGACGGGCCGGGCATGTTGGCGCGTTTGTTGAAAGTCGCAAGCTACGGCGTCTTGCTCGGCGGCGCTCTGGTGGACAATGCCCGCCTCTTCGATCAAGTCCGCAGGATGGCCGTCACGGATTCTCTCACTGGCCTCGCAAATTACCGCACGCTGGTAAATGCAATTCAAAGTGAATTGGATCGCTCGAAGCGTTCCGGCCGCCCGTTTTCAATCGTTCTGTTCGATTTGGACGGACTGAAACTCGTCAACGACAAATATGGTCACCTCGTCGGTACCCGCGCAATTTGCCGGCTCGCAAATGTTCTGCGCATGCACTGCCGTTCCACGGATACCGGCGCGCGCTACGGTGGCGACGAATTTGCTTTAGTGTTACCGGAAGCCGGCGCCGAGGCCGCCGAACGCGTTTCTCATCGCGTGCGCGAAAAACTTGCCGCCGACCTCGAAATTCCGCAACTCACCGTGAGCGCCGGCGTCGCCGTGTATCCCACCGATGGCGATTCACTCGAAAAATTGTTGGGAGCGGCTGACCGCGCCCTCTACAAGATGAAAGGTCACACCGACAGCATGCGAAGTTTCATGCGCATCGCGGTGTGCCTGTGAGCACGAACATGAGGGAGCCGATGGAAAAAATCGATGTCGCCCCTCGAACAGAAAATAGAGTTCCGATGGCGGTGGCGATCCAAATTTCCGGCAACGACCGTGTTCCTGGAATTGAGACGACGTTCACCGAAAATGTCAGCGCTCGCGGCGCGCGAATTATGACCTCGCGCCCGTGGCGTCGGGACGATCGCGTGCTCGTCGCTACGCTGCCCGGCGATTTTCGCGCCCGCGCCCGAGTCGCCTACTGCGAGCGCCTGCGCGATACAGGTTTTGCCATCGGCTTGGAATTCCTGGAGCCCAGCGGACTTTGGGTGCTCGACCCGTCCGCCGCTTCGGAAAGAACGCTAAAAGGCTAAAGGAGGAGGAACTCGCGAAGACAAAGACTGGCGCATGTATATCTTCAAGGCGCCGGACGCCACACCGCGTGGCACGCCGGCGCCCATTTTTTTGTTAGTCGCCGTTCTACGGAACAGAAGTTACTGCACCAATCCAACAGAAGGCGTGGGAACGGGAGTCGGAGACTCCTTGATCGCTCCATATTGTGCTTCGTAACGCGAAATATTTTCCGCCAGCGCGCGTGCCAGTCGCTTCGCATGGCCAGGACTCACAATCAAACTGGAGACAAGTTTCCCCTGCGGCGCGCCTTGCGTCGCGTTCGGAAAAATATAAATATAATTCAGCGTGAATTCTTCCGGATTATGATGAATCATCACCAGATTGCTGTACTGGCCGAGCATTTCCTTCTCGTCGGCCTTTATCTGCACTTGCGCTGCCTGTTTCGCTGCTTCGTCCATGGAAATCCTCCCGAATCATTTAAGAGTATAGCAGACCGCCTGCGCCGCCAGTGTCGTACGGACACAGATCTTCTGGAATCTCTTGACTCTAAAACGTGTTAATGCTAGTTTACATTATAAGTTTATTGTAGTTAACAAAGTCTAGTGAAACAATGACGCCATCCAGCAAGTCCAGCCCCGACACTGTTCTCATCGAACCCGAAACCAAGGCAGCCAGTCCCGCTGTTTCCTCCGATCGTTCTTCTCTCCCGGAATCTCATCGCTCCGTGCCGATTCTCGCCGGCGCTTCGTTCTGGCGAAAAATGTTTGCGTTCGCCGGCCCCGGTTATCTTGTCGCCGTCGGCTACATGGACCCCGGCAATTGGGCCACGGACCTCGGCGGCGGCTCCAAGTTTGGCTACACCTTATTAAGCGTCGTGCTCCTCAGCAGCCTCATCGCTATGTTCCTGCAGGCGCTTTCCGCCAAACTCGGCATCGCTACCGGACGCGATCTCGCGCAAGCCTGCCGCGAACATTATTCGCGTCGAACATCAATTTTCTTGTGGATCATTTGCGAAATCGCCATCGCCGCGTGCGATCTCGCAGAAGTGTTGGGCTCCGCCGTCGCCCTCCAACTTTTATTCCACCTTCCGCTCCTTTACGGCGTGATCATCACCGGCGCGGACGTCCTGATCGTCCTCGCTCTGCAGGGCCGTGGATTCCGCTGGATCGAAGCGCTGGTCGTAACTCTGATTCTCACCATCGCCGGCTGCTTCGCTTACGAAATATTCTTTGCGCAACCGTTGTGGCGCGAAGCAGCCGGCGGCCTCCTGCCCACCGCAGAAATCCTGCGAAATCGCGAAATGCTCTATCTCGCGATTGGAATCTTGGGCGCCACCGTCATGCCTCACAATCTTTATTTACATTCCAGCATCGTCCAAACGCGCGCCTTTGGGTTTGAAACCGAATCCAAACGCGAAGCCATCAGATTTTCCACGCTGGACTCGTCCATCGCGCTTGGTTTCTCATTTTTCATCAACGCCGCCATCCTTGTTCTGGGCGCCGCGGCCTTTCACCATCGTGGTCTCACGGAAGTAGCGGACATCAGCCAGGCGTACAGACTGCTCACACCCGTTCTCGGTGCGAGCCTCGCCAGCGTCTTTTTCGCCGGTGCTTTACTTTGCTCCGGACAAAATTCCACGCTCACCGGAACTCTCGCTGGACAAATCGTGATGGAAGGTTTCGTTCATCTGCACGTGAAGCCCTGGCAACGCCGGCTGATCACGCGCAGCGTGGCCATCATTCCCGCCGTAATCGTAATCGCCATCATGGGCGAAGGCGGTGTGATGCGCCTTCTCGTATTCAGCCAGGTCGTATTGAGCTTTCAACTTCCTTTCGCCATCGTGCCCCTGGTCCAGTTCACGGCTGACCGCTCCAAAATGGGCGAATTCGTAAATCGCAGGTGGATCACCGCGCTCGCCTGGGTCGTCGCCGCCGCCGTCATTGCTCTCAACATGCTCCTGCTCGTCCTGATTCTCCGCTAAAATAATTTTGGTCCAGGCGAAACTTTCGGATAACGCCTCAGCCGTTTTGCGCGTCTTAGGGTATGCCGTGTAAACTATCGGGAACGGCTGGTTACGATTTTCGTCGGCACAGGCAGAAACTAATTCCGGAGGGAACGAATGGCGCGTAGGAATTCTTGGACAGCAAAGGGAATTACGTTGCTGATGATGGCGATTGTTGCGTTATTTTTCGCGGGATGGGCCACTGCCCACGATAAGGACTGGCCCGTGCCGCCTGAAGCCGCAAAAGTGAAAAATCCAATCGCGCCCACGTCTGATAATCTTGCCGCGGCCCACGCAATCTACATGGACAAATGCGCAAGCTGCCACGGCGAAAAGGGAGCTGGTGACGGCCCCGAAGCCGATATGTACACGCCGGCGCCCGCCTCGTTTACTGACGCCCACATGATGAGCGAAATGACCGACGGAGAAATTTTCTGGAAAATGACCGAAGGCCGTAAGCCCATGCCGTCATTCAAGAGGCAGCTCACCGACGAGCAGCGCTGGCAACTCGTGAATTTCCTGCGCATGCTCCCGCCAAAGTCCGAGCCGAAGCCGCCCGCAAAACAAACGCCGCCAAAAAAGAACTAGTCGGAGTCATCGCGTATGACGTTTATCTGCCGCACCGCAAATCGAACTCAGAGGTTTTAACCCCTGAGTTCGTCATGATGTACCAGCTATTTAACTTGTGCCAGCGCCTTCGCTACTTCGTCAATGTCCGGCACAACGGGAATATCATAATTCTTGAACCACGCGATTTTTCCGGCCTTATCCACGATCGCGATTGCCCGGCCCGTGATTCCTTTATCCGCCAGATACACTCCAAATTTGTCAGCCACTGCGCCGCGCGGATTAAAATCAGCCAACAACGGGTAGCGAATCCCCATCTTTTCCGCATACGCTTTGTGCGACCACGCGCTGTCCACACTCAGTCCAAGCACCTGCGCGTCGAGCGTCTCAAACTGCTTCATTGCGTTCACTACGCAAGCGTGCTCGTTCGTGCAAACGGGGCTCCAATCCAATGGATAAAACATTAGCACAACATTTTTCTTTCCGCGAAAATCCGCTAGCTTCACTTCCGCCATGCTCTGGTCCTTCAACGCAAATTCCGGGGCGGCCTGCCCCACAGCAATCGACATCGCAATCCTCCCTGAGTGATAAATTCGATTTTCAGCGCGGTAAATAATCCGCCGTCGCGTCAACGCGAGGCCAACATCATAACATCGCCCGCAAAGTTCAGTTGTATCGGCGCGAATCTGGCTTACTCATCGCTGCTCGCCAAAATCTTGCCGATCAATTGCTCCCGGATGTGCCGCGTGCATCTGGAAGCAGGTTTAGCCGCACGATAACTCCCAACAAGATCTGGCTCAGCGCGACATACTCGTCAAGAGCTTCGTCTGAGACGCCGGTGATCGAATGTTGGCGCGCTGTGCGAAGCAACTGCAGATCATCTTTCGTCAGAGTGCTCATGGCGCTGGACATGAACTTCTCATTGTCCGCCACGCCGGAAAACTTATCGTCATAATTTGGAATCTGGCGAAGTTGGGCGAGCACCTGATCTCGTGAAAGCGCGGGATGTTCCACCGGCTTCATCGGTCCCGGCTTCAATGTGGACTCGATCTGTTTTTGAATGTTTGGCGGAAGGTCTGAAAGTCGCAACGCCCGCAGCGCTCGAAAGTCTTCAGCAGTCATGTTCATCGCCAGCAACAGCGCGGCAGTTGAGCGTACGTAATCAGTTCTGGCGGATAACCCGGGAATCAGATATTGATCCGCCCTCTCTGAACTCATGCTTCCGTAGAGCAGCATCCCTCCCATTTCGCGTTCCAGTTGCATCGAATGCTGCGGCACAAAAGCGTCGACCTTGGGGTAGGAAAGAGATTTTCCACCCAGCGGTCCGATATCCACGCCGTCGCGATTCAGGCGGAGCAGCATTCGGATGTAATCCGGAATCTGAAGGTCCGTCAAATCCGAACCGCTGAGCCCTTGTGTAATCGCGGTCAGAGACTCTGGCGAGTGATCCAGCGAATAAAGCAATGACGACGCATCAAACAGGAAAGATGTATCCCTCTTTTCGGCAAGAATCATTTGTTGTAAACATTTTATGCCGTTCGCGTGATCCGATTTTGCAGCATCCCAGAACCGATCCATTTCCGCTGATTTTGCAAGTTGCTGCGCCTGATTCAGGTCAGTCGGATGAAAGCCATACGTGCTGGCCTTCATCGTGGCGAGCTTTGAGCATTCAGGGGCCTGTGCGAGTGTGAGAATCATACAAAGAGAAAGTGCCACCGCGACGCACGCCAGGTGTGCTCTGCGCACACCGTACATACTCGGCCGAAATATTCTGAAAGCCCTGCTGATTAGCGGGTACATGTCCCACCTCCGATTGGCGCTTTGACGACTTTAGCGATTGTGGACGCAGAGTCTAAACGATTTGCGGCAACACTCTTCCTAAAATAATCTGTATTGTCCCAGGAATCCGGCTTCGGCTGGTCATCTACGAAATCATTGGCGCTAAATCCTAGTTTGGGTCAATATTCCGCTAGGGGATACGGATACGTGAGTCCTGGAGCAGCGGCGCGCCGGCAATTCATGGAACTACGCGAAGTCGTCGAGAAGTACAAAGCGCTGGCCGGCGAATTCGGCCAGCCAGTCGAACTCGCGCGCTTCGGATTATCCCGCGAGGAAACAGAAAAACTTTTTGGAGTATTCGACGAGGACTACCACATCAGCCGATTTTTCCACTTCACAAATGTTCCAGGCGCCGCAGCCTTTTCCATCAACGGATTTCCGCAAACGCACGTCGCCATTGACGCCTCAATTTCCGAAATTCTTTGAAGGCGATTTCATAAATGCTTCGTAACAGGGCACGGCTTCAGCCGTGCCGTAAAGCCCGCTGGTTCAGGGGTTTTAACCCCTGAACGTCTCTCCGATTAAACCGCCGCGCCCACATGCCCAAGCCGTTTCGCCAGACTCGCCTGCTCCTCGCGAATTTCTTTCGGCAACGAGTCGCCAAACTCAGCGAGGAACGCGCCAATCTCATCAGCTTCGCGGCCCCAGTCCGCAACATTCACGTCGAGCAACTCGTCCAGCGCTTGCTTCTGAATATTCAGCCCGCCCAGCGTCAATGATTCCGGCGTCGGCACAAATCCAATCGGCGTTTCCTTTGCTTCCGCGCGTCCTTCCACGCGTTCCAGTATCCACTTCAACACGCGCACATTTTCACCGAATCCCGGCCACAGGAATTTTCCGTCGCTTCCTTTGCGGAACCAGTTCACGTGGAAGATCTTTGGAGGATGCGGAATGCGCTTGCCCATGTCCAGCCAGTGCTGAAAATAATCGCCCATGTTATATCCGCAGAAGGGAAGCATCGCCATCGGATCGCGGCGTGACACCCCAACCTTTCCCGTCGCCGCCGCCGTCGTTTCCGAAGCCATGCCTGCGCCAACGAAAACTCCATGCTGCCAGTTGAACGCTTCATAAACCAGCGGAGCCAGCCGCGCGCGCCTGCCACCAAACAAGAACGCAGAAATTGGTACGCCTTCAGGATCCTGCCAGTGCGAAGAAATGCTCGGTGACTGCGAAGCCGGCACGGTGTATCGCGCGTTTGGATGCGCGGCCGGACCATTTGCCGGAACCCATTTTCTTCCTTGCCAGTCCAGCAGCCCGGCAGGCGCAGGAATCTCGCTGCCTTCCCACCACGGCTCGCCAGCGGGAGTCATCGCGACATTCGTAAAAATTGAATTCTCGCGCAACGCAACTTCCACATTCGGATTTGTCTTAACGCCCGTCCCCGGCGCAACGCCAAAAAACCCAGCTTCCGGATTGATGGCGCGCAAGTATCCGTCGGAGCCAATCTTCATCCAGGCGATATCGTCGCCAACAGTCCAAACGCGGTAACCCATTTTCTCCAACGCGGAAATCATCATCGCCAGATTCGTCTTGCCGCATGCGCTGGGGAATGCCGCGGCCATGTAGGTCACCTTGCCGCGCGGATCTTCCAACCCCATCACGAGCATGTGCTCGGCCATCCATCCCTCTTGCCGCGCCATATAGCTCGCAATGCGCAATGCAAAACATTTCTTGCCCAGCAACGCATTACCGCCGTAACCGGAACCTATGCTCCAGATAAGATTTTCCTCGGGGAAGTGCGCGATGAATCGCCGCTCGGGATTCAAATCTCCCAGCGAGTGCAATCCGGCAACGAAGTCAGAGGAATTTCCGAGCCGATCCAGCGCGGGTCGGCCAATGCGCGTCATAATGCGCATGCTCGCGGCAACGTACGCGCTGTCCGTCAACTCAACTCCCACTTTGCTGATGGGCGAATCCAGCGGGCCCATCACGTAGGGAATCACGTACATCGTTCGCCCGGCCATCGCGCCGTCGAAAAGCTTGCCGATCTTTTCCTTGGCTTCCGCTGGAGCCATCCAATTGTTCGTCGGCCCCGCGTCGCTCTTTTTCGACGTGCAGATAAATGTTACTTTTTCCGTGCGCGCCACGTCATTCGGATTGCTGCGATGCAAAAAACAATTCCGGTGCGTCTGCGGATTCAGCGCCACCGTGTGGCCTTCCTGCAGTAACACATCAAAGAATTCCTTTTGCTGCACGTCGGATCCATCGCACCACACGATTCGTTCCGGATGCGTTTGAAGCGCAACCTGCTCCACCCACTTCTCCAGCGCAGTTGACACTTGGCCTCCTGGGATTTGTCGTTCGCGTCACCGCGCTTCATCAAGCACGCCGCGAATTACGCGAACGGCACTCATAAGCAACTCTTTAAGTTTTCAATATAAAATTGTATGGCACGCACACCGCAGTTTGCAAGGAGACCTCTGTGCAAAATTCCGCAGAATTCCGCAGATCGCTCCTTGAAGCATCTCCCGCGGATCGCGTGGCCCCTGTTTTGCTGCGCTGGTACGCTATACTCTCTCTCGTGTACGCGCAGAAACTCACCGTTGAGATTGTCGTCGGCAACGAGCGCAGACCCTGTCCTCTCGAATGGCTGGACAGTTTCTGTATGCGCAATTTTACGAATTCCGCCGACTTTGATGACACGTTGCCAACCGGCGAAGGTCAGCTCGAAGCAAGTTTTCGCGTCAGTCCGGACCAGCTTGCCTCGGCGATGGCCGCGTGGCTGACGCAACGCGGAAAAGGCAACGGTCAGCCCGTCATCGTCGAAATTAAAAGCGCGCCGGAAACAAATTCAGTTACGCCGTGAAATCCGGTCACCGCGTTCACACGGAGGCAATTATGAAGCGACTCGCGCTTGTCGTCATCTTGGCCATCGCATTTATTTCGGCGGCGCCTCTATCAGGTGCGCAGCAGTCCAACGCCGCGCAAAAACCGGCCGTACCACAAAAGCCCGCCCAATCGTCGCCCGGCCAACCGGCGGCCAAGGCGCAACCTCCGGCGGTTAAGAAGCCCACGCTCGCTGCTGCCGTCATGGTGCACTGGAAATTTGTCGCCGGGGAATTCATCGGCGCCGCCGACGCCATGCCCGAAGGCAAATATAATTTTGCGCCCATCAGCGGCGAATTCAAAGGCGTGCGAACATTCGCCGAGCAGGTCCGTCACGTCGCCTGCGCGAACTTCGCGTTCTTCAAAGAAATGGAAAAGCTTCCCCCGCCTCCCGATTGTGAAAAGGGCGCGCCCGCAAATATCACCACGAAAGCCGACCTGATGAAATACCTGGGTGAATCATTTGCCTACGGCGAAACCGTGATCGGCAAAATGAATCCACTGACTATGCTCGACACAGTTGAGGGCCCCTACGCTGGGCCCAACACGAAAATTGGCATGTGCATCACTGCGGTCTGGCACGTTACCGATCACTACGGCCAAATGGTCGAATATCTGCGCATGAACGGAATCGTTCCGCCGGCGAGCCGTTAATTACGCGCCGCGAATTGCGCGCGGCATCTGCGTTTCCCGCGCGCTAAATGGACGCGTGACGATGCGCGAAAATCGATCGCCGGATTGCCGGCAATGCCGCTCGTGTCGCCACTTCGCCGGCTGCAATCAGATCGGGCGTTTTGCTAAAACCGTCCCACGCAAATTGCGCCACGTTCGGTTCGATTACCACGTTCGCCATTTGACGCCAGTGCTGCTCGCTTGCTTGTTGAACGATGGTGAAAGTGCGGCCGAGCACGTCAATTACATTGGTCGGATTGCTTTGGTCCGCTACCGTCGAAAGATACACTCCAATCACGACGTCAGCGCCAAGTAACCGCGCGCCATCGGCCGGCAGCGGATCGGTCACAAAACCATCCACCAGTAAACTTCCCTCTATTTCGAGCGGCACAAATAGCCCGGGATAAGCGCACGAAGCGCGAATGGCCAGCCGCAAATCTCCTCTGGTAAAATATTTGGTTTTGCCCGCGCCCAATTCAGTTGCCGCAACCGCCAGAGGAATTTTCAATTCCTCAAATCTGGTGCACCTGGTAAACCGCGCCAGAAACTCGTCAAGCTTTTGGTTGGAAGCCAGTCCCAGCCGCGAAAATTTCCAGCGCCCGAAATCCGTAAAAATTGTCAGCGCGGCTTGGCGTTCCATTTCCTCCAGAGAAGTTCCCGCTGCGTACGCCGCGCCAATCAGCGCGCCAACGCTGGTGCCGGAAATGCAATCAACTGGAATATGATGTTCTTTCAACACGCGCAACACGCCGATGTGCGCGATACCGCGTGCGAATCCACCGGAAAGCGCCAGGCCGATGCGCGGTCTTCTGGGTCCGTGCTCGGCATCGGGATACGCGAAATCGCGCATTAGCCCGATACCAGTTTTCAGCCACCGGAATATCCTGCCTTCAGCCATTTCCAGATGAGTTCCCGGCGCGAGAATAACACACCGGGTTGGTTGACCTGTCTTTATCGGTTCTGTAACCTCCAAGGCGTGATTCTTGTTCTTCGAGTTCGCAATGACTAAGCGCATCGAACGCGTGGCCGTACTTGGCGCCGGAACGATGGGCGCGCGAATTGCGGCGCACTTTGCCAATGCCGGCGTTCCGGTATTTCTGCTCGATATGGTCCCGCCGGAATTGAGCGCCGCCGAAAAAGCGCGCGGCCTCACGTTGCAAAATCCCGAAGTGCGCAACCGATTCACGCGCTCAGGACTTGATGCCGCAATCAAAGCGCGTCCCGCGGCATTTTTCTCCGTCGATCCCGCGCGTCTAATTCAAATCGGCAATTTCGACGACAATCTCGACTGGTGCGCGCAGGCCGATTGGATACTCGAAGTCGTCGCCGAAAATCTTGAAATCAAACGCGCCTTGCTGGAACGCGTCGAAGCGCATCGCCGCCCGGGCACGCTCGTCACTACAAATACTTCCGGCCTTTGCGTCAGCGCCATCGGTAAAACACGCAGCGTGGATTTCCGCCGTCACTGGGCGGGCACGCATTTTTTTAATCCGCCGCGCTACATGAAACTCGTCGAAATAATTCCCGGTCCCGATACGCTGCCCGAAGTTGTCGACGCGCTTTCCGATTTCTGCGATCGCCAGCTCGGTAAGGGAGTGGTGATCGCGAAAGACATGCCAAATTTTATCGCCAATCGCATCGGCACATTTTCAATGCTCAACGTGCTGCGGCTCATGAAAGAAATGGGCTTGACCATCGAAGAGGTCGACGCATGCACGGGTCCGGCGATCGGATATCCGAAGTCGGCCACTTTTCGCACCGCGGATATGGTCGGCCTCGACGTTCTCGCGCACGTCGTCCGCAACATTTACGAAAACACTCCCGACGATGAATCGCGCGAAATTTACAAGGTTCCCGCGCTCGTTGAAGATTTGGTGCGGCGCGGCTGGCTGGGCGAAAAATCCGGTCAGGGATTTTACAAGCGCGTCAAAAAAGATGGCCAGAGCGAAATCCTCACGCTCGATCCGCAAACCATGGAATACCGCGCGAAACAAAAGGCGCGATTCGCATCCATCGATGTGGGCCGCATGATTGACGACACGCGCGAACGTTTGCGTGCACTGATTGGCCCCGTGCTCACCGGACAAGTCGGCGACAAAGCGTCCAAATTTCTTTGGAGCGCGCTTTCGCGCACTTGTCTTTACGCCGCGCGCCGTGTTCCCGAAATCGCCGATTCACCCGCCGACATAGATCGCGCTATGCGCTGGGGATTCGCCTGGGAGCTTGGACCGTTTGAAATGTGGGACACGCTCGGCGTCGAATCCATGGCGAAGCGACTCGAAAAAGAAGGTGAATCTTTGCCGCCGCTCGTTACAAAACTTCTTAGCTCAGGACAAAAATCTTTTTACCGCAATGATCGCGGAAGAGTTCTGTGCTTCGATATGAACGCTTCCGCGCCCTCGGACGCGTTCAAGCCGGTTGCAAATCCTCCGGGCATTCTGATTCTTTCTTCGCTCAAAGAATCCGGCGGGATCGTTGAAGAAAATTCTGGCGCGAGCCTAATCGATCTTGGCGACGGCGTTGTGTGCTGCGAATTCCACACGAAAATGAATTCGCTCGGCGCGGACATCATCGCCATGCTTCACGGCGGCGTCCGTCGCCTGCACTCAGATTTTGACGCGATGGTCGTCTCGAACCAGGGCGTGCATTTTTCCGCCGGTGCGAATCTGATGCTTGTGCTCGTTGCCGCTCAGGAGCAGGAATGGGACGAGATCGATCTCGCCGTGCGCCAATTTCAGGGCGCGATGCTGGCGATAAAATATGCGCCGCGTCCGGTCGTCGTTGCGCCGCACGGACTGGCGATTGGCGGCGGCTGCGAAATTAATTTGCACGCCGCGCGCATTCAAGCCGCAGCCGAAGCGTATATCGGACTGGTCGAGACCGGCGTCGGCGTAATTCCCGCGGGCGGCGGCTGCAAAGAAACGCTCATCCGCGCGAATGAACAAGCGTCCGGCGGCGAAGACCTGGACCTTTTCAACGCGCTGAAGCCGCGCTTCTACAACATCGCGCTCGCGAAAGTCAGCACCAGCGCCGAAGAAGCGCGCGAGCTCGGATATCTGCGCCGCGCCGATTCCATTTCCATGAATCGCGATCGTCTGGTTGCTGACGCCAAGCAAACCGCGCTCGCGCTCGCCCGCACAAATTGGCGACCCGCCGCTGCAAGTCCGAAAGAAGGCGCGGCGCAAACTCAGATCCGCGTGCTCGGCGAAAGTTTTCTTGCCGCAGCGAAACTCGCTATCCACATGATGCTGCGCGGCGAATATGTTTCTGAATACGACGCTCACGTCGCCCGCAAACTGGCGCACGTGCTTGCGGGCGGCGCGCTGACTTCACCGCAATTGGTCAGCGAACAGTATCTGATGGACCTTGAGCGCGAAGCCTTCGTCAGTCTGTGCGGCGAGCGCAAAACGCAAGAACGCATCGCACACACCCTCAAAACCGGTAAGCCGCTCCGCAATTAGCGCTTCGCTTGCGCCTAGCGCTGCCATTGCCTACCCCCTGTTTTTGTCATGAATATAAAAACAAAGGACTTACGGACGCAAATCGTACTAAGAATATCAAACTAAACGAGTTAGCGTCGCCCCGCGCATTTCCCTTGAACTAGATGCGCATCCATATAAATCTAAAGGACTTAGATGGACCAGTTCGTAGTTTGGAGTCGAGAGTTCTCGACAAACCTTGGACCACCTGAAGGTGATAATTACGAAGGTTCGATCACCCCTCGTGTCGAATGAAAACATTGGGACCGCGCCGTCGTTTTTCTCCGACGAAATCCCGAAGCGTCGCTCGGCAAGCAGCGGTAGTCCGATGGAGCGATCCAAACTATCTGAGCGACGCTTCAACGAACGCTTGCATATAGGTTACCGTTAAGCAATAGAGTCGCGTACGTATCTTGCACGATAACCACGAGAGATATTTTTCGCGGGGACGTCTGTGCGGCCATTCGAATTGAATGGCGGATTCTACATGCTTTAGCAGCGGCTGAAAGCCGGGTCTGATTTGATCGTTGCGGCACCAGTGAACTCGCGCCCTGTTACGAGGCCGACTTAGTGAATGGCGTGGATGCTCGAATAGCGTGCAGCGCTTACTATTGCGTGCAACCTGTGTCCGGTATAAAAGCATCAAGTCCGACAGGTTACTGCTTCCGCGAGTGTGAAGATGCGCTCAAAACTGATCATCGTTCTGTCGTTCACCTGGTCTCTGGCCACGATTGCGCTGGTCGCGCAGGAAATACCTTCGGATGAACTTTTCTGGGGTAGCCGTCCTTATGTTCCGGAAGTTGCCGGTACTTCCGCTATCCGCGTGCAATCAGATTTGGTCGAAGTGCCTACGACGGTGCGCGATGGCCACGGGAATCCTGTCGGCGACTTGAAGAAAGAAGATTTTCTTCTCTTCGACAATGGCAAGCTTCAAACCATTTCCACATTTTCGGTTCTTACCGGAACCGCCGATTCGATGCCGGGCAACGTGTCCGATGCCGCGCCTCTCGCACAGCCGCGCTACGTGGCTTTATTTTTTGACGACGTGAATACTTCCTTCTCGAACCTGAACTTTGCGCGCGAGGGCGCGATCAAGTTCATTCGCAAAGGCCTCGATCCGGGCGAACGCGTCGGCGTTTTCACTGCCTCTGGCGCTCTTTCTCTGGATTTCACCGATGATGCTCAGAAGTTGCTCGATACTCTTGCGAAACTACGTCTCTTCCAGAGGCCGCCAAATCAGGGGCCGGGCACGTGCCCGCCTCTGGAGACGTATCAAGCTTGGGTGATCGTACACATTCCCGGCCAAACGGACGAGCTAAGGGCCGCGATATTTGCGGCCCGCAGTTGTTGCGGACCTGAAGGTGCTGAGAGTTGCGCGGTCAACGCGGCACAATCTTTTGTCCGGACCGCTGAAGACTATTCGCTGGATACGCTCCATTCCATCACTTTCGTAATCCACCATTTGGGTCAGATGCGCGGCCAGCGGGTGCTGCTGTTTGCCTCATCCGGTTTTCTTACTTTGTCACTGGCCCAGGAGCAACAGAAAGTTATCGAAGCGGCGTTGCACGCAAACGTAGTTATCAATACGCTAGATACCGCTGGAGTAGTTTGGGCCTCGGCTTCCAAATTCTACTTGCGTTCACCGATGTCCGATATGGCTGGCGGAACTGGCGGAACGTTTATGCATAACAATAATGATCTCGCTGGCGGAATGCATACGCTTTCCGCCGTCCCCAGCGTTTCTTACGTTCTCGGTTTTTCGCCCACGAATCTGAAAGTTGATGGCACCGAGCACAAATTGAAAGTGAAATTAGCCGAGCAAAACCACTTATCGATATCAGCCCGGCCGGGGTATTACGCTCCTAGCCCAGAACTTACCCCGGCGGAGAAGCGATTTCATAAATTGCAGGCTGATGTGATGGCTTCCAACAATCCCACCGAGATTCCGATTCAATTCACGGCGACGCCGGAAATGTCGACATCGGGAGAGTCATCGTTGAGAATTCTTGTCCATGTGGATGTGCGCAAGATGCCGTTTGAGGATATCGGCGATCGCAAAGCTGAGCGGCTTATTTTTATTACCGCGCTGTTTGACGAGAAGAACCAATTCCTGACGGGCGTTGAAGGCGTGATGGATCTGCGATTGAAGGAAGCAACGCTCAAGCAGATCACTACGCAGGGGCTGGACGCTAAGCTTTCGATACAGGCACCCGCTGGTAGGTATCGCGTGCGGCAGGTTGTGCAGGAATCCGTCGGCGGACGGCTGGCGGCGGTTAATCGCGCTGTGGAACTACGCTAGCGTTCTCAGCCCGTTTTCTTTTTGTGGGCAAAAGTGCGTTTTAACGCGAATGCCACCGTAGGGGCGAGTTACAAATTGTGGATTTAGAGTACCGGGGTAGGAGCATCGCCTCACGGCGCAATGTGTGAAATTCCGTAACATTGGGAAGTGGAAGAGCGTCTGAATGATGGAATGTGTCGAACAAAAGAAGAGCTCTATGCCAAATGATGCTTCCTTGATTGCTGGAGACGGTCAGCCACTTTCGTCCGAGTCAGTTCGGATGATGGACTACCAGCATTCGCGTGCTCAGACGCTGGGCGCATTTGAGATTTGCGAGCGGACGCGCGCGGCAGCCGGTGAATTGGAAAAAGTAGTTGGTGCGGCGGACAAGCGTGAAGTCCGGCGCAAACCATTTGCCGGGAAATGGCACATGGCTGACGTCGTTGACCACATTTCGCAAACGCAAATTCGTGGCGCCGAGGAGTTGCGGCATCTTTTGGCTGGGCGTCGTCCGCCGGGGCCGCCTGTCTATGAAGCTTTGAAATCTGGAGCAAGTGAGTGGGCGCCGTGGGCGACGCTGGTCGGCGGTCTTCATGACGCGAACGTCGAAATGATCGCAATTCTGGAATCTGCTGCGCGCGATGAAGATCGGCGAGGCGGCGCGGAAAATTCCAATGTGCCGCGAACTGCGGATGCGCGAACGGTCTGCACTCTGGTGGTGGCCAATACCAAGCTGCCGAACGATCAACTTGTGGCTCAGCTATGGTTCGCGGAATTGGATTGGAAAGAATATGCGCTGCTGCAGCGGTTGCATCTGTTGGACCACCGCACACAAATGAAAAAGCTGATCGCGGTGTGCGCTGGGGCCGTTAGCGAGGCAACGCGCTAGACCGAGCGGCCCATTTCTACCGGATTTGGCGCTACGACAATCTTTTCTTCCATCGGCCGGATTAGAGTTTGGCCCAAATTTCCTTGCGAAGTGGCAACTACGGGCCGGCAGCGCAACATGCTTCTGAAGGAAACAAGCTGCGCTGTCGGCGTGAACGCGCGGATTATTTTTACGAGAGCTCGTTCAGCTTAATTACTTCCGCCGAAGTGCCAGACTACGCCGGCGGAATAATCGAAATTATTCTGCGTCTGGCCGCCGAAATGGGAGAAGTCATAATTGAACTCGCCCAGGCGTACGCCGAAGTGCGGCGTGACATTCCAATCGAGACCGCCGCCGAGCTTCAATCCGAAAGCGTTCGCGGAGCCGGAGGTGCCCGAGCCGCGTGAACCGCCAATGCTGAACGAGCTGTGAATGCCTCCGAGGAGAATCTGGCCGTAGGGCGTGAAAGTGGGAGTCTGATGAGACAAGCGAATTCCGCCCATGTACCAGCCCATGTTGCTGCTGAATCCGGTTTCGGAGTGATGATCGAAGGTGAAATCGCCCACGATCCCGGTGCAAGGCTTCGGATAATACACAAAGGAGCCATAGCCGCCGTAAAAGGGCTCGTTCGATTCGTGGTAAAAATTGAAACCGCCGCCGAGTTCATACTTGAAGGGAGTGATCAGGCCTGTGCCGGTGCTTGTGCCTATGGAGGTGTGGGAATTCGTGACGGTGTGAGTTCCGGTGTCAATGGTTACATGATCGTGCCCATCATTCCACCAGATGAAGCCGCCAATTCTGCGTTTCTTACAGCCGTCGTCTTTCGGACTCTGGCCCGCGGGCACGATGACCACGACGGTCTCGCCGTTCACGCATTCTTTTTCATAAACGTCGTAGTGCGCTTTGCCCATGTTCGAGAGGTCGAGCACGTTGTTTATGTTGCCGCCGGAGTCCGTCGTGCCGGTTGTGCTGGTGCCGGTGCCGCCAGCTTTCCCCATGTTCGATAAATCGAACACAACGGAAACGCCGCTGGCCGGCGAACCGTTCTTGTTCACCGTGATTGAGCCGCCGCCTTGCGCCTGCGTGGCAGCGGTACTCGCGAACAAAAGGATAAAAGCGACAAACAAGACTGACATTGCGATCCTTTTCATTTCATCCTCCAAAAGGGATTTTGTGAACCGTATCCATCGAATCTGGAGCCGAACCTATTGATCTGAACCCCCTGCGCCCCGTCTTCCGCCTCGCCTTCCACCTCGTCTTCCTCCGCATCCCTGCTCTGAATTCTTTTCAAGGTCCTGAGCCTCTTGGATCATTTCAGAAATATCTTTCCATCGTCCGGGAGCCGCTGCGCGCAACGCATTTTCCATGTCCTTGGTCCACCTCACGTGAAGAGCGTCCGCGTTTTCTTTGGTGCGCTCAACGAAGTGCTGGGTGAATTGTGCCTCGCTCCAGCCTTCGAGCTTGGTCCAGACGGCATATTGAAGGATGGCATCGTTGTACGCGGCTGGAGCGCTATCGGGGTGAAACATATTTTTCTGTTTCATCTGCCCGCCCGCTCCTGATAAGTAGCCCAGCGGCCGATATTTTTCCTGTGTGGCCTCGTCGGCGATGCGGTACATGGTTCCCTCAGCAGGTGGATGTTTGCTGAACTCAAGGCAGAATCCGTTGAGCGGCTGCTTCACCAAATTCGCTCCGCCCTGTGCTGTCACAGGTTGCGTCACGCCCGGACGAATTGCTTCGAGCACCGTTCCTTCCGGCATTTGTACAGATTTCACTTTTCCGCTCGGATCTACCAGTTGCAACTGGAACGCCTCGCCCGTGGATTTCCCATTCGAGACGATCGAATATGAGAAGCCTTCCGCCGGCATTCCTCGAGACCGCCTGCCACTGCGGCCCTGGCCGCCGGGATCTTGTCCAAACGAGGCGGCCGATTCCACGACGTCCATATTATTGGTCCGAGTTCGCAGCGAAACAGTCTGGAGGTGTGGACGATCTTCTTCACTTTGGCGGCGGCCAGCAATCACGCGGGGCGGTGTCGAAGGCCTGCACTGCGCGGTGGAGATTCCCAGCAACTTTTGCAGTGTGTAGGGGAAGTCGTTTTCACAACGATACTTGGGCAGCCCCCAGTTGAAATAGTCCATGTATTGCGAGTAGCCGTCTTTGTACACCAATGGACGGATATAGCTGTATCCAGGATTAACGATTTGCCGTATCCGTCGAATATCCTCACTGCTGATGCCCCCTGCCTCAACGGGAGGAACTGGCGTAACCGGAAATTGCGGAACGACCCATGTGGGTATGCCATTTTGAAATGGCGGAATATTGCCGAGGCCGATCTGCGGAGTGAATCGCACGCCCAGATCGAGCGAGCCGTCGAGCGGGTTGAGCCGACAGGGCCTGTTTGGGTAGATGTCCTTGTTCGCGTATGGCGGATCCTTGGGATCTCCATACCAATTATATTTGAGGCCCGTTTCGAGTTTGTATTCAAGCTTCAAAGGTAAAACCGCGCTGGAAGTGGTCCCGTCAAGGCATTCGACGCGCGCACTATTTCCCGCTCCGTTCCCGCGGCCACCGTTTCCCGTCACTGTCGGCGTACCGGTGCTCGTTGCGGTTTGCGGAGGGGTTGTTGGCGGCGGACAATCCCTCAATTTTTGCAGGCAATCGTTATAGGCCTTCAGCGCGGCTGCGGCTGCTTCGGCAGCGGCCTTCGCGTTTGCTTGCGCATTCGGCAATTTGGCGCGCAACGCTTTCGCCTGGGCGTGCTTGGCCGCTCCGAGTTCGAGTTTATCGGAGATGCGCATGTCCTTGGCGAGCGGGCCGGGAGGGAATTCGGCCTCGCGATCGAGTTGATTGGCCGCTGAGAGGTCTTTCTCCCGGTCAGTTTGCGCTTGATCCGCTACGGCCTGTGCAGCGGCTGCGGCCGCTGCCGCCGTATCGGAGATTTGTTTTAATCGGTCGCACTCCGCCTGGGAAGGGCACGCGGCCTGGGGAATTGCGCGAGGAGTGCGCGTTGCCAACATCCTGGCGGAGGCGAGTAAAACCAAAAACATTACGAGTAAACGAATGGATTGAAAACGAAATGCGGAGAGAGATTTCCCGATACGCATCGCAACCTCCGAAAACTGCGTAACGACTATGAATGCTACCGGGAACCGCCAGATTATCTTTATGAGCAGCAACTGCTTCTTATCATGACTAAAAACGCGTCCGGCTGCGCAACCTTTATAACTAAACTCGCCGCGAGGCGCAATGCTTATCGTGCGGGAAGCGGTCGGCGTGGTAGCGATTCAAGGATAGGGCAGGGGCTGAGGCCGAGGCGTGGAGTTTATAGGAAATACGGTTCGGAGCGTGGCATGGCACGATCCACATTCACATCGAATTGTGCTTCAGGATCCAGGTCGTCATTAAATCCAATGCTTCCGGCGCAAAAGTTTCCTCGATCGTTCCGTACTCCGAAGGAGAGCCGGTGGCACTGTGCTGGAAAAGATGATTCAGGCCGGGCATTTCGGTGGTTTGAAAATCCTTGTTGCCGCCTTCTTGCAATGCCATGCGGATAGACCCGAGATCCTGCTTCGGAGGAACCTGCAGGTCGTGTTCTCCGTTCAGCGCGAGGACCGGGCATTTTGTTTTTCGAAGCGCGGGAGCTGGATCGTAGGAAATGAATTCCAGGATCCATGGGCTACTGAGTTGTTGAATCGCGGCGTTGCGTTGCGCAGCCGACATTTGGTGGCCGAGATCGTCTTGTTCGAAGACAGCTCCGAGATCGGCGTTCATATTCGCAGGAATTTTTTCGGCGGAAGCGGCCGCGTACAATTTTGCGTTCAGAGAATGCGACTGGGCAATAATTTCATCGCTTACACCAGAGGCTTTGGCAATCAGCGCCTGCTGCAAAAATAAAATCTCATCGCCGCGTAAACCGGTGCCCGCGAGCAGCACGATCCACGCAACGTCAGAACTTCTGCTGGCGACAAGCGGAGCGATCGTGCCGCCTTCGCTGTGGCCAATTAACCCAATGCGATGCGGATCGATTTCCTTGCGCGTTTTCAAATAGGCGATGCCCGCTTCGGCGTCAGTTGCAAAATCTGATGTGGTGGCCAACGCATAGTTGCCGGTGGATTTTGCGACGCCGCGCTTGTCATAGCGCAGGACGGCGATGCCGTGGCGCGTCAGATAATCTGAGATCACAAGGAACGGTTTGTGGCCGAGCAGCGCTTCGTCGCGATCGTGCGAGCCGGAACCGCAGATGAGCAGCGCTACAGGAAACGGGCCGGAGCCACGGGGAAGAGTGAGCGTGCCCGCGAGCGTAACCTGCGGAGCTTTGGGATTTACGTAGGAAACATCTTCTTCGATATAAGGATACGGCTTCACGGGATTTTGCGGACGTCGAGGCTCCGGCGGCGCTTGATCGAAATGCTTGAAGTTCAGCGGCTGCCCGACGCCGCCTTGAGTAAACGTGCCGGTGATTTCGTCCTTCGCGGCATTCAGCGTGCCGTCGTAAGTTATTCCTCCATTCGGAATTTCAAAATGGAATGCGGAATCGTTCAGAGTCGCCTTTGGGACCGGGATGCCATTGACGTTTTGGTCGAGACTATCCATTTTCACTATTAGCGCGCCGCCGGCATCGCGTTCGACGTGTAGTTGAATGCGAAGTGCAATTCCACCGGGCGCGTGAATTGTGCCCAGCCAGGTCCCCTGAATGCCGGTGGAACCTGAAGCTGCGGCGGGTGCGGTCGGAGGATTCTGCGTTGCGCGATTCTCTGACGGCGCCGCTGGGCCGGAACGCCTAAACGTCAAAGGTTGCGCGCCGCCGCTGCGCGTGAACGTTCCCGTCATCTCATCCCTCGCAGTATTCAGCGTGCCGTCGTAAATTATATCGGCGGCCGGAATCTCGAAATGAAACGCAGAATCTTTCAGGAAAGCGTTTGAGGTGCGAATGCTAGTAACACCCTCGTTGAGGCTGTCCATTTTGACGGAGAGCGCGCCGCTGGCGTCGTGCGAAATGTGCAGTTGCATTTTCAATTTCATGTCGGCGGGTGTTTGATATGTACCCAGCCAGATTTCCTCGACGACCGGTGTTTTTGGAGCGACCGGAGTCGAAGAAGCTTTTGGATCAATTCCGGGTTCTGGACCAACAGGACGGAGTCCGCTGGGTCTCGACGTTGGCGGCGGAGGCGACGACGCGAGTCGCTTGAATGTGATTGGCAAAGAGATTTCGCCCACGTACCAGTTGCCGGCAATAGTTTGTCCGTCGTCTGCAACCTTGCCTTCAAAGCTGCCGTTGTAGGCAGTGACTTCAAATTTGAAACTGGTTTTCTTCAGCTTTACGGAAGAAATGTCGATGGCGCCGAGGCCCATGTCCGGACTATTGAGAGTGCCGGAGAGCGCGCCCTTCTCGTCCTGTTGTACATGAAGAGTCAGGCGCATGTTGGTTCCAAAAATAGCGAGAGTGCCTTGCCACGCGCCTGTGACGTCCTGAGCGTGAGCCGGAGCCGCGCAGAGAAGCGCAATGGCGGCGATCAAAAAGATACTTTTCATTTTATTTTCACCAGTTGGAGAGCCTTGATTATACCTCTTACAGGGCACATCTTATGCGTTTGCATCGCTCAAATATTTCATCGCACGAATGGCAGTCGCGTGGGTGCCTGCTGTGGGGCGCCCCACGATGCATGTCTGGAGGCCCAGAAAAAATTCCTCCCGCGCGATGCTTGACTCTGTTGAAACCGCAAAGTAGCATCGCGCGTCTGCTAGCTAAGTACCGTCGGGGCTTAAGACCTGATCACAGCAAAACATTTTGTGAAGGAGTCTGAAATGCAATCTCGAGGAGTCCGCAGGATGCTGCCTGCGCTCGCGGTAGCGGCATGTGCGATTTTTGTTTGCGCGATTTATTCCACACGTCATGCGCGCGCCGATGAGCCGCCCTATTTCGCAATCAAGAATGCCCGCATCGTTCCTGTTTCCGGGCCGCCGATCGCCAGCGGCACGGTTGTAATTTCCAAAGGCGTGATCCAATCCGTCGGCGCGAACGCTACGATTCCGCCGGAAGCGCGCGTGATTGACGGCACGGGACTCACGATTTATCCCGGCTTGATTGATGCGGGCACTGACGTTGGATTGGGCGTCGTTGCCGCGCCTGCTGCTGGAGCTGGCGGGCGCGGAGGTGGCGGCGGCGGAGGCCGGGGCGCGGCCGCGGGCGCGAATGTGCTGAATTCGCGCGGACCCGAAGATCGTCCGGCAACGACTCCTTGGGATTTTGCCGCGGACATGCTGAAGACCGACGACGCGCGAATCGCAACATGGCGCGGCGGGGGATTCACGACCGGTTTGGTGATGCCGCGGAACGGGTTTTTTCCGGGGCAGGGCGCCATCGTGGATTTTGGCGAAGGTGAACGCGCAGAAGACATGGTGGTGAAGACTTCCGCTGCGCTGCCGATTAGTTTGAACGGCGGCCGCGGTGAATACGCCGGATTCCCAAGCGCGCTGATGGGGCAGGTTTCGTATGTGCGTCAGGTTTTTATTGACGCGCAGTGGTACGCGGAGGCGCAGACGGCTTATGACGCGCAGCCGAAAGGGAATCAGCGGCCCACATATGACCGCACCGACGCGGTAATTGCCCATGTGCTCGCCAATAAGGAACTCGTGCTGTGGCCGGGAAATACGGACATCGATATCATGCGCGCGCTGAGATTGGCTCCGACGCTTGGTGCTCGCTGGGCGTTGACCGGTGCGCAGCAAGGATATGAAGTAGCGGACGCGATTGCCGCCGCGAAGGTTCCGGTCTTCATTAATATCAACTGGCCGGTGGCAGGACAAGGCGCAGGCGGCGGTGGCCGAGGCGGAGGAGGAGGTTTTGGCGGGGGAGATACCGGCGATACTCTGCGCACGCTGCGTTTCCGCGATCGAGCGCCTTCTACGCCCGCGAAGCTGCATGCCGCAGGCGTGAAGTTTGCATTCGCGTCTGAAGGAACTGGCACTCCCAAGGACGTTCTGCGAAACGTCGCGAAGTCCATTAGCGCGGGACTTCCCGCTGAGGTGGCTCTGCGTGCGCTAACGCTTGGCGCGGCGGAAATTCTGGGAGTTTCGGATCGCATCGGAAGCATCGAACCGGGAAAAATCGCTAACCTGGTCGTGACCGACGGCGATATTTTTGCCGACGCGACAAATGTGAGATGGATTTTCGTGGATGGAAGGATGTATGCGCCTCCTCCGGCGGTGGAAGCTCCGGCGGGAGGACGCGGCGGAGGCGGGCGAGGCGCTCCGGGCGGTGGGGACATCAGCGGCACTTGGACGCTGACGTACTCGGCGCAAGGTAGCACGCAGGAATCCACTGCTACTCTGCAAATGGCGGCTGATGGAAGCATCACCGGAACAATCTCGTCACAGATGGGAACGGCTCCCGTCACGCGCGGGCACCTGAACGGAAATCAGTTTTCGATCACCATTTCAATACCAATCAACGGGGACGCTACTGAGATCGTCATGAGCGGCACGATGACCGGGAATCAACTGAGCGGCTCGATGTCCTTCATGGGACAAATGCTGGACTTTACGGGCAGACGCCCCGGCGCGAGCGAAGATGATTCCGGCGGAGAAATTGAATCGCGGTATGGCGTTGGGTCGCATATTGAGGTGCGGCGATGAAAAACATAAAAAATAAATTGATGTTGTGCGGAGTCGTCGCAGCGCTGGCGATGGCGGCAATTGGCATCAGTTCGCGTCCATCGCAGGCGCAGGGTGGTTCTGATGTGATGCTCATCAAGAACGCCACAATTCTGACGGTGACGAAGGGAACGATCCAGCACGGCTCGATCCTGATTCGCAACGGGAAAATTGCCGAAGTGGGAGCAAACATTGCTGCTCCCGCCGGCGCGAACGTAATTGATGCGACCGGATTGTTTGTGATGCCGGGAATCATTGATTGCCATTCGCACATCGCGATTCAGGGCGGCGTGAATGAAGGAAGCGTTTCCGATTCTTCGATGGCGAACATACTGGATGTGCTGAATCCCGAGGATCCGGATATCTATCGAGATTTGGCGGGGGGCGTAACTGTTGCCAATGTTTTGCACGGCAGCGCAAACGCCATCGGCGGACAAACAATCGTAATTAAGCTTCGTTGGGGAGCGAACGCCGACGGATTGGTTTTTCAAGGCGCGATGCCCGGCATTAAGTTCGCTCTCGGTGAGAATCCGAAGCGGTCGAATAATCCCAATATTCCCGGACAGGTGCGGCGGTATCCAGAATCACGGCTGGGAGTTGAAGATGTGATTCGGCAGTCGTTCACGGAAGCCGTGGCGTACAAAAAGGAATGGGACGAGTACAACAGCGCAAAGTCTGCGGGCAAAACAAATCTGATTCCGCCGCGGCGCGATCTGCGGCTGGATCCGCTGGTTGAAGTGCTCGAAGGCAAGCGCTACGTCCACTCACACTGCTACCGCGCGGACGAAATTCTGATGCTTTTGCGGGTATCCGATGAATTCCATTTCAAAGTGCGCACGCTGCAGCACGTGCTGGAAGGCTATAAGGTTGCCAAGGAACTTGCGGCTTACGGCGTGGGCGCTTCAACGTTTTCCGATTGGTGGTCTTACAAGCAGGAGGCGTGGGACGCTATTCCTTACAACGCGGCGATCATGACGCAGAAGGGCGTCGTCGTTTCGATTAACTCGGATGACGCGGAAGAAGCGCAGCACTTGAATCAGGAAGCCGCCAAGACGATGAAGTATGGCGGACTTTCGCGCGAAGAGGCAATCAAGCTGGTCACGATTAATCCCGCCATGCAACTTGGAATTGACAAGCGCGTGGGCTCGATCGAAGTCGGCAAGGACGCGGACTTCGCAATTTACAATCATGACCCGCTCAGCGTTTACGCGGTCGTCCAGAAATCGATCATTGACGGTAAAGTTTATTTTGATCGTGACAAGGACATCGCAATGCGAGCCGATCTCGCCAAAGAAAAACAGACGCTGATGGACAAGGAACGCCCGGCCACAGGTGGTGGACGTGGCGGCCGCGGAGGCCGTGGGCCCGGCGGTGATGGCAGTTCAATTCAGGATCAGGAGAAATAGCCGCCATGAAACCGACACGCAAAATATTATTCTACGCGCTGTTCGCGCTCGTGGTGGCTGCCGGATTCACCGCCGTCCACGCGGTTTACGCGCAGCAGCAAACGGTGTACGCCATCGTAGGCGCGAAGGTGAATCCAATTTCCGGCCCGCCGATGATAGGCACAATCGTTATTCGTGACGGAAAAATTGCATCCGTCGGCAGCGGCGCCGCGCCAGCCGGAGCCAAAATAATTGACGGGAAAGGCCTGGAAGTTTATCCGGGCTTGTTCAACGCCGTAACGGAAATAGGTTTAAGCGAAATTGGCGAAGGCGATCCTGGCTCTGTAGATACGCAGGAACTCGGCGAATATAATCCGCAACTTGTTTCGGCAACTGCCGTGAATCCCGCGAGCGCTCACATTCCTGTTACGCGCGCTGACGGAATCACGCACGTAATTGCCGCTGCCGGAATGGGTGGCCGAGGCGGAGGCGGCACGATAATCGCCGGCCAGGCATCACTGTTCAATCTTGCCGGTTGGACGATGGACGAAATGAAGATTCGGCGCTCGGCGGCGATGGTGATTAATTGGCCCACATTGCCCGGCGCGGGCGATGGAGGCGGACGTGGCGGAGGCGGCGCGGCCGCGGCTGCAACAGGCGGCGCGAACCGCGCTGAATATGACAAGCGAATCGCCGAGATTACCGAATGGCTGGATCGCGCGCGGCACTACTCCGCTGCGATGACCGCGAATGGTGCGGCGGTCGCGCGTGATTTGAAACTCGAAGCGCTTGTGCCGGTCGTCAAAGGTGATTTGCCGTTGCTCGTGATCGCCAATCAGGCGAGTCAAATCCGCGAAGCGATATCCTATTGCGACAAACAGAAACTAAAGATGATTTTGGCCACCGGACCTGCGGCCGGTGAAGTGAAGGATGTTCTGAAGGAAAAGAACATTCCGGTCATTCTTCGTCCCACGTTAACTTTGGTGCGCGGCGAAGATTCGCCTTACGACGAAAACTTGACGCTACCCGGCGAACTTTCCAAAGCAGGCATTAAGGTTGCGTTCGGCAGCTACGGTAACGAATTCGCGCGGCGCCTTTCGCAGCAGGCTGGCGTAGCCGTGGCCTACGGCATGTCACACGATGACGCGATGAAGGCTTTGACGATTAACCCGGCGGAAATGTTTGGCGTCGGCAAGGAGCTGGGCACAATTGAAGCGGGCAAAATGGCCAACTTGATTGTGACCACCGGCGATCCGCTTGAGCTGACTACCGAAGTGAAATATTTGTTCATCAAGGGGCAGCTCGCCAGCACGGACAATAAGCACCGGCAGTTGTGGGAGGAATATCGCAAGCGCCCGTAGTATTTGTGCGAGCTGCTGGTTACTAATTGTTTTTCGCGGCGGAATGCTCAGCAATTCTCACTAAAGGGCATTTCGCCGCTTCTATTTAGCGCCGCACGCCGCCTGTATTTCCAAGTCGTGAGACAATCGTCTTTCATTGCAGAACGTTAGTAGTGCGAGGTGTGAAATGCGGGAAGCAGTCATCGTAAGCGCCGTACGCACAGCGGTTGGCAAAGCGTTCAAAGGTTCGCTGCACGCCGTGCGGCCGGACGATCTCGCGGCCATGGCCATTCGTGAAAGTCTGGCGCGCGTGCCGGGCCTGGGTCTTCGCGAAGTGGATGACGTGATCCTCGGCTGCGCCATGCCCGAAGCCGAACAGGGAATGAATGTCGCGCGCATCGCGTCGCTTCGCGCTGGTCTTCCCGTGGAAGTTCCGGCCGCCACGGTGAATCGCTTTTGCGCTTCCGGACTGCAATCCATCGCCATGGCGGCCGAGCGCATCATGCTGGGCCACGCGGAAGTGATTGTGGCTGGCGGCACTGAATCCATGAGCATGGTGCCGATGGGCGGAAATAAGATTTCTCCGAATCCATGGCTCATCGACCACTATCCGGACGTTTATCTGAACATGGGACTCACCGCGGAAAATGTTGCGCGCAAGTATGGCATCACGCGCGAGCAATCCGACGCGTTCTCGCTGGCCAGTCATCAGAAAGCGCTCGCGGCAATCGCGGCTGGGAAGTTTCGTGATGAAATTATTCGCGTGAACGTGCCGACAACCGTTTATGCAAATGCAGCGGGCGCGAATGGCGAAATCGCCGCAGGGAAAGTGACTGTCACGACGGATACGTTTGATACCGACGAAGGCCCGCGCGCAGATACGTCGCTTGACGCGCTGAGCAAACTGAAGCCCGCGTTCCGCGCGCACGGCGTCGTAACCGCGGGCAACAGTTCGCAGATGAGCGATGGCGCTGCTGCCTCTGTGCTGATGAGCGCCGACCACGCGCGCGCAATTGGCGTGCAGCCGCTCGCGCGTTTTATCTCGTTCGCAGTCGCCGGATGTTTGCCGGAAGAAATGGGCGTCGGCCCGGTCTACGCAATTCCAAAAGCGCTTAAGTTAGCGGGATTGAAGCTCGAACAAATTGATGTGATCGAACTGAACGAAGCATTCGCCGCGCAGGCATTGACCGTAATAAAGCTCGCTGGACTTGATCCTTCGCGCGTAAATCGCAATGGCGGAGCGATCGCGCTCGGGCATCCGCTGGGCTGCACCGGCGCCAAGCTAACAGCCTCAATCGTCCGCGAACTTGCGCGCACCGGCGGCGAATACGGAATGGTCACCATGTGCATCGGCGGCGGAATGGGCGCCGCGGGAATTTTCCAGCGCGTCGCATAGCCCGAACATTCCATCCTAAGACCCGCTACTTCTTCGTCGCGGTGGCCTTATACATTAATTGATATGGCGCGTCTCCAACGCTAACGGATTCTTCGATGTGAAGCACATTCCCTTGCGGATGCAAATAAGCCGCTCGAAGATGGGCCGCGCTCGCTCCTTCGCCAATCTCATTCAGGATTACAAGGTTATCGCCTTCCCATTTCGCGATACCCATCGCCGCTCCAGGAAAACCGTTTCCCACTACAACAATGGTGTACGCGCCCTTCTTCGGATCCCACGAAAGTATTTCGTGGCCAATATCTTTTCCCGCAGGGCTGTCCTCTTCAAGATCGGCAATGACGGAAAATCCTCCGGGCCCCAATTGCGCTTTGTACCATCCAGTTTGTTTGCCGCCGTTTGGAGCCATCGGCGTTTTTTCATATTCGCTTTGCGTGTCTCACGTGCCAATTAAAAAACTCAGTCGCTGCATTTCTGGTCCCGGCTGAGGAGCTTGCCTCGCCTGGCCGCCGACAATCCTTTCCGCGGAAGAATCTGCGTTCAGACTGATTAGCAGCACCGCAACTAGAGACATCATTCCGAACAGCATTCCCGCTCGTCGCGTAAAAGCATTCTCCTTTGACGTTTATTTCTTAGCCGGCTTCCATAGACCAACAGTATTTCCTTCTGGACTCCTTCGTCAATCGCGCGCTGCGTATACCACGAAATCTAAGCGCTCGGTTCCGGAAATATCCGCGATAACTGTGCCGCCCACCGGCGGCCGAATTCCTCAACGTCGTTCTGCGATATCCCGTACGCTGAAAGCCAGATTTGTGCTTCGCAATTACCCTGCGCTCCTTCAATCGTCAGCCAGAACAACGCCTCATTCAGCGAGTCCACGCTCACGCAAAATCCGCGCGGCGGCGAAACGAATTCCACGCGGCCGTTGAATGTTTCGCCCGTTGTTGTGCGCAGCGCGTAATTTGCGCCAGCTTTCAGGGTACGCGATGCATCTTCCACGAAGATTCCATTCGCGCCGGCGAGCCGCGCATAAGCATCGCCTCGCGATGCCACAACTTTTCTTCGCGGCCACGCAACCTGCCGCGGTGTGCCGTTGTGCCGCTCAAGATAGTGGCGCAAATTCGTAAGCATGAACTTCCATCCATAATTGGTTGAGCCGTAAAACTCATCATCCTCCGCGGTTCCGGCGTCGAAACCCGACTGCACAACGCGCACCAAAGTTTTTCCTCCGCGTGCTTCAAGCGTCCAATCAAGGGACAGATGCCGGGGCGCGCCCTCCTGCCAGGTGAACCGATTCTCGGGTTCCCACACGGAAATTGGCGCTTCGCCTTCCCACCCCGGCCCCCACGAAAGAAAAATCGTGCCGCCAGCGCCGGGCTTCACTTTCGCGGAAAGTGGAAACCATCGCGATAATTCTTCGGAATCCGTCAGAGCTTTCCACACTTGTTCCGGCGTGGCAGCGATGAGCATCTCCAAATCCAGAACGCGTTTCTTCGAGACTTGTTCGCTCATGAGCGACTCTCCAATCTTGAAATTGACTTAACTCCCGCAGCAGATTCTGCCGCCGGAGGTATCGGATAGCATCCGACAATCATGCGGTATAGGCGGCCGGCAACCACGCCGCCGTCATCTCGCTTCGCTGGAGAGGAAAACCGACCAACAACATCCACTACCGCCGATTCAAGCGCCCGCGCGAATGCGGCGCGTTGTTCCGCGCTTTCAAATCGAAGCTCCGAGGCAAGCGACATGGTCGCCAATCGCTTGCCCTGCGCCGTGGACTCGCGAACCCCACGCGCTAGCTCGCCTTGTGCCTGCGTGGTCAGCGCCAGCAAATAGGTTGCGCTCAACGTGTCCGGTACCTGATGCGCCTCAGCGCCAAGGCTGCCCAGCAGTTCCGGTGATAAAACGTAGCTCCGTGCCGCGGCCATATATCGCTGTTCGACCATGTTCCGCCGGCGATGCCGCCCCGCGCGCATCAAAAATCCGGCGCGGGAAAGCTCGCGCACGTGATAGTTCACTCTTTGGCGGGGAATTCCGAAGCGCCGCGCGAGGCCAGCGGCAGAGTCAGGCTCGGTCAGCGCCTCCATGATGCGCAAGCGCATCGGATGAAGCAGCGCCGAAGCCCGCCGTGCGTCGCGCACAAGGTCAAGCGAGTTGGTTGCGGCTGCCGACAATGTCTGGCGCTCTCCTGTCGCATAGAAATCTACCAAAGACAATATTATTTGTCAAGACAAAATATATTGTCCATAAAGCTCTCAAGACATCCGCCGAGGCCGCCCATCTGATTTCCCCGCAATTGCTACCGCCTTGGCTTGCGAGTAAGATTGCAGGACGGATAAACGAGCGGAACGAGTGGCTCGAATTCAGATTTTCCCGCTCCTTGACGTACTTCTGACTTACCGGCTTTCGAAATGAGAGAAACTTAATGGCCCCAAACTCATCCTGGTATTTCGCTTACGGCAGCAACCTCAGCCGCGAACAATTCCGTTCGCGCGCCGGACAAATCATCGAAGAAATCAACGGCCAGTTGAAAAACTACGAGCTGCGCTTCAATAAAAAAGTACGCGGCGGTTCTGCGGCTGCGAATGTTCAGCAAGCACCCGGCAAAACCGTGCATGGAGTTTTGTATCGCATTCCGGAATCCGCATTCGGCAATATCGATCGCTACGAAGGAGTGCCGGAGCACTATCGCCGCATCGAATTGCGCGTTACCGCGGCCGACGGTCGCGAAATCGGCGCGCAGGTTTATATCGCCAGCAAAGTGGAAAAGGGTCTGCGTCCGACGCCGCACTATTTGAAGTCGATCTTGGATGGCGCCGCCGAACACGGCATGCCCGCGGAATATGTGCAAGCGGTTCGCGCTGAAGCCGGCGCGCGAGAAGTATCGTCCTGACGTTCCGTTTCGCCTTATAATCTCCGTGAACCGTCATTTGCTGGCGATCCAAAGGAAGAACACGTGGCCACTCCGACGACCTCAATCAATTTAACCAAGGGCGGCAGTTTTCTGCTGGACCAAACGCACTCCGATCAGGTTTTTACTCCCGCGGACATTTCCGACGACCAGCGTCTAATCGGCCAGACCGCTGAAGAATTCGTGATGAAAGAAGTTCTGCCTCGCACGAAGGAACTGGAAGAAAAAAAGCCGGGTCTCATGGTTGAGTTGCTCAAGAAAGCCGGCGAGCTGGGCTTACTGAGCGCCGGCGTTCCGGAAGCGTACGGCGGAGCGGGCCTCGACAAGATTTCCGTCACGGTACTCACCGAAAAACTTTCTGTCTACGCCGGATTCGCCGTAACACACGGCGCGCAAACCGGCATCGGCACACTTCCCATCGTTTACTTCGGCACAGAAGATCAGAAGAAAAAGTATTTGCCGAAACTCGCCACCGGCGAATGGGTCGCCGCCTACTGTCTTTCGGAACCGCAGGCCGGTTCGGACGCACAGAACTCCCTCACGCGCGCGGAGCTTTCGTCCGACGGCAATCATTGGATCCTGAACGGCCAGAAGATGTGGATTACCAATGGCGGCTTTGCGGATGTTTACATCGTCTTCGCGAAAGTGGATGGCGAAAAGTTTTCGGCGTTCATTGTCGAGCGCAGCTTCCCGGGATTCACTGCAGGCAATGAAGAACACAAAATGGGCATTCACGGAAGCTCCACTACGCCCATCTTCATGGAAAACTGCAAAGTGCCGAAGGAAAATCTGCTCCACGAAATCGGCCGCGGCCATATCGTAGCCTTCAACATTCTGAATTCCGGCCGATTCACATTGGGCGCTTCCTGCGTCGGCGGATCCAAACACATTCTGGCGACCGCGGCGAAATATGCGCGAGAACGCAAAGCCTTCGGCAAGTCTATCGGCGAATTCGGAATGATGAAAGAAAAGCTCGCCGAAATGGCCATTCGGATTTTTGCCGTTGAATCAATGGTGTATCGCTCCGCGGGCATCATCGAAACGGCAATGGCAGCCGCGCCCGACGATGCCGCCGGCAAAACGCTGCACACGATGAAAGTGCTCGAGGAATACGCCATCGAAAGTTCGATCGCCAAAGTTTACGGCAGTGAGATGCTGAACTACGTTGTGGATGAGGCCGTGCAAATTTTCGGCGGCTATGGATTTCACGAGGACTATCCCGTCTGCCGCGCCTATCGTGATAGCCGCGTCAATCGGATTTTCGAAGGCACCAACGAAATTAATCGAATGCTCATCTTTCAGATGGTGATGAAGCGCGCACTTTCCGGCGCGTTGCCGCTGATTCCCGCGGCCATGAAACTTGCCGACGAAGTCCTCGCGGGCCCCTCATTCCAGGAAGTGACGCAAGGCGTGCTCGCGGAAGAAATGCGAACTCTCGCGAACTGCAGGAATATATTCCTACAGGCAGCAGGAGGCGCCGTTCAGAAATTCCGCGAAAAGCTGGCCGATGAACAGGAACTCATCGGCGCGCTCGCGAATATTGTCATGGAAATTTATGCCATGGAATCCACGTTGCTGCGCGCGCAAAAATCCGCCGCCGCACGTGGCCCTGAAGCCGCTAGCGTAATGATTGACGCCGCCCGAGTGCTAATTCACGACGCAGGCGGACGGGTAGAAGAGGAAGCGCGCCGCGCCCTCGGCGCAGTTCACGAAGGCGATATGCTCGCCACGCAAATGGCCGTGCTGAAAAGATTCGCCAAGCGCGCTCCTGTCAACACAATCGGTCTGCGCAGGAATGTTGCCGGCGCGGTGCAGTCCGCCGATCGCTACCCGTTTGAAGGCCGCTGACTGCACTCCGACTACATGACGCCCATTTCTTAGCCTTGCGGACGAATTCGTTCGTTCGCTATCCGATCAATTCCACAAGATTCACGAACGCGAGACCTTCTCCGTCGGCGCGCGTGATCGATCGATCTCTGGCGCCAACTGATTCTCCGCAATCGTTCGTTGCGGTATCGTCCGGCGGAAAATACCGTTTCTCCCCGATTCCCGAATTTGGAAATCCCTGCTACAGTCCCATTACTACTACGTCTTCCGTACCGCTGAGAACGGTTTCGCGATGGGGTCTAATTGATCTGGCGGGAAGCTTTCCGCCGGCCGAACGCATCTCATCTATTAGACTGACAGGGGGAATTACCGTGGAGATCGTCGGCATAAATCAGCTGCAAGACAAGGCTCAAGCGCAGGTAGTGCCGGTTGTCCGGAGAACAGGCATTGCCGTGTGGAAGAAGTTGTCGGCGATTGCTGCTTTGGTCTTCGTCGTCTGGCAGTTTTACTATTTTCGAGAGTTGGCCGCGGCGCTGCTCATTTTCACAATTTTATTCCTGATGTTCGCGGCAATTGTGGGCGTTATTTATCTGGTTGGCCGTGCCACCCAAAAAGGGTTTTCGATTGCCGAGCCAGCCGCGCGGCGTGGACTTATACTTGCGGGAGAAGTCAGCAGAAAGACATTCCACCGTCCACGCTCAGTGCCTGTCCCGTAATTGCGCTGGACTGATCGGAAACCAGGAACGCCGCCACCGCAGCAATTTCGTCGGCGGTTTGCGGACGTCCCTGCAAAATTCCATTTAGAAACTCCTTGAACATTTCGCCGCCGTCGCGCCCCGTGCGTTCCGCCAGTTTTCGGCCCAATTCCTGCGACATTTCCGTTTCCGCCACAGGGCCGGGACATATCGCATTCGCGCGCACACCGCGCCGCGCTCCTTCGGCGGCGGCAGTGCGCGTCAATCCCAGCAGGCCTGTTTTCACCGTTGCATAAGCGGCTCCCCACGGAAATGCAGCGCGTGCGGCAACGCTGGAAATATTTACGATCGCTCCGCCGCCGTGCAAATACAGTTCTGGAAGCGCCGCGCGCGTCATCAGAAACGCTCCGCGCAAATGTACGGCCATCACGCTGTCCCATTCCGCCGCAGAAATTTCTTCGATTGGTTTCACCGGCCCGTAGATTCCCGCGTTATTCACCAGAATGTTTACGTGCCCGAATTTTTCGCGCGCCGTGCGTACAATTCGTTCCGCATCTTTCTCACTGGTAACGTCGGCCGCCACCCACGCCACCTGTCCGCCGGCATCTTCAATTTCCTTTGCGACGCTCGCAAGCTGCGATTCCGTACGCGCCGCAATCACCACAGACGCGCCCTCGGCCGCAAATCTCCGCGCAATCGCGCGCCCGATCCCGCGTCCGCCTCCAGTTACAATCGCAACTTCATCCGCCAGCATCATTTGAGTGGCCTCCCGCAGCCGACATGGCCGTGCTGAGACGGGCAGCATAACATCGCGGGACTGAGTCCCCAAACCGAGGAACCCAAGACCATCCGCGGCCCGAATCGAAATTCTGGTTAGCCGGAAGCCCACCAATCACCGCTAACTCGATGTCATATAACAAGTTAGGCCAGTTTACCGCTGGTAACGAACGCCCCGCAAAACGGGAATGACGCAAACGCCGGATATGCGGTATCATAGCTTTCCTTGGAGCTAAGACTGAAATGAGCGAATCGCTGGTTCATCTTTCCAGCCGCACTAGCGGACCATCCGCGAACGGCAAAATGCTTTTGCGCGTACGTCCCCGCGGCTTCTGTGCCGGCGTGGTACGCGCTGTGGATATTGTGGAGCTGGCCCTGGAAGTTTACGGGCCGCCGGTTTACGTCCACCACGAAATTGTGCACAACCATCACGTCGTTGAACAGCTTCGCCAGCGCGGAGCGATTTTCGTCGAAACGGTTACCGAGGTTCCACACGGTGCAGTGCTGATTTTCAGCGCCCATGGAGTGCCGCCCACTGTTCGCGACGAAGCGAAGGGCCGCGAGCTGCGGGTTGTTGACGCCACTTGCCCGCTGGTCACCAAGGTCCATCTGGAAGCGTTGCGTTTCGCGCGCGAAGGCCGCCAGATTATTTTAATTGGCCACAAAGACCACCAGGAAATTGTCGGCACGTCCGGTGAAGCGCCGGATCAAACCGTCGTAGTGGATAGTGTGGAAGCCGTGGACAAATTAAATGTCGCCAACCCAGAGAGTCTGGCATTCCTCACGCAAACCACGCTGAGCCTTTACGATACGCAGGAAATAGTTGCGCGTTTGCGCGAGCGTTTTCCCAGCATTCAAGGCCCTGCGTCGGACGATATTTGCTACGCCACGCAGAATCGCCAGGAAGCCGTCGAGCGAATGGCCCAGGACGGCGTTCAACTAATTCTCGTCGTCGGCTCGCCGAACAGCTCCAATTCCAATCGTCTCGTGGAAGTTGCCGTGCGTGCCGGAGTTCCCGCGCGCCTGATCGATGACGCCACGATGATTCAGGAAGAATGGCTCGTGGACGTGAAGCGCGTCGGCCTGACCGCCGGCGCATCCGCGCCCGAAGTTCTAGTCGAACACGTAAGCGAACGGCTCGCCGGTCTGGGCTTCACCGATCAGCGTGATTTCGATTTGATTCGCGAAGACGTTCGATTCACTTTGCCTCCGGAGCTTGCTGCTGTCGCTCCCGGCGGCAGACGAAGTTAGTTTGCTCGCACGTTCTGAGTAGCACAGGCTTCAGCCTGTGTAGGGGATACTCAAGCGGATGCCACAGGCTGAAGCCTGTGTTACAGCGAAACGTCCGCAAGCACGTCTAATTTTCACGTAAGCGTTTTTCGACCGGCACTGCACTATTGCGAAGGAGTTTCCTTTGGCCGTAAAGATTGTCCGGCAACCAAGGAAGATTGCCATCATCGGCGCTCCCACCAGCGCCGCCGCGCTTGCGCCCGGTCACGAACGCGCGCCAGCCGCATTGCGCGCCGCTGGAATTATTGATCGATTGCAAGCCGCCGGATTTGAAGTCACCGACATGGGCGATTGCCAGACGCAAATTTCCCAGCCGGATGACGAACATCCCCGCGCAAGAAATATTCCTCCTCTGGTTGCTGCGCTGAACGATTTGCGTCCGCGCGTAGAAATCGCGGTGAAAAGCGGAGCGCTTCCGCTGATTCTTGGCGGAGATTGCAGCATCGTGCTGGCAACGGTTGCCGGCGCGCGCCGATATTACCGTCACGTTGGATTGATTTACGTGGGTCGCGACGCCGATATGAATGTTCCAGCCACCACTCCTACCGGCTGCGTGGACGGCATGGTCGTGTCTCATTTGATCGGACGCGGCGCGCCCGAACTCGTTCGCTTTTGGGGAGAACCACCGCTCGTCCGCGAGCCGGATATCGTTCTGTTTGGAGTGGATCGCCTGGACGCGCCGGAAAAAATTGCGCTCGATCGCTCGCCCATTCGCCGTTATCTCGGCGAGGATATTCGCCGCACCGGAATTACCGCCGCCGCGAATTCAGCCGTCGCGCGCATGCAGGGCGGCCAGCACGAATTTGTTTTGCACTTGGATGTGGACGCGATTACAAGCGACGAATTCCGGGCCGCAACCTATTCAGGTACCGGCGGAGGCGGCTTAAGCCTCGCCGATGTTCAGAAGGCGCTGGCAATTTTCGCTAGCCGTACGAATATGGTTGCGCTTGAGGTATCTACATACAATCCATCGCTCGATCCCGATGGTAGCGCCGCAAAAGTTTTGGTCGAATTGCTGGTTGGCATATTAACGGTGCGCCTGGCCGCGCTCGAAACGCCAGCCGAACTTGCAGCGGAAGCGAACAATCCTGTATCCGCGCCGCCTACTCAAGCGCCGCCCGCCGAATTGCCAGTCGAATCATCCACTCCGGAACCGCCGGCGGATGAATCAGCGGTATCCGCCGACGCAGAATCCTCCGTGTCGCCGGAATCCTCCAGCACAACCGAATCTTCGGACGCGTAACCTGCGCCAAAATATCTAGGGCTTTATTTCCACGGTCGTTCCGACAGAAACAAGTTTCCAAATCTCGTCAATCTCTTCATTCGTCACCGCGATGCATCCCGCCGTCCAATCGACTTGGCGATGAAGCGCGCTCACGTAGCCATACTTCGCGCCGATGCCGTGAATCTCAATTTCGCTACCCGGATCTACGCCAAGCTTCCCCGCCCTCCCTCGGTCCGTCGCGTTGGGATAGGAAACATGAAACGCCAAATGAAACTTGCTCTGCGCATTCTTCCAATCGACCGTGTAGATTCCTTCCGGCGTTTTGTCGTCGCCGAGACGCTCCTTGCCGCCAATCGAATGCGCGCTCAGGGCCACCTTGTAGGTCTTCAACACTTTGCCGTTATTCATCAGCGTCATCGTCCGTGTCGATTTCACGATAACGATTCGATCCGCTTTCTTCTCTGGCGCAGGCGTAGTTTCACAAACCGTCGACGCTAGTGCACAAAGGGACAAAATCAATAGAAGAAAAACTCTACGAGGATTCGCGAGGTCGTGTGTAGCACGCATGAGTTTTTGTGCCAAGGCTGCCCAGAAAAACCACGGTAGCCTCGTCCGACTCGAAATGATACCACCGCCATGAAGCGCATATCTCTCGCAGACACCGCATTTCCCGTTTTTCTACGATCGCCACTCGTTGTAAGCTTTGCACCCCGGAGGAATCCAGAATGTCATCATACCGCACCAGCCATCTCAGAAATTCTGCCAGCCGAGCCGCGCATATCGCGCTCGCAATTCTGTTTGCCGCGTGCCTCACTCCACTTTGCGCGCGCGCCCAGCAGGACCTCTCGCTCTTTTCAGGAATGCAGTGGCGGCAAATCGGCCCATTTCGCGCCGGACGCGTTTCCGCCGTCGCAGGCGTCGCCGGAAATCCTGCCGTGTATTACATCGGCACGCCGGGCGGCGGCGTTTGGCGAACCACTGACGGCGGCATGGTGTGGAAGCCGATCTCCGATGACGTGCACGTCGCCTCCATCGGCGCCATCGTGGTCGCTCCATCAAATCCACAAATAATTTATTTCGGAACGGGAGACGTCAGCGAAGTTGGCGGCTCCGTGAATCAAGGCAATGGCGTTTACAAATCCGCAGATGACGGTAAGACGTGGCATCACATGGGATTGGAGGACACATGGCACATCGGCGCGATGTGGATCGATCCGAGCAATCCCGATGTAGTCGTCGTTGCCGCATTGGGCCACACATTTGCCGCAAACGAGCAGCGCGGGATTTTCAAAACAACGGATGGCGGCAGCACGTGGAAAAAAGTTTTGTACGTCGGCGATAAAACCGGCGCGATTGATGTAGTCTTCGATGCCACCAATCCTAAAATTGGCTTCGCCGCATTGTGGGGACACTTCGTTCAGCCCGGCGGCCGAGGCTCAGTCCTAAATGGATCCGGCGGCGGCGCGATCTACAAAACCACCGACGAAGGCGAAACGTGGGCAGTCGTCAACGGGAAAGGTTTGCCGAATGAAAATCTCGGACGCATAGGCGTCGCAGTTTCTCAGGGCGGCCAGCGCGTCTTCGCAATTATTTCCGCTCAACCCGGCGGCCTCTATCGCTCCGATGACGGCGGCGCGACCTGGCAGCGCAGCACAACGGATACTCGCGTGACCGGCAACGGATATTTCAGCAAAGTTTATATGGACCCGAAAAATTCCGACGTCGTCTACGTGATGCAAACATCGATGTATCGCTCCACCGATGGCGGCCACACATTTATTTCTTTTAAGGGCGCGCCAGGCGGCGACGATAATCACGTTCTCTGGATCGATCCCACAAACTCGAATTGGATCATCATGGGCAGCGATCAAGGCGCCACCGTCAGCCTGGACGCGGGAAACACGTGGAGCACCTGGTACAATCAGCCCACCGGGCAGGTCTATCACCTTTCCACCGACAATCGATTTCCGTATTGGGTTTACGGCACGCAGCAGGATAGCGGCTCCGTCGGCACGCTCAGCCGCGGAGATTACGGCGCGATTACATTTTTGGATTGGGACGCCGTCGGCGGCTACGAATTTGGCTACATCGTTCCCGATCCGCTCAATCCGAATTTTGTTTATGCGGGAGGTCCCAGCCGCGGAATCGTCCGCGTGGATCGCTCAAATCGCCAGACACGAAACGTAGGCCCGAATGTCAGCCGTAACAGCGAATTCCGCACCGCAGTGAATCCTCCATTGATGTTTTCTCCGCTGGATCCGCACTTGCTGTACTGGGGCGCGCAGTATTTAATGCAAGCGAAAGGCGGCGGCTCAAGCTGGGCCGCAATCAGTCCCGATCTCACGATTCGTCCCGACGCGCCTCCGCCTCCTCCTCCCGCGCCGACTACTCCTACACCTCAGGCAGCATCGCTACAGCCTCCTCCGAATCGCGCTGCGATTAATGCCTTCTCCATTTCGCCGAAACAAGCAGGCGTCATCTGGGTCGGCACCACCAATGGACAAGTACAGCTCACGCAAAACGGCGGCAAGAATTGGAAAATTGCTTCGCCGCCCGGACTAGTTCAATACGTTTTGATCAGCAGCGTCGAAGCGTCTCACACGGATGCCTCAACCGCGTACATCACCGTTGACGCGCACGAAACAAACGATTTTCGCCCGCACATTTTCCGCACGCACGACGCCGGAAAATCCTGGCAGGAAACCAATGCCGGTATTCCGGCTGACGACGGAAGTTTCGTTCGCGTCGTCCGCGAAGATCCCGTCCACAAAGGTTTGCTCTACGCAGGCACGGAAAATGGCGTCTACGTTTCCTTCGACGACGGCGATCACTGGCAATCTCTGCAATTTAATTTCCCAACGTCTTCCGTGCGCGATTTGACGATTCGCAACAACGATCTCGTTGCCTGCACGTACGGCCGAGCGTTCTGGATTCTCGATGACGTGTCGCCGCTGCGCCAGATCGCTCGGTCAGGAAAAAGTATTCTCGATTCAGACGCAAATCTCTTCCAGCCACAGACCGCGATTCGAGTTCGCCTGAACGAAAACCAGGACACTCCGTTTCCTCCGGAAATGCCTTCGGGCACGAATCCGCCCACCGGCGCAATCCTTTATTACTATCTGAAATCCGCGCCGAGCGGCGACGTCACCATCGGCATCTATGATTCGGCCGGCAAACTCGTCGTCCGCCAGCTTTCCAGCGTGCCGGAGCCGCCGCTGAATGAGCCGCCTCCCAACGTGCCGATGTATTGGCTCGCCACACCCAGGCCGCTCTCGAAGAACGCCGGTATGAGCCGCGCCGTTTGGGATCTTCGCTACACCGCTCCTCCCGCGTTGCGCCATGACTACGCGATCTCCGCGCTGCCGGCGGGAACGCCCGCAGATCCGCGCGGCCCTCTCGTCGCGCCGGGAACATACGAAGTTCGGTTGACGGTGGACGGCAAAACGTATCGCCAGCCGCTTCGAGTGAAAGCCGACCCGCGCGTAAAAGTCAGCCCGCTGGAATTTGCGCAGCAATCTCATTTAAGCCTCAAGGCTGTTTCTGGAATGAAGGCCGCGTTTGACGGCCATCGAGTTCTGGAAGATCTCCGCGCCGCAATAGTGGATCGCGAGAAAACTTTGGGCAATGACGATCAAGCCAAATCAACCGTCGATGCGCTGAAAGATTTGGATCAGAAAATCGCGCGTTTGCTCGGCCCGCAAGGGGGCAGAGGCGGCGGTGGAGGAGGCGGCGCGGCCGGTGGTCGTGGAAGGCCCACTTTCAACGGCCTTAACGGAAATTATGCCAGCTTGCTTTCTGCCATCGACGGTGCCGATGGCCCTCCCACGAAATCGATGAAATCCGCCTCCGAAGATTACTGCAAGGATCTCGCAACGGTCGTTGCGCAATGGGAAGATCTGCGCACAAAAGATTTGCCGGCGGTCAACTCACAACTCATCGCGCGAAGCCTTGCGCCACTTCCGGTTCCGGTGAGTTTTCCGAAGCCGATTTGTCCTCAGCCACCGAAAGCGCGGACGGCTTCTCCGCAGAAGCGATAAAGTACACGTCAGATGATTTGCACCATGCGATTATGTGATGGATACGGAATGATACTGGTGCAGGGCGTGGGAGTCGAACCCACAACGGGGAAAATCCCCAGCGGATTTTAAGCCCGCCGCGTATGCCAATTTCGCCAGCCCTGCACCGGCTAACGCGGCGAACAAAGAATATCACGCCTTGCAGCTCTTGTAGTATCTGCGTGCGATTTTCATGGAACTATTCGGATCGCAACGCTCATTCGTAACGTAACGCGATGACGGGATCCACTCGCGTAGCCCGCCGCGCAGGAATCCAGCACGCCGCCAGCGCCACAATCACCAGCACCACGGTAACCACAGAAAATGTAATCGGGTCGGTCGGCTTAATTTCAAAAAGTAAGGTGCGCATCAATCGCGTCAACGCGAATGACGCAGCAAGTCCCAGCGCCACTCCTAGAAACGCCAGTTTCAATCCCTGTTCAAGTATCATGCGCCGCACATCGCGCGGTTCCGCGCCCAGCGCCATACGAATTCCAATTTCGTGAATTCGCTGGCCCGCCGCATACGCCATAACTCCGTAAATTCCCACCGCCGCCAGCAGCACAGCCAGTCCCGCGAACGCCGCGAGCGCCGCTGCATTAAATCGCTGAGACGCAACCTCCGCGGAGAGCACATCGTCCATCGTCTGCACCGAATACAACGGCAAATTGCTGTTCAAATCCGCCACCTGTTTCCGCACGGCGGAAACCAGACTGAGCGGATCAACCGAAGATCGCACAGTCAAATACATGTTGAACGAAGCCGCTTGTCGCACCGTCGCAGTCATCTCTGGTCTCACTTCGCTGATCAGGCCCCTTTGCTTCACATCTCCAATTACTCCGACGATCGTCCATGCCTCACCGCCGTTTTGCGAAGGCGCCAGCCCGGCATTCACTCTTTTTCCGATTGGATCTTCGTTCGGAAGATAGAGGCGCACAAATGTCTGATTCACCACAATGGAAAGCGGAGCCTTTTCACCGTCGCGATCATCCAGATATCGCCCGGCAATCAGCGGAATTCGCATTGCCTTGAAGTATCCGGTCGAAACCGTATTCACGCTTGCCGTTGGAATGTTGGCCATGGCCTGCGTGATGTCCGTCTGCGGCTGACCTTCAATGTGCACCGTGGAAATTCTCTGCGCTCCTCGAAGTGGCAGAGAAGCCGTTACGCCCGCCGACGTCACGCCCGGCAGCGCCTGCAGCCGGTTCGCAAGTTGCTGAAAAAATGCCTGCTGTTGATCCGGCCGCTGATATTCATTCAGGGGCAATGAAACTCGCGCGGTCAGCACGTCGTGCGGATCGAATCCCGCTTGAATGGCAGTTAGCTGCATGAAACTTCTGACCAGCAATCCCGCTCCCACGAACAACACAAGTGACAGCGCAATTTCCGCCACCATCAAAACTTTTTGCGGACGTCGTGTCGCCACCCCAGATCCAGCCGAGCCGCCTTCTTTCAAAGTGTCATTCAGCGAAACTCGAAACGCCGCCAGCATCGGCGCAAGTCCAAACAGCAAACCGGTGAGCAGCGCAACGCCCAATGTGAATAGCAGCACGTGCACATCCAGCCACGCTCCGGCCAGGTGAGGAATGTTTGTGGGGCCGAATCGCTGAACCAATCGAATCACCCACGCCGCCAGCAACAATCCTGCGACTCCTCCGGTCAAAGCGACAACGGAGCTTTCCGTAAGCAGCAAACGCGCCAGTCTCCAGCGTCCAGCGCCCAGTGCGCCGCGAATCGCCACTTCTTTTTCGCGAGCCACGCTTCGCGCCAGCTGCAGATTCGCAACATTAGCGCACGCAATCAGCAGCACAAATCCCACCGATCCCAGCAAAACAAAAAGTGCGCGCTGCACGCCGCCCACTTGATGATCGTGCAATGTGAAAGCTTGAACCTGACCTGCCGCCAAACTCTTAACTCCACCGGGGAGCGTCGCCAAAACCTGTTTGGTGATTGCGTCCAACTCGGGAACCACGGACGGCGGCGGAACGCCGTGCCGCAGCCGCGCAATTACGCTCAGCACCTGAATCCGGACTGTAATTCTTCCGTTGTCATTTTGAACGCTGTTCTCAGAAAGCTGGAACGGCACCAGCACGTCCGCGGAATAGTCATCCATGAACTCGAAATCGCGCCGCAACACGCCGACCACCGTATACGGGCTTCCTTCAAGCGCGATCACATGGCCAAGAATCGCCGGGTCACTATTGAACTGCGACCGCCAAAGTGAATAGGAAAGCAGCACGGCCTGCGTACCGCCGGGCCGGTCTTCGTCCGCCGAAAAATTCCGCGGACGTTGAATACGCGGCGATGTTCTCGAATACATGATTCTGTTTCCGCCAGCCGCCATAGATATCGCCGAACACAATGTTCTGCGCCTGTTGCGGATTGAAATTCGTAATCCACACCAACTGCCCCGGATCCTTAAATGGAAGCGCGCGGAACAGCACCGCGTCAACAATGGAGAAAATCGCCGTGTTCGCGCCAATTCCAAGCGCCAGCGCAATCACCGCCACCGCGACAAATCCGGGACTCTTGGCCATCATCCGCAACGAATATCGCAAGTCCTGCCATAGCGTTTCCATCTGCCACTCTCCGCTGGAAGAACTGGACTACTGGCGCGTTAGTCGCGCGCCGGGCGTGAACGTTATCGGGTGTACCCCGTTGCTCCGACGGTTATACTCTATGCGCCCGTCCGCGTACGAAGGAGATCAGATGCCTCGCCTGTGCTTGATAATTCTCGCGGCCCTATCGCTCTTTTCCCCGGCGCTCTCGCAAGGCGATCGGCAGCAAGGTGCTGTCCCCGCGCCACAGGTCGTTCTGGAAAATGACTATGTTCGCATCTCGAAAGTATTTCTTCACCCCGGCGCGCAGTCCCCGTACACCGTCCCGGCCGGACTCACCGCCGTCGTAGTCCGTTTGCGATTCATATATGGAATCGCAAGCGCCGCACCGCTCAACGTCAACGACTTCAGGCTTGATCGCGTAATGTTTCTGGGCGCGGGGGAAATATCGAAAGACGTGAAAACGAGCAGTTTCGGTGCAATACTCGAAATCCGCATTGAACTAAAAGCGTTGCCGCCCGCCAGCGCATTCGACAAAGACGCCGTCGTTCTCGATCCACCTCATAACAAAGTTCTATTCGAAAATGATCACGTCCGCGTTGTGGACGTTCACTTCGGCCTCGGCGAAAAAGGCCCCGTAGTGGACAAGCGCCCGCGCGTAATCATCCTCCTGAACGACATGCACGCCGAAGTTGCGAAGCCGAATGGCAATCCCGAGCCGCGCGACGGCAAAGCAGGCGTAATTCAGTGGAGCCTCGGCGGCAGTCAGGCCACCATGAATCGCAACGAAACGAAGCTCGACAACATCGTCGTAGAAATAAAAGCGAAGTAACGCTGGTCGAGCACGATAATGGCTGGCGCAGACCTTTCTTTTCAGGTCTGCGCGGCGCAAACCGCAATTTCCGGGCGCCGCCGTCCGGCATTTTTACCGCAATAAGCTATAATTCCATTGGAGGAAATTCAGAGTGGCTACCCCTACCACGCATTCGGCCAGCGCCGCGCGCGGCCCGTTCCGCAACGAAGTGATTCTCGACTTCAGCAAGGAAGAAAACGCCGCAAAGATGCTCGATGCAATCGCGCAGGTGCGCAAGCAGCTCGGCCGCGAATATCCTCTGATCATCGGCGGCCAGAAAATCACTACCGCGGAGAAAATTCGCTCTGTAAATCCCGCGAAGCCCTCGGAGGTCGTCGGCATCCACCAGAAAGCCGGAGCCGAGCAAGTCGAGCCGGCGATGCAGGCCGCACTGAAAGCATTCGAGGCTTGGAGTGTAACTTCGTGGGAAAAACGCGCCATCGTACTTTTCCGTGCCGCCGAAATTATTCTCCAGCGCCGCTTTGAATTCGGCGCGTGGCTCGTCTTTGAAGTAGCCAAGAATTTCGGCGAAGCCGACGCCGATATTTGCGAAACAATCGATTTCCTCGAATTTTACGGACGCGAAGCGCTCCGCCTCTCAACCGCCGAACCGCCCGTGCAACTCCCCGGCGAACGCGACACGCTCCAGTACATTCCGCTCGGCGTCGGCGCGGTAATTCCTCCGTGGAATTTTCCATGCGCAATTATGGCCGGAATGACGGCTGCCGCCGCCGTCTGCGGCAACACGGTAATCCTTAAGCCTTCCAGCGACTCCCCAACCATCGCCGCGAAATTTATGGAAGTCCTTGAGGAGGCCGGCATGCCGCCGGGTGTCGTAAATTTCTGTCCCGGCGCGGGCGCAAGTTTCGGCGACGCCGTTGTCAAGCATCCGAAAACGCGCTTCATCGCTTTCACCGGATCGCGCGACGTCGGCCTCGGCATTCATCATCGCGCCGCTGCTCCGCAAAAAGGACAAATTTGGATTAAGCGCACCATCCTCGAAATGGGTGGCAAGGACGCCATCATCGTGGACTCCGAAGCCGACGTTGACTCCGCCGTCGAAGGCGTCGCCCAATCCGCATTCGGCTTTCAGGGACAAAAATGCTCCGCGTGTTCTCGCGCCATTGTGGACGAAAAAGTCTACGATCAATTTGTCGAAAAACTGAAGACGCGCGTTGCGAAAATCGCCGTCGGCGATCCCACCGAAAACGCCACCATGTGCGCCGTAATCAATGAAGACGCCATGAAGTCTATCCTCGAATACATTGAAGTAGGAAAGAAGGAAGGCCGCGTGCTCAACGGAGGCGGACGCGACACCAAAGCCGGCGACGGTTATTTCATCCAGCCCACAGTAATCGCAGATATCGCTCCAACATCGCGGATCGCCCTCGAAGAAATTTTCGGCCCGGTCCTCGCCGTCATCAAATCAAAAAACTACGACGACGCGCTAGCGATCGCCAACAATACCGATTACGGCCTGACCGGCGCCGTTTACACCAAGTCACTCGAAAAAATCGAGCGCGCCAAACATGAATTCCACGTCGGCAATCTTTACATCAATCGCAAATGCACCGGAGCAATGGTCGGCGCGCATCCCTTCGGCGGATTCAATATGTCCGGCACCGATTCCAAAGCCGGCGGCGCCGATTATCTCTACCTTTTCACCCAGGCCAAATCCATCGGCCACAAAATAAGCTAAGCGTCTTCGCGTCCGCGCTGTGCACAGGCGCCACAAAAACAGAAGCCCCCGGAAAAAATCCCGAGGGCTTTTGAATTTAGTTCCGAACTTCTACAGCAACAACTATTCTACTGATCTTTCCAGTTCGGCACGCGTCCCGGAGTATGCGCCACTCCAGCCGCGTCCAGCGACTTATCCAGCTTCGGCATTTCCACTTCCACCAGCATCCGTAGCTGAGCAAGCACGGGAGCAAACGACTGCGCCGCATATTTGTAATCGTCTTCCAGCGTCTTCGTCGGTCGAGCCGTGTTTGAGCCGGTGCCCTGTACCACTCGCCCAACACGTTGCGAAATCGAAGGAGGAGTTTGCGCCTCGTGAGTCCGCGCGAAATTATCTCCGCGCAGATCCAGCAGGATTTTATCGTTTCGCTTCTTCAAATCTTCCGTCGCCTTCAGAAGCGATGCGTCCATTCCCGGAGCGGCCGTCAGCGCGCGTTTCACCGTCGCCAACTCCGTATCATTATTGGTTGCGATTTCCAGTGCCGCATTCACAGCGGCTTGCAACTTCGCGGCCTTCCTCTGGAATGCTTCCTTCGCCGCGCGTTCCGCCGGAGAAAGCGGCTGCACATCCAACGCCACCACGTTAAATTCCACCGGCCCGGCCAAATGTGTCATCGTGCCGCCCGAAATCATCGAGACGGAAACTTTATATTTCCCTGGCACCACATACGGCCCGCCGCCACCTCCACCGCCGAATCCTCCTCCGCCTCCGCCGCGTCCGCCGCGTCCTCCTCCTAAATCACCGCCAACCGCCGGAGCCGGAGGCACCGCGAATGGCGCCGACCGCATATCCCAATTGACGCGCCGCATTCCTGCCGCCGCCGGTGAAGTTAGTTGACGCACGAACGCGCCATTCGCATCCGTGATCGTTAGCACCACCTGCGCGGCCTCTTCTTCTTCCTCAGCGCGCAGTTCATCCAGCGTCGGGTAATGAATTTTTGCGGCGTCGCGTTCCGCCGCGCGTTCGTCCGCTTGACGCTTTGCCCGTAACGTTTGCGGCGCCGTTTTTACGTAGTACGTAATCATCGCGCCCGCTGGAGGATTTTCCGCCGTGTAAAGTTGTTCCCCCAGGTGTGCTTTCCCGCCGCCGCCGAATTGATTCGCCGGAATATAAAAATACGCATCGCGGACCGGGAAAATTGTCGCGTTTTCCGCGGCAAGTGTTTCCGCCGAAGCATGCCGCAGCGGCGTGTAGTCATCCAGAATCCAGATGCTGCGGCCAAACGTGCCGATCACCAGATCGCCCATCGCTTTTTGAATGTGCAAATCGCGCACCGCGATCGTCGGCAATCCGTTTCGCAATCGAGTCCACTTCGCGCCGCCGTTTGTCGTGAAGAACAATCCGTATTCCGTCCCCACAAAAATCAAGTTTGGATCTACGGGATCTTCCGCAATCGCTAGCACCGGTCCGTTGTCCGGCAAATCGCCGGCAATCGAAGTCCAGTTCTTGCCAAGGTCGGTGCTCTTCAGCAGATACGGTTTGAAGTCTTCCGTTTTGTGTCCGTCAAACGCCGCGTAAACTGTATTCGCGTCGTGCGACGAAGCCAGCACGCGCGAAACAAACGTCATGTCCGGCACGCCGGGAAATGTTTCCATTTTCCGCCAGTGTCCGCCGCCGTCTTCCGTCGCGCTGATTAATCCATCATCCGTTCCCACGTAAAGAATGCTGTCCTTCTTCGGCGATTCCGCAAGCGTCGTCGAATTCCCAAAATAAGAAGTCGAGGCATTCTTCGCCACCGCTTCCGGCGGCCAAATTCTTCCCATCACCGGAAGAGAATCGCGATCCATGTGCCGCGTAATGTCTCCGCTGATGGCTTTCCACGAATCGCCGCGATCGTCGCTGCGGAAAAGTTTGTTCGCCGCGAAATAAATTCGTGTGTGCGCGTGCGAACTCACGATAATCGGCGAATCCCAATCCCATCGCAAAGGCGGCTCGCCCGGCGGTTCGCTCGGCACGATGTCTACTCGCTCGCCCGTCTTCCGGTCGAATCGAATCAGCGCGCCATCCTGCAGCTCCGCGTAAATCGTGTTTGGATCTTCCGGGTCCACCGCCGAAGTAAATCCGTCGCCGCCCTGCGTGTTGAACCAGTCCGCGTTGATAATTCCCGAAACATTTCGCGTCCGCGAAGGCCCGCCAACACTTGAGTTGTCCTGCGTGCCGCCATAAACGTAATAGAACGGCGCGCTCGAATCCGCGGTCACATCGTAAAATTGTCCCAGCGGCAGATTCTCCTTGAAGATCCAGCTTTCTCCGCGGTCAAAACTTTCGTAAAGTCCGCCGTCGCAGCCGACCATCAAGTGATCCGTCTCGTCCGGATCGATCCACACCACGTGATTGTCCACGTGCTTGCTGCGCGTCCCCAGCGTGCGCTCGGTTCGTCCGCCGTCGTCAGACGTCATGATGTTCGTATCCATCACGTAAATCCGCTCGGCGTTTTTCGGGTCCACAAAAATCGTGCTGTAATATTGCGGACTCGAACTCGTGAAAGTGTCGCGCTTCTCCCACGTTGCGCCGCGATCTTCCGACGCATAAACTCCGCCGCCCTGGTTCGCCGCTTCAATCTCCGCATAGATAAGGCTCGGTTTCGCCGGCGAAACTCCCAGCCCGATGCGTCCCACATCTCCGCCGGGCAATCCGCCGCGCAATTTATTCCACGTCGCACCCGCGTCCGTGCTCTTATAAATTGCACTCTCCGGCCCGCCATCAATCAGCGTCCAAACGTGCCGCCGACGTTGATAAGCCGCTGCGTACATCACGTCCGGATTTCCCGGCTCGAAAATTAAATCCGTCACGCCGGTGTTTTCGCTAATCGTCAAAATATTCTTCCAAGTCTTTCCGCCGTCCGTGGACTTGAAAAGTCCGCGCTCGCCGCCCGGTCCCCACAGCGGGCCTTGCGAGGCAACAAACACCACATTCGAGTCTCGCGGATCAATCAGAATGCGCGCGATATGCTCCGATTTTTTCAGCCCCATGTTCCGCCACGTCCGCCCGTCGTCATCCGACCGGTACACGCCGTCGCCCCAGCTCACGCTGCGCTGGCTGTTGTTTTCGCCTGAGCCTACCCAAACCGTCGAAGGATTTTTCGGATCGAGCGTCACAAATCCGATCGAATACGATTCCTCATTATCAAAAACCGGCGTGAACGTAACGCCGCCATTCGTCGTCCGCCAAACTCCGCCCGAAGCCGCCGCAATAAAATAGTGCCGCTTGTTCGTCGGGTCCACCGCGATGCTCACGATGCGTCCGGAAATCATCGAAGGCCCAACGTTGCGAATCCGCAGCGCGCCATAAGTTCCGCCGCCTCCGCCCGCGCCACCAGCGCCGCCTCGTCCCTGTCCACCACCCCCGCGCCCGCCCTGTGCGCCCGCCGCGCCTCCCCCACCTCCACCACGTTGCGCCCCAACTTGCGGCGCAATCGCCATCGCCGCCACCACCAAAACAAAAATCGCGCACATCAAAAATCGTTCAATCCTCTTCACGTTCCTCACCTCACGATTTGGTAGCACAGACATTCCTGTCTATGCGCATTTAACGCTCTTGAAGTCGTAGGGGCGGCTCCGCGACCCGCCCGCCTCCCAATTACAAAATATTCCTGTCTCTGTGCTCTTAAGGGTTTTGACTTCGTAGGGGCCACCGTCAGGTGGGCCGCTAACTCTTCACGCAAACCCACACCCCGCCTCTACTAGCACCCTTCGGAGACCCGATGGTACTCCAGACGCGCGGCGCTGTCCCGCGGTTTCCGCTTTCAAAACAAAAAACGCCTTCACGTCGTTCACATCCTCGTCCGAAGCCCACACTTGTCCCTCCCCCAAAATCATGAAATCCTACTCCCCGATTCGCCGATAGCCCAACTCACGCAACGAGGTGACCAATGCCGTGCAACCCCGAAGACCTAAAAACCGTCCCGCTGTTCGCGCTCTTGGATGACGACGAACGCGCCGTCCTCGCCGCACAAGTTGAACTAAAAAAATTCTCCGCGCGCCAGCGCATCTACAAAATTGGCGATCCCGGCGGACACGCCTACGTCATGGTCTTCGGCCACGTGCAGGTCACCACGGTTGACGAAGACCATCAGGAAGTCGTCGTGGATCAACCATCGCACGGCGAGTTCTTCGGATTCGCATCCATGCTCGAACAAACTCCGCATCAAACGAACGCAGTGGCCACGGAAGAAACCGTATGCATCGAAGTGGACCGCAATGACATTACGACTCTGCTGCAACGCAAGCCGCACGCCGGAATGGACATGCTCACCGTCCTCGGCCGCCAATTTCACGCTTCCCAACAACTCATTCGCATACGCGCCAACCGCAATCCGAATGACATGATCGCGTCCGAAGCAACTTTCGGAGAACGCATCGCCGATCTCGTCGCCGGTTTCGGTGGCTCCTGGACGTTCATCATCGCGTTTGCCGTCGCCATCTGCGTCTACACGGCCATAAACGTTTTCTTGCGCCACTCCGCATGGGATCCCTACCCGTTCATCCTGCTCAATCTTTTTCTTTCGATGCTCGCCGCAATTCAAGCGCCGGTCATCATGATGAGTCAGAATCGCCAGGACACAAAAGATCGTCTCCGCGGTGAACTAGACTACGACGTCAACCGCCGCGCCGAATCCGAAATCCAGGGCTTGGCCCGTAAATTAAATTTGCTAGGCGACAAAATCGACGACGTAGAAGATCTCCTCCGCCAAAAACTTCCGAAATAACATGGTCAAGAGGTGTTTGCTGCTTGCACGCTGTGCCATGGATCGTGTAGCCCGGGTTCGCCGAACCCGGGGCCTTTGAGGTTGCACTGCCCTGTTTATTGATCGTCGCGAATATCGCAGGGACGGGCACTTAAGTCCTTTAGAATGATATTTTTAACACGATCATGCAACCTAAGTCCTTTGTTTTGATATCGATGCAAAAAGCATGGGAAGGAGGAGGAGCCCAATTCACTTTCGACGCTCAACTTTGAACTCTCAACTGGCCCCTAAGTCCTTTATTTGCAATACTTACGTGGGGTGGTACCCGCTAAGTCCTGTATTTACAATACATCCGAGAAAATAGGGGATAGAGGGACACAGATTAAGAATAATTCCCCCGGATCTGGACGGTTCCTGTTGAGCGTTAACACCAGCGCAACGTAGAATGGGCATCCTTACCGCGCAGATATCTAACGGAGCGAACGATGCCCGACTCGAAGCAAGAAAACTTGGACGCGCTGCTCGAGGAAAATCGAAAATTTCCTCCGTCCGAAGAATTCCGGAAGCAGGCCAACGCAAACGATCCGGAAATTTACGAGCGCGCCCGGCGCGATCCGGAAACTTTCTGGGCCAAGCAATCAGAACGCATTGACTGGTTCACGAAGTGGAATAAAATTTGCGAATGGAACGCGCCGTGGGCGAAATGGTTTCTCGGCGGCAAGCTGAACGTAACGCACAATTGCGTTGACCGTCACGCTACATCGTCTCGCCGTAACAAGGCCGCGATTATTTGGGAAGGCGAACCGGGCGATTCGCGCGTTTTAACTTTTGGCATGTTGCAGCGCGAAGTAAATCGCTTCGCAAATGTTTTGAAGTCACTCGGCGTGCGCAAAGGAGATCGCGTCGCCATTTACATGGGCATGATTCCCGAATTGGCCATCACGATGCTGGCGTGCGCGAAAATCGGCGCGGCGCACAGCGTAATCTTCGGTGGATTTTCCGCCGAAGCGTTGCGCGAACGCATCAATGACGCAACGTGCAAAGTTCTAGTCACTGCCGACGGAGCGTGGCGCCGCGGAACAGTCATCACTCTGAAAGCGCGAGCCGATGAAGCGTTGACGCAAACGCCGAGCATCACGAACGTGGTTGTCGTCGAGCGCGTAGCGAAAATAGATCCATCAGCACGCGCACCGATGCAGCCGGGGCGCGATGTTTGGTGGCACGAAGCAATCGCCACTGCGTCCGATGAATGCGCCGCCGAGCCGATGGATGCAGAGGACATGCTCTTCATCCTCTACACCAGTGGAACAACGGGAAAACCGAAAGGCGCGGTCCACACGACCGGCGGATATTTAGTCGGCGCCAGCACCACGCACCACTATATTTTTGACATTAAAGAAAACGACGTTTACTGGTGCACCGCGGACATCGGCTGGATCACAGGCCACTCCTACATTGTTTACGGTCCGCTCGCAAACGGTTGCACAACGGTGCTGTACGAAGGCACGCCGGACGCGCCGCATCGCGGACGCTTCTGGGAAATCGTGGATAAGTACGGCGTGAATATTCTGTACACCGCGCCCACCGCGATTCGCACTTTCATGCGCTGGGGCAGTGAGTGGCCACAGAAATATAGTTTGAAAACTTTGCGATTGATCGGAACCGTCGGCGAGCCTATCAATCCCGAAGCGTGGATGTGGTATCACAAAAATATCGGACACGAACGCTGCCCGATCGTGGATACATGGTGGCAAACGGAAACTGGAATGATTCTCATCACCCCGCTTCCGGGAATTGTCGCCACAAAACCCGGCTCGGCCACGCGCCCGTTTCCGGGCATCGAAGCGGAAGTGGTGGACGAAAAAGGAAACAAAGTCGGCCCCGGCGGAGGCGGCTACTTGCTGCTCACCCGTCCGTGGCCTTCGATGTTGCGCACCGTGTATGGCGATCCGGAACGCTACGTGCAAAATTATTGGTCGCAGTATCCCGGAAAATATTTCACCGGCGATGGCTGCAAAGTGGACACCGACGGTTATCTCTGGCTCCTCGGCCGCGTGGACGATGTGATGAACGTAGCCGGACATCGCATCTCCACGTACGAAGTGGAAAGCGCGCTGGTCGATCACCCGGCAGTCGCTGAGGCAGCCGTGATCGGCCGCTCTCACGAATTGAAAGGCCAGGGAATTTCAGCATTCGTTACGCTGAAAGAATCCGCAACGGCCAGCGACGCGCTGAAAGAAGAAATTCGCCAGCACGTCGTCACAAAAATCGGCGCGATCGCCCGGCCCGACGATATTTTCTTTTGCAGCGAGCTGCCCAAAACGCGCAGCGCAAAAATCATGCGCCGCCTCTTACGTGACGTAGCCGAAGGCCGCGTGCTAGGCGATACGACAACGCTAGCCGATCCGAATGTGCTAGCAAAATTGAAGACGCAATATCAGGACGAAGGATAGAAGTAAAGTGAAACAGCCGCTTGGTTGACGTGCTCCGCGCCGCCAAACTAGGATGATGTTAGTGACGCGAACGACTTCATCGGAAATGTCGACGAGCGTGTTGAAAGACACGCTGCGGCGGCCGCTCGTCAATTTGCGGCTATCGGTCACGGACCGCTGCAATCTGCGGTGCCAATATTGCATGCCGCTGGAGGACTACACCTGGCTGCCGCGCGAAGAGCTGCTCACGTTTGAAGAAATTGGCGGGCTTGTGGATGTGTTCACTGGATTGGGAGTTTCGCGCATACGGCTGACAGGTGGAGAGGCGCTGCTTCGGCGCGATTTGCCAACGCTGGTGGGACTGCTCGCGGGGAATTCCGGTGTGAAGGATCTCGCGCTTACAACGAACGGAACTTTGTTGAGTGAGCAGGCTGCATCGCTGCGCGCGGCGGGACTTGGGCGTCTGACGATTAGTTTGGACACGTTGAAACCTGCGCGGTTTCGCGCGCTCGTGAAGCAGGATATGCACTCGGATGTGTTGGCGGGAATCCGGGCGGCGCAGAATGCGGGATTTCGCGGCACGAAAATTGATGCGGTTGTGATTCGGGGATTTAACGACGACGAACTTGCCGAGCTGATTGAGTTTGGCCGCGAACAAAACGTTGAAGTGCGCTTCATCGAGTACATGGATGTTGGCGGCGCGACGGACTGGTCGGCAGAAAAAGTATTTTCGCGCGCGCAGATTCTTGCATCGCTTGAAAAGCGTTACGGCGGAATTGAGCTGTTGAGCGAAGATTCAAGTGCTCCGGCGGAACGTTATCGTTTGGCCGATGGAACTGTGTTCGGAATTATCGCTTCGACGACCGCGCCATTCTGCCGGAAGTGTGATCGCAGCCGATTAACCGCGGATGGTCTGTGGTATCTCTGCTTGTACGCGCAGCAAGGAACTGATTTGCGGAAATTAATTCGCGGCGGTGCATCGAGTGAAACTATTGCCGCGGAAATCTCGCGCGTGTGGCAAGGACGCGCGGACCGCGGCGCTGAATTGCGCGCTGCTCAACCTTCGCGCGGAGTGTTTGTGCCCGTCGAAGCGCTACGCGAAGACACTCATCTCGAGATGCATACGCGCGGAGGCTAATCTTGGCTTTCGCCGGCAAATCTTCCATTCAACAAGAATCGTCCGCTGCGAAATCGTCCGGAATCTCGGGCGCGAAATCGCTGCAGAAATCGGCCGGGAAATCTTCAAGGAATCTTCAAGGAAGCAAATTCGCGAAGAGTTCTCCACTAATTAAATCTGCACGTAGCGTGGAGATTACTCAGGTAGTTGAATGGCGCGAAGGAACTACGCGCCGAGTTGAAGATTATCTCGCCGCTGAAGAGCCGCTGGAAATTCAGATTGGCCGCAAGCCGCTCGTCGTTACGATGCGAACTCCCGGCAATGACGAGGAACTTGCCGCAGGATTTCTGCTGACAGAAGGAATTATCGAAGGGCGCGCGCAAATTGCGGAAATAACAATTCCCGCGCGCGGACGCAATCTAGCCCGCGTGAAGCTAGCACTCGGAGCGCGAACGCCTGCGGCGAATTCACGACGATATTTTGCCGCCAACTCCAGTTGTGGAGTTTGCGGCAAGGCTTCGATTGATTCTGTGCGCGCGCGCAATATTCGTCCGCTGAATTCCGGATTCCGAATCGGCGCGGACGTGCTTTGTAAGTTGCCGGATCTTGCGCGTCCTTCACAGGAAACATTTGGCCGCACCGGCGGATTGCACGCCGCAGCGTTATTTGATGCGACTGGGAATTTGATTGTGCTGCGCGAAGATATTGGTCGGCACAACGCCGTGGATAAAGTGATTGGTTGGGCGCTGCTGAATGAACGAGTGCCGCTGAACGATTGCGTTTTGCTGGCGAGCGGGCGCGGCGGATTTGAGATTGTGCAGAAGTCGATCGTTGCGGGAATTCCTGTGGTGGCGAGTGTTTCCGCGCCGTCGAGTTTGGCTGTGGAATTGGCGCGGCGAATGCGTTTGACGCTGGTGGGTTTTCTGCGCGGTCAGCGATTCGTTATCTATTCGGGTGAAGAGCGGATTGAGTCCGGCATTTCGTGAGTTAGTCATCCAGAGTGCCGAGTTTCACCGGCCGCATACTTCACGGGTTAAAACCCCTGAAGAGATCGGGCTGTAATGGCGCGGTTGAAACCGCGACCCACAAGGCAAACTCGCAATTGCAGCAACGTCGCAGTTGAAGTAAGCCTGCTGGTTCGACTGTGCGAGTGTTGTGACCCGATCGCTCAATGAATTGAAATCGAACGGCCCTAGGACTTCAAATATTTCTGAGTTTCTAGATAATCCTCCCAAGTATTTAGATTGCCGAAGAGATTTCCGCCTGGTGAGAACCTTCGCCATTCTTCCTCAGTGACGCGGTTGAGATTTAGAGTTGCGATTGCGTCGGTAACTTTGCGGACTTCTCGACCCAGCGCGGCCGCTAGAGTTGGCGCGCACGTCGAGCGGTAAACGGCGCAGAGCGGTTCCAGTCCGCGCTCGGTTTCAGGAATAATTATGTCTGTTTGTCGCGGTGCTCCGCTGTTGCTCTGCGATGCGCCGGCTTTGCTTTCCGATTGTGCGATTTGGACGAGTAGAAATTTGAGCCACTCATGCGAGAGGAACGGCATATCGCACGCGAGAATCAGGCACCACGGAGTCTTCGTGGCGCTGAGCGCTGTGGCAATTCCACCGAGTGGTCCCGCGTCTGGCCAGCGGTCGGCGAGAGTGGGCAACCCGAAATTGGAATAGCGATTCGTATTCTCCGGAGTAGCTGACGAAGTTGCTGCCTTACGAGTTGTCGCGTTAAGAGGTGTTTTAGGATCCTCGGATGACACGGTAGATTCGAAATGCGCCACAGTTGCAGAAGTTACCAGCGTAGTTTTCGCTGCGAGCGGAGCGAGAAGTTGGGCAGTGCGCTGGATGAGCGATGTTCCGTTCAATTCGAGCAACGCTTTATCGCGGCCCATGCGCGAGCTTTTTCCTCCGACGAGCAGAAAGGCTTCGACGTTCAGGAACATGGGCATGCGCGTCCATCGTGCGTGATTGGACGGCGGGAATCAAGCGTGCGAACGGCGCGAATAATCTCGGCTTGACGATATACGACTGAGAGAATATGTTTTTCGCGCATGGATTGTTGAAGGCGAAAGTCCGCAGTTGCAGTGGAGCGCGAACCTATGAATAGCCTTGGAACACTCTGGCAGGATATTCGTTACGCGGTTCGCACGTTGGCGAAGAATCTCGGGTTCACTGCTGTTGCTGTTCTTTCGTTGACGCTTGGAATTGGCGGGACGACGACTATTTTCACGCTTGTGAAGGCAGTCTTTCTTCAGTCCGTTCCGGTGAAGGATCCCTCAACAGCGATTGTGGTGTATTCGACGCAACAAACTGCAGACGGAAAAGTTACGCAGTACTTGCAAAACGCCTATCTGAACTCGAAAGACTATCGCGAAAAGAATGACGTATTCAGTGGGCTTTCGATGTTTGTGGACACTGGAGATGAGCTGAAAATATCCGGGACCGAGAAGCCGGAGGTTGTGGACGTCCAACTCGTCAACTGGGATTTCTTTGACATTCTCGGTGTGCGTCCGGCGATTGGTAGAACGTTTGCGGCAGATGAGGACCAGATACCGGATGCGCGTCCCGTCGTGATTCTGAGCTACGCGCTTTGGAATACCAAATTTGGCGCGGACCCTCACGTGGTGGGTCGGAGCATTCACTTAAGCGAGCAGGATTACAACGTAGTCGGCGTAATGCCGAGAGAATTCCACGACGCCGGCACGATCGGAAGTCCGGATGTATGGGCTCCGATGATGATGCACGATCAATTGCTGACGGACATGCGGAAAGATTGGTTCAACCATCGCAAGAACCGGCTCGTTTTTATGGTCGGACGGTTGAAGGCCGGAGTTTCGCTAGGCACGGCAAGAACCTCGATGAATGCCATGGGCGACCGGCTCGCTCAGGAATATCCCACGGAAAATTCGGGGCGAAATGTTGTGATGGTTCCGTTGAGCGAGACAAATGTGGCACCGCAACAGCACGGTCTGTTTGTGCTTGTCGGAACGCTGATGATGGTGATTGTTGGGCTGGTGCTTTTGATTGCTTGCGGCAACGTGGCGAATCTTTTGCTGGGGCGAGCGATGCAGAGGCGGCGTGAGCTTGCCATACGGCTTTCACTGGGAGCTTCGCGCGGACGATTGATTCGGCAATTGCTTACGGAAAGTTTGCTTCTCGGTTTGACGGCTGCCGCACTGGGAATCGTTTGCGCTTATTGGGCGAGAGATCTTTTGTGGTCGCTGCTGCCAGGCGGCAGGCCAGAGGGATTGGATTTTTCACTTGATGGGCGAGTGCTGCTATTCACACTGGGACTGTCTATTGTGGCGACGCTGCTTTTTGGGCTCGTGCCGTCATTGCAAGCTTCAAAGCCTTCGCAAATGGCAAGTCTGCGAGATCGAACCGAAGCGCCAAGCGGAACCGGACGCTGGTATGGACTTCGCGGAATACTTGTGACGGCGCAGATCGCTTTTTCGCTGATTGCGCTGGTGGGTTCGGCATTATTCATTCACAGTCTGCGCAACGCGCAGGAAGTGGACCCGGGATTCGAGACGAAACGTGAGCTGGTCGTGCTCCTGTTTCCCGGCAGCCAGCACTATCCACAGGGACGCGCGGAACAATTCTACCGGGACGCCACGGAAAAAGTGCGCGCGCTGCCGATGGTGCAAGAAGCAGGCATTTCCAACTCATCGCCATTCGGTCTTGGCTTGTCGTACGCGACCTTCCCCGAGGGAGCGAACACGAATGATCTCCGGAATGCATTGCAGTTCCCGGTGATCGCCGTGGCTCCGGGCTACTTTTCCGCGGCCGGCATTCCACTGCTGCGGGGCCGGGACGTGAACGACCACGACGATGCACAAACGGATCACGTCGTAGTGATCAACCAGGCTTTGGCGGACGCGATGTGGCGCGGAAAAGATCCCATTGGCAAACGCATGAGCTTTGCAGCGCAGCCTTGGAAAGCGACAATCGTCGGCGTGGTCCGGACCGTGAAGGCGCAAACACTGGGAGAGCCGCCGCAACCGCTTCTGTATTTTGCGCTGAAACAATTGTATTTCGCGAATGCGTTTCTATATGTGCGTACAAAAGGCGATCCAAATGCGGCGCTTTCAAGCGTACGGAGCGCCGTGCAATCGCTCGATCCAGCCATGCCACTTAGTCGATCGCGGACTGTCTCTGAAATAATGGACCGGCAGCTTACCGCGCCGCGTTTTGCGGCGGAATTGCTGGCCGGATTTGGCGGATTAGCGTTGTTGCTAGCGGCGATTGGGACTTATGGAGTTATGGCGTATTCGGTGAGTCAGAGGACGCAGGAGATTGGAATACGCATGGCGCTGGGAGCGCAGCGCGGGGATGTGTTGCGGCTGATTTTGGGGAATGGAATGGTGATGGTATTGGCGGGAGTTGTCGTGGGACTCGGAGCGACGGTGATTTTTACGCGGAGTATAAGTACGTTGCTATATGGGATTGGAAATTTTGATGCGCTTAGTTTTGTTGCGGCGGCGGTGGTGTTGATTGCGGTGGCGCTGGTGGCTTGTTGGTTGCCTGCGAGACATGCTATGCGGGTGGATCCGATTGTGGCTTTGCGGTATGAGTGAGGATTGGCTGTTCGTTGCGGAAGCGCATGGCGAAGATCAATGACCACAGAGAGAACCACTTATTGATGCAGATCGAGAACGAATAACTTCAAGAACCCCGCCCTCAAACACTGAGGACGGGCACCCTCGTCATGGATCTAATTTTGGAGTCGGTTTACCCGACAGTAATCCATAAACATTTCCGAAAACGCGTTGAGTGAATGGGTTGCCGGAAGCCGTGTCTTCACGATTGTAGAGGACGACGATTGCACGGTCTTCACTCGGAATGAAAGCCGCGAACGATGTGTAGCCGCCCGTGCCCCCATCGTGGAAGTAGATGTGAGTTTGCTCATTGTAAATCCACGCCAAAGCGATTTTCGCCGGTCCGGCCACGGTGGAGCGTAACTGGTGATCCAGTGTGAACGCAGCAGGCAAGCTTGCTGAAGGCGAACCTGCGGCGGCTCCCGCGCCGATTTTCTCCGGATGCAAATTTGCTTCCAGGTACCGGAGCATGTCGGCAGCAGTGGACACGAGAGCGCCTGCACCGGCAAATGCGTCAAGATCCCAGCGGCCCTGAAGATGATTGGCAGCGTCGTGACCTTGAATCAGGCGCTTCTGCTGAGCTGGAGGGATGGTGACCGCGGTGTCATCCATGTGCAGAGGGCCGGTGACTTCGGCCTTGACCAATTGCGCGTAGGGAACGCCTGCGCGAAGAGCGAGGGCCTGGCCCAACAATCCAAACCCTAAATTGCTGTACAGGAACACGGCGTCTTGAGGCCGTGTGACGCCGTGCTTTGAAATGAACTCGTACATTTGCGCCGCGTGGTAATCGGCATAAGGGTTTGCATTGTTTGTCGGATGAAAATTGTCGGGCATGCGCGGCAGACCGGAATGCTGAGTGGCGAGGTCAACCAAGCTGATCTCGGCGCCATCGGGTTTGGTGACGGTGCCGGCGGGAAGAAGTGTTCGCACGGGATCGTCGAACGCAACTTTTTTCTGCTCGACCATCTGGGCAAGGATTAGGCCGGTGAAAGTTTTGGTGATGGAGCCAATTTCAAATATGGAATCAGGTTGGGCCGTGCCGTAGGCGAAGATGCGCGTTTGGCCGCGGTCGTACACGCCGATGACGACTCCCCCGTCTGTTGATTTGGCAAGCAGGCCGTGATCGAGTGCGGGCGCAAATTCGCGGTCCAAGGCGGACTGCAGGTCCGCAAGCGCCACTGGCGGACCTGCCGGCGTCATGGATGGGGCGGCGGGCTTAGGCGGCGGCGTTGAGCTCCACGTGAAGTTGAGCGGCTGAGCGGGAACGCCGGTTTGTGTCCACGTGCCGGTGAGCTCTGCTCCGTCCTTGGAGAGGGTACCTTCGTACACACCGCCCACGACCTTTAATTCGAAACGGACGGCGCTGCCATCGACCGTGATGTTTTCCATTGGGAACGATGCGCCCTGATCTACGCTCTCGAACGTTCCGGTAAGTTTGCCGTCCATGGCTTTCGTGATAGTGAGGACGGCTCGCAATTTGCCTGCGCCTGAACCCAGTGCGCCATGCCAGAAGCCTTCGATGCTGTTGGGTTTTGGCGCGGTTTGGGCGAATGAGGCTGGTGAAGTTAATCCTGCAACGATTAAGACGATTAGGAAGAGCGTCGTTGAGGCAAGACTAATTTTAGTTTTCATTTTAGTTTTCTGGAACCGGAAGAATATACCGCCAAGTTGGGCGCACGGCAATTGTGGAGAGGCGGTCTTCTGCTGGGTTGTCGGAAGCTGGTGAAGAGCGCGCAGGCTGAAGCCTACGCTACCAGACCCACGTGAGTAACTTTGTCCACAGCGTGTTGTGCGGGCCACGTTGTCCTGCCGGGTGAATCGTCCAATTCACTTGTAAATCGATGGTTTTCGAGATGGCGCGTGGCGTGCAATTTCGTTTGGCGTGGCACGCAGGATCGGGAGGCGCACATGGAGACTCTTATGGCAGGGGCAGCGGGAGTGGAGATTTTCCTGACGTCAGTGATTCTGGCGGTGCTGATGGCGGTTTGGGCGATGCGGGGGATGTTTTGGCTGATGCAGGGTGCGGGGCGTGCGAGCTCGGTATCGGTTGCGAGGCGACCGGTTGCGGTTAGGGCCGGAGTTCTGGGCGGGACGTTGGTGTTGGCGCCGGTTCGGGCTTCGCGCGGACAGATGAGTTTTCGGACTCGGTAACTGAAGAGCAGGGAGGCAGGGAAGCACAAAGCGGAGAAGCGGAAGCGGACGAGCGGGAAAGAAGTTCTGGTTGGCGGGTAAGGGGTAGTTGAGGGTGACGGGTAATTGAGGGAGACGGGTGGGAGAGGAGTACGACGATGATTCTGTTGAAGTATTTGTTGGTGGGATTGAGCTTTGCGTTGTTTGGAACGGCGGTTGGATTGGTGGGATACGACGTTTGGATCGCCTTTCAACTTCGCCGATTGCTCGGACGTGGAGCGGCGGAAGGTGAGACGGCTCCGCTCCCTTTTTCGGTGCCCGCGGCCCGCAGAAGCGCTTCGGATTCCGGACGCGCCGTCCGGTGGAATTTGGCGGGGCGGCTGGCGTGCATTGCTCTGGTGCCACTTTTGTTGAGCGGAAGCATGTCAGTGGTGCCGGACGGGTACGCGGGCGTACGAGTGCGCGAAATTTCGGGCGTGCGGCCGGGCACGCTCTATCCGGGGCTGCATCTGGTGACGCCGTTCGTCGAGCACATCGCAACGTATGACTTGCGGGATCATATTTATGCGACGTCGGCGTACGCGGGAAAAGTTGGGGAGACTGTGGCGGCTGCGGGGACGGGTCAGCACAAAGTAGAGGTGTTGACGGTGCAGGCGCGCGAAGGTCTTGCGATGGGAATTGGAGTTGCGGTGCGTTACCGGTTGGACGCGCAGCGGCTGGGATTTATTCACGCGAACGTGCCGCAGCCGGTGGAATCGGAAGTGATCGCGCCGGTTGTCTCGAGCATATTTCGAGATGTAGCCGCGGGATACGTGGTGCGCGATGTGTTCACAATTCATCGTACGGAATTTGAGTCGAGAGCGGCGAAGGCGATTACCGAGAGGCTGGCTGCGGATGGAATTGTCGTGAAAGAAGTGACGCTGCGCGACGTTCAGTTGCCGGTTGAATATGCGAAGGGATTGGAAAGTCTGCTGCTGAAAGAGCAGGAGAGCGAGCGAATGGGATTTGAGACGGAGATTAAAGAAAAAGAAGTGAAGATCGCGGATTTGGAAGCGGAAGGGCAGAAGGCGCGAGATATTCGTCAGGCAGAAGGTGCAGCGCAGGTGCGCGTGCTGCAAGCGAAGGCTGAAGCGGACGCGATGCAGTACACGCTGCCGCTGAAAGAAAAGCAGATTGAGCAATCGCGTCTGGAAGCTGAAGCGCGGAAGGAAGCGACGATTCAAAACGCGCAGGCAGCCGCGGATTCCAAAGTGATTGATGGAAAGGCCGAACTGGAACGCCGGAAGTTACTGGCCGACGCGGATGCGCAGGCCAAAGTGACCGACGGAAAAGCAGAAGCCGAAAAGCGCCGCATGCTGGCTGAGGCCGATGCGAACACAATACGCGTGACAGCGGCCGCGGATTCGGAGCGGTTGAATCTGGAGGCTGCGGCGCTGAGGGCGAATCCGATGCTGATACAGAAAATGATCGCGGAGCGGCTGTCGGATAAATTGCAAATCATTATGGTGCCGATGGACGGAAAGAATTTCTTCGCGGGCGATGTGCTGAAGTCGGCGTTCTCTGGAATTGGAACGTCGACGGATTCGGATGGCGATTCGCCGAAGGTGGCGACGCGAACTCCGACGAAGCACTAAGGGATTCTACCGGCAAATACTCTTGCGGGTGGCTCGTAGCCGAACTGCTATCCCGGACCTGACAGCACCGCCGCGCTGCTAGGACGGATAGGTAGCAGGGCGAGCCACTCTGCCGGTGGCTCGGCTGGAACACAAAGCGCCTCGTAGCCGTCTGCATGCGGTTACGGGGCGCTGGTGTTTTTGTGCGCGCCGTTACTGGGGAAGAGGGTCGGCTGGTAGCCGGCACTACGGAATTCGCGAATGGGCGATGGAAATTCGTGGCGAGAATTTGGAATTGGTTGGTGAGAACAGCCACCGGCTGAAGCCTGTGCTACTAGACCCCGGTTCGGGGCGAAACGTTTTTGGATTGCGGAAGGGGGCGCAGCAAGCAGCGCCCCTACGGCGGTTTCACATTTAGCGCGAGTTGCGCGCGTCTACTTATTCGTGGCGAAGCGCGATTAGGGGATCTACTTGCGTGGCGCGGCGGGCGGGCAAGTAGCAGGCGACGGCTGCGACGGCGATTAGTAAGAGCGAGACTCCCGCGAAAGTGGCGGGGTCTATGGAACTGATTTGGAAGAGCAGGCTGCGTAGGAATCGGGCGGCGGCGAAAGAGAAGGCCAGGCCGATGGTGAGGCCGATGAGGACTAACGTTAGGCCCTGGCGGAGAACCAGGCGCAGAACGTCAGAGCGCTGCGCGCCGATGGCCATGCGGACGCCGACCTCGTGAGTGCGCTGGCTGGTGACGTAGGAGATGACTCCGTAGACGCCGATTACGGAGAGGATTAATGAAAGGCCGCCGAGACTGCCGGCAAAGATTGCGCCGACGCGCAGGAGAAAAAATCCGTTTCCGCCGCCGAGAGCGTCGTTGAAGGGCATGACGTCATACACAGGAAGATCGGGATCGAGCGTGCGAATTAGATTTTCAATTTCCGGCGCCAGAGACAATTCGGGCAAGGAGGTTTTTACTTGTAAGACGCGGCGCGCAGCGTAGCTCTGAGTTTCTGGGATGTAAAAATACGGATCGGCAGCATCAAATATGCTGGTGTACCTTGCGTTACGCGCGACACCGATGACTTTGGTGATCGGCGAGTCGGGCTTGCCGGAGTGGAAGTGATGGCCGATGGGATCTTGTCCGGGCCAGAGCTGTTTGGCCATCGCTTCGTTGATGATTGCGACGGGGACGGTAGTCTTCGTGTCGTGCGCGGAAATGTCGCGTCCGCGAAGAAGCGGAATTCCGAGCGTTTGAAAATAGTCGGTGTCGATTACGTTGAGCCCGATGACCGGGGTTTGGGCGGGAGTCGCGGATTCCTGTCCTTCTTTCCAGACGCGCTCGGCTTGATTGTCATTCCCAAGAGGAATCGAGCTAGAAAGAGTAGCGGACTGAACACCCGGCAATGCGCGGGCGCGCGAAATTACATCACGATAAAAAGCCGAACCGCGAGTTTCGTCGTAACCAAACTGACTGAGATCCACAGAAGCCAACAGAACGCCATCCGGATGAAATCCCAGGTCGGCATGTTCGGCAGTTTGCAGGCTGCGGAGGAAAAGTCCGGCAACGACAAGCACAATGCACGCGCCGGAAACTTGCGCGACGACCAGTGCTCCGCGAAGACGGCTGCGGCTGCCGCCGGACGAATCTGAGCGGCCACCTTCACGGAGTGATTCGTTCACGTCGGTGCGAGATGCGCGCCATGCGGGAATGAGTCCGGCGAAAAGGCCACAGGAAATTACGACGACGCTGATGGCCGCAAAGACGCGCCAATCAAAACTGAAGTCAACGTGGAGTGGGACGTCACCGGGAAAACGAATGGAGCTTGCGAGTTTTGAAAGCCACCAGCCCAGGCCGGCGCCCGCGGCTCCGCCGGCAACCGAGAGGAGCAGACTTTCGGTGAGGAGCTGGCGGATGAGGCGCGCACGGCCAGCGCCAAGCGCGGCGCGGACGGCGAGTTCTTTGGCGCGTCCCGCCGCACGCACGAGCAGAAGATTTGCGAGATTGACGCAGGTGACGACGAGCACGAGAGCAACCATGCCGAGGAAAACAGAGACAACGAGAGGCATCGCCGTGGATGCGTTTGCCTGGGGGCGCGCCATGCGCTCGGGTATCACGCTGACGGTGACGTCTTTGTTGGTGCCGGGATATGCGCGTGCGAGATTATCGGCCACGAGTTGCAGAGATGCGCGCTGCTGAGTGCGTGAGATGCCAGGGCGTGGGCGAACAAGTGCGTAAAGCCCGTGATGGCTGCGGGAAGTCAGCGCGTCGGAATTATCGAAGCCGAATGGAAGGAAGACGCTGATGTTCGCGGGAGTATATGGACCGAAAAATCCTTGTGGAGCTACTCCGACTATGCTGAGTGGCTTTCCATTCACGGTGATCGTTTTTCCGATGATGGCGGGATCGCCGCCGAAACGTTGCTGCCAGTAGGGGTAGCTGATGATGAGAGCGGGCGGCGCGGGGGATTTGTCCGGCTCGCCGGGGAAAATCAGAGAGCCCAAAGCAGGTTGCAGGCCAAGCGTCGCAAAGAAATTGGTGGTGACGTAGTTGGCGAACACTCGATCGCTGCGATTGTCCGCGCGAACACCGACGAAATCCATGTCGTACGCGGCCATTTCTGAGAAGGCATTCGAGCTGGCGCGGTAGTCCTGAAAGTCCATAAAGGAAGGGCCGTGGGGATCGAAATTTCCCGGATGACGAATGGCAATGACCTGGAGATTCGCGTTGTCTTTGCCGGGCAACGGGCGCAAGTAGAAGCCGTTGACGACGCCGAAGATTGCGGCGCTGGCGCCGATGCCTAGCGCGAGAGTCAGGATGGCGAGGAGCGTGAACGACGGGCTCCTTAGTAACATGCGTACTGCGTAGCGGACGTCTTGAATCAACGTGTGCACAGCGGCCTCCCGCGTTCTCTGAATAATGTACGGAGGATCCCGCTAGAATGTTCCGCGGAAAATGCGAAGGGCCCGGGAACCCAGGATTTGGGTGGCGGGGCGCTTCGCATCCATTCAGTTGCGCAGAGAGCCGGCTGGAAGCCGGTGCTACGAAACCTGCTTCGGGCTACACAACTTGCTTTACGCTGCAGTACTGCGCAGAGAGGCACACAGGCTGAAGCCTGTGCTACATACACCGGCTAATTCTTTTTTTGTGATAGAGCTTTAACTGGGTACGCGGGCCGCTTTGGTAGCGGCGGTACTTTCTTCAGACCGTCCAGCGCGAGTTCGATGGCTTTTTCGAGTTGCGGATCGTGGCCGCTCACGACTAAATCGGGCCGCTCTTCAACGGTGAAGTCCGGATCGACGCCGTGATTTTCAACGATCCACTGGCCTCCGTTATCTGGCGTCCAGAAAGCAAATTCCGGAGCAGTTACTGATCCGCCATCCATCATCGGAATTTCCCTGCTGTAGCCGATCAATCCGCCCCAGGTGCGCGTTCCCACGATAGGGCCGATGTTTTCGTGATGAAAGAACCACGGGAAACAGTCTCCGCCGGAGCCTGCCAGTTCGTTGACGATCATGACTTTGGGCCCATAAATAGCCTGATTTGGGAAGGGAGAGTCCAAGCCGTTGCGAGGGGTCAACATGGCGAGCAACTGGCGCTGAAGTTTTTCGGTGTAAAAATCCGGGATGGAGCCGCCGTGATTGTAGCGCTCGTCCACGATAAGCCCTTCTTTGCCAATCTGCGCGTTCAGATATTTATCGAACATGATGATGCCAGCGATACTAGTGTCCGGCACATGCATGTAGCCGATGCGGCCGCCAGTGGCCTTCTCGACAATTTTGCGGCGCGATTCGACCCAGTCGAGATAGCGCAACTGAGATTCGTTGGCGATCGGGCGCACGACAATTTCCCACGCGTCGTCGGGTGACGGCTTGTCATTCACTTTGAGCGCGACGGTTTGCGCGGCAAGTCCCTGGAAATAAGAATAGACGTCATTCGATGCGCGGACAGGAACTCCGTTGACGGAGATGAGGTAATTGCCTTCTCTCACTTTCAGGCCGGGTTCGGTGAGCGACGAGCGCGTTTGCGGATTCCAGTTTTCGCCCGCAAATATCTTCTGGAACCGGTAATAGCCCTGGTCAGCGGAAAAATCCACGCCTAGCAAGCCAACGCCGATGCGAGTGACTTGCGGAGATTCGCCGGAAACGACGTAGGTGTGCGAAGTGCCCAGCTCTGCGATCATTTCACCGATGATGTAATTTAAATCCGCGCGATGCTGAACGTAAGGAAGCAGTGCCGCGTAACGCTTTTCAATTTTCGGCCAGTCGAGGCCGCCCATGTCGGGATCCCAGTAGAAATCGCGTTCGATTCGCCAGGCTTCGTGCAGCATTTCCGCCCATTCTGCTCTCGGATCCACGAGCGTTTGCATTCCAGCGGTGTTCAGGTGGCCGTCGCCGACTTTTGCTTTGCCGGCAATTGCGTCGGTGATGCCCCAGACGGGGCCGGCCTGATACAGAATTTTGCTGCCGTCGGTGCTGAGGTCGTAAGAATTGCTGAACCCATCGAGGAGAACTTTATCCTCGCGAGATTTCAAATCGTAAACGTGCAACGCGGCGCGAGGACGGCCCGGACCGGGAGTGCCGGCCTGAAGAGCGTCCTGCGGAATTGAGACGTAGAAAATTTTGCCTTTGCGAGCGTCGAGGTTGTTGTAGAGGCCCGCGGGAATGGGGACCTGTGTGACGCGATTTCCGATGCCTTCGAGATCAATTTGAACTGGCTTCGGTGTTTTGTCGGCAGGCGCAGCTTCTTTTGATTTATCGGCAGTTTGCGCAGCCGCGGATTTGTCATCGGCCGGTTTGTCGGCTGGTTTGTCGGCGGGCTTGGTTGCGTCTGCCGGCTTTTCTTCATCGCTCTGAGGCGCGAATGGAGAAGGTTCGTCGGCTTTCAGAGTGAGAGCGAAAACGCCGGTGGAGTCGTAATAGTTGAAACGCTGATCGAAGACTCCGGAACTTGGATAATAGAAACGAGCGGAGAGGAAATAGAGGTATTTGCCTTCAGGATCGAAAATGGGATTCTGGTCGTTGTAAAAGCCGCTGGTGATGTGGAAGGCCTTTTTCTGCTCGACCGAATAGAGGTAGAGCGAGTTGGCCGTATTTGATCCGGTTTTCGAGTAGGCGATCCAGCGGCTATCCGGTGACCACGCGCCGTCACCAATCTGATTGCGATCATCGTGATCGACCTCGATGGATTTCTTTTGGTCGATATCCACGTACCAGAGGCGGAGAGACTTATCCCAGAAAAGAATTTTCTTGCTGTCCGGCGACCACCGTGTGCCGTAACGATAGACGGCGCCGTCCGTGGTGACACGGACTTCGTCGCCACCCATTTGGGGACGCAGATAAACTTCAAATTCGCCGGACTTATCGGAAAGATAGGCGATCCATTTGCCGTCGGGCGACCACGCGGGATTCTGTTCGTGAACGCCGGGGGTCATGGTGATGTTGCGCGGGCTGCCGTGCTCGGCGGGAAGAGTGAAAATATCGCCACGCGCTTCAAATACGGCGCGAGCGCCGCTGGGCGAAATGGCCGCGCCGCGAATCTGATCTGCAGCGTTTCTCAATCCGGCGCGCGATTCGATATCGTCACCGGCGACGGTGATGTGAACCTGAGTTTGTTTTTCCGAAGCAAGATCGTAGGTGTAAAGCAGTCCACCATTTTCAAACACGATTGCGTCCGGGCCCAAGCTGGGCCACTTTATGTCGTACTCGGTGAAATTGGTGAGCTTGCGGGATTTCTTTGACGCGAGATCGTAGCGATACAGATTCATTACGCCGTCGCCGTCATTAATGTAATAGATGGTGTCACCGTGCCACATGGGAAAAAGATCCATGCCTGCGGTTTTCGGGAGTTCTTCGTAAGTATTTTTCTTCAAATCGTAAATGCCGATTGGGGGTTTCCATCCGCCGCGATAACGCTTCCAGGTGCGGAAATCCTGAGAAGTGGGAAGATACGCGATACGATTTCCGTCCGGCGAAAAACTGGTGAGGCTGGCGCGCGGAACGGAAAGCATTTCCGCACTTCCGCCTTCCGATGAAACGGTGAAGAGGCGCGTGATATCAGGCGGCTGGCTGTAGCGATTGGAGCGAAAGAGAATTTTCTTGCCGTCGGGCGTCCAACCGAGAACGTTGTCGGTGGCGGGATGATACGTCAGACGGCGGGGCTCTCCGCCCGCGGCGGGCATGACGAACACGTCGGTATTGCCGTCATAATCGGCGGTGAAGGCGATGGATTTTCCGTCGGGAGAAAATTTTGGGAAAATTTCCTCGCCAGGATGCGCGGTCAGCCGATGAGCGTAGCCACCGGCGCGGGGCACGGTCCACAAATCACCGGCGTAACTGAAAACGATTTCGTTCTTGGAGACATCGGGATAACGCATGAGGCGGGTTTCCTGCGCTTGCGCGGATGTTGCGACGGAAGTGATAAACGCGAGCGCGCAGAAGAAAATCAATTTCATGGCGCGGCTTTGCGCGCGCTTGGACAAAGTGGTTGCGGATGCGAGATTCATGAAGCTCCTTATAGCGGGCCGGCCCTGGGAAGGCCTGATCGCGTGCAACGAACGGCGGAATTCTATCATTGTTCGGCTGCCCTCATCATTGACGCGCCAAATGATATACGCAGTTCGCAGGCAAGATGTTTCGCGCAACGCGAGGTATAAAGGATGGAAACGCGCTTCGCGCGGTCGAAACGCAGGGCACAGCGTATGCTAGTATGAGATTTACTCACCGTGAAACGCTGGACTTTGTCTGAGATTTGGGCTCGAACGCCGCGCATTGCGCTTGCGAGCTTCCTGTTATTTTTCCTTGGTACATTGATTGTGGGGCCTTGCTGGGCAGATGACGCGTCCACGAAAGCTGCGCGTGAATTGGCGCAGAAGCTTGCGGCGCAGATTGACCACAAGAAAAAAGTGCTCATCGAGGTTGTGGACTTAACTGGGGAGATGCGTGTTACCGATTTGGATGACGCGAAGCGGACGATTGAAGCTGAATTGCATGCGCATGGTGTTCGCGCAGTTGCGGATACTTCGTACGAAACTAAAATTCGGATCACGCTTTCCAGAGACAACGTAGGGCGATTGTGGATTGCGGATTATGACAGCGGAGGCGCGCGTGCCGCGTTGATGGTGCCCTTTGAGCTCACCAGTTTGGATTTGAGATCGTGGATTACGGGTGCGCACCTAGATCGCGAACTAGTGTTTACGGACAGTTCGCCCATGCTTGATTTTGCATGCACAAGCTCGGCCGTCGGCACGGGTTGCGGTGAGGTGCTCGTGCTACACGAGGATGGTGTTGTTTTCATGGCTCTAGAATTGAATTTGCCCGCGGCCGCAGTCGAACACGAAAAGCCGTGGTCGCGTGATGTACGGGGTCGATTGAGTCGGGCCGGATCTGATTTCGGCGTTCGCGTTGAGGACGTAGCGTGTTCTGGCAATCTCAACGAAGTTCACGGTTCAAAATGCGCACCGACCGTTTCACCATGGACGTTTCCGAGCCCACGCGGAGAAGGCACTTCTGCCGTGCTTGTGCGTGGACAGAATGCGTTCGAGTGGGTGGGGAGATTTGCAACTAACGGCGGCCGGGCAAAGCGAGATTCATTCTATTCACTCGCGGGTCTGGATGTGAACGCTGAACCCGGCTGGATTTCCAGCGGAATCGACGGCGAAGTACGAATTTTTACCGACAAGACTGGCGAGACAGTGGGGATCGCGTCAGGTTGGGGATCAGAACTTGCGGCGGTGAAAACGGATTGCGGTAACGGTTGGCAAATACTGGCCACGCGACAGCGCGATCTCACAGAAACGGATGCGATTACGGTTTATGAGTGGACCGGGACCGAATTTCGAGCACTTAGCGATCCAGTCGAAATGAACGGAACCATTGTCGCAATGTGGTCAGCTCAAGACAGTGGGCCAGCTCGGGCCGTGGTTCACAATCTGAAAACTGGAAATTATGAAGCGTACCTTCTTAAGGTTGGGTGTTCTCAGTAGCGCCGCTGTTACGTGTTTGCTGAGTGGATTGATATTTGCGCCGGCGCATGCGTCGGAGCGGCCGCACTATGGCGGCACGCTGCGCGTGGAGATACGGGTGCGCGTGAACTCGATGGATCCGCGTGGATGGAATCCGGACGCAGTGGATGCGGGCGCGACTGAACGATTGCTCGGCCTGGCGTTTGAGCGATTGGTGCGAATGAATGATGCTGGGCAGCCGCAGGCCGGTTTGGCGGCATCATGGCAGCACGATGCGAATTTCACTCACTGGCAATTTCAGCTTCGCGCGGGCGTGAAATTTCATGATGGCACTCCGCTGAGTGCCGACGCGGTGGTGGCGGCGCTTCAGGCTGACGATGCTGCGCGGTGGTCGGTGTCGTCGTCAGGTGCGGCGGTGGTGTTTGAGTTTAAAACGTCGCGGCCGAATTTACCGGCGGAGCTTGCCACTGGGCGCAGCCTTATTTTTCGTGCGGCGCAGGATACTGTTGTTGGCACTGGGGCATTTCGTATTGTGGACTGGCAGGCGCAAAAACGATTGGAGTTGAAGGCGAACGAAGATGACTGGGCCGGGCGTCCATTTGTGGATCGGATTGAAATTGCGCTGGGTGTTTCATCGCAACAGCAAGTGATCGATTTGGAGTTGGGAAAGGTTGACGTGATTGAATTGTTGCCGAGTCTGACGCGGCGCGCATCGCAAGTCTCCGGCGCACGCGTGTCGGCGTCGGCGCCTTCGGAATTATGGGCGTTGGTGATCACTCCGCGTGGCGCGGCGGCTTACGATCCGCGATTTACGCAGGCGCTTTCGCTGGCAATTGACCGCGCGGCAATCGTAAATGTGCTGTTGCAACGGCAGGGCGAGCCGGCGGGCAGTTTGTTGCCGCAGTGGCTTTCCGGGTATGCGTTTTTGTTTCCGGCGGACGTGAATGTCGCTGACGCGAAGAAAATTCGCGCGGAATATTCCGCATCGCCATTGCAGGCGTTGGTTTATGATGGCGCTGATCCTTCGGCGGCGTTGGTAGCGCAAAGGATTGCTGTGAACGCGCGCGACGCTGGAATTAATTTGAGCGTGTCCGCAGAAACTGCGGCGAACGGCGGCGCAAATAATTTTGATGTGCGTTTGGTGCGCTGGCGAATTTCCGCGCCGGATGCGCGTGAAGCACTAACGGCATTATTTAGACGGTTGAACGGAGCGCAAGCGGAAGCAGCGTTTATGCCGCTGGAAACTCCGGAGCAACGATTCGCGGCGGAGCGCGCGGTGCTCGATCGCGGCAGAATTATTCCGGTGGCGTTTGTGCCGGAAATTTATGCGGTGGGGCCGGCGGTGAAGGATTGGATGCCGCCTCGATGGGGCGGATGGCGATTGGAAGATGTTTGGCTTGAACAGACGCCGCGCGCGGCGCAAGCTGCGGCGGGCGCGGGAACAGGGAACAACTGAACGTGAGCTTCCGAGTAAAACTCGCGCTGGTATTCACGCTGACGATTGTGGTGGCGGTGGCGCTTGTGGCGTGGGGAGTTTCCACTTACACACAGCGGGAATTTGAGAAAATTGATCAGCACCACACCGACGCGCTGACCGAACAATTCAAACAGGAATATGCGCAGCGCGGGGAAGAAGTGGTGCATCGCGTAACGGGAATTAAAGAATCGAATGCCACGATCAGCATGGCGATTGCCTTGAGCGGTCCGCGCGCGGATGCATCGCGCTTCGTGTTTGAAGCGGACGGGCTGGCGAAACCGAATCAGTTGGATTTTCTGGATTTTGTCGGTGACGACGGGGCGGTGATTTCCTCAAAGGAATGGCAGGTGCATTTTGGTTACAAAACGGACTGGGTAATCGCCGGAGGGCACGACTGGAATCAACAAGACGCGTTTCTGAGCCGGACAGAGTTGCCCGATGGTGTGGCGCTTTCGTTGACTGCTGTACGCGTCGTGTCGGTGAATGAAAAAAATCTTTACGTAATCGGTGGCGTGCAGCTTGACAAGGAATTCCTGAAGACGCTTATGCTTCCGGAGGGAATGCGCGCGCTGCTTTACAAAAATCTGCAGCCGGGATTCGATGCGACGATGCTCACGGATGTGAATGGCTCCGTAGCGCAAGCCGATCGGCTTAATCCGTTGATTGAACGTGTGCAGAAGCAGGGAACGCCGGCGGAGCTGACGGTTCAGTGGACCGCCGATCCCGCGAGCGCCGAAAATTTCCACGCGATTCCACTGCAAGGCCGGGAAAAGCAATTGCTCGCAGTGCTGCTGGTGGGAAGTTCGCGCGGGGAACTTGCGACGCTGGTGAGTTTTATTCGCAAGTTGGCCGTAATTGTCGGCGGCGCGGGGATTTTGCTGGGCGTGTTTATGAGCGTGTGGTTTTCGGCGCGGGTCACCCGTCCACTTGCGAAGCTGGCGGCGGGCGCGCGCGAAGTTGCTGCTGGAGATTGGGCGGTGCGCGTGGATGTGCGTTCGCGCGATGAGGTGGGCCAGCTTGCGCGTGACTTCAATGAGATGACGCGCCAGCTTGCCGAACAGCGCGACCGCTTGGTGCAGGCGGAGCGCGTGGCAGCGTGGCGCGAAATTGCGCGGCGGCTGGCGCACGAGTTGAAAAATCCGCTGTTTCCGCTGCAGTTGACGCTGGAAAATCTGCAACGCGCGCGGCAGCAGACGCCGGAACAGTTCGACGAAATATTTGCGGAATCCACGAAGACGCTGCGGGCTGAACTGGATAATTTGAAGACGATCGTCACACGGTTCAGCGATTTTTCAAAGATGCCCGCGCCGCAGTTGCAGCCGACCGATTTGAATGACGCGGTGAGGAACGCCGTGCGAGTTTACGACGCACAGTTCAATGTGATCGGCCGGCCGCCGGTGACTCCAGAACTTTATCTGGATGAGAACATGCCGATGATTCAGGCGGATCCTGATTTACTGCATCGCGCGCTGAGCAATCTGGTGATGAACTCGCTGGATGCGATGCCTTCGGGTGGAACGTTGACGGTGCGGACCGGACACGGTGACGGCGTTGTGGGCGTGGAAATTTCGGATACCGGAGCGGGACTGACTCCGGAAGAATGCGAAAGATTGTTCACGCCGTATTACACGACAAAGCGAGTGGGCACCGGGTTGGGACTTGCGATCGTGCAGTCGGTGGTGAGCGATCATTACGGAAAAATTTCTGTGGAAAGTTCTCCAGGACACGGCGCGACATTTCGGATTGAGCTGCCGCTGCGGCCGCCGGGCGCGAAAACAAATTTTGATCGAGGGCGTAATACGGAACGAAATTCGGAACGCGGCTCGAGAAAAAGCTCGGGGAATGGCGCGGCTCCGCCGGACGAGGCCGAGCTTGTGAAAGAAAAGCGGCGTACGGAAAGTGTCGGCACGAAAAGTAGGCCTGGATTGAATGACTAAAGAAATTTGGGCGAAGTAATTGTTGTTTGAGCTCTTAAGAATCCAATTCATATGAAGAACACCGCCCATCTATTGGTTGTGGACGACGATCCGAACACGCTGGCTTCACTTTCTCGCGCATTTCGTCTGGCCGGCTATGCAGCGACAGTTTGCGATTCGGCTCTGTGCGCGCTGGAGCTTGCGAAGTCGGAGCGATTCGATTTGATTTTGTCGGACGTGGTGATGCCCGGACGCGATGGCCTGACACTGTTGGAAGATTTGAAGAATGCGGGCGTGGCCACTCCGGTGGTGATGATTTCAGGACAGGCGAGCATTGAGATGGCGGTGCGCGCCACGCGATTGGGCGCGGTGGATTTTCTGGAGAAGCCGCTTTCGACTGAGAAGCTGATGGTGACCGTCGAAAATGTTCTGAAACTTTCGCGGTTGGAGCAGGAAAATCGCGAACTGCGAACGCGGCTGGGGCGCCACGAAATTGTGTGGCACAGCCCGGTGATGGAACGCCTGATGGCGCAGATCCGGCGCGTGGCCGCAAGCGAAACGCGCGTTTGCATTCTGGGCGAGACCGGCACAGGCAAAGAATTAGTTGCGCGAACGCTGCATGAAAATAGTCCCCGGCACGCGGGGCCATTCATCACGCTGAATTGCGCGGCGGTACCGGCGGAATTGATCGAGTCTGAATTATTTGGGCACGAAAAAGGCGCGTTTACGGGAGCTTCAGCGCGGCACACCGGAAAATTTGAGCAGGCGCACGGCGGAACATTATTCCTCGATGAGATCGGCGATATGCCTCTGACGATGCAAGCGAAATTGTTGCGCGTGCTGGAAGAAGGCGAAGTCGAACGCGTCGGCGGAGACAAGCCCGTGCGCGTGGATGCTCGTGTAATTGTAGCGACGCATCGAAATCTGGAAGAACTCGTACGTCAGAATGCTTTCCGCCAGGATTTATTTCACAGGATTTATGTTTTTCCGTTGACTCTGCCTCCTCTGCGCGAACGAGTGGACGACATTCCGGCGCTGGTGCAACATTTCGCGCGGCAGGTGTCCGCGCAAAACGGATGGAAAGAAAAACTGATCGAGCCCTCCGCGATTCTGGAGCTGCAACGTTACGCGTGGCCGGGAAATGTGCGGGAGCTGCGGAATGTTGTCGAGCGATTGTTGCTGATCGCCGCCGGAGAAAGTGTGACGGCAGACGATGTCCGCATGGCATTGCCACGCGCAACCGATGGGCATGCAGGTCTATTGACCGGCGCTGCGGGATTTTCCGGAACGCTGGCAGAGCGCGTCGATAAATTTGAAAGGGAATCGCTGGTCAGCGAGCTGGCAAAGCATGGCTATCACATGACAAATGCCGCACGCGCGCTCGGACTCGAGCGAAGTCACCTCTACAAGAAGTGCCAGCAATTGGGAATTGATCTTCGAGAATTGCGAAAAACAGAATAGATGTAGCGCGGAAAACGCGCGCCTGCCTGATGCATCCCACAACTTAGAATTTGAATACTGCAGCTGAGATTAGCGAATGTCCGGATTGAGTGATCCGCCGGGCGAAGCAGGCGCGGCTGTTGTAATCGCCGGCGCGGCGGCCTTGCGCAAATTGAAGTAATTGCGCGCAAACGCCGCTTGCGTTCCGCCGGTTTCTACGACGACGGCCTGAACTGTGTAATTTCCGGTGGCGAGCTTATCGAGCGGCAGGCTGATGCGGAACGACGCCGCGTGCGTAACGGGATTCACTTCGGCGGGCTCAACCACCGGCGTATCGTTTGAGCGTTGCCCATTGCGGAAGAAAACAAGTCCCGCGCGCAAAGCGGCAGGATCGGTTTTGGCCGGCGCGTAAGCCTGGAACAAAACGTAAAGCGTTTGCTGAGAAGTAAAAACGCGAGTCACGCTGGGAACAATCCGCTGGCCATTCACATCCAGCGGAGAAGTTCTGACGCGCGCGTCATTTCCCATCGTGCGCCTGTGCACTTGTTGACCTTGCCCGCCCTGCCGCGCGCCCTGTCCGCGCACTCGCGCGGTATCCGCCACCAATTGACTGGACAGCATCACCGTGCTCAGTTGAAGTTGGTTCGGCCGCGCAGGATAGATATTCACGTTCTGTTCAAACGTCCCGATGTGCCCGGATGAGTTATCCCGTACGAGAAACTTGAGCCTATAATTTCCGGGCCCCAGCATAATGCCGCCTTGATACACAAGCGATTTCTGAGAAATCTGCTCAAAATTCACAGCGTCGAGTTGCACGGTCATCGTGTCCCGCTGCACGCCGGCAATCTTTTTCGATTTGATCTCGCGAAATTCGTACAGGAAATCAAACTTCGCTTCGTGCTGGCCGCTTTTTTTCGCCCATTGAAGCGCGCTAGAAGCAATCTTTGCGGAAACCGGCACGAAAAATTGTCCGTCGGGAAAACGGAATTGAGCGGTGTCCACGGCAACGGGCAGTTCGACCATCACGGCTTCCGAACCCATCGCGCTATCGAGTTGCTTTTCGCGGTCTTCCGTATTGAAAATTCCGAATTCTTTCGGCGCGTAATATCCAGGCCGGTGTTTGATGTGTGCGCCCGGCGGAACGCCGACGAGTTTCACCTTCACCTGACGGTAACGTCCATCGCGCGTCGTGTTGGAACTGTAATAGCTCAGCAAATAGTAGCCGGTGGTATCGTCCTGCACCTGCTTGAAAATTCCGGTGAAGTCATTCAGATCGAAAAATGTTCTGCCGCCGGTGTCCGCGGCCAGCGTGTAGAGGGTGTCGCGCGAAGCGTGACGCGCGTTCGCAACTGCCATCACCGTTTGACCGCTGAATCCCGCGGTGCCGCGTGACATGCCGGTACTCGCATCCAGCGCATCCGTCATCAGCCCGCGCGAATCCACCTGATACAGCGAGACATTCGCCTTATTCGCGGCGTCGGTAGCGGCCTGTAGCGAAGAGCGATTTTCTTCGCCGGTCTGCGTGACGCCGCTGGTGAATTCCAAAACAGATTTCTTTCCGGGAATGCCGCCGAGCAATTCGGCCAGCACCTGCACGGCGTAAAGTTTATTATCTGTGTTGAAAATATTGAACTCCGTGTCGTCCGCGGTGGCGGCGGACTGATCGTCCGCCGAAACCGCATCGGTTGCCGTCGCTCCCAGTCCCTGCAGCATCGCTTCCTTGCCGGGAACCAGCGAGGCAACGGCTTGCTGAAGCACTTCGTGATCGTTTGTGAAATTAGCAAGGATCTTAAAAGTCGTGCCGAAAGCAATCACCGCCACCAGATCCGCCGGTGACATTTGTTGCTTGATGTACTTCTGGGCCGCGTCAGTGGAACGGATCAAATCCTCGGGATTCAATGACGTCGTGTCAAAAAACAGCACGATTAACCGGTGATCTCTGACGATCGGCCGAAGTTTTTCCGGATCGTTGGCGGTGTTCAGATCAATGACGATCGGCTCCGCATCGCCATTTCCGGCGGTTTCTATTTTCTCGACGTCGTAATAATCCGCCGCCTCAAGTTTCTGAACTTTACCTTCTTCAACCATCTCAAAGTTTTCCGGTTTCAGTCCCTTAATCAGCTTGCCGTCCTTGTCGGTGACGACGGCGTCAATCTGAACCATGTCCACGTTGACGCTGACTTTATTTGGCCCCACGGTCTTCGCCGCTCCAGGCTTCGGTGGCGGCGGAGGCGGAATCGTGGACCGCTGGGGAATTACTTGCGTCCCGCCCTGCTGTTGGCTTTGTTGTTGGGACTGTTGCTGAGATTGCTGCCGAGCGAGGACAGTGGAAAGCAGAAACGCGGCTGCTGCGAACGTCGCCAGGAATCGAACGACTTGCGAAGAATGACGGTGCGTCATGGCGTCGCTCCCCCTGAGGAAAAGCCCCGGCCAACTATCCGCGCTCAACAATTATCGTTGTGCAATCAGATAGCTGCCACGGCGTTGCGTCTCAACGCGCCTTATCGGCTTGCCGGCTTCGGCGATGCGCCGCCAGGTGCGGCCGGTGCTGCTGTCGGCGTGGCCGTTGCTGGCTTCGTGCGCAGAGCAAAATAATTTCTTCCGAATGCCGCCTGCGAGCCACCTGCTTCGACCACTACAGTCTGAACCGTATACCTTCCCGGAGGAAGCTTGCTGAGCGGCAAGCTGATACGGAAAGAAGCCGTGTGCGTTTTCGCGTCAACTTCGGAAGCTTCTACTACCGGGGTGTCGTCAAACCGCTGGCCGTTGCGGAAAAATACCAGACCAGCGCGAAGTGCATTGGGGTCGGTCTTCGTCGGCGCATAGGCCTGGAAGAAAACGTACAGCATCTGATCGGACGTGAAAACGCGGGTGACGCTCGGCACGATGCGCTGGCCATTCACGTCAAGCGGCGAATCCTTTCCCTTTGCAGCCTCACCGAAAGACTGTTTGCGCACATCGGACTTCTTGGGAACGTCTGCAATCTGGCTGGAAAGCAGAACGCTGCTCAGTTGCAAACGATTTGCTTGCGCCGGATACAGCGTCAGATCCTGCATCACGGTGCCCATGCGTCCGCTTTCATTATCGCGCGCCAGGAACTTAAGAATGTAGTGGCCCGGGCCGACCAGGATACCGCCCTGATAAACGATAGCTTGTTGCGAGGCCTCCAGCGACACGGTCATAGTGTCGCGCTGAGAACCGGCGACGCGCTTCGTGGTGACGTCGCGCAATTCGTAAAGGAAATCAAACTTTGCTTCGTGCTTGCCGCTGGTCTTCGCGAATTGAAGCGCGCTCGATGCGAGCTTCACCGAGATGGGAACGAAAATCTGATTGTTGGTCCAGTGGAATTCGCCGGCATCGAGCGCCATGGGCAGTTCCGTGACGGCCACTTGAGAGGCCATCGCGTCGTCCAGCTGCTTTTCGCGGTCTTCCGTATTGTAAATTCCGAAATCCTTCGGAGCGTAATAACCCTGGCGGTGCTTGATTTTCGCGCCGGGCAGATTCACGAGCTTCACGGTTACATCGCGGTATCGGCCGTCACGTTTCGTGTTTGTGCTGTAGTAGCTCAGCAGATAGTAACCGGTGGTGTCTTCCTGCACTTCCTTGAAAATCTGGCTGAAATTGTTGATGTCGGCGAACATCTTGCCGCCGGTATCCTGAGCGAGTGTGGAAAGCGTGTCTCGCGAAGCGTTACGCGAATTGACCTGCGCAAGAACTGTGGCGCCGCTGAAAGCCGAATTTCCCGTCGCCATGCCGCTGCTCGCATCGGCCGCATCCGTCACCAGCCCGCGCGAATCCACCTGATAGAACGTCACATCGTTCTTGTTCGCCGCGTCTGTGGCTGCCTGCACCGCCGAGCGATTTTCTTCTCCGGTTTGCGTAATGCCACCGGTGAATTCCATCACCGCTTTCTTTCCCGGAATTCCGCCCAGCAGACCGGAAAGAGCTTGTACCGCATACAATTTGTTATCTGTGTTGAAGATGTTGAATTCCGTGTCGTCCGCGGTTGCGGCGGACTGATCATCTTGTGTGACCGTGTCACTGGCCGATGAAGCCAAACCGGAAAGCAGCGTTTCCTTGCCGGGATTTGCGATCGCGGCAATCGAATGCTCCAGCAATTCTTTCTGGTTGGTGAAGTCCACGTTGATTCGGAACTGAGTGCCGAAGGTGACGATGGCGATTAAATCCGCCGGCGTCATTTGCTCCTTCAGGAATTTCATCGCCGCGTCAGTCGAGCGCAGCAAGTCTTCTGGCGCCATGGAAGTCAGATCGAAGAAAAGCACGATCATGCGGTGCTCGCGCACGATGGGGCGCAGCTTTTCGGGATCATTGGCGGTTTTCAGGTCAATCGTAATGGGTGTGGCATCCTCCGTCGTTCCCGCGGTTTCGATTCTCTCCACATCGTAATAATCGAGCGCAGTAATTGTCTGCGCTTTGCCTTCTTCCTGGAGCTGGAAATTTTCCTTCTTCAGGCCTTTGATGGCTGCGCCGTTCTTGTCCGTGATGGAGGCGTCAATCTGCACCAGGTCAACATTCATATTAATGCCATTCTTGCCAGCGCCCTTCGGCGCTTCCGGCGGGGGCGGCGGTGGCATTTGATGAATGTTGACGACGTTGCTGTTATTTTGCGCAGGCGGCGGGGTAGTCTGTTGCGGCGGCGTCTGCTGCTGCGAACCTTTTTGAGCAGAGCCCTGCTGAGTAGTGCCCTGCGTTTGCGCAGGCGCGGCCGGCAGCAATAGGGATGAAATGGCCAAAAGCGCCAGGAAACGTCCAGTTCGTGAAGTGTGCGGAGTATTCATATGGGTTCTCATTAAAAGTTTAACCTGACTACCGCTTGCATCGTGCGCATTGCCCCGGCGCCAAGAACTTCGCCGAAGTTTCTGGTGCCGACGGAAAGTCCGATACTCGAATAGTTCGGGTGATTGGCAAGATTGTTCACTTCCCAGCGAAGGTCCAGGTGCTTCTGAGCGTCACGGCCCAGCGTAATGCTCTTCGCGAGCGCCATATTCACAATGATGCTGCTCGGGCCGCGGACTATGTCCCTTCCCGCGTTGCCTGCCAGGCCCACTGGAGCGAAAGAGCCACCGGTCGGGAATTCAGGACTCGCCGGGAATTGTTTGCCGGGCGCGGCGAAGCAGGAAACGTTAAAGAATTCAGAAACGCTGCGCTGGCTGGACAACAGATTCTGATCGCAGCCCGCGAAAATATCCGGGCGCGTATTTAGAGTATTGCCGCTATTGATCGCGGTCAATTCGCCTTGAACGATGGGCTGCAGCGGCGCCCCGGTTTGGAACGTGGCGCTTCCGCTCAGGCGCCAGTTGCCAAGAATCCTGGCTTCCGCGCCCTTGTGCGCAAATCGTTTGCGTTCGCCGAACGGCAATTCGTAAGTGGAATTCCCCGTAATCACGTTGCGTCGATCGAATGAGGAAAGCCCCCGCTCTACGTTGAAATTCGGGAAATCCTGAATAACGGCTTGGCCGCTGCCGCCGATGGAGCTCGAATCGTCAATCGACTTGGAATAGGTGTAAATCGTCGTGAACGTGAATCCATTGCGCATGCGCTTTTGCAGCCGTATCTGGAGAGCGTTGTATATGGAAGACGCGCCGGATGAATCATACGTGTAGGTAAGATTTGTTGGAACAATCGGGACTGGGAGTCCCTGCGCTGCCAACAAATTGTTGGTTACGTTCAAAAGATTCGGCGCGGAATAAACGTCCAAATACGAACCCTTCGTGCCGATGTAGGAAAGCTGCCAGGTGAACCCGTCGATGAACTGACTTTCCAGCGACACGTTCCATATCTGGACGATAGGATTTCGGTAGTTGGGGTTCACGGCGTAGGTATTGATATTTGATATTGAAGTCGTCGGCAGCAGCCCAGTTGTAAACGAAAGCGGCGCCGTCGGAACCTGTACTGAATTCGCGATGTTCGTAGCGAATGGCGCCTGGTTCAGCAAGTGATTGTCAATCACGCCGTAGGAGTTGGAATTGTCAAATATGTTGTAGCCGGCGCGAACGATTAGCGCGTGCTTGCCGTTGTTGGCCTCGAAGTATTTCCCGGGCACCCGCCACGCGACGGAAACGCGCGGAGCAAGATTTTTGTAGTTGGGACGAATGAGCGAAGCCGGCAATGCACCGCTGAACGCCCCGACATTGTTGGCGGGCGTTACCTGCTGCACTTGCGTGAAATCCGCTGGATTTACATCCAAATCGGCCAGATGGCCGAAAAGCTCGGTCGCCGGAAGTACCAGTTCGTAGCGCAGGCCATAGGTAAGAGTAAAGCGCGGCTTTATTTTCCAATCATCGGTAAAGTAGGTGATGAAAGCACGAGACCTCAGGTAATTGAATGTATCTCCGAACTGGACCGACGTGCCCTGCGGCAGGCCTAACTCAAAGTCGGCAAGTGGCGACCCGGTGTTGGCGATCGCCGTGAAGGGATGCGGATCAGTGGAGGGTGTGAAGTTCTCTGACATGACGCCCGTGAAAGTGAAGGCGCCGCGGGGATTCGTATCCGCATCGGTGTTGATTTGAACGCGGCGGAACGTGGCGCCGAAGTGCGTGGCGTGTTTTCCGTGCGTCCAGGAAAGCGTATCCGTCAAATTCCAAGTTTCATTTCTGGTCAGGCTGGGAATCACGTCATTAAATCCGCTGTACGAAAGTCCGCCGTTGCTGCTGTTCAAGTTGATGGTCGGCAGGCCGAAGTTGAGGGAATTCGAGGATCCACCCGTAATACCGAGCAAGGCTTCTTCGTCAACGCTATTTGCAAAGCCGTTCACTCGATTGCTGCGCGATCTGGTGAAGTTCAGCACCATGGCGTTAAGCAGCCGCGGCGAAATGTTCTGATTGAACGTGATGGTCGCAACCTGCGCACGGCTTGACGAACTGCTCGTTTCCACAGGGAACAGGCCTTGCCCGGTCAACTGTTGCTGGCTGATGTTGTACTGCACTCCAAAATTCAGCTTGGGCGAAATAGTCTGGTTTACGCGCATGCTTACGGTCTGGTTGTTCGTGGGAGTGGCGACCTGCAAAAGATAGTTATTCGGGTTATTCAGCGTCGGCGTTTGATTCGGTGATGGAATCAAGGCGAGCAACGCCGCAGCAGTCGGATTGATCATGCCGCTGATGTTGCACGGATTTGATGGATTCAGAAGAGTTCGCGGCGTCTGTAGATTCGAGGGGCTTGAACTCGCGAAGTTGTAAATGTTAACCGGAACCGCGAGCCCGGTGGTGGGATTGGTGCCGGAACTGCAAAAATTTCCCGCGCGCTCCAAGTCAGTGGGCACGTTCCCGGTCAAAAAATTTGCCGTATTGCCGTGGCCGACATTCACGTTGAGAAAGAAAAATGTTTTGTCGCGGCCGTCGTACAGGTGCGGAATGCGGAGCGGTCCACCAAGGTTGCCGCCGAACCGATTGCTGTCGGATGAAAGCTTGGGCTGCTCCTGTCCGTTGGCCTGCCAGGTACGTGCGTTGAAAGCGGAATCCAGAAGAGTTTCATTGAGCGTGTAATGCATCTGGTTGATGCGTTTGCGAATGACGCTGTTCAATCCCCAGGGCACACCATTATTCCCCTGACCGCCGCGTCCACCGCGTCCTCCGCCGCCCGCTCCACCTCCGCCTCTGCCACCACCGCCGCCTCCGGGCCCGCCGCCGGGTCCTCGACCTCCGCCGCCACCCGGCATTCCGTTGTCACCGGTTTGTCCGGGAAGGCCTAGAGCTTGTCCGGGAATTCCAGGATTGTTCGGATCTCCGCCATTATCACCGCCCATTCCCATCATCATGGGAAATCCGCCTCTGTCGCCCTGTGCGGTAGTTCCTGCAACCAGTAGTGCGTCGCTAGACGCCGCTGCGCCAAGTCCAGACGCATCAGCGCCTGCGCCTCCTGTTTGATCGTTCGTGTCAGCCGCGCCGCCTGCGCCGTTCACGTCAACTTGACTGAAGCCGCCGCCGCGAGCGCCGCCACCTTGTTGGCCGTTCTGTCCGCCGCGTCCGTTCCGCGCAGTTTGCGTGGCGGGTTTCGTGGCATCGGGCTTTGCGCCTGTTGCGGGTTTCGTTTGATCTGCCGCCGGTGGAGTTGTAGTTGCCGTTTGAGATTTCGTTACATCAGTTCCTGTTGCCGGAGTTGTGGGCGTAGTTGCAGCAGTTACCGGGGCATTTGCTGCCATGGTTGCCGCGTTCGCCGTAGCAATTTCCGAAGCCGAAGAAATCTTCAGAACCATTACAATGTCGTCGCTCTTTTCGGTGGTTGGCGCAACATCGCGCGCATCGCTCCCGAAACCGATCTGTGAAGCGTCAATGTGGAATTTGCCGGCTGGTAGTTCGGGAAGGCGGAATTTTCCGGTTTCATCAGTCCAGGTGATCCAGGACTTGCCAGAATTCTGTTCAACAATATGGACGGAAGCACCGGGCACCGGGGTTTTGTCCGGAGTCTGGACGATGCCCTGCAGCGTGACGTGGGTCGGCGCGTCTTGCGGCTGCTGTGCCGCCAGCGGCAGGCAGAGCAGCGCAAATGAAATAACGACCCGTGCGAATTGGTTCCAAACCATGTGGATTTCCACCTTTTTGACTCGGTATACGGCTGACTTTCTGAGTGCCGTTTCCAACAAAACTAAACCGGTGAAGTTCCGTGCTTATGTCGTCCTGGGTTTCTTAGACGTGCCCCTGCGGCATCCGGTTTCCGGTCAAGCGGTGCTCGGTACCATGCGCGTTAGAGAATGTAAGTGACTACGGATATACAATAGGATGGCACAATCAGAGTGTGCAGAGCCGCGTTAGAGAATAGATGTACAAGAACGGACAGAGTTCCTTGAATCCATTCACCATCGGAATTCCAATCGCAGGCGCGGCAGGCTTGGGGCTGACGCTGTGGGGAGCCGTGTCTCCGGCATCGCAACTTTTTGGGCCGACACTACGAAGATTGCCTGCCAACGGAACGGCGAAGCGAATCGCACTTACATTCGATGACGGGCCGAATCCGGCGATTACTCCGAAGCTGCTTGCGTTGCTGGAGCGGTACCGTGCGATGGCTACTTTTTTTGTTGTGGGGAAATTTGTGCGGACGTGTCCGGAAATTATTCGAGAGATTGATGCCCGTGGACATTTGCTGGCGAATCATACGGATACGCATCCGCACCTGGCGTGGCATTCCGGCGAAAGAAATAAAGTTGAGTTAGAGCGCTGTGAAGAATCTGTGACAGAAGCGCTGGCTTCAGGATCGGGTCACGCGAAACCTATGAAGTGGATGCGGCCGCCGTTTGGCTTTCGTGGACCACAGCTTTATGGAGCGATGCGCAAAGTTGGAATTGATGGCGTGGCGATGTGGTCAAAGTTATGCTACGACTGGAAGCCGCAGCCCGGCGAAAATATTATCCGGCGGCTGGCGAAAGTTGGCGCCAGCGATATTTTGTTGATGCACGATGGAGATTTTCGCGCGCTGGGTGCGGACCGCGAGCACGTGCTGCGCGGCTTGGAACATTGGCTGCCGCGATGGCGCGATGAGGGCAGGGAATTTGTTACCATCGAGGCCGACAATGCAAAGTAGGCTGCGAGCACCTGAAAGAATTGGAAGCGAGGACGAAAAATGGACGAACGAAATTTTTACTCCGAGCAACCTGAAACCAAGTCAATCAAACTGGTGTGCCCGAGTTGCCGCAAGGAAGATAGTTATCCAATTCGCTGGATGGTGCGCACGAAAAAGAAAGAACTTCCGCGCGGCGCCGGCGAAGAGGACAAAAAACATTTTGCGAATGCGCGATCCTACATGGTGCGGATGGATGAAATGGTTGCGTGCCGAAAATGCCGGAAGCGTTTTGAGTTGACCGGGCAGAGTGTTGTGTTCGTAGAACAGATGACGGGATTGCCGCGGGATGTGGAGGAAGAAGAAGGCAATTTATAAATTGCTCGACGGAAAACTTTAAATTTCCGGATACATTTCAAAAAACGCGGCGACGGACTGGCGCAGCGTTTCTTCGATTTCTTCTTTACTGCCGTCAATCAAATGCATCGAGACGCGCGCGGTTTTTCCGTTCTTCAATGTGACGGCTGCTTCTGAGACTTCACCGAGTTCGTCGGCCGGAAATAATCGCATGCCGTAAATCAGGGCTAGTTTTGCCATCGCAAATTCCTCTTTTCTTAAACGTTTTTCGCTTGCGAGACGACCGTACTGTTGTGCTGTAATTCAGTAGTCACTGGTGACGCTTCGAGCGTAAGCGCGGCGGGCGGCGGAGTCAAACTACTGTATGCATTATCCTGCATGTGGAAGGCAAAAACTGCACTATCCTGCAGTTTTGGAATCGAAATTATAGAAAATTCGATGTTTTTGCCTGTTTGGAAAGGTCTTTCAAGTGCTTTTCTTTAGTTTGCGATTTTTCGCGAAATGCAAATTAAAGGAGAGTTAAGATGAAAAGACTGCTTGCGATTGTGGTTGCTGTTGGCGTCTTCGCTATATACGTGACGTCGCCGGCGTTTGGACAGGGAGCGGCGAACAATTTATCGGAAACAGAAGGACACGCGTTACAAATGAAATCTTGGGTGAAATCGGATGCAATTTCCCACCCGAAGTGGCGAGTGTTGATTAGTTTCCGAGATGGCACCCAAGCTGCGGGCCGAATTCGCGAGGTTCACGAAAATGACTTCGTCCTGGCGCAGGGCGGCAACTTTCCGTCTCGCACGATTGCTTACTCAGAGCTAGCCATCCCGCCGCGGCGTATTCAGCCGATGGCGGAAAAAATCGCGGAATACACCGGGTGCACAATCCTTGTCATCGTTTTTTTTCCGCTGCTCGTTTTTATGGGTTTGACCGGCGGCTGGGATTAGCTACTTACCCGAAACGTCGATTTGGCGTTAGAATGGCAGGCATCTTACCCCCTTGTTACGGGCATCGAATGTTCAGAGTTGAGGTGGCCGCGATGAATTTCCGCGCGCATAATTTTTGGATCATCACTGAGCTTTCAAGATTTGTGATTGTCGCGACGATGTTCGCTGCGCCGGTGATGGCGCAGGGGCCGCAGGGGCCGATGAAGCCGGGTCAGCAGGCTCCTCCGACTCAGGCTGCGCCGCCCGCGCAGACGAATTCCTCAGCACAGACGAACGCACCTACGCAGACGGCCGCATCGGCACAAACTACAGCGTCGGCGCAACTCGCTCCAGCCACTCAAGCCGGGCCGTCGGGTAGCGCAACGGGCGCAACACCTTCAGACGGCGCGCAGCCTGTTGCTGCGGCGAAACCGGCGATGCTGACCGTTCCTTCCGGAACGAAGCTGCCGCTAGTGCTGCATAATTCGATTACGACACGCAATGCGAAGCCGGGCGATCCCGTTTATTTGGAGACGCTATTTCCCATCGTTATTAATAACAAGATTCTGATGCCTGCGGGGTCGTACGTGCAGGGTGAAATTATTTCAACGAAGCGGCCCGGAAAAGTGAAGGGCACCGGCGAGATGCAGCTTCGTCTGAACACAATGATTTTGCCGAACGGATACACGGTGAACTTCAACGCCATTCCGAGTAATGCTGGCACCGGCGGAAATGAGTCGGTGGATAGGGAAGGAAAGATTAAGGGCGATACAGATAAGTCCACAGATGCCGGAACCGTCTTGAAAGGCACAGCGATTGGCGCGGGCATTGGCGGCATCGCGAGCCGCTCGGCTGGCGGCGCGGGAATCGGCGCTGCAGCAGGCGCGGCCGTTGGATTAATGGCGGTGCTGTTGACGCGCGGGCCGGAATTGGAATTACCGCGCGGAACTACGCTTGATGTTGTGATTGACCGAGCGGTTTACCTGGACGCGAGTTTCATTACGTTTACCGATCCCGGACATGCTTCCACGCTGCCTGGTCCCGCCAACCGGGAACCGACGCGGTCACGCTCGCCGTTCTGACGCGGCGCGAGCGGCTTCGACAAACCGCATTGGACTGAAGGCATCCCAATTTGCAGAAGCTCGCTTGCTGATAATCCATTCCGTGATTAATTTCGCTGTGATTGGCGCGAGCAATATTCCGTTGCGGAAATGTCCTGTGGCGATGAGAAGTCCTTCGATGTCTGTCGGACCCAGCGATGGTAAGTGATCGGGAGTGTCGGGACGCAATCCGCACCATGTTTCTACAATTGCCGCATCGGCCAGCGCTGGAACCATTTCGACTGCGGCACTTAGAATTTTGCTGACGCCTTGCGGAGTCACCCGTTTTTCGAGGCCGACGTTTTCGATTGTGCTGCCGGTTACGCAGCGTTCGTTTCCGCGAGGAACGATGTAGCCTCGTTCGGAGCGCAGGACGCGGTGCAGATCAACTTTCTCGGATTGCAGCGCTACCATTTGTCCGCGCATGGGATGCGTGGGCGCATACTGCGCCATTCCTTCGATTGCGCCCGACGCAAAACCCGCGGCGATTACGACGTGCTTGGCGGCGATGCGCTCGCCATTCGCGAACACACCCCGACATTTGCCTTCTTCGACCCTCAACTTTTCGACGGATGAATTCGCGCGGAATTCCACGCCGCTTGCTTCTGCAGCGCGCAAGATTGCACGGGTCATCGCGCGATTATCAATCGCAGCTTCCTGACGTAGAATAGCGGCGGCTCGGATTTCGCGGCTGATGTGAGGTTCGAGAACCGCCGCGTCTTCGATGTGAAGGATTTCAGTGTCGAGACCGAGCTTTTGATGCAGGGCAAGCATTGCGGATAATTTATTCTCCGCGTCTGCATCGAAGAATGCTTCGATTGCTCCGTACGGACGGAATCCGGCGCTCAGTCCGCTTGCTGATTCGACGGCGGAGACGAAGTCGGGATAAATGTTCATGCTGGCGCGTGCGAGCGGCACGAGAGGAATTGCGTCGTCGCTATCGGGCGCGGGCGAGAGCATTCCCGCCGCCGCCCATGAGGATTCCTGGCCGGGTGACTGGCGATCAATCACGAGAACGCGAATCTGGTGACGGGCGAGCTCGAAGGCGATGGCCCCTCCGATGATTCCTCCACCGGCGATGATTACGTCGTAGGTTTTCATTTGCGTCTTCATTTGCACAAAGGGAAGCGCGTGAATGAATAAATCATGTTAGCAGTTTTCGGTTTGTGAAACAGCCGCGCGCGATGCGAGGAGCGAAGACAAAATGGGCCGGTTCGTTTTCCACGGAGAACTAAAACGAGCGGATTAGCTCGGTGGAGAGCACATGAGCTTTTTGCGCCAGGTTTCTGGCGCGGAGCCAGTCGGCGGCGTCAATGGCATCGCGGGCCTGGGCTACGAAGCTGCGGATTTTATCGGCCATATCCTGTTGTGTGGCGTTGAGAGTGTGGTGCGAAGCGGTATCCAAATCTTGTTGGGCGGCGCGGATGTCGGCATCGGTGCTGGTCTGGGCGCGTGATTTTTCTTCGGGCGAAAGTTGTGGCGAAATTTGAGGCGCTTCAGGTTTCGTTGGCTCCGGCTCGGGTTCCGTGGTCGTGGTCGCGCGTCGCACGGCCGGCGGGCGCGGCGGAGAATTCAGGGAAGTGGAAAGCTGCGGCGCGAAGTACGGCAGTGCCGGGGATTGGACATCGGGTGGCGTTGCATCAATATCAAGGACGGGGATGGCCGGGGGTTGGGTGACTCCATTGTAGACAAATTTCGCTTTTACGGGTTGTTTCGGACAGCCTCCGAATCCCATTACGGCGAATACTGGAATCATCAGGAATGCGGATGACGACGATAGCGAGCGCGTCAGTGATAGACATTGTTTCCACGGAACAATTATTCGCGCGATCACCCGGACAAATTTCCTCACGGGTTGGAGGGCGAACCGGAGCGAGTTTTGAATCGCCGTATTCATTGTTGTGGCGACGTCTGAACGGCTTGTGCCGAATCTACGCTCTTACTGGAATCCACGGTCTTAGTAGAATCCATCTTCTTAGTAGAGTCCACAACGCGAGTTGCCTCCACGCCGGTTGATTGACCTCGCGCCAAAGGCAATTCGATGCGGAACGCCGTGCCTTGTCCGGGCTCCGACACGAAGTCTATCGAACCGTTGTGAAGCTGCACAATGCGAAAAGTGGTGGCAAGTCCAAGACCGCTACCGCCTTTGCGCGTTGTAAAGAATAGCTGAAAAATGCGGTTGCGATGTTCCGGCGGAATTCCTTTGCCGGTGTCAGCCACCAGGACATGCGCGTCATCGCCGCGGCGCTCGAGTGAGACGGTAAGGCGTCCGCCATCGGACATGGCCTGCACGGCATTTAAAACAAGATTTAAGACGGCCTGGCGCAAGAGCTCGGAATCTCCGCGAACGGGAGGCACGCCTTCGGCCAGGCGTAGATCCACCTTTAATTTTGCGCGGTCAATTTGAGGCTGCGCCACCTCAACAATTCGCGTCAGCAGAGGGGCGAGAGAAACTTCTTCGACGCGCATTTCGACGGGCCTGGTGAAATCGAGGAAACGTTTCACGACGCGGTCGAGGCGGTCAATTTCGCTATCGAGCACGCGGACGGCCTGCGTGGAAACTTCATTTCCCGGCGGCAAGTTTTCCTTCAAATTTTCAAGCCAGAGCCGCATGGAGTTCAGCGGATTTTTTACTTCGTGCGCAACGCCTGCCGTAATGCGAGTGAGTGCGGAGAGACGCTCGGAAGTTTCCAGCTCGGTGCCGATGCGCTCGCGCGATTCCAAATCGCGAAGAGTTACAAGAGCGCCGAAAGTTTCAGGCCCTGACGATCCGGTGTCTGGGACCGCGTGAACAGTTACGCTGACGTGGCGCGGCCCTTCGGCGTCGGAAGATCCAGCAAGCGCAATTTCCGATTCTTCGACGGGCAAAAGTCTATCGCCGTCAAATAAAAGCACGCGACGTAAGGGATGGCCGGGCGGAAAAATCTCGGCGGCGTGACGGCCCAGAATTTGATCCACGGGCGCGCGAAGAAATTTTTCGACGGCCGGGCTGACCAGCACCGCGCGGCCTTCATGAGTGAAAAGGATCAGCCCGTCGTCAAGGCCCGCCATAACTTGATGCAAATTCTCGCGCAAGCTGCTGAAAATTTCACGCACGCCACGAAGTTGTTCACCCAGGCGAGTGATCTTGGTGCGCACCTGAGTGAATTCATCGCCAGATGCTGCTGATAGGGAGCGGGCGAGCGCGGCGTCAAATTTTCCGCCGTAATAGCTGTCGAGTTGCTGGTTGATGGCGTCAAGCGGCGAGAGCATGACGCGAATAAATACCGCCGACACAATTGTGGAAAGCAGGACCGCGCCGAGCGCGAGGATTCCCGCGGACCTCAGTTCCGGCATAATTTCCGCGCGGAGCAAACCGACTTCCACGGTTACGCGAACTTCACCGTACGGAGCTTGTCCGGCAGAGGAGCGAAGCCCAAACGGAACCTGAACTTGATAGAGCTGGGTCGGGCCGAAAATAACGCGAAGCTGTTTGTAAAAACTTAAGCCGGTCAACATGTAGAACGGATTTCGTGGCTTTAAGGCCTTGTTGACCAGGGCCGGATCACTCGAAATCAACGCCATCCCCCCGCCATCGGCGATGGTGACTTCGTAGATGGACGGATAATGCGTGAGAACGGAATCCAGTTCAGAGTGAAGTCCCTGGCTGCGCTCGAGGACATTTTGCAAATAGTCCCGCACATCTTCCGAGCGGGAGGATACCGGAGCGACCAGGCCCGCGAGCTTTGCATCGTCCAGCGCCTGCGTCGCTTGATAGAGCACCTGACGCGCGGCCACGTTAGCGTCCGTTTCGGCGCGGGCAATCGCGCCGCGAGTCAGAGTGATCACGAAGACCGAGGAAATCAGCAGAGCGACGGCGAGCACGAACAGCGCCGAGATCAAAGTGAACTTCGTTCTGAGTCGAAGAGGTTTCATTTTGCCGGCACTTCAAATGGATCGGTGCTGTAACCTACGACCACATCGCGCGAACCGGGAATTATCCCGTTCTCAATTCCCCGAATCGGTCGATCCGTACTCCTTCAGCTTGTTGTGAAGCGTCTTGAGACTAATGCCGAGTAGCTCCGCGGCGCGCGTTTTATTATTTGTGACGGCGAGCGTTTGCAGAATGAGTTCGCGCTCTCCGGCTTCCACGGTGGTGCCGATGGGGAAGCGCAACGAAGAAAGACCGGAAGCCACGTTGGCAGGAGCGTGGCCAAAATCAGGCGGCAGATGGGTGCGGCCGATGACATCACGATCGCAGACGATGAGCGCGCGCTCCAGAACGTTGCGCAATTCTCGAACATTGCCGGGCCAGGAATAACTTTGGAACGCTTCCATGACTTCAGGGCCGGCTCCGCAGACGGTTTTGCCGTGTTTCGATGCGAGATCTTTTAAGAGTTGCTCGACCAAAGTCGGAATATCTTCTTTGTGCTCGCGCAACGGCGGCAGATGAATGCGAAACACGTTGAGGCGGAAGAAAAGATCCTGTCGCAGATCGCCTTTGTTGACGGCCTGCTCTGGATCGCGGTTTGTGGCGGCCAGGACGCGAACGTTCACGGAAGTTTCTGTTTTGCTACCGAGGCGGCGAATTTTGCCGTCCTCGAGTACGCGCAAAAGTTTGGCCTGAGTCGCCGCGGGCATCTCACCGATTTCATCGAGGAGTAGTGTACCGCCGTCCGCCAGTTCAAAGCAGCCGAGACGGCGGTCGGAAGCGCCTGTGAAAGCGCCGCGTTCGTGGCCGAAGATTTCGCTTTCCATGAGTGATTCTGGAATGGCGGAACAATTGATGGCCACAAAAGGCTTTTCGGCGCGCGGGGAAAGCCGGTGAAGGGTTCGCGCAACAATCTCTTTTCCGGAGCCGGTTTCGCCGGTGACTAATACTGACGCCGAAGATGGAGCGGCGAGTTCGACAACGCGCAAAACGTCCTGCATGGTCTTCGAGCCGCCGACGAGGCTGCCCAAGCGGCCGGAATCACGCAACTGGCGCGTGAGCGCGGTAACCTGTTTGCGATCGCGAGAACGGCCGAGCGCACGGTCGAGGAGGGCGCGAAGAACAGGGGCTTGGAGAGGCTTTTCGATATACCAGAAAGCTCCAGCCTCTATGGCGGCAATGGCGCGATCATCACTGCCGCGGCCTGTGATAACGATTGCGGGAACACTTTGTAATTCCTCGGCCAGTTTATGGAGAAGAGCGAGACCGTCCATGCCGGGCAGCTCGACGTCCGCGATGATTAGGGCGGGTTGAAATTCCGCGAAGTGTTCGAGGGCTTCTTCGCCACTGCCGACGCCGAGCAGGTTATATCCCCATTTGCGCAGCAATGCTTCATAGCCGGCGCGAGCATTTTGCTCGTCTTCGACAATTAGAATGCGTTCGGGAGTCGTGGTTTCGTCTGCCATACGAGAGGGGCCTCGGAACTCAATTAGCGCCGGTGTAGAAATTTACCAGTAGCGGAGCTGGAAAGCCATCCAGACGAAGATTAAATGAGCTGGCGATTCAAGAGATTGTAGCGGAAGTCCGCTTGAGATAGAAGATGGCACCGCGTAATTCCAAAGGGTGACCGGAGCGGCAGACACCATCTCTCCATTGAGTGAGATGTGCGATCCATGGAGCGAGGTTTTCCAGGGGGTATTTCGGTGTTTGGCGGGGAATGCGCGACCAAGGCAGCCTGTGGGGCATCGTAACAAAGACAGTTTCCCTTACTGTTGATTTTTCAATATAATGGGGCACGGTGTCTGTAGTGGACGGGGTGAACGCAATTCGACGCGCTGGAGCGAGTGGCTCAGTGCGGAAACAGGGAAGCCCAGCCGCACGCAGGGGTTGCCGGTTTGCGGGTCATCAGAATAGAATACTTTCCAGGGGAACGGCTGCCGCTGCAGAATTATGGTGGCGAGCGGCGCCGAGGGGTTTTTCGGATCACCGATTGTTAAGTTTGTCTGCATTATTATTCGGGCCATTTATAGAGGTATTTTTCGGGCGAATATTGTTGCGGGGCAGGAGCGTTCCCGCGGTTCAAGTTGAGGAGGATTGAGATGAGAGGTCGAGTAAGTATTCTGGCAGTTGCGGCGCTGGCGTTGATGCTGGCCCCGGCCGGATTTGCGCAACAGAGTAATACGTCTGGAACGGATTCGAGCAGCGGCGCGACTGCTACTACCAGCGGGACAAGTGCGTCCGGGCTGCACGGTTCGCCGACGCCTTTTCCGGCGAAGGCGCCCGACAAGAAAGGTGCGATGAGCAGCGCGCACATTCGGCCTGGGACAGACTTTCCGCGATGGGAATGGTTTGTCGGCTATTCGTTTTTGAACTTCCGGCCCGGTCCGGTGGTCACCGGAACGGAGAAGTTGAATGGCGGGAGCACCTCGCTCGCTTATTATCTGAACCACTGGTTTGGACTGGAATTTGATTTCGGCGGATACCACACGGGTACGCTGAATCTTGGCGGACCAACGAACGTGAAGGTTGACGCCACCGGATTTTCGTACCTCGGCGGACCAAAGTTCGCATATCGCAACAGCACTCGCTTCACGCCATTCGCGCAGGTGTTGTTCGGCGCCGATCACGGCAATATGGGCATGCTGCAGACTCCCGCGTCGCATATGGCTTTCGCGATGACCGCCGGCGGCGGTTTGGATATTGCGGTCTCGAGGCACGTGTCATGGCGAATCGTGAATACGGAATATATGTTCAGCCACTTTGATATTCCGGGCGGATCCACGCACCAGAACAACATTCGCATTTCGACCGGTCTGTTGTTCAACTGGGGCGCTCATCCGGAAATGATGAACCGGAATCCGAGCGCTACGTGCTCAATCGACAAGAACAGCGTGACCACAGGATCGGGAGAAGCTGTGCCGGTGCATGTGTCGGCGAGCGATCCTGATGGCGATAGCCTGACCTACGTGTGGACTGCTTCCGGCGGGCGCGTGGATGGAACCGGCACCGACGCCCGATGGAGCGAGAATAATGCCGGCGCGGGAAGTTATACGATCACCGCGCGTGTGGATGACGGACATGGCGGATCGGCTTCCTGCTCCGCGGAT